>Ga0163215_100116_pt1 | contig 233688 bp, 215 predicted proteins | sample SynspAceP_FD_185934 | JGI IMG/M metagenome (GOLD analysis project Ga0163215, IMG submission 185934) | Saline lake microbial communities from Ace Lake in Antarctica - Synechococcus sp. Ace-P (Hybrid Assembly) | ecosystem: Environmental > Aquatic > Non-marine Saline and Alkaline > Saline | place... | reverse complement strand
TTTCCACAAGTGTCTCCTGAGTCAACATCGGCCGCCGCTCTGATCGTGTGATTAGGCGGCCATTTTGCCTCAGGTGGGTCAATTTTAAGTCGGCGTTGGTGGGTCAGTATTACTTCGGCGGTGACAGACGATAAAGGGTTTGGGTTTATTCAGCCAGAGAATGGTTCTGATAAGTTGTTTTTTCACATTTCGAGCATCAAGACTACCGCGAGACGGCCTGAGGTTGGGAATAGCGTGTTATTCGACTCAACACGCGACTCCCAGAATAGATTGAGAGCGAAAGGTGTTGTTATCGAAAGCATCTCCAACGCTTCCGGAGCGTCAGTAAAAAATCGTCATAAGAGAATCGAACCACCAAGAAAAAGTGCGATTGATTACATCTCAATTCTGGCGGTTTTGAGCGCCCTTGCCGCTTTTGGATTTGAGCTCTATGACACTAGGTCAATCGAAAATTCATAGGTTTATGGTTTGCCAGCTCTCGCAGCATTTTTCATTTTTAATCGACAGCGGAAGCCGGTCGAAAAGGATTTTAATTGTGCGCGCTGCAAAAAAATCTCAGAGTTTGATTCACGAACAATCCAAGCTTGGAATAATGGTTTCCTCAAACTTTACTGTAGAAGCTGTCATCGTCAATGGCTGGATAATAAGCCGCGACAGGAAAGGGCTCCGTCGCGTAGTAATGGAGGGTGTCTCGGAGCATTGGCTGTGATGGTTCTAGTCCCAGCTTTGGGGGGGGGGCGCGAGCTTATACCAGTGGTTGATATGAGCGACCATTTAGCAAGGCGCACCAGTACGCAGCCGATGGCTGCCGGACGCCACTGCCGTGGCGCCGCTTCGCTCAGCGTCATGTAAGCCCACAAATTTCGAGGATCAAAATATGATTTTAAGGATTATCGGCACCGTTGGGGCATTTCTTTTAGTTTTCCTGGGGCTAATGTATGAAGTTGGCGACTTTAACGTCGAAGAATTTTTCGTTTTTCTAGGCTTCGGGTCTATCGCGGGCTTAATTGCTTGGTTTAAGCTTTTTAAACCAAGCTCTAGACGTAAAAGCAATTAATATCCGTCCGTTTAGGAAAATGCCAATCGCGCCAGACTTGGTTGCGTTGATTAAAAGAGCCAAGTCCGCTGATTTCGATTCAACTGCGAAAAAAGACCCATGACGTCCTCACTTCACCGCCTGTACTCTTTTCGTCGCTGTCCGTATGCCATGCGCGCCCGTCTCGGCCTGTTGTTTGCTGGTTTGCAGGTGGAGCTGCGGGAGATAATATTGAAAAATAAACCGGACCAGATGCTGGCGATTAGCCCGAAAGGCACGGTGCCTGTTTTACAGCTTTTGGATGGTACCGTGGTTGAAGAGAGCCAGAAAATAATGGTGTGGGCGCTTCAGCAGCAAGATCCACAAGGGCTGTTGGATGCAACGGTTTTGGATCGGGCCAATGCTCTGATTGAGCAAAACGACAACGACTTTAAACATTTGTTAGATCGCTATAAATACGCCGACCGATATCTGGAAATGACCCAGGCAGAGTATCGGCAACGGGGTGAAGCCTTTTTACAGGTGTTAGAGGAGTTGCTCACTAAAAACCCTTACCTACTGGGGGACAGCGCGACCATTGCGGATATTGGTATCGTGCCTTTTGTCCGCCAATTCGCCCATGTGGATCGCGATGTTTTTCACCGCCTACCTTACCCAAACCTGCATCTGTGGTTACAACACTGGCTGGAGCACTCATTCTTTCTGCAAGCCATGACCAAGTTTCGGCCGTGGCAAGAGGGAGATGACGTTGTGGTTTTTCCTTCTTAAGACTGAGCACTTAAACTTTGTTGGCCTCTTTAATCGACCGCAATGAGTTGACCACTACACACACTTCACATACAGCCACAGGGAAGTAATATCTTAGAGCGAGAGTCCCTTGGAAATAAGGGTTATTACCGTCGATATTATTTACACTTGCGATTCAACATAAACTCACTAAAACTGCAAATATTAACTTATCCAACAAGTTAAAGCTTCAGGCATACTTATTGCTTTCTTTATTTTATCCTTTCTTTCAAAACATGCAAAGTTTTGTCCCGATAGGTCAAATTGATTAATAATTGGATGATATTCAAACAAGGAAACAGTTATGTACAAAATAATTAAAACCCTGTTTGCAGGGCTAATGATATGGGGGCTAACAGTCACCGCGCAGGCGACACTCATAGACCGCGGGGCATCAACAATCGATACCGCTTCGGGATTCGAGTGGTTAGATTTAACAAGTACACAGGGTATGTCGGTCGCTACCGCTGTAACCACATTCAGTTCAGCTGGGTATCGCTACGCTAACGATATTGAAGTTGCGGGGTTGCTGGAAGCGTTCAACACTACTTACGTATTAACCACGGGCGATGTTGCTACTATAGCTGTGGCTTCAGCCGATGCACTGCTATTCACGTCGTTATTTGGCTTGACTTTAGGTAATGCGGCGTTAGGCGGTTTTAAGATTGACGGTACAAACCGATCGGCTTATCTATGCATTTCTTTGGGCACATGTACCCTTGGTGGTGGTTTTTCTTTCACCAGAGACGTTAACTATTTCCAGGGTGACAGCGTGTTCGGACAATTTCTAGTAAAAAGCGCCTCTGTCCCTGAGCCCGGCTCACTGGTTCTACTCGGCCTTGGCTTAGCAGGACTAGGGTTCTCACGACGCAAAGCTAAATAGTCAGCTATGCCAAGCACGAATAGCGGCTCCTTCGGGGGGCCGTTTTGCGTTCAGACTTATAGAACCTATCCAAACCCCCTTCAGCAAGACCTAATATCATTGAACCCCCTAGTCTCAGTCAACGTCGACCCTCAACAAACCCCTTAAAACGCTACTCTGATGATGCTTCCCCGCGGAACGAGGCTATCGTTATTTCCGCCCTGCCCTGAGCCAAATCAAGGCTACTTGCATCCACCGATGGACACCTTGGCGCATTGCATGCCGTTAAACCAGAGTGCACTTCTCCCAATCAACGCCCAGTGCGGCTGGGTCTGAGCAGGCTACGCTTGCATTGACGATAGCTTTAGAAAAACCCCAAACCAGGCCGATTTTGGAGTATTGAGCAAACAGACAGGGAACCGTCGGTATGCCTCGTTTCAAGCACTGTCGTGCGATACCGTCCCGCACTTCACCACCTTACCCAAGTCTGTCAGCCAGCACGCCGGTGGCCGCTAGGCGAACTTTCCAAGGCCCCTTTGGTCCCATTCTATAGTCGCCGCTTTTTGTGACCCGCGTCATGCCTGGAACACCCAAAATTACTGGAGAAAATCTATATGCATATCCAAATAAATACAGACAAGAATATTTCCGGAAACGAGGCAATGACTCAAAGTGTCAAAAAAATTCTTGACCACGTTCTAGCGCGCTTCGCGGGTCAAATCACCAGGCTTGAAGTACACCTTAGTGACGAGAACAGCGCCTCGAAGTCGGGCATGACTGACAAGCGATGTTTGCTGGAGGCTCGACTGGCAGGACGTGACCCGGTATCGGTAAGTGACTTGGCACTCACAATTGACCAGGCGGTAACGGGTACCGCCCATAAGATGGTTAGCCTGCTGGGACGTGAACTCGGCAAACTCAACAAACGCTAACGGGTGTCGGCCTTGAGCCTGGAAAGGCAGACTCAAGGCCGACAACGTTAACTGACTGACCAGAACATCGGGGCCTGGTCTTGTATTTTGCCCCGCCGAATCACGAAGCGTCGCACAACGTTGCGCTAGCGTGATGGAACGCTAAGGCAATCCATGCCGGCATCGCCCAGTTCGGTGCCACCGTCTACCGTCATAATCGTCCCGTTCATATAGTGGCCCATATCACTGGCAAGAAAAATCGCGGCGTCGGCTATCTCTTTGGCTTCACCAAATCGTTTACTGGCAATTTTCTTGGCCATTATTGCTTTCGTTTCGGGGGTGGGCGCTAAACGCTCGGCGCCTTCGGTACCACTGATTGGCCCTGGTGAAATGCCGTTGACCGTGATGCCAGACGCGCCCCATTCCATTGCCAGGCATTTAATCATCATATTGATGCCCGCTTTGGCGGCGCAAACATGAATTTGGAAAGGCATTGCAGACACGGCTTGTGGAGCACTGATCGCGATTAACGAGGCACCTTTATTAAGATGCTGAAAGCCTAAATGGAACACGTTGTATGTGCCAATAAGGTCAATATCGATAACGGTCTTAAAGCCTTTTGGCGAGATCCCCAAGGCAGGGGCCGGAAAGTTACCGGCCGCACCGGAAATTAAACAGTCAATCTTACCAAGTTGCGCAACACAGGCCTGTAAAGCGCTCGCCACCTGTTCGGGGTCTCTCACGTCAGCCGTCAGCGCAATCGCACTGTGTCCGTTACTGCTTTTAACACTGTCAGAAATTTCCTGAGCTGCCGCTGCGGCTTTATCTGCGTTGCGGCCAAGTACGGCCACCTTCGCACCCACGGCCGCCATGCCTTTGGCGATACCCAGATTGATGCCGCTGGTTCCGCCAGCAATAAAAACCACCTTATCTTTTAGCGTTGTCGGGTCAAACATATCGGCTTGCTCCTTTGTACGGCTTTTAAACTGCACACTGACTGGCGGTAGAGACACGTTCATGTCAGTCAGGCCATGCAGTGGCAAAAGATTGCTCGATCGAGTATCCATCCTTTTGTGTGGAGTTCAAGCAGAATATATAGGGGTCGCCTGGCGGGCGTGCCTGCTCTGAAAATGAGATGGGGCAACTTGAAAATCGGGTCAGCAAGCGGATTCCAGAGGTCCCAATCCGACCCTCAAATGTGAAGTATTTTAGGGTTCGCCTCCATCATCAGGGGAAAATTCCCGCGCCCACCGGGCATTCTTCAGGGCGGGGCTTGCTCTCCGCTTCGGCCGCCAGCACTTTGATCATGCACTGATATTGAGGCGCAGCCTTCAGCAGCTTCGGTCCGATGGCGACGAGCTTTTTGACCTGCTCTTTGCTCAGGGTGAAGGACGTCGGCATATCCAGATAATAGCGAGGTTTCTCACCGGGGATTTGACTGGCCTGCTCGAAATTAATCTCGATCACATACGGATCGATGTCGGCTGCAAACGCAATAGGTTCGGGGGCCTTAGGACACTGTTGGGACAGCAACGCGGCGCAGGCCTGGTCGTTCTTTTGGGTCTGCACGCGGGTATAAAGGGCCTCCCGTAGTTTGGTCACGCTGTCATAACTGTAGTTATCCATAGCCACCGTGCCGGCTTTCGCTGCCACGGTGAAGAATCCCGGCGGTTTCTCGCTGCGGCTGAGCTGATCTTCACTTTGGGTGCGAGCGTTAACCACGATCAACACCAACTGCCTGATGGCACCCTCGTTAATGCGAGTTCGAATGAAGCCGCGATCAAAAGCATTCAAAACAGATCTTGCGCCGATGTTATCCGATAAACCGCCATCCATCAGGTGGATGTAGCGATTCTCTTTATCCAGATAAACGCTCAGGTTTTTCGCAGCATTGTAACGTTCACTGGTCCAGCTAGCAGGCCTGATCGCGCCCTTGTACCACCAGGGGGCGTTGTAGCCTTCGGCCAACGGATAATTCTTCAGGCTGATGGGGGTCAAAAGAAAGGGGAAAGCGGATGAGGCCGCCACAGCCCTGGAGACCGGGTATGAATCCAAGCGCGAGCCAAGGGCGTCGAAATACTCTTGGGTAAAGTCAAAACGCCGGTCAACACCCAAATTTGTGGCGTTGAGAATAACAAAGGGTCGCCCGTTACCTTGCAGTTGTTCAAATGTCGCCGAATCGAAGATGTCTCTATCGTACAACTCTGCGGCCATGTCTATCCTGCTGAAATAAGGCGACGCCAGTCGCGCCCAGTTCACAGGATTAAACAGCCGGCCGGCCAATGCGCCCTGAACATCGCGCTCCAAAAAACGGCCTTCGAAGTCTTCAAACAGCCGCTCCCGAAACAACCCGTAATAAGCGGCCGTGAAAGAGCCACCCGATACCGACGAGATGCAGTCCACTTCGTCCAAAAGGCGCTTGTCCTGGCCATCAACACGAATAACCGTATCGCTCAGGGATTCCATAATGCCGTAGGATAAAGCGGCCGCACGCGTACCGCCGCCGGAGAACATCAGGCAGACAAACAGGGAATCACTGTTAAGCGCGCTGCGATCAAGGGCATCAAACCGATAGCCTGACTCTGCATCAAAGTTTTGGCTTCGATCGTTGACGATATAGTGCGCGCAGCCCGGGAGTAGGATAAAAGCCAAGATGACGATGGCCAGTCGCATGGCATGCCGACTCATCATTTGGCCTCCGTGAACTCGATCATCAACGGCATAAGGGACGCTGTGTTGCGCAAATCAATGTCGAATTTTTCAGGAGAGAAATTGAGTGGTGGGCCAAGGGTCACCTCATACACGCCGCTTTCGAGTTCAAGTTTGGTGTTGGTGGTCCCCATAAACTGACCGTTGATCAGCACGCGACGCCTGCGTGGGAATAATACGACCAAATATTCTTTTGACATAACCTCGCCCCCTTTCTTGCTTCTGCCGCTAGCGGACGACCGATGGCAAGTGGTCTATCGCGGAGCTCAGCATAAACGTAGAACTCAGCCCGCCAGCTATCGGCGTGCAACGCTCTTATGTTTATAGTTCCTTCAATAGAGCAGCACAAGAAAACAAGAAGACCACATCATCCCGTCTTTGCGTTGGTAGAGTTCAAGATTGATAGGAATCAGAGTATCCTGCAGCCCACTTGTGCGCCCGCACGGCCTTTCTGAGTTATCAATTCGTTAAACGATCAAGGATTTCACATGGCTACGCCTGTAATAAGGAAGTTAATGCTTTCCTGTTTTTTCTGTTTCACCGCCGCTGCGGCATCGGCTGAGACCTTGGTGTTTACGGCAATTCCGGATGAAGACGAGACCAAACTTGTTGAGCGTTTTCGCGGTGTCGCGGACTACCTCTCTGAGCAACTGAATGTTGATGTACGCTATATTCCCGTGAAGTCCTACGCGGCTGCCGTTTCAGCGTTCCGTAACAATCAGGTTCAGCTGGCGTGGTTTGGCGGTCTTTCCGGTGTGCAGGCACGCAGGTTGGTTCCGGGCTCTGAAGCCATCGCCCAGGGGGTTGAAGACGAGGCCTTCGAGACTTATTTTATTGCCAATACCAACACGGGTATAGAACCCGCCACAGAGTTTTCAGCGCTCAAAGATCAGTTGCAAGGTAAAACCTTCACTTTCGGTTCCAAAGGCTCGACGTCTGGCCGGCTCATGCCTGAGTTCTATGTGCGCGATACCTTTGGCGCAAAGCCTGATGACTTTTTTTCGCGCGTTGGCTTCAGCGGCAACCATACGCGCACCCTTCGCCTGGTTGAAGCCGGCACTTACGATGTAGGCGCGCTGAACTTTCAGGTTTGGGAGAAAGAACTGGGTGATGGAAACATAAACACCGATGCCGTGCAGGTGATCTGGAAAACGCCCCACTATCCGGATTATCAGTGGACAATTCGTGGCGATGTGGACGAGCGTTTTGGTGATGGCTTCAAGCAGCGCGTTACCAAGGCGCTGTTGAACCTTGATAACCCGGAACTGCTGGCAAGCTTCCCGCGTTCGGGGTTTATTCCTGCTGCCAACGCCGACTATGAGCCGATTCGTAAAACAGCTCAAGAGATCGGGATTCTCGATTAATGACGGATTTTGACCTTACCGACCTTACCGACCTTACCGCCTCATTCAGCGGCAAACGGGTGATAGGCCCATTGTCGCTGACGGTTAATCCGGGCGATAAAATCGCGCTGGTGGGTAAAAGCGGTGCGGGAAAATCCACCTTAATTCGGCTGATTTACGAACGGATTAACCGGGATTCGTCTCTAATCCCTCAAGATCTTGGCCTGGTAAACGCCCTTTCGGTGTTCCATAACGTCTTTATGGGCCAGCTTGATAAACACCCCACGTGGTACAACGCCCTCACGCTTGCCCGTCCGTTCGCAAAAGACAAAGCTAACGTGCTGACCTTATTGCAGTCACTGGGTATCACCGAAAAGCTGTGGACACCCGCAGCGTCTCTTTCCGGTGGGCAGCGCCAGCGTGTTGCTATCGCGCGAGCGCTGTACCGTAACGCCGCTGTGCTACTGGCCGACGAGCCGGTTTCTGCACTCGATGGCCCCATGGCGAACTCGGTGATGATGCAACTGCGTGATCACTTCACCACCAGCATTGTTGCGCTGCACGATGTGGACCTTGCATTGAATTACTGTACCCGAATCGTTGGCATTCAGGATGGCCAGGTCGCCTTGGACCAACCCAGCGAACACCTTGCAGCGGCAGATATCGTATCTCTTTACTAGGTAACACGGCCCGGTCTATGCCCTCTTCGCCAACGGTGCGTGTCAGCCTGATTTTCCTCGCCATCGCCTTGGTTGGGTTGCTGTTTGCAGACATCGCGGTGACCTCCTCCAACCCCTGGCGGGATCTCGGCAATTTTCTGTTTGGCATCGCAACGCCCAACTTTTTCAGCACTGAAGGGTTGATGACCGCACTGTTGAGGACGGTCGCCTTTGCCTTTGTCGGGGTGGCGCTTGGCAGTGTTGCAGGCTTCCTGATGGCATTGGCTTACCGGTCCCTGCCGGTGCGGATTTTTTGCGCTTTTATTCGCGCCATTCACGAGCTTTTCTGGGCGTTGATTTTTCTGCAGTTCTTTGGTTTTCACCCACTCACAGGCGTATTGGCCATCGCCATTCCCTACGCCGGGGTTTTCGCCAAGGTCTATTCAGAAATCCTGGAAGAGGCCGACCCGGAATCTGGCCGTGTACTGCCACCCGGCACTGGCAATATTTCGGCGTTTCTTTATGCCCGCATTCCCGATTGCTGGTCAAAAATGCGCACCTACACCGCCTACAGGTTGGAATGCGGCCTTCGCTCCAGTGCCATTCTTGGCTTCGTTGGCTTGCCCACGCTTGGCTTTTACCTTGAAACGTCGTTCTCCCAAGGGCTTTATTCCGACGCTGGCGCGATGCTGATTCTGTTTTATGCGTTAATCGCCACCATGCCGCTCTGGGTAAGGCCAAAGCTTCTGCCAGTCTACGTTGTTGGCGCGCCCTTTTTTCTGGGTGAAGGGTTGCCCATTGTATGGGGCAATGTGCAGCGTTTTTTCACCGAAGACATCGTACCCGCGCCATTGCGCAACGGGGAAGGTTTAACGGGGCTAACGCCTTGGCTAAGTGATTTGATGATCAACGAGGCGATGCCGGGCATCTGGAACACCCTTGTGCTCACTCAGATCGCGCTTGTAGCGACAGGGATTCTCTCGTTACTGGCATTTCCCTTGATATCAAACCACTTTGGCGGGCCGATACGGCGCACTGCCGGGCATGTAGTTCTGGTGATCGTGCGATCTACGCCTGAGTACATTCTGGCGTACATTCTGCTGCAACTCTGGGGGCCTTCCATGCTGCCTGCGGTGGTTGCGTTAGCGCTGCACAACGGCGGGATTATTGGGCACCTGATTGGCCGGCAAACCAATGCCATCAAACTCCGCCCAGACGCGGCAAAGGGCTTCAACCGTTATAGCTGGGAGCTGGTACCCCGCGTATATCGCTCATTTCTCGCGTTTCTGTTCTATCGCTGGGAAATCATCATGCGGGAGACAGCCATACTGGGGATTCTTGGCATTTACACCCTTGGCTTCTATGTAGACAGCGCTATTCAGAACATCCGCTTTGATCGTGCCATGGTGCTGATTCTGATAACGGCGCTGCTCAACATTGGCATTGATACTCTTGGGCGTTATATTCGCCGTAAACTTGCCCTGCAAACAATGCCGACCTGCTGAACGATATTCGATGGAGGTCATCGACTACCACATTCATTTCTGATCCAAACTATCTCCGCGATATTCAGCCCTGTCATCTAACTGTCGGAAAACTGACATAAAGCGTTCACCTTCGCCTGCTAGTTTTAGCGTAATCCAGCAGGAATAGAGTGTATGACGTCTACCTTTGTTTTTTACGCCGTCGCAGCCATGGCCAGTCCTTACCTTATTTACAGGCTTGCGGCCAGGTTTCAACTTTCACGGGCGAAACATCCCTCGCTCCGGGGGCACAGTAACCTGTCCCGGCGCGTTGCCCGCCTGATTCCGTTCTTCAGCTACAGCAATCACGGCTTTTTCGCCAGTGACGGTGCGCCGCCAGCGGTGCAGCAACAGCGCCGAAAGGCCATGCGGGGGCTTCAGACCAATGCCGAGCAACAGTGCCCTGAAACCCTGGCGCACTGCCGCGCCATTCAGAACAGCGTTTCGGATGTGCGTTTTACCAGCCGCTACCGGGTGCCCTTTCCATACAGCCGGCAACTGCCAGACTGCTTCCTGCTTGGCTCCATGGCCGATGAAACCCGTGGCTCCCAGGTTCGGGATCTAGACGGCAACTGGCGCTATGACCTGTCTGGTTCTTACGGCGTCAACGTCTTCGGCTACGACTTCTACAAACAGTGCATGGATGAGGGCATCGCGCAAACCAAAGCCCTCGGGCCGGTGCTGGGCACGTATCACCCACTGATTGCTGAAAACGTGAATATCATCCGTCAGGTGTCCGGGCTGGACGAGGTGTCGTTTCACATGTCCGGCACTGAAGCCGTCATGCAGGCGGTGCGGCTGGCGCGCTACCACACTGGCAAGACCCATCTTGTGCGTTTCTGCGGCGCCTACCACGGCTGGTGGGACGGCGTTCAGCCGGGCATCGGCAACACCCGCAAAGCCCGGGATGTTTACACTCTGGCAGACCTGAGCGAAAAGACCCTGCACGTACTGCGCACCCGCAGCGACATCGCCTGTGTGCTGATAAACCCGCTGCAGGCTTTCCACCCCAATAGTGACGCACCCTCTGACACCGCGCTCATCGCCAGCGACCGCAGCAACGGCTTCGACAAACAGCGCTATAGCGAATGGCTCACCCGAATTCGGAATGTGTGCACTGAACGCGGTATTGTGCTGATTTTTGACGAAGTTTTTACCGGCTTCCGACTGGCCTATCGCGGCGCCCAGGAGTTTTACGGCGTACAGGCGGACCTGGTGACGTACGGCAAAACCCTGGGCGGTGGTCTTCCAGTCGGCGTGCTGGCGGGAACTCAGAAGCTGATGCAGCGCTTCAAAGACAACCAGCCGGTCAATGTCTCCTTTGCCCGCGGCACGTTCAACTCCCACCCTTATGTGATGGGTGCGATGAATGTGTTCCTGAACCGTATCGGGCAGTCCGATATCCAGCAGCAATACCTGGAGTCCGAAAGCCTATGGAACACCCGGGTGGCCCAATTCAATCAGCGCCTTGAAAGCGAGGGGTTGCCTCTGCAAATCACCAACATCCATTCGATTTTGTCGGTGCTTTATACCTTGCCCGGCCGCTATAACTGGATGTTTCAATTCTACCTTCGACAGGCCGGCCTTGAGCTGAGCTGGACCGGCACCGGACGGCTGATCATGACTTATCGTTTTACCGATGACGACTTCAACCAGGTGATTGAGCGGTTTGTCAGCGCCGCCCATCAAATGCAGGCAGACGGCTGGTGGTGGCAAAGCCCGGAGCTGACCAATAAGGCGATCAAGCGACAGTTTCTGGTTGACGTGCTGACAGCCCGATTCCCGTTTCTTGCCCGCAGGCTGTCTGGCCCGCTGGCAACATCTCGTGAAAAGTCGGCCAAAGATCGGGTGAAAGGCCCGGTTCCGGCCCGATGACGAACCAGGACCAATACTCCAGAAAGGTGGGTTGAGTATGACGATGCAAGCGCAAAGCAACGGCGAACCACAGTTCCGTAATGGGCTTAGAGCAGAATTTGACCATTTTCTCATTCAGCAGGCCGGGCGTTTCGACCCCGAAAACTGCCTGCAGATCGACTTTCACTGCCACGACCATAACAGCGACGTGCCCGATGAACTCTGGGGCCGAATACTGCGCCTGCCTGAAACCTGGATTAAAACCAAGAAACTGGTGGAGGTTCTGGGGCAGAACGGCAGTTCCGTGGTAACCGTCACCAACCACAACAACGCGCGCTCTTGCTGGGCGCTTCAGGACAAAGGCGTGGATGTGCTGGTGGGCTGCGAGTTCACCTGTTTCTTCCCCGAGTACGATCTGTTTATTCACGTGCTCACTTACGGCTTCACCCGCGAACAGGAAGTGCTCCTCAACGAGAAGCGCCAGAATATCTACGATTTTCTGCGCTACGCCGCCTGTTATGACATCCCGGTGATTCTGCCCCACCCGCTCTACTTCTACAGCCGCAACGAGCGAATTGATTTGTGCCTGTTCGAAAAACTGGCGGTGATGTTCTGGCGCTTTGAGGTGCTGAACGGCCAGCGGGACCTGTGGCAAAGCGTACTCACTCTGAACTGGGTGCAAAGCCTGACGCCAGAACGCATTCGAGCCTATGCCAGCAAGCACAAACTGGACCCCGCAGAATTTGGGGTTAACCCCGATAAGCCCAAAGTGATGACGGGCGGCTCTGACGACCACACCGGTATTTTTGCCGGCCTTTGCGGCTCACAGCTTTACGTACCCGATTTGCAAAAACGCCTGAAAACCCAACCCGCATCTGATCTGGCCCTGGAAGCGCTGCGCAACGGCCAGATAGCGCCTTTCGGCAACGTTGGCGAGAACCAGAAACTCAACATTGCCCTGCTGGATTACTTCGCCCAGGCGGCCACCAAACTGAAGGACCCAGGCCTGCTTCGAATTCTTCTTCATCGCGGGTCTACCTGGGACAAGATGGGATGCTTTATGGTCGCCAACCTGTTTCTGGAAATGCAGAAGCACAAGAAAACCACCGTGTTTTTCGCCCTCATACACGATGCACTTCAGGGCAAGAAGCCCAAGCGGTTTCTGAAATGGCAGGCGTCAAAAGACTACGCGTTCTGCATTACCCAGCTGGATAAAATCGCCGACAGCAAGCGCAACCATCCCGAAGCGTTTGTGGACACCGTCAACCAGATCATCGGCGAGCTGTTCAACCACCTGAACCATCTGATCGCCAAACGCATTCGCAAAGCGGTGGACAAGCACAACGGCCTCAGCCTGAAAGATTTTTCCACCGAGGAGCTAACCCGCAAACTGGAAATACCCAGCCAGCTCACGGCCCTGTTTCTGGGCGACAGCAAGCGCCAGGACAACATGAGCAATATTAACCTGGCCGAGATTCTGGACAGCCTCTCGTTCCCGGTGTTGATCAGCACCATACTGGCCGGGTCTACTCTTGCCTCAACCCGAGTGCTGTATCAGAACCGCGACCTGCTCAACCAGTTTGCCCGGCAACTTGGCAAAAACGAGCACTCCCGGCGGGCGTTGTGTTTGACCGACACGCTGCTGGATAAAAACGGGGTCTCCACCTCGCTGAGCGGGAAGCTGAAAGAGATCAAACGTACCAATCTGCCGCTTGATTTTCTGATCTGCCATTCCGACGCCGTGCCCGAGCCCCACCTGAGTGTGGTTCGGCCTATTGCGGACATTGACCTGCACCCCTTCGGCGATCAAACCCTGCGGGTGCCGGATGTGATGGAAATTGCCCAAATATTCTACCAAGGCGGCTACGACCGGATTGTCTGCTCCACCGAAGGCCCCATGGCGCTGGTTGCGCTGTTTCTGCAACAGATGTTCAACGTGCCCTGCTACTTCTTCATGCACACAGACTGGATTGATTTTATCGCTCACACCACCCATCTGAATCAGTACGAAAGAGACCGGGTTCGCCGCCTGATGCGGGCGCTCTACAGTCGGTTTGACGGTGTGTTCGTGCTCAACCGTGAACACAGAGACTGGCTGACCGGTCATGAAATGCAGCTGCCAGAGGATCGGGTATTCCTGACCGCCCACCACACCGCCCCGCGGGACCTTCAGGTGCAACCTGCCCGCAAGTCGGAGCTGATTCCCGGCGCCAACGAAAAAACCCCGGTGCTGTTTATCGCCTGCCGGCTAAGCCGCGAAAAAGGCATTTTCGATTTGCCCGAAATCGTTCAGGAAGCGCGCCTGTCACTGCCCAACCTGCAAATCGTTGTGGCCGGTTCAGGCCCTGCCAGCGAAGATCTTCAGCGAGCCCTGCCGGACGCCGTATTTTTAGGCTGGCAAACCCGGGAGCAACTGGCGTCACTGTATCTGGGGCTGGATCTGTTTGTATTTCCCTCGCGTTTTGACACCTTCGGCAACGTGCTGCTTGAAGCCTTTACCCACGGCATGCCCGCGGTGGCCTACAACTGCAAGGGCCCGAAAGACATCCTTGAGCACGGGGTTAGCGGTTACCTGATGGAGGATGTAAGCACGATGGCCGAAGCCATTGTGGATTTCTTCAGCGCCTCGACCGACCGCAATGTGATGGCCGAGAATGCTCGCAAACGCGCAGCCCGGTTCCAGGCGGAACCCATCATGCGGAAGTTTCTTGAGGATTTGGGCCTAGACTACCCGGAACAGGTTCACGCTGAAGTGACGGTAGCCTAGTGAGTTCGGTTAAAAAGGCAACGCCTGGTTTAACCACCGGCGAACAACTGAATTTTCTGCTGACCAACCGCCTGCCCCGGCGCTGTCTCACCTTGTTTATGGGCTGGTTTAGCCGTATTGAAAGCCCCGCCCTGACCCGGCTATCCATTGCCATCTGGCAGTGCTTCTGTGACGACCTGCGGTTACAGGATGCTAAAAACCCGCGTTTTAAAAGCCTGCAAGAGTGCTTCACACGGCAGCTCAAGCCCGGCCTGCGCCCGCTAGACAGCCGGCTGGGCACTGTCAGCAGCCCGTGCGACGCCATCGTTGGCGCCTGCGGCCGTATTCAGGACAACCGGCTGTTCCAGGCCAAGGGTTTTCCTTACACCCTCGAAGAACTGATCCCGGATGCCGGGCTGGCAGCGCGCTACCGCAACGGCCAGTTTGTCACCCTGCGGCTTAAATCCAGCATGTATCACCGGTTTCATGCGCCGGTAGACTGCCAGGTTCGCCGGGTGAACTACGTGTCCGGGGACACCTGGAACGTGAACCCCATCGCCCTGAAAAAAGTCGAAAAACTGTTTTGCAAAAACGAGCGGGCGGTTCTGGAACTGGAGTTAGGCCATCCAGATTACAGCCTGACGCTGGTGCCGGTTGCCGCCATTCTGGTGGCCAGCATGAAATTTCATTTTCTGGCCGAGCCGCTGGATCTGAAATACCGGGGTGCCAACGTGATTCCGTGCAATGCAATGCTGCGCAAAGGCCAGGAAATGGGCTATTTCCAGCACGGCTCTACCATCCTTGTTTTTGCCTCAGAGCAATACCAACTCTGCCCCGGAATCGTCGAAGGCCAGCCGGTCAGGATGGGTGAAGCGCTGTTGTCAGGCCACCCACTCCAAGCCCGGCCTTTGCACGATTTCAATCAATCCGAAGAACCCACTACAACACTTGATGTATAAGGACGCTGCCATGACATTTCGTGAGGAATTACAAAAACAACGGTGGGACGATCACCGTTACTATCATCACAACCGGATCAACCAGTTTTTGCATCTACTCAGCGCCAGCTGTTTTCTGATCAGCTATGGCCTGGTGTTTTTTCATCCGGCGGCAGCGGCGCTTGTTGGTTGGCTACTGGCGATGACACTGCGCCAAACGGGTCATTTCTTCTTTGAGCCGAAGACTTACGATGAGGTGAACAAGGCCAGCCACGATTTCAAGGAACGTGTAAAAGTAGGCTACAACCTCAACCGCAAGGTGGTGCTGCTATCGATCTGGGCGCTGACCCCGGTGGCACTGCTGCTGAACCCCGATCTGCTCGGTCTGCTCTCCCCGGCAACCAATCTGGTTGAATTCATCAGCAACACCGCACTGATATGGTTGTTTATCGGTCTGGGTGCCGTGGTGTTCCGAACCGTACATCTTTTCAAACTGATGGGCGTGCAATCAGGTCTGGTATGGATGGCCAAGATTTTCACCGACCCGTTTCACGACATCAAGATCTACCAGAAAGCGCCCTACTACATCCTTAAAGGCGAGATGTACGACTCGATGGATGACTGGTACGACGATGTGCCGCTTGAACAGCACACCTAGAAAACCGCGTCGCGATGCAAACTAGGTATCATCTTTGGATGGCCCGCAGTACGATCAACCCGAGCAGTATTCATCCGCTGGATTTCGACACAGCTTAACCAAAGCAGGCAGAGCGACGATTTAGTCGCTCTGCTTCGTCACAACAACCAAGGAATGCAATTATGTCTATTCGTATCGACGATGTAGCTCCAGATTTCACTGTGGATTCCACAGACGGCAAAATCACGTTTCACGAGTGGATTGGTGACAGCTATGCCATCCTGTTTTCACACCCAAAGGATTTCACACCGGTATGCACCACCGAATTTGGTGCTGTTGCTCAGCTGGTACCTGAATTCGCCAGCCGCAATACCAAGGTGATGGGCGTATCGGTAGACAACGTTGAAGAGCACCTGAAATGGAAGCGCGATATCGAAGCGTTTTCCGGTGCCGCTGCCGACTTCCCGATTATTGATGACACGTCTTTGCTGGTATCCAAACTTTACGACATGCTGCCAGCCGGTGCCTATCTGCCCGAGAATCGCACGCCTGCCAACAGTGCTACCGTGCGAACGGTGTTCATTATTGGTCCGGACAAAAAGATTCGTCTGACCATGTCTTACCCCATGGCTGTAGGTCGCAACTTTGCGGAAATTTTGCGTGCCCTGGACGCTGTCCAGATCACAGACGGTGCCGGTATCGCAACACCTGCTAACTGGGTTCCAGGTCAGGACGTGATTGTAGGGCTGGCTCTGAACGATGAGCAGGCAAAAGAGAAATTCGGCGAGATCGACATTAAATTGCCTTACCTGCGCTTTGCAAAAGCACTGAAGAAGTAAGCAATTCAGCTAGATATTGATGGCAATAAGCATCGGCAGCAGGTGGTTCGTAATGATTAATACCAAAATACACAAGTCCGTTTATGAGTTAGCTGAAAAGCTAATGAAGGCTGCCGACAAAGATGATAGAGAGGCCTTCAATTCGCTCTATGCAGAGTTGAAGGCGGTTTGTACAGATAACGAAAACACCGATAAAGATCATCCAGAGCAATGGGAAACACTGGCTGACTTTGAAGAAGAGATAGAAGACGCTTTGCCTGGCTATGAAAAAGCTCTGGGGAAAGCCGTCGCTATGGATTTGAAGGACCATATGTCGTCCATCGCATTTTCCATGGCGACCCTGCAAATCGAATTAGGCCAAACTGACGTAGCCATCAAAAGTCTTGAAAATGCGAAAATCAGCGCTGACAGGATTGACGATAAAGAATTAAAAAAAGAAATAGATGAGCTTCTTGAAAAGCTATTAGCAGGCCAAACCACGTCCACACGGCCGTAGCGTTTAGCACCGCGCGCAAAATGGAAGCAGACTCAGGAGAAAGCGCAGCGCATTGAGCTAAAAATTGAAGATCGATACGAAACTATTGGCCGCGCACGTTGTCGAAATGGCACTCGCCTGATCGGAGCGTGCGTTCATCAGTCGGGACACGTAAGGCCTCTCTCTGACCCTGGGCTGACTGGCGAACGAGACGGTCTTCAATTTCTTGCAACACTAATCGGTAGCGGATAAACATGAGCAGAACAAGCATTGGCCGCTGGTATATCGGGTACGGACTTTTTTTGATCGTGTGTGGTTTGGTTGGATTTGCGTCCAATCCGGCTGCAGCCAAAACGGCTTTAATGTCGGGTGCTACCTTTGGAATACTGAGTGCAGTGTGGGGATTCTGGTTGCTGAAGGGCGGTCGTTGGCCGGCATTGATAGCCGCCGGATTGACTACGCTGCTGCTGTGCGCAACGTTTAGCTGGCGTTCGACTATGAGCTGGCAGGCTTATGCCGATGGCGAACCTAAACTTTTTGCTGCAAGCCTGATTACTGTGATGTTGATTGGCTCGGCCGCCTCGATTATCCAACTCCTGCGTTCAAGTAAAGCGGTGCTCCAAACCCCCTGATCGGGCAGCGCTAGATGTCCCCGCTACGCATAGCGTGCGGGGTCATACCAAACCAGCGCCGAAAGGTGCGGCTAAAGTTAGAGGTGTCTTGATAACCCAGTCGTTCCGCGATCTGCTCAACCGCAACAGTGGTTTCCAACAGATACCAGGCAGCCAATTCTTGCCGCACTCCGTCAAGCAGCTCTTGGTAGCTGGTGCCTTCGATTTTTAATCTACGGATTAATGTACGTCGCGACATGGCTAATCTGGACGCCACTTCGTCAAGGCTTGGATAGCCATCCGAGCTATTGAGCAAACAATTACTCACCTGCTGACTCAACGCGCCACCGTTATCAAGCTGGCGCAGCTGATTTTCGCAATCACGCAATGCGGTGCGAAAGGTGCCGGCATCGGCGGTGAGGCAAGGCGTATCAAGTACGCTCACCGGCATTTGCAAACGAAACGCCGGTGCATCAAACATCACCGGGCAACCGCAACGCTGTTGGTAAACGTCTGCCCATTGCGGGCGCGATATTGGCAATTCAATCTGAATATTGCGTAAGCGCTGAGAGGTCACGGTGTCGACCAATTGAAGATAGGTGACCAACAGCGCGCTGTAGATAAACTCGCGCACATCGCCAAGCTCTGACAGTTCTTCCATGCTCACGGTAAAATGTTCGTCCGTTTCAGAAATAACAACGTTCACCAACTGAAAACGCAAGCGGGTGAAACGCGCCAGAGTGTGTAACACCACACGAAGATTCGGCGCCGACACAATGGCGTAACCAAGCGCACCATGGGCAGAAACCGAGGTAATGCCACCGATGTCCAGGCCCAGCCACGGCGTTCGAGTTAGCGCTGTGGCGCGCCGCAATAAACGCGCAAGCTGCTCAAGACTGAGATAACGATTCCCGCTCAGTAATTGCTCCCACTGCAACCGCGTACCCTGCAGAATTGTCTCGTTATCAAAGCCCTCTTGACGCAAATGCGCGCACACCAACCGCGCATAGGTTGGGTGTATCGCGGGGCGAAGTCTTTCCGTTGCCAATAGCGCCATAGGTCTCCTGCACTACACTCATTTTTAGTCATTATGATGGCACTATTTGACGACTAATTGCCACTTATAGCGGTGACCGACGCCAGCGGAAAAGGCCAATATGGCGTTGTACCCCCCATCCCTATAAGGACGATAACATGAACCAAGCGGGTGTCTTTGTCACTCCATCAGGCCAGATCTACCGCGATCGCAAGCGCTATTTATGGGCCTTGTCTGTTCTCGTACCGATGCTGGCCCTTGTCGGCCCCGGCCTGTTCTTCGTCACCGGCAATGCGCTCTGGCTGTGGGCTCCGCTGGCGTTTTACTTTGTGGTGATTCCGGTTCTGGACATGGTGCTCGGCGAAGACACCAACAACCCACCAGAAGAGGTTGTGGCGCAGCTTGAACAAGATCGCTACTACCGCTATGTCACCTACTTACTGGTTCCTGTGCTTTGGGCAATATGGGCGCTCGGGGTTTGGTTTATTGGTACCCAGGATGCCCCTCTACACGGCATGATCGCCACCGTGCTTGTTATCGGCACGCTGCAGGGCACAGCCATTAACCTGGGCCATGAATTAGGCCATAAAAAAGCCCGAATGGAACGCTGGCTGGCAAAGATCGTTCTTGCGCCCTGCGCCTATGGTCACTTTTTTGTCGAGCACAACAAAGGCCACCATCGCGACGTTGCAACACCGGACGATCCGGCGTCGTCACGCATGGGCGAAACACTTTGGGGGTTTGCGTTACGCGAAATTCCTGGCGCGTTCTTGCGCGCATGGGACATTGAAAAAACGCGATTAAACAAGGCCGACAAGCCGGTTTGGTCGCTTAATAATGAGATCTTGCAACCGGCGTTAATCACTGCGTTCGCGTGGGGAACCGTCGTCACCTTGCTCGGCGTTGCGGTTCTGCCCTTTATTCTCGCCATCGCTGTTTGGGGAATGTTCCAACTCACCTCGGCAAATTACATTGAGCATTATGGTCTGCTGCGGAAGAAACGTGAAAACGGTCGTTACGAGCCAACTCAGCCTCACCACAGCTGGAACAGTAATCATATTTTTTCGAACTGGGCGACGTTCCATTTGCAGCGTCACTCGGATCACCACGCAAATCCAACCCGTCGCTATCAGTCGTTACGCCACTTCGACAATCTGCCGACGCTGCCGAACGGTTACCTTGGCATGTTCGTTCTCGCCTACATCCCGCCACTGTGGTTTGCGGTGATGAACCCGAGATTGGTCAAACATGTGGACGGCGACATTACAAAAATCAACTTCCATAAACCGGCAAAACGGAAAATGATTAAACGATACTTTTTGCACTAGAAATTTTACGTCAAGGGGTTTGAAAAACGAGTGCTGATGTCTCTTTTCCTCGCGTTGAAGCGATTTTTAGAGGCCTCTTTTCTATGTCTTCTAAATAATTTTTTTTACTGTCCTGCCGCTTTTGACTGCTTTTAAAGCTGAGTCCCTATTGTTCGGGCTTTTTCCCCGCATTTGATATTTAGGCTTCATACCATTAACCTATATTCATTGAACGCTTGTTCAACTTTTTGGGTATTCGTTCAAATCGAGCGCTATTGACCTTCGATCCGCTTCGGCGGCGAAGAGCTACGCACAGCGTCTACTGCCTTTCAATGCGCGGATTTCACCCGTGGCCTAGACCCACCCTGTGCGGGCACCCTGATTGGAAAAATGCACAGCGCTAACGCTGTGACCGACAATCCATAAAAAGAGAACGACAAATGAAAAAGCTTGCTTTGGCCTTTGCTGGCCTTGCTATTAGTGGCGCTGCAGTAGCGGCTCCAAATACCGAATGTCAAACCGTCCGTTTTGCCGATGTTGGCTGGACCGACATCACGGCCACCACCGCGCTGGCCTCCGAAGTACTGGAAGGCATGGGCTACGAGCCAAAAGCAAAAGTGCTGTCAGTGCCCGTGGCTTACCGGGCGCTCCAGAACAAAGACATTGACGTGTTTCTGGGCAACTGGATGCCCACCATGGAAGCAGACGTGCGTCCTTACCTGGAAAGCGGTGATGTTGAAACCGTCATCACTAACCTGGAAGGCGCCAAATACACCTTGGCGGTACCGCAATACGTCTACGATGCCGGTGTGACCCAATTTGCCGACATTGCCAAGCACGCCGACCAATTTGACGACCGGATTTATGGCATTGAGCCCGGCAACGATGGCAACCGTCTGATTCAAGACATGATCGGCCAGGATGCGTTCGGTCTTGGTGAGTTCCGGCTCGTGGAGTCCAGCGAAGCTGGCATGCTGTCCCAGGTTGGCCGTTCAGTTCGTCGTAATGAGTGGGTGGTATTTCTGGGGTGGGAACCGCACCCCATGAACGCCAATCATGACATGGCCTACCTGGACGGTGGTGACGACTTCTTTGGCCCCAACTACGGCGGCGCAACCGTTCACACCAACGTGCGTAAGAATTACCTGAACGAATGCCCGAACGTGGGCAAGCTACTGACTAACATGACGTTTTCACTGTCCATGGAAAACGAAGTGATGGGCGCTATTCTGAACGACGGCGAAGAACCACGGGATGCTGCTCACACTTGGCTCGCCAACAACCCGGCCGTATTGGATGCCTGGCTCAAAGGTGTCACGACCTTGAACGGCGATGCAGCGCTGCCTGCCGTTAAGGCATCCCTGAAGTAGTACTGAAGAAAGCACTGATGAGGATTCTGTAAAGAATACTTTAAAGGGCACTTTGGTGGCGCTCTGAACTGACAGGTTCAGAGCGCCCGATTCTATAACGAACACCTCCCATTTCCGGTGTCGGCCAAGGCCTGCACCCAACAAGACTGAACGCCATGAGCTGGATAACTGAGCACCAACTGCCTTTCGGCGAATTCGTCGAAGGCATTGTTGATTTTTTGGTCGTCAATTTCAGCGGCTTTTTTGACGCCGTTTCCGATACTCTGAGTAGCATGATCCACGGCCTGACCGGGGCCCTGTTATGGGTACCGCCTAGCGCTCTGATATTGCTTCTGACGGTGGCGGCGTATCTTCGTCATCGCCGTTGGGGATTGGCCGCTTTTACCGCCTTCAGCTTTTTGCTGATTTGGAATATTGGTTACTGGGAAGACACCATGGCGACGCTGTCGCTGGTGTTGTACGCCACCCTATTGTGTGTGGTGATCGGCATTCCTTTGGGCATTTATGCGGCTCATAGCCGTTGGCTGTACAAATTCCTGCAGCCGATGCTGGATCTGATGCAGACCATCCCACCTTTTGTTTACCTGATCCCGACGCTGACCTTGTTCGGCCTGGGAGTGGTACCTGGCGTGATCTCAACCGTGATCTTCGCCATCGCCGCCCCGGTACGGCTAACGCACCTGGGCATCTCCCAGGTGCCGAAAGAATTGGTCGAAGCGGGCAAGGCCTTCGGCTGCACGAATCGGCAACTGTTGTTCAAGGTTGAGCTACCCGCTGCCATGAGTTCCATTGGTGCCGGTATTACCCAATGCATCATGTTATCGCTCTCAATGGTTGTTATTGCCGCTTTGGTAGGCGCCGATGGCTTGGGTGTACCGGTGGTTCGAGCTCTGAATACGGTCGATATAGGCAAGGGCTTTGAAGCCGGTCTAGCGATTGTGCTGTTGGCCATCTGGATGGACCGGTTCTTCCGCCAAAGTGATGCTAAGGAGACGTCATCATGATCGAATTTGAGAATGTAAACGTCGTCTTCGGCAAAAACCCCAAACGCGCGCTGCCGTTGATTGAACAGGGCATGGACCGGGCTGAAATCCGTGACCAGACCGGATTAGTGGTCGGTGTCCAAAATGCCAGCCTGAGTGTCAAGAAAGGTGAGATTTGCGTTCTGATGGGGCTGTCCGGTTCCGGAAAATCCAGCCTGCTGCGCTGTGTTAACGGCTTGAACGATGTCACCAGTGGTGCCATTCGCATTCGGCACGACGGTGAGATGGTGGATTTCACCCAGGCCAGCGATAAAGTTCAGCGGGACATCCGCACCCGTCGCATCTCCATGGTGTTTCAGAACTTCGCCCTGATGCCCTGGCTGACGGTGGAAGACAACGTCGCTTTTGGTCTGGAGCTGCAAGGTCTGGGCAAGGCCGAGCGCCGCAAGAAGGTCGCGCGTCAATTGGAGTTGGTTGGCCTCTCCGGTTGGGCCAAGTCCAGGCCGGCTGAGCTGTCTGGCGGTATGCTGCAGCGGGTGGGGCTGGCCCGGGCATTGGCAACGGAATCGGAAATTCTTCTGATGGACGAGCCATTTTCCGCCCTTGACCCGCTGATTCGTAACCAGTTGCAAGACGAACTGCTGACCTTGCAGGATGAACTGCAGAAAACGATTGTGTTCGTCAGTCATGATTTGGATGAAGCACTAAAGCTGGGCTCGCACATTGCGATTATGAAGGACGGTCAGATCGTTCAACATGGCAAGCCGGAAGCAATTGTGCTGGAACCCGCGAACGATTACGTCAAAAGCTTTGTTGCCAGCACCAATCCGCTCAATGTTCTGGCCGCACGTTCCCTGGCGTTGCCTATCGGGGAGATACAGGAAGACGCCAGTGGTAATCGTTGCATCAATAAACGCTACGGTATCTGGCTGCACACACCGGATGTAGCGGAAAAAGCGGTGGTCACCAGCGGTGGCCAAACCTTCCAGACCCAGCTGTGGCAAGAAGGTCAGGCTATCGAAAGCCTGGCCCAGCAGCCCACCCGCATCGCGCCAGACACCCCCTTGCGGGATGCAGTGGAGATTCGGTACTTCACCGGTCATAGCCTGCTGGTGGAAGAGAACGGTCAAATCACTGGCGCCATCGGCGATCGGGAACTGTATCACGCGATGCTGGGCAAACATTTAGACGACAGCTAGGGCAACAGCCGTGCTCCGATAGCCGTAAAAACACCAAACGTAAAAGGATTTGAGTATGAGCATTCTTAAAGCCCCAGTAGCAGCAGGGCTGGTAGCATTCTCCCTTCTACTGGCAGCGTGTGCACCGATGCAATCCACGTCGCAAGCGCCAAAGAAGGCCAAAAACGTCATCATGATCATCGGCGATGGCATGGGACCACAACAAATTGGTCTGCTACTGGCGTACGCCAAGCAGGCGCCAAATTCGGTGATCACCGACGGCAACACCGCCTTTGACCGGATCGCCGCCAACGGCCGCATGGGCCTCTCCATGACTCACGCCAACAACAACCTGGTGGTGGATTCCGCCGCTTCCGCCACGCAACTGGCAACCGGTCAGTTGGCTGGCGCCGAGATGGTTGGCGTAAATAAAGACGGTAACAGCGCGGAAAGCATTCTGGAAAAAGCGAAAAAACTCGGCAAATCCACCGGGCTGGTGTCCGACACCCGCATTACCCATGCGACCCCGGCTGGTTTTGCCGCCCACCAGAGCCATCGCAGCCTGGAAAATGAAATTGCAGTCGATCTGCTGAACAACAACGTGGATGTCATGTTGTCAGGCGGCCTGCGTTACTGGATTCCGAAATCTGCCAATGACGAGCAGTCTGCCGCGCGTCAAGAGCTTGAAGCGCTGTCCGCAGGCTCCGTGCGAATCAAGTCCAAGCGTGAGGACAACCGCAACCTGATTACCGAAGCGCAGCAGAAGCACTATGACCTGGCGTTCAACCGCTCGCAGCTGGCACGAGCCGATGGCAAAATCCTCGGCCTGTTTGCCTACTCGGCGTTGCCCAACGGCATCATCGAAACCCAGACCAAGAACGACCCCGCCCGTACCATACCGACACTGAAAGAAATGTCAGCAAAGGCTATTGACTCGCTGTCCCAGAACGACAAAGGTTTCTTCCTGATGATCGAAGCCGGGCAAATCGACTGGGCCGCGCATTACAACGACACCGGCACCATGCTGCACGAAATGCTGCGGATAAACGAAACACTGAATTACGTGCTGGACTGGGCTGAAGGCCGTGATGACACCCTGATTGTGGTGACTGCCGATCACGAAACCGGTGGTTTTGGTTTCAGCTACTCTGCCAACGACCTACCCCACGGACGTGACCTGCCAGGCAATGTGTTCAAAGATCAGCAGTTCAAGCCCGCCTTCAACTTCGGCGACGTGGCGACCCTGGATACACTGTACGAACAGAAGTCTTCCTATGGCGATATTTTCTATAGCCAGTTCGACGCGCTGGATAAAGACCAGCAAACGCCTGCCAATCTGGCTCGCATCGTCAACGCCGAAACCGGCTTCGACATCACCAACGCCCAAGCCGCGCGCGTGCTCGAAACTGAGGACAATCCCTTCTACACCGAAGGCCACAAATACCTGAGCGCCCAGACCGTCCCGAAAATGGGCGTTAACGGAGCCTTCTTTACCTACCAAACTGACGACAATCGCCAGAACCTGCTGGCCCGCGAAGTGGCCGAGCAGCAAAACGTGGTCTGGGCCACCGGCACCCACACCAACACCCCGGTACTGGTATTTACACAGGGGCCGGGAGACACCAGCGCACCCTTCGGTAAGGTGTTACACCACACAGAAGTGGGTCAGCGCGCGATTGAAGCGCTAGAAGACTGAAAATCGCCTGACGACCTGTTTGCGTATCTGTTCCAGTGCCCGCCTAGCCATTTTTGGATGAGTAAAAGGGTTCCAACCTCATCCTCATTGGCGGTGCACTCCAGCAGCAACTCAGTGACGCGGGTTACTGTCGCCAGAGGATGGCTTGTCATCAGATGAGGTGTCATCGGATGTGAGGTAGTAATCCTTTCCCTCAAATATTTTCACCTCAGGATCTTCAATGCTGTTGCTACCGCGGCCCCGAAAAAGCCAAAAGGCCACAACAGCGCCAATAATGATCAAAATGACCCACTTCATACCCCTTTCCTCCACACAATGAGTTACCTTCTCTGATCACCTTTATCCTAGGCCCATGGTGCCAAATCGCAAGCGTTTCCCACTTCTGAGTGAGCCGTTCCATGCGCTGAAAACTATAACGACTTGATAAAGGAAGCTGCCGAGCCTGAAATAAGGCTTTTCGCCCGTTTGTGGGTCTGCTTTTGAAGCGCCTGAAGCTTCGCAACGATACATGCCTCGGCTAAGTCCCATTGTTCATCATCCAGGTCAATCTCGTGGCGATGACCTGCCAAGTATTCGAGCAATACGGCTTGGTCATTGGCCAAGCCTTGAAGTTCTGTCATTACTTCAAGCTTATTTACCTTTGACTTTAAGCCTTTGCCAAACATCGGGCGCAATACACGTAAACAGTAGAACAGGTCTTTTGATCGTTTTCGAAACTGGTGAAAAGCTTCGATTTCGTCAGAGCTATTTGCCTTTTTCTCGGCGTCACGGGCTTTTTGGTATATGAGGTTGAGGTTGGGCATAAGTGTCGACAGTGACTTTGGAAGATCCCATTCTTCCGGTGCGGCGCTCTGAGCTTCTACTTCTAAAGCCAGCTCGATGAGAAATTCACGACCTTTAGCCTCAAGTGGATTGAGTTTTTGCTGTCCAGAAAGGAAACAGTCAATGGCGTCGTATCGTTGTTTCTGCAACGCGGCTTTTTCTTTTACCAGCTGCCGCCAGGTTTTCACACGAACCGCTGCGTCTCGGCTGCCGGAAAGCTTCCCGGAAATCGCTTTGTAGTGTTCTTGCTGGCGGCTGTACTCGGCTTTGCCAATCTGGGGTCCAATCAGCCGTAGTAGAGCACGCGCTTCTTTACAGCTTTTTCGAGCCTCATGGACGCCCGTTTCTGGAACCCTGCATGCGTGCAAAAGCGCTAGAGCAATATCTTCGTTAATTGACTGCATTAGCCGCTTGAGCTGCTTGCCAAAGTTACCGGTAGAATTGAGACGACAGCGCATTACTTCTCTCCACTCTTTATTCAGAAGGTACTGCCGACGTTATCTGAGCCTTATCGAAATGACAAAATAATGGTGTGAAATTAGTATATCGTCGATCCTCTGATAGAATTATTCGTATTCAGCGTAGCGTACGTACAAAATTTAATACTCAGCTGCGCAGGGATCAATTTTGCTAAAAGCGAGGAGGGTCAGATGGCTAAACAGGCTACGGTAATCATGCCCGGTTCTCACTAAGTGATGACTTTCGTATTTAACCGTTCATTGTGCACTCTTACCTTGCTGTTTGTTCTCGGATTTTCCGGTTTTCTTATGGCCGGTAACTGCCAGATGGACGAAGCAGATCAGTCTTTGCTGAATCGCGTCAATGAAGCTCGCAGTCAGCCCCGGCAATGCGGCAACCACGACTTTAACGCCGTCGATCCGCTGTCCTGGAACTGCAAACTTGAGGATGCCGCGCGAGCCCACTCGGAGACCATGGCGGAGCTGGAATTCTTTAGTCATACCAGCCCTGACGGCGCTGAGATCGGCGAGCGGGTGACTAACAGAGATTACCGCTGGTCAGCGGTGGGCGAAAACATTGCAGCAGGCCAGAACTCTGTTGAGGAGGTGGTTGATGCGTGGCTCTTGAGCCCGGGACACTGCGCCAATATGATGAGTGCCAAATTCACCGAAATGGGCGCGGTGAGAATTGAGGCGCCAGGCTCGCAATACTCCCCTTTCTGGACCCAGGTTTTTGCCCGGCCGCGTTAATACGGATCTGTTAACCAACTCAAGAGCACCGTGTTTCGCGTGGTTGTATTTTAATTTGTGTGGGCACCGAACCGTGCCTGCCTGCCGAATTCACCAGGGAATGGAGGTCGATGGTTTCTTTCATACCGGAGAGCACTGCACGAGTAGCCGCGTTGTTCGGAGCCGCTGCTTCGCCCAGGTGGGACGCTATAGTGAGGGCCTGTTCCGCGGGCAACCGTGAGAGAATGAGCTGAATGTCGGCTTGTTACGCCTTCGCTTTCCCCCGACAATACCCCCTCGAATTACCTGTCATGAGACTGAAATATGTTCGAAACTATGGCGCTGATGCCTCAGAATTTTTCGTTGCCAGACGCGATTTGGCGACTGCTGATCAGCACTGGGTTGTTGTTGCTGGCCATCGTTATTCTGCGGACGCTGACCGCCCGCTTTATTCGTCGGCACGTCACGTCGTCAGAGTTGCGGGGCCGGTTACTGATGAATTTTCGCAACGGTTTCCTGTTATTGGGATTACTGGGTCTGGCGCTAATCTGGGGCGACCAGATTCGATCTCTGGCCCTGTCCATCGTCGCTATCGCTGTCGCTTTTGTAGTCGCCACCAAAGAATTGATTCTTTGTGTTTCCGGCGCAATATTAAAAAGTGGTGCCGGCTCGTTCAATCTGGGCGATCGTATTCAGGTCAAGGATTTCCGGGGCGATGTAATCGATCAGACCCTGCTGGCAACGACGGTGCTTGAAGTAGGCCCTGGCAAAACGTCCCACCAGCGCACCGGGCGGATGATTGTGATACCCAATGCATTGTTTTTGTCTGAGCCGGTTATCAACGAAAGTTTTACTGACCACTGGGATTTTCATGTTTTTACCGTGCCTTTCAAGCGAGAGGATGACTGGCATGCCGCCCAGAAAGCACTGCTGGCGGCAGCCAATCGCCATTGCAAGCCCTATCTGGAATCTGTGCGCAAGTATATGACTAAGGTTGGCGTTTCGCGGGGCCTGGAAGTGCCTTCTGTAGACCCAAGGGTGACCATTCAGGTTCCGGTAGCCAGCGAGATTCACCTCACCGTCAGGCTGCCAGCCAAACCCGGGCAACGCAGTTATATAGAGCAAGCGATTCTTTCAGAGGTTTTCGCTGACACCGATTATTCCACCAAAAAGCCCTGACGCAAGTTCGGGATTCGTAATGAGCATAAGCACATACTAGCGACGTTATGACTTCAAGGAATCAGTAATCACTATGCCTAGCTGCTATAGTTGTCGGGAATTATTTGAGCCTTCAGCACTAAGGATTTCGTATTCGAAAAACTATTGTGAGAGTTGCGGGGTTGGCCTGTTCGGTGCGGATTACTTCGGCTTCTCGAAAAAGCCTAACCCGACGGCTAAGAAAAAAATAGCCGTCTATTTAAAAGTAATTTTTGTATGGGGCACGGGCTTTTGCTTATTGGTTTTTCTTTTTTTCAGTATGTCCGCGCAGAGCAATGACGACACAAAGCCGCAGGTAGACCGTGCGAACTTACAATCTGATATTTTTGACGGTTGACGCAATGCCCATGCGTCAAAGCGAGATACGGCATTGATGTCTTAGGCGTATTTATATTTCATACGGAGAGCAGGCATGTTCAGTCACATTATGGTTGGTGCAAACGATGTTCAAGAATCAAAGATCTTTTACGATGCTATTCTTGGCTCTCTAGGGCACGAGTCTGGTCTGGTGGATGACAAAGGGCGCTGCTTTTATAGAACAAACAGCGGCACTTTTGCGATCGGAAAGCCAATTGATGGCGAACCCGCTTATCATGGTAACGGCACCACCATCGGCTTTTCTGCAGAAAATTCCGCAACCGTTGATGCCTGGCACTCTGCCGGCATTGCCAATGGTGGCACGTCATGCGAGAACCCACCCGGGCTTCGCGGCGGAGCCAACTTATACATTGCCTATTTAAGAGACCCCTCGGGCAATAAAATCTGCGCGTTATATCGGTAGAGTTGGTTTTTGAAACACAGTTTATGTTTTGGTAAATGGCGGCTATATATGTACAAAAATCGAAATATTATCGCGCGTCTGCGCGAGCAGATTCCTTCGTTCGAGTGTGTGGCGGGTTGTCACGATTGTTGCGGGCCGGTAACGACGTCTTCGGAAGAAATGTCGCGCCTGCCCGTAAAAACTGACGCCGAACATGAAGCCGCACTGAGTGACCTTAGCTGTGTGCACCTGGGCCCCGATGGTTGCACGGTTTACGGGGAGCGCCCTTTAATCTGCCGGTTATTTGGCACAACACCCAGTATGCCCTGCCCTAACGGTCGACGCCCCGACGTCATGATTGGCGCCAAAGTTGAGCGCCAGATCCATCACTACATTGCGAATACGCGGCAAGTATTGGTGTAGACTCAGTGCGGTATGTTCATTCGATCATTGAGAGAGAATAAAAATGACAGAAGCCATTCGAGCATCTGATACGCCCTACGCAGTGGAAGTAGAATCTGGAAAAAGTTACTTTTGGTGCGCTTGTGGTAAAAGTGCAAAACAGCCTTTTTGCGACGGTTCTCACAGTGGCTCAGCTTTTAGGCCCGTGAAATACGCGGCATCAGAAACGAAAAAAGTCTTTTTTTGCGGCTGCAAATCAACAGCATCACAGCCACTGTGTGATGGCAGCCACAAGCAAATATAACAAGCCGGTTAAACCCATTTGCGGCGCTCGCCGGAGCACAGACCCGTTGGCGCGTTCCGCACTTTCGACAACAAACAAATGCTCCTTAAGGGAGTAATGGGCAGGCTGGCGTGGTGGCAACGAGCCGTCAGATAGAGCGTTTCTTATGCGAATAATCATTCTGACAACTCTTGCCATGATTGCCTTCGCGAGTAATTCGGTGCTGGCCCGAATGGCCCTGAAACACACGGATATTGATGCTGCTAGCTTTACGGCGATCCGTTTGATTTCGGGTGCGATTGTACTTTTGCTGGTTGTGCGGATCAGCAACCGGCCCAGCGGCGGCAGTGGAAGCTGGTGGTCTGCTGCGGCCTTGTTCGCCTACGCGGCGGGTTTTTCATATGCCTATGTGAGTTTGCCCACGGCCACGGGCGCACTGCTGCTGTTCGGCGCGGTTCAAGTCACTATGATTGTTTACGGGTTTTGGGCGGGAGAGCGCCTGCTAAAGCTGCAATTAGCCGGCCTTGCGCTCGCTTTCGGTGGGCTATTGCTGTTGTTTCTGCCTGGTTTGTCAACCACACCGCCAGTGGCCAGTTCCCTGTTGATGCTAGGAGCCGGGATTTGCTGGGGTGTTTATTCTCTGCGCGGGAGAGGTGCCGGCGACCCCGTTCACACAAGCGCCGGGAACTTCACGCGCGCTGTTGCCTTTGCCGTCGTTTTAAGCTTTTTCATGCTGAGCCGGCTTTCTCTGGATGTTGCGGGCATCTGGTACGCAATTATCTCAGGTGCGCTCACGTCCGGGCTAGGATATGTTGTATGGTACATGGTATTGCCCATGCTAAAAGCCACGAACGCAGCTGTCATACAGCTCAGTGTTCCGGTGATTGCAGCCGTAGGCGGCGTTGTTTTTCTGGGCGAATCCATAACCTTGCGATTAGTGCTGGCATCCGCCGCCATTCTCGGAGGAATCGCACTTGTCATTGTTCGAAAACCACCTGCTCAGGTTACCCGACAAAACATTGGAAAACACTTTAATGCTAAATAACAGAAATGACTTTAATGGCCAATAAAGAATTTATTTATCAGCGCATCCGTGTTTATGTTGGAAAAGACTTTGACCCAGCCATTGATGGCGAAGTAGAAAGTATTTTACGTTCTAAATTCAACATTCACTTGCCGCAGAGAACATCTCTGAATGATTCTCTGGCATCGACAAAAAGCGATCACGAAATTGTGGGTCTCATTTTACAGTATCGTACAGCCGGCTAATGGCTACCAGCCATGCTGCTAGATACTTGACCAACATTTTACACGCCTAGCAATCCGAAAACCCCGCCCCATGCGTATCTGTTTTTTTAGGTATCAAAATAGGGTATCCCATCAGCGGGAGCCCTCTCTTACAGGAAGTCCCCTTTTGAAGCGTTTTGCGCTCACGTTGTTGCTGTTTAATGCTCTGTTGTTGGCGTTACTGTTACCGCGTTACCCGTGGATTCCCTGGATTGCCGCCGAGGCGCTGATAGTTTGTGCTTTGTTTAGTCTATTATCGCCTTCTATATTTACCCGAGTGCTGGCCGGCGTGGTAGGTACGCTATACGCCGTGATGGCGCTATTTACGCTGAGCGATCTGCTGGTTCGCCAAAGTCTCGGGCGGGGACTCAACCTTTATCTGGAGCTGGGAGTCGTCGGTTCGGTGGTTGACCTGATGCTAAGTAACCTCGGCACTGGCCTTTCATTGCTAATACTGCTGGCTTTACTGCTGGCGTTTTGCGGCTTGGCATTGTGGGTAAGCAAACTGCTAAGCCGCCTTGCCGGAGGCCTGCACTCCGGTTTTGGTAAAGCGGCTTTTGCCACCGGAGTGTTGCTGGTGGCGGCGTCATTTGCGCCCCAGTCAGTGGTGAGCTTGAGCGCCGCGCAGCTGACAACTAACCAGATACTGCTCGCTATCGACACCCGTCGGTCAACGGCAGAGTTCAGTCAGAGTTTGGCGAATGATCCGGCGGCCGGAGAGCCTTTGGCACTGCCCGGCCTGGCCAACACCGATGTGATTTTTGGGTTTATCGAATCCTACGGCATCTCCAGCCTTACAGACGACCGCTTTAAGGACCTTATCGGCTCCCGCCTCGACAAAATGGAAGCCGCCGTTAGCGCAGCGGGCCTGCACATGGTGTCTGGTCGCCTGGGTTCACCGGTGCAAGGCGGGCAATCCTGGCTGGCACACGCCACGATGCTAAGCGGCCAATGGATTGATACCCAGCTGGACTACGAGATTTTGCTAGCCAGCGATTACCCCACACTGATAGACGATATGGCGTTAACCGGCCACGATACAGTCGCGGTGATGCCGGCTATTACCCAAGACTGGCCAGAAGGCCAGGCATTTGGCTACAACCGTATTTACCAATCCACCACCATGGATTACCAAGGGCCTCCGTTTAACTGGGTGACCATGCCGGATCAGTACACTTGGTCCTGGTTTCAGCGCAGCGTTCGTGAACAAACCGTTGGGCCGATGTTTGCAGAAGTGGCTCTGATCAGCAGCCATGCTCCCTGGGTGCCTATTTTACCGGTGCTGGACGATTGGGACAGTGTTGGCAACGGCACAGCATTCAATCAGTGGGAAGGCGCCGGCGAAACACCTGCCAGTCTGTGGCTGGAGCCTGAGCGAGTTCGTGAACACTACGCCCTTGCTATCGATTACGCGCTGAACGTGGCGACAGGCTATGCAACGCGCCATGTGGATAAGAATACCCTGCTGGTGCTGCTAGGCGACCACCAGCCGGCACCGCTGGTGACCGGCGAAGGCGCGAGCCGGGACGTTATTGTTCACGTGATCAGCGGCAATCCGGAATTGCTTGCGCCATTCCTGGCGACCGGAAGCAGCGGCGGTGGGTTGCCTGGTTTTCAAATGGGAGCAAAACCAGACTTGAATCAGGAAGGCCCTAGCATGGCAAGCGTCCGCCCTTTCATGCTTAAGGAGTTCCGTCGAGCGCCGTTGAGCACCGAAGTGGCCTCTGTGAAGGGTGTTGAGCAACAGTAAAAAACGCCGATTTCTGGCTGTCACATCTGTTTAACTTTGAAGGGTTATCCTTAACGCTCATTCCAGTGTCTGGCAAACCCTAAGGCCGGTCTGGACCCAACCCCTTCTGGAAGCGCCCAATGCGGATAACCTTTCTAGGAACGGGCGCTGCCGGTGGTGTGCCACTTTACGGTTGTTGTTGCGCGGCCTGTTCCGTCGCCAAAACAAACGAAGTCTTTGCGCGCGAGCCCTGCTCTGCCCTGATCGAATCAGGAACGACACGCATTTTGATTGATGGCGGTCTAATGGACCTGCACAAACGCTTCGCTCCCGGCGATCTGGATGCCATTGTGCTGACGCATTTTCACCCTGATCATGTTCAGGGGCTGTTTCATCTGCGCTGGGGCAAGGGGCCGAGTATCCCCGTCTTTATTCCGCCTGACCCTGACGGCTGCGCCGATCTGTTCCGCCATCCTGGCATATTGGATTTCAACCCTCAAAAAGCATTCTCTGCATTTGAAATCGGAGGGTTAAAGGTCACACCTGTGCCATTGCTCCACTCGAAGCCGACCTTCGGCTACGTCTTCGAAGTTACCGGTGGCCCCACGTTTGCCTATCTGACCGATACTCGTGGCCTACCCGATGACACCCAACATTTTTTACAAACAATAAAGCCTGATGGACTGGCAATAGACTGCACATTCCCGCCGTCTGGTCAGCCGAAAGGCCATAACGACTGGACCCTGGCTCTGGATTGCATTCAAGCCGTAGATCCGGCTCGGGCATGGCTCATCCACATTAGCCACGAGCTGGATAACTGGCGCCAGAGTACGAACCCGGCCTTGCCGAATCGTATAAGCGTTGCCCGGGACGGGGATTGGGTAGATTTCACACTCCCGTCTTAAAACCTTCAATAAACTGTCATCTAAACGACATCGAATCGTCACAGCCGCCAGAGAAACTACCTATACACGTTAAAAACGCGACAGGGTAGGCGATCTATGGGTCCCGACATTCAGGTTAAAGGTTTATCAAAGACGTTTGGCAACAACAAACGCGCGGATAAAGCCCTCAAGAACATCAATCTTTCTATTGAATCCGGCGAGATGGTAGCCCTTATCGGCCCCTCCGGTTCTGGCAAATCCACCCTCCTTCGCCACCTCGCCGGGCTGAGCTGCAGCGATGTAGACAGCGGCGAAATTCGCGTACTGGGACAACTCGTGCAATGCCAAGGTCGGCTGTCACCGGATATCCGAAAAACGCGAGCGCGAATAGGCTATATCTTTCAGCAGTTCAACCTTGTCGGCCGAATGAAGGTCATAACCAATGTGCTCACCGGCACTCTAGGCCGCGTGCCCGGGTGGCGTGGATGCCTCGGTTTATTCAACACCGAAGAAAAAGCCTTGGCCCTAAAATGCTTGAACCGCGTCGGAATGGATCTCTGGGCGACCCAGCGCGCATCCTTACTGTCAGGTGGCCAGCAGCAACGGGTTGCCATCGCCCGCACACTCACTCAGAAAGCCGAAGTGATTCTTGCTGACGAGCCCATCGCTTCGCTGGATCCTGAATCGGCCCGCCGTGTTATGGAAATTCTTGCCGATATTAATGATCAAGACGGTCGCACCGTTGTGGTCACACTGCATCAAGTCGAATATGCGCGCGAATTCTGCCACCGAGCCGTAGCACTGAAGGCTGGCGAAATAGTGTATGACGGCCCATCTGCGAATCTGACTCCCGCGGTGCTGGCCAGTATTTACGGCACCACCTCTTTCGACATTGATGGCGAACCTGTCAAGAACAAAAAAAACCCCACACCCGCCAAAGCGTTTGCCCTGGCAGCCACCGGCTGACCGGAAAACTGTCCCTTATTTTCACTCACACTCAAAACCACAGGAAACACTTATGTTAAAACAATGGATAGGCCGCATGACCCTGGCGGCCGCAGTCACAGTAGGCGCAGCCGGCTTGCAGGCAGAAGAACAGAAGACTCTTAACTTCGGCATCATTTCGACCGAATCGTCCAGCAATCTAAAAAACGTTTGGGAACCTTTCCTTGAGGACATGTCGGCAAAGCTGGACATGGAAGTGAAAGGTTTCTTCGCCCCGGATTATGCCGGCATCATCCAGGGTATGCGCTTCGACAAGGTTGACATCGCCTGGTACGGCAACAAGTCGGCGATGGAAGCTGTCGACCGTGCCGGTGGTGAAGTTGTGGTTCAGACCGTGGCAGCGGACGGCTCACCCGGCTACTGGAGCCTGATGATTGTTCACAAAGACAGTACCAATCTGAATACGGTCGAGGATGTGCTCGCCAATGCTAAAGACCTTACGTTTGGTAATGGCGATCCCAACTCTACCTCCGGTTTCCTGGTGCCCAGCTACTACATTTTCGCCAAAAACGGCATCGATCCCAAAAAAGCCTTCAAACGCACGCTAAATGCCGGCCATGAAACCAACGCCATGGCTGTGGCTAACAAACAGGTAGACGTGGCCACCTTCAATACCGAGAGCATGGCACGGTTGCAACTCACTTTTCCGGAAAAAGCAGACGACCTCAAAGTAATCTGGAAATCACCGCTGATTCCGTCTGACCCACTGGTCTGGCGCAAAAATCTGTCTGCGGAAACCAAACAGAAAGTCTACGACTTCCTGATGGGCTACGGCACTACCGGCGACGAAAAAGAATTGAAAATCCTGGCTGCTCTCCAATGGGCACCCTTCCGTGCTTCCAGCAATGACCAGTTGATTCCCATTCGTCAGCTCGAAATGTTCAAGCAAAAAGCGGCCATCGAGAACGACAGCCGTTACTCAGCACAGGAAAAGACCGAAAAGCTGGCGGACATCGCAGCCCAACTGGCCGGCCTGGATCGTCGGCTTGCAGCACTGGACGCTGCCCGCGAATAGTCTAACTGATAAACCCCGGGGCTGGCTTATAACGCCAGCCCTTTTCGCGCCGGAGACTACCCCGGTAACTCCAGACGTAAAAGCGACAGGCAGCTTTCATGCATAGCGCATCAACACACTCACATCTTCCCGAAGGCCAAAACAACCTGCTTTCACGGAACTGGGCGGCCTTGCTGGGCTGGGGCATCACCGGCGCTGTCCTGATCTGGGCCTGGGAGGGCGCCGAGATGAACCCGGCGGCTCTGATTGCCGACGGTAACAACATGGCTGTGTTCGCAGCCGATTTTTTCCCGCCCGATTTTCACCATTGGCCGCTCTATGTCAGCGAGATGGTCACCACCGTACAGATTGCGATCTGGGGCACCGTATTGGCCGTTATTCTGGCCATCCCTTTCGGAATCATGTCCTCGGAAAATCTCGTGCCCTGGTGGGTCTGCCAGCCGGTTCGCCGCTTGATGGATTCGTTCCGCGCCATCAACGAGATGGTGTTTGCCATGCTGTTTGTGGTCGCTGTAGGGCTAGGACCGTTCGCCGGGGTCATGGCGTTATTCATCCACACCACCGGGGTGCTGGCAAAACTGTTTTCCGAAGCCGTAGAGGCCATTGACCCAGGGCCGGTAGAAGGTGTGCGAGCCACCGGAGCCAGTGGTCTGCAGGAAATTATTTATGGCGTTATCCCGCAGGTTTTGCCGTTGTGGATTTCCTATTCACTGTACCGATTCGAATCCAATGTCCGCTCCGCCACAGTCGTGGGCATGGTGGGTGCCGGGGGCATCGGCGTGATTCTCTGGGAAAGCATGCGCGGCTTCCAGTTTGCTCAAACCTGCGCGGTGATGATCATCATTATTCTCGTCGTGACCTCACTGGATATCACGTCTCAGTGGGTCCGCAAACGCTTTATCTAGATAACTGGCCCACTTACAGGAGAAAACGGCCCATGACCCACGCGCAGGCCTTTTCGCAGAGCTTTTCACAAACTAAGGATTCCACATCGGAGGTCGCCGATCGTCAATATTGGATGTCGGTATTGGCAAGAGCAGACCTGAGTGACTTGGAGACTTACTGGCAAAACCTGCCACTCCAACCGACTTTCCGCCACCTCCGTAAACCGGAAATTGGCATGGCCATGTTGCGTGGCCGCACCGGAGGCACAGGCTCGCCCTTTAATCTCGGCGAAATAACGCTTACCCGATGTGTGGTGGAACTGGATGGCAGTACACAGGGCTTTGGCTATGTCAGTGGCCGCAGCCGGCGCCACGCTGAACTGGCGGCACTGTTCGACGGCCTGATGTGCGAAAACAGCAGCAAACACGGCCCTGCATTGATACAGCCACTGCACGAGCAGTGGCTGGCTCGTCGTGAAAAGGTCTCCCGTAAAGCCGCCACAACCAAAGTTAACTTCATGACCATGGTAAGGGGAAGCTAGTCGATGACCGCGACAAACGAGATTCACCCATTCGCCATGCCGGCGCTGTCCACGACATTCTCGCCGCCGCTCTCACCGGCATTCTCACTGGCCGGGCTTTGTGCCGGATTCGACGATCCGGTGCATCAGTCACAACAGGTGTTTCGTCGCGCGCTCACCGCGCTCTCTGAGCCCGGAACCGTGCAAAATGTGCCAGAGATCCCAGTGCCTGAAGGCGTGCACATTGCGTCATACCAGCTTTGCCTGACACTTTTGGACGCGGAAACACCCTTGTGGATTGCGCCGGCCTTAAGAACCGACGCCCTGGTGAGCGCGCTGCGCTTTCATTGTGGTTGTCGCCTTGTGGACGAACCGGGCCAGGCAGAGTTTGCCCTGATATCGCCAGATTTCGACGGCGATCTGACCTATTTTGCCCAAGGCAGCCATGAATACCCAGATCGCTCCACCACCGTGATCGTGCAGGTGGAAAGCTTGGATGCCGCCAGCACTTGGGCTCTGCGTGGCCCGGGGATTGATGGCGTACGCACGGTCGGCATCGCCGGCCTGGACCCGCGCTGGCCTGGCATGCTGGCCGATAATTGCCGTCAATTTCCTTGTGGCGTTGACCTTCTGTTCACCGCCGGAACGGCCCTGATGGGTCTGCCACGCACCACTCGAGTGGAGATATAGCATGTACGTAGCTGTCAAAGGCGGCGAAAAAGCCATCGATCAGGCCCACAGCTGGCTCGACGAAACCCGCCGCGGTGACACCTCGATACCGGAACTGAGCGTTGCCCAGATTCGCCAACAGATGGGACTCGCCGTAGACCGGGTCATGGCCGAAGGTTCTCTTTACGACCCGGAACTTGCAGCACTGGCGCTCAAGCAGGCCAGCGGCGATGCTATTGAGGCTATTTTTCTTCTGCGGGCCTATCGCACGACCCTGCCGCGTTTCCTCGCGTCTCTGCCGATGGAAACCAACACCATGGCTATCCAGCGCAGGATTTCCGCTGCCTACAAGGATCTGCCTGGAGGCCAAGTGTTAGGCCCCACCTACGATTACACCCATCGATTGCTGGATTTTACGTTGCTGGCCAATGGTGAGCGGGGCTCTTCATCACCCTCTTCATCACCCTCTACGCTTCCGTCCACGCAGCCCTCTGACGAAATGGTAGAAGACTGCCCACGGGTACTGGATTTCCTCAACAGCGAGGGACTGATTGAAAGCCCACTGGCCAATAGCGGTGACCTTCAACCCGACGATTCGGCGCCGGCCGATCTTACCCGCCAACCACTGGACTATCCCGCTAGCCGCGACCTGCGCCTTCAAGCCCTGGCCCGCGGCGACGAAGGATTCCTGCTGGCACTCGCCTACTCTACCCAGCGCGGTTACGGTCGTAATCACCCGTTTGCAGGGGAAATCCGCCAGGGCGAAGTGGCGGTGGAAATCGCGCCGGAAGAACTGGGCTTTCCCGTTATTGTCGGTGACATTCAGGTTAGCGAATGCGACATGATCAACCAGTTTATCGGCACCGCCACCGAGGCACCACGTTTCACCCGTGGCTACGGTCTGGCGTTTGGCAATTCCGAGCGCAAGGCACTGGCGATGGCGCTGGTGGATCGCGCGCTGCGGGCGCGGGAGTTGGGTGAGGACGTGGTCTCGCCAGCGCAAGACGAGGAGTTTGTTCTCGCCCACTGCGACAACCTCGACTCCTCGGGTTTCGTGTCTCATCTGAAGCTACCGCACTACGTTGATTTTCAGTCTGAGCTGGTACTGCTGCGACGACTCCGGAAAGAGTTTGAACAACGCAAATCAGGCCACCAGAACCCAAAAATGAACACCACATCCAAACCCGGCAACCAAGATGAGCCGAGCATGGACAACGAACAACACCGTGAGGTGAAACAGGCATGACCAGCGCAGCTTCTAACCACAATTCTGACACCGAGAGTGACAGCAACGGCTATAACTTCGCTTACCTGGACGAGCAGACCAAACGGATGATTCGCCGATGCCTGCTGAAAGCCGTGGCGGTGCCCGGCTATCAGGTACCCTTCGGCGGACGCGAGATGCCCTTGCCCTATGGCTGGGGCACCGGTGGTATGCAGGTTACGGCCACTATTATCGGTCAGGATGACGTTCTCAAAGTCATCGACCAGGGCGCAGACGACACCACCAATGCGGTCAGCATCAGGCGCTTTTTTGCCCGCACCGCCGGCGTTGCCACCACAGAATCCACCCGTGAAGCGAGCGTTATCCAGACCCGTCACCGGATACCGGAGACGCCGCTCAGCCACGGCCAGATACTGGTCTATCAGGTACCGATTCCCGAGCCGCTGCGGTTCATCGAACCGCGGGAAACCGAGACCCGGAAAATGCATGCGCTGCAGGAATACGGTGTGATGCACGTCAAGCTGTATGAGGACATTGCCCGTTTCGGGCACATCGCCACCACCTATGCCTATCCGGTCAAGGTCAACGGCCACTATGTGATGGACCCCTCGCCCATACCGAAATTCGACAACCCAAAGATGCACGGCAACCCGGCGCTGCAACTGTTTGGCGCTGGCCGGGAGAAACGCATCTACGCTATCCCACCGTTCACCCGGGTTGAAAGTCTCGATTTCGAGGATCACCCCTTCGAGATCCAGCACTGGGACCAGACCTGCGAGTTTTGCGGGTCGGACCATTCCTTCCTCGATGAAGTTGTGACCGACGATGAGGGCGGGCGTATTTTCATCTGTTCTGACACCGACTATTGCAACCAGCGCTTCGAGACCGGCGCCCGTCAGGAGGCTGTATGACTAACACGGCAATGGCCATGGCAGAAGAGGGCTTAGCCGAGCCTCTGCTGACGGTGAACGATCTGCGCAAACTTTACGCCCCTGGCAAAGGTGTGGATGGCGTCGACTTTGAACTCTGGCCCGGCGAAGTGCTGGGAATAGTGGGCGAGTCCGGCTCCGGCAAAACCACGCTGCTGCAATGCCTGTCTGGAATGCTGACGCCAGACTCCGGACAGATTGAGTACACCGGCAAACAGGGCGAAAAACTCGACATCTACGACATTACCGAAAGCCAGCGCCGGCTTTTGCTGCGCACTGACTGGGGAATTGTCCACCAGCATCCACGGGATGGCCTGAGGATGGGCGTGAGCGCTGGCGCCAATATTGGTGAGCGCTTGATGGCCATCGGTGAACGTCATTACGGCACCCTGCGTTCAACAGGGGAAGCCTGGCTGCGAGAAGTGGAAATCGATACCGCCCGTATTGATGACCTGCCGCGCACTTTTTCCGGAGGCATGCAGCAGCGCCTTCAGATTGCCCGCAATCTGGTCACCCAGCCGCGACTGGTTTTCATGGATGAGCCCACAGGCGGGCTGGATGTCTCGGTTCAGGCTCGCCTGCTGGATATGCTGCGTAACCTGGTAGTAGACCTGGGCCTGTCTGTTGTGCTGGTAACACACGACCTTGCTGTCGCCCGACTGTTATCCCACAGGCTTATGGTGATGCGTGGCGGCAAAGTAGTTGAGCAGGGCCTTACCGACCAGATACTGGATGACCCACAACACCCATACAGTCAATTGCTTGTGTCTTCGGTGTTGACCCCGTGACACCGCACTGTGATCGAACTGGAGAACTGCAATGACGGTCATGATCCAGGTTACCGACCTGAACAAACGATTCACCCTGCACAATCAGGGTGGTGTTTCCTACTCTGTCCTCACAGATGTGTCCTTTGACGTGAACGCTGGCGAATGCGTCGTGCTGGACGGGCGCTCGGGATCCGGAAAAAGTACCCTTTTGCGTTCGCTTTACGCCAACTATAAGCCCCAGTCCGGTCAACTTCATGTTCGGCACCAAGGCGAGCTTACCGACCTGGTTACAGCAACACCCAGGCAGATTCTGAACATCCGGCGCCAAACCTTGGGCTATGTTAGCCAGTTCCTGCGGGTTATTCCCCGGGTATCTACCCTCGAAGTGGTGATGGAACCGCTAAGGGCCCTGGGCGTAGACCGGGAGAGCTGTCGCAAAAAAGCCTCCGAATTGCTACGCCAGCTGAACATACCCAAGACGCTCTGGCACCTGGCTCCCTCGACCTTTTCCGGCGGCGAGCAGCAGCGAGTCAATATCGCCCGGGGCTTTGTGGTTGATTACCCGATCCTTTTGCTGGACGAACCCACGGCTTCTCTGGACGCAGACAACTGCGCTGTTGTGGTGTCGCTTATCCAGCAGGCCCGGGAGCGCGGCGCGGCTATTGTCGGTATTTTCCACGACGCCGGGTTACGCGACCAGCTAGCCGACCGCCGAATACCCCTGACCAGCCTCGCGAAAGAGGAAGCAGCATGAGCGCCATGGACCTGACATTGGAACGACCGCAGCTTGAAAACAGTGAGTTACTGCTCACCAACGCCCGTATTGTGACTGAAACCGAGGTATTTACCGGCACACTCAAAGTCCGGAATGGTTTGATCAACGCTATAGATCGGGGCAATACCCGAGCAGCCAAAGCCCAGGATTGCCAGGGAGCCTATCTGATTCCGGGACTGGTGGAGCTGCATACAGACAACCTTGAAAAGCACTTTTCGCCACGGCCGGGTGTTATCTGGCCAAGCCATCCGGCCGTGCTCACCCACGACGCCCATATCGTATCGTCTGGCATAACCACGGTATTCGACGCGTTGTCCATCGGTGATATTGTTGATGGCAGCAATCGCCTGAGCCACCTCAGGACCCTCATCGACGCTCTGTCAGAGACACGTGATGCGGGCATGTTGCGGGCCGATCACATGCTGCACCTGCGCTGCGAAGTCAGTTTTGGCGAAACTCTGCAACTGTTCGAAGAGCTGGTTGATCATCCCCTGCTCCAGCTTGTCTCGGTCATGGACCACACACCAGGACAGCGTCAATTCGTCCGGGAGGACAAGTACCGGCAGTATTACCAGGGCAAGCACAACCTCAACAATGCTGAAATGGACGCCTTCACGCACAAACGCAAGGAATCCGCTCTGCTGCACAGCGACCGAAACCGCCGAGCCGTCGTCGCCATTTGCCAGGCCAGAGGCATCCCGCTGGCCAGCCATGATGACGCGACCCTCGACCATGTTGCAGAGTCGGCAGCATTGGGTATGCGTATTGCGGAATTTCCCACCACCTGGGAAGCGGCTAAAGCCTCCCATGACCAAGGGTTGCGGGTATTGATGGGTGCGCCCAATATTGTGCGGGGAGGCTCTCACTCAGGCAACATTGCAGCAGCCGAGCTAGCCTCCGCCGGGGTGCTCGATATACTGTCGTCGGACTATTATCCCGCCAGCATGCTGCACGCGGCATTTCGCCTGGCCAGCATGGAAGACAACGACTATGACATGACTCGGGCCATCGCCACCGTCACTTCCACACCTGCGCGCTGCGCCAACCTCCATGACCGCGGCGTGATCGAACGCGGCAAACGGGCAGACCTGGTGCTAGTGGAACCCAGAAATCAGTTGCCGGTGATTCAAAACGTCTGGCGAAGCGGAAAACGGGTGTATTGAGACGCTACTGAGGAGCGAAAGGTGCCAGAATCAAACAATAGACAGCCGCTCGCGGCCGGGTTAGGACGCCTGTTTTACATTATGGGGGCGTCAGGCGCGGGCAAGGATACGCTGCTACGAGGCTGTCGGAGAGACTCTACCGATGACATGAGGCCACTTGTGGCCCACCGCTATATAACCCGAAAGGCGGATGGCGGCACAGAGCGCCATGTCTGGCTTTCAGACACCGAGTTCGAGCAACGGGTAGCCATAGATGCCTTTGCCATGCACTGGTCAGCCAATGGTTTCCGCTACGGAATCGGCCGCGAGATTGACCAGTGGCTTGCTCACGGTGGCCAGGTACTGGTGAATGGATCCCGCGGCTATCTTGATGAGGCTCGGTCGCATTATGGCGACACACTTGTTCCAGTACTGATCCGTGTCGACCCCGACCGGCTGCAACAGCGCCTGGTAATGCGCGGCCGGGAATGCGCTGACCAGATCGACGCGCGTATTCGCCGTGCCCGGGAGCTGGAACAACAACTCCCTTCAGACTGCCTTGTGATCGAGAACAATGGGAACGTGGAAGACGCTGTATCCAACCTGTTGGCTGCGATCGCAGAACAACAGAACAGTCACCGACGCGGGCTACGTTAAGGGCTCTGTGGGAAGCATTTATAGTAAGTTAGAACCGACCCAGTCGGTTATATCCAGTGCCGACGTTTGAAGAACCAGAGCAACCCCAGAACGATTAAAATCATGGCGCCCCAGACCATCGGGTAGCCGTAATACCAGCCCAGTTCCGGCATAGACCAGGGGCTGCCCGGATGGTCAAAATTCATGCCGTAAACACCCACCACAAACGTCAGCGGAATGAAGATGGTTGCGATAATCGTCAACACCCGCATCGTCTCATTGGTGCGCTGGCTGATACTGGACAGGTAGATATCCAGCATACTGGTCGCCATATCGCGAAAGCTTTCCAATAATTCGATAATCTGAATGCTGTGGTCGTAACAGTCCCGAAAATACACCAGGGTGTTTGCCAGAATCAGCTCGTCCTCACCCCGCATGAGCGTCGTGATCAGTTCCCGCTGGGGCCAGAGCACCCGGCGTAAGGTCAGCAGTTCGCGCTTAAGCTCATGCAATGACGCCAGCGTTTTCTGACTCGGGCGTTCCAGCAACTCCTCCTCAAGCGCTTCAAGCTGGCCGCCGAATTGTTCCAGTACCGGAAAACCGGCATCAATAATAAAATCCATCAGCGCGTACAGCAGATAATCAATCCCGCGGTCAGCGAAGCGGCGGTTGTTGGGTTGCCGCATGCGCTTGCGTACCGGCTCAAAAGGGTCGTTCGCCAGCGGGCAAAAGCAGATCAAATAGTTCTTTCCAACAAACAGGCTAACCTGAACCATCTCTAAATTCTGGCCATCGTAAACAGGCAGTGTCGCGATGATGAAAATCTGGTCGTCATAAAGTTCGATTTTGGGGCGTTGGCCACTGTTGATAATGTCCTCCAGCGCCAGGTCATGAAGGTCAAACAATTCGCCAAAATCTCGAAGGGTATCTGGATCGATATGCCCGTTTACTTGAATCCAGGTTTTGCTCTGCCGATCCAGAAATGGCCGACAATCGCGTGCAGAGGCAAGTTGGAGTTCCTCAACCGAGGACTCCGTGTAATCGATCAGCTTTATGGTGACCGGCGTTACCGGTTTCTGAATGGCCACCAGGGTTCCAGGTGCTGTACCCGGGCTGTGGTAGTGTTTGTTAAAATAGGCCATAAATCATTCGCCCGGGCGCTGTTTGACGGTTTCATGGGTCAACGTATTTTCTCGAAATACCCCCACCCTGATTATTTTTTAGTGATGCCTTTCATGGACTTTTACACTCTGAAACCAGAATTATAGACGCTGGATCGAGCCATGCTAGAGTAATAAAATTAGAAGGATCAAGGCTAGAGCGATAAAACTAGAAGGATCAAGGCTAGAGCGATCAAAGCCAGACAGATAAGCGTAAGAACCATGAGTAAACTAACATGGCAGCTCAAAAATAAGCTGCCTTAAAACGACGGGGGGGGTTACAGATGATTTTCGGAGTCGCCTGGTTGGTAATAATGTGGTTTGGTCTGGTGATGGTCGCACTGGCGACTGCAGTGGTGTTTATTGTGCGCCAAAAACACGATGCCGGGACTGATAGCGGAAAGACCACCCATCAGCCGCAAAGCAATGCCCGGCAGCAAGTGCTTGAAAAGGTGCGGGGAATGCACGCTGCGTCTGAAGGCCTGCGTGGCCGGGCTCGGATAGAAGCCCTGCGGCGCTATATGGATAGTATGAACGACGAGCTGGATCTGGTCTCGGATATCCGCCCTGCTAAAGAAGGCGAGCCCAATGGGGAGTGGGTGATTGCACCCGGATCAGATCCCAACCGCCGGATTCTCTACATTCACGGCGGTTCCTGGATTGCCGGCAGCCCCAAAAGCCATCGCGCAATCACTGATCGTTTGTCCAGGTTGGCCCACGCCTGCGTATTCGCCGTTGATTACCGGTTAATGCCGGAAAACCTCTATCTGGATGGCATTGTCGACTGCCAGCAGGCTTACCGCTGGATACTCGATAACGGCCCGGACGAGAAGGCGGCGGCCGATTTTGTCGTGATCGCCGGGGATTCCGCCGGCGGCAGTCACACCCTGGGCCTGATCGCCTGGATACGAGACCAGAATCTGCCATCACCAAATGCGGCAATTGCCCTGTCACCCTCCACCGAACTCATGCTCACGTCACTCAGCAAGCGAGCCAACCTGAAAACCGACGCAATGCTGGGGCCCGCCGTCGAGAAGCTGGCGCGCATACCCTCACCGCTGCTGTGGTGGGGAACGGTTTTTGGCATTCGCATATTGCCCACCAGCCCAATGGCATCACCCCTGCGGGGAAAACTCCACAGTCTGCCGCCAACGCTGATCCACGTCAGCGAATCGGAGCTACTGCACGAAAACGCCCAACGGTATGTTGCAAAGGCGCAACAGGCCGGCTCGCCAGTGGAAATAAAAACCTGGCCTGACATGGTTCATGTGTGGCACATGTTTACGCCACTGTTACCGGAGGCAGAAGAGGCGTTCGAGAATATAGGCGAATTTCTGGCGCGGGTGGAGGTTCTGCGTGATGTCAGTTCATCACCCTAATAATCCCCGCTTGCAACGCGTGCTCTGGATGCGAGAAGAAAAAGGGCTGCGTGGTGTGCTCGGCGACGTCCTCGATAGGGCCAATCAATGCCCATTCGCCTGTCGCCAGAGGTCAAACTATTTAAGACGTTGCCAGACCTCAATGGCGGCGGCCAGATCTTCCAGCGATGCACCGACCGATTTAAAAACGGTGATGGCGTCGCCACTGGAGCGGCCCGGATGACGACCTTGCAGAACTTCCGCCAAATCGGCTGCAATATCATTGAAACGGAAGGCGCCTTCATCAATGGCGAAATGGAGATCTCCAGCTTCACCTTCGGCCCCTGCGTAGGTGTCCACATAGACTTCGCCGCGGGCAATACAGTGGCTGTCGGTTTCTCGCATCGTGCGACGGAAGGCGCCCACCCGATCAAGGTGGCAACCGGGTAAAAGCCACGTACCCAGCACGAGGGGCTGATCTGACAAAGTCGCACAGCTGATGATATCTGCAGTGGCTGCACTGGCCGGTAGATCCGTGATCGCTGACACGCTATCAAAAGGAACCATTCCGCCTTTGTAATGGGCGTATTCGTTTGCCAAGGCCTGCGCCTTGTCAGGATTGCGGCCCCACACCATCACCTTGCGGATGGGGCGCACGCTGGCATGGGCCTCGATCAGCATCGGTGCCAGTTTACCCGTGCCAATCACCAATAGGGTTTCGGAGGCCTCGCGAGAAAGCGCGCGACTGGCCAGTGCCGAGGTGGCAGCCGTGCGCCGGCGAGTCAGCTCGCTGCCATCGAAACAGGCCAACGGTTGACCATTGGCGCCGTCACAAAGCATGTAAATCCCTGAAATAGCGGTAGCCACGGCAGTGAGCTCGCGACTGCCTCTGCAGAGATAACGTGCATAGAATTACTCCGGCAGCGCCGCGATAACCAGGATTTCCACTTTCCATTCAGGCTTAGCGAGACGCGCCTCTACACAGACTCTGACGGGAGTGCGGCCTGGTGTCACCCAGTTGTCCCATGCGCTGTTCATGCCAGCGAAGTCAGCCATATCGGCCACCCAGATAGAGGCGGATAGCAAATGAGACTTATCAGTGCCTGCTTCTGCCAGCAGGCGGTCCAGTCCTTCCAGTATTTGCTGTGTCTGGCCAGCGGCATCAGCGGTGGCATCGCTGGCAACCTGCCCGGCAGTATAAACGGTTCCCGAATGGACAGTGATTTGGCTCATCCGAGCGCCGGACCCGAGGTAATTAATCGTCATAATATTCTCCAGTTAAACGTTGACGGTTTTGGGTAAAACCGTTGATAAAGCCCGTTAAAAAAGTTCGTCGATTGTTTTTTAGCCGACAGGTACCATACCATTCTGCGTTACGTAAAAGGGCCATGGCAGTGAGATGCTCAGGACATCGTGCCCGCCGACTGCGCCCAAATCGCGGTGAAATGGCTTTTTTTCGAACCGAAAAGTGATCCTGCGGAAAACGTGCGCTCACCTATCAGCAACAGGATGCAAAATGACTCGAACCGCTACTAATGATGCGATTCACACGACTGGATTTTACTGGCATGAGCGCTGTTTCTGGCACGATCCTGGGGCCATTGGTGTGTTTTCGTCTGCGGGCGCGTTTCTACAGCCTCAACCTGCTTCGGAAAGCCCAGAGAGTAAACGTCGGCTCAAGAACCTGTTGGAAGTGTCGGGGCTGATCGATGAGCTGGTGGTTGTCAAACCGCCGCCTGCCACTCGCGGGGATCTCGAGTATTTCCATACCGGGCGTTATCTGGACGAACTTGAAAGAGGCGACCTTCAGGGTGGCGGGGACGGAGGCGATTGCGCACCTTATACCGCTGGCAGCCTGGCGGCGGCTAAACAGTCGGCGGGGCTGGCCATTGCCGCAGTAGAGGATGTAGCTCTGGGTATAAGTCGCCGCGCCTACGCACTTTGCCGGCCGCCGGGACATCATGCCGAGTCTGATCGCGGGCGGGGTTTTTGCCTGCTGGGCAATATTCCCGTCGCGATAAAACGTGCGCGGGCACTAGGTCAGATTGGGCGCGTCGCGGTGCTTGACTGGGATGTGCATCATGGCAACGGTACCCAGAGTGCGTTTTACGATGACCCCGATGTGTTCACGTTGTCGATCCATCAGGCCGGTAACTATCCGTTGGATACCGGAGCGTTTGAATAGCAGGGTGAAGGAGCTGGGCTAGGCTATAACCTTAATGCGCCAATGCCACCCGGTTGCGGCATTGGCGCGTATCGCTATGCCATGAGTCAGTTGATCTTGCCTGCGCTGACTGATTTTCGCCCTGAACTGATTGTTGTTGCCTGCGGCTACGATGCCTGCGCCAAGGATCCGCTGGGCAAAATGTTGCTGAACAGTGGCGCGTTTTCGGAAATGACGGAACAAATCCGAAAACTGGCAGAGCACGTCTGCGATGGGCGCCTGGTGATGGTTCATGAGGGTGGCTATTCGGAAGGCTATGCTCCGTTATGTGGTCATGCGGCGATCTCAGCGCTGGCGGACAGCGATACCCGGGTACCAGACCCGCAAAATGAGGAAATTGCGGCTTGGGGCTATCAGGCGTTGCAGCCGCATCAACGTGAGTTGATCGATGCCTGGAGTAAATCACTCGCGACACCGGCATAACGCTGGCCAATTCGGTAAAAATCCTCGGTTTCCAGCGTCATCCCGGCCAGCGGGTCATCTTTATGGGCAAGCGCAGATTGACCGCGAAGAAAAAAATACTTGGGCGCGTAAAGAGATTGCGCCTTATGGCAAAATATTTCACAGCGCAGCGCCTAGTGATTATCGCCGAGGTGTTTGCGCAGGAAGTTGCACGTGCGCTCCTGATCCGGATTGCTGAACAGCTTCTCCGGGGCGCATTCTTCAACAACGACCCCTCCGTCCATAAACATGGCCCAGTCCGACACATCGCGCGCAAATGTCATCTCGTGTGTCACGATCAACATGGTCATATGTTCTTCTGCCAGGCCGCGCATTACCCGGTTAACTTCCTCGACCAGCTCCGGATCCAGGGCTGAGGTCGCCTCGTCAAACAACATCACCTTGGGCTGCATCGCCAGCGCCCGGGCAATCGCCACCCGTTGCTTTTGACCGCCCGACAAATGGTTGGGAAACACCTCAGCTTTCTCGGCAAGGCCAACCCGGTCAAGCAACTCCATACCCAATTCCCGAGCCATTTTTTTATCCATGCCTTTCAGCTTGCGTGGCCCCAGGGTGACATTGTCGATCGTAGACAGATGAGGAAACAGATTGAAGTGTTGAAACACCATGCCCATATTCTGGCGAATGTGGTTGATGTGCCGTTCAAATGCGAGGCCGTTCATATCGGGCCGATTCACTTGAACGCCGTCGAGAAGAATCTCACCCTGGTCAATCACCTCCAGTTGGTTCACCGAACGTAACAAAGTGCTCTTGCCAGAACCGGAAGGACCAATGATGGATACAATCTTTCCACGGTTGACCGTCAGGTCGATGCCTTTTAAAACTTCCAGATCGCCAAAACGCTTGTGTACATTGCGGATCTCGACCATCGGAGTGTCGGTTTGATGCTCAGTTTTCACGGGCTCTACCGCCTTTTATGCTGTCAAAGATTAGGGTTTAGCGACGATAGGCCGTCTGCCGCTCCAGCCAGGCCTGGCCTAGCTCCATAAAGATATTGATTACGTAATACAACAGAGCGATAACGATGAAAAACTCGAACGGCCGGAACGTTACGCTGATTGCATACTGGGAGGCATGCACCAGCTCAGCCACACCAATAGCGGATAAGACCGACGTATCTTTCACCATTAAAATCATATTGTTGCCCAGTTGCGGGATCGCACGAATAAAGGCCTGGGGAACAATGATGTAGAAAATGGTGGCGATATGGCCAAAGCCTATCGACCGTGAAGCTTCATACTGACCACCGGACACTGACTTGATGGTGGCAATAAAAATATCGGCATTGTAAGCCATGTAGTGAAAACCCAGCCCAAGAATGCCAACCAGGATGGCGGGAATCAGAATCCATTCACCGAGGCCAAAATACAAAAAGTAAAGTTGTAACAGCAATGGCGTCGTCATGAACAGCCAGATGAAGAAGCGCAATGGCCAGCTCACAACCTTATTGATATAAATGGAGATCACGGCCACCACCAGCCCACCCACAACCGACAGAAAGGCAACAGCGACGGCCACCAGAGAACCGACACCAAGGCCTTTCAGTAAGGTAGGGAAGTAAGTCATTACCGGACCGAAATCAAATTCCATCTCTGCGTCCTTTTATTGGGTTGTGTAACGCGTCGCGCGACGATAGGCCAGTTCGATGATGCCCATCACCGCGTAGACAATGACGATGTACATCAGCGCACTGAGGGTGAAAATCTCCAGCGGCTTGTAGGTCGAACCAGTCAACCGCTGAGCCTGATACGTCAATTCAACCACGGAGATGATGGAAACCAGAGAGGAGTTTTTCACCAGTACAATGGCCAACACCCCGACTGAACGAATCATCAGTGGAGCCGCTTGCGGCAATACGATAGACACCATCGTTTGTACCTTGCCAAATCCCACGGATCTGGCGGCTTCGGTCTGACCATTATCCACGGACTCGATGGAGCCGCGAATCGCTTCGCTCATATAGGCGCCAATGTTGAAAGCGCCCACGAAGACACCACACGTGATGGGGTCAAGCCTGAGGCCAATGCTGGGGCCGCCATAAAATACCAGCAATAACTGGACAAAATAGGGTGTCCCGCGAACCACGCTGATATAACCTCGGGCAAACCAGCGGATGGGTGCAAAGCGAACAGACTGCAAGAACACCAGGCCGCAGGCGACAAAGAATCCAAAGAACATTGAACGAGCAGAAACATCGATCGTGACCCAGGCTGCCTCGATCAACAAGGGCGTAACCTCGACCATCAAATTGAAATCCATGGTCTTACCTTTTTTGCTGTTGTCGGTGATACAACATCCGCCGTGTTGACCCGGGGGACGAGGTGAAGGGTGAACCCTGATGCATTGGTTGCGTCTGGCTCACCCCCCTTGCGGAGCCTTTACTCGATGTTGGCGCCCTTACCAATCCACTTGTCGACAATGGTCTGGTAAGTACCATCAGCCTTGATTTCTGCCAGGGCAACGTTCAGCGCCGCAAGCAGTTCAGGCTTGTTTTTCTGAACCGAAATGGCGGCGGGCCAGCGTGGCAATTCACCAACGTCTACCATCTTGATGTCAGGCGCGTTTTCCTGCATGGCAACCAGCACGGGCACGTCATCGGCAATCATGAGATCGATACGGCCTGTGGTCAGGCCAGTCATCATACTGGGCAGACCCTGAAAGGTCTGGTTACGCCACTTGCCTTCACCATTTTCCACCGCCCACTGGTTACCGGTTTCACCCAGAGTGGAACCGACAGTCTTGCCGGCAAAGTCGTCGATGCTGCTAATATCGTCGGTGCCGCCTTGCACCCAAACTGACAGACCGGCGCTGTAGTAGGAGTCGGAAAAGTCAATTGCCTTCCTACGCTCCTCTGTATCGCTCATGCTGCAGATGCAGGCATCAAAACGGCCACCGACCATGGCGGCGATAATGCCGTTCCAGGGGGATGACTGCACGTTAACCTCGACACCCATCTTTGCCGCCAGGGCCTCGGCCATGTCAACATCAAGACCAACCAGGTTGCCCTGGGTGTCGACGTAGCTGAAGGGAGGGTAAGCACCGGAGTTGACCACCTGAAATACGTCGTTACGAATTTCATCCAGATCACGCGCCTGCGTCGGCATGGCCACCATGGCCGCTGCACCTGCCACTATTGCTACGACAGCCAGAGATTGAGAGAACTTTTTAGTCAGAGCCTTCATATTTTTCTTCCTGTTCAGACCTTTCTATAAAGCAATGCACACATCGGTACATCACACCTCTTCACACTGGTTAATGACCGCACCTGTTGAGCCAGGACTGATCGCTTTAATTCATCCAGATTGCTTATAATTTAGACTACTTTTCTTGTTGCTGTGGTCACCTCCTATCCGTTTCTCCTTGATTTTTGTCTTCAAACTCACTCAATCAACATGGCAATGCCCTGATTGCCGTCAACGCAGGCAGCGGCGACGCCGTAAAGACTTTGCGCTACTTGCAGCGACCGTGCCAAGGTGCCGGCCAGACGAACACCAATTGCACCCAGCGGGTGTCCGATAGCCAGAACACCGCCATTTTGCAGTGAAAGCCGATGACAGCTAGGCCAGTACTTGAGGCTCGCTGCCTGGCCGGATGCACGCATCTTGTGCGCATGACTCACTCTCTGCCACGGTTGTGGGCAGTATTTCATCAATAAAAAAACCCCGTTGCTGCGCTTCGTGTGCTTGCTGGTGCGAACGGCAAGCAAAAGCATCCATCTGCTCCCGGTTCATACCGGATATCTGTGACAGTCGATCTGCTGGCAAATCCGCGAACGCGTCAACACCGACTTTCAACTTCATGACTCGGCCTTCCTTGTGGCAAACGTCAGCTCCGCTTCCGTTTGGGCCTGCAAATCAGCGTCACTGATCTGGATCAGCTTTTCACGCACCACCAGGCCTTGCGCAGTGACGTCCATTACCGCCAGGTCGGAAATTATGCGGTTGACACAGGTTTTGGCCGTCAGCGGCAGCCGGCAATTTTTAAGGATCTTGGGTCGCCCCTGTTTATCGGTATGGGTCGTCAACACAACGATGCGTTTCGTCTTTTGGGCCAGTTCCATGGCACCCCCAATCCCGGGCGAAAACTTGCCCGGGATTTTCCAGTTGGCCAGGTTGCCGAGCGCGTCGACTTCGAAGGCGCCAATCATGGTTAGATCCAGCCGGGCGCGACGAATGATTGCGAAAGAGACAGCGCTGTCGAACAGGCTGGCGCCTTTCCGAAGGGAAACATAAGCGCCGGCGGCATCAATGAGGAAGGGGTCCATTACCTCGGGAGCACTCTGCTTCCAGGCGCCGAGAATGCCGTTCTCCGAATGAATCTGTACATCGAAGTTATCCGGCAGGTAATGGATAACCTGCGTTGGCAAACCAATGCCCAGATTGACAAGGCTACCCGGGATGATTTCACTCACCGCCCGACTCAAAATGCGTTCAGCGGCGGACATGATGTTCCAGAATTCCGTAGTCAGAGGTGAGTGATTCAAGCGGTACAACGCTGTCGACAAAAGCACCCGGCGTATGCACCTGCTCAGGCTTGAATCGGCCCGGCGCCCCGAGATCCGGCGTCTCGACAATGACGTGGTTCGCAGCCATGGCCATCAGCGGGCTGAAGTTGATAGCCGAGCCCCGATAAAGCAGATTGCCGAGCCAGTCAGCCTGTGCGGCATGGATGAGCGCATAGTCAGCCGACAACGCCATCTCGACCTTGTAGGTCTGACCTTGCCAGTCGAGCAGATCTTCAGACCGGGTAATTTCGGAATCGATGCCAATGTCGGTGAGAAAACCAAAGCTGCCGGCACCGGCGGTACGAATCTTTTCGGCCAGCATGCCCTGGGGATGGAACTCGACCTCGAGTACGCCCTGGTTCATCAGATCAATCACGCGTTTATTCAGGCCGATGTGCGTGGTAATCAGCTTGCGCACCTGGCCGTTCTCCATCAGCCGGCTCAAGCCATGGCCGGGTTCATTGGCATCGTTCTTGATAAGCGTCAGGTCGCTCTGTCCCTGACGCACCAGCTCGTTGATCAGGCTGAAAGGCGTGCCCGGATTGCCAAAGCCACCCACCATGACCACAGCCCCGGAGGGTATGGCGGCGATGGCGTTTTCCAGGGTCTGGTTTTTTTTCATGAACAGACTTCCTGCCTCAGCGACACCTGCTCGAAGGCGGCCAAGCTGTCATCCAGCAAGGCGATTATGTCGTCAATGTCCGCAGCGGTAACGGTCAGCGGCGGCGTAATCAACACATGATCCCCCTCCAGACCATTCAGGCAACGCCTGGGATAAATAAGCAGGCCACGGACTTTAGCCAGGGCGGTAAGCTTTTCGAAGGCATTGAACGATGCCGGAAATGGCTGCTGGCTGGCCTTGTCCTGCACCAGTTCCACCCCCTGCAACAAGCCGATGCCTCGCACATTGCCAATACAGTCATACTTGAGAGCCAGTTGGTCGAGTTGCTGACGAAGATAGGCACCCTGCTCTACCGCATTGTTGACCAGTTGCTCCGAGTCCATTACACCAATGACAGCAAGGCCCGTGGCACAAGCCAAAGGGTTGCCGGCGTAGGTATGACCGTGCATGAAACCGCCACTGCGACTCACCTCGTTAACCAGCTCCTGACGCGCCATCATGGCCGCTATGGGGTAGTAACCAGAACCGAGCCCTTTGGCCAGCGCCAGAATGTCAGGCACCACACCAAAATGCTGGTAGGCAAACCAGGCGCCGGTGCGACCCATGCCGCTGAGCACTTCGTCCATGATGAACAGAAAACCATAGCGATCACACAAAGCCCGTAACCCTTCCATATACGCTTTGGTGACCATGCGCCCTCCGGTGCTGGCACCGCCAACCGGCTCCAGCGCAAGGGCCGCAATTGTCTCCGGGCCTGCGGCCAGAATGGCGTTTTCGGTCTGTTCCAGAACCGATGCAATGTGTTCTTCAACACTGGCTTCCTGGTAACGGTACAAGTCTGGCGAGGGCACCTTGACCGAGCTAATAGTGATCGAGCGATACGGTGCCTCCAGGGGCTCGTATCCCGTTAGCCCCAGTGCGCCCATGGTACTGCCATGATACGAAGGGCGCAGCGACACAAACTTGCATCGCTCTGACTGCCCTTGAACAACAAAATACTGGACCGCCAGTTTGATCGCGCTCTCGATCGCTTCTGAACCACTGCCGACAAAGAAGACTTTATCCAGCTCACCGTCAGTCAGACCGACCAGGCGGTTTGCCAGGTCCAGCGCGACCTGGCTTTCGAACTGGGTGCGATAGCTGAAAGCGACCTTATCAAGTTGCTCAACCATGGCGCGTTTTACGGTGGGGTGGTTGTGACCAACATTACAGGTGATGGCACCAGAGCAGGCATCGATGTAACGCCGACCTGTGGTGTCCCAGATATAAATGCCATCGGCATGGCTGACAAGTGGCATGTCATTACTGGTCAGGTAAAACAAAGCATTGTTGGACATGGCACTAACCATCCTTGAAAACAAATCGGTTTTTTTGGATCTGTTTTCATTAAAGAACAGCTACAAATTAATTTCAATGCATAATATTTATTCATTACTTGATGACTTACACTCATGTTTTCGTGCAACCATCATCCTTCGAGACCAGAAAATATGAGCGATATAAATCTTAACTCTCTGAAGTCTTTGCTCATTTTTAAAACGCTGTATGAGACTGGCACCGCCACAAAGACCGCCAGGGATTTGGGCATTACCCAGTCTGGCGTCAGTCGATCTCTGGCACAGTTGGAAGAAAATATTGGAATTCCGCTGTTCATGCGGCACAAAAAGCGGCTGATCGTTCTGCCTGAGGCCGATGAGCTCTATAGTGAGATTCTTGGTTTGCTGAGCAACCTGGAGAACATGAAGCACAGCATTGTGGCACTGCGTGAATTTGGCGCTTCGCGCATACGCATTGCCTCAGCACCGGCTTTGGGTTTTGCCTATGTCCCCAAAATCATCGCCCGCATTCTGCGTGACAACCCCAAATACAACGTCTACCTGGACATCATGCCCAGCCCGGAAGTGGTTCGTGCGGTTGAAGCGGGTTATTTCGATGTCGGATTCGTGACTCTGCCGGTGAACAGCCAGGCACTGGTGGTTGATGAGTTGATCTCAACCGAAGCCGTGTGTCTGATGCCTAAAAACCACAGTCTGGCCAAAGCCAGTGTGATCACAATAGAAGATCTGAAAGGACAGCATCTGGTCATTCCCAACCAGCCCAATCTGGCAGCCGACCAGCTCCTGCTGGAACTGTCGCAGAAAAACATTCACATTGCTGGCAAAACCGAAGCCAACATCGCTGCCATTTACTCGCTGGTCGCCAACGGTGTCGGCATCACCCTGATAAACCCCATCACAGCCTACGACCACCAGGTAACCCGCGATGACCTACTGATCAAGCCGTTCAAGCCCGCCTTTAACTATCATTTTGGACTGGCGTATAAACAGAAATGGGCGAACAACCGATTAATCGGTTTGCTCAAAGAAATGCTCCCGGAGTTGCCGGATCACCTCTTGGCTAAATGCACCGACTCCTGAGTAACACGAGTGAATACCCGCAACAGCGCTAAACCAAGACAGATTTATTTTTCTCATGCAACTTACATTTCAACAACCGTCAAACCCGTTACGCCCCGGTCTCTGGCCGAAGTGACAAACTTCAACAATTAGACGACATTACGCTATATCCCATTGTCTTCACTTTGTTTGCCTTATTAGCACTGCATTATTTTTATGCCCAGAAACATTTTTGGAATTCACCGGGGCAATGAAGCTCTCTGGTGAGAATGTCTTTGTTTTCAATTAGTTTTCCTCAACTCAAAAGCCGCTCTTTGGCTTCATTAACACGAGCAGCTAGGTAGTTGCTTCCGCCACGGTCCGGATGCATTTTCTGCATCATCCTGCGGTGAGCCTGGACAATCTCGTCCCGGTTGGCACCGGCCGCCAATCCCAGAATGTCCAGGGCCTCGCTGTCGGTCAGACTGCCGCCGCTGTTCGACCTCTCGCGTTCACTGTCTTGTTCACCGTTTTGGGCACTGTCATCGCCAGCCGGATCGTCAGTGCGCCAGGAGTCTCCGAAGCGGCGGTCTAAATAAGTTTCTAAAAGCCGGGCAGAGTCCTCATCTTGGTCCCGGCAGTACTGCAGCAACCCGATGAACTCACTCTCGGCCAAATCCGCCAGCACGCGCCCTGCCATGGCGCCTTTCAATATTTCACCAGTCATATCTCCGGAGTCGTGGTCCAGAGTCATCTTGAAGATATCGCTGGAAACGTGGGATTGGTTGCCCGGCTGTGCCTTTGCCTGGCCGCTTCCCATCAAGCCCGACAGACGCCCCATCAATAGCGAAGGCAGAACCCGCCGTAACAGAGGGAACAGGAAAGCCAACCCTGCAAACAAGATGGGCAGGCGGCCGGTGATGGCCATCAGAACCACCATCACAACACCCGCAATCAACACCAGCTTGATGATGGCCGGTTTCTGCTGGCCGGGCGGCTGGTTACGCAGCCAGGCCCAGGCAACAATGGTCATTACAGCAATCAAAAGCACTATTAGCACTCGGATACCTCGGGCCGATTGACCCACCAATTAATTGAAACAGGCGCTAACGGATTTGTTGAGTCAAGCGCTTAACTTCTGGCGAGCTGCGGCTGGAATAGTCCTGCAGCGCTTTCACTCCCCCGGAAGCATAGACCGCCACAGCAGCCATAAGATCCTTCAGCATTTGCGGACTGTTGCTATTAAAGGGTGCATAGGCGCCACCCGATAGTTTGGCAACCTGCTGAAACACCGCCTTGGCGTGTGCATCGGCACCCTCAAGGAACATGAACACCGGGGTACGCAGCATGCCCAGCTCGCCAGCGATGTGGCAAAGCTCGTCTACCGGCTCCTCACAACAATCTCCGATAAACACCACGGCTTTTACGGCCTTTGCCCGGGTTTCTTCCCTGGCGTGCGCCAAAACCCGGTGAATCTGAGTACGGCCGCCCAGGCAGGACACGCCGTTCATCAGCTTAAGTAGTTGGCTAGTCTGGTTAACAAACCTCGTGGCCTTAAATTCCCCATAACCGCGGTAGTAACAAAGCTGAATGGCCAGGCCTCCCAAATCCCGGGTCGCCAGAAAAAGCTCGCTCTGCAAGTGGCAAGCCTGATCCCAGGTAGCCTCTCTGCTGGCGGTAGCATCCAGAGCAAAAATCAGCCGGCCCTGCTCACCACTCGGCCCTCCATCTTGCTTGGGCAACTTACGGATTTGGTGGATAAACTGGTCGATCGACTGTTTATCGGATTTTTTACGGAGCTCTTTGTCAGACATACGCTTTTGCAAACCGCCTTGTTCTGCCAATGTATTAGTGCAAGCTTAGGGTAAAGAATACGCAATTCACAGGCTTGGCGGACCACATTGCCCAATGCTCACGCGCTCAAAAAGGCACCTTAACATTCAATTGAACACCTTTCGCGGGGGTTTCTCCGCCAAACGCGCTCATTGCAGACATGCGTACCTTGCCTAATGGTGCCTTACTGCTACTATGAGAGTTCAATTGAACATCTTATAACAACAATCTAGCGGAACGGGTCCTTTCAGGATGTTCAATTCAAGGCATGAGGCTCTCATGCAGGGACCGTTTCCAGTGGAGCATCTCGATGAATATGCAGAAAAAGTTGTTTTCCGGCACCTTGCCGTCCGTCACCCTGGCGGCCTCGGCTTTACTGTTTGCTTTCAGCAGCCCGGCTCTGGCGGACTGTGAACGAGGCGCACTCGACGCCATGTACTGCGATGCAGACGGCGACATGGTAGCCGACTTGCCAGCGGATGAGTCAGAGTGGGTTAATCCCGATACCTTGATTTTTGCCTACACGCCCGTTGAAGATCCGGCCATTTATTCGGATATCTGGCAGCCGTTCATTGATCACCTGGCAAAAGTGACCGGTAAAGAAGTTCGTTTCTTCGCCGTGCAATCGAATTCTGCCCAAGTAGAAGCCATGCGCAGTGGGCGCCTGCACATTGCCGGCTTTTCCACGGGCCCAACACCTTTCGCCGTTAACCTTGCCGGTGCAGTTCCCTTTGCGCTGATGGGTTCAGACACGGGTCAATTTGGCTATACCTTGCAGGTTTTCACCCACAGCAGTTCTGACATTTTTGAAATGAAAGACCTCAAAGGCAAGCGGGTTGCACACACATCACCCACCTCTAATTCTGGCAACCAGGCACCCAGAGCACTGTTTCCGGAGCTTGGGATAGTACCGGGTGAAGACTACGAAATTTCTTTTTCGGGCAGCCACGATCAATCCATGCTGGGTGTGGTCGCTCGCGACTACGATGCCGCTCCAGTGGCATCAGAAGTGGTAGAACGTATGGCCGCTCGTGGGCTGTATGACGTAGACGATGTGCGCTTGGTGTGGGAATCAGATCGTTTCCCGACAACGTCTTATAACTATGCTCACAACTTACACCCTGACCTGGTTGAAAAAGTTCGCGAGGCCTTCTACACCTTTAAATTCGCCGGCACCGAGCTGGGTGACGAGTTTGAAGGCGTCGAAACGTTCATTCCGATCACCTATAAGGACAACTGGCGCGTCATTCGCACCATTCAGGCGTCCAATGGCGTTCAGTACACCCCCGATAATCTTCAATAAGAAAACCGGAGCCTCTGGCTAATCCGTCAGAGGCTCTATCCGGAGTTAATCACATGTTAGAGATTACCAACCTCGTCAAGCGATACGGGCAGAACGACCCCGTGCTCAAAGGTCTTGATTTGACGGTCGATGGCAGCAGTGTTGTTTCAATTGTTGGCGCTTCAGGTGCCGGGAAAAGTACCCTGTTGCGCTGCATCAACCGGTTGGTCGAACCGACATCGGGTTCGATCAAGCTAAACGGCCACGAGTTGGTCAATCTTCGCGGAAGTGCATTGCGTCATTCCCGCCGACGCATCGGTATGGTCTTTCAGGGTTTTAACCTGATTGATCGTTTAACGGTTATGGAGAACGTGCTGTCCGGGCGCTTGGGTTACGTGTCTTTTTTCCAGGCGTTAACCCGCCGCTTTCCGCAAACTGACATCGATCGTGCCTTCAGCTTGATGGAGCGTGTGGGTATTGCCCAATACGCCGACAAACGCGCAGACCAGCTATCGGGTGGCGAGCGGCAGCGTGTTGCAGTGGTACGTGCGCTGATGCAGGAGCCGGAGATTTTGTTGGCCGACGAGCCAACCGCCTCGCTAGACCCAAAAACGTCGCAGCAAATCATGAGTTTGTTGCAAAGCCTGGCGAGTGAAATGTCACTGCCGGTGTTGATCAACATTCACAACGTGACCCAGGCGCGGATGTATACAGACCGCATTGTGGGTATGCGCCACGGCCAGATGATTTTTGACGGTGAGCCCAAAGATTTCAACCAGGATGCGCTAGACGCCATATACGGTGGTATCGAATCACCGGAAGAAGATGGTGATGACTCAGGAAAGCAGGCATCTCAGGATCAGGAGGCTTCGGCATGACACGCGTCAAAACCGGAGCCGACACCCCGTCAGGCAGGGTCTGGAAAAAGCCACCGTTCATAGCAAACCCCTGGGTTCGCTATGGTTTGATCGCCATAGCCCTGACCTACCTGTACTGGGCATTTTCAACCTTGCCGTTCAATTGGGAGCGGGTTTCCGAGGGGTTGCCCCGTGCCGCTCGAATTTTCGGTGGCGCTTTTCCGCCCAGTTTCGAGCGCGGAAGTTTGTTGTGGACCGGGTTCAAGGAAAGTTTCCAGATTGCCTTTCTAGCGACCCTGATGGGTGTTGGTCTGTCGCTGCCCATCGCGGTGATGGCCGCTAAAAATGTGGCGCCCTTGCCTATTTATCTGTTGGGGCGCGCGCTGATTGTTATATCCCGCAGCTTTCATCCGGTCATCGTGGCCATTCTTTTTGTAGCCGCGGTCGGTTTTGGCCCGCTGGCGGGCATTCTCACCCTTACCCTGTATTCCATCGGCTTTGTGGCCAAGTTATTGGCTGAGGAAATCGAAGAGATCGACTGGGGTCAGGTCGAAGCCATGCGCTCGGTAGGCGCCGGTTACTTTAAAATACTGGTCTTTGGGGTATTTCCACAGATTATGCCACGCCAGATAGGTCTGTCTATGTACCAACTGGACAGCAACCTTCGCGCTTCAGCGGTGGTCGGTATTGTAGGTGCAGGCGGTATTGGTGGCACGCTGATGAACGCCTTCGGACGTTACGATTACGATTTCGCATTTGCCATTCTGCTGATGATCATCGGGATCATTTTGATCAGTGAAGGGTTCAGCGGATGGGTGAGGAAAAAAGTATGGTAGATCACGCTGCAAAACTGAAAGACCACGTCTGGTCGCGTTATGACCGGAAAGAGCAGTTGATCCGCTACGGGATCTACCTGGCGACTTTGGTGGCCGTTGTCTGGGCGATAAAAGACATCGACATTTTCTGGCCCTGGGTATGGGACGCCCCCAATCAGATTCAAAGCCTGGGTTCACGCATGTGGCCACCGGAGTTCAGTCGGTGGGATGCGATTTTCAATGCCATGTTGGAAACCGTTCATATTGCCACTCTGTCGACCATGCTGACGATATTCATCGCCTTACCGGTGTCCTATATTGCGGCGCAGAATACAACGCCGAACAAGGCAACGCTGTGGCTTGGCCGGTTTATTCTGGTATCCAGCCGTTCAGTGAACACCATTATATGGGCACTGCTGTTTGTGGCCATTTTTGGCCCCGGCGTGCTGGCCGGCATTCTGGCGGTTATGTTCCGGTCCATCGGATTCATTGGCAAGCTGATGGGCGAAGCCATTGAAGAGATTGATCGCAACCCGGTAGAAGCCATGCAGGCAACGGGCGCCAGTAAAATGAAGGTGGTGCTTTACGCGATTGTACCTCAGGTAATGCCGGCATTTTTTGCCATCATTATTTTGCGCTGGGACATCAATATCCGTGAGTCTACCGTTTTGGGCCTGGTGGGCGCCGGCGGTATCGGGGTGTTGCTGCAGGGGTCGATCGACCTGTTCGCCTGGCAGACAGTTGCAACAATCCTGTTGGCCATCATTGTTCTGGTTATTCTGGGCGAAGCGATTACCAGTGTCCTGCGCAAAAAAGTAATTTGAACGAGAAGACAGACACAATGTTGAATAATTTTGAGTTTGGTAATGCAGATATTCTGTTCACCGATGTAGACGATACACTGACCACCGCCGGCCAGCTGCTGCCCGAAACCTATCTCGCGATTTGTCGCCTGGCGGCGGCAGGCATCCGCGTAATTCCGGTCACCGGTGGCTGCGCCGGCTGGTGTGATCAGATCATTCGAACTTGGCCGGTAACAGCCGTGATTGGTGAAGGCGGTGCCTTTTACGCAGAACGCACGGCACCCATGACCGTTCGTTGGCACTATTGGGATAATGAATCATCCCATCGTGAAGACCAGGCTCGCATTTTGGCGGCTGTTGCTGCATTGAAGCTAGATTTTGAACCCAAACTGGCCAGCGACCAGGCCTTTCGCACTGTGGATGTGGCGGTTGACTATAATCAGCAAGAATCTTTAAGTCCGCAACAGGTAGCGGAGATTCACGACGCCCTTAAAGTACAGGGATTCAATGTTCGGGAAAGCTCGATTCATATCAACATCTGGCAGGGAGACTTCGATAAATCCACCATGGCGATGCGGGTAGGCCGTGATTTACTGGGCCTGGATCCGCAGGCATTGCGGAAGCGCTCTGTGTTTATTGGAGATGCGCCCAATGACGAATGTATGTTCGGCAACTTCCCGCTGAGTATCGGTGTGGCAAACATTCGCAAGCACCTGCCAGTCATGACCCACCAGCCAGCCGCGATCGCCAGCCAGCCTTCCGGGCTAGGGTTTGCTGAAATGGCAGATGCCTGGCTGCAGCAACGCATTGCGTCTGGGCTAAGCCAGGCCGACACTCGCCGCGCATAGCCACAACATGAATCAACTGACCGTGACTGTAAACTGATGGGCGCCAAAGAGCGGCAACACAGCATAATTGAATGGGTGCACGAGCAGGAGCATGTCGAAGTTGACGACATTGCAAAGCGCTTTGGCGTTACCACTCAGACCATTCGTCGCGACATCAACAAGCTTTGCGAGCAAGGCTTGTTGCGCCGTCGTTACGGTGGCGTCAGTTTACCCGCCAGCGCTGCCCCTAATCTCATTGACGAACTACAGGTGCGTAATTTACGGGCCAAACAGCGCATGGCCGAGCGTGTCGCGGCGGATATTCCGGAAGGGGCCACCGTCAGCCTTGGAGTAGGCAGCACCATTGAATGTGTGGCACACGCTCTGATTCATCACCAGTCACTCAAGATTTTAACCAACAACCTCCGCGTGGCCGCTGCGCTTTCAGTGAATCCCAATATCGACGTGATTGTGTCGGGCGGGCAGTACCGGCACAAAGACCAAGACGTTGTTGGGCCGGAAGTCACCCATTTCTTTAGCTCTTTCATCACCGACTTTGGCATCATCAGTACTGGCAGCATGGATCTTCAACATGGCCTGATGGATCACGATATCCGCGAAGCCGAAGTCAGCCGGGCCATTATAAGCAATACCCGGGGGCGTCTGTTGTTGGCCGATCACAGCAAATGGACTCTGAGTTCATACTGTAAAGTCGCCTCGTTCAAGTATGTTGATCGCCTGTACACCAACGTCATGCCTAATCAGCAACGAAAAGGCCTACCGGACTCGGTAAGAATTATTGAGTGTGGCGAAGGGTAAAACATTGACGCGCTTGCTCTACGCTGGCCCGAATGACGCACTCCGCGGCGTGGTCGTTGATCAACCCCATCGACTGCATAAAGGCGTAAGCCGTCGTTGGCCCGATGAACTGCCATCCCAGCTTCTTAAGCGCCTTCGACAAGGCAATGGATTCCGCGGAAATTGATACTGTTTGTAGATCCGCGGGCGGCTTTGCATCGGGTTCATAGCGCCATACAAAAGCTGCCAGGGAACTCCCCTGCTCGACGAGATTTTTAGCCAGCCGCGCATTGTTGATCACCGCCTCAATCTTGCCTCGATGCCGGATAATGCCCTCATCCATCATTAAACGTTCGACACTGCACTCATCGAAGCTTGCGATTTTGTTGAAATCAAAATAATGGAAGGCCGCACGGAAATTCTCGCGCTTCGCCAAAATAGTGCGCCAACTCAATCCGGACTGAAAGCCTTCAAAACTCAACTTCTCAAACAAGCGAAAGTCATCACCCACGGGAAAGCCCCATTCGGTGTCGTGATAAACACGCAGTTCCGCTGCGGTGCCGCACCAACGGCAACGGGGTTTTCCGTCAGGCCCTTTTATCGTCGCACTCATACGGTCATGCGCCATTTTTTAGTCCACCCTATGATCTTGTGTCCTCCCATCCTCTGTTAGCTATGGTTAAATTTCACCGAATTGAAAGACGTTCGGCTTCAAAAACTGGATAATAGCGGCAATCTAAGGCCACAAAGCGCCAAATTCTACAAATTGGTACCCTCGTAATGGAAATCAACGTCAATTTTCTCGACAACCTCCGAATTGAAGCCAAGTTTGACGACTTCTCGGTGATTTCCGACCAACCTATACGCTACAAAGGTGACGGTTCAGCGCCCGGTCCTTTTGACTATTTTTTGGCGTCATCGGCGTTGTGTGCGGCCTATTTTGTCCGGGTTTATTGCATAGCGCGGAACATTCCAACCGACAATATCCGCCTGTCGCAAAACAACATTGTTGATCCCGAGAACCGCTATAACCAGATTTTTAAAATTCAAGTCGAGCTGCCAGAAGACATTTCTGATAAAGACAGACAAGGCATTGTGCGTTCCATCGACCGCTGTACGGTCAAGAAGGTGGTCCAAACCGGCCCTGAATTCCAGATTGAAATCGTAGACAGCCTGGATGAAGACGCCCAGGCCCTGCTGATGGCCAAGCCAGAAGGCGACGCCAGCACCTATATTTTGGGTAAAGACCTGCCGGTGGAGCAGACCATTGCCAACATGACCGCCATTCTGGCGAATTTGGGCATGAAGATCGAGATCGCATCCTGGCGCAATATCGTGCCTCACGTTTGGTCACTGCACATTCGCGACGCGGCCTCGCCCATGTGCTTCACCAATGGTAAAGGTTCGACAAAGGAAAGCGCCCTGTGCTCGGCGCTGGGCGAGTTTATTGAGCGCCTGAACTGCAACTTTTTCTATAACGATCAGTTTTTTGGTGAAGAAATTGCCAACAGCGAGTTTGTTCATTATCCCAATGAACGCTGGTTTAAGCCAGGGCCCAACGACGAACTGCCCCAGGGCATTCTGGATAGCCACTGCCTGGAGATCTACAACCCGGAGGATGAACTGGCTGGTTCTAACCTGATCGACACCAACTCTGGCAATGCAGAGCGCGGCATCTGCGCTTTGCCCTTTGTACGGCATTCAGACGGCGAGACGGTGTACTTCCCCAGCAATCTGATTGAAAACTTGTTCCTGAGCAACGGCATGAGTGCGGGTAACACGTTGTTTGAGGCGCAAGTTCAGTGCCTGTCAGAAATTTTTGAGCGGGCGGTCAAAAAGCAGATCATTCAGGAAGAACTTACGCTGCCAGACGTTCCCCTGCACGTATTGGAAAAATACCCCAACATTTTGGAAGGCATTCGGGCGTTGGAAGCACAGGGATATCCTGTGTTGGTCAAAGACGCCTCGCTTGGGGGCCAGTTTCCGGTGGCTTGTGTCGCGTTGATGAACCCGAAAACCTCCGGCGTTTTTGCCTCTTTCGGCGCGCATCCGACTCTGGAAGTGGCGCTGGAACGCAGTCTCACCGAGTTGATGCAGGGCCGTAGCTTTGAAGGCCTGAACGATTTTCCGCCCCCGACGTTCAACAGCCTTGCAATCACCGAGCCCAACAATTATGTAGAACACTTCATTGATTCCAGCGGTGTGATCTCTTGGCGCTTCTTCAGCGCCAAGGCGGATTTCGAATTTAGCGAGTGGGATTTCTCGGGCACCAACGAAGAAGAAGTCGCCTGCCTGCTCAACATCCTCAAAGACCTGGGCAAAGAAGTGTATACAGCGGTTTATGACGACTTGGGCGCCCCGGTCTGCCGCATGCTGGTGCCTGACTATTCCGAGGTTTACCAGATAGAAGATCTGATCTGGGACAACACCAATCGGGCCCTGGACTATCGCGAAGACATTCTCAACCTCCACTCGTTGAATGACGACCAGCTGAATGCCCTGGTAGAACGCCTGGAAGAAAGCCAGATAGACGATTACACAGACATCATCACCTTGATCGGTATTGAATTCGACGAGAACACGGTCTGGGGCCAGCTCACCATTCTGGAGTTAAAGCTTCTTATCAACCTGGCTCTGGAACAGTACGAAGACGCCCTTGACCGAGTCGAAACCTTTATCCAGTTCAATGACAATACCGTGGAACGCGGGTTGTTTTATCGGGCGGTGAGTGCGGTACTGGAAATTGTTATCGATGACGAACTTGAGCTGAGTGATTACCTGTTTAATCTCAAGCGACTGTACGGTGAACAGACTATGGACGCGGTGGTGGGGTCGGTGAATGGCGAGGTGCGCTTTTACGGCCTTACCCCAACCAACATGCAGTTGGCAGGCCTGGACAAACACCTGCGGCTTATTGAAAGCTATAAGAAGCTGCATGCAGCGCGTGCTACCAGAGTTTGAATGACATAAAAAACCGGAACTGAACACCGGGGCAGATTTACTTTCCGAGGGAAGCACTGATGAGTCAGAACGTTGGCGATACAAGCAAACTGGATAAGATTCTCGCTGAACAGCGTGAGTACATCGCGAAGCGCGAAGGCGGCTATCGCGAAAAATCGTTAAAAATGTACCCGTGGATATGCGGACGCTGCACCCGTGAGTTTACTCGCGCCAATTTGCGAGAACTGACGGTGCATCATCGCGACCATGACCACGACAACAATCCGCCCGATGGCAGTAACTGGGAATTATTGTGCGTTTACTGCCACGACAACGAACACAGTAAATTCGAGGATTTCGTGCGCTACGGCGGCGGCGGTGAAAAAAGGCGGGAGGCGGCTACGCACAATCCGTTTGCTGGGCTGAAAGAAGCGTTTGAAAAGAAAAGCTAAGAGCCAAGGCTGAAGCCCAATGCAAAACGCCGTCAACGGTTGTGATTGACGGCGTTTTGTATTTACTGGCCGGCAACCCCAAGGTTTTCACCGCAATTGTCATGATCACCCCAGCGCTTGCTGGGTAATGGCGAAGACCATTGGTTTAAGGCCCTGGTAATAGGCTGTAACGCTTTGGATGTCGTCTCCTGTAAGAGCATTCGCAAAGGGCTGTTACTTGGACTCAGAGATAAAGAAACCGTGATAAATTCATTTTTTAATGGAATAAAATACCGCCTGGATAATATGAGTATAACGTAAAACGCGATGACCGCTATTTTGAGCAAACGCTGGTAATTGAAACAAGAATTGGTTTTTTCAGCCTCCTGCAAGTGGTTTTCTAATCCACTGTATTCGAAAAGAGTATTTAAATGAAAAACTGGCTATTTCTAAGCATCGCTATTATTGCGGAAGTGATTGCGACTTCAAGCCTGAAGTCGAGCGAAGGCTTTACCAAAGTACTTCCCAGTATGATGGTGGTTATCGGATACGGCGTCGCTTTCTATTTTCTGTCGCTGACCCTGAAAACGATTCCAGTCGGCATAGCCTATGCCATCTGGTCTGGTTCGGGAATCGTTCTGATATCACTGATCGGCTGGTTGGCGCTTGGTCAGAAATTAGACATGGCAAGCGCGTTCGGGATGGGGCTTATTGTGGCTGGGGTGGTTATTATTAATGTGTTTTCCAACGCAACTGCGCATTAAATTTTACCAATATGTTAGCCTCGATCAAATCTCAAAAAATCTTGGAACCAGCATCAACCCCACACCAACCGCCACCAGCGCAAGCGTGTTCGTCACCAGATAGGGGTATAGAACCAACGCGATACCACAATATCGCGTTACGATATTCGATTGCTTGCGGCCGTAAATGAAATAGCCGACGCCAATCGAACTAAAAATCAGCCCCAAAATTAGATGTGTGGTGTCCATCACAATGTCACTGTTTTCAGCCTTTTTTGTCTGTGTTTACAGATAGCGCCCGGCAGAACCGACAGCCACGACGACCAGCCCGATAATCAAGTTAATGCCAACGAGCCGGCGAATTTTACCGACTTGACGCCCGCCTTCCTGGGGGTCGTTAGCAGCAACGGCCAGTTTCAAACGGCGGAACGGGGCAAAGTAGAGGTGAAAAAACAACAACATCATGATTAAGCCAAGCGTCTGCATGGCATGAATGTGCCACCCTGCCCCAGCCATGCCACCAAATCCTTTGAAAATCATCCAATAACCGGTGATGAGCAAAAGTACAATCGCCAACCAAACCCAGCGGAAAAACCGGGTGAGCGTTTGACACCAAAGTTCACCACGTTGTTCCGCTGCGATCACCTCACCCACAGCCGGGCGCATCGCCATATAGGCAAAAAACATACCGCCAACCCAAATAACGGCGGATAACGCATGCAACGCAATAGCCAAACCCATAACATTTCCTTTTGATGTAATTCGTACCTGAATTTACACGAACGGCCCGACAAACACGATCGGCAACCCCATATTTCTCTGCCTTAAGACCGTACCAGACGTCTATTTACCAACTCATTTGCTGAATTCCCTCCTGTACTTTTGAGCATAAAATAAATAGAAGAAGAGAATCGTATGCCTGCTGACAACCCTCGCCCCCAACCTTCTCAAGGCAAGCGCACCGAAACCGGCGGCCTGAAGCAACTTTTGGTGGAGTAGCTATACTGACGTACCGTAATCAGACACACCAAAATAACGTCAGTTTATTTTACACATTCATTGTCGATGACTTTTACATAAAACGTATATTAATGATTTTTAGCGACATAACATATAATGGCATGCTAAATGCTATTTTTAATTGGAGCCAAATAGGCGATAACTCTATTAAGTTCATAAATGCACTTATTTTTCTTCTCAGATTTTTTGACTCTACCGTTGCTGAAGCTAATTTTAATGATTACTGATCTGGAATAGATTTAGTAACAGCCTGCCTCAATTGTTGGTCGCCGATCAGGCTCAGACAAGTGAAAGAGCATAAGAAAAATCGCTGACACTTCTGTTTGCGCAATAGCTCAAACGAAGGCTCTAATGATGGCAATACTGCTTATAACGTAGCGGTTGCTCATGTTCATTCTAAATGGATTTAACTTACAGTCCGATTTTTTTAATGGATATTACAAAAAAGGATTTTAATGAAACACACTAAATCACTTCTCTTTGTCTCGATCATCGCTTCGGCGTCTAGCGCACAAGCAATGCCCTTGTTAAATGCTGAGCTAAATAACCAGTCGATTTATGCCAACATTTATATAACCGTAGGTGCACTGGCGGCCGCCGGTGGCAATATGCAGAGCGCCGGCGCGATATCAACAGGTGCGGGTTCAATTGCTGGCGGTAATATTGAGGCTGGAACCTTCGCATCTATCGGCGCTTCGGGAGCAGTCAAAGGCAATATTAAAAGTGGAACATACACAAGCGCCGGCGCAGGTGCCGGGCTCAGCGGCGACATTAAAACAGGAACCTACGCCAGCTTCGGCAATTCGGCTGTTGTTGCGGGGAGTGTTGAGAGCGGAACGGATACAAGAATAGATCTTACCGCTACTGTAGTGACGGTGACGCAAGGCCGTACGTCGGAACCTGGGTATCGCGCTCCCGAAGTAATCAGTCAGACGGAAAATATTACGTCTGCCCAACAAACGCTCAAGAATCTGGGAAAAGGAACGCAACTAGCAGTCGGTTTTGGGACAAACGACGAACTGCTCGGAGCTGGAATTTACAGTGTCGCAGATTATCTAACGGTTGCTGCCAGCACAACCATCACGCTTGATGGTAAAGGTGTAGATTCCTCCTGGGTTTTCAACATCTCGAACTACATGACCTTTGGTGCGCTCGCAAATATAAGGCTTTTGAACGTAACGGATGAGAGCAGCATTATCTGGAATATTTTAGGCGACAAAACTGTCGGGGCCGGCGAAGGTTACACAACACTAGGCGCAAGAGCGGAATTCAGAGGTCTTGTTCTATCGAAGAGCTACATTTCAGCCGGGGACAGTGCTGTAATGTTGGGCGTAGGTGACTATTGTGGCGGCGCTTTTTCAGCAACAAATTATGTCACTTTAGGCGCAAATGCCACATTGGGAGCGGACGGATGCAAAAATGGCGCAGCCACCGCTTACAACAATTTGGTCCGCGTATCCGAGCCTCCAACAACCTTATTGTTGGGTTTAGGTTTGGTTTTATTTGGCATCGCTAGACGAAAGAAAGCGCGCATTCATTGAACCAAGTGTTGCACTAGTAGCGGTTGTCTTTGTCTGTTTGTCTATACTCTTTACGAGTAGCAGACTCGGTCAGCCGCAGTGCAGTCTCTTCCCTAGGTACTACGTGATGTATACGATGTATATCATCTTAGTTGCGACTCAGCATGTTGTTTTACCCAAGGTTGGTGCAATGGCGATTTATTTTTTAGTACCCTTTACTGAAATCATCCTGACTATCAGCGCGCCGTTAAAGATACGCAGGCGAAACCTTAGAATATAATGATAACCATTCCTAATTTTTGATAATGATTGTTATTTAATAAACGTTTTAATTATCAATATCATTTATCTTTGGCATGATGAGTAACGCCTTCATGTTGTGCATATTGAACATTGGTTCATTTCGATCTATTCTACGTTCGAAACGTATATTTACCTGCAACTATTACTAACCACTTAATATACATAAGATATACACACATAAGGAACTATTATGGCTAATCAAAGTCGTCGCAAATTTATGCGTCACAGTTTGCTCGGTATGGCTGCCCTCCCTCTTGGTATGGGCATTCTGTCTCAGCGCGCTTTCGCCCAAAGCCTTCCACCGCTCGACCCAACAACTCCCCAAGCCAAGGGGTTGAACTACGTTAAAGTGGCTGAAGAGGCTGCCGGCCACCCGGCTTATACGGCAGGTGAACACTGCGCAAACTGCATGTTCTTCCTGGAAGCTAATAATGGCTGCTCTTTGTTCCCAGCAAACAGCGTAGAAGTTAACGGTTGGTGTCAGACGTGGGTCCAGAAGGCCTAACCGTCAGTGTTCAATGAATAGCCTTAAAAACCGGGGCCGATTGTTTTCTCAGGAAAAGAGATCGGCCCCGTTTTTCTTTTAAAAAGCGTAAGCGTGAAGTAAGTTATCTGTGACTTCATCAGGATGACCAGCAATGACTACGCCGCCGTTCTCTCCCGTTTTCTGGCGTGACAAGCGCATGCCTTTCGTAGAACTGCGTAAGGTCGCCGATGGTCGCCATGCCTGTTATGCCCTCCACAGCCACCCGCATTGGTCCCTTGGCGCAATTACTAACGGCAAAAGTACGTTCCGTTATCGCGACGACAGCTTTGCGGTCAGTGCAGGAGACTTGGTTGTAATGAACCCAGAATGGGCGCACGCGTGTAACCCTATAGATAACCATCCATGGTCGTATCTGATGATGTATGTCGATACTCAGTGGTTAACAAATCTGCGATTCCAAGCGAGTTTACTCCCTACCCCAGTCTGGCTGGATCTGCACACGGCTGTGCTATCCGATAACCGCTGGTTCGATCGTTACTGCCATCTCGCAGATTGCCTTTTGGATACTCAGTCTGCTGTTACGGACAAACAGAGAGAATTAGAGGCGTTTCTGTCAGGTCTCATGCACGAGCTGGCCACTCAGCCAATCAATCAGCAGCCGGCTACCGCAGATGTTTTAACACAGCTGTCTCGCTATATAGATCAGCATGCGACAGAAGATGTTTCGCTGGAGACCCTATGCGCCTTTTCAGGTTTTAGCGAGGGCCATTTGATCCGCTCCTTTAAACAGGCATTCGGTTTCACGCCCCATGCCTATTTAGTGAATCGACGCGTGCAACTTGGCCAGAGTCAGCTAAAAAAAGGCACGCCCATTGCCGAGGCAGCCCTGAATGCAGGCTTTTCTGATCAGCCTCACTTTCAGCGTGCCTTCAAGCGAAGAGTGGCCGCAACGCCAAACCAGTACCGTCTCGGTTCAGCTAACGAGAAGATACACGCAGCTGACAGCAAGTAATAACGCCAGTGTGCGGTTGATGGTCATCAAGATGACAGGCTTTTGAACATATCGGCGCAGGAATGCGCCGGCGTAAACCCAGCTAGCCAGTGACAACCAACAAATTGGCAGGTAAAGGGCGGCAAATAGCAAAATCTGACTCAGGTCGTTTGCGTTGGTAAATGCCCCAATCCCAGAAGCGGAAGCAAGCCAAGCTTTGGGGTTCAGCCACTGCATCAAGGCGCCCGCGGCGAAGCCCGGTGCTTTTTTGCTGCCAGCCTCTGGCAACTGACCGCTGTCTAAGGCTAACTTGATGCTTAGATAAAGCAAAAATACGACACCCGCCCAGCGCAACAGACTTTGTAGCCCCGGCACCATCGTCAGCAGTGAATAAAGACCCAGCCCTACCGCAATGAAGAGCACGATAAAACCCAGCGTGGCACCGGTGACAAACGTTAAGCCGGTGGCAACCGGGTAGCGGGTACCACTGTTCAGGCACACAAGATTTACCGGCCCAGGTGAAATAGATGCCGCCAAGGCAAACGCGCACATGGGTAGAATCAAAGACATAGTCATACACTCTCCGGTCAATTCAGGAGTGGATTCTGACACGCTCGGCAACATTGTATATTGAACAAAATTGAGGTGTTGCGGCTTATTGAGTTTCCATTAAGCTCGGGCTTAAGAGCGCGATCAAAATCGAGACAGGCCTACTCTTCGATACGAGTTTCAGCCATCAGCACTCTCATCAAATCCGACGCCGGTAGCTCACGCGCCAACGGTGCTCCCTGCCCCGCCCATTGCGCCGCAAATTCGTTGTTTCCCAGTTTGGATGCTGCCCCATTAAGTCGTTTAGCCGCGTCATAAGCCAGCGGGTAATCCGCGGGAAACGGGCTGCCTTCTGCTTCGCCAAAGCTAACCAATCGATTAACCATTCCTCGTGCCGGCCGGCCGGATAGGACATCCGTCAATCGTGTCTGCGTTGCACGTTGGCCTTTCAGATTTTCGCGATAGGCGGTATTGGCCGCAGATTCGGGGCACAAAACAAACGCCGTTCCCATCTGCGCAGCTACTGCTCCAAGGCTCAACATCGAGCTGATGGCATAGCCATCCATAATGCCGCCCGCCGCTATGATGGGGCGTGTCGTTTTTGCCGCAAGTAGCCTCACAAGCACCATTGTACTCAAACGCTCATCCGTTATATCCGGGTTGAACATGCCCCGGTGCCCGCCAGCTTCTGTGCCTTGGGCGACAATGGCATCTATTCCCGCTTGCTCGATCAGTGTTGCCTCGTAAAGATTGGTCGCCGTTGCCATAGTGTAAATGCCGGCCTCACGCAAACAGGCAATACAGTCAGCAGAAGGTATGCCGAAGTGAAAACTGATGACAGTCGGGCGCAGCTCAAGCAGCATCTCGAATTGTTCGTCGTCGACAAGGAATGATGTATAAATTTCGTCGAGTTGATCGGGCGTATCCAGCCCGGCTTCGCTGAACAGTGGAGCAAGATACACAAGCCACGCTTTTTCTCTGCCAGAGTCACGCTTTGCGGGAGCGTGGCAAAAGACGTTCACATTGAACGGCTGTCTGGTTAGCCGGCGCGTCTGTTCAATCATGTTTCGAGCTTGGTCAATTGTGCTGGCGCCAATCCCCAGTGAACCGAGCCCACCCGCGTTCGACACCGCAGCAGCCAACTCCGGCGTAGATACACCGGCCATTGGTGCCTGAATGATTGGGAAACGAATGCCCAGTTTTTCAATAAAATCCGAAGTCGTGTGCATTAATAATCCTTAAAAACCAATGCCAGTGTGTTGTGCCGTATTTTCTTGAACTTTGCCCGAGAAGTGATCTTTGCGGCCACCCATCTCACCTACCTCATCGTCAGTCAGTTTGCCCCGGTATTCACACATCGTGCCTTTGAGTTGTTCGCAATATTTAACAATGATGATGGCGTTGCAATTAATTCATAATATGTTCATGTTTACATGAAGCACGTTGGTTTAGAAGGCGTTATTTTTAATAAAAAAAGGCGCTTCAACTCTCGCTGAAGCGCCTTTTTAAGTACCCTCTACACTTACGCGAGATCAAACCGGTCGGCATTCATGACCTTGGTCCAGGCGGTCACAAAGTCATGCGCAAAGCGCTCTTTGTTGTCGTCCTGAGCATACAATTCCGCGTAAGAACGCAAGATCGAGTTAGAGCCAAACACCAAATCTACTCGAGTGGCGGTCCACTTCACTGCGTCAGTTTTACGATCGCGAATCTCGTAGGAGTTTTTGCCCGTCGGCTTCCAGCTGTTGCCCATGTCGGTCAGGTTGACAAAGAAATCGTTGGTCAGTTGCCCTTCCCTGTTGGTGAATACGCCGTGCTTGCTGCCACCGTGGTTGGTGCCAAGCACACGCATTCCGCCTAACAGCACCGTCATCTCCGGCGCAGTCAGGCCCATCAGCTGAGCACGGTCCAGCAACAGTTTTTCCGGGGTAGTCGTGTAATCTTTTTTCACCCAGTTGCGGAAACCATCGTGAATGGGCTCCAGCGGCTCGAAAGATTCCACATCCGTCATCTCGTCAGTAGCATCGCCACGGCCGGCCGAGAATGGCACGTTTACGCTGACACCCGCGGCTCTGGCTGCCTGCTCTACGCCAACATTACCCGCCAGTACAATCACGTCGGCCACACTGGCACCGGCGTCTGCGGCAATCGCTTCCAGCACGCTTAATACACGGCCCAGGCGCTCAGATTCGTTACCTTCCCAGTCTTTCTGGGGGGCAAGACGAATTCGCGCACCGTTGGCGCCACCGCGCATATCCGAACCACGGTAGGTACGGGCGCTGTCCCAAGCGGTGTTGATCATGTCGGTTGCGTTCAGGCCACTGGCAACAATCTTCGCTTTGACGGCATCGACGTTATAACCGGTGTTGCCGGCAGGCGTCGGGTCTTGCCAGATCAGATCTTCTTGAGGTACTTCCGGGCCGACATAGCGTACTTTTGGACCAAGGTCGCGGTGAGTCAATTTGAACCAGGCGCGAGCAAACACGTCTTCAAAGTAGGCTTGATCTTTGGCGAACTTCTCGGAGATTTTGCGGTACTCCGGGTCCATTTTCATGGCCATGTCAGCGTCAGTCATAATCGGGTTGCGACGCACAGACGGGTTCTCTGCATCCACCGGCTTGTCTTCTTCTTTCATGTCCACCGGTTCCCACTGCCAAGCGTCGGCCGGGCTCTTGGTCAGCTCCCAGTCGTGGTTCATCAGCGACTTAAAGTAACCGTCGTCCCATTGGGTAGGGTTGCTGGTCCAGGCTCCTTCAAGACCGCTGGTGACCGTGTGATTACCCACTGTACCTGTCTTTTTATTCCAGCCCAGGCCCTGCTCGTTTACTTCAGCGCCTTCCGGTGCTTCGCCCAGATTTGCCGGATCGCCATTACCGTGGCATTTACCTACGGTGTGGCCACCTGCGGTCAACGCGACCGTTTCTTCGTCGTTCATGGCCATACGCTTGAACGTTTCGCGCACGTCGCGGGCCGTTGCAAGCGGGTCCGGGTTGCCGTCAACGCCTTGGGGGTTCACGTAGATCAAGCCCATCATCACCGCGGCCAGCGGGTCTTCCAGATCGCGATCACCACTGTAACGGCTCTTTTCGTTGTCGCTGGTAGCCAGCCACTCGTCTTCTGCACCCCAGTAGATGTCTTCTTCCGGGTGCCAGATGTCCTCGCGGCCAAAGGCGAAGCCAAAGGTTTTGAAGCCCATAGATTCATAAGCCACGTTACCCGCCAGCACAATCAGGTCGGCCCAGCTCAGCTTGTTGCCGTACTTGCGCTTGACCGGCCACAGCAGGCGGCGGGCTTTGTCTAGGTTGCCGTTATCGGGCCAGGAGTTTAGCGGAGCGAAACGCTGGTTGCCGGTGCCTGCGCCACCACGGCCATCGCTAACGCGGTAGGAACCGGCTGCGTGCCACGCCAGACGAATCATCAGACCACCGTAATGACCCCAATCCGCCGGCCACCAATCCTGGCTGTCGGTCATCAGGTCGTTCAGGTCTTTTTTCAGGGCGTCTACGTCAAGTTTTTTCAACTCTTCGCGGTAATTGAAATCGGCACCCAGCGGCTTGGTTTTGCTGTCGTGCTGATTAAGGATGGCCAGGTTCAACGCGCTGGGCCACCATTTCATGTTGGTGCTGCCGACGCTGGTATTGCCGCCGTGCATGACTGGACATTTGCCAGCCGTCGGGTTGTTGTCAGCCATATTTTTTCTCCACTGTTATCGGGGGATGTTGGCTTCACTCAAAGACTGCGTGACAATTATGTTTTTCATCTCTGATGTGGCTTCAATTACTATAGGCCAACTGGCCAGTATTAATATAATTTTCTTTTACTACCACTTCTGTTAGTTTTTAACTATGAATGTGCAGACACGTCTGCTTGTTCTGCCAGCACCCGCACCCGCGTAAAGTCCTCTTCGGTGAACACGCCGTTCACCCCGGAAATAGCCGCCAGGGTCATGCCGTGCTTCCAACGCCAGCACCATGATTTCCGCCAGGCAGGCGAAGCCGGGCGCGCACAGAGCCAATGGCACCGGTGGCTCCAACCACCATGGCCTTGCCCTGCATTTTGCCGTTATCGCCTATTTTCGCGCGGCCAATCTTCTTCACGGCTTCTTGGGCGGTCCTTGGTGGGTTATGACCTAAATGCCAGATATCACCACACTAGTTTAGACTGTTTGCGACACCTTGCTGTTGGCCGCAATCAAATAACCGTTGATCGACGGCTGTGGCCTGGTTAAGGAACTCGAACATAGGTGCTACTTCACGAATTTTTCGTGCTTGGGGCCAAAGGGCCTCGGCTTCGCTAAAACCCTGGCGTAAATAATTCATCCATTGTTTAATGCGCCCGGTTACGTATTTGTCCTCCAGCCAGCCCTGAAGCGCGCACCCGTATTCCTGCACCAAAGCCAGTGCTTCCGGCCAGGTCATCAGTTCGATGCTTTCACCGCGCTGGCTGGCGCGAATTTGGCGTGCCAAATCCGGCCGCGCCACCAGGCCACGGCCAATCATTACGTCGTCACAGCCAGACACTTCACGACAGCGCCAGTAGTCAGCCACCGTGAAAATATCACCGTTGGCGATTACCTTGGCCTTTACCGCTTCCCGCGCCTTGGCAATTTCTTCCCAGTAGGCAGGCGGCTTATAACCGTCTTTTTTGCTGCGGGCGTGAATCACGATTTCGCCGGCACCGGCTGCCTCCAATGCTTGCGCACAGGCCACACCCATCGAGCGGTCGTCGTAACCCAGACGCATTTTCGCTGTCACCAAAACCGTCGCAGGCACCGCCTGGCGCACGGCGGCAACAATTTCGTGCATTAGCTCGGGCTCACGCATCAATACACAACCGCCTTTGTGCTTGTTCACGGTTTTGGCCGGGCAGCCAAAGTTGATGTCCACCTGGGTGGCGCCCAGTTCTGCGGCTTTGGCACCGTGGCGGGCCATCATATGCGGGTCGGAACCCAGCAGCTGAACCGCCACTGGCACGCCCACCCGGGTCAGCGAGTTGTTATGAAGTTCGGGCGCGTATTTATAGAAAATTCGCGGCGGCAGCATGCCGTGGGTTACGCGAATAAATTCGGTTACGCACCGGTCAATACCGCCCACTTTGGTGAGAGTTTCACGGATAGGTGCATCCACCAGCCCTTCCATCGGGGCCAGAATAATTCGCATGAGCGCTCCAGAGCAGGTCAAAACAGCGGTGAAAAAGTGATAGCAAAAGTAGCACTGAGGATGCCAAAAAATCAGCAAATAGAGAAGAAGGGATTATACGCGTTCTATGGTTTCAAACTTGCCTTGGTCGTTGAAGCTAATGCAAAAACTGCCACGAATGCCATCGTTGAGATAAAAACGGGAAAGAATTCGAGCCGGGAAACGGACAGAGCGTCCGTCCCGGGCCCGTGCGGTCACATCCTGTGCAAGGCCCTGGTAGAGCTTTATCCACTCGTCAGGGCCAATGCTAATGTCCACCACAATGCGTTGCATGGCTCGTATCCGGTCTGGCTTAGTTAGCCAGCTCCAACAGCAGACGGTTCAGGCGTGTTACGTAGGCGCCCGGGTCTTTCAGCTGTTCGCCACTGGCCAGGGTAGCCTGGTCCAGCAGAACTGCAGACAGCTCGCCAAAGCGATCTTCACTCTGCTCACGCTCCAAGCGCTGCACCAGCGGGTGGTCCACATTGATTTCGAAGATCGGCTTGCTGTCTGGCACGCTCTGGCCAGCGGCTTCCATAATCTTCTTCATCTGGGCGCCCATGTCGAAATCCGCCACCACCAGGCAGGCTGGTGAATCGGTCAGCCGGTTGGTTACGCGCACTTCTTGAACCCGCTCTTCCAAAGCCTTTTTTATGCGCTCGAGCAGGCCTTGATGTTCTTTGGTAGCTTCTTCCTGATGCTTTTTGTCTTCTTCGGTTTCTACATCACCCAGATCCAGCTCGCCGCGAGCCACATCCTGAAACTGCTTGCTGTCGAAGTCATTGAGATAACCCATCATCCACTCGTCAATGCGGTCAGATAGAATCAGCACTTCAATGCCTTTCTTGCGGAACACTTCCAGGTGCGGGCTGCTCTTGGCGGCCATGAAGTTGTCAGCAGTGATGTAGTAAATCTTTTTCTGGCCTTCTTTCATGCGGCCGATGTAGTGCTCCAAAGATACATTCTGGGCTTCTTCACCGGTGTGGGTAGAGGCAAAACGCAGCAGACCGGCAATTTTTTCGCGGTTGCCGAAGTCTTCCGCCGGGCCTTCTTTTAATACCGCGCCAAATTCGTTCCAGAATTTCTGGTATACGTCGCCTTCTTTCTTAGACAGCTTCGACAGCATGTCCAGAACTCGCTTGGTGACCGCGGTGCGAATGCTGTCGACGATGCTATCGCTCTGCAGAATTTCACGGGACACGTTCAGCGACAGGTCGCTGGAATCAATCACACCCTTGGTGAAGCGCAGATACAGCGGCAGGAACTGTTCGGCGTCGTCCATAACGAACACGCGCTGAACGTAGAGTTTCAAGCCACGGGGTGTTTCGCGGTTGTACAGATCAAACGGCGCGCGAGCCGGAAGGTAAAGCAGGCTGGTGTAGTCCAGCTTGCCTTCCACTTTATTGTGAGACCAACTCAAAGGGTCTTCGAAATCGTGGGAGATGTGCTTATAGAACTCTTTGTATTCCTCGTCTTTAATTTCCGTGCGCGGCAGTGTCCAGAGCGCAGTGGCATCGTTGACAGTTTCGTCTTTGCCCTTTTGCTCTTCTTCCTCGGATTCAGACGCCATGACCACCGGAAACGAAATGTGGTCAGAGTACTTCTTCACCAGGTTGCGCAGGCGCATGCCATCGGCAAATTCTTTGGCTTCCGGCTTCAACTGCAACACAATCTCGGTGCCACGCTGGGCGCGTTCAACGGTTTCAATGGTAAATTCACCGTCGCCTTTAGACGCCCAATGTACGCCTTCGGATGCGGGTGCACCGGCGCGGCGGGTAAATACGTCAACCTGGTCAGCCACAATGAATGACGAGTAAAAACCGACACCAAATTGGCCGATCAGCTTGCTGTCATTTTTCTCATCACCAGACATCTGCTTCAGGAAATCCGCGGTGCCGGAACGGGCAATAGTACCCAGATTGCTGACCACGTCTTCGCGGGCCATACCAATACCGTTGTCACTCAAGGTGACGGTATTGGCTTCGGCATCGTATGCCAGGCGAATTTTGAGCTCGGAATCGCCTTCGTACAGGCCGTCGTCTTTCAGAGCGGCGAAGCGCAGCTTGTCTTCTGCGTCAGAAGCGTTGGAAACCAGCTCACGAAGGAAAATTTCCTTGTTGGAATACAAGGAGTGAATCATCAGCTGTAGCAGCTGCTTTACTTCGGTCTGAAAACCCAGAGTTTCTTTTTGCGATTCAACCGTCATGGTGCGTATCTCTCCTGACTACTGTGGAACATAAAATAAGTGGCGATTTGTGCTACGCCGTAGATCATGGAAGCAGAAATGGGGCCACCCGGAAGCATTTCAAGGCTAACGAGTCAGCGGATTTAACGTCAGTGAGTAGCAAGACGGAACGCCACCTATGCTATAAAGCCCCCATAACTTGAGAATTAGCAGGAGCTCGCAGTGAACCCAAGCATCAAATCCCAGATGTTGAAAGCCCTACTTACCGCGTTAACGCTGGCTTTTACGTTGGCCGGCTGTTCAGTCAACCCGGTCACCGGGGAACGCCAGCTGTCCATCATTCCGGAAAGTCAGGAATTGAGTATGGGTGCCGAGCAATACAAACCGACTCAGCAAACCCAGGGAGGCCTGTTTTATCTCGACCCTGAGCTGACCGTTTACGTACGCGAAGTGGGCATGAAACTGGCGGCGGTGAGCGACCGGCCTGACCTACCCTACGATTTTGTGGTGTTGAACAGCAGCGTGCCCAACGCCTGGGCCCTGCCCGGCGGCAAGATTGCCATCAATCGCGGCCTGCTGACAGCGTTCAGCGATGAAGCCCAGCTGGCCTCGGTGCTGGGCCACGAGATTGTGCACGCCGCTGCCCGCCACAGCGTGCAGCGTATGCAGCAGACGCAGATTATAGGTTTGGGAGTGGGTGCTCTGGGCCTGGCGCTGACGGATAACGAATGGGCGGGCATGGTGATGGGAGGCGCAGCCGTTGGCGCACAACTGGCGCTGGCGCAATACAGCCAAGACGACGAACTGGAGTCCGACTATTACGGTATCCGCTATATGAAAGCGGCCGGCTATGACCCCCAGGCCGCTGTAGAGCTGCAGCAGATTTTTCTGGAAATGTCCAAGGGCCGCAGCGCTGGATTCATCGACGGACTGTTTGCCACTCACCCGCCATCCGCCAAACGAGTGGCCGCGAACCGTAAGCTGGTGAGCGAAATCGGTGGCGGCGGCTATCGCGGTGAAGACGTATACCAGAAGAAAACCGCCCTGCTGCGAAAGCTTCAGCCTGCTTACGACGCCCACGACAAGGCGGTGGAATTGGCTGGCAAGAAAGAATACGCGGCGGCCATCGACAAGGTGAACCAGGCGATCAAGCTCGCCCCGCGAGAAGCGATGTTTTACAACCTGCGCGGGCGTTTGTACCAGCAGCAGGAAAATCTGGACAAAGCCGCTAAGGATTTTGACAAAGCGGTTGAGCTTTACCCGGAAATGTACGTGTACCGTATCAACAACGGCCTGAACGCGCTGGAACAGAATAACCTGGGCAAAGCCAAAGACAATCTGACCCAGGCCAACCAGTCGGTGCCTACGTCCATCGCGTTTCTGCGCCTCGGAGACATTGCGGTGAAACAAAACGACCGTGGCGAGGCCATTACCAACTACCGCACCGCTGCGCAGGCCGGTGGCGACATCGGCCAGGAAGCTCAAGCCAAGTTGGCGCGCCTGAGTCAATAACCCGTTAACAGCAGTATCTAAAGCCGCAGACCTAAAAGCCTGCGGCTTTTTTTATGGCAAAAAATGATCATTATCACGGCTTTGAGCGACAGCCCGGTAAGGCCGATTGACTTTATAGAGTAATCACTCTAAAAATACGAACAGTGACATTCACAGTGGGTAATAACCATGGCAACAAAGCACCTTCAGCCACTGGGCTCAAAAGCCAAGCGGCTATATGTAAACATTATGTTTCAGGTAATAGGCCGAGCCTTGCAGGCGGTCAGCGAAGTGGACGACGAGGTATGCAATGAAGCGTACACACTGCCCACAGGTTTTCTATTTCAGATGATGGTGATGCCCAGGGGCGCCAGCCTGCTAATTGAGCACGTCGGCGACGGGCGCTTTAAATACCACAGCGGAGAAGCGCCACGGCCGATCGACTTAGCAATAAAATTCAAACACCTGGAACACGCATTTTTGGTGCTTTCGTTCCAGGAAAAAACCTCGGTGGCCTTCGCCAACGATCGCATGTTGGTGGATGGCGACATCAGTTACGCGGTGCGTATGACCCGTATTCTGAACCGCTTGGAAGCCTTTATTTTGCCAAAATTGGTGGCCAAAAGGGCGGTGAAAGAATATCCCCACAATCTGCAGCTGCCTGAAAAACTCATCAGCGCCGCCCGAATTTATCTGAAAGTTGCGACCCATTTTATTAAAACAGCGAGAGCATCATGAGCCGCCAATATTACGAGTTCTTCTGCCCGGTGAAGGTTATTGCCGGCAAAGCCGCTTTGGAACACATCCCCTACGAACTGACCAGCATCGGGGCCAAACGCCCGATGATTGTGACCGACAAGGGCGTGCGCGCAGCCGGCCTGCTAGACCCGGTGATTGCCGCCTGCGAAGACAGCGGTTTAGAGATTGTCAGCATTTTTGATGACGTGCCACCCGATTCGTCCATCAGCGTGGTGCGCACCATTGCAGCGCTCTACCGCAGAGAGAAGTGCGACTCGATCATCGCCGTAGGCGGTGGCTCGGCCATTGATACCGGTAAAGCGGTGAACATTCTGGTGTCTGAGGGCGGTGATGACCTGGCCAAGTACAGCGGTGCTGGTGTGATCAAGAAGCCGTTGAATCCGTTTTTTGTGGTGCCTACCACTGCAGGTACCGGCTCGGAAGTGACGTCTGTAGCGGTGATTACCGACGAGGCAAAAGGCGTAAAACTGCCCTTTACGTCTTCATTTTTGCTGCCCAACGCAGCGATCATTGACCCGCGAATGACCATTACCCTGCCACCGCACATTACTGCGGCCACGGCCATGGACGCCATGACCCACTCGGTAGAAGCCTTCACCTGCATGGCGAAAAACCCGCTCAGCGACGCTTATGCCACAGCGGCCATCAAAAAGGTCAGCCAGTTTCTGCCCAAGGTGATGGACAACCCCAAAGACGTCGACGGCCGCCTGGAATTGGCGCAGGCATCGACTATGGCAGGCATCGCGTTCTCCAATTCCATGGTGGGCCTGGTACATGCGCTTGGCCACGCCACGGGTGCTATCTGCCACCTGCCCCACGGCTTGTGCATGAGCCTGTACCTGCCCTACGTGCTGGAATACAACCTGGAAACCATTCGCCAGCCTTTGGGCGAGCTGTTGCTCTATTTGGACGGCCCGGAAGTGTATTCCGCCACGCCGGCCAGTCGCCGCGCAGAAGCCAGCATTGCCGCCCTTCGCAAGATGCGCAACACCCTGTATCAGCAGTGCAAGTTACCGCGCACCCTGAAGGAAAGCGGCAAAGTGACTTACGATCAGCTGGAAGCCATTGCCCAGATGGCGCTGGACGACGGCGCTATCATGTTCAACCCGAAAGAAGCCGATTTGAAAGACGTGCGTGCCGTATTGGAAAACGCCTGGGCCGGATAAGCCCGAGCGCTGTATTAAGCAGCAGCTTCGCAGCCAAAAGACTGCGAAGCTGAAAAACTACTCCAGTCGCCGCAACAGCAGCATCGGCGACACGGTTAACACCGGGCGCAACTGCCAGCGCCCGAACAGCGCCAGTACCACAGCACTGATAAACGGAATCGGTAACACTATCTGCCAATGAACGCGGAAAGCCCCTTCGAACATTTTCATCTGAAGCGCGAAGACCGCGGCTTCAGCCGCAACAACCCCGAGAATACCGGCAAAACCTCCCAGCAACGCGAATTCCAGCATGGTTGCCCGCACCAGCAAACTCTGACGACCGCCCAAGGTACGCAGCAGCGCCCCTTCGCGCTGGCGATCCTGCAGAGTGGCACTGACCACCGCCGCCATCACCACCAGCGCAGCGGCCAGAATCAACCCCAGGATAGCCTCGATGGCTTGGGTAATTTGCACCACAATCAGCTGAATGCGCTCGATAATATTGTCAACTTCGAGCACCGACACTGTGGGGAACTGGCGGGAAAACGCGTTCAGTTCGTTTTTCGCCGTTTTCGGCAAAAAGAAACTGGTGATCCAGGTTGCCGGCAACTGGCGCAGACTGCTGTCTGGCGAAAAAGCCACGTAGAAGTTGGGTGTCATACTGTCCCACTGCACGCTGCGGATACTGGTCACGGTTTCAGTGATCTGCTCGGAACCAATGGTGAAGGTCAGACTGTCACCCGGCGTAATACCAAGCTTTTCAGCCAGCTCAGATTCCACCGATACGCCGTCAGTTTTGCCTGGGGCAAACCATTCACCATCAACAATGCGGTTGTTTTCTGGCAGCGTGTCCATCCAGGTCAGGTTCAGCTCGCGGTTCAACGCATTCACCCGCTCGTCTTTACTCACCGCCTCTTTCACCGGTTCGCCGTTGAGCAACGTCAGGCGGCCACGCACCATGGGGTACATAGCGTCCAGAGGCTGGCCGCGGCTGTTCCAGAACTCGTCGATATCGTTCACAGCCTGAGGGCTGATATTCACCATAAAGTGATTGGGCGCGCCTTCAGGCAGCTGCGCACGCCAATCGTCCAGCAAAGAAGTGCGCACCAAAATCAGGGTGGTGGCCAGCATCAGCGTCATGGCGAATACAGCAATTTGTGACAAGCTCGCCTGGCGGTGTCGGTAAAGACCCAATAACGCCAGGCGCCAGGCGTTGCCGCCGCCGCGCACTGTGCGCAAACCCAATACCATCATCCAGCCCAGCAACACCAAAGTCGACAGAAGTAGGCCCAGGCCCACTAATAACGCCAACACCAGCTGCACATCGCCGGCGTAAGCCCAGACCAAACCAAACACACCCACGATACCGATGATGAAGTCGGGTACCAGCTCGCGCCGGGATTCCCCCGGCTGGCTGCGCAGCACCCGCATAGCGGGCACTTTGCGCAGGCGGCGTATGGGCGGGTAAGCAAAAGCGAACAGCGACACAAGGGCCGTCAAAACCGCCGGCGTTAGCGCCTTCGGGTCGAGGTAAACGTCAACTGGCTGATCCAGCACATCACCTAATATCCGACTCAGGCCCCAGAACAGCGGCAAGGCCACCAGCAAACCACCGACCATGCCGACAACGCCCCAAACGGCCAGTCGGCGCAGGTACAAACGGCCGATGCGAGGGCTGCCGACACCCAGGGTTTTCAGCAGCGCTACCGTATCGCGCTGCGACACGGCGTATTGACGACTGGCCACTGCCACCGCCACCGCGGCCAGCAGTACGGCCAGGCTGCCGCCCAGCAGCAGGAAGCTTTCGGCTCGCTCCAGTGATGCCGACAGAGTTTCACCGTCACGCACGCTGCGCCATTCCTGACTGGGTTGCAGCTGGGGTCTTAGCCACTGCTCAAAACCCGATAGCTCAGCCGCACCGCCAGCGAACAGATACACAAAGCTGACCCGGCTGCCTTCTTGCAGAACGCTGGTCGATGCGACATCCGCTTGATGCATCATCACCCGTGGCGCCAACGCGGCCATGTTAAAGCCACCGTCAGGCTCGCGCTCCAGCAGACTGCCGATCACCAACGTGCGAGTGCCCAACTCAAGCTCATCGCCCACATTCAGTTCCAGCAAGCGCAGCAAGCGCGGGTTTATCCAAATCTCACCGGGAGCTGGGCCAGATTTCAGGGTTTGCCGTGGTTCATCGAAGCTCGTGCGAATTTCAACTTCGCCACGCAGCGGATAACCATCGCTGACCGCTTTTACCGAAACCAATTGGAAGTTGCCACCGCCAAACACCATGGTCGAAAACTCGGTCATTTCCGCCGTTTCCAATCCACGCTGTTGTGCCTCAACGAGCCAGGCCGGCGGCAGCGGTTGACCGTTTTCCGATTCCAGCTGGCGGTCAGCGGCCAGAAACGAGCTGGCCGATGACACCAGGGTGCGTTGCAACTGGCTGGCAAACAACGCGATGGTGGCCACCGTGGCCACGGCAATGATCAGTGCCGCCAACACCACCCGAACATCCCGCTCGCGCCATTCGCGGCGCACCGACTGCAATTTACCGGTGGCCGCCATCAGGTTACCGCCTCCTGGCGGGTTTCCGGCTCGCTCAGCACGCCCCCCTCAATGTGGAACTGTCGGCCACAACGGACCGCCAGCTGTTCGTCATGAGTAACCATTACCAACGTGGTGCCCTGCTCGCGGTTCAGTGCCATCAGCAAATCCGATACGTCTTTGCCGGTACGGTTATCAAGATTGCCGGTGGGTTCATCGGCGAATAGGATCGCAGGTTCGCAAGCAAAGGCGCGGGCGATGGCCACCCGCTGCTGCTCGCCACCGGATAATTGCCGCGGGGTATGAGTCAGACGCTCTCCCAAGCCTACCCGTTGCAAAAGCTCTCGCGCTCGCGCTTCGGCATTTTGGCGACCGGCCAGTTCCAGCGGCAACATCACGTTTTCAAGAGCGGTCAGAGCCGGCAATAATTGAAATGACTGAAACACAAAGCCAACTCGTTGGGCTCGCAGCGCGGCGCGTTCGTCTTCGCCCAGAGCGCTGATGTTTGCACCATCCAGTTCAACACTGCCTTCGCTCGGCGTGTCCAGCCCAGCCAGCAAGCCCAGCAAGGTGGTTTTTCCGGAGCCGGAGCGCCCGACAATAGCGACGGAGTCGCCTTGATTGATTTCCAGGTTGACTCCTTGCAAGATCGTTAGCGTATTGGATTCAAGGTCCACCTTGTGTGTCAGCTTGCTGACCCGCAATATCACGTGGGGGTTTGGTAGCGTCTGGTCATTAGATTGATTCACGGCTCTGGTTAATCCTGTCCTGTGGCGAAAAATTTGGGAGACTACGCAGTGTTCAAGAATACGGTTTTACCGGCGGTCAGATCATTTGCACTGCTGCTTGTGCTGGTTATGACGCCAGGTTTGATCAGTGCCAACACCCTGCTGGTAATGGGCGACAGCCTGAGCGCGGCCTATGGCGTACCGGAAGAAACCGCCTGGGTAAATTTGCTGCGCCAACGCCTGGCCGACAAGGGCCACAACGACTGGAGCGTGATAAATGCCAGCATCAGCGGCGAAACAGCCGACGGCGGAGCCCGCCGGCTGCCGGGTTTACTGAACAAGCACCAGCCGCAGCTGGTGATCGTGGAGCTGGGTGGCAACGATGGCCTGCGCGGTTTTCCACCGCAGGTGATCGAAAAAAACCTGGCTTTGATGCTTAAGAACAGCCAACAGGCTGGCGCCCAAACCCTACTGGTGGGTATGCAAATACCACCCAATTACGGCGACCGTTACACCCAGGCTTTCGCCGCTATTTTCGGAGATCTTGCACAGCGCTTCAACTCCGCACTGGTGCCCTTCTTCCTGGACGACATTTACAACGTTGACAGCTTAATGCAAAGCGATGGCATTCACCCCACAGAACCGGCGCAAAGCATTCTGTTGGACAATGTGTGGCCCCACCTGGTGCCTTTGCTTTGAGCCACCGCTAACAAACCTTTTATTTCAGGGTGTTGACTCCGGCGCTCAAAGCGAATAATATCCGCGCCGACTTGATGCTGTTCCCTGATAGCTCAGTTGGTAGAGCAACGGACTGTTAATCCGTTTGTCGCTGGTTCGAGCCCAGCTCGGGGAGCCAATTATTTTAGAATGCCGCTGATTCGAAAGAATCAGCGGCATTTTTCATTCTGGCCGTCAAAAAACCTGGGGGCTTTGATAAAAACCGGTCAATACTTTGAACAACGTATAGGCGTCGTCGGAACCAATCATCTCGCGAATGGAATGCATACCAAGCTGGGGCACGCCAATGTCCAGGGTGGTCACACCCAGATTCGCGGCTGTCAGCGGCCCTATGGTGCTGCCACAGCCCATATCACTGCGCACCACGAAGGTCTGGTGGGGCAGGCCCAACTGGTCACTCAGGTGACGATACACAGCCGCCGAACGGCTGTTGGTTGCATAACGCTGATTGTGATTTACTTTGATTACCGGGCCAGCGTTTAGCTGAGGGCCGTGATTCTCGTCGTGCTTGTCCATAAAATTCGGATGAATGCCGTGAGCGTTGTCCGCCGAAATCATCATTGAATGGGCAATCGCACGGCTTTTTCCTGCGCCACACCAGCGCTCCAGCACCGAGCTTAAGAAAGGCCCCTGGGCACCTTCAGCCGACATACTGCCCACTTCTTCGTGGTCGTTGCACACCAGTAACGCCGGCTGTTCACCGCTTGTTTCCAGCAATGCTTGCAAGCCGATGTAACAGCTCAACAAATTATCCAGCCGCGCTGAAGCAATAAAGTTATTGCGCAGACCTACAAAGCCCGCTTGCTGCACGTCGTAAAAGCTCAGTTCGTAGCCCAGAATACGCTCGGCGGTAACGCCGTTCTCGGCTTTCAGCTGAGTGATCAGCAGGCTGGCAAAATCGGTGGTGTCATCTTCAGGCACCTGCATCAGGACCGGAGGCAAATCGGTTTGCGGGTTCACCGTGCGGTTGCTGTTTGCTTCGCGATCCAGATGAATGGCCAGGCTGGGTATAAACGCCACCGGCTTGCGGAAGTCGATCAGTGCATCTTGCACTTGCCCATTGCCGTCACCATATGTGACTCGCCCGGCCAGAGAAAGATCACGATCAAACCACGGGTTCAGCAAGGCACCGCCATAGACTTCAACGCCCAGTTGCAAGAAGCCTTTGCGACGGAGTACCGGATTGGGCTTTACTTTCAGGCACGGGCTGTCAGTGTGTGCGCCAACCATGCGCACGCCGGCTTTGGTTGTGTCCGTATTGCCAGTACGAAAGGCCACAATCGACGAGCCGTTGCGAATGACGTAATAACCGGTGCCGGCTTGCAGCGACCAGTCGTCTTTTTCATCCAGCGGATGAAAACCCGCGCTGTCCAGCTGCTTTTTCATGGTAGCGACAGCGTGCCAGGGCGTTGGTGACTGGTTCAGAAACGAAAGCAGATCGTTGTTAAAATCAATATGTTCCATGGTGTCCTTAATTCAATAATAATAGTGGCGATAGTGTGCCATGCAGACCCAGATCCTCAATCCTACAGGAGCCCAGCCCTTGGCCAAACCGTGTTTTCTCGATATTGAATACTATCAGAATGACGACACCCTATTCCCCACTGCCATGGCTTGGTCACTGGTGGATGGCACCATGAAAACCGTGGTTATTGCACCAGAAGACGACTGGCTGCCTGAAGACGGCGATACCGGCGATATCGACCTGAACTACCTTGAGGAACAGGGCGTGCCACTGATAGAACTGACCCGCGAACTGCATCAGGACTTGCCTGACCAGACGGTTTACGTAGACGGTTTGGATCCGGACGAAATTCTGATCGACCGGATTTTCACGGCGATCGGCCAAGATGCGCCTTTTGAAATCGCACCGATCACCGACCTAATCACCGGCGTAGACAGCGAGACCCTGGAAGACGAACGCCGTGCCCTGCTGATCGAGGAAGGTCTGGAACCGCAACTGCCGGAAAACGGCGTGTATGCGCTGCTAATGTTGGCCCAACACTACGGCGTACTGGGCGACGACGGATTCGTCGAAGAGACCGATTCTGAGGGAGAAGATTCTTAGGGGACGGATTTGAAATCCGTCCCCTATCCTGATCCTGATCTTGATCTTGATCTTGATCCTCAAGGGACAGATTTCAAATCTGTCCCTTGTCTGGCCCTGCCCCCTCAGCCTTAGCCTTAGCCAACGTAGAAGGCGCTCTTATCTCGCGCTTGCAGCGGGTGGCGTATGTTCCAGCAGCGGTGAATACGCGGGTTGCGCTGAAAATCCTTGTCGATGGTGCTTTTGCTGATCTCCTCAACCGCAAACTCCGCGCTGACTTCGTCGTCTAGCTTAAAACGGCGGAAGTTGTTGGAAAATACCAGCAAGCCATCATTGGTCAAACGCTGCATGGCTTGGCGAATCAGCTTGGCGTGATCTTTCTGAATATCCAGAACCCCAATCATTTTCGCCGAGTTGGAGAAAGTGGGTGGGTCCATAAAAATCAAATCAAAACGCTGGTCAGGCTTGGGCTTACTTGCCAGCCAGGCCAGACAATCTACCGCGTCCACCTGATGCTTTTGCGGATCAGCCTGGTTCAGTTCCAGGTTATCTTTAGCCCAGCTGACGTAGGTGTGTGACATATCCAGGCTCAGAGAGCGGCTGGCACCACCGGCAATCGCGTGTACCGTGGCCGCGCCGGTGTAACAGAACAGATTCAGAAAGCGTTTGCCACGGGCATTCTGCTGAATCCACTGGCGCAGCGGGCGGTGGTCTAGAAACAAACCGGTATCCAGGTAGTCTTTCAAATTCACTTTTAACGTACAGCCGTGTTCCTGTATCTGGAAAAACTCGCCGCTGGCCGCCTGCTTTTCATACTGATTGGTGCCGGTTTGACGCAAGCGCTGTTTGCACACCAAGCGGTCACGCGGAATACCCAGCGCTTCGGGGATCACCGCCAGGGCTTCTGACAGACGCTCACGAGCAGCACGCTCGTCGATGGTCTTGGGCGCCATGTATTCCTGCACGTGCACCCAGTCATTGTAGATATCAATCGCCAATGCGTATTCCGGCATGTCGGCGTCATACAGGCGGTAACAGCTGATATTCTGTTTGCGGGCCCACTGACCAATGCTTTTAACGTTCTTTTTCAAGCGGTTCGCCAGCATGGCGGCGCGTTCTTCGTTGGCAATGCGCGGTAGAATTTCACCCGGCGCTGCCGGATCTTTCGGAATACGCGCGCTGGCCTCATCTACCGTGAACAGCAGCAGCTGGGCCGGCAGCTTACCGTTGAACAGCTTGTACTGTTTGAAACTGCGCAGGCCAATGGATTTGCCGAATTCCGGCGCTCCGGTAAACACTCCCAGGCGCCAGTTTGGCGTTACCCGTTTTACCGCCGCGCCCAAGGCCTGATAAATTTCTGCCAGTGACTTGCGCTCACTCAGGCGCTCACCGTAAGGAGGGTTAGTCACTACCAAGCCCTGTTCGGCCCAGTCACCGTTGAGTTCAAGCTCTTGCAGCGGTATTTCTGTGAGCTCAATAATGCTATCCAGCCCTGCCCTCTGCAGGTTGTTGCGTGCCGTTGACAAGACCCGGCGATCTTCGTCAAAGCCGGCAATGCGCGGTATGCGACCTTGTTTGCCGGCATGGGCACGGCGTTCCACTTCCTGGCGTAGCGACATCCACAGCTCAGCATCGTGGCCGAGCCATTTTTCGAAACCAAAACCGTCCTGACGGCGGCCCGGCGCAATGTCCAGAGCCATCAGCGCAGCTTCAATCAACAGCGTGCCGGAGCCGCACATTGGGTCAATAAAATCACCGCCGGCGGCGACCGTTTCGGGCCAGCCAGACCGAATCAGCAGCGCAGCTGCCAGATTTTCCTTCAGTGGCGCCCGGCCCTGCTCTTCGCGATAGCCGCGCTGATGAAGGCTGTGCCCGCTCAAATCAATACCCAACGTTAACAGGCCGCGGTGCAAGCGCGCCGACACAATCACATCGGGCGTTTTGCCCTCTACCGCCGGGCGCTTACCTCCGTTGGCCGTGAAGCGATCGACAATGCCGTCTTTCACCCGTTGTGCGCCATACTGGGTATTGCGAATAGCTTCGTTCTCGCCAATAAAATTCACTTTGAAGCTGCCGCTAACCGCAATGTGCTGCTGCCAATCCAGATGCACCACGCCGTCATACAACTCGTCATCGCTGGTTGCGGCGACTTCCGCCACATGCAAGATGACTCGGTTCGCCAGGCGTGACCACATGCAAGTACGGTACCCCCCTTCCAACGTGCCCTCCACCCAAACACCAGCAGGCGCGTGGCGAACCAGGCTTAGACCGAAGCCGTCCAGCTCGTCCGCCAGCAAATATTCAACGCCTTTCGGGCAGGTTACAAAAAAGAGAGGTAGGGACAAGTTGAACTCCTGGTTTTATCGGGACGGCTAAGTTTCTGGAATTGGGCTCATTAACCACTTTAGGGCTAATTTTTATGCGTATAGCGTCTAAAAAATAGACTTATTAGATCGAAATAGTGTTGTACTTTAACAGTCAGTTCGGCATACCTTGTACTTGACGCGTCGTTTCGGGGCAACTGCCCCCAGTAACAGGATCCTGACTGCTCTGGTGTGAGCTGGCAATAGTGGGTTGTAGCGAAAATCATTTCGCCACTCTGTTTGTCACTGCCTCTGCAGAATGTGTACACGCTTGTTTCTGTTAATCCATCAGTGAGGAACGGCATGAAAAGACAGAAAAGAGACATGGTCGCTCGAGCATTCAAGCGGGGTTATCTCGCAGGAGTGTCCGGTAAATCGAAAGACAGCTGTCCCATTGAACAAGCTGAAGTTCGTCAAGAATGGCTAAATGGGTGGCGAGAAGGCCGCACAGATCAATGGGATGGTTTGACCGGTGTCTCTGGCATCCATCGATTGGCCACCGTCACCACTGCGTGATGGACGTAGTGGTGAAGTTTATCATTAACGACATTACTAAATTAAGTTCGGTGTTTGTACGCAACCCACTAATCGGAGCAATCTGAAAACTGGATGAGTAGTCAATAAAACCGAACGGGGCCACCCGCCCCGTAAAATCGCGGTAAACCGCCGGGGACTGTAGTTCCCCATAAAGGGCTCGCTTAGCGGGCCCTTTTTTATGGATAACATTTGGGCATTTCCTCAACCCAGCGCTTTAATCGCTGCTGCCGCTTCGCCAATCAGCCCAGGACCCCTGTATATAAAGCCGGTATAGATTTGCACCAATTTGGCACCCGCCTGAATTTTCTCCGCCGCGCTGGCACCATCAGTAATTCCGCCCACACCGATAATCGGCAGTCGTTCACCCAACTCGGCATGCAGTCCGCGAATAACGCGTAATGAGGGTTCGCGTACCGGCGCACCGCTCAGGCCACCGGCTTCGTTACAGTGCTTGTGGCCGGCCACGGCTTCGCGATTAATCGTTGTGTTGGTCGCAATCACCCCATCCAGTCCGCTTTCCAACAGCGCCGTTGCGACAAACCGAATGTCAGCGTCGTCCATATCCGGCGCAATTTTCACCGCGATGGGCACATAACGTCCATGCTCTTTTTGGCAACTGAGTTGTTCATCTTTTACAACGGCCAACAACTGCTTCAGCGAATCACCAAATTGCAGATCCCGCAGGCCTGGTGTATTAGGCGATGAAACGTTGACCGCAATATAGTCAGCGCGGCTATACACGGCGGTGATGCACTTGCGGTAATCCAGCGCCGAGTCTTGGTCAGGGGTATTTTTATTCTTACCTACATTGACACCCAGTACCCCGCGAAATTTTCGGCGGTCTACCTGGGCCAGTAAACGCTCCAAGCCTTGGTTATTAAAACCCATGCGGTTAATAATGGCCTGATGTTCGGACAAGCGAAACATACGGGGTTCGGGGTTGCCGGGCTGAGCCAGGGGCGTGACCGTGCCCACTTCAATAAAACCAAAGCCGAGATCGCCCAAAGCGTCCATATGATCGGCATTTTTATCCAGCCCCGCCGCCAATCCCACCGGATTGGGAAACTCCAGACCCATCACCGTTACCGGGTGTGCAGGTACATCCGGGGCCAAATACTTCAGCACGCCCAGCCGGTGGGCCACATCCAGCCCTTTCAAGCTAAGATTGTGCGCCCGCTCTGGCGGCAATTTGAACAGCAGGTTGCGAATCATCCCGTACATCAAAACACCCTCAAGGATACTCTTACAGATACGCTCAAAAATAATCTCAAACACACGCGCCAAGATACACGCTAAAATTCGTGTAGGGAGTATACCGGAAGTTTTCCACAGCATCCTGCGCGGTTAGGGCGCGGTTCGAGTTTCGTCGTAACTCATTGTCTGGTTGGCTCCACTCAGGCTTGTCCACGGAATCTGTGGATAACTCTGTTGAAAATGCCGGTTTAACGCGTTCCACGCCTTGCAAGCAGCGCTTGGTTACTAATTGCTCACTTTTTGATCAGTTAAAATTTCCTTTATTTTCAAAAACCTATATACTTAGCAATCGACCGGTTTTTAAAATAACAAACCATATTGGCTGCCAATCGGCTTACACTCTTGTACATAAAATCAGCAGAAAAAACACTTTTCCTGATCTATATACGCAGTAACACGACGACACTTTGGCCACATCTGAAATACCTCGCTACCCTTCGCTGGTTTATTCCGGCTAACCGGCAAGGCCTGATTTGCATTGTTAAACGCGCTCTGGAGCATTTGCTATGGAACACACGACACCGGCACCCGCTGACAGATACGCCAATCTGGACAAGGAAAAACAGGCCGCCAGCCGAGTTACCGTGATTGGCATGGTGCTGGACGCGATCTTGGGGCTGTTCAAGATGGTGGTAGGCACCCTGTTCCATTCTCACGCGCTGGTGGTGGATGGCATTCACTCATTCACAGACGTGGCCTCTGACCTGATGGTATTGGGTGTGATGCGGATATCTCGGCAGGCACCGGATGAAGACCATCCCTACGGCCACCAACGCATTGAGACGTTTGGCACTTTGTTAATGGGCAGCCTGCTAATTGCAGTTGGCGCCGCCCTGGCCTGGGAAAACGTGCAACGGCTATTCACAGACGACCTAACCTTCACGCCGGGCTGGCCCGTGCTGGTTGTGGCGCTGCTGTCGGTGGTGGGCAAAGAATGGATTTTTCGCTACACCCGTAAGGTGGGCGAGGAGATACGTTCAGATCTGATCATTGCCAACGCCTGGCATAGCCGTACTGATGCTTTCTCATCAGGTATTGTGGTGCTGTCTACCATTGGCGCCATGCTGGGCTATTTGTGGCTGGATACCCTGGCAGCAGTTGTTGTGGCAGGTATTATCATCCATGTGGGTTGGAGCTTTGGCTGGAGTTCTATGAAAGAACTGGTCGACACAGGCCTTTCTGTTGAAGACACCGAGCGATTGCTGGCCATTGCCAGTGATATCGACGGCGTTCGTGATGTGCACGAACTGCGCAGCAGGCGCATGGGCGACGATATCCTATTGGATGTGCATTTAGTGGTACGCCCGGACGTCAGCGTGTCCGAAGGGCACCAAGTAGGTATGCGCGTGGTAGGCGCCATGCGCAAAGAGCTGGACAACATTCGTGACATCAATTTCCACATTGATGCGGAAGACGATGAAAGCTACCACCCAACGTCGGCATTGATGCCCTCTCGCAAAATCATTCAAAAGGCCATACATCAGGTCACGCCTGAAGCGCCTACTGGCAATCGGATGCGTCTGCACTACCTGAAGAACAAGGTGCATCTGGAGCTATTTCTGGACGGCAGCGAGGGCAATTTCGATAGCGCCGAATTACGCACACAGCTAAGCGAGTTCCCTTGGTTTGGCAGCCTGAGGGTGTGGCAGACTGCCGACTGAGCAGCAGCCTGTAAACGCTCTTTAACTTCTTAACGGCGACGGTTGGCTTCCATCCGCGACAGGAATTCCTGCATGATCAGGGTGTAAAGCTCACCGCCCAGGAACAGATCTTCCACCCCGGCGTCAATGCTGGGGTTGTCGTTCACCTCAATCACCGCTACCCGGTTACCAGACTGCTTGATGTCTACACCGTACAAGCCGTTACCAATCAGACGGGTTGCATTCAGCGCCGCCTGAATCACATTGCGCGGCACCTCGTAGGTGGGCATGGTTTCAAAACCGCCGCTGTTGCTGCTGGATTCCGTGTGTTGGTAGATCTGCCAGTGACCCTTCACCATCAGGTATTTGCAGGCGTAAATGGCACGCCCACCCAATACGCCAATGCGCCAATCGTAATCTGTGTAAAAATATTCCTGAGCCAGTACCAGCGCCGACTGCTTGAACAGTTCCCTCAAGCCTTCGCGCAGAGATTTCTCATCTTCGGCCTTGTTAACGCCGCGAGAAAAGGCACCGTCGGGTATTTTGATGACCACCGGGAAGCCCAACTCATTGATCACCTGCTCTACCGCGTCTTTCTGATCTTTCGACAGAATCAGGGTTTTTGGCGTGGGCACTTTGTTGTTTTTTAACAGGTCGGCCAAATACACCTTGTTGGTGCAACGCAGAATCGACACCGGATCATCAATAACGACCAGCCCTTCCGCTTCGGCTTTGCGGGCAAAGCGGTAGGTGTGATGGTCAATAGCGGTGGTTTCGCGAATAAACAGACCGTCGTACTCTGGAATACGCATGTAATCGCGACGGGTGATCTGCTCTACGTTAATGCCCAGCTTGCGACCGGCTTTTTCAAAGCGTTTGAGGGCTTCTTTGTCACTGGGAGGCATTTCCTCATCCGGGTTCACCAGAATGGCCAGATCAAAACGATAGTTTCGGCGGGCACGGGGCTTGCGCCACACCATACCGCTGAAACGATCCAGCGAGCTGGCAAACACGTCTTGCTCCTGTTCCTGCAAATCTACCGGCGCAGCCGGCTTCATGGATTCGATTTGCCAGGTTTTACGGCGCTTGAACACCACTTCCAGAATCGGACACGGGAGGCGATCAAACAGCGCACGCGCGACCGGTTTTAATTCCGGCTGGGACGACTCGCCAAAATACGTGCGTATGCGCACTTCCTTCGCTGAATGAGAATTCTCCGCTGTAGGCACAATGGCCGCATCCAACCATTGAATCACGCTGGCGTCCAGTTGTTCCAGCTGCAACGAAAACAGGCCTTTGCGGCTCAGGTCGTTCAGCGTAATCACCGAAGGCACCACGTTGTGGCCACGGGCTTCTGCAAGCAGAGAACAGTAATAGCCACGGCTGAGGTAGCGGGCACTCTGGCACAGGTTAATCACTCGCACCCGGCTCGAAGCCGGCGCAGCGAATTGCAGGTACTGATCAAACGTCAGTACGTCTGTACTCGGGTAATACGGCGCCCAGTCTTTGGCGCGATCTACCACAATCAACAATCGAGACATATTTGGGCGCTACTTTCAAAAGACGGCATCCAGCGGATGGCATCGGTAAATTTTCGCAACAATACGCGGCAATTCAGTGCGCTACAATCATCATATGATCGGTGCTTTTACGCATACCTACAATGCTTGCGCCCGCGCCGCGCAAGCCCATAATACGCCAATACGGGAAGCGTATGCGCATGCCCTTTTGTACGTCTGTTCAGGCCACCGATTTATGTCTTCAATTGTGCTTCGCCAGGCCGTCAGTGACGATCTTGACGCCCTTTTGGCCTTGGAGCATCGCTGTTTCAACGAAGACCGGATTTCTCGCCGCAGCTTTCGCCGTTTTCTGGAAATGCCGCGGGACCGGTTACTACTGGCCAGCGACGGCGACACCCTGTTGGGTTATTGCCTGGTATTGATGAGCGCAGCAACTCGTCTAGCGCGCATTTACTCCATTGCCGTTAACCCTGGCTCTCGTGGTAAAGGTATCGGTGAAAAGCTGGTTCAAATGGCTGAGACCGAGGCGGCGGACGCGGGGCGCATTGTAATGCGCCTGGAAGTAAGAGAAGACAACCCCGGCGCCATTGCGCTTTATAAACGTTTGGGCTACCGCCAATTTGGCAGCTATCGCGATTATTACGAAGATCACGGTAACGCCCTCCGCTTTGAACGCCGAATTCTGTTTTACAAGCCGCACGCACAATTCCCGCCGGTACCCTATTACCCGCAGACCACCGAATTTACCTGTGGCCCCGCGGCGTTGATTATGGCGATGGCGGCGCTGAACCAACAGCAGTCACTAACGACCCTGGAAGAACTCAAAATCTGGCGTGAAGCCACCACCATTTTCATGCTCTCTGGCCACGGCGGCTGCGGCCCCCACGGCTTGGCACTAGCGGCTTGGCAAAGAGGCTTTGAGGCCAGCGCATGGATCAGCAACGAAGGCGCACTGTTTAAAGACACGGTGCGTAACGACGATAAAAAACGGGTGCTGGAGCTGGTACACGAAGGCTTTATGCACGACCTCAGCCAAACCGGCATTGAACTCCATCACGACCCGCTTACCCTGACTGGGCTAGAGCAAGCGCTGCTGGACGGGCGCATTCCACTGATTCTGATCAGCACCTGGCAGCTAAACCGCAGCCGGGTACCTCACTGGGTAACCGTGTGCGCCATGGACGACCAGTTTGTGTATCTGCACGATCCAGAGATTGATGTAGAGGAGGGGGAAACCGTGGCCGACAAGCAATACCTGCCCATCGACCGCCGGGTGTTCAGCAAGATTTCCCGTTATGGCAGCAATCAGCCGTTGCAAGCCGCGGTGATTGTGGGACCAAAACGCGCTGTTTAACGAAAGCTTCAGCTAACGAAAACATCCGTCTGCTGCAGCGGTTATCCGGTACGCAGCGACGCTTCTTTTAATTCGGAAATATCATCACGCAATCGCGCTGCCGTCTCAAAATCCAGATCGGCCGCGGCCTTGTACATTTCGTCTTCCAATCGCGACATTTCCTTGAGCACTGCCTGCGGCGACTTATTGCCCACCAGAGCACGGTAATGTTCGGCTTCTTCTGCGGCCTGCTGACCCGGGCGCTTCGATTTGTTGCGGCCACGGCCACCACTGCTGGCGCCCTCCATGACGTCGGCAATTTTTTTGGTCAGGCCTTGGGGCGTAATGCCGTTTATTTCGTTGTGCTCAGCCTGTTTAGCGCGCCGGCGCGCCGTTTCATCAATCGCTCGCTGCATGGAGCCAGTAATGCGGTCGCCGTACAAAATCGCCTTGCCATTGATGTTACGAGCGGCGCGGCCAATGGTCTGAATTAGCGAACGCTCGGAACGCAAGAAGCCTTCCTTATCTGCATCCAGAATGGTCACCAACGACACCTCAGGCATATCCAGTCCTTCACGCAGCAGGTTAATGCCCACCAGCACATCAAATTCGCCGCGGCGTAAATCACGGATTATCTCCACACGCTCGACCGTGTCGATATCTGAGTGCAAATAGCGCACGCGGATATCATGCTCCATCAAAAAATCGGTGAGATCTTCTGACATACGCTTGGTGAGTGTGGTCACCAGCACCCGCTCGTTGACCGCTACCCTGGCGTGAATTTGTGATATCAGATCGTCAACCTGTGTTGACGCTGGCCGTACTTCAATTTCTGGATCAAGCAGGCCAGTCGGCCGAACAACTTGCTCAACAACTTGACCCTGGTGCTCGGCTTCGTAGTTACCGGGGGTGGCCGACACAAAAATCATCTGCGGCGCAATGCGCTCCCACTCTTCAAAGCGCATGGGGCGGTTGTCCAGAGCCGACGGCAAGCGAAAACCGTATTCCACCAGAGTTTCCTTGCGCGAGCGATCGCCTTTATACATGGCGCCGATCTGCGGAATACTGGCGTGGGACTCGTCCACCACCAGTAAAGCGTTCGCCGGCAGGTAGTCAAATAACGTGGGCGGCGGCTCACCAGGGGGCCGGCCCGACAGATAGCGGGAGTAGTTTTCGATGCCGTTGCAGTAACCCAGTTCCTGCATCATCTCCATGTCATAACGAGTGCGTTCTTCCAGGCGCTGGGCTTCGACCAAGCGATTGTTGTCGCGCAACTGCGTCAGACGCTGGTCGAGCTCCACCCGAATATGCTCGATGGCGTCCAACACGTTTTGTCGCGGCGTTACATAGTGCGACTTTGGATACACCGTCACTCGTGGCACACGGCGAAGCATCTCGCCAGTCAGCGGATCGAAAAAGCTCAAATTTTCTACCACGTCGTCAAACAGCTCGATGCGAATGGCTTCTTTTTCCGATTCTGCCGGGAACACGTCGATCACATCGCCGCGCACACGGTAATTCGCCCGATGGAATTCGATATCGTTACGGGTGTACTGCAATTCAGCCAAACGTTTCAAAATAAGGCGTTGATCCATCTGATCACCGCGATCCAGATGCAACATCATCTTTTTATACGACTGCGGATCGCCCAGACCGTAAATGGCCGATACCGTCGCCACAATGATTGCATCCGGGCGTTCTAGCAGAGCTTTTGTCGCCGACAGCCGCATCTGCTCGATGTGTTCGTTGATGGAGGCGTCTTTTTCAATAAACGTGTCGGATGACGGCACGTAAGCTTCTGGCTGGTAATAATCGTAATAAGACACGAAATACTCGACCGCGTTATTCGGGAAAAATTCGCGGAATTCGCCATACAGCTGGGCTGCCAGAGTCTTGTTGTGAGCCATCACGATGGTGGGCCGCTGAATCTGCTGGATGACATTGGCAATGGTGAAGGTTTTACCGGAACCGGTCACCCCCAGCAGGGTCTGGTGGGCCAGCCCGGATTCGATACCATCTACCAGGGCGGCTATGGCTTTAGGCTGATCACCGGCCGGAAGGTAGGGTGAGTGCACCTGAAAAGCGCCCTCACCCACATTGGGTTGTTCAACGTTTTCAAAGCTGTTGACCATAACCTGAGAAGATCCTCGATGGCTCTGTAAGCCGTGGAAATTGGCACTACCTTACCGAAATATAGTGCATAGATAGTACATAGATAGTACATAGAAATTTAGTGTTACGCCGGCTTCGTGCTAATATCTCCCTGATCGACGGCTGGAGGAGGTTCAGCCAGCGCAGCTGACTCCGGCCGATCACAGCCCTTTTCAGATGCAGCTTTAAGGAGCGCAAGTTTGGACCTTCAACTTTCTAGCCGTGTGCAGTCAATCAAGCCTTCACCCACTCTAGCAGTCACTAACATAGCAGCAGAACTTCGTGCTGCAGGCCAAGACATTATTGGCCTTGGCGCTGGTGAGCCAGACTTCGATACGCCAGATCACATCAAGGCGGCTGCAATTGAGGCTATTCATAACGGCCAGACAAAGTACACCGCGGTCGACGGTACTCCAGCGTTGAAGAAGGCAATTATTGCCAAATTCAAACGCGACAATGGTCTAAATTACGAAGCAAACCAGATACTGGTATCAAGTGGTGGCAAACAAAGCTTTTTCAACCTTGCCCTAGCCGTTCTGAACGCCGGCGACGAAGCCATTATTCCTGCGCCTTACTGGGTGTCTTACCCGGACATGGTGCTGGTAGCCGAAGGCAAGCCAGTCATTCTGAAAAGCACCGCGGAAACCCGCTTCAAGATCACCCCACAGCAACTGGAAGGCGCGATCACCGATCGCACCCGACTGTTCGTCATCAACAGCCCGTCTAATCCCAGCGGCATGGCGTACACCCTCGAGGAATTGCAAGCGTTGGGCGATGTACTGAAAAAGTACCCGCACGTAATGATTGCCACCGACGATATGTACGAGCCAATTCTGTGGACGGGTAAGCCTTTTTGCAACATTCTAAACGCCACCCCGGAATTGTACGACCGTACCTTTGTCTTGAACGGCGTGTCTAAAGCGTATGCCATGACCGGCTGGCGCATCGGTTATGCCGCAGGCCCGGCCAAAGTTATTGGCGCAATGAAGAAGATTCAGTCGCAAAGCACGTCTAACCCGGCGTCTATCTCACAGGCAGCTGCGCAAGCGGCACTCGATGGTAGTCAGGACTGCGTGCAGACCATGGTGACGGCATTCCATAAGCGTCACGATTACCTGGTGGAAGCCCTGAACACCTTGCCCGGCGTTGAGTGCCTGAGGGGCGACGGTACTTTTTACGCATTCCCGAGCTTTCAGGGCGCGATTGATGCTGATAGCAGCGTGAGCAACGATGTGGAGTTCGCGGAAAAGCTGTTGAAAGAAGCAGGCGTAGCGCTTGTTCCTGGCTCAGCATTTGGCATGCCAGGGCACATGCGATTGAGTTTTGCCACCAACCAGGAAATTCTGACGAACGCGATTGAACGGCTGAAGAAAGCTCTGGGATAATTTCCCCAGAGGGGGTTGACGAGGCGAGGCGGCATGACTAGTATACGCGCTTCGTCTTAAGACGATGTTCCCTGATAGCTCAGTTGGTAGAGCAACGGACTGTTAATCCGTTTGTCGCTGGTTCGAGCCCAGCTCGGGGAGCCACTATTTAAAAACCCGCTAATTCTTTGGATTAGCGGGTTTTTTTTGTTTTGGTGTTTGCCGTGGTAGCGCCAGAAACAACCGCGAACTACAAGCCCGCCACCTCAGCAAAGATCGCTTCCAAAGCAGCCAGAGGATCAGCAGCCTGAGTGATGGGGCGGCCGATGACCAGATAGTCGGAGCCGGCTTTTAAGGCCGCCACGGGGGTCATGATGCGTTGCTGGTCGCCTTTGTCGGCGCTGGCCGGGCGGATGCCAGGGGTAATTAATTGAAAGGCTGTACCCTGCTCTGCTTTTAGCTTGGGGGCTTCTTGCGCTGAGCAGACTACGCCGTCCAGGCCGCAGTTTTTGGTCAGGGTGGCCAGGCGCGACACATGCTCTTCGGCAGAAACATTGATGCCAATGCCGCTGAGGTCGTGTTCCGTCATGCTGGTCAGTACGGTGACCGCAATCAGCAGCGGCTTGTTGGTGCCGAAGCGTTCCAGGCGTTCGCGGCAGGCGGTCATCATTTTTTCACCACCGGAGGCGTGCACGTTCACCATCCACACACCCAAGTCCGCCGCAGCGGCAACCGCACCCGCGGCAGTGTTGGGAATGTCATGAAATTTTAAATCCAGAAACACCTCGAAGCCGCGCTGTTGAAGCTCGCGAACTAAAGCTGGGCCGCTGCTGGTGAACAACTCTTTACCCACTTTCAGGCGGCATTTTTCTGGATTCAGCTGATCGGCCAAAGCCAGTGCCGGCTGATCAGAGGGGAAATCGAGGGCAACGATGATGGGGGATGCTTGGGAGCCTTGCACGCTGGGGTTCCTGACGTTAAATGAATGGATGTAATCTATAGGAGATCGCTGGTTTATTCTGCGTCTACGCCCTGAATCGGGCGAACGGTTTCCCATTGACGGCAGCTTGGGCACAGCCAGTGCAACTGCTGGCCGTCAAAACCGCAGTTTACGCAGCGGTAGACAGAGCGGTTGTGCAGTATCAATTCGCCGATACGGCTGACCAAACGGCCTTCATCGGTGGTCATGCCCTTTTCGTATCCGGCCATTTCAACCAGCTGCAATAGGCCGCGTACGCTAGGGCGGACTTCCAATTCGCCACGAAGCAGAGCAATAGCTGCCGGGCGGCCGGAGCGGCGCTCTACCGATTCTACCAGCGCCAGCAACAAGCTGGTGCTGGGGTAGCTTTCATAAAGTTTGCGCAACTTGCGACCGAGCTTGCCAACATCGCCATGTTCGCGTTCCAGCTTCATCAGCTGGTCGATGGCTTCCGGGCCGAAGTCAGGGTTCTGCTCGAACACTTTGAGTGCCATGGTGCCGGCTTCGCGGAAGCTACCCTGACGAGTCAGCAATTTCATCAGTATCAGAGTGCCACGCACGCAAGAGCGGTCGAATTCCAACGCTTCTTTGGCCAAGCGCTGAGCGCTCCAGCGGTCATCTTTGCGCAATGCTTGTTCAGATTTTTCGCAGGTCAGATAAGCCAGAATTTTAAACATCGCAGGGTCTGCGTCACCGCGGGTGAGCGTGTGAGCTACCTTAGAAGCTTTACCCCACTCACGCTCGCGTTCGTACAGATCAATCAGCTGGATTGCGGCACTACGGCCGTATTCACGATCGCCCATCAGCTGCTGCAATAACGTCTCTGCACGGTCGAGCAAACCGGCATTGAGGTAGTCCAGAGCCAGCTCGAGGGTCACTTGAGGAGAATAACGGGCAGGAAGCTCAGGGCGATCGAGCAAATTCTGATGAATCAGAATAGCGCGGTCTGTTTCGCCTTTGTTGCGGAAATGGCTGCCAATGGATAAATGCAGACTTACGGTGTCGCGGTTGACCGCCAGTGACTGAACAAAATTATCAACGGCTTGGTCGGAGTAGTTGGTGAACAGAAATTGTAAACGGTCACGCACCGTTTCTTCATCTGCTATTACCTCATTGCGGTTGCGCGAACCCCCGAAGCGGCCAACAGCCCAACCAACCGCGACTGCTGTGCTAACCAGCAGCCACTGAAAAATCATATCCATTAAACCGTCCGGTCGTTCTGGGCCCGCTCTTTTTCCAGTGTTTGTTCAGTACGTTCAAGCTTTTTCTGCAGGGATCGCCGCGACACCTTGGCCTTTACCGTAGCCAGTGTGGCCATCAGAACACCCACCACAGCGCCAATCACAAAGGCCAGGATTATCCACATCGCTACGCCATGGGGGCGGGTTTCAAAAATCAGAAAATTCAGCGGAACGGCCATCTGATTGTTCAACGAGAACACCAGTGCTAACAGAACCAGCACTAATACCAACAGAACGATCAGGATTTTCTGTAATCCCGCCATAACAATAGAACTCCTGAAGGCCATTCAGGCCCGATTGAGAAACGGCACCCAACGCAAAATCAGAAACCCTGTTTCAGGCTCTCGTTAACCTGTTCGCGCAGTTCTTTGCCGGGTTTGAAGTGGGGCACAAATTTTGCCGGTAATTGTACTGCTTCACCGGATTTCGGGTTACGCCCTACTCGCGCGGCACGATGGTGGAGGGAAAAACTGCCAAAACCGCGAATTTCGATGCGCTGGCCATCTGCCAGAGATCGAGACATGTGTTCGATGATGGTTTTTACCGCCAGTTCCACGTCTTTTACCGACAACTGCGTCTGCTTTGAAGCAATTAACTCAACCAGTTCCGACTTTGTCATGAGGCATTGCCCTCTTGCGTTTTTATTCGGTGAATAAAACTACCTTACCATGCCTCTAGTTTAGCCACACCGAAAAAAAACACAAAAAAAACGGGCTCTTAGAGCCCGTTTTTTTAACACAACTCAGAAATTAATCCTTGTTGGCGTTCTGCTGCTGCATCTGTTCCTTGATGAGATCACCAATGGTGGTCGCACCGGAGGCGCTTTCTGCAGTCTTGGTACGCACTGTATCCAGAGCCTGCTTGTCGTCTTCAACGTCTTTCGACTTGACGGACAGGTTGATAATGCGGTTTTTGCGATCAATGCTGATGATCTTAGCTTCAACTTCTTCGCCTTCCTTCAACGCGTTGCGTGCATCTTCAACACGATCACGGCTGATTTCGGAAGCCTTCAGAATTGCTTCAACTTCATCGCTCAGGGTAATAGTAGCTGCCTTGGCATCGACGGCAGAAACAATACCTTTGACGATAGAGCCTTTGTCATTCAACTGAACGAACTCCGCAAACGGATCGCTTTCCAGCTGCTTGATACCCAGAGAGATACGCTCGCGCTCGGGATCTACAGACAGGATAACGGTGTCAACTTCGTCGCCCTTCTTGTATTCACGTACGGCTTCTTCGCCAGTCTCGTTCCAGCTGATATCAGACAAGTGAACCAGACCGTCGATGCCACCATCCAAACCGATGAAGATACCAAAGTCAGTGATTGACTTGATCTTACCGGAGATTTTGTCGCCCTTGTTGAAGTTGCCAGAGAAGTCTTCCCATGGGTTGGATACACACTGCTTGATACCCAAAGAAATACGACGACGCTCTTCATCGATATCCAGAATCATCACACCCACTTCGTCGCCAACCTGGACAACTTTAGAAGGATGGATGTTCTTGTTGGTCCAATCCATTTCAGACACGTGAACCAGACCTTCAACGCCTTCTTCCAGCTCAGCAAAACAGCCGTAATCGGTCAGGTTGGTAACGCGTGCTGTGACCCTGCTACCTTCTGGGTAGCGAGCCTTGATTTCAACCCAGGGATCTTCACCCAGCTGCTTCAGACCCAGTGATACGCGGTTGCGCTCACGGTCGAATTTCAGAACCTTGACGTTGATTTCATCGCCAACGTTCACGATTTCGCTCGGATGCTTGATGCGCTTCCAGGCCATATCGGTAATGTGCAGCAGGCCGTCAACACCGCCCAGATCTACGAACGCGCCATAGTCGGTCAGGTTCTTGACGATACCCTTAATTGTCAGACCTTCGGTCAGGGTTTCCAGCAGAGCTTCGCGCTCGGCGCTGTTTTCAGCTTCCAGAACGGCACGACGTGAAACAACCACGTTATTACGCTTCTGGTCTAGCTTGATAACCTTGAATTCCAGTTCTTTATTCTCGAGGTGCGCGGTGTCGCGAACCGGACGAACGTCTACCAAGGAGCCCGGCAGGAACGCACGAATGCCAGCCAGATCAACGGTGAAACCACCCTTAACCTTGCCGTTAATAATACCTTTAACCACTTCTTCCGCTGCGAAGGACTTTTCAAGCACTGTCCAGGCTTCTGCACGCTTGGCCTTTTCGCGGGATAGGCGGGTTTCGCCGAAACCATCTTCAACTGCTTCAAGGGCTACGTCTACAACGTCGCCTATGACTACTTCCATCTCGCCTTTTTCATTCAGGAACTGGGAGGCGGGGATAACGCCTTCGGACTTCAGTCCGGCGTTAACGGTGACCCAGTCGCTATCGATATCAACAACGGTTCCCTGGACGATGGAACCTGGCTGCATATCAATTTCTTTTAGGCTTTCTTCAAAAAGATCCGCAAAGCTCTCGCTCATTATGAGTCCTATATGTTCAACGCAAGTATCTCGTGCCGCCAGCAACACGGTCTGTTAATTAAGTCCGGAATCAGCCTGGGGCTGGCAGATTGTGCTGTTCCCGGATTTCCAATGGCAAAAAGGTGCCATCAGGCCTGGCCTGCTGCTGCCATACACCTGTCTAACACCTCTTCTATGCTTAAACCTGTGGAATCAATGACTTGCGCATCATCCGCGGGCTTAAGCGGGGCAGCTGAACGATTCATGTCCCGTTCATCACGTACCCGAATCTCTTCTAAAACGTTCGCAATACTAACATCGACGCCAGCTTGCAGCAACTGGCTAAAACGGCGTTGTGCCCGCTCTTCAGCACTGGCCGTCAAAAAGATTTTTACCGGTGCGTCCGGGAACACCACTGTGCCCATATCGCGACCGTCGGCTACCAGGCCTGGCGCCTTACGAAAATCGCGCTGGCGCTGCAACAGAGCATCTCGAACGGACTGCATCACCGCCACTTTAGACGCGTTATTGCCACATTGTTCGGTGCGAATCGCCGCGTTTACATCTTCTCCGGCCAGCAGTACTTTTGTGGGCTCACCAGGGGCTGTGGGTTCAAAGGTGACATCCAGGCCGGCAGCCACCACGACCAAAGCAGGCTCGTTGTCTAGCGCCACGCCCTGGCGCTCGGCCGCCAATGCGGTCAAACGATAAAGAGCGCCGCTGTCCAACAGATGCCAGCCCAACTTGCGCGCCAGCATTTGGGTAATAGTCCCCTTACCCGAACCACCCGGGCCATCGACCGTAATAACCGCTGCTAGCTGCACACCCATCAGACGTCTCCCTGGCTTTGGATATTCATACCCACCTGCTGCGCCAGTTCGACAAAGCCGGGGAACGACGTTGCAACGTTGGCACAGTCGTTGATGACAATCTCGCCTTGTGCACGCAGTGAGGCCACCGCAAACGACATGGCAATGCGATGGTCGCCGTGGCTGTTAACAATACCGCCGGTCATGGCCTGACCTCCGTCGATGATGATGCCGTCGGGAATGACCGTGGTTTTAACGCCTACCGCTGCCAAACCGTCCGCCATTGCCTGAATACGGTCACTTTCTTTAACCCGCAGTTCTTCCGCGCCACGCAGTGTGGTGCGGCCTTCGGCGAAAGTAGCAGCGATAAACAGGACCGGAAACTCGTCGATGGCCAGCGGCACGTCCCTTTCAGGAATGTCGATGCCTTTGAGTGGGGCGTAACGCACGCGAACATCTGCCACCGGCTCGCCGCCAATCGCGCGCTCGTTACTAACGTCAATGCTTGCACCCATTAGCCGCAGTATATTAATCACCCCGACACGCGTGGGGTTCATACCGACGTGGCGCAATGTCAGGTCAGAGCCAGGCGCGATACTGCCGGCTACCAGAAAAAACGCCGCGGACGAAATGTCGGCCGGCACGTCAATATTGCAAGCAACCAGCTTGCCGCCGCCGCTGACGCTGGAGGTCCCGTCATTGCGATACACATGATAACCAAAACCTTCCAGCATGCGCTCGGTATGGTCACGCGTGGGCGCAGGCTCGGTGACTGACGTGACGCCATCGGCGTATAATCCGGCCAGTAACAGGCAAGATTTTACCTGAGCACTGGCCACCGGCATGTCGTAGTGAATTCCGGTCAGTGGCTGGCTGCCGCGAATTTTCAGCGGTGGCCGCCCGCCTTCGGCCGTATCAATCACCGCACCCATGGCGCGCAGCGGGTCGGCCACCCGGCTCATCGGCCGCTTGGTAAGGCTGGCGTCACCCACCAGTTCGGAGTCAAACGCCTGAGCCGCCAGCAAACCAGAAAACAGCCGCATTCCTGTACCGGAGTTGCCCAGATAAATGGGCCCGCGCGGCGCCTGCAAGCCGTTCATGCCAACACCGTGAATGCGCACGAAGCCATTGTTGGGGCCTTCAATGGTCACACCCATATCGCGAAAAGCCTGCACCGTGGCCAGGCTGTCTTCGCCTTCCAGAAAGCCGTTCACTTCGGTAATGCCCTCGGCCAAAGCACCCAACATGATAGAGCGGTGCGACATGGATTTGTCGCCCGGCACCCGAATATCTCCCACAATTGGGCCAGCGGGCTGGGCCCGGAAGGTCACCTGATGTTCTGTATTGTTAGTCACGTAGGCCTGTCCTGAGAGCATTTTTGAAAAGTGTTCGCGAGCAGCTCTGGCACGAGTAAAAACCCGTAGCAAAGTGTCCCCATCCTGGTCGGCAATGGCCGAACGCAGTTGGTCTAGATCTTGGGTAAACCGGTCAATCGTATGCAGAACAGCGTCGCGGTTTGACAGAAAGATATCACGCCACATAACCGGATCGCTGGCAGCAATGCGAGTAAAATCACGAAATCCGCCGGCCGCGTAACGGAATATATCCATATTCTGGTCGTCGCCGGCGAGAGTATCTACCAGGGAAAACGCAATAAGATGAGGCAAATGGCTGGTGGCGGCCAGCACCTCGTCATGATGCTCCGCGGCCATGGTCAGCACGTTAGCATCGCAGGCACGCCACATAGCGGTTACTTTGCCCAAGGCTTGCGGGCAAGCATCATCCGCAGGCGTCAGAATGACCTTGTGTTTGGCGAACAGTTGCGAATTCGCCGCCCGAATGCCGCTTTTCTCCGAGCCGGCAATGGGGTGGCCAGGTATCACCGTTGCTGGCAAGTGCCCCAAAACCGCGCGCACATCGTTTACAAATCCACTTTTCGTACTGCCCACATCGGTAATAATGGCATCGCCGTTCAGCGCCGGTTGTATTTCCCGCAACACCGACTGGGTGGCTTTTACTGGCACTGCCAACACCACCAGATCAGCTCCGCTGACCGCCTGCGCAGCAGACTCTGCAGCGCTGTCGATCACGCCCAGCTCAACGCCCAGGGCCAGTTCGTCGGCGCGGGTGTCAAAACCCACCACTTCTTCCGCCAGCTTATTTTCGCGCAGAGCCGCAGCCAACGAACCACCGATCAGCCCCAGACCAATTATCGCAACGCGCTGAAACAGAGGCTGAACTACGGGCATGTCAAGCGCCCTGTCCGGACGCAACCAGCGTCTGGGAAAGGGCCTCTATAAAGCGCGCGTTTTCTTTCGCAAGACCCACCGACACCCGCAGGTGTCGCGGCATGCCGTAACCGGCGACGGGGCGCACAATCACACCGTGCGCCAAAAGCGCCTGATAAACATCCATGGCATGCTCACCCACATCTACTGCAATAAAGTTGGCCGTAGACGGAATATACGACAATCCCATGGCCTCAAACGCAGCACCAAGCTGAGCCAGGCCATCACTATTCACCCTGCGCGCTTCATTCAGATAAGCTTCGTCGCCCAACACCGCCGTAGCCGCGGCTAAAGAGACGCTGCCCACGTTAAACGGCTGGCGCACCCGGTTAAGAATGTTGGCAATGGCCGCAGAGCTGATACTGTAACCAATGCGCAGCGCCGCCAGGCCCCAGGCTTTGGAAAAAGTGCGGCACACAATTAGATTGGGATAATCGGGCAACAGCACCAGGCCGTCGGCGTCGTCCTCGCCTTGCATGTATTCGCAGTAAGCTTCGTCTAACACCACCAGCACCCGCACGGGCACTTTGTCCATAAACGCCTTCAGGGCTTTAGCGCCGTGCACCGTGCCTGTGGGGTTGTTGGGGTTGGCCACAAAAATCAGTTTTGTGCGATCGGTAATCGCCTCAGCCATCGCATTCAGATCATGTCCCCAGTGTTGCGCTGGAACACACACGCCCCGCGCGCCAATCGCTTGGGTAACAATCGGGTAAACGGCAAAGGCATACTGGGAATAGATCACTTCGTCATCAGCACTGGCAAAGCAACGGGCGATCACTTCCAGCAAGTCGTTAGAGCCGTTGCCCAGAGTCAGTTGTGACGTTTCTACAGTAAAACGCTTAGCCAAGGCTTGCTTCAAATTAAAGCCGTTACCGTCTGGATACAAGCACAACTCGCCCATCGCTTTTTGCGCAGCCTGCACGGCTTTCGGGCTGGGGCCCAGTGGATTTTCGTTGCTGGCCAGCTTTATGATGTCGGCCGGATTCAGGCCCAGCTCGCGCGCCAACTCTGCAATTGGTTTACCGGGTTGATACGGCGATAACGCCTGAACACCGGATACTGCAAGACTCTGGTAATCAATCGCCATGATTTGTCCTTGAAGCAGGTTAAAGCACACCAATAGGGTAAGACCCCAAACGCTTGAGTTCTACCGCTTCTACATCCACTTCGGCCAACACTTTACGAGCGGGCTCGTCGTCCATATGGCCTTCAAAATCGATGTAGAACACATAGGCCCAGGTGCCCGTTTGCGAAGGCCGGGTTTCAATGCGAGTCAGGCTGATGCCGTGGCTGTGGAACGGTTCTAACAACTGATACAAAGCGCCCGGCTTATTGCGCATAGACACCAGCACTGACGACTTATCGTGACCGCTGGGGGTAACCGCTTCGCGGCCAATAATCAGAAAACGGGTGGTGTTGTCGGGCCGGTCTTCAATGCTGTTTGCCAGCTTGACCAAACCGTAGAGCTCTGCCGCCATATCGCCGGCAATAGCTGCGGCGCCTGGCTCTGCTGCCGCACGGCGCGCCGCCTCAGCGTTGCTGGAGACGCTGATGCGTTCGATGCCGTAGCGGTGGGTATCCAGCCACTGGCGGCACTGGGCGAACGACTGCTGGTGCGAGTAAATTCGGGTGATTTCCAGGCCGTCGTTCTGCGGCGCCACCATCAGGTGGTGGTGAATGCGAAGTTGCACTTCGCCGCAAATTTTCAACGGCGACGACATGAACATATCCAGAGTGTGGTTGATCATGCCTTCGGTAGAATTCTCAACGGGCACTACGCCGTAGTGCGCAGCTCCAGATTCGACTTCGCGGAACACCGCATCAATGGCAGGCATGGGCACGCTCACCACCGAGTGGCCAAAGTGCTTGAGAGCAGCGGCCTGGGTAAAGGTGCCCAACGGCCCCAAAAAGGCAATGTGCATGGGTTTTTCAAGGGCCAGGCACACCGACATAATTTCGCGGAACAAGCGCGCCATTTCCTCGCCGGGCAACGGCCCCGGGTTTTGTTCCATAATACGGCGCAGTACCTGGGCTTCGCGTTCGGGGCGGTAGAAAACCACATCTTGCCCGGGATTGGCGGCCATTTTTACATGGGCAACTTCTTGGGCGCAGCGGGCACGGGCACTGATCAGCTTCATAATCTGCTGGTCAATACTGTCTATTTCGTCGCGCAGTTCCGCCAATCGAGCTTGCTCATCGCTCATGGTTAACCGCGCTCCTTGGCAAATTCCGCCATATAGGAGATCAGTGCGTCTACGCCGGCTTCCGGCATAGCGTTGTAGATGCTGGCTCGCATGCCGCCTACTGACCGGTGACCTTTCAGGTTCAGCAACTGGCGCTCATCAGCACCTTTTAAAAAAGCGCTGTTCAGAGCCTCGTCAGCAAGAATGAAGGGCACGTTCATCCTGGAGCGGAAGCGCGGGTCAATGGGGTTGGAGTACAACGGGTTGGTATCAATAAAGTGGTACAGCTTTTTCGCTTTGCGGGCGTTGAGCTCGCCTATGGCGCTTACGCCGCCCTGATCTTTCAGCCACTTGAAAACCAGACCCGCAAGGTACCAAGAGTAAGTCGCCGGCGTGTTGAACATCGAGGCGTTATCGGCCATCACCTGATAGTTCATCATGGTCGGGATCTTCGCGTGGGCTTTACCCAGCAAATCTTTGCGAACGATGACAATCACGAGGCCAGAAGGACCGATATTTTTCTGCGCGCCGGCGTAAATCAGACCGAATTTCGAGACGTCTACGGGGCACGACAGCATGCTGGATGACATGTCCGCAACCAAAGGCACCTTGCCGCTGTCGGGAACAAAATCAAACTCCAGACCACCGATGGTTTCATTGGGCGTGTAATGCAGATAAGCCGCATCAGCACGGGTTTTCCAGCCGGCCTGATCGGGCACGGTAGTAAAACCGCACCCGGCAGAGCTGGCCACCACATTTACGTCGCCGTAACGGCGGGCTTCAAGGATGGCTTTTTCGGACCAGATACCGGTATTCACGTAATCAGCGGAGGCTGAGTTACCCAGCAGATTCAGGGGCACAGTAGCAAACTGGCTAGAGGCGCCGCCCTGCATGAAAAGAACGGCGTAATCGTCTGATATTCCAGCCAAATCACGCACATCCTGCTCGGCAGTTTCGGCGATTTCAACAAACTCGTCGCTGCGATGGCTCATTTCCATCACCGACATGCCGGTACCGCGCCAGTCGAGCATTTCGTCCCGTGCCTGTCGCAGCACTTGTTCCGGCAAGGTTGCCGGGCCTGCACAAAAATTATACGCCCTGCTCATGTTGCTGTGGTCTCTCGCGTCTTGCTGATTCAGTGTGCCGGCTGCGGCGACTTATTCGTCGCCGGCATCCGCGTCGCCATTATCGTCTGCATCGGTACTGTTACCGTCAAGCGTTTCGCCGCCTGCTTGCAGATTTCTTTGCTCACTTGATGCATCTTCACCCGTGACACTTTCTTCCTCGGTGTCTTCCCCGATGATCTCTTCAGCGTCGGTTTCTGCAATGCGCTCTACACCCACCAGGCGTTCGTCTTCCTGACTGAGCTTGATCAGGCGCACACCCTGGGTGTTGCGACTGAGCACAGACACTTCATCGGTACGGGTACGAACCAGCGTGCCCTTGTCCGAGATCAGCATCATTTCGTCGCCGTCGAACAGTTGCAATGCGGTCACCAGGTTGCCGTTACGATCAGAACACTGCATAGCGATAACGCCTTGGCTGCCGCGACCGTACGTGGGGAATTCATCCAGGTTGGTGCGTTTGCCGTATCCGTGTTCGCTCGCCATCAGTAATACGGCGTTATCCTGTGGAATGATCAATGACACCACGTGATGGCCTTCGGCCATACGGATACCGCGTACACCCCGTGCGGTGCGACTCATCGGGCGCACCGCTTCTTCTTTAAAGCGCACCGCTTTACCGGCGGTGGAGAACAACATGATTTCGGCGCTGCCGTCGGTGATCGCCGCGCCAACCAGGGTGTCACCTTCGTCCAGCGACAACGCAATCAGGCCACTGCTGCGTGGGCGGGAGAAGTTCGGCAGCGGGGTCTTTTTGACCACGCCGGCTGATGTTGCCATCAATACAAACTGATCTTCCGGGTAGTCCCTAACCGGCAGGAAGGTGGTGATACGTTCACCCTCGTCCAGCGGCAGAATGTTCACCATCGGGCGGCCGCGTGAAGCACGGCTGGCGCGCGGAATTTCAAACACCCTCAACCAGTAGACCTTGCCACGGTTAGAGAAACACAAAATAGTGTCGTGAGAGTTAGCCACCAGCAGTTTTTCTACGAAATCTTCGTCTTTCATAGAGGTCGCCGCTTTACCACGACCGCCACGGCGCTGGGCCTGATAATCTTCCACCGCTTGAGTCTTGGCATAGCCGCTGTGGGAAATGGTGACGACCAGCTCTTCTTCATCAATCAGATCGGCCACGGTCAAATCGCGGCGGGAGCTGGTGATTTCAGTGCGACGCTCGTCTCCAAACTCTTCCACAATAGCTTGCAGTTCGTCGCGAATGACCTGCATCAGGCGCTCCGGATTACCCAGAATGTCCAACAAGTCGGCAATACGCTCCAGAATTTCGCGGTATTCGTTTTGCAGCTTTTCGGTTTCGAGACCCGTCAAGCGGTGCAGACGCAGGTCCAGAATCGCCTGGGCCTGTTCCGGAGACAAATGATATTTGCCATTGCGTAAGCCGTAAATTTCCGGCAAATCGTCCGGACGGCAGGCATCTTCACCAGCGTGCTCCAGCATGGCCATCACGTCTTCGGATCCCCAGCCTTGGGCAATCAGCTTTTCCTTGGCTTCGGCGGCCGAAGGTGAGGCTTTAATCAGTGCGATGATCTCGTCAATGTTGGCCAGCGCAACCGCCAGACCTTCAAGAATATGACCACGTTCGCGGGCTTTACGTAGCTCAAAAATCGTCCGACGAGTAACCACTTCGCGACGGTGACGTATGAAGGCGTCCAGCATTTCCTTCAGATTGAGGATGCGCGGTTCGCCGTCAATCAGCGCCACCATGTTGATACCGAAAACGGTTTCAAGCTGGGTCTGTTTGAACAGGTTGTTAATGATCACGTCCGGGTTTTCACCGCGGCGCAATTCGATAACAACGCGAATGCCTTCCTTGTTGGACTCGTCACGCAGCTCAGTGATGCCTTCCAGGCGCTTCTCTTTCACCAGCTCGGCGATTTTCTCGATCAACCGCGATTTGTTCAGCTGATACGGCAGCTCGGTGATGATCACCGCGTCGCGCTTGGTCTTGGCGTCGTGCTCTACTTCGTGACGGGCGCGAATGTACACGCGGCCACGGCCGGTGCGATACGCCTCAACAATGCCCGCACGACCGTTGATGATGCCCTCGGTGGGGAAATCCGGACCGGGGATGAACTCCATCAATTGATCAATGCTTAAGTCTGGGTCATCAATCAGTGCCAAACAGCCTTTCACCACCTCAGTGAGGTTGTGGGGCGGAATATTAGTGGCCATACCCACGGCGATACCAGACGAACCGTTGACCAGCAGGTTCGGCACGCGGGTAGGCATAACCACCGGAATCTGCTCTGTGCCATCGTAGTTGGGCACGAAATCGACCGTTTCTTTGTCCAGATCGGCCAGCAGAGAATGGGCAATCTTCTTCATGCGGATTTCGGTGTAACGCATGGCCGCGGCGTTGTCGCCGTCGATGGAGCCAAAGTTACCTTGGCCGTCTACCAGCGGATAACGCAGCGAAAACGGCTGGGCCATACGTACGATGGTGTCGTAAACCGCAGAGTCACCGTGCGGGTGGTATTTACCAATAACGTCACCCACCACGCGGGCGGACTTTTTATAGGCTTTGTTCCAGTCGTTGTTCAACACCGACATGGCGAACAGTACGCGACGATGTACCGGCTTAAGGCCGTCGCGCACATCCGGAAGTGCCCGGCCCACAATCACGCTCATAGCGTAATCCAGGTAGGACTGCTTCAACTCGTCTTCAATATTTACCGGCAGGATCTCTTTGGCTAACTCACCCATCGAGAAAGGTTCCTTTGCGTTAACTGAAAATCGTATCAGGGCCCGATTCTGACCCCGTTAATGAGTTCTGTGACAAGCCGAGCAGTATACCACACAGGCACCCTCCACGGGGCCTTGAGGGCTACTGTTAATCAAATACCACGGTCTTGTTTTCGTGAGTGATCACGCGGTCTTCGATATGCGAACGCAGACCGCGTGCCAACACACTTTTTTCCACATCTTTACCCAGGCGCACCATGTCGTCAGTGGTATCGCGGTGGGTGATGCGAATCACCGACTGTTCGATGATCGGGCCTTCGTCGAGGTCCTGAGTCACATAGTGACAAGTAGCCCCGATAAGCTTCACACCACGGCTGTAGGCCTGGTGATAAGGGCGGGCGCCGGCGAACGAAGGCAAAAAGCTGTGGTGAATATTGATCACCTTGCCCGCGTATTTGGCGCACAGTTCCGGCGGCAGAACCTGCATGTAGCGCGCCAGCACCACCACATCGACCTGGTACTGCTCGAACAGGTCTTCAATGTGGGCAAAGGCTTCTTCGCGTTTGTCTTTACTGACCGGCACGTGGTGGTAAGGAATGTCGTGCCATTCCACCATGCGGCGCAGATCGTCGTGGTTGGACACTACCGCGACAATTTCGACGTTCAGTTCTTTGCTCTGCCAGCGGTGCAGCAAATCAGCCACGCAGTGGGATTCTTTGCTGCACATCAACACCACTTTTTTCGGCTGCGCCGAATCGGTGATACGCCAGTTCATGTTGAACTCGCGGGCGATGGGTGCAAACGCTGCGCGAAACTGTTCCAGGCCAAAGGGAATCGAGTTGGCCTTGATTTCGTGACGCATAAAAAACCAACCACTGTGGGTATCGGAATGGTGGCTTGCTTCGGTTATCCAGCCGTTGTAGGTGGACAAAAAATTACTCACCTTAGCGACAATTCCAACCCCGTCCGGGCAGGAAATCACAAGACGGTAGGTATGCTCCATGAAAGCCTTTCCTTAACTCAAACGCGGGAAAGCGGATACGTCGGGGGGAAAGCCACAACCTGAAATCAAGCTGACGGCGTTACGCACCAATGAAAATAACGCGTTATGATAGCGTATCTGAACGCTGGAAACGAGGAGCTAACGCATGCACAGCCATCTACAGGCACCCGATTCAAAAACAGACTCAAACTCCCGCTCAGGGCGATTGAAAGCCACCGTGCTGGGTGCTTTTGCTATTAGCACCAAGTTGGTGGCTGTTAGTGCCCGTTTAATAGTGATCAGCACCAGTCTGGCTGTCAGTTACGGCGCCCACGCCGATGCCATTCTAGAGGGCGAACGCTTTAATCCGGTCACTGCTACGCAGGGCATGGTGTCTACCAGCCACGCCCTGGCCACCGAAGTCGCGCTGCAGATATTAAAAGACGGCGGTAATGCAGTGGATGCCGCGGTTACAGCCGGCTTCGCCCTGGCCGTTACCCAACCCCGCTCCGGCAATATTGGCGGCGGCGGTTTTATGTTGATAGCGCCGGGTGATGGCGCCGCGCCGGAAGCCATTGACTACCGCGAAACCGCGCCGGCAGCAGCCACCGAAGATCTGTTCCTGGACGACGATGGCAACGTGGTACAAAACCGCAGTCGCTTTACCCACAAAGCCGCAGGCGTGCCCGGCACGGTGGCCGGGCTGGCTCTGGCTCTGGAACGCCATGGCAGCATCAGCCTTAAGCAGGCTTTGGCGCCGGCAATCAAGCTGGCCAGTGACGGCTTTATAGTGCCGCGGCGCTTCAACGAGGGGCTGGAGCAGGCCCGCGAGCGCATGACCCTCTGGCCGGCCACCCTGAAAACCTTTTATAAAGAAGACGGTTCAGCCTGGCAGCCCGGCGAACGCTTTCGCCAGCCGGAACTGGCAGCAACCTTGCAACGCATCGCAGACCAAGGCACCGACGGCTTTTACAGAGGCGAAACTGCACGTCTGATTGCTGAAGAAATGGCCCGGCACGACGGCCTGATTACCGAGGCTGATCTGGCCGGCTACAAGCCTGTCGTGCGCACACCGGTACACGGCACTTATCGCGGATACGACATTTATTCTATGTCGCCGCCCTCCTCCGGCGGCGTTCACATCGTGCAGATTCTGAACATTATGGAAGGGTTCCCCATCGCGGAATTCGGCCACAACTCCGCCAGCGCCATTCACTACATGGCCGAGGCCATGAAACTGGCCTACGCCGACCGCACACAATATCTGGGCGACACCGACTTTGTGGATGTGCCTGTGGCGGGATTAATCAGCAAGGGCTATGCAGAAGAGTTACGCGGCAAGATTAGAGCAGAAGAAGCCCGCCCGGCCAGAGAGATAAAACCGGGGCAACCTGCGGCTTATGAAAGCCCTGAAACCACGCATTTTTCAGTAGTAGATCGTTGGGGTAATGCGGTATCAAATACTTACACCATCAACTTCAGTTACGGTTCAGGCATTACCGTGGCCGGCGCCGGTTTTTTATTGAATAACGAAATGGACGATTTCAGCGCCAAGCCAGGCGTACCCAACGCTTACGGTTTAATCGGCGGCGCAGCCAACAAGATCGAACCCGGCAAACGCATGCTCAGTTCCATGTCGCCTACCGTGGTTCGCAAAGACGGTCGCAACTTTCTGGTAACCGGCAGCCCTGGCGGCTCGCGCATCATAACCACGACTCTGCAGGTAATCATGAACGTCATAGACCACGGCATGAACATACAAAGCGCGGTCAGTGTGCCGCGTATTCATCACCAATGGCTGCCAGATCAGATTCGTATAGAGCAAGGTATTAGTGCAGACACAGTGAAACTGTTGGAGAACAAAGGCCACACGGTGGTCACTGACTCGGCAATGGGCGCTATTCAGAGCATTATGATTGGCGAAGATGGCACGCTTTACGGTGGCGCAGACCCTAGGCGCAGTACGTCATCGGCAATGGGTTTTTAAGGCGTCCGTAGCTCTCAGGTTTTGGTCAGGCTCGCCACAGTGCGAGCCGTGCGTTCAAATGTGAGCGCAATGCGCTCAAACATACCCTCAATAATAACCGTTTGTTGGTCTGGCAAGTCCACCGAATGTACAGCCTGCAACAAACGGTCACTGGCTTCGCGAAACCCGGGATTGAACTCGCCACGGGAGCTCATTAGATAGGTATCTGCCAGCACCTGCTGCCAGTTAAGCAACTCGGCATCTACCAGCGGCCCACGCCGCTTACGAACGAGTTTACGCAGGCGTATAGACGTGTGCCCCAGGTTAAGGCCGGTAAAACCCAGGTCCGTCATGAAGCGTTCGCTGCGTTTATTTTCCTGATCGTAATTGGCCAGCCTCAGCAGGCGCTCGCCCATGCGGCCGTTGTACCAGCGTTCCGGCGCGGGATGGTTGCTTATATCCACCAGATCTCGCGCTGTTGCGTGCAATAGCCGCCGCTTCATCAAGTGGCTATCGGGCGGCGCAATTAGCTGAAATATCCAATAGAGCGCACCAATACCTACCAGCAGGCCGAGCGCGTTGTTGGCGGCGTCTGCGGCGTTAAATGTCATATCGTTACCAGGCTGAATAATAAGCGCGAAGGGAATGCAAAAACCCAGGCCGTAAGGCAAGGTTTCGCGGCTTGCCAACGCCACTAGACCAATGTAATAAGGCCCAGCCAATACCAGTATCAGAATTTCAAAATCCCCACTGCTTTGTGACAGCAGTGCCAGCCCGAACACCAGCGCCGCCGGTACCGCGACCACCACACCCAATAGCAGGCGGCGAAGAAATACCTTCAGAAAGGCTAGAGAAAAACGTGCGAAAGTGACCGAAAACACCACCGGCATAATCATCATCAAAATGGCCGAGGGGCTGGCAGTGGTCACCCAGACGGTGGCACCAAACAGAAACACCATGCCGGTACGGAAACCGTTGATGGCGCCAAACAGAGGGTCCCGATGAGTGGACAGCTTGGGCGCTTTCAGCAGCGTACTGTCGGGATTCTCCAGAGCGTTGTAGGCCCGCAACACCACTGCCAGGTCTGATGCCAGCTCTAAGGCCGTGCCTGCCAAGCGGGTAACAATGGCAGACTCATCTACAAACGCAGAACGCTGCTCCAGCAGCTGTCGACGCAATGCCTGCGCCAGGCGGTAGGCTTCTTCGTAGTTGTCGGTCGCGACGACCAGGCGAAAATGGGTGCGCATGGTATCCAGCATTTGGCGAAACGCTGGCGACAGCAGGTCGTCGTGATTACGATGGAAACGGCCAAGGATTTGGGTCAGCGCCAACAGCGACAGCACCTTGTTGCTGAGCAGATTGGCAGCCCGGCTGCGCCCAGGACCCTCCGGGCTTTCATACACCACGGCGCTGGAGTCGTCTGCCAGCGCAACCAAGGTTTCCAGAATCTGCTCAGCGCTTTGGTGGCGCTGATCGTGGGAGCTTTGCGGGTCCAGCTCGAAGGTCAGATTTTCCAAGGTTCTGTTAATAACCTTGCGGGCGTCGTCGCGCATTTGGTCTTTCACCATCATTGGCCACAGCAGTTTACTGACCAACATGGCGCACACCGCGCCCACTGTGATTTCACTGATACGAGCCTGGGCAATATCAAACACGGCCTTGCTACTGGCGGCTTCGGCATTGGCCATCACCAGAATCACCACCAAGGCAGCGGTCATGCCGGCCATGGCAAAGGCATAGATAAAGTTTTTGCTGTGCACCATGGCCGCAGCCGCGGAGTTAAGGCTCACCCACAAAACCAGACTGGCCAGTGCCAGCAGCGGGTAAGGTATCAGCAGCGCCAGTATCAGGATGCCGACGGCACCCCCCAGCAGTGATCCCAGAATCAGGCACAGGGCTTTTTCGATTACCATGCCGCTTTCCGGGCGGATCTGTAGAAAAATAGCGGCGACCAAGGCCCAGTAAGGCCGTTCCAACCCCAAATACATGGAGGTGAACAGCGCCATGGCCATGGCGATAAGGCCTTTGAAGGCGAAAATCACCGCGTGCTTGTCGGGCATCAGCAACTGTGCAAGCCAGGGGTGTAGCTGCATATTACTGATCGGTTTCGAGGTAGATTGAAACCGTCATGCCGGCGCTAAGATTGAGGTCTGGCGGCAGTGAGTCCAGAGTGATATCCACCGGTATGCGCTGGGCCAAACGTACCCAGTTCACCGCCTGCTGCACTTGTGGCAACAACTGGCTGTTGCTACTAACGCTGGTGTCGGCAATGCCTTGGGCAATACTGGTGACCTTGCCCTGCATTTCGCCGCCGCTCATCAGTGTTACCCGGGCATTTTGGCCAACGTGGATTTTCTGCAGCTTGGTTTCTTCAAAGTAACCGGTCACGTAAAACGAGCTTTTCTGCACCAGAGACACCACCGGCTGGCCCTGGTTCACGTAGTTGCCTTCGTTCAGGATGAGATTGCTAACGGTGCCGGTTTCAGGCGCCGTTACCCGAGTGCGTTGAAGGTCAATACGAGCCGTTGCCAGCTGAGCCTGAGCCAACTCGTAACTGGCTTTGGCAGACTCGGTTTGAATGCGGTAGGTTTCCAGATTCTCGCCATTAATAGTCTGGCGGCCGTTTAAGCCTTCGTGGCGCTGATACTGATGCTGGGCTAATTCCCAGGCGCTGCGCTTCTGCGCCAGATAAGCGCCGGCTTCGGCAATTTTTGCCTGATAGCGGGATTCGTCAATCACAAACAGCAAGTCACCCTTGTTAACCGGCTGGTTGTTGCTTACTTCAAGGCGGGTTACCCAGCCGGATACGTCGGGCGCTACGGTAATGACATCTGCGCGAATACGGCCATCGCGGGTCCAGGGCGAATGCAAATAGTGATTCCATATCCAGTTGCCGGCCAATATGGCCGCAACAACCACCAGCAAAGTAACCCCAACACGCAATAATTTTCCCATGAGCCGGCTTCAGTCTCCCATCCAGTAAATAGTCAGCGCCAGATAACACACAAAAATGCCCACATCGAACCAGGCATCTTTCCAGATATAGCGCCGCCAGTGCAGCCGATGCAGCACCCAGCGAGTGGCCATGGTCATCAAAAATGCCAATGGCCCCAGCACAACCAAAGGGCTGAACAGCATTCCGCCCAAACTCAGCTCATGAAACATGCGTGTTTATATCACCCGGTTATTGCGCAGTCTGTGTGTATTGCCAGCAGAGAATGTATTGGACAACTATCGGGTACAAAAACCAATAGCCATTTGCCAGTACATTCGCAACTAATTCGACTCGGCGCTTATATACGGGTATTGGCAGGGACAAATCACCGGCCGCCAAGCTTGCGTCGATTAAGCCCCGGCCAACCTAGTAGCAGGAATTCGGCGACGATTCAGGATTGATGTCACCAGCCACTTCTTCCGGGTCTATACCGTGATGAGCCAGCACTTCACGCACAAAATTCACCTGCGTCAGCACCCGCTCGGCATCGTCACCGTAATCGTAGCGGTTTACTTCTACCGGCTGTGGCATAAAGGTAAAAGCGGTTTTCAATGCGGTCAATGTATCGTCGTCTATCATCAGCAGGTACCGGTTAACGTGAATGACTTTCGAAACCGACTATCGGCGAGGACGCACCCAACGTCAATCATTGCAGGCCCCCGTTTAGCATGACTGATCGCGCACCTTAGAGCTTAATAAGTGTCGTTCTCGCTGTACACGGCCACCGACAAGTCACCGTTGTTTGCCTCTGTCACCACAAAGGTGATCGGCTTACAGCACACCTGACAGTCTTCAATGTATGACTGCTGCGCGTCTTCGGGGTTAATAAGCACCTCAGCAGACTCACCGCAGTAGGGGCATTCAATTATGGTTTCGGTCAATTCGTTCATAAAGCCTCTTTATTTAGCATGCGCCTTGGGGCACGTAGATATAGCCCTGTTCCGTGCAGCCGAATACCCGTTCACTGTTCCCAGCCTGGTACAAAGCCGCAATATACAGGCAAACAATCGCATCCAATACGTCTTCATTATGCTTCAGAGCTGCACCACGCAAAGACTGAATACGCTGCGGATCCAAATAGGGTGAAAATAACGGGCCTATGGTCAACATCATTCTTTCGGACTGCGCCAGGCTAAGCAGTAAACTTGCAAGCCGGGCCTGGCCCTGGCGCTTATCCGCTACCTGGCCTTTTTTATAAAACAGCCGCTCAGGAAGCTGAAATATTTCGATCAATGCAGGGTGGGGATAACACTCCAGCTGCCACTTTTGACCGGGTGCAGCTACATGGCCGAAGCCGGCTGCGTGCAAATGGTCTCCTAGCAACACGCCGTTGGAAGCGGGAAACAGCGTCAGATTACACGCGTGGCAGGATGCCTTCCGCGCACCATAAGCCACCGCGACACCGCGCTCACAGGGCCGCTGTCCGCTCTGGTTACGAATGATGAGTGGGCCGTCTATCGCCACGCCGTGAAGACTGTCGATAGAGTCCAGAGCACTGGCAACGGCGTCAAAACCGTGAAGGTTTTCAAACACGCCAGTCACGGCTATAGCGCCATCGGCAACGTTCCCTACCGCAATAGCCGTAGGGTTGCGATTGCCCTGCCAGGCAAGGTCGACACCTGCAATCACTGCCATAAAATTTCCTTTCCAGTTTGCGTTTTACGCTAAGACTACCACTGTAAACGAAGACCCCGTCATTCGAATTCTTAATCCTGACGGTTGAAATTCGGCCCTGTTCGGAATACTGTATATTTAAACAGTACTTTGAGATTTAGCCATGAATGAACTTCTATCCGCTCTGAAGCAAAGCGCACGTATCTGGCAGGGTCATCAGTCTGCGCACACCCGTCAACCGGCAGAATCTACCGGTTACCAAGCGCTGGATAACCAGCTGGGCGGGCTGGGCTGGCCGCGGGGAGCACTCAGTGAATGCCTGCTGGACACACCCGGTATTGGCGAGCTGCATTTACTGCTACCACTGATGCAGCGCCTGACCCACAGCGGAAAAACCGTATTCTGGCTAAACCCGCCGCACATTCCTTATGCCCCGGCGCTGGTGCGTGAAGGTGTTGACCTTGACCAGGTTGTGGTCATTCATACAAAGGACAGCGGTGATTTTTTATGGACCTTGGAAAAATGCCTGCGTTCACCGGTCACAGGGCTGGTTATGGCCTGGCCCGGCAAGCTGGCGTTACGCGACGTGCGGCGCTTGCAGCTGGCCGCTGAAGCCGGCAGCAACGTGTGCGTATTGTTTCGCGAACGCTGCCATGCCGCGCAAAATTCGCCGGCGGCTCTGCGCCTTGAGTTGCAGCCAGACGCTAATCAATGCCTGCACGTGCAAATACTCAAACGTCGCGGCAGCTGGCCGGGCCAGCACTGTGAACTGCCGTTGCCACAGCGAGCTGGCCTGGCTACAGCCGAAACCAGCCGCGTGGTTAAGGGCCCCTGGCCCAAGTCGGCCCGGTAACTCTTTATGCTGTGGTTACACCTTCATTTTCCTCAATTATTGCTGGACCATATCCGCCGGTCTCGAAAGCAGGACGCTGCGTTGGTGATTGTTGACGCCTCTGGCCAAAAGGTGCTCCAAGCCTGTACACAGGCCAGCAGCCAAGGCGTGCAGCCGGGTATGCGGCTGAAAACCGCCCTTAGTCTGGTGGCGGGTCTGGCGATGGTTCGTACCGATCCTCAGCAAGAAGCCCGGGTGCTGCAAGATCAGGCTCGCTGGCTATACCGCTGTGCCGCACACGTTACCCTGGTGCCGCCAGATGGCCTGCTGGCTGAAATCGGCAGCCTGCAAAAACTGTACGGCGGTTTACCGGCGGTGTGGGAAACCGTGGAGCAAGGCCTGAATGAACGCCGCCTGACGGCCTGGCTGGGCCTTGGCCACACACCACTGGCGGCACGCCTGATTGCCCGCACTGGCAAAGGTGAATGCAGCGCCGACCAAGGCCACATACTGCGCCTGCTGGAACAGTTGCCGCTTGCAGAGGCAGAATTTGATACCCAGGCCTGCACCCGCTTACAGCGATTGGGCCTGAACACACTGGGCAACCTATTCGCCCTGCCCGCAACCGAATTGGCGCGGCGGCTGGGCCCGAAAATCCTGGCTCATAGCCAAAAAATACAAGGTACAAGACCAGACCCACAAATGCCTTGGCAGCCTCCGCACCGATTTCGCCAGCAAGCGGATTTTGCCGAAGACATCGAACATTCCCAGGGGCTGCTATTTCCACTACAACGCATATTGAGTGAGCTGGAAGAAGACCTGTGCTGGCGCCAGCAGGAAACCGACAGTCTGAATGTGTTGTTGTGCTATCGCTACACAGAACCCACCCGCCTGCACATACGCACGTCCGGCCCGGAGCATCGGGCCGAGGCTTTTCTGAATTTGATTCGCTTACGCTTTGAACAACAGCCTCTGCAAGCTCCGGTGGTGTCACTGGTATTGCTGGTAAAACGCTTTATTGGGCGTGAAGCCGCCAGCGGACAGGATTTGTTGGGCGAAACCCAAGATATGAACGAAGCCTGGCACACGCTGATCAGCCGCCTGCAGGCCCGGCTGGGCGACGGAGCGTTGCAACAGCTGGCGCCACACGCTGATCACCGCCCTGAGCAGGCCTGGGCCAGTGCCGATGTACAACGCAAACAGCGCAAAGCCAGCGCCGCGGAGAATCCGTTACCTTGCCGCCCGCTGTGGCTAATGCATAAACCTCAGCCGTTACACACTAAGCCGCAGGCCTGGTTTTCCGGCCCGGAACGCATCAGTGGCGGCTGGTGGGATGGCCAAAGGATACAGCGGGATTATTACATCGCCCAATTACCCAGCGGCCAGTTGGCTTGGGTATTTCGGGATGCCAGTCAGGGCTGGCACATACACGGGTGGTTTGGCTGATGCAGTCTGAAAGCTGTAAAAGTGATGAAAATCATGAGAACCCTGAAAGCTACGCCGAGCTGCACTGCTTCAGCAACTTCAGTTTTCTGACCGGCGCCTCGCATCCTCATGAGCTGGCAGAACAAGCCGCAGGGCTGGGTTATAGCGCCCTGGCCATTACCGATGCCTGCTCGGTGGCTGGAATTCCCCGCGCCTGGGCGGCGCTTAAAAACAGCTCGGTGAAACTCATTACCGGCAGCTGGTTTGAATTGAGCGACGCACCACCCGGGGCCTGCACTCCGCACTTTATACTGCTGGCACGCACCCGCAAAGGCTATGGTCAACTGTGCCAGCTGATCACCAGCGCCCGACGGCGAGCGGAAAAGGGCCAGTACCAGCTGTATTACCGAGACCTGGAAGTACATTCTCTGGACGATTGCCTGTGCTTGTGGTTACCGCCAACATTGGCCAGCGCCGACAGCCAGCAAGCGCTAGTGGCGGGTGAATGGCTGCTGCGATTGTTTGACCAGCGGCTGTGGCTAGCAGCCTCTCGCACTCTGGAATCCGGTGAAGAACATCAGCTGGCCCGCATACGCTGGCTGGCCACAGAGCTACACTGCCCCATTACGGCCAGTGGCGACGTGCATATGCATTGCCGCAAGCGTCAGCCCCTGCAGGATGTACTCACCGCCCTGCGCAACCACACCAATCTTGAGAACGCCGGCCATTGTCTGTTTCAAAACGGTGAGCGTTACCTGCGCCCCGTTGCGGTGTTACAGCGCCTGTTCCCCGCCGCCTGGCTGCGGCAGACTCAAGTAATCGCCAAACAATGTACGTTTGAACCCGGCAGTCTGCGCTATGAATACCCGCCCGATCTGGTGCCCAGCGACACCAACGCCGCCGGTTATCTGCTGAAGCTGACCCGCGAAGGCGAACGCCGGCGCTACCCGGGGGGTACGCCGCTGCAGGTTCAGGCACTGATTCACAAAGAGCTGGGGCTGATTTCGGAGATGCAGTACGAGCACTATTTCCTGACCATTGAGGACATAGTCGCATTTGCCCGCGGCCGCGGCATTCTGTGCCAGGGCCGTGGTTCAGCGGCTAACTCTGCGGTGTGTTATTGCCTGGGCATTACCGAAGTAGACCCGGCAAAAGTCGACCTGCTGTTTGAGCGTTTTATTTCCAAAGACCGCAACGAGCCACCGGATATCGACGTCGACTTTGAACACCAGCGGCGCGAAGAAGTGATTCAATACATTTATCAGCGCTACAGCCGCGACCGCGCAGCCATAGCCGCCACCGTTATCCGTTACCGCCCGCGCAGCACTATCCGCGACGTGGGCAAAGTCTTGGGGTTCGACCCAATTCTGGTAGAACAATTGCTAGACGGCATCGACTGGCGCGACAAAGCCACACCCTGGCGCCAGCAGATACTCGACAAAAATTTAACCCGCAATCCAAACGTCGCTAACCAGTTTTTTTCCTTGGTAAATACCCTGTTGGGCTTTCCACGCCACCTGTCGCAGCATGTGGGCGGTTTTGTCATCAGCGCCGGCCCTCTGGCGGAATTGGTGCCCATAGAAAACGCCGCCATGGCCGACCGCACGGTGATTCAGTGGGACAAAAACGATCTGGAAAGCCTGGGGTTAATGAAGGTAGATGTGCTGGCGTTGGGCATACTCACCGCCATTCGCAAAGCCCTGGAGATGATCAGTTCCCAGTTAGGGCGTGCTTTTCATATGCAAGACATTCCCCAAGAAGACCCGGACACTTACGCCATGCTGCAAACGGGCGACAGCGTGGGCGTATTTCAGGTGGAATCCCGGGCCCAGATCAACATGCTGCCACGGCTGAAACCCGCCACCTATTACGATCTGGTGGTACAGGTAGCCATTGTGCGCCCGGGGCCGATTCAAGGCGATATGGTGCACCCTTACCTGAAGCGCAGGCATGGTTTAGAACCTGTAAATTACCCCAACCAGGCCATACAGCGCGTGCTGGAACGGACTCTGGGTGTACCCATATTTCAGGAGCAGGTGATCAGGCTGGCCATGGTCGCCGCTGGTTTCAGCGGTGGCGAAGCCGACCAGTTGCGCCGTGCCATGGCGGCGTGGAAATCCCACGGCGACCTGACTCCATTTCGCGATAAATTGCTGAGCGGCATGAAAGAACGTGGACACACCGACGATTTCGCCGAACGCTTGTACCAGCAAATCTGCGGTTTTGGCGGCTACGGCTTCCCCGAATCCCACGCCGCCAGCTTTGCCTTATTGGTGTATGTATCCGCTTGGATAAAGCGTCACTACCCGGCTGCGTTTTATTGCGCTTTGCTCAACAGCCAGCCCATGGGGTTTTATTCGGCGTCTCAACTGGTGCAAGACGCTCACCGCCACGGCGTGGACATACAACCACTGGATGTAAACCACAGCCAGTGGGACCACACGCTCCAATCTCAAGTACCACAATCTCAAGCGCCACGATCTCAACCCCTGCAAACCCAAACCGATAATCCTCTATCGCTGCGCCTGGGACTGAGCCAAATCCGCGGTCTATCACAGCAAGCTGGCACGTCCGTTTCCGCCAAAAGGCCAGAAACCGGCTACACGTCTTCCAGCCAGCTACGGCAGCTGACCGGTCTGAACCAGCGCGATATGGAACTGCTGGCCGGTGCCAACGCCATGCCCGGTTTTACCAGCAACCGCCACCAGGCCTACTGGCAGTTGCTGGGCCACGAACAACCGGCTGAGTTATTTATCGGCGAAGACAATAGCGCACCCGAACCGGCCTGCGAACATCTACCAACACCCAATGAGGGCCAGAATATAGTGGCAGATTACAGCAGCCAAGGCCTGACCCTTCAGCGCCACCCCCTGGCACTGCTGCGGGAACAGGGCCACCTGCGTTTCTGCCTGAGCGCCAGCGAACTCAACACCATAGAACCTGGCCGCCCGGTACAGGTAGCCGGCTTGGTAACCGGCCGCCAACGCCCCGGCACCGCCTCGGGTGTCACTTTCGTTACCCTGGAAGACGAAACCGGCAACATCAACGTGGTGGTCTGGCTGGCCACCGCCCGCCAACAGCGAAAGCCCCTACTCACCGCGAGGCTGCTGCACGTAAAAGGCGTTCTGGAACGGGAGGGCGATATTGTGCACATCATGGCCGGCAAACTGTCTGACCTTAGCCACCTGATAAAAGCTCTTCCGGTGAGTTCGAGGAATTTTCACTAAAAACTCAAATAATAAAGGATGCGCTTGGTCCTCACACCTCACCAAATACGGCTGCCAATCGTTGAGTCAGCAATCGCAATCCCTGGCCCTTGTGACTGACTTTCCACGCCAGATAATGCCCGAAAGTGGAGTGCTCATATAACGCAAGCTCTACAAGCTCGCCACTATTGAGTTGGTTTTCAATACGCTGCCGCGGTAGATGGCCTACGCCTATTCCTGCCACTATCGCCTCGACTTTCTGATCTATGTTTTGCACGTAGAAATGTTTGCCGTCGCTGCCTAAACCTGCGCTTCGAGTAATGTCAACGACAGACGTATCATGCGTAATAACCCTCCGGACTTCCGGTAAGCGCCCCTGCAAAGCTTCAGCATTAGCCGCTATGTTTGCCAGCTCATGGTGATAGGCCACGACTGGCACCAGGTCGGCATGGGCCAAGGGTAATGCTCGATACCCTTTTTGCAACGGGACTGGCCCGGGTGACCCGACAATCAAATCTACCCAGCCTTGCTCAAGAGCTTCCCACCCGCCATTCAGCACCGACTCACATACATCGATTTCAACCGTGGAGTGCGCCTTGAGAAATTCGCCCAAAACGCTGAAAAAGGCCGGATAGGATTGATGACACTCTACAGCGATGCTAATGCGTGGCTCCCAGCCCGTGGCCACTTCTTTTGCCTTGTTCGCCAGTCGCGCGGTAGCTTGAAGTATTTCCCTGCCCTCGACCAATATCAGTCGCCCGGCTGACGTTAGCACCGAACGGCGCCCCTGACGCTGGAATAGAGCAATACCCAGCTGATCCTCCAGCTTCTGTACCGCATAGGAAACCGCCGACGTCGCTTTGTTCAGCTCTTCAGCCGCTTTCGCGAAACTTCCACGCCGATCTATGGCATCCAGTGTTTCCAGAACCTCTATTGAAATTGGGTTCTTTGCCATTATGCCTCCAAAATAACTGTTCTATTATTTAGAACGTTCTAAAAAAATATTAGCTCTTATTAGAAATTTCACAACCCTTACAATGGTTCCATCACCTACACAAACCAGCAATTTAAAATTTGGAGAAATAACATGAAAGCACTCATTAGCAAGTTAACCGCCACCAATACTGGTTTGGACACCCTCCCCCTTCGCCTCGGCGCAGGCGTCATATTTACCGCCCACGGCGCGCAAAAATTATTTGGCTGGTATGGCGGCTATGGTTTGGAAGGCACCGCTGGCTGGATGGAATCCATCGGACTTGAACCAGGCATGCTTATGGCAGCAATGGCCGGTAGTGCAGAATTCTTTGGGGGCTTGTTGCTGGTTACAGGTTTACTGGTTCGTCCAGCCGCTTTAATACTGGCGCTCACAATGCTCGTCGCGATCGTCATTGTTCACCTGGAAAATGGGCTGTTTATGTCGAATAACGGTTACGAATTTGGCCTGGCATTGCTGGCGATCAGTGTCGCCCTGGTGTTCAGAGGCGCTGGCAGCCTAAGTGCGGATCGTTTACTGCAAAGGCAACTGACTCAGTAAACGATACACCCATTAATCAGCATGACCGGAGCCATCACATGACCGTATTACATATTAATAGCAGTGTACGATTCAGCAATTCAAATACTCGCATTATTGGGCAATACCTTTTGGACGCATTAGGGGAACCGACCATTAGCCGTGACCTGGCGCAACACCCTCTGCCGCCGATTAATGCCGAGGATCTGGTGGACCTCCACAGTTCATCCAATAGTGATCGGGCCAGTTTACAGGCTCAATTTATCTTGTCAGAGCAATTGATTGACGAGTTGAAAAACGCCGATACCCTGGTGCTGGCTGCGCCGATATACAACTTCGGAATTCCGGCCACATTGAAGCAATGGATCGATAGCATTTGTCGTGCTGGTGTTAGCTTTAAGTACACCGAACAGGGGCCAGTTGGCTTACTCGGTGTAAAACGGGCGTTCATTATTACCGCCTCTGGAGGCACCCCTGTCGGTAGCGATATCGATTTCGCCAGTCGCTATCTGGAGCATATTTGCAAATTCATTGGTGTTAGTGAGGTATTTCATATCGATGCCAGCGGGTCCAAAAGAACGCCAGACCAAGTAATTGCGCAGGGCAAACAACAAGTTGACGCTTTAATGTCGACCTATTCAGCTAATGAATCTACGGGAGCCGCGTAATGGGTCTGTTACAAAAGGGTCAATGGGTTGACCAGTGGTACGACACCGGCAACAGCGGTGGTGAGTTTCGCCGTCAGGACAGTCGCTTCAGAAGTTGGCTGACACCCGATGGCAACGCCGGCCCAAACGGGGAGCCCGGCTTCAAAGCAGAGAAAGGCCGCTACCATTTGTATGTGTCACTGGCCTGCCCTTGGGCACATCGCGCACTGATTTTTCGCGAAATAAAGCAATTGCAGGATTATATTGATGTCACCGTGGTCGACCCGGTGATGCTTAAAAATGGATGGGAAATGAAGGACCCTCTTTATGGTCTGGACTTTCTGTATCAATTGTATTTAAAGGCGGATTCCAGCTATGAGGGCCGCGTTACAGTGCCGGTCTTGTGGGACAAGCAAACACAGACCATTGTCAGCAACGAGTCCTCAGATATTATCCGTATGTTCAATACGGCATTTAATGCTTTAACGGGCAACACCATAGATTACTACCCTGATACGTTATACGAGCGGATCAATGCCCTGAATGACCGTGTCTACGACACCATCAACAACGGCGTCTATCGCGCCGGTTTCGCCACCACCCAAGAGGCCTATGAAAAGGCATACCATAGCCTGTTCGATTCGTTGGACTGGGTCGAGGGTTTGTTAGCCCGGCAGCGTTATCTGGGGGGCGGCCAGTTGACGGAAGCCGATTGGCGTTTGTTTACCACCTTGATTCGTTTCGATGCCGTGTATTTTGGTCACTTTAAAACCAACCGTCAGTTACTGGCCGATTATCCAGCCATCAGTGGTTATGTGCGCGAGCTATACCAGATACCTGGGGTGTCTGACACCGTCAGCTTTGAGCATATCAAGACCCATTATTATGCGAGCCATTTGATGATTAACCCCACGGGAATTATCCCAGTGGGTCCAGCACAGGATTTTACCGCCGCCCATGGCCGGAAAGGGATTGGAGAAAACTCATGAGAGAATTACTTCAAGTTATAACAGCCCGCCCTGCCCAAGATGGTGACGGGGTCAAAATTCATCGACTTGCGGGTCAGCGCCTGCATCAGGCACTGAATCCTTTTTTGATGATTGATGAAATCAACTCCGACGATGCTGCCGACTATATTGGCGGTTTTCCTGAACACCCCCACCGCGGTTTTGAAACCATTACCTACATGAAAGCCGGGCGCATGCGCCACCGCGACCACATGGGCAATGAGGGCGTTATCAGCGCCGGTGATGTGCAATGGATGACAGCGGGCGCAGGCGTGCTTCACTCGGAAATGCCAGAGCAAGAGCACGGCCTGTTGCACGGCTTTCAAATTTGGCTGAATTTGCCCGGCGCTGAAAAAATGAAGCCCGCGGCTTATCAGGAAATTGCTAGCGCGGATGTTTCCGAGCAGCCGCTATCTAACGGCGGGATGGCTCGCGTTATCGCAGGTTCCGTAACAATCAATCGACAATTGCAGCAAGGCCCACTGCCAGAGAGTTCAACCCAGCCTATTTTTGTCGATGTGCACCTGGCTGGCAATGAAACCGTTGAATTGTCTTTCAATGCCGATAACCCTGCGCTGGTGTATGTCTATCAAGGTGCGACAGATTTGATCGACGCGCGGCAACTGGGCATCTACGCCAAAGGCAACACATTGCAACTGCATGCCGGCGCCTCAGGCGCAGGCATGTTAGTACTCAGCGGCTGCCCTATTGAAGAGCCCGTGGTGCAATACGGACCTTTTGTGATGAATACGCCCGAAGAAATTGAACGGGCATTGAAGGACTTTAGCAACCCGCAATTTCTAAACCGGTTAACGTCCGGTCGTAAAAGTCAGTAACTCGAGTCAATACCGACTCTTACTTCCAAGTGAACCGCCAAAAACGAAAAACCCCGCCAGGCAGAGGCCGGGCGGGGTTTTCGGAACAGCAACAGAACGATCAGCTAAGCAACTTGATCATTACGCCAGCTGCAACCGCCGAACCGATAACACCGGCCACATTCGGGCCCATGGCGTGCATCAGCAGGAAGTTTTGCGGGTTGGCTTCCAGGCCCACCTTGTTGGATACCCGCGCTGCCATCGGCACCGCCGATACGCCAGCGGAACCAATCAATGGATTGATGGGATCCTTGGTGAACTTGTTCATCAACTTCGCCATCAACACGCCTGCTGCTGTGCCCACACCGAAGGCAACAATACCCAGAGCCAGAATACCCAAAGTCTGGCCATCCAGAAATTTTTCAGCCATCAGCTTGGAGCCAACGGATAGCCCCAGAAAAATGGTCACAATGTTGATCAACGCGTTCTGTGCTGTGTCGCTCAAACGCTCCACAACACCACATTCGCGCATCAGGTTGCCAAAGCAAAACATACCCAGCAGCGGAGCTGCATCCGGCAAGAACAGAACCACCGCAATCAACACAACCAGCGGGAACACGATTTTCTCGCGCTTGCTCACCGGGCGCAGCTGGGACATCTTGATCGCACGTTCTTTTTTCGTGGTCAGCGCCTTCATAATGGGCGGCTGAATCAGCGGAACCAGTGCCATATAAGCGTAGGCCGAAACCGCAATCGCACCCAACAGGTGCGGAGCCAGTACGCTAGACACGTAGATAGACGTTGGGCCATCGGCACCGCCGATGATACCAATCGCCGCCGCTTCCAGAATGGTGAAGTCTAGAACGCCCATCCAGTCGAGCAGTGCCGCACCCAAAACTGTACCGAAAATACCGAACTGCGCAGCCGCACCCAGCAGTAGAGTTTTCGGGTTGGCCAGCAACGGACCAAAATCGGTCATTGCACCCACGCCCATGAAAATCAGCAGAGGCCCAACGGTGCTGCCGATAATCACCAGGTAGAAGTTGTGCAACATGCCGCTGCCATAACCGAAGTCAGAGGCCAGGTTATTGGCCATAGCCACTTCTGCCGAGCTACCGGTGTGGTAAGCCGATTTAAACGCACCCAGTACGTCTGGCGTTATCGCCTGACCTGCCTGGTAGGCCACATCCAAAGCACCAGCCAACGCGGCTAGCACTTCCGGTTTGGCCACATGTATGGCATTTTCCGCCGCCGACAGGGCCAACCCTGCCTCTGGAATGTTCGCCAGAATGCCGCCAAAACCAATCGGCACTAGCAGCAGTGGCTCGAAGCCCTTACGGATCGCAAGGTACAGAAGACCCAGGCAAACCACGATCATGATCGCTTGCCCGATTTCGATGTTGAACAGGCCACTGCCTGTCCATAACGTCATTAATTTATCCATGGAATGCTGGCCCTTATGCGATTGTCAGCATTTCATCATCAACAGCGACGGCATCACCGACCTTGATGAAGACTTCACCGACGGTACCGGCTTTCGGTGCGCGGATCTCGGTTTCCATTTTCATGGCTTCCAGAATGATCAACACATCGCCTTCTTCCACGGCATCGCCGGGAGAAACCAGAACCTTGAAGATGTTACCGCCCAGGGGCGCGTTAACCGGATCGCCATCACCAACCGGCGCCGATGCATCGGCCGCAGGTGCCGAAGCAGCCCCGCCTTCTGCCTGAATCTGACTAATTTCGCCACCCTCAGACACCGCTACCACGTATTTTTTACTGTTTACTTCAATGGTGTACGTTTCGGGACCAGACACTTTTTTCGCCGGGGCGACGTCATCCGCCGACGGAATCGGCTCGAACGCATCCGGATTGTTGCGGTTTTCAAGGAACTTCAGGCCAATCTGCGGAAACAGGGCGTAGGTCAGCACATCGTCGATGACGTTGTCAGCCAGCTTGAAGTTTTTCTCTTCTGCCAGCTTTTTCAGCTCGTCGGTCAGTTTGTCCATCTCCGAGTCAATCAGGTCGGCTGGGCGGCATGTAACGACTTCCTTGCCATCCAGAACCCGCTCCTGAAGCTCTTTATTGAACGGCGCAGGCGCGGCGCCGTACTCGCCTTTGAGGATGGCCGCCGTTTCTTTGGAAATAGATTTATAACGCTCACCGGTCAGTATGTTCAGTACCGCCTGTGTGCCGACAATCTGCGAGGTCGGCGTTACCAGCGGAATAAAGCCCAAGTCTTCACGCACTTTGGGAATTTCAGCCAGTACTTCATCAAATCTATGAGCGGCGTTCTGCTCTTTGAGCTGGCCTTCCATATTGGTCAGCATGCCACCCGGCACCTGAGCAATTAGGATGCGGGAATCGGTGCCCCGAAGGCTGCCTTCAAACCTGGCGTACTTCTTACGGACTTCGCGGAAATAACTGGCAATTTCTTCCAGCAACACCAGATCCAAACCGGTGTCACGCTCCGTACCTTCTAAGATGGCGACCACTGCTTCAGTTGGCGAATGGCCGTAAGTCATACTCATCGAGGAGATAGCTGTGTCCACATTATCAATACCAGCTTCCGCTGCTTTAATAGCTGTGGCGGTCGACATGCCGGTGGTCGCATGGCACTGCATGTGAATCGGAATATCCAATTCTTTCTTCAAACGACTAACCAGATCAAAGGCGACATAGGGCTTGAGAATACCTGCCATATCCTTGATCGCGATGGAATCCGCGCCCATATCCGCGACCTCCTTCGCCAGCTCAACCCACATTTCGATGGTGTGCACCGGGCTGGTGGTGTAGGCAATGGTGCCTTGGGCATGCTTGCCGGTTTTACGCACGGCCTTGATGGCCGTGAGCAAGTTGCGGGGATCGTTCATCGCATCAAAAATGCGGAATACGTCCACGCCATTTTCAGCGGCACGATCAACAAACCGCTCTACCACGTCATCCGCATAGTGGCGGTAGCCCAGAAGGTTCTGGCCACGCAACAACATCTGTTGGGGCGTATTGGGCATGACTTTCTTCAATTCACGAATACGCTCCCAGGGGTCTTCGCCCAGGTACCGTATGCAGGAATCAAACGTGGCTCCACCCCAAGATTCCAGTGACCAGAAGCCGACTTTGTCGAGTTTCTCGGCGATTGGCAGCATGTCGTCAAGCCGCATGCGGGTGGCCAGCAAGGACTGGTGGGCGTCACGCAGTACAACGTCCGTAATCCCCAGCGGTTTTTTAATGTCTGTCATCGTGTCAGCCTTCTGTTTAAAGGTTTTAAATCGCTTTCCGGGTCACTTTTTGTGACGCAACCGGAATTGGGCAACCGCCTGTTTGATCGCCTCTGCGGTGTCAGGATCAACTGACGATTGCGCCTTGGGTTTGGCGCGGGACGTTCTGGCCGGAGTTGCCGGCTCAGGCGCAGAAAACCGATTCAGCAGCTTAGACATGATTATCGTTGCGAGTACCAGCACGATCAGAAACGCAAATACAAAACCCATACCCGCAATCATCAAATCAACAGCTTGGGTCATCAGCTCATTCATAACGAATAGCTACCTGTCTTGGTTAGTGACTTTCCCCAAGGAATCCTTACCAACAAGCCATAGGTTCGGCGCTTTATTCAAGGAAACCGGGATACAAAATCCTGCGTAATTTAACGGTTTAATGAGCGATCGGCAACCAGAATGCAAATGGCTATACGGACTTTCCGAATATTTTTGGGTGTTTTTCCACCCATCTCCCCGCCGAACATCCCACACTTAAGCCAATCTAGACTAAGCGCGCCCGCAAATTGCGACCTTTTACCTTGCCGCGCTCCAACTGTTCCAACGCACGTCCGGCATGGCGGCTTTCCACGGCTACAAAACATTGAAACTCAAACACATTTATTTTACCAACAGCGCTACCAGGCAAGCCGCCATCGCCGGTCAGAGCGCCCATCACATCACCTGGGCGCAGTTTTTCTTTGCGACCGGACGCTATGCACAGGGTTTTCATCAGCGGCTTCATCGGTTTTGGTACAGTGGCCAGCAATGGGCCGCTATCACCCCAGATAACCGTTGCACCGCGCTCACTTTCCAGGCGATTGATTTTATGGCCCTGGGATGGGCTGCACAGAGTGACTGCCAGCCCCTGCTCTCCAGCGCGGCCGGTGCGACCGATGCGGTGCGTGTGTATCTCCGGATCGCCCGCCGGCTCGGCGTTAACAACCAGTGGCAATGATTTTATGTCCAGCCCTCGGGCCGCCACGTCGGTGGCCACCAATACCTGGCAACTTTGATTGGCAAAGCGCACCAGAACGCTATCGCGGTCGCGCTGTTCCAGGTCGCCGTGCAACGCCAGCGCCGAAAAGCCCTGCTGTGAGAGCTCGGCCGCCAGCTCGTCACACTGATGTTTCATAGCGCAGAACACTAGGCAGGATGTGGGTTGATGCTGCGACAGCAGGGCCACGATGGCGCGAGTACGCTGGGTGCCAGAAATCTCATAGAACACCTCGGCAATATCACTGTTCATTTTCTCGGTTTGCGCCCGCACATCCACCGGCTCGCGCTGAAAACCAGCGCTGAGTTTACGAATTGATTCGGGCCAAGTGGCTGAGAACAGTAGAGTCTGGCGCTGTGCCGGCGCGTGTGAAAGAATGTTTTCCACTGCTTCCTGAAACCCCATATCCAACATGCGGTCGGCTTCGTCCAGCACCACGGTGTGCACCCGGTCCAGTTTCAGTGTGCCTTTTTGCAGGTGATCCGCTATCCGCCCTGGGGTACCCACAACGATATGAGCACCGTGAGCCAGCGAGCCGATCTGAGGGCCAATCGACACACCACCGCACAGGGTGAGTATTTTTATATTGTCGCGGGCACGGGCCAATTCCCGCAAAGCCTTGGCGACCTGATCAGCCAACTCCCGAGTGGGGCACAGTACCAAGCTTTGCACCGAGAACTGCTTGGGTTTGACATGTTCAATCAGACCAATGCCGAAGGCTGCGGTTTTGCCGCTGCCGGTATGCGCCAAGGCGATAACGTCTTGACCCGCCAGGCAATGGGGCAAGGCCCGCGTCTGAATGTCGGTGGGTTCGGTAAAACCCAGGCGCACAAGATTGGCCTGCATGGCGGCAGACAGTTCAAGGTCTTTAAAGGATGGCATACAAGAAAATCCCGGAATCAGCAGTTGCTGGTTAAGAAGGTAAACGCGAGGGCGTATACTGAAGTTAGTTCAATAATAGCAGATTATCTTACCAATTAACGGAGTTACCCCATGGCGTCCCTGCAGGACCAGTTACTGAAAGCCGGCCTGGCCGACAAAAAAAAGGCCAAAGCGATTCGTAATGAAAAGCACAAACAGCGCAAACAGCAGCCCAAAGGCGCAGTGCAGGTAAATGAAGCCGAACAGCGAGTACAACAAGCACGGGAAGAAAAGACCGAGCGCGACCGTCAGTTGAATCAACAGCACCAGGCCGAGGCCCAAAAAAAGGCCATACAGGCCCAAATCCGCCAATTAGTGGGAACCAACCGACTGAACCGCAGCCACGGCGAATCCTCTTACCAATTTGTTCACGACAAGAAAATCAAGAAAATGTATGTGGACGACCTAATGGTCGACCAGCTGGCACGCGGCCGACTGGCAATTATCTGCGTCAGTGGCGAATACGAGATTGTCGCCGAGGGCGTAGCACGCAAAATCCAGGAACGGGACGCACAGGCCGTTGTGGTATTGCACGAGCGCACGAAAGACGACCTCGGCGACGATGATCCTTACGCCGGCTATGAGATCCCGGACGATCTCATGTGGTAACAAAGAACCTTAAAAGAGCCAGTGAATTTTTATATTTAACAATGAACTAAAGGGTCTTGTTAAAAAAATTCAGAAAGGCTTTTTCACGCCTTTGGGCCTCATGCAGGGCTACTGGGCGGAACTGAAGCTGACTGCCCGGCTGGCGCTGGGCCAGCGCATCCAGGCTGCGGGGCGTTACGGCCCCAAGCTTCGGGTAGCCGCCGATAGTCTGGCGATCGTTCAGAAGTATGATTGGTAAACCATTGGCCGGCACTTGGACCGCACCCAAGCTGATGCCTTCAGAAATCAGGCGCTCGCCAAACACCTCTAAAGCCGGGCCGTTTAATCTTGCGCCCATACGATCGCTCTGCGGGCTCAAGGTATAAGGCTGGGTGAAAAAGCTCTCCAGAGAACGGGAGGGAAAACGCTCTATCTGTGCCCCCATAATTACATCCAGAATGAGTGCCTCGCGGTAATCGGGTATCCAGTCAACGGGCACTTGACGCTGCAGTGGCGGATTTTGGGACTGAGGCTCACAAGGCAGCAGGTCGCCGGCTTTTAACGGTTGCCCATCGCGATGCAGTCCTCCGGTTTTTTCCCTGTACAGGGTGGCGCAGCTGTTACCCAAACCTGCGGCAACGCTAAAACCACCGGCAACGGCCAAATAGCTGCGCAGTCCGGCACGGGGCGCACCCAATGTCACCCTGTCCCCGGCTTTCAGCGACAGCGTGGCCCACAACGGCTGCGAGGCTCCGTTCACCGTGACCTTCACCTCTGCTCCGGTAATGGCAATACTGGCGTTCAACTGACTCACAAACTCAACTTGACCAAAGGTGATTTCTAACGCCGCCGCCCCGAAACAATTACCCAACAGGTAGTTTGCCCAAGCCCAGGCATGGCGATCCATAGCGCCGCCCGTGGCCAGCCCCAAGTGCATCACTCCACGACGCCCGGCGTCCTGAATCAGGCTCAGAAAACCGGGTTTTTCAATCAACAAACCGAGCTTGGAGTGCGTCATAACTTTTCCCCCTGCTTTTTAGCAGGCGCGCCTTGCTGTATGTCCAAACCCGGCTCCACGCCCCAGGGCAAATCGTCAAGGCGACCTCCAAGCTCAAGGTATTCGTCTTGTGCTATTGGGCGGAAGCGCACTGTCTGGCCGGCTTCCAGCAGGCTGGGCTGTGCCCGGGACTGATCAAACAGGACCAAAGGAGTACGGCCAATCAGATTCCAACCGCCAGGCGACACTATGGGATAAAGCGCGGTTTGGGTGTCGGCAATACCCAGAGTACCCGCCGGCACTTTTGCCCGCGGGTTGGCAAGCCGAGGCACACTCAACTCTTCGGCCACCTCGCCCAGGTAGGCAAAACCCGGGGCAAAGCCAATGGCGAATACCTGATAAAGGCGCTCGCTGTGGCGGCGAATAAACTCTTCTACACTGAAACCGGCGCGCTGCGCCAAGCGCTTCAGATCCGGCCCGACGCTGGGGTGATAAAACACCGGAATTTCAATAATCTCTGATTCAGCATCAACTTCCCCGATGGCATCGGGCAGCTGGTTCAGCACCTCACTTACCTGCCCCATCAAACTGGCCAAGTCGTCCTGCAACACATCATAACGCAACAGCAGCGTCGTGTAAGACGGCACCGCGTCCAGTAATCGCGGGCCGAGGCTTGATTTTAAAGCGATTGCAGCACGGTGAATCGGGGCCACCAGAGCCGCATCGATACGCTGGCCAAAATGCAGGGTAACGGTATCTATACCGCTGATGTCATAGCGCCACTGCATCACACCAGCTTCCTGAACGCGTCACGAATCGCCCGCACCGCGGCCACAGACTCAGGGTTGTCACCGTGCACACACAGCGTGTCCGCTTCCAGATGCAAGGCTTTGCCTTCTATCGACTGAATGCTCTGACCACGGGCAAAGGCCAGTGCCTGCTGCACAATTATGCTGGAGTCGTGGTACACAGCACCCGTCTGGCTGCGCGAAACCAAATATCCGGCGCTGTCATAGGCGCGATCGGCGAAAGCTTCCAGCAGCAACGTTACGCCGTATTCCGCGCATAGCTGTTTCAGGCGCTGGTTGTCCGCTGTGGTCATGGCCATCAACGCCAAGGTTTGCGGCGATTGCGCCAGCGCCTCGAGAATTGCGCGCAGTATGACCTCGTCGCGCATCATGTCGTTATACAGCGCGCCGTGGGGCTTTACATAGATCAACTGGCCACCCTGGGTCGCGGCGATCTGGGCCAGAGCGCCCACCTGATACAACACCATGGCGTGAATTTCATCTGCTGCACACACCATAGACCGACGACCAAACCCCTGAAGATCCGGATACGCCGGATGCGCCCCCAGGGTGACCCCGTGTTGCAACGCCAGGCGCACGGTATTGAACATGACTCGCGGGTCGCCAGCGTGAAACCCGCAGGCGATGTTGGCCTGGTCAATAAACGGCATGACCTGATCATCCAGACCCATGGTCCAGGCGCCGTAGCTTTCACCGATATCGCAGTTCAATAGCATGTGAGCCTCCGAGCTTATAGTTGTTATAAATTGTGACTGTAGCGAGTGCTAGCTGTCATAAGGTGTGACAAGCGCGGGAACAAATTCATCTCTTCTCCACTTTCTATACAAACAATTTATAGATAAATTATCAGTATTACAAAGTGAATTTACGTATATTATTTTGATAAATAGTTTGACACATCGCAAGCCCATAGCTAATTTTAGCTCACTAGGCACATTAAGACGGCTTTATCGCCGCGCTTTACGACTCACTGAAAACAACAACATCGGCTGACGGCTCCAGCGTCAGCTCCGGGAGGCAACACCTATGCAAAACGCCACACAAACCGTTCACTTACCCGTTAAAAAAGGCTTTAGCCTAAAACGCGTTAGTGCCACCGTGGCAGCCGCCACGCTCAGCTTTATGGTAAGCGGAGTACAAGCCACCGAATGGGACATGCCCACGCCCTATGGCGATTCCAACTTCCACACCGCGAACATCCGCCAGTTTGCTGATGATGTGCGCGACGCCACCAACGGCGAACTGAACATCACGGTGCACAGCAGTGGCTCGCTGATCAAACACCCTGAAATCAAGAACTCAGTACGCCGCGGGCTGGTGCCTATTGGCGAGTTGATCATGTCGCGCCTGGCCAACGAAGACCCGCTGTTTGAAGTCGATTCGGTGCCGTATCTCGCCAGTGATTACGACCAAGCCTGGAAGTTATGGCTAGCCTCTAAAGACGTGCTGGCGGAGCGCTTGGAAAGTCAGCGTTTGAAGCTGCTGTTTGCGGTGCCCTGGCCACCACAGGGCATTTATACCCAGTTTGCAATTGAAAACGGCGAAAAACTGAAAGGTGTGAAAATGCGCGCCTATAACAAGTCCAGCGAGCAGCTGGCCGACTTGCTGGGTGCGATCCCTACCCAAGTAGAAGTGCCGGACATTCCCACCGCCTTCGGCACCGGCCGTGTTGACGCCATGATTACGTCGCCGTCGACCGGGGCCAACACCCGCGCCTGGGATTACCTCAGCCACTTTAACCACGCCCAGCTATGGCTGCCAAAGAACATGGTTGTGGTAAACGCCAAGGCTTTCCGCAGCCTGCCTGAAGCGACCCAAAAAGCGCTGGAAGACGCCGCAGCCGTCGCTGAAAAGCGCGGCTGGGACGCCAGCAAAGAAGAAACCGATACCAAAATCAAGATCATGCGAGATAACGGCATCGTTGTGTCAGAGCCCTCTGCGCAGCTGATAGAACACCTGCAAAAAATCGGCGAAACCATGACCGAAGAATGGCTTGAGCGCGCCGGTAGCGACGGCCAAGCACTGCTAGACGCTTACCGCCTGCGCTAGTAACACCCCCGTGATGGCACGAAGCTTTCGTGCCATCACGCATTTATTCATGCCGGCCCTGCAGCAAATGTGCACGTGTGGGCAAAACACAGGAACATCACCATGCGCAGGGCTCTGGACGCATTCTATCGGTTGGGGGGCGCCCTTTCCGCGATCAACCTGACACTGATCATGGTTATGATTGTGGTACAGGTACTCAGCCGGGTACTTGACGAATTACTGGCCTGGCTGGGTTTCAGCCCGCTGGGACTGAACGTGCCAGGGCTGGCTGAGCTGGCGGCGTTTATGCTGCTGGGCGCCACATTTTTTGGCCTGGCCTACACCTTCTGGCAGGGCGGACACATTCGCGTGACTCTGCTGTTACAACGTCTGCCTCAACCTGCCCACCGCGTCATGGACATTCTGGCTCTGCTATCCGCTGCAGCCATTACTGCCTTTGCAGCCTGGCACAGCGCTTGGCTGACGTGGGACAGCTACGATTTCGGCGATCTGTCCATTGGCATGGTGCCGGTGCCGCTGTGGATTCCACAGGCGGCCATGGTCATGGGCCTTTTATGGCTATTAATAGCCCTGTTAGACGCCCTTGTGTCGCTGCTCAGCGGCCGCGTAGCCCAACTTCACGACGAAGCACCCCAGGAGTAAGCCCGTGGAAATGATTTGGATGAGCCTACTGCTTCTGGTGTTGCTGCTGGCATTGCTAGGTGCGGGTTTATGGGTGGCGTTTTCGTTAACGGCCATCGGTTGTATATCGCTGTATTTTTTCAGCAACGTTCCCGTGGGTGACAGCCTGTCGACCGCTTTCTACAGCGCCAGCGTGTCTTGGGAACTGGCCGCGTTACCGATGTTTATCTGGATGGGTGAGGTGCTATTCCGCTCGCGCCTGTCCGAAGAAATGTTCAGCGGCATTGCGCCGTGGGTGGGCAAAGTCCCGGGAAAATTACTGCACACCAACATTCTGGGTTGTGGCATTTTCGCGGCGATATCGGGCTCGTCCGCCGCTACAGCGGCCACCATCGGCAAAATGTCGATACCGGAGCTTACCCGTCGCGGCTATAACAAAAACCAGATACTGGGCACTCTGGCCGGTTCTGCTACCTTGGGGCTATTAATTCCACCCTCGATCATCCTGATTGTTTACGGCGTGGCTACCGAACAGTCCATTGCTCGTTTGTTTGTGGCCGGTATTCTGCCCGGCATCATGCTGATGCTGCTGTTTGGCGGCTATGTCATGATCTGGTCGCTGCTGAACCCGGATGGCATCCCGACGGGCGAAGCCGAGCACCTGTCTTTTCGCGCCAAACTTCGTCGTAGCCGCCCGCTGATTCCGGTGATGCTGCTGATAGTTGGTGTGATCGGCTCTATCTATGGCGGCCTGGCCTCGCCCACCGAATCCGCTGCCGTTGGCGTAGCACTGGCTCACCTGTTGTCCTGGAAAGGCGGCTCCATGAACCGTGATACCTTTACCAGCGCGCTGATGGGTACGGTAAAAACGTCGTCCATGATTGCCTTCATACTGATGGGTGCGCATTTTCTGACCACCTCAATGGCCTTTACCGGTATCCCTCGTGAACTGGCTACCTGGATCAACACCCTGGACCTTTCACCCAATATGCTGCTGATAGCATTGACCCTGTTCTTCATTTTGCTGGGCTGCTTTCTGGATGGTATTTCCGTAGTGGTACTGACGACCTCTGTGATTCTGCCGATGGTGGAAGCCGCTGGCATTGACCCGCTCTGGTTTGGTATCTATCTGGTGATTGTGGTGGAAATGAGCCAGATTACGCCGCCGGTTGGCTTCAATCTGTTCGTGATTCAGGGCCTGACCGGGGACAATATTTTGCGCATTGCCTGGGCCGCTTTGCCCTATTTCCTGCTGATTCTGAGCGCAGTGGTACTCATAACGCTGTTCCCTGCCATCGTCACGTATCTGCCCAGCCAAATGGGCAGATAAGACAACACAGCACTGACTTATCATGATTGTTAACAACGGTGACATCACGTTATGAAAACAAAAAATTCGGCGAACGGCTCTGGCGAGAGCGCAAAAGCACGGCGCAATGTTGGGCCCATTGTGTCCTCTGCCCACCTGGCCTCTGGCCGTGCAGTGGAGCTTTCAGAGTTGGAGTTTGGCCTTATTGTGGCCGGCAATGCCTTTAATCGCTGGATGGTGCGCTGTATGAATGCAGCCGGGCTGCATGACTTAAGCCAACTAGACGTGCTGGTGCTGCACAGCGTGAACCACCGCGATCGCGCAAAAAAATCCGCCGACATCTGCTTGGTGCTCAATGTGGAAGACAGCCACACCGTCACCTACTCCCTGAAAAAACTGCTTAAACACGGCGTAGTGACGTCCGAAAGGCGCGGTAAAGAAACCTATTATTCGGTGACTGAAAAAGGTGACGATGTGTGCAAACGCTACGCCGAAATCCGTGAAAACTGTCTGGTGGATTCACTGCGAACGCTGGGATTTGCCAACAGCGATCTAGGCGAAGTGGCTAGTTTTTTGCGCGGAATTTCCGGCCTATACGATCAGGCCGCGCGCTCGGCGGCCTCGCTGTAAAAGCCTGTAGAGCGGCAAGATGAAAATCTTCACTCTTTGAATTCGGCCTTGTCCAGACCGTGTTTTTTCATCTTGTCGTACAGGGTTTTGCGTGCAATGCCGAGTTCAACCATGGTGTCTTTGATGCTGCCATGGCAGGCATTCAAAGCACTGATTAATGCCAGGCGTTCAAAGCCGTCCATTAGTTCTGCCAGTGTGCGGCGGCCATTCACGTTGGTATCTTGAGCCGTGTCGGTCTCGTCCAGAGCCGCCGGGCCCAGCAAAACATAGCGTTCGGCCAGGTTTCGCAGCTCACGCACGTTGCCGGGCCAGTCGTGGTGCGTCAGTTTAGTTGCCTGGCCCGCGTTCAGCGGGATGCTTTCGCGGTCATAGCGGGCCGCTGCAATCAGCACAAAGTGGTGAAACAGCGTGGGAATGTCTTCCTTGCGATCGCGCAATGGCGGGATATCCACTTTCACCACATTCAGGCGGTAGTATAAGTCGGCACGAAACACACCCTGGTCGCTGAGGGTTTTCAGATTGGATTTGGTGGCGGCAATAATGCGTACGTCCACCTGCTGCACCTGGTTGCTACCCAAACGCTCAACTTTCTGTTCTTCAAGCACCCGCAGCAATTTAATCTGCAGCGGCATCGGCATGCTTTCCACTTCATCCAGAAACAGCGTGCCCTGGTGGGCGTGCTCTATTTTACCAATACGGCGTTTTTCCGCACCGGTAAAGGCCCCCGCTTCGTGACCGAACAGTTCACTTTCAATCAGATTTTCCGGCACCGCACCGCAGTTAATCGCGACAAAATTATGGCTGCTGCGCCGGCTGTTTTCGTGAATGTAGCGCGCCAGTGCGTCTTTTCCCGAACCGGTTTCGCCATACAGCAAAATGTTCGCAGAAATGTCCAGAATCGGATCAATTGTGGCCATCACTTTTTGCATAGTGGCCGAACCACCCAGAATTCGCGGGCCGGGTTTTGCCAGCTGCTTTAACTGGGCCTTCAGGCGCCGGTTTTCCAACGCCAACTGACGCTTTTCCAAAGCGTGGCGCAGCAGTTCCACCAGCTCTTCCTGATTGAACGGCTTTTCGATGAAGTCATAGGCACCTTGCTGCATCGCACTCACCGCAGTGCTGATATCGCCCTGCCCGGTGAGAATGATGACGGGTATGGTGTCGTCAAGCTGCTGCAAGCGGCTGAGCAGCTGCAGGCCATCCATTTTCGGCATATTGTAATCGCACAAAACAACGCCGCTATAATCGCGATCAATTTGCGCCAGTGCATCGGTGGCATTATCAAAGCAGCTCACCGCCAAATCATCCAGAGTCAGGGCCTGGGCAATGGCTTTGCGTATATCCGGCTCATCATCCACGAAGATTACGTCAGTTTGACTCATACCGGGGTGTCCCGCTTTTTCAGTGTGAATTCAAATTCCGCGCCATTGCCAACGCCATCGCTGCGATTGCGGCCGCTTAAGCGGCCGCCCAGCGCATCAACAATCTGGCGCGAGATGGATAGCCCCAGCCCAAGGCCCTGCTTAACCGGTTTAGTGGTGTAAAACGGTTCAAAGAGCTGTTCGGTATTAGCTGGCAGGCCCCCGCCATTGTCGCGCACCCGGCACAGCCAATAACCCTTATGCCCCACCACGTCTATGGTGATAGCCGGCTGCGCGCACCCCTCTACCGCATGCACTGCGTTGGCTAGAAGATTCACCAGCACCTGCTCAATGCGGATTTGGTCACCATGGCACCACACTGGCTGCACCGGCCGCTGCCACTGAATGTCAATATTGCCGCTGCTTTTCTGCGCCGCGATGATTTTCAAAGAAGCGTCCACCGCCGGGCGTAAATCGACAATACTGGGTGGCCCTTCGGATTTGCGCGCGAACACTTTGAACTGGCGAGTCAGTTCTGCCATTTTGTCACACAGCAGCACGATCTCTGCCAAGTTGGCGTCTACCATATCGCCAGCACCTTTTTGCAGAAAGCGCCGGCTATTGCGGGCGTAGGTCTGAATCGCGGTCAGCGGCTGGCTCATTTCATGGTTCAAGCCAGCCGACATCTGCCCCAATACCGCTAGCTTTGCGGCCTGTATCAGCTCCTGCTGGGTTTCCCGCAAGTCAGTCTGGGCTTGCTCTCGCTGCTGTATCTCTTCAACCAACATCTGGTTAGAACGCTCAAGGTCCGCGGTGCGCTCAGCCACGTTCAACTCCAACTGCTGGCCTCGCAGGGCCAGTTCGGCTTCGCGGCGATAGCGTTCACGCATGTACAGCCAAGTCAGCAACACCCCAAAGTAAAGCGCCATACCTGCAAGCACAAAACCCAGGCGTATCCAGATAACCGACTGGGTACTCACCATTATCTGTAGCGTCCAGTCCATTCGTGGCAGCGGCGTGCGAACACTGAGGTATTCATGGCCACCGCCATTTTCACGAACGCGAACGGTGCCAGACTGACCTGACAAGCCCCAAGGTTTATCCAGATAATCGAGTTGAACCGGTTCCAGGTCCCGCTCTGGATAGCGTCGGCGCGAGGCCTCGCCGGGTGCAGGACTATCGCTGCCAGTAAAGTCACGGAACAACCAACGGGGCTGGCTGGACAGAAAACTGACTCCAGCGGTGTCCAACACCAGCATTTCTGCTTCGCGCCTTAAGGACGGCCGTACCCACTGAGATTCCAGTTCATCCACCAGCACTTTTACCGCCACGACTCCCAGCACCTGCCCCTGTTCGTCACGAACCGGATGGGAAAAATACAGGCCGCGCACCCCTGAGGTGGAGCCCAAAGCGAAATAAATAGCAGAACCGCCTCTTTCGATCGCTTCGAAAAAATACGGCCGGAAACTGAAGTTGCGACCGACAAAGCTGCCGGCTTGCTTATAATTATTGGCCGCGATAGTCAACCCAGACATATCCATCAGATACACATCTGAGCCGCCTACAATGGTGGCCATGCGTTGCATTTCCTCATTGGCCTGCAGAATAACATCCATATTGTCTGGCGCGCTCAACGCCGTCGCCAGCAGCGGATGCTCGGCCATCAATTCGGGAATGGGCAGGTAACGGTTGAGCTCATTGGCCACTAACTGGCGATAACGGAAAGATTCCACCAGGCTTTCCTGCTCTACCTGGCGGTAGCCTACCCAACCGCCAAGAACCCAGGCCGCTGCAAGCACCACCACAAACACCAGCACAGCGCCAAAACGGAAGAACATACACTGGCCTCTAAAACACCATTAAAATCACCGTTAAAACCCTCAAGGCGAGCGCCAAGCCGGCACAATACAACACCATTTATGGGTTATTCTGCACCGGCTTGGCGCCGAAACTCAGGCTATTGCCGAGCGTTCACGACGCTGGCGCTGAATGATATAAGCTGCGACCGCCATACCGATACCCGTCAGATCCGTTAGCCAGCCGCCCTCAATCATCAGCAAAGCCGCTGTAATCAGCACTATGCGTATGACCCACGGCGCTGAAACCTCGGCAAACCAGCCCAGCACACCGCCTGACAGAATATAAACCCCAAACAGCGCGGTGATCAGCGAACGGACAATTTCAAACCATTCGGCGTTCATCAGCAGAGCCCCATTATAGAAGAACATAAACGGAACAATGAAGGCAGCAATACCAATTCGGAACGATGCCACCGAGGTTTCCATGGCGTTGGCCCCGGAAATACCGGCTGCGGCGTAAGATGCCAGAGCCACCGGCGGAGTAATCGCGGAAACGACGGCAAAGTAGAACACGAAGAAGTGCGCCGTTAGAGGTTCGATACCCAGCTGTACCAGCCCCGGAGCTACCACCGACGCGGCCACCGCATACGCGGCCGTGGTGGGCATCCCCATGCCCAGCAAAATGGAAATGAACATGGCAAAGATCAGTGCCAGTAATTGGCTGGTCGCGGCCACGTCCAGCAGTAACACCGAGAATCGCGCGCCCACGCCAGTCAGCGAGATAACGCCCACAATCACGCCAGCTGCGGCACATACCACGATAATCTGGATGGCCATGTAAGACGCCATTTCCAATGCCTTCAGAATAAGGCCTATGCCCATCTTGTTGGGCGAAAACCAACTCACCACCGCAGCGGAAACGGTGGCTAGGGTACCGGCACGAATCACCGAATAACCCATAAACAACGCCACGATCAGAATAATAATCGGCACGAACAAATAGCACTGCTTGATCAGTTTGCGCAATTTTGGCAATTCATCTTCGCGCATGCCACGCATACCGGTTTTGGCGGCTTCAAAATCCACCATGAAGTACACCGAGGCGAAATACAAAATCGCCGGAATAATCGCCGCAATCGCAATTTCGGTGTATGGAATACCGGTAATTTCCGCCATGATAAAGGCGCCTGCGCCCATGATCGGTGGCATGATCTGGCCGCCGGTAGACGCAGCTGCCTCAACCGCGCCCGCGGACTTCTTGCTGTAGCCGACTTTTTTCATCAACGGTATGGTTAAAGAACCGGTTGACACAACATTGCCGGCACTGGTGCCGTTGATCATGCCCATCAGGCCAGAGGCAAAAATGGACACCTTGGCGGGGCCCCCGCGGGAGCGGCCAGCGATGGAAAAAGCAAAGTTTACGAAGTAATCACCCACTTTCGAAGCCTGTAAAAACGCCGCGAAAATGATGAATAGAATAATGTAGGTAGATGACACAGCGGTGGTGGGCCCAAGAATACCGGCGTCGGTATAAACCTGGCTAAAAAAGCGCTGTACCGACAAACCCGGGTAGCCCAGAAAGCCCGGCAGATACGGCCCGGCAAACACATAAACCAGGAACACCAAGCCGATAATAACCAAGGCCAGGCCAGCCATACGACGAGTCAGCTCCATTATCAGCGCAACACCGGCAACTGCAGCAAAGGAGATACCAATTGGTGCAAACGATGTACCCGTCGCCATCCGCATAGAGGTGTTATAAGCCACCAGAAAGTAAGCAGCTACCGCAATTGAACACACCACAAGTACCAAGTCCGGCAGACTGAAACGCGAGCGTTTACGTTGGTGAAACCAGCTCATAACAATCGTCACGCCCGTTACAGCGAGCAGCGGCCAACCGAAATGCCAGGTTTCCAGGTTAACGGGAATGCGCAAAGCGCCGTCTTGCACCATTTGCGAAAACGTGAATACCTGGTAGCACACATAAAGCGCTGGCAGCATCGCAACAGCGCTTACCCAGGTGGTCCAGCGATGGCGGGCGCCGCCCTCTTCAGCGGACACAAAACGGGCACCGGCGAAGAGTATGAAGCCTAGTATCAGGGCGCCAGCGATGTGCACAATCCGGAAAGACCAGGTTTCCAAAGGCGCAATATTCAAGGCATAAAGATGAAACGACGAGTAACCAATGGCCAACAGCGTTACAAACTTCAGCAGGTTACCTTCAAACAGGCGGCGATTATTTTCTATGGGCTCTTCGTCCACATCATGAGCAAGCACATGATCTGTGCTCTCCTCTATGTCAGAGAAGTCTTTGGGTTTTTGTTCGAGGGTCATGGGATATCCTGCCAGCGGGCAAATCGGAGCCGGCAAGCAGCCGGCAAATTAACCGGAGGCGCAGGCGCCTCCGGTGGTAGCGTTACTTGATGTTGCTTTGCTCGATGGTGTAACCGTTTTCGTTGAACCAACGCGCCGCGCCTTTGTGCCACGGCAATACTTTGTTCTTGGTGTAATTTTCAGGAATGGAGAATTGAGCTGCCTTATGGATCGACACCATTCTCTCGTTGTTTTCCATGGTCAGCTTGGTAATTTCATACACCAGGCTCTCCGGAACGTCGCAATTGGCCATGGCGAAGTTCCACATAGACACTACGCGAGATTCCTTTTCCAGCGACTGGTAGGTATTGGCCGGAATGATAAATTCGGATACAGGGAAGTTATCAACTACTTTTTTTGCTTCAGCGTCGGTCATGCCAATGATGTTTACATCGGTCTGCACTTCCAGCTGACTGACCGCAGGAATCGGGATACCGGCGGCAAAGGCGACGACATCAATCAGGCCGTCCTGCAACTGGGTACCCAGGTCTGACCAGCTGCCATTGCGGCGTTCGAAGTTCACACCCAACGTTTCCATCATGCGCGGAAAGTAGGTGTCTGAGGTGGAGCCGGCCGGGCCAAATCCGATGGTTGCGCCATCCGGAATGTCAGAAATAGAGGTAATGCCCGAGCTGGTCAGGGCCGTTACGGAAAACGGCGTTTCGTACATGGGAAACATGGCGCACACGTTGTCCATTTTCATGCCAGGCGCTATTGGGCTGTTGCCCTCCATGGACTCCCGTGCAGGGCCCATGGTGGTCAGACCAAACTTTAGATCGCCGGTGTGTACCAGAGCCATATTCTGCATCGGGCCGCCGGTGATTTCAGCGCCGCCTGACACACCCAGGTTTTCTGCGACAAAGTTGGCCCATCCAGCACCGTACGCGAAGTAGGTACCACCCTGGCTGGCGGTGCCTACTGTGAAGTTGTCAGGCCAGCCTGCCCTATCTTGGGCGACGACCGGATTTGCAACGGCCAGCGTGGAGGCGAATGCCACTGCCATAACGACTTGGGTTTTCATAAAGAAGGCTCTCCGATTCATTGTGTTGTTTTAGTATTCAACGAAGCCCGCACGGCCCCGCGTAACATCGGATTATGCAATGACCGGGCCATATAAATATTAATCATATAAAACATATAGCTATGTTAAATATAGGTTTTTTTGGATCTTAAATGGGTGAAAAAATACACATTTGAGAGAAATGAGGAAGAAATAAGGGTAAGTAATGACACGTACGGTGAGATGCAAAGACCCAATGCAAAACGCCCCGATCTGCGTTTCGCACATCGGGGCGTTCTGGTCGTAATTTGGTGCGGCTGGGAGGATTCGAACCTCCGACCGCCTGGTTCGTAGCCAGGTACTCTATCCAGCTGAGCTACAGCCGCTAAAACTTGGGTATTCCGACATCTTAACTTAAAAAGTGGTGCGGCTGGGAGGATTCGAACCTCCGACCGCTCGGTTCGTAGCCGAGTACTCTATCCAGCTGAGCTACAGCCGCACATTGATCACTTTCATTTCTTTGGTTGACTGCAACATCAACCCATCCTCTTTCCTCTAACAGGAAATGGCGGAGAGGGAGGGATTCGAACCCTCGGTACACTTGCGCGTACGGTTCCTTAGCAGGGAACTGGTTTCAGCCACTCACCCACCTCTCCTTGAGGACGGGGCGTATACTACCACGTTTTTTATGTTTTCATAGGGTTGAACAAACTTTTTTACATTAGGTGTTCTTTAAAACAAAAAGCCGCTCCGGAAATTCGCGAGCGGCTTTTTTTGACCGACTAGTGATTGCCCGGCTCAGCCTCATCGGAGCTTTTCTCCGCCTGAATGCGCTGGTAGATCTCTTCGCGGTGAACAGCGACTTCTTTCGGTGCATTCACACCAATCCGTACTTGGTTTCCCTTTACCCCAAGCACAGTGACGGTTATCTCGTCACCGACCATCAAGGTCTCGCCTACGCGGCGCGTTAAAATCAACATATCCCTACTCCCTCTGAAAAAGCGACCCGTTCTTAAATAGGTGCTTCGTACGCGCACATTTATAACGGAGTTAGGCGTCCTCCCGAAACCGCACATTCCCTTATACGGGTATGTGCGTTAGCCGGTTCAGCGAATGAACGTCCTATCAAGCGATGATGCAGCGGGCATAAGCCCATTGCGTCAAGCTTCTACTTCTACCAGGGGCTTATCCAGCTCAAAAGCCGAATGAAGCGCCCGTACCGCAAGTTCAAGGTACTTTTCATCAATCACCACGGAAATTTTAATTTCCGACGTAGAGATCATCTGAATGTTAATACCTTCGTTAGACAGTGCCTCGAACATCTTGGTGGCAACACCCGCGTGAGAACGCATACCAACACCGACAATGCTGACTTTGGCGATCTTTTCGTTTCCGATGACCTCACGTGCGCCTAGCTCGGCTGCTACCGAGCGAAGCACATCGCCTGCGCGTTTGAAATCGTGACGCAGAACCGTAAACGTAAAGGCGGTTCTGTCGTCTTCACCCACGTTCTGGACAATCATGTCCACTTCAATATTGGCATCACTAATCGGCTTCAGAATACGCAGTGCACTGCCAGGCGTATCCGGCACACCGGATATGGTCAGCTTGGCTTCGTCACGATTGAATGCAATGCCCGAAACGACTGGTTGTTCCATAGTGCTATCATCCTCCATGGTAATCAGGGTGCCCTCGCCTTCCTGAAAGCTGGACAGCACCCGCAACGGAACGTTGTATTTACCCGCGAATTCCACAGCGCGAATTTGCAGCACTTTGGATCCCAGACTGGCCATTTCCAACATTTCTTCAAAAGTAATGTGATTCAGCCTGCGAGCAGAATCTACCACTCGCGGGTCGGTGGTATAAACCCCGTCGACATCGGTATAAATCTGGCATTCATCGGCTTTCAACGCCGCTGCCAAGGCCACCGCAGTCGTGTCTGAACCACCGCGACCAAGGGTAGTAATATCACCCAGATCGTTTACTCCCTGAAAACCTGCCACCACTACCACGCGGCCGGCATTCAGATCTTCACGCACATGCTGTTCATCAATGTGCTGAATACGAGCTTTTGTATGGGCACGGTCGGTTAGGATACGCACCTGTGAGCCTGTGTAAGAACGAGCCTCGCAACCCAGCTTCTGTAAAGCCATCGACAACAGTGCAATGGTCACCTGTTCGCCGGTAGACAGAAGCACGTCCATTTCACGCTGACCGGGCTCATCGGTAATGTTGCTGGCCAGGCCAATCAAGCGATTAGTTTCACCGCTCATGGCTGACACCACGACGACGATGTCGTGTCCGGCCTTACGAAAACCAAAAACCTTCTCTGCAATCGCCTCGATACGCTCGGTAGTACCTACCGAAGTGCCACCAAATTTTTGTACATACAAGGCCATAGTATTTCCACTGTCTAGACCGGGAATCAGGGCCGAGGTTGATCCGCCCGTCAAATCATTTGGGCGAGAGTATAAACCCTCACCCGCAGCTAAAACATGCATTACTGACTATTTTTTTCAACCCAGTCCGCAACACCCGCCAGAACCTCGGTAAGCCTGGAGGCATCGTTACCCCCGCCCTGGGCCATGTCAGGACGACCGCCGCCTTTACCATCCAGCTGCGCGCACAGGTACTTCATAATGTCGCCGGCCTTGACTCTGCCGGTCGCTGATTTGGTCACGCCAGATACCAGTGTGACTTTGCCATCTTCAACGCTGGCCAAAACCACGACGCCCTCACCCAACTTGTTTTTCAGCTGGTCGGCCGTTTCCATCAGCGCCTGGCGATCCGCTCCTGGCATTTCAGCAGCAACCACCTTTAAGCCCGCCACGTCGACCGCAGACGACGCTAAATCGCTGCCGGCCAAGCTGGCCAACTGAGCCTTCAAACCGTCGATTTCTTTCTCCAACTGACGGTTGCGCTCCAATGTCTGCTGCACTTTCTCGACCAGCGACTCACGAGAGCCTTTCACCAACCTGGCCGCTTCGCGCAAGGTGCGTTCCGCGCTGTCTACCCATTCCAGAGCGCCAAAACCGGTGACCGCTTCAATGCGGCGAACGCCGGAAGCGACACCGCTTTCAGAGGTAATACGCAATAGACCAATATCACCGGTGCGATTAACATGGGTACCACCGCACAACTCAACCGAGTAGCCATCCGAGCCCATGCTCAGAACCCTGACGGAGTCGCCGTACTTTTCATCAAACAGCGCCAGCGCACCCTTGGCCAGGGCCTGCTCCATGTCGGTCACTTCTGTGACTACCGAGGTGTTTTGCAGGATCTGCTGGTTAACCTGGCGTTCGATTTCCTGCAGATCTGCGGCACTGATGGCCTCGAGATGCGAGAAGTCAAAACGCAGTTTGTCCGGGTCTACCAGCGAGCCTTTCTGGCTAACGTGCTCGCCCAGAACCTTGCGCAAAGCCGCATGTAACAGGTGGGTGGCGGAATGATTACGCTTGGTGCGTTCACGGCGCTCATGATCAATGCGCGCATCCACTTCCAGGCCCGGGAACAGTTCACCTTCAACCACCGTGCCGATATGAAGGTGATTGTTGCCCTCTTTGCGGGTGTCGGTTACTTGAAAGCGGCCGCCACTCCAGGTCAACAGCCCGGTGTCACCGACCTGGCCACCAGACTCCGCGTAAAATGGCGTGCGCTCCAGCACAATGATGGCTTCGTCGCCGGCTTCGGCGTTTTTATGTTCACTGCCGACAATCACTGAGCGAATGCGCTCGTGGCCATCAATATTCTGGTAACCGCTAAACTCGGTTACGCCCTCAAGCTTTAGGCTTTCCGCGTTATAATCAACACCAAATTTGCTGGCCGCCCGGGCACGTTCGCGTTGGGCTTCCATCGCCTTTTCGTAGCCTTGGTAATCCAGAGTCAAACCGCGTTCACGGGCGATGTCGTTGGTCAGGTCTATCGGGAAGCCGTAAGTGTCGTATAGAGCGAACACGGTTTCGCCGGGAATTACATCACCTTGAAGCTCGGCAATGTCCTGCTCTAAAAGGCGCAGGCCGTTATCGAGGGTTTTTACAAACTGCTCTTCCTCTTGCAACAGTACTTTTTCGATCTGTTTGTGGCTGCTGACCAGCTGCGGGAAGGCTTCGCCCATCAACTCAACCAACGCACCTACCAACTTGTAAAAGAAGGGGCCGTTAGCACCAAGCTTGTTACCGTGACGGGCGGCGCGGCGGATGATCCGGCGCAATACAAAGCCACGGCCTTCGTTTGACGGCATAACGCCATCACTAATCAAGAAGCAGCAGGAGCGGATATGGTCTGCCACAACACGCAACGAAGCTTCGGTGGTGGCAACGCCGCCGAGCACGTCAGAAGCGGCTTTCAGCAGATCCTGAAACAGGTCAATTTCATAGTTACTGTGCACGCCCTGCAATACCGCGGTCACTCGCTCCAGACCCATGCCAGTGTCTACCGACGGTTTGGGCAGGTTAAGCATCTCGCCGTCAGCGGTGCGGTTATACTGCATGAACACCACGTTCCAGATTTCTATGTAGCGGTCGCCGTCTTCGTTCGGGCTTCCCGGAGGGCCGCCGGCTACATCGGGGCCGTGGTCAAAAAAGATCTCGGAGCAAGGGCCGCAGGGCCCTGTATCGCCCATCTGCCAGAAATTATCTGAAGAGTAGCGGCCGCCAGCGTTGTCGCCAATACGGACAATGCGCTCGGCAGGCACGCCAATTTCCTCGTTCCAGATAGCAAAGGCTTCGTCGTCGTCGGCGTATACCGTGATCCACAGCTTCGCTTTTGGCAGGTTCAGCCACTGTTCAGAGGTCAAAAAATTCCAGGCGAAATTGATGGCTTCGCGCTTGAAATAATCGCCAAAACTGAAGTTGCCCAGCATTTCAAAAAACGTATGGTGGCGAGCCGTGTAACCGACGTTTTCCAGATCGTTGTGCTTGCCGCCGGCGCGCACACATTTCTGCGAACTGGTGGCGCGAGTGTAGTCACGCTGTTCACGGCCCAGGAACAGGTCCTTGAACTGGTTCATGCCCGCGTTCGTAAACAACAAAGTGGGATCATCTGCCGGCACCAATGAACTACTGGGAACAATGGCATGGCCCTGCTGTTTGAAGTATTCAAGAAACGCCTGTCGCAACTCTGCCGTTTTCATAGCCCTTTGATACCTTTCCATAAACCCGACGAAAATTGCGCCAGGTCCGCGATTGAATTCGGATACTTACATGATTGTACAAATCGGCTACTCTAGCACACGCCGACATCCTGAAAAACGTGAAACATCACCGGAGACCGCATGCCCAAACGCTTTCACAATGCAGACGTGCTTTTGCCGCCAGCAACCGGACTAAAACGTGGCTTGGCCATTACTTACGATGCACTTATCAGCATTGCTGTGCTGCTGGTTGCCACCTGGATATACACCATAATTGCCGGCCAGCTGACCGGTTGGGAAAAATACGAACAAATGGCGGAAGCTGGGCAGGTTAAAGGCGGCCCAGGCCTAACGCTTACCCTGTTTCTGGTGCTGTACCTGTTTTTTGGCTACTTTTGGACCCGGGTGGGCCAAACACTTGGAATGCAGGTATGGCGGGTGCGCATTCAGAATCTGGACGGCGTGTCTGTGAGTTGGAGTCAGGCTCTACGCCGTTATGTGACGGCAGCCGCTGCTGTGTTTCTGGCATTACTGGCAGGCTACTATCTGGGTGCTGTCAGTCTGTTATTTTCCATTCCGGCCATAATCGCTCTGTTTTTACCTATTAACGGAGTGTCGCTGACCGACCGAATGTCAGACAGCGTTGTCGTTGAAGTCGAAAAGAAAAAGCTGTGACTGCAAACCGAAGACAGACTTCACACCTAAAACCGGAGACAAATTTCAAATCTGCCCCTACCAACACTAACCTGCGCGGCGCATTAGCAAAATACCAATACCAGCGTTCACCGCTATAGGCACCAGTACCGCCAGAATGGGATCGAAACCGTAGACCACGCTCATCGGCCCCAGCAAGTCTTGCATGTACTTAAACGACAGGCCTACCAACAGGCCGGTAAACACCCGAAAGCCCATGGTGACCGAGCGCAGCGGGCCAAAGATGAACGAAATTGCCACTAACACCATCACCGCGGTTCCCAGTGGCATTAACGTCTTCTTCCAAAACGCTAACCAGTAGCGCGACGCGCTCAAACCCTGCTCGTCCAGATAGCGGGCGTAGGTCAGCAGGCCTGTCATCGCCAGGTTCTCTGGCTTTACAATCAATACACTCAGTACGCTGGGCGACAAACCAGACTCCCAACGCAGTTGGTTATGAGTCACCCGGGTGGTGCCCTGCTCTTCCAACTTGGTGGTTTGTACGTTTTCAAGAATCCAGTGATCACCTTGGTAAATCGCCCGCTCGGCAAAACTGGCGGCTAACAACTGGCGCTGCTCGTTAAAGCGGAACAGGGAAATGCCAAAAAGCACACCACTGGGCTGCACGGCATTCATGTGAATAAATACATTACCTTCGCGATGCCACAAACCTGACGCCGCGGCTACGTTGCTTCCTGCACCCAGCGCAACGGCCTTTTCGCTTTGCGCAATGCGCTCCGCCGGCGGCGCCAGGTATTCGCCAATCCCCACACCCAATAGCACCACAAACAGCGCTGGTTTCATGGCAGACCAGACAATACGCTTTATGGAAACGCCGGCGGCGCGGATAACCGTCAGCTCGGAGGAGCTGGCCATCGAACCCAATCCCACCAGGCAGCCCATAAACGCGCCCAACGGCAAATAATCGTAAATCCGCCGTGGCAGCGTCAGAAACACATACCACAGAGCATCGAGGGTCTGGTAGTTATTGGCTGTGTCGTCCAACTCGGCAATAAACGCAAAAATCAAATCCAACGACAGCACCACCACCATCACCAAAAACATAGCGCCGCCAACGGTTTTCATCACATAGCGGTCAATCTTATGCATGGGTAGGCCCCGCGAGCTCTGCACGCTGCAAGCGGCGCTTGCGCAACCAGGCCGGGCCGAACTGCAGCCAAAGCCCCAGAGCCAGAAACAATCCGTGCACCCAGAACATGCCAATCCACTCTGGCACTGCGCCATCGGCCAGTGCATCACGAGCCACAATCAATAAACCGAGATAGGTGATATACACCAACATCGCAGGCAAAAGGTGGAAGAACCGACCCTGACGCGGATTTACCCGGCTCAACCGAACCGCCAGCAAGGTCACCACTGGCACAATAAAGGGCAACGAAAAACGCCAATGCAGCAGCGCTCGCTGTCGCGGGTCGTCAGACTTCATCAATTGCCCGGTGCTGAGGCCTTCTTCCAGCTCTTTTGTACCACTCTTGCCGCTGACAATTTTTAGACCGTAAGCTTCAAATTCGGTGGTGTTGTAATCCAGCTGGCCGGCGTTCCCCGCATAGCGCCCGCCGTCTTTCAAAATCAGAAAACGACTGCCTGTCTGGGCATCTATTAATTGGGTGCCCGTTTCGGCCGTGATAATGGTTAAACCTTCGCCATTTTTGCCGAACTCGGCAATAAATACACCCTGCAGCTCACGCTTGTCGTCGCTCAGCCCTTCGGTGTAAGTCACTCGCCCACCAGAGGTAAAGTCCTGAAAACGCCCCGGTGCCAATAGCTCGAATTCGGTGGCTTTGCGCTGTTCGTTGAATATCTCCTCGACCTGTTTCATGCCCCAGGGCGATACATACAGGCTCATGGCAGCGACCACCAGCATCACCGGCAAACTGCCAATCAGGGTTTGGCGCAAAATATCGCCCTCACTGACGCCGCAAGCGAGCAACACGGTCATCTCGCTTTCCAAATACATTCGGCCATAAGCCAGCAAAATGCCGATAAACAGACCCAAAGGCAAAATCAGCTCGAGGAAACCGGGAAAACGGTAAGCCATCACTGAAAACAGCACGCCCGCAGAAATCTCACCTTCTGCGGCATTACCCAGATACTTTAAAAAGCGCCCGCTCATGAACACCATCAACAGAATGGTGGACACAGCAATCATGCTGATCATGATCTGACGAATAAGATAGCGAAAAATAATAGTCAAAGCGGTCTCTCTGGCCGAGCCGGTAACGGCGCCCATCGATGAAGGAAAACGCCAGCAACGGCTATTCTAAGTAACCTTGCAGACGATTGACAGGGCCACGCCGCGCCCAGCAGGTCAGCCACAAGTACGTGCCAATGCTTGATAATTCATCGCATTGCCCCAATGTTAATACTCACATCCAATTCGTATAATAGAATTACTGCCAGAATCACTAACAGGAGTTGCCATGAATTTTACCTTAAGCAGCAAAGCCCTGGACACCATCAGCGCTGACTGCCTTGTACTGGCGTTACCGCAGAAAGGCGAATGGCCCGCCAGCACCAGCGCGGCAGACAAAGCTCTGGATGGCCTGATTGGCAAGCTGCAAAGCGCCGGCGACATCAGTGGCAAAAACGCATCAGTACAGACTGTTCCGCTGACCGACAGCCATTGGCAGCGCCTGTGTATCGTCGGCACCGGTGATGACGAAAGCCGCACACCAGCCAACTATCGCAAGGCTTTAATTGCTGCGGTAAACGTTCTCAAAGACGGCCCATCAAAACATGCCATTGTGGCCCTGGCTGACACCCAGCTAACCGGCGACAGCGCAACGACATCTGAAAGCGCTCGCCTGAGCCTGATCGGCCGCAGTCTGGAAGAGCACCTTTACACATTTAACCAGTATAAGAGCGAGCAGCCTGCTGCGCGTAAGCTGAATAAAGTCACCGTAACCGCCTCTGTCAGCGACAAAGCTGAAAAAGACGCCTTTAACCTTGGTCTGGCCACCGGCCGCGGCATGAACTTTACCCGCGACCTGGGTAATACCCCGCCCAACATCTGCCACCCGATCTGGCTGGCCGAACAGGCCGAAAAACTTGCCAAAGACCACGACTGCATCAAGACCGAAATTCTTGACGAAAAACAGATGGCCGACCTGGGCATGAACACCATTCTGGCCGTGGGCAAAGGCAGCAGCCAGCCGCCGCGCTTCATTATAATGGAATACCGTGGCGGCGATGCCAAAGACAAGCCCCACGTGTTAGTGGGTAAAGGCATCACCTTCGACAGCGGCGGCATCAGCCTGAAGCCCGGCGAAGGCATGGACGAGATGAAATACGACATGGGCGGTTCGGCCGCGGTGTTCGGCGCCATGCAGGTCATCGCTGAAATCAAACCAAAAATTAACATTGTGGCCGTCATCGCAGCCGCTGAAAACATGCCCGACGGCAGCGCCAGCCGCCCCGGCGACATTGTCACCACTATGTCTGGCCAGACCGTTGAAATCCTCAACACCGACGCCGAAGGCCGTCTGGTACTGTGCGACGCCCTGACCTACGTGAAGAGGTTTGACCCGGCGGCGGTTATTGATCTGGCCACCCTCACCGGCGCCTGCATCGTCGCCCTGGGCCACCACGCCACTGGTTTACTGGCCAACAACGATGACTTGGCCAACGAACTGCTGGCCGCCGGCGACCGCGCCAACGACAAAGCCTGGCGCCTGCCGCTTTGGGAAGAGTACCAGAGCTTGCTCGACAGCAACTTTGCGGATATGGCAAACATCGGCGGACGTGCCGCTGGAACCATCACCGCGGCCTGCTTCCTGGCCCGCTACGCCAAAGATTACCGTTGGGCCCACCTGGACATCGCCGGTACTGCGTGGCATTCCGGCAAAGCCAAAGGCTCTTCAGGCCGCCCGGTGCCCATGCTGGTCGAATACCTGATGTCCCATGCCGGCAACTAAGCCGCCTGCTGTGCATACTGCGGAAACCGGCAGCTCTGCTGCCGGTGCTCCGACACCGGAGGCTGGGCAGGAAGATAAAAACCAGCGCTACTGGTTCCATATCCTGCGCCAAGACACCCCCGCCGCACGCAATCTACACGCCGCCAAACTGGCCAACAAAGCCTGGCAGCAAGGGGATCGCGTGGGCATTGTGTGCGACTCCCTCGAACACGCTCAAGAACTGGACGACCTGCTGTGGAACTTCAGCCCGGATGCCTTCATTCCCCACAGCGTGATTTCCGAAGCCAACACGCCCTGCAAAGACCCCGTTGGCATCCTGCTGCACCCGCCCGCCGCCGAAGACTGGGATACCGTGATCATCCTTTGCACTGAATTACCGGCTCACGCCGATCAATTTAAGCGCTTGGCATTGATAGCTCAGAATGATCCGGTGGTTTTGGATCAGGCCCGCGCGCACTTTAAACAGTTACGGGCTTTGGGGATCGAGGCGCGGGTGCATGATCAACGGTAGCGATAATTTAATCAGTCGTTTAAACCAAAGCTGAAGATCCCACTTCATGGCCCGACCGCGGGCGACCATGTATAATCATGCGTCTAAAATCTCTCCTCGAATTCACCAATACGGTCACCAGCAAAAACCCATGGAAAAAACCTACCAGCCAGAAAACATCGAGCGCCAGTGGTACGACAACTGGGAATCTAAAGGCTACTTCCGCCCCAGCGGCGAGGGCGAGTCTTACAGCATCGCTATTCCGCCACCGAATGTGACCGGCAGCCTGCACATGGGGCACGCCTTCCAGCACACCATTATGGACACCCTCACCCGCTACAAGCGCATGCAAGGCCACAACACCCTGTGGCAGGTAGGCAGTGACCACGCAGGCATAGCCACGCAGATGGTCGTTGAGCGCAAACTGGCTGGGGAAGAAGGGAAAACCCGCCACGATCTGGGCCGTGAAGAGTTCATTAAGCGTATCTGGGAATGGAAGGAAGAATCTGGCGGCACCATTACCGACCAGATGCGCAGGCTGGGTAACTCGGTGGATTGGGACACCGAGCGATTCACGATGGACGACGGTTTCTACAAGGCCGTGCAGGAAGTGTTTATCCGCCTGTACGAAGACGGCCTGGTCTATCGTGGCAAGCGCCTGGTGAACTGGGATCCGAAGCTGCACACCGCGATTTCCGATCTGGAAGTGGAAAACAAAGAAGAGAAAGGTTTTTTCTGGCACCTGCGCTATCCGCTGGCTGACGGTGCCACCACGCAAGACGGTAAAGATTACCTGGTTGTTGCCACTACCCGCCCGGAAACCATGCTGGGCGACACTGCCGTAGCCGTTCACCCCGACGACGAGCGCTATCAGCATCTGATTGGTACGTTCGTGATGCTACCGCTGGTGAATCGCCGTATTCCAGTGATTGCCGACCACCACGCTGACCCGGAAAAGGGCTCTGGCTGCGTGAAGATTACCCCGGCTCACGATTTTAACGACTACGCCGTAGGCAAACGCAATACTTTGCCAATGATGAACGTGCTGACCCAAGACGCCAAAATCCGCCAGCAAGCCGAAGTATTCAACAGCGACGGCACTGAAAATACCGATCTGGACGCTTCCCTGCCCGCCGCCTACACCGGGCTGACCCGGGAAGACGCGCGCAAGCAGATTGTGGCCGATATGGATGCTGCTGGCCTGGTTCAGCTGGTGGAAGACCACGTATTGAGCGTGCCTCGTGGGGACCGTTCCGGCCTGATCATCGAGCCGATGCTGACAGATCAATGGTTTGCCGATGCCAAAACTCTGGCCAAGCCAGCCATTGAAGCCGTTGAACAAGGCCGCATCCAGTTTGTGCCCAAGCAATACGAGAACATGTACTTCTCCTGGATGCGCGACATTCAAGATTGGTGCATTTCCCGCCAACTGTGGTGGGGCCACCGGATTCCGGCCTGGTACGACGCCGAGGGCAATATCTACGTGGGCCGCAGTGAAGACGAGGTGCGCCAGAAGCACGGTCTGGCGGCCGATTTTTCGCTAAAACAGGACGATGACGTTCTGGACACCTGGTTCAGCTCTGCTCTTTGGACATTTGGCACTCTGGGCTGGCCGGAGATCACCGAGCGGCTAAAGACCTTTCATCCGACAGACGTTCTGGTGACAGGCTTTGACATCATTTTCTTCTGGGTTGCGCGGATGATCATGATGACGACACACTTCATGAAAAATGAAGACGGCACAGCCCAGGTTCCGTTCAAAACCGTTTACGTTACCGGTCTGATCCGCGACGAAAACGGCGAAAAAATGTCCAAATCCAAGGGCAACGTGATTGACCCGCTGGACATGATCGACGGCATCGACCTGGCGCCGCTGCTGGAAAAGCGCACCGGCAACCTGATGCAGCCGAAGCTGGCCAAGAAAATTGCCAAACAGACCGAAAAAGAATTCCCCGAAGGTATCTCGGCCCACGGCACAGACGCCCTGCGTTTCACCCTGGCGGCCATGGCCACCACCGGCCGTGACATCAACTGGGACATGAAGCGCCTGGAAGGCTACCGCAATTTCTGCAACAAACTGTGGAACGCCGCCCGTTACGTTTTGATGAACACCGAGGGTGAAGACTGCGGCGTGAACGGCGAGCCAGTAGAGCTGTCGCTGGCCGACCGCTGGATTATCAGCGCTTTGCAGCAGTGCGAGCAGGATGTGGCCCGCCATTTAGACCAGTACCGCTTTGATCTGGCCTCACAGGCGCTGTACGAGTTTATCTGGAACGAATACTGCGACTGGTATCTAGAGCTGTCCAAGCCTTCACTGAGTGACGACAGCGCCAGTGCTGAAGCCAAGCGTGGCACCCGCCGTACACTGGTGCGCGTACTGGAAACCGTTTTGCGCCTGGCACACCCGATCATGCCATTCATCACCGAGGAAATCTGGCAGCGCATCGCGCCGCTGGCCGGCAAATCCGGTGACAGCATTATGCTTCAGCCGTTCCCGCAGGCCGATAACAGCCGCCAAGACAATCAGGCGGTTGCGGACATTGAATGGTTGAAGGGCGTGATTGTGGCGGTGCGTAATATTCGCGGTGAGATGAATATTTCTCCGGCGAAGAAGATTCCGCTGCTGTTCCGTGGTGACAGCGCAGAAGGCCAGCGCCGGATGAATGAGAACCGCCAGTTTTTGAGCTCGTTGGCGAAGCTGGAAAGTCTGGAGTGGTTTGAGGGCGACAAGGCACCGATGAGCGCCACGCAACTGGTAGGCGATATGGAAGTGCTGGTGCCCATGGCCGGTCTGATTGACAAGAATGCAGAGCTTAAGCGACTTGATAAAGAGCTGGAGCGTCTGGGTAAGGAAATTGGCCGGCTGGAAGGCAAGCTGGGCAATGAGAAGTTTACCGCTAAGGCACCGGCGGAGGTTGTTGCCAAGGAGCAGGAGAAGCTGACCGAGTTTCAGCGCAATCTGGCGCGTTTGCAGCAGCAGCATGCTGACATTGAGGCCATGTAAGCATGACTGCAGGCGTTAAGCGTTTCGGGGATGGCGGGCAGATCGCCATTCTTGGAGCGGGTTCAATGGGGCGGCTATGGGCCGCCCTTTTGCCATCTTCTCGTTGTGGGTTTTTGCCGCGACTGGATAGTCTTGGCCAGACCGCTGAGCGCTCTAACATTGCACCTGAAGACGGCACCGGTCATCGGGGGAGCTTCAGCCGTCTGGAGGGCACCCCCGAAACACGCTGTGAATACGTCCTTGTAAGCTCTGCTTCGCCGGACATCGGTGTTGCTCGTACACTTGTTAACCTACCGTGGCTTTGTTCGGCTGCTGATATCAGTTTGCTATTGGTGACTACGAAAGCTGGAGATACGCTTTCGGCTCTGGAGAGCTGGCTGCCGTATATTGCTAAAGACACACCCGTTGTTCTTTTTCAAAACGGTTTGGGCAGTCAGCAGGCAGTGACCGAGCGCTGGCCGGGCCGGCCGATTTTAGCGGCTAGCACCACAGAGGGGGCGAATCGACCAGAGCCGGATGTGTTGGTGCATGCCAGCGCCGGGGATACCTGGGTGGGCCCTCTTACAGACTCTGCTTCTGACTATACTGAATCGGTGGTTCAGCAGCTGGCACAATCTGGATTACAGGTGCATACCGAAAACAGTATTGTGCAGCGGCTGTGGCAAAAGCTGGTTGTCAACGCCGGAATTAATGCGTTTACCGCACTGCTGGACTGCCCGAATGGCGCCATAGTGGACGCGCCGCTGTATCGGCAGACGATTGACGGGCTATGCACCGAAATCGCTGCTTTACTGCAGGCCAATACCGGTGAACGTACTGCCCCACAAGCGCTGCGGAAGAGGATTGAGGCGGTCGCCAAAAGTACGGCCAATAACACGTCGTCGATGCGTGCGGATGTAAACGTCGGGCGTAAAACCGAGATCGATTTTATCAATGGTTACCTTGTGCAGTGCGGGCAGCGCCACGGGATTGCCACACCGGTAAACCAAATGCTGGTTCAGCGAGTACAAGCTCTTTAGCCTTTCAACCAATCGGGCTAGCATTTTAACCAATTAGGAGAATTCCATGGGCAACCGCCTGTCAAAAATCTACACCCGTACCGGAGACGATGGTTCTACCGGTCTGGCCGATGGTAACCGCATTGCCAAGAGCGCCCAGCGCGTTGAGGCCATGGGTACGGCGGATGAACTGAACTGTCACATGGGCTTACTGGTTGAGATGCTGGACAGCGATGATGCGCTGTTTGAGCCCATGCGCCGCATTCAGCATCACCTGTTTGACCTGGGTGGTGAATTTGCGATTCCGGGTAGCATCGTCATCAGCGAGCAGCACATCAGCTGGTTGGAAGGCTTGTTGGATGAGTGGAACGAATCACTGCCACCGTTGAAGAACTTTATTTTGCCCGGTGGCAGCCCGGCCGCAGCTCAGTGCCACATGGCCCGCGCCGTGTGCCGCCGTGCCGAGCGTGTTGTAGTGGCACTCAGCCATGAGGACTCTATCAACCCGTTGGCGCGACAGTACCTGAATCGCTTGTCTGACCTTTTGTTTGTCGCCTCACGGGTGCTGGCACGGCGTGAGGGCGCGGAGGAAATTCTGTGGGAGCAGAAGAAAGCCAGCAGCGATGAACTGCCCCCGCACAAACTAGCACCCTAGAAACAGCAACGCCTTTACAGGATTTTGCGCTCGCGCAGCTGCTCCAATGCAGCGGCCACTTGCCCACCCTGATCTGGCAAATCCGCCAGGATTAGAGTCAAATCGCTGTGGCCGGTGTCGGTATCCGTCAGCACCAGCAGACCGTTGGCTTTAAGTGCCAGAGCCAGCGGTGCTTTGAAGCCTTCACTGTATTGCAGATTGTCGTGCTGCAGCGTAGCCACGGCACGGCCGTCGTCAAACAGCACTTTTTCCAAAGAATGAACCAGCGTACGGGCGGCGTTCGCCTCGCCTTTTATGTATATTACCGCGGCTTGCTGACCAAAGCGTCGGGCTTTTTGCGCTGTGGTAACCTGTGCGCTGTGGTGCAGCGCGTAGCCTTGTTGCTGCGAGCCGGGCAAAATCATACCCGCTGCCACGGTGGTGTGGGTTAAGCGATCCACCACAATAAACGACCCGGTGCTGCGGAATTCTTTGTAGTTGTCCGCCAACACAGGCTGTTCCAGCGTTAGTTCGCAAAGACCGATTTCGTTCAGCGCCAGAGTATTGGCCTCGGTCTTGTGTAACGAGTTCACATCCACTCGATGGCGAACGGCGGTCACGGCTCCAGCCACGCGGCCGGTCAACAGTTTTATGTCGTACGTTTTTCCCTGTACCAGCGGCTGCTCGGCCATCCACACCAACGTGGCATCAAAACGATCCGTCGTTTGCGGTATCTGTTTGCTATGCACCAGAATGTCGCCACGGGAAATATCAATCTGATCTTCCAGCGTTAGCGTCACCGACATAGGCGGGAAGGCTTCGCTCAGCTCGCCGTCGTAGGTCACGATGGATTTCACCCTTGATGACTTACCGGACGGCAACACCGTTACGTCGTCACCCGGGCGAACCACGCCAGCGGTCAGGGTGCCGCAGTAACCGCGGAAGTCCCGGTTGGGGCGGTTCACGTATTGCACCGGAAAACGAAGTGCGTCGAAATTCTGGTCGCGGACAATCTCCACACTTTCCAGAGTTTCCATCAACGCTTGCCCCCGATACCAAGGCATGAGCTCTGAGCGATTAACCACGTTGTCGCCTTTTAACGCCGACAAAGGCACAAACTGGATGTCTGGCAAGTCCAGCTGACTGGCAAACGCCGAATAATCAGCCTTGATCTGCTCGTAGCGTTCCTCGCTGTAATCCACCAGATCCATTTTGTTGATGGCCACTACCGTATGCTTCAGCCCCAGCAGCGACACAATGAAACTGTGGCGGCGGGTTTGTACCTGCACGCCGTAGCGGGCGTCGATCAAAATAATGGCCAGGTCGCAGGTGGAGGCGCCGGTGGCCATATTACGAGTGTACTGTTCGTGCCCCGGGGTGTCGGCGATGATGAATTTACGCCGCGCGGTCGAGAAATAACGATAGGCCACATCAATGGTGATGCCCTGCTCGCGCTCGGCCTGCAAGCCGTCCACCAGCAACGCCAGATCCAGCTCGTCACCAGCATTACCCATCCGTGCGTTGTCGTTGTGGATTGCCTCCAGTTGGTCTTCATAAATCATTTTGGAGTCGTGCAGCAGCCGTCCAATAAGGGTAGATTTGCCGTCGTCTACGCTGCCGCACGTCAGAAAGCGCAGCAGTTCCTTGTTTTCGTGCTGGTGCAGGTAGGCGTCGATATCATCGGCAATCAGATCAGACTGGTGGCTCATAGCGGCACTCCAAAAGGGCGCAATTCAAAGATTGAATTCAGTGGTGCGACAAATGTTTTACAGGTCGCCATCAGACGTACACTTCCATCAAAAGTATCCTTCCATTTTTTTCTTTTCCATAGAACCCGCTCCATCGCGATCTATCGCCCGCCCTTGGCGCTCGGAGGTTCGTGTTAGCAGCATTTCCTGAATAATGTCCTGCAACGTATCAGCCTCGGAATCCACTGCCCCGGTTAACGGGTAACAGCCCAGAGTGCGGAACCTGACCTTACGCAGTTCCGGCTCTTCGCCCGGGTTCAGAGGCAGGCGCTCGTCGTCCACCATGATCATCATGCCATCGCGGGTAACCACCGGCCGCAGAGCTGCGAAGTACAAAGGCACAATCGGAATACTTTCCAGAAAGATGTATTGCCAGATATCCAGTTCTGTCCAATTAGACAGCGGAAATACGCGAATGCTTTCGCCCTTGTTGATGCGGGTATTGAACAGATTCCACAACTCCGGCCGCTGATTTTTCGGGTCCCAGCGGTGATGCTTGTCGCGGAATGAGAACACTCGCTCTTTGGCGCGGGATTTTTCCTCATCACGGCGGGCACCGCCGAAAGCGGCGTCAAAGCCATACTTGTTCAACGCCTGTTTCAGGCTCTGGGTTTTCATTATGTCGGTATGCGTGGCCGAGCCGTGGGAAAAAGGCCCGACCCCCATGTCTACGCCCTCCTGGTTGATGTGCACCAGCAGCTCCATGCCCGACTGCGCCGCCATGCGATCGCGAAATTCGATCATTTCACGAAATTTCCAGGTGGTGTCTACGTGCAACAGTGGAAACGGCGGGGTGCCCGGGAAAAATGCTTTGCGGGCAAGGTGAAGCATGACCGCCGAGTCTTTTCCCACCGAGTACAGCATCACCGGATTGTCAAACTCCGCAGCGACTTCACGAATAATCTGGATGCTTTCAGCTTCCAGCTGCTTCAGGTGGGTAAGACGGCGTTCTGGCAAAGAAGTCATTAACGGCGGCCTGCGTAAATCAACGGTTTAGAAGGCCAGCGGATACCACCGGCCGAATGTGCCACGCAGTATTACAAAGGAAAATAAGATTTTAAAAGAATAAATAAACGTTTATTTATTCTTTTTTAGAATAATGAAAGTCTCACCGAGGTGAACCTTAATATTCGATATATGAATATCAAAATCAATAAATATCATTATAAAGAATAAAGAGCATTGCGTATGATAACGACAGAAATTTACACAATGCGGTGAAACAGCCATGTATCAGTACAATCAGATTGACCAGACACTGGTCGACGAACGGGTGGAGCAATTTCGCGACCAAACCCGCCGGTTTCTGAACGGCGAACTGCCGGAGGATGAGTTTTCTGCGCTGCGGCTGATGAACGGCCTTTACATTCAGCGCCAGGCTCCCATGCTGCGTGTGGCTGTCCCTTACGGACTGTTATCATCAACCCAGATGCGCAAGTTGGCCCACGTTGCCCGCACTTACGACCGCGGCTATGGCCACTTCACCACTCGCACCAACATTCAGTTCAACTGGCCAGAGTTAGCTGCGGTACCAGATATTCTGGCGGAACTGGCGCAGGTGCAGATGCACGCCATTCAAACCTCGGGCAATTGCATTCGTAACACCACCACCGACCCATACGCCGGTGTAGCGGAAAACGAACTTGAAGATCCGCGTCCTTACTGCGAAATTATCCGCCAGTGGTCCACGCTGCATCCAGAATTTGCTTACCTGCCGCGGAAATTCAAAATTGCCGTCACCGGCGCAACAGAAGACCGCGCAGCCTCTCAGGTGCACGATATTGGCCTGCAAATGGTGCAAAACGCCGATGGCGAAATAGGCTTTGAAGTACTGGTCGGCGGGGGGCTGGGCCGCACGCCCATCATCGGCAAGAGCATTCGTAAGTTCCTGCCCAAACAGCATCTGTTGTCGTATCTGGACGCCATCTTGCGGGTGTACAACCTCAAAGGCCGCCGCGACAACAAGTATAAGGCGCGCATCAAGATTCTGGTGGAGGCTCTGGGCCCTGACGAATTCCGCCGCCTGGTCGAGGAGGAATGGGCCCACATCCGCGATGGCGAGTTGACACTCACCGATGCCGAAATTGCCCGAGCCAAATCGTTTTTCACCCTACCTGATTACGATGTCAACGCCGCCAGTGCCGACGCCCATGCGTCTTTAAGTGATTCACTGGCAACCGACATCGAGTTTAACGCCTGGTACCGCCACAACACTCTGGCTCACCGGGTTGACGGTTACCGCATTGCCATTGTTTCGCTGAAACCGTATTTGGAAGCCCCTGGCGACATCACCGATAGCCAGATGGATGCGGTTGCAGACCTGGCTGATCGTTACAGCTTTGGCGAAACTCGCGCTACCCACCACCAGAATTTGGTGCTGACCGATGTGCGCGAGGGCGACCTTTACGCAGTATGGCAGGCGCTGGCGGCGAACAATCTGGCGCGTTCCAACATTGGCACGCTGACCGACATGATTGTGTGCCCGGGGTTTGATTTTTGCTCGCTGGCCAACGCCCGCACGTTGAACATTTCGGACCAGATCAATGAGCATTTTGACGATATGGATCATCTGTACGATCTAGGCGAAATCCGACTAAACATGTCTGGTTGCATCAACGCCTGCGCCCATCACCATGTCGCCGACATCGGCATTCTGGGCGTGGATAAAAAGGGCGAAGACTGGTATCAGATTTCACTCGGCGGGTCGTCTAAAGAAGACGCACGCCTGGGCAAGATTCTAGGAAGGTCGGTACCGGCGAGCGACGTTGCTCTCACCGTGGAAAAAATTCTGGCCGTGTACGTTGACCAGCGCCGCGAAAACGAATCGTTTGCGCAGGTAGTGCTACGTGTGGGCATCAAACCTTTTAAGGAACGTGTGTATGCCACTGCTCATTGACCAGCGCATTGTGACCGAAGACCCCTGGCAATTACTTGATCAGGCGGCTCTCGACGAGGGATCACCAATACCCGAAAATGGGCCTATTGCTGTACCCCTCATTTGGTATCGGCAACACCGGGAAGCACTGCAACAGCGCAACAGCCCGCTGGGCGTGATCGTGAATGGTGATGATGACCTGGCGGCGTTATACGCCGACCACAGCCAACTCGACCTGATTGCCATCGAGTTCCCGACGTTTCGCGATGGCCGCGGATTCAGCATCGCCCGCCAGTTGGTGCGTAGCGGTTTTAATCGGCAAATTCGAGCTCTGGGCCATGTTACCCGCGATCGCCTGGCGCTAATGCAAAGCTCCGGATTTAACGCCTTTGCCATCAATGACGAGCGTTTCCAAACCGATCATCTTCAAGCATTTTCCGAGATTAGCGTGAATTATCAGGGTACGACGGCGGATCCGCGGCCGATTTTTCGTCGCTAAACACGGATTTGATCGCCTTCAAACATTTTATTCGTCGCTGCTTACAGCGCTAATTTTTTAGTCAAAGGACATCGACACCATGACGCTTGATGTGGCTACGGCCAACCAACAGCTTGCCAACAACCGGCCCCAAGAAATCATAACGTGGGCCTTAACGCAGGCGCACAATCCGGTCGTCACGACCAACTTCGGTCCTTACGAAGCCGTGATCCTGCACATGGCAGTTCAAGCCCGGCCGGACATTCAGGTGATATGGATCGATTCGGGTTACAACACCTCTGCCACTTATCGTTTTGCAGAAAAACTGATTGCCCAGCTGAAGCTAAATGTGAGTACGTTTATACCGCAGCAGACCGCTGCCCGGCGCAACGTGCTGATGCAAGGCATACCTGAGATTGACCAGCCGCTGCACGAGGAATTTACCCGCCAAGTGAAGCTGGAACCCTTCGCTAGGGCCCTGGCAGAAATTCAGCCGGATGTGTGGTTTAACGCCATCCGCAAAGACCAAACCGACTTTCGCCAATCGCTGGACATCGTCTCCGCCAGCAAAAGCGGCATTGTGAAAGTAGCACCTTTATTTAACCTGACCAGCGCCGACCTGGATGCCTACCTGGCCGCACACCAGTTGCCCAACGAACACGATTATTTCGATCCCACCAAAGCTCTGGAAACCCGCGAGTGCGGGTTGCACACTAAGCTCTGATACTGCCCACTCCGGGAGGCTGCCATGGATTTTTTACCACTGTTTTTCAATTTGAACGATCGCCAGGTGTTACTGGTGGGCGGTGGTGATATCGCCCTGCGCAAGGCTCGCCTGCTCAAACGCGCAGGTGTTGGCCTGACTGTGATTTCCCACGCCGTCGATGAGGAACTTCGGGATCTACTGACCGATGACCGAGACGAGATCATTTTGGGGGATTATCACAGCGACCTGCTGGAGGGGAAAACCCTGGTGGTCGCCGCCACCGACGACGCCGAGTTGCACCGTCAGGTTCACGCCGAGGCGGTAGCGCGAAATATCCCCATCAATGTGGTGGATACGCCCAAGCTGTGCAGCTTCATATTTCCAGCCATCGTCGACCGCTCGCCCATTGTGATTGGCATTACCTCCGGCGGGCAGTCACCGGTGTTGGCGCGGCTATTAAGGGCTCGCCTGGAAACTCTGATCCCCAAGGGCTACAGCAGCCTGGGTGGTTTGGTCGGGCGCTTTCGCGATCGGGTTAAGGCGCGTTTCAATTCGCTCAATGACCGTCGTCAATTTTGGGAAAACGTGCTGGAAGGACAAATTGCCGAAAAGGTGTTTTCCGGTCGCCATGACGAAGCCGAATCCATGCTGGTGTCGGCCATCAACCAGGGCGACGCTGGCCATAAAACAGGCGAGGTGTATCTGGTCGGTGCTGGCCCGGGTGATCCGGAGCTGCTGACGTTTAAGGCGCTACGTCTGATGCAGCAAGCTGACGTGGTGTTTTACGACAATCTGGTATCGCCAGGGGTGCTGGATTTGTGCCGGCGCGACGCCGACCTAATTTACGTCGGCAAGCGTCGAGATCATCACACGGTGCCGCAAGACGACATTAATGCTCTGCTGGTAAAACACGCCAAACTGGGGCGGCGGGTGGTGCGGCTTAAAGGCGGTGATCCGTTTATTTTCGGACGCGGCGGTGAAGAACTGGAAGAGCTCAAAGCCCATGGCATACCGTTCCAGGTGGTACCGGGCATTACCGCCGCCAGCGCGTGTTCGACCTACGCCGGCATTCCACTGACCCACCGTGGCTATGCCCAGTCAGTCAAGTTTGTGACCGGCCAGTTAAAAAACCGACAACAAGCCCTCGATTACAAAGAACTGATACAGCCCAATCAAACGGTCGTGTTCTATATGGGGCTGCACACACTGCCGCAAATCAGTGCCGGCCTGATGGCTCATGGCCGCGCGCCAGATACACCAATTGCCATTGTGTCCCGCGGTACCGCAGTCGACCAGAAAGTGCTGATTGGCACTTTGGCCGATATCGCCGCCAAACAAGAGCAGGCGCAACTGCCGGCGCCCGCGTTGATTATTGTGGGTAATGTCGTATGTCTTTACGACAAGCTGGCTTGGTTTGGTGAGACTGCGCCCAGCGACAACATTACCCACGCCTTGGGCATGGTGCGCAGCAAGGCCAGGTTCACTGAGGTAAACGTGGCCTGAGCCGCTTCTAAACCCGAAACGTCTCTACCAGTTGCTGCAACGACGCCGTTAGCCGTGACATTTCCTGGGACGAGTCCAATGTGCCACGGGCGTTCTGCGCCGTCGCCAAGCCCAGTTCGCCAATTTGTGCCACGCTGGTATTAACGTCGCGGCTGACCGCCGATTGTTCCTCTGCTGCCTGGGCGATCTGTTGACTCATATCGACAATGGTCGAAATGCCGGCAGCAATGCGGTTCAGCGCATCGGTCACCAGCGCAGACTTCTGCACGGTCGCTTCAGTCACCTGATGGCTGTTTGTCATCGCGGTGACCGCCCCTTTAACGCCACTCTGCAGACGCGAGATCATCTTTTCGATTTCTTCAGTGGATTTGTGAGTGCGCTGAGACAAGGACCGTACCTCGTCAGCTACGACCGCAAAACCACGGCCTTGATCTCCGGCCCGAGCCGCTTCAATGGCCGCATTCAGCGCCAGCAGGTTGGTTTGTCCGGCGATTGCCTTGATTTCCACCAGCACCTTACTGATGTCGCTGCTGTCAGAACTGACCCGGTGAATCGCGTCTACAGCGCTGGAAATTTCCGTCGCCAACTGGTGAATCGTCGTCACCGAGTCGGCTACAGTCTGGCGCCCGGTCTCGGTATCTTTTTCGGCAGCTCCGGCGCTATCAGCTACCCGATGGGCGCTCTCGGTCACTTCATTGACCGCGCCCGTCATTTGACTCATAGCCTCTTGAATCTGCTCACTTTCGTGCATCTGCCGACTCACCGCATCGCTGGTCGCTACCGCCGTCGCATTTACCCGGCTCGCCTGCTGATCTACCTCTGCGGTGGTGTTACCCACCGAGCGGATCAGGCTGGCAATACGGTCAGTCATGCTGTTAAATTCGCCGGTCAGTTCACCCAGTTCATCACGATTGCTAAGTTCGATGCGAGCTGTCATATCACCCGATGCCACTTGCCGCGCAGAATCGGCAAAACGGTTGATGGCGGTGCGTACTGATATGAAAAATCCAATGTACAGATACACCACTAGAATCAGCACGCACAGCAGCGAAACGATAATCAACGTGCGTTGAGTGGTTTCGAAGTGAAGACGATCGCCCAGATTTTGCAACAAACCATTAAATGCCACAGCGCCGAGGCGCTGATGGTCCAGCAAATACCCGCTCACAGCACTGTCATAGGTTTCCCAGCCCATCTCAAGGCGCACTGGCGTCAGTACGTTGGCGTCCACAAAAGCTCGGGTTTGCAGCAGGCTGGCGCTGACTTTCTTTACACCGGCAGCGTGGCCTGCCAGCAAAGGCGACGCCTCCTGCGCCACCGTCAACGCAGGACTGAGCAAAGAAGCCTGATTAGTCAAGTGATCGTAAATCCGGTTCAGCTGATCGCCCAGATCATAACTTAATTGCCCTTCCAGCAATGCGTAAATGCCATAGGATCGAGCCTGGCCGATCGCACTGCGCGCCTCGGGCAAAGAGTCACCCAATAACTTCAACAACGCCAGATTTTCCCGCGAATCGGTTTGCGCCAGGCCCGACAGTTCAACGATAGCGGGTAACAGGGTTGACGCTTTCTGCACAAACTCCTGGTTATAGGTGAACTGGGCGTCAAACCGGTTATTAATTACCTGCGTGGTACGCAGAGTATTCCAGGCTTCGCGCAATTGGTTGGCTTGGGCGGCCCACACTCCACCGCGATCAAACTCGGGAGCGGCACTGTTCAAACGAGCAATTGCGGCATCAACAGCCGCAGCCGCTTTGTCTGCACGGGCATGCAGCTCCTTATCGTCGCTGAATGCCGCTACCGATTGATAATCGCGATAGTCAATAGCGCGGCGTAGGAGTTCATCGGCTTGCTCTAGCTGTGTCAAGCCAGCCTTGCTGTTGGTCGTAATTGCCAAGGAATGGTTAAGCTCAGTAATGACCAGCCAGGACAGCCCCGCAATGGGCAGCAAAAAGAGGAAGCTAATGAGGCTGAATTTAAAAATCATCGGTAGCCGATTCATCAGCGCGATGGCTGGAGCAAGCAATTTTTTCACATGTTTCGCCGTTTTATTGAATTCTGCATTTTTATTATTCAACGTAAGTGTCGCCCGAAATCCTATAAACCTTAGCTTTTTTTTGTTAGAAAATGTAACAGTATTCCCCGCACTCGGCTAGGCCACGCCGGCGATCACCAGCAATGCCAGTAGGCACAGCCATACCAGCATACTGCGGTTAAGCAGATCGCGGATGGCGCTCAAGCTACGTTCACCATAGCTCTGCCAGTCTTGCGGGTGTAATGAGGCAAATCGGCCTGGGTCCAGCGCATAACCGGTCAAAGCGCCATCGGCAGTGGCCAGCAGCAGCCTTGCTACTGGCAATTGCCAGTGACCCCGGCCTTGGCGACGTTGCCTCAGCCAGCCGGCCAAGTCACCGGCCAGGCCAAAGGTCAGCGCGAGCAACTGCGCCGGCAACCAGCCGCCCCATTCACGCCAACGCTCACAATGGCCACATTTTCCAGATTGTGGCCAGCTCTGCCCCAATGCAACCAGGCCGCTCGCCAGCACCGCGGCAGAAATGCCGCCCACCGCGTACCAGAACAACACCATGAAATAACGCCAGAATACTTGCGCCATTAACGCTTCAGAGAGTGCCATCTGCATAGTTTCAGGCGATAGCGCTGCGCCGCGCTGATGCGCAGGCAGCAGATGCTGGATACAGCGCCAGGCTGCCTGCATATCGCCACGGCGCCATGCCCGGGCGTAATGTGCCAGAGGCTTACTCCAGCCTGGCATCCCCAGCAACAGCAGAAGCAATAACAATTCCAGTAACCAACCCACCAAGAGCCAGTGGTGGTGGTGCCAGTAACTCTGCGCTAGCCACACCACGGCGGTCGGAATAGCCACCGCCAATAACGGCGCTAAAGCACTCGTCCTTTCGGGAAGGCTTTGCAGCAGGCGTTGCCCCAAGCCTTTAAACCAGCGGCGCCATAGCTGATGGCCATCAAGCTGATCGCGACTATCCAGCCGTCGCCGCAGCAGGTAGGCCAGCATAAATACAAGCAGAGTCATAAACTGTCCTTTGTCGGTTTTGCCAGGCTTTGATGCAGCTGCGACCAGTCAAACGCTGGCCCGGGATCGGTTTTTCGCCCCGGCGCAATGTCGCTGTGGCCGGTAATCTCGTCAACGCCAATTTTTGGCCAAGCCTCCATAATTTGCTGGCAAACAGCGGACAATGCCTGATATTGACCCTTGGTATAAGGCACATCGTCACTGCCTTCAAGCTCAATGCCAATAGAAAAATCGTTGCACTCGTCCTGGCCGCAAAAACGGGAACGGCCAGCGTGCCAGGCACGATCCAGCAGGCTGACAAACTGAATAAGCGTTCCATCACGGCGTATCAGCAGATGGGCTGAAACAGTCATTTTGGCGATGGTCTGAAAATACGGGTGGGCCTTGATATCTAGCCGGTTGCAGAAGAAATCTTCAATTTCAGGGCCCCCGAACTGACCTGGTGGCAAGCTGATGCAGTGCACAACAATCAGGCTTACCTCGCTGGTCGCGGGCCGCGCACCAAAATTAGGAGACGGTCGCCAGAGCGCTGCATCTATTCTACCATTTGCACGCAGGGCAGCTGCCTTCTGAAAGACAGTAGTAAGCACAGAGTGGGGAGTTTGAGGCAAGGCGAATCCTGATTCAACGAAGTGGGATAACTCCGATTGAATCACAAAGCGTCACCGTGTGCCACGGCACGCTGCAACCTTCAAAACCGGCGACTGGTGCGCAGGCTGTCAATAATCGACTCTAGAGCCCGGTCAAAAATCAAACCATCATCCAGAATTTGAATATGGCCTTGGGCCATCATTTCCGCCAGCTCGTTGCGACGGTATTCGGCGACCTTGGCACCGCTGCGGTTTACAAATATGTACTTATCGACCGCCCGAATGAACGCCGCAAGCTTACAACGAATCTGACTGCCATCGCGATTCAGCTCGAGCCAGCAACCAACTCGCAAACCATCGGCTTTAGCCAACCATTCCTCGGCAACGACCGGTTGAGCTCTTGTGGGTTCGGCAACCTCTGGCTCTGGCAACCGGGCAACCACCGCTTCTTCGGGGTCATCTGCGGCAACTGGCAATGCAGGCGCCAGGTGACTGGCGCCTGCTGAAGTGTCTGTCGTGTCTGTCGTGTCTGTCGTGTCTGTCGTGTCTGTCGTGTCTGTCGTGACTGTCGTGACTGTCGTGACTGAAGGCACAGCATCCGCTCTGACAGCCGGCGATTCCTGGCTGTCATCAATCTGAGCATGATCATTGTCGGCGGCTTCACTGGGCGTAATCACCAGGCGCTGAAACACGTCCAGATGCACCAGTTCCAGATCACGGATCACCATTTCTACCGACAAACCATCCCAGGCCACACCTTCCAGAGCCCCACGCAACTGCTCAATCACTTGCGGTATGGCTTGTTGCAACAACTCACGGGTCGTTGCCGTCAGGGGTACCGGGTCAATAGTCCAGATCAACTGCTCGGTTAGCGTCTTGGCTCGTTGCCAGGCTTTGCTGTCGATGCTTTCATGAAGCGCCAGCCAATGCAGGTAGTGGCTCCAGGGACCATTCAGCATGTCTTGCACCGGCTCGGGTAACAACCGGCCATCCATTGCTTTGTGCAGCAGCTCTTTGGCGTCTGCGGTTGCCTGCTCATGGCGTGCACGGCCTTCTTCTGCATCACGCAGGCGTTGCTCTACCAAGTCACTACGGCGTTGGTCCAGATCAGAGAACTGGTTGAAATCGTCCAACAACTCGTTGAACAGCGAGACGTCTGTGGAAAACTCCGCCAGTATTCGGTTGACCACCGCGCTGATTTTATCCAGTAAGGGGTCGCGCTGGCCGGGGCGTTTTTCAGTCCAGCCAGTGGCGGCCAGTGCCATTTCGTTAAGCAACTTGCGTGCAGGGTGGCCACCGCGGTTGAAGAAATTCTTGTCTGTTAGCGCCACTTTCAGTATCGGTATCTGCAGCCGCCCCAACAGGCTTTTCATCACCGAATGCAAATGGCGGTCGTCCAGAATAAACTCAAACAACATAGCCACCAGATTAATGACGTCGTTGTCCACCTGGCTGGGCCGCAGTGACTGGCCCGACGAATTCTGTAACACCGTTTGCAGCTGCTGGTTCAGGGGTACCAGCGGCGCACCGGGATCGTTACCAAATGCTGTCTGAACCTGGCTCAGCCGCGCCAGCAGCGCATCGGTTTGCAGCCACTGACCACCACTGGCATGAGCCTGACCGTCACCATAAGCAGGCTGAGCCTGCCGCAGAAGCGCGCTTAATTGCGAAAAAGTAGCGGCAGAGACCTCTGCCTGAGGCTGCCCCACACCGTATCCATCTGCCTCTCGATAGACTGCTGATGGCGACGGCACAGGCGCGTCCTGGCGGCTGCGAGTCGTTTGCACCGGCCTGACAGCTTTGTTGTCAGGCAGAACACCTTCTTTGATCAGGGTCACATTGGCGCCGTGATACACCTCGCCGAGGCTAGTCACCAGCAGTTGGTCAAACAATTTCAGCACTATCAGCCGTGCTTTTATGTCAACGTCAAGATTTTTGCTGGCCGCGGCCAGTCCACCGCACAGAACTTCCGGGCACAAGGGCATCTGGTCGTCTTCCAGAGTCACACCGGGTAATAAATGGCGCACGCGCAAGCTCAGGTGACGTAACGCTTCGCTATATTGGTAACGCAGTTTTGTGACCATATTATCGATGGCCACCTGCTGTTCAAGTTCGGCGTGATCCAGCAGGCTAAGGGAACCTTCGTCGACACTGTCGAAGCTCGGAACGGTGCTCTGCGGGCGGAACTTGCCAATATCGTTGAAGGCCTGACCAACGTGATGCAACACCGCGACTGTCATCGACTTACGACGCAGACGAAGCTCACGCATGGCGTCAAAATAGCGGGTTTGTTCCTGATCAGTGCCGGCGCGATCGGCGAGTTCGAACAGGGCATCGTCAGCGCGATCAAAAAATTGATTCAGCACAGAACGGATACTCTGGGCAGACGCATCCCGTAGCCGAATTAACGCAGTCGGCAAAAAAAAGCGGGACGTCGAACCCTGTCCAGTAATGTTGACAACTTTTTTGTCCCGCACTATATCTACCTCCTGCTTATGCCGAACTGCTTTTTCCTTTGCCTGTCGAAATATACTTGCAATAGTATCATAAAGCCTTGATGCGTCAGAATGTGTCAGGATTTGTCAGGATTTGTCAGGATTTGTCAGGATTTGTCAGGATTTGTAGAGTCTTGAACTAGATCACACTCGGCAACGTGTGCGCGACGGTTGGCGAACGCCGGCGGGCGCGATAAACTCCGTTTCTGCCTATTTGTGCCACGTGCACCTAACTTCTCTGCCGTTACGGACACCACACCATGATCAGTGTCGAACTTCTGCGCCAGTCCAGAATTGAAACGGTCGCCCACAGTCTGCGCGAAGACATTGGCGACGGTGACATTACTGCACAACTCATCGCCGCCGACACCCGCGCTAGCGGCCGCGTGATTACCCGCGAACACGCCGTTATTGCCGGCCGCGAATGGGTAGATGAAGTATTTCGCCAAGTTGATTGCGACGTTATTCTGGACTGGCAGGTGGCAGACGGCCAACGCGTCGAACCTGGTCAACTACTGTTCCGCATGAATGGCCTGGCCCGCAGCCTGCTGACCGCCGAGCGTGCAGCCTTAAACTGGCTTCAAACCCTGTCTGCGGTAGCCACCAACGCCGCCCATTACGCGGCGCTGATCAGCCACACTCGTACGCAGCTGCTGGATACGCGCAAAACCCTGCCTGGCTTACGCCTGGCGCAAAAATACGCGATCACCTGTGGCGGCTGCAGTAATCATCGTTTGGGGTTGTGGGACGCTTTTCTGATCAAAGAAAACCACATTGCGGCCTGCGGTTCTATTGCGGCCGCTGTGCGTGCAGCGCGAGAACTGGCGCCGGGCAAACCGGTAGAAGTGGAAACCGAGAATCTGAACGAACTGCAGCAGGCTCTGGATGCTGGCGCCGACATCATCATGCTTGACGAGTTTTCCTTGGCGGATATGCGCGCAGCAGTGGCACAAGCTGCAGGCAAAGCGCGCCTAGAAGCCTCTGGCGGCATTGACGACAGCACCTTGGTGGCCATCGCCGAAACCGGTGTAGACTTTGTCTCTTTAGGTGCGTTGACAAAAAACCTGCGGGCCGTAGACCTGTCCATGCGCCTGGACGCCTGAGCGGCCATCACATTTCGTGACCTGGCGATAGCGCTCAGCCGGGCTTTGCACCCAGCAGTTCGTCCAGAGCTGCCAATTCGCGAATCAACGCCTGCCCGGGACCGGAACCGCTGCGATAGTGCTCTTCTGCCATAGGCGCCACGCCGCTGACCATGGGTAACGGCTGATCATCTTCAACCAGCTGTTTCATTCGCGCTAAAAGCACAAACTGCAGCCACTGCTCAAAGCTCATGGTATCCAGGCAAAACGGCTCGCGGCTGAGGTACTTTTCAGCGGCCAGAGGCTCGCTTTGCCAACAATTCATCTGACGCAGCTGAATTTCAATAGCCAGCAGACGGTCGGCAACTTGGTAAGTATGGCCAAGGGTGTCGGGTCCGTCTCTCATTCTTGCGCCGTTGGCGCCGCTTCGGCAGCCAGTGGTTCGCCGTGAAGAAGTCGGTAAAGGTCTTCAAACTGCTGGGTTAGCGGGTGTCGCGGTGCCATATGAATCAGTGGTTGGTGACACTGGTGAGACTCTTTCATTTTCACCGAACTAGACAAGCGCACCGACAGTACCGGCAAACCTTCCTGCTCCAGTTCAGCCAACAGCTTGGCCGGCAGACTGGCGCGGGCCTGGAACTGATTGGCAACAATACCTTCAATACTCAGCTCCGGATTGTGGTCCTCCTGCAGCTCTTGAATTTCGTGAATGATGCTGTAAAGCGCTTGGCGCGCGAAGTCATCGCAATCAAAAGGGATCAGGCAGCGCTGGGCTCCAATCAACGCCGAGCGGGTGTAAAAATTCAGCGCCGGCGCAGTATCGATGTAAATGTCGTCGAAATGTTGATCCAGCTTTTTCAGGGCTTCGCGCAGTTTGTAGATTTTGTGCTTGGCTTCAAGCTTGCGTTCCAAAAACTCCAACTCCGGGCTGGAAGGCAGCACCCAAAGGTTTTTAAAAGGCGTTGCGTGCACAAACGATTCTTCCGGGCGCCGGTTGAACACCGTGAACGACAAGGTCTGCTCCAGCAAATCGGCCGCGTTATTATCGAGCTCGGTGGCAGGCCGACCCATCAGGTAATGGGTTGAATTGCCCTGCGGGTCAAGATCAACCACTAAAGTGCGCTTGCCGCGAGCCGCACTGATCGCGGCCAGATTGCAGGTAATACTGGACTTGCCGACACCGCCTTTCTGATTGAATACCACCCGTCTCATCGCTCGTCTCCTTACTTGTGTATTAGCGTTCGCTCATAGCGACCGCAGTTACCAGTTCATTACGGTTTTCACAAACGGAATGGTCAGCCGGCGCTGGGCTTGCAGTGAATTTTCGTCGAGCGAGTCCAGAATGGCCAGCAGCTCCCCTAGGCCTCGCGGTGCGCGGCGCAGAATAAATCCGGCAACGTCGACAGCCATCACCAGGCCTCGCTGCTCTACGCGGGCCATCAGAATACGTTTGCGATCTGAATCGCGGTAAATACCCAGCTGCAGAGTCAAACCGTGGCTAAGACGGGAAGACAAATCGGGCAAAATGAATGGTAAAGACGCGGGCACGTCCGACAAGCTCACAACGAGCTGGTGGCCGGCATCCAGCATGCGGTTGTAAAGATGAAAAACGGCTTCTTCCCAGCCAGTCTGACCAACGACGCTGTCCAGATCGTCCAGGCACACCAAATTAAATTGCTCGAGCCCGGTCAGCGCATCTGGTCCAAACGGCCCCAGCTCGGTAATGCTGATGCAAACCGCTGATAACGACTGGCTTTCAGCGTAGTGGCATAGGGCCTGTAGCAGGTGGCTTTTGCCGGTATCGGAATCGCCACACAGCACCACCACTGGCACCGTTACCGGAGGCTGACAAGCCTGTTTTAAACGCTCTGCCACGGCCGCATTGCGCTCGCCGTGGAAGTTGTCGAAGCGGGCATCGTCACGCAATTTAACACCCAGAATGAGCTGTGAACTTGTCACGACAACCTGGCCCTCCATGCCCGTAAGCTCCAAGCGAGCAAATAGTGCGCGCCGCTAAGCACTGTCAGTATAGCAACCACCCAGACGAGCGCCGAATTTATCCATGGCGGCACCATGGTGATGACCTGCAATAGCATGGCCACCAGCACTGCAAAAATCTGAATCGCAGTGTTGAGTTTACCCAGTAGGCTCGGAGCCATTTCGAATCTGCCGATTCCATAATGAAATATCAGTGCGCCACAAACAATTAACAGATCGCGCCCCAGCACCAGCAAAAACAGCCACAAAGGAAATACCCCGCCCAGTGCCAACATCAGATAGGCGGTAATAAGCAAAGCTTTGTCCGCTAGCGGATCGACGATGGCGCCAAAGCGGGAGCGCCAGTCAAAGCGGCGGGCCAGATACCCATCCACGCCATCAGTCACCGCTGCCAACGTAAAAATAATCAATGCCATGGGATAACTGCCTGCGTGCAACTCCATAGCAAACGGAACAATCAACGCAATACGCAGAAAGGTCAGGGCATTCGGAATCCAGCGCCAATGATGCAAGCTCAAAGCGCCCTCCTCACATCGACCTTAACGCACCACCGCCGGGACCGGTGAAGGCTGCCAACGGTAAATCAGAACCGGATACAGCGCCTGCAAAGCCTGTTCCTCTGACGGTCCGGCCGCTGCTGGCTGAGACACCAAGCGGGAATCCAGCGTGATGTGGTCACGCAGTTGATCCAACTCACCAGAAAATGTCAGGCGCATGGTCAGCTCACTGCCCTTCACTTCAACGGGTACCACATTTTCAACAGCATTGATCAGCGCCAGAGCTTGGGTTATTTTGGCGTAGTCAGCCAATTTAGTCACGCCCTGCAGTACTAAATCCACTGTAGGTTGTTTACCTGCCTCGCCTCCGCTTGCCCCGTAACGGCTAACATAAAGTTCGGTCCAGCGATCGATGAGGGCCTGCGCGAGAGCCGCCGGCGAGTCTGCGTTCACCGCCTGCTCGCCAGGGCTATCAGAACTGAAGCCGTCCATCACCCAACCCGCGCGCCACTGATCACCGCTGCGACTAACCCGCACCAGCGCCATCACATCACGACCAACATCATTGGAAGCGCTGCGTACCCGGCTAACAAACTGGCCCCAGATATCCGACAGCAACTCGCGATTACCTGCCGCCCCCGCAACCGGTAACACCAGCGGCAAGCCGCGAGCCCGCGATGCGTTTTCAAGACCGGAGCGGAAATCGGCGCTGGCACCGTCAAGAGGGCCGATATCGGTAATCAATGCCCTCCGACCATTTTCTTCAAGCGCAACCCAGGCCAATGTCAGTGGCCGGTTGGCACCCCACACCGGCGCCTGAATTGAGGCCAGCGCCTGGGTGACTGCTACCGCGCCAAAGCTCATCTCTACCCGGCTTTCAGCACCTGCATTCAAAATCTGGTAAGACGTCAGCATAGACTCGGCCGTGCCAAGCACACCATCGATACCTTCGCGCTCTAATACTCCACGGCTGCCGGCAACACGCACCAGCACCTCACGCAACCCTGCGCCATAAGACGCCGATAACGCCTCTGGCCCAGAGCCTTGCAGAGCCACGTTGGCAGAATACAGATTGTTGACCGTTACTGCCTGAGCCTGAGCCGCCAACAGCAACATCGCCGCCAATGTCCAGCGCACAGCAGACTGCCTGACACGGGCCAGGGTGCTGACTACGAGACTGCAGTAAGACTCGGACAATGACTTGAATTCGATTGATCTTTGAAATTCAGGCCTGTCTCTCTTTTGAAATGCACGCATGTAAAAACCCGGCAATTGCATGGATGACGGACAGGATACACCAAGCCCCCGGGCCTGAGTAGCGCTGCGCCCCAGCAGCCTTGAGGCGGAATCGTGGCAATTACGGTTGGTACCCTTCACTGCACCTGCTAAAATCCGCCCCTTGACCCACTGGCCAACGGTTTACACCTCCATGAGCGAACACAAGCCCTCTTTGACTTACCGCGACGCAGGCGTTGATATTGACGCCGGCAATGAACTCGTCAACCGCATTAAAGCGACAGCAGCACGCACCCGTCGCCCGGAAGTGCTGGGCGGCCTGGGTGGGTTTGGTGCCATGGTTGCCATTCCTGCTGGCTATAAAGAGCCGGTTCTGGTATCCGGCACCGACGGCGTAGGCACAAAATTGCGCCTGGCCATGCAGTTACAAAAACACGACACCATCGGCATCGACTTGGTCGCCATGTGCGTGAACGACCTAATTGTGGGTGGCGCCGAGCCCCTGTTCTTTTTGGACTACTACGCCACCGGCAAACTGAATGTAGACGTTGCTGCCAGCGTGGTTGATGGCATAGGCGAAGGCTGTGAGCTGGCCGGATGCGCGCTGGTGGGTGGTGAAACTGCCGAGATGCCGGGCATGTACGAAGGTGACGACTACGATCTTGCCGGATTCTGCGTTGGCATAGCCGAGCGCGCTGATATTATTGACGGCAGCCGCGTGCGCCCGGGTGATGCGCTGCTGGCCATGGGCTCTTCCGGCCCCCACTCCAACGGTTATTCGCTGATCCGCAAAATCTTGGAAGTCAGCAACGCCGATCTGAATCAGCCAATAGGCGATACCACCTTGGCCGAGGCCCTGATGGCCCCGACACGCATCTATGTTAAAAACCTGCTAAAGCTGATTCGCGACATAGACGTACGTGCTCTGTCACACATTACCGGTGGCGGCCTGCCCGAGAACATACCCCGCGTATTGCCCAAGGGCACCGTGGCCGCAATTGATACCGCCAGCTGGCAGCTACCGCCTGTATTTCAGTGGCTAAAAGACACCGGCGGCGTGGCCACTGAAGAAATGTACCGTACGTTTAACTGCGGCATTGGCATGGTGCTATGCATCCCACAGGACCAACTGTCGCTGACGCTGGACACACTCAATGCCATGGGCGAAACAGCCTGGCATCTTGGTACTATTGAAGCCGGCGCGGATCGCCAAGCCGACAGCGTTGTACGCTACCAGCCGGGACTGCTGGCCATATGAAAGCGGATCCGTCACCGCGCCCCAAGATTCTGATTCTAGTGTCAGGCGAGGGCAGCAACCTGCAGGCGCTGATTGAAGCCAGCCGTGAGCGCGACTACCCCGCCGACATCGTGGCGGTTGGCAGTAATCAGGCCAAGGCCCCAGCACTGGCGAAGGCTGCCCATGCAAACATTCCGACCTTTGTGATTGAACACGGTCGCTATGGCAGTCGCGATGAATTCGACGGCGCTCTGATGCAGGAAATCCGCCGCCATAACCCGGACTTGATTGTGCTAGCCGGTTTCATGCGCATCCTGAGCGAGGGTTTTGTCCGCGCGCTCCGCGGCCAACTACTGAACATTCACCCCTCGCTGCTGCCAAAATACACTGGCTTGAACACCCACCAGCGCGCATTGAACGCCGGTGATAAGACGCACGGAGTATCTGTGCACTTTGTCACCGAGGAACTGGATGGCGGGCCGATTATTGCCCAGGCCCAGATTGCAGTGGGCCCGGACGATAGCGCCGAAACCCTGGCGCAGAAGGTGCAGGCCCAAGAGCATGTACTTTATCCGATTGTGGTGCGTTGGTGCTGTGAAGGCCGCGTGCAACTGGGGGCTGAACAGGTTTTGTTTGATGGCCAAGCGCTTCACCAACCATTGGTGTTGCCGGCAAACTAATCGCCCGAACGCTGTGCTTGAGGAGGCTGTCATGCAGAAAAAAGCCCTGGTTAGATCCGCTTTCCCGGGCTTACCCCTGCTGGTCAGCGTGGCCTTACGGTTGTGCCTGATTGTCTTTATGACACCTGTGCTGGCTGAAGTGGGTGGCGAGCCTTCGGACACGCCCAGATTAGCGCCTTTCGAAGCCTCTTTTTCTGCCTCTATCGAGCAGGGCATTACCTTGAGCGGTAGCGCCAGGCGTATTCTTCGTGACCAGAATAACGGCGTTTGGCTTTATCGCACCTCGGTAAAATCGTTTATAGCCGATATTGAAGAATCGGTGGTTCTGAAGTGGCAGGACGGCCAAGTCATTCCTTTGCGCTATCGCTATAAGCTTTCAGGTTTGCTGATTCGAGACCGCGAAGAAACCATCGATTTTGACTGGAAGCAAAATCTTGCGACCGGGCGCTATAAAGATAAAGCATTCGAAGTCGCCCTCAGCCCCGGCCTGCTGGACCCACTGGGCTACCAACTGCAGTTGCACCAAGACATCAAGGCCGGTAAACGGGAAATGGAGTACCTTTATGTGCGCCACGGCCGGGTGGCCAAGGAACAATTTGCAGTCATTAACGAGGGGGTGATTGAAACACTCCAAGGCGAGATGAACGCTCTGACAGTGGAAAAACTGCGTGGCGAAGGCGCCAAGCGGGAGACACTGATGTGGTTCGCCCCGAAATTCGACCACATGCTGGTGCAATTGCTACAAACCGAGCCTGATGGCAGCCGCTACGAGCTCCTCCTGAAAAGCATAAAAAAGCTCTAATCTGCGTCTGGACTGCGGGCATCAGTCCGCCGTTTCAGCCTCAATCCAAACGGCTTTAACTTCTTCAGCAATAATCCTCAGCCCTTCGGCAACCTGCTCGTCGTCCTGCGAATAGGTCACCCGCAGGCACTCGTCACGGTGATTCCAGCCATCCTCGGGCAGCCCCGGGAAAAAGTAATGGCCAGACACCACCAGTACACCGCGAAGCTTCAAGCGCTGATAAAGTTCCAGGCTGGTAATCGGTAAATCCGGAAACCACAGCCACAGGAACATCGCGCCCTCGGGTTTGTGGATATACCAGTGGCAAGGCGCGTCTGCCATGGCGCGGGTGAACGCTGCCACGGCGCGCTGCATTTTGGCCTTGTAGAACGGGCATACCAGGTCACGGCTTAGGGTCAAGATCTCCCCCGAGCGCACCAGCGGCTCCGCCAGCATGGCACCAAAGCTTCCGGTGGCCAGATTCATAATCGCATTAATGCTCGCCAGCGCCTTGATGGTCGGCGCCGCAGCAATCACGATACCGGTGCGGGCCGCAGGCAACCCTAGCTTGGACAGGCTCAAGCACAGAATGATCTGCTCGTTCCAGGTCGGTTTGGCGTCGGTAAACAACAGGCTGGGAAACGGTGTGCCGTAGGCGCCATCCACAATCAACGGGATATTTTGGCGCCGCGCCAAGGTTTCCAGTTGCGCCAGCTCGTCGTCGGTGATCACGTTGCCGGTGGGATTGGTTGGTCTGGACACGCAAATCGCGCCGGTTTCGCCGGTCACCTCTACCGCGTCAAAGTCGATTCGGTATTTGAACTCGTGGGCACCAGTGAAGGAAATATCAGGCTGCACCGCATGAAACAGATCCGCGTCTATGCCTGCGTCGGCATAACCGATGTACTCTGGTGCCAGCGGCAACAGAATGTGTTTGTGCACGCCATTGCCGTAGTCACCACCGAACATGTTGAACAGCATAAAAAATGCTGCCTGACTGCCGTTGGTGAGCGCAATGTTCTCGCTCGTCAGGTCCCAGCCGTACTCACGTCGCAACAATTCCGCCAGCGCGGCAATAAACTGCTTTTCGCCCTGAGGGGGATCGTAAACGCCCACCAGGCGACGCATATCGGCGTCACTCTGGCTGAGCTGAACAAGAATCTCCCGAACCCGCTGCTGTATTTCAGGAATATGGCCGGGGTTGCCGCCGCCCATCATGATCAGGTCATCGCCCGAGGCCATGGCATTACCCAAATCGTCCATCAACGAGGTAATACCGGCATCCGCCGTAAATTTCTGGCCGAAGGCAGAGAGTCTCATCAGATCCAGTCCGTTAATTGAACAGCGTTGGTCAAGCCGTGTTATTCAGTCAGTGTCAATCGGACAGCGAAATGCCCAGATTACTAACACCATCGTTTTCAGCCTGCTGACGCAGGGAATCGATAAATTCTTGTCGCGGAACGCGCTGGCGCTTTAATTCCAGCACCAGGTCGCGCTGAAACAACTTGTCCTCTTTCATCAAGGGATGCTGGTCCAGCAGGCGCACCAGTTCGTCTTCGCTTAGTTCTTCGGCCTCCGAAACCTCAACAAAACTCATCACTGTTGCCGTGGCAAGCTGTGAAGCTTCTGTCGCCCTATGCTTGCCCGGGTTCAGCCTGTTCAAAAGCGCTTGCTCCAGCAACTGGCAGAAGTCATATGCAGGGTACACGCCGTAGGCGTCGTATTCCTCAACGTCCGGCGACAGCGCTTCTAGCTTGCGCAGCCACTGGGGAATGGCAGCCTCGATGGCGTCTGGCTTTAACAGATTCCAACCCGCATCCAGAATCTGGCGCATTTTAGCGCCGGTTTTCAGTTCCATGGCATCTGCAAACAGGGCGTAATTGGGAAACGCCCGCTCGGCCAGCGATAGCACAAACGCGCATTCACGCCAGCCCTGTAGCTGCTGTACTGCTTTCAAAAACTGATTGGCGTTCATGTGCGCGGCAGCGTTACGCCAGTTTGGCCCAAGTACTTGCCGCCCCGGTCTTTATAGCTGGTCTCACAGACTTCGTCAGCCTCGAAAAACAGCATCTGCGCCACGCCTTCGTTGGCGTAAATTTTTGCCGGCAAGTTGGTGGTGTTGGAAAACTCCAAGGTCACCTGGCCTTCCCACTCTGGCTCAAGCGGAGTGACGTTGACAATAATGCCGCAACGGGCATAGGTGGACTTGCCCAGGCAGATGGTCAGCACATTGCGGGGAATGCGAAAATATTCCACAGTACGCGCCAGCGCAAACGAGTTGGGCGGGATAATACAAACGTCGCTGGTGATGTTAACAAAGCTGTTTTCGTCAAAATTCTTCGGGTCTACCGTGGCGGAATGCACATTGGTGAAGATTTTGAACTCGGTGCTGCACCGCACGTCGTAGCCATAACTGGAGGTACCGTAGGAAATTACCCGGCCCTTTTCCGATTCACGCACCTGGCCGGGCTCGAAGGGCTCGATCATCTTGTGTTGCTGCGCCATGCGGCGAATCCACTTGTCGGGTTTAATGCTCATGCTGGTTTCTCATATCCCGGAGTTATAAAGGGCGACAGTTTAACTGTTGGCCGGTTTTAGTGCGAATTCCAATGGTCGGTGACCGACACGCTGGAAATAGCGCCGCTTAAGTGGCGTTCACGCTTTGACAACTCCGCCCCCACTCGGCGGGCAATGTCCAGATAGCGCCGCGCCACTTCCGAATCCGGCTCTGCGGCCACCGTGGGCTTGCCACCATCGGTTTGCTCGCGCACGGTTTTGTGCAGTGGCAACTGGCCCAACAGTACGGTGTCGTAGTCATCGGCAATACGCGCTCCGCCATCGGTGCCAAACAACGCTTCTTGGTGGCCGCAGTTACTGCAGATGTGCACGCTCATATTTTCCACCACACCCAACACCGGTATTTCCATTTTACGGAACATTTCAATACCACGCCGGGCGTCCATCACAGCAATATTCTGCGGCGTAGTGACAATTACCGCGCCGGTTACCGGCACTTTTTGCGCCAGCGTCAGCTGGATATCACCGGTGCCCGGCGGCATATCCACAATTAGATAGTCCAACTCGCCCCAAAGAGTATGCTGCAGCAGCTGCATAAGAACACCTGTGACCACTGGGCCACGCCAGATCATCGGGGTTTTGTCGTTAGCCAGATACGCCATAGAATTCGTTTTCAAACCGTGGGCTTCAATTGGAATAAAGTACTTTTGCTCCTGCACCCTTGGCTTTTGGCCATCCGGCACGCCCAGCATCATACCTACGCTGGGGCCGTAAATATCGGCATCCAGCACGCCCACCCGGGCGCCTTCGTGCTGCAGCGCCAGAGCCAGATTCACCGCAGTGGTGGACTTGCCCACGCCGCCTTTACCAGAAGCCACAGCAATAATGTTTTTAACCCCGGGAATTGATGGTAGTTCTTTCTGAGCTCTGTAGGCGTGAATTTTTTGGGCCACGTGAATGTCCGAGCTTTCCACACCTTCAACAGATTCCAGCGCATTCCCCACCAGCTGTTTCAAAGCCCCGGCAATGCCTTTGGACGGATAGGGCAACTCCACCATCACGGTCACTTTGCCGCGCTTGTCCACGTCCAGCTTTTTTATCGCATCCAGCTCGTACAGGTCTTTTTCAAGGTACGGATCGCGGTATTCGCGAATGGCTGCTTCCAGAGCCTGGTGGGGAATCGTGGTCATAACATCACTCCGGGAGAGTTTAGGGACAGCACAGAAAGAGTTCAGAAAGATTTTAGGCCGGTAATGCGGCACTTAAACGGGGTTTCGGATGAAAAAATTCTGCGTGGAAGGTATCATTTGAGCCCAATTCTGGCCATACAGGATACCCGCGTTCCGTGCGCAAATCCGCGCGGGGGTGTTTTGTCGATTCGCGGCCCACATTCAATTCCAGCAAAGGTTCAAGCTCAACCATGACGCAAGCGAGTGCGAAGCAAAAACGGGACATTCTGGTCACCAGTGCCCTGCCCTATGCCAACGGCCCCATCCACCTGGGCCATTTGCTGGAATACATCCAGACCGATATATGGACGCGTTACCAGAAACTGCGCGGCCATACTTGTTATTACGTTTGCGCCGACGATGCTCACGGCACCGCCATCATGCTCCGCGCCGAGCGGGAAGGTATTACCCCCGAGCAGTTGATTGACCGCATTCGCCAGGAACATCAGCAAGACTTTGGCGACTTCCTGATCCGCTTTGACAATTACTACACCACCCATTCTGAAGAGAACCGTCAGTTTTCAGAGTTTATCTACCGTCAACTGCAGCAGAACGAGCACATTGCGACTCGCACGATTACCCAATCGTTCGACCCTGAAAAAAACATGTTTCTGGCCGACCGGTTTATCAAGGGCACTTGCCCCAAGTGTAAAACCGACGATCAATACGGCGATAACTGCGAAGTCTGTGGTGCCACCTACTCACCCACCGAGCTGATCAACCCTCGTTCGGCGGTGTCCGGAGCCACGCCCATCGAAAAAGAATCCGAGCACTTTTTCTTCAAACTGCCGGATTTTGCCGACTTCCTGGCCAAATGGACTCGCAGCGGTACCCTGCAGCCGCAGGTAGCCAATAAGCTGGCTGAATGGCTGGATGCTGGCTTGCACGACTGGGACATCAGCCGTGACGCGCCCTACTTCGGTTTTGAAGTGCCAGACGCGCCGGGCAAATATTTTTATGTGTGGCTGGACGCACCCATCGGCTATCTAGCCAGCTTCAAAAACCTGTGCGTCCGCGAAGACATCGATTTCGAACACTTCTGGAAAGCCGATTCCAGCGCCGAGGTTTACCACTTCATCGGCAAGGACATCATCAATTTTCACGCCCTGTTCTGGCCGGCTATTCTGCACGACACCGGTTTCCGCACGCCCACCGCGGTTTGGGCGCACGGTTTTGTGACCGTTAATGGCAAAAAAATGTCCAAATCCCGCGGCACCTTTATTATGGCCCGCACCTACCTGGACTTTCTGAATCCGGAATACCTGCGTTATTACTTTGCGGCCAAACTCACCGGCGGCGTTGATGACATGGATTTGAACCTGGACGATTTTGCCGCCCGGGTAAACTCGGATCTCGTGGGCAAGGTGGTTAACATAGCCAGCCGCAGCGCCGGCTTTATCAGCAAGCGCTTTGACGGCAATCTGGGTCAAGTCACCGAGATCGACAAGCTCAACGAATTCATCAACGCCGGCGAAGAGCTGGCCGGCTACTACGAAAACCGCGAGTTTGGCCGCGCCATGCGACGAATCATGGAGTTGGCGGATATTGCCAATCAGTACGTCAACGACGAACAACCCTGGGTAGTGGCCAAGCAGGAGGGCGAAGACGAAAAACTTCAGGCCATCTGCACCAACGCGCTGAACATGTTTCGCCTGCTGATGACTTACCTTGCGCCGGTACTGCCAAAAACCGCCGACGCCTCGGAATCTTTCCTGAACGCCAAGCTGGACTGGAACAACCGCGCCGAGCTGTTGCAAGATCACGGCATTAACAAGTTTCAACCGCTGATGAGCCGGGTGGACATGGCGCAGATCGAAAAAATGCTCGATGCCTCAAAGGAACAGCTGCCGGCGACTGAAACGCCAGCAGAAGCCGCGCCGGAAACACCACTGGAGCCCATCAGCCCGGAAATCGAGTTTGACGACTTCGCCAAGGTGGACCTGCGGGTGGTCAAAATCATCAAAGCAGAGCACGTAAAGGGCGCCGACAAGCTGTTACGCCTGACACTTGACGTGGGACATGGCGAACGCAACGTGTTTGCTGGTATTAAGTCAGCCTACGCGCCCGAAGAACTGGAAGGCCGTTTAACCGTAATGGTTGCCAACCTGAAAGCCCGCAAAATGAAATTCGGCCTGTCCGAAGGCATGGTGCTGGCAGCCGGCCCTGGCGGCAAAGACATCTTTATTCTGTCGCCAGACTCCGGCGCTACGCCCGGCATGCGGATAATGTAAGTCGTTAATAGAAAATAGCCAGCGAGGCCCGAAACAACCATGACCGAGTACCTGCTCATACTGGTCAGTACCATACTGGTCAACAATTTCGTGCTGGTTCAATTTTTGGGCCTGTGCCCGTTTATGGGGGTGTCCAGCAAACTGGAAACCGCCATGGGCATGTCGCTGGCGACCACCTTTGTGCTGACATTGTCGTCGGTGTGCAGCTATCTGGCGTACACCTATTTATTAGAGCCTTTGAATCTGGCGTTTTTGAAAACCATCACCTTCATTTTGGTGATAGCGGTGGTGGTGCAGTTCACCGAAATGGTGGTACGCAAAACCAGCCCTCTGCTGTACCGGGTGCTGGGCATTTTTCTGCCACTGATTACCACTAACTGTGCGGTATTGGGTGTGGCCCTGCTGAACCTGAACCGCAACAACAATTTTGTCGAATCGGTGCTTTATGGGTTTGGTGCCGCACTTGGGTTTTCCTTGGTACTGATTTTTTTTGCCGCCATGCGCGAGCGCATCGCGGTATCCGACGTGCCTGTTGCCTTTCGCGGCGCAGCCATCGGTATGGTGACCGCAGGGCTCATGGCTCTGGCGTTTTTAGGTTTTACCGGCCTGGTCAGCGTGTAACGGAGCCCTTGGTTTATGTGGACAAATATCATCATCGCAGTTGCCGTTTTATTAGGCCTAGCTGCCGTGTTTGGAGCCCTGCTGGGCTTTGCCGCCGAGCGTTTCAAGGTAGAAGGCAACCCGCTGGTCGATCAGATAGACGCACTTTTGCCGCAAACCCAGTGCGGCCAGTGTGGTTTCCCCGGCTGCCGACCCTATGCTGAAGCCATCAATAACGGCGAAGCCATCAACAAGTGCCCGCCGGGCGGCGAAGCCACCATCAACGCCCTGGCCGACCTGCTGGACGTAGAGCCCCAACCTCTGGACGCCGAACACGGCGCGGCGCAAGCCAAGCGGGTAGCCGTGATTCGCGAAGACGAATGCATTGGCTGCACCAAGTGCATCCAGGCCTGCCCCGTAGACGCCATTCTAGGCGCTGCCAAACACATGCACACGGTGATAGAAAGCGAATGTACCGGCTGTGATTTGTGCGTGGAGCCCTGCCCGGTTGACTGTATCGACATGATCGTTATTGAACCGGACATTCACAGCTGGACCTGGGCGCCGCCTGTCGCACTGGATAAGGCACCCAATGAAGTGCCCAGCGCTACCGATGCCCGCGTAATTGCCACCGACAGCCAGGCCGAAACCCACGAAGCGAGCCTGTCATGACCCAGCTGTGGAACTTTGGCGGCGGCATACACCCGCCAGAAAACAAAAGCCAATCCAGCAGTCGGCCAATCCGCCCCGCTGGCTTGCCCGCGAGATTGATACTGCCGTTGCAACAGCACATTGGCGAGCCTGCACGCTGTATTGTCGAGCCTGGACAAAAGGTGCTGAAAGGCGAAGTCATCGCCCAGGTAGGCAACGGCATGGGCGTTCCGGTACACGCACCTACATCCGGCATCGTTCAGCGTATTTCCCTCGAACCTGTGCCGCACCCGTCGGGTATGAGCGACACCTGCGTGGTGCTGATACCCGACGGCGAGGAGCGCTGGTGCGAGTTGGTACCCCAGCCGGAATATCGCAAGCTAGAGCGCGACAAAGTACTGGTGCTGATTCGTCAGGCCGGCATTGTGGGCCTGGGCGGCGCCGGTTTTCCAACCAACATCAAACTACGGCCGTCTGTAGACCGCAAAGTCGACACCTTGATTCTCAACGGCGCCGAGTGCGAGCCCTACATTACCGCCGACGACATGACCATGCGCGAGAAGGCAGGCCAGGTGATGGCCGGTCTGCGCATAATGGCCTGGCTCCTGCGCCCCTCGCGGGTGGTGATTGGCATCGAAGAAAACAAACCCGAAGCCATTGCCGCTTTGCGGCAGGCTGCAGAGGGCAGCAAAACCGAAATTGCAGTCATTCCCACCATCTATCCGTCCGGTGGTGAAAAACAGCTGATTCAGATTCTGACCGGCCAAGAGGTGCCCAGCGGTGGCATACCGGCGGATATTGGCGTGATGTGCCAGAACATTGGTACCGCGGTAGCGGTTGCCGATGCTATCTTGCAAGGCAAACCACTGATTTCTCGCGTGATGACGGCCACCGGTGAAGCCTTGGCCGAACCCGGCAACTTTGAAGTCTTGGTTGGTACCCCCGCCAGCCATTTACTGACTTGCGCCGGTGTTAGTAAAGAGCACATGTCGCGCCTGGTGCTCGGCGGCCCGATGATGGGCTATACGCTGCAGAACACGGATACCCCGCTGATAAAAACCAGCAACTGCGTGATTGCCGCCAGCGCCAGTGAACTGCCCGCGCCGGCGCCAGAACAACCGTGCATTCGCTGCGGCCTGTGCGCCGAAGCCTGCCCGATGGAGCTTTTACCCCAACAGTTGTTCTGGCACGCCAAAGCCACAGAGTTTGAAAAAGCCGAACATCTGAATCTGTTTGACTGCATCGAATGCGGTGCCTGCTCGTACGTGTGTCCGAGTTCCATTCCTCTGGTGCAGTATTACCGCTTTGCCAAAGGCGAAATTCGCCTACAACGAGCCGAACAGCAAAAGTCCGACCGTGCCCGCGTACGCTTTGAAGCCCGCCAGCAGCGCCTTGACCGTGAACAGCAGGAAAAAGATCAGCGCCGCAAAGACCGCGCGTTGGCCGCCGTCAAAGCTCAGGAACAAAAAACCGCCGACGCCCAGGCGACGGCTCAAGACGGCGCGGTAACCAACGAGCGTTTAGGCAAATCTGCCCTGGTAGAGCAAGCTCTGGCCCGTAAAAAAGCCAAAGCCGCGGCGGCTAGCGCTGAGCGCACCGAGCCTGCAACACAACTGTCGAAAGAAGCAGCACCGTCTGAAACATTCACATTCGAACATGCAGACAAAATTGCTGTAGCCGAGACGGCTCCAAGCATAGAAGAACTGGAACAGCAGCTGACTCAGGTCCAAACCAAACTGGAAAAAATGCAGAGCATGCTGGAAGACGCTCGCAGCGGCCAAGCGCCCAACGTCGACAAGCTCGAACGCGCCGTTGATAAGAATATCGAGCGGGTCAGGCGCGCACAGCGGGCGATTGATGATGCCCAACAGCAGGCCGTGCCCGCCAACGGCAACGCCGAACCGGCGCTAAGCCGGTCAAACGATTAAACTATTAAAAAACAGGCTGTAACATCATGGCGCTTGTGCAACAGTCTTCCCCACACGCCCACCGGGCTCGCCCTACGTCGCGGATAATGTTGTGGGTAATGATCGCCGCGGTGCCGGGGTTGCTGGCGCAAACGGTATTTTTTGGCTGGGGTAATCTGATTAACGTGGTCTGGTGCATTGCGCTGGCACTGGCTACTGAGGCCGCCATTCTAAAATGGCGGAGCAAGCCCGTCGGGTTTTTCCTGAAAGACAACACGGCGGCTGTAACCGGCCTGTTGCTGGGCCTATCGCTGCCGCAATTTGCGCCCTGGTGGGTGTCTGCGGTGGCGGTTTTCAGCGCCATTGTGGTGGCCAAACAGCTTTACGGCGGCCTGGGTTCCAATCCGTTCAATCCGGCTATGGTGGGTTACGCTCTGGTGCTGATTTCATTTCCGCTGGCGATGACCACCAATTGGGCCGCACCGGTCGGCATAGGGCAGGACGCACCCGGGTTTGGCGAAACCCTCAGCGCCATTGCTTCGGGCCAGCAAACCGCCGTTGACGGCTGGACAATGGCCACCCCGCTGGACGAATACAAACACAAGGTAGGCAGCCACACCGCCGCGGAAATTACGGTTCACCCCACCTTTGGCAACTTTGTCGCTCGCGGCTGGGAGTGGGTGAACGCAGCTTTCCTGGCAGGCGGCCTGGTGTTGTTGGCGCTGCGTATTATCAGCTGGCACATACCCGTCGGTTTTTTGGGTGGGCTGGTAGCCATGAGCCTGCTGTTTGGCACCAACGCCGACCAGTATGCACCGCTTTCGCTGCATCTGCTGGCCGGTGGCACCATGCTGGGGGCATTCTTCATCGCCACCGATCCAGTGTCGGCAGCCACCAGCCGCCAAGGCAAGCTGATTTATGCGGTGGGCATTGGCGCTTTGGTTTACCTGATACGCAGCTGGGGCAACTATCCAGACGCCGTAGCGTTCAGCGTGTTACTAATGAACTTTGCGGTGCCGTTTATTGACTACTACACACCGCCGCGCACCTACGGTCACCACAAGGCTCGACGCGGTTTACCCACCCGGAAGCAGGGCTGACTTTATGGCAACCATGGCTCAATCCATAAGCCGCAGCGCCATCGGCCTTGGCCTTTTTGCGGTGATAACCGGTGGCACCATAGCCCTGACCCAGGCAGTCACCAAGGAGCGTATTGCCGAGCAGACAGCACGGGCCGAAGCCGCTGCTCTGTTCGAAATCATTCCCGAAAGTGCCCATAGTAATGACATGCTGAATGACACCATCAGCTTGCCAGACGCTGCTGTTCTTAACAGTGGTGAAACGCCAAGCGCTTGGGTAGCCCGACAGCAGAGCGACTTGGTTGGCTTTATTATTCCGGTCACGGCCACAGACGGCTATTCCGGCGACATCAACCTGTTGGTGGGCATTACTCCGTCTGGCGAGTTATTGGGTGTACGGGTGACCGGACACCATGAAACACCAGGGCTGGGGGATCGCATAGACACCCGAAAATCGGATTGGGTTTACCAGTTTAACGGCCATTCGCTGGCCAATACGTCGGGCAAGCAGTGGAATGTAAAGAAAAACGGCGGCGAATTTGACCAGTTCACCGGTGCCACCATTACCCCCCGGGCAGTGGTCAAGGCGGTTCACAAAACCCTGGTGTATGTGCGCGAACACCAAGCCGAAATTCGCCAAAGCCTGGGCTTGCCCGTCGAGCGTGGCAACCGCAAGCAACGCAATGCCGTTGCCAGTCATTTTCCCGAGCCGGAGCACTGATTGCCATGGCAACAAAAACATCACGCGAGATTATTCGCGACGGTCTTTGGAGTAATAACCCCGCGCTAGTTCAGGTTTTGGGGCTGTGCCCTTTGCTGGCAGTCACCAGCACAGTGGTGAACGCACTGGGGCTGGGGCTGGCCACACTGCTGGTATTGATGGGTTCAAATCTGGCGGTATCGCTGATAAGGAACTTTGTAAACGAATCTGTTCGCCTGCCGGCGTTTGTGATGATCATCGCCTCGTTTGTAACCTGCGCCGAATTGCTAATGCAGGCATACACTTACGAGCTGTATCAGATTCTGGGCATTTTCATCCCATTGATTGTGACTAACTGCGCCATTCTAGGCCGCGCCGACGCCTTTGCATCACGCAACCCTCCGGGGCTCGCGCTGCTCGACGGTGCCATGATGGGGTTGGGCTTCTTGCTGGTGCTGGTCATGCTGGGCGCCATGCGCGAACTGATCGGCCAAGGCACGCTGTTCGCGGACATGCACCTTCTGCTGGGGCCCGTGGCCGCCGAGTGGACACTGCGCCCGTTTGCGGATTACCCCAACATGCTGTTTATGATGCTACCACCCGGAGCGTTTATGGGTCTGGGCCTGCTGATCGCACTGAAAAACGTGATTGACAGTCGAATTGAAGAAAAACGCAAAGCCGCGCAAGTTGAAACGGTTAGCGCTGGCACTAAACGGGTGCGAGTTACTGGCAGCCTTTCGTAATAAAAATAATGACAAAAAACGAACGATAGATTGCAGGTGTAACCTCGCCTGGCACAACACCCACTTCATCGAACGACGGTTATGAACAAACAGAAACGCACAGAAATTTTCCGCCGTTTGCGGGAAGAAAATCCCAAGCCGGTCACCGAACTGAGCTACAGCTCCGATTTTGAATTGCTGATTGCGGTCATTCTGTCGGCGCAGGCCACCGATGTGGGCGTTAACAAAGCCACCAACAAACTGTATCCTATTGCGAACACCCCTGAGGCCATTTTTGCCCTGGGCGTGGATGGCCTTAAGAAATACATAAAAACCATTGGTCTGTTTAACAGCAAAGCCGAAAACGTGATAAAAACATGTCGCGCGCTGATCGACCGGCACGAAAGCCAAGTACCGCAAACCCGGGAAGAACTGGAAGCATTGCCCGGTGTTGGCCGCAAAACCGCCAATGTGGTGCTGAACACCGCCTTCGGTCAAATCGCCATGGCCGTAGATACTCACATATTCCGAGTATCTAACCGTACCGGTATTGCTCCGGGTAAGAACGTGCTGGACGTGGAAAAGCGTCTGATACGCCTGGTACCGCAGGAGTTTTTGCTGGATGCCCATCACTGGCTTATTCTGCACGGGCGCTACACCTGCATCGCCCGAAAACCTCGGTGCGGTGCTTGTCTCATTGAAGATTTGTGCGAGTTCAAGGACAAACGCGACTATATATGATCCATTATGCTCGATCAGGCCCGGCTACCAACACCTGAGCGGCGCTGGCAACCCTGACGGCTACTGAAATAAAAGATTTCCAGTTAGCCCTTCTTTTTCCAATATCTCGCGCAGCCTACGTAGAGCTTCCACTTGGATCTGGCGCACTCGTTCTCGGGTCAGTCCGATTTCTTGCCCAACTTCTTCTAGCGTACTAATAGGATAGCCACGCAAACCAAAACGGCGCGCCAGCACTTCCTGCTGTTTTTCGCTAAGTTGGTCAATCCACTGTTGCAGGCAAACCGAAATGTTGTTGTCCTGCAGTACATCGGCGGGATCTGCTGCGCCTTCGTCGGCTACCGTATCCAGAAGGGATTTTTCACCACCGGCGCCAATCGGCGTGTCCATGGAAGCAACGCGCTCGTTCAACCCGAGCATACGTTTAACATCTTTGACCGGTTTGTCGACCTTACGAGCAATTTCTTCAGCTGTGGGTTCGTGGTCTAGTTGCTGGGTCAGCTCGCGGGCCGCCCGCAGATAAAGGTTGAGTTCTTTCACCACGTGAATGGGCAAGCGAATAGTGCGGGTCTGGTTCATGATACCGCGTTCGATGGTTTGGCGAATCCACCAGGTGGCATAGGTAGAGAAGCGAAACCCGCGCTCTGGATCAAACTTCTCAACCGCGCGAATCAAACCAAGGTTACCTTCTTCAATCAGATCCAACAGAGTCAAACCGCGATTCACATAGCGCCGGGCGATTTTTACAACCAGCCGCAAGTTGCTTTCGATCATGCGTTTACGACCTGATTCCTCGCCTTTTCGGGCTAGGCGTGCAAAGTATACTTCCTCTTCAGGGGTAAGCAGCGGCGAAAAGCCTATTTCGTTGAGGTAAAGCTGTGTGGCATCCAGCTGCTTGCTACTGCTGTAATAACGACTGCTCGCCGGACGACCAGCAGGTTTCGCGGTTGTTTTGTTGGTAACCTTGCGCGGTGAGGCTGTATCTCCGGATTTTGGTTTCTTCTTTTCAGCGTCTTCGGACTGCTCGACGCGATCGACAATCAAGTCTTCCTGATATTGTGACATTCTGTTTGCCCCGCCTCTAAATGATCCTGGACAGCGCCCGTGTTTTGTTTGTTAGGTCGGGCGTGCCGTTCTATTCGTGGTCGTATTCAGGACATCAATTCATGGCCACCTTGGCCGCTGTTGTTTCATTATTATTTTGTGTGCGTGTACGTTTTTTTACCTATTATTCCCTAGTCTACCGCGCTGGTAAATAATATGCTGGATTAACTGGGTTGCCATTTTTTCGTATTTCAAAATGCAACATTGGCCGCCCTGCGCCACTGCTGCCCAATTCGGCAATTATCTGACCAGCCTGAACGTTCGCCCCTTCTTTAACCAATATTTTACGGTTGTGTCCGTAGGCGCTGAGATACTGCTCGCTGTGATTAACGATTACAAGGTTGCCATAACCCAGCAAACCACTGCCTGCGTAGACCACACTTCCGCCAGCAGCAGCCCGTACAGAGTCGCCGGATTCTCCGGCAATATCAATCCCTTTGTTGACTTTCCCGGATGCTGAAAAGTTAGCAATTACAGTGCCAGAGTGAGGCCACCGCCATTTTATATCGGCAACGGTCTGGGTCTGCGACGCCAAAGGCGCGCTTGTATCAGGCTTTCGGCTAATCACAGGTTGTCCGGTCGGCTTGGGGTCTCGGGCGCTACTGCTCGTTACTGCCGCTGCGCTGCGCTTGCCCCCAGCTCCTGCAACCGCTGTAGCGGGCGCTCGGCCACGCTTGTCAAGACGCAACATCTGGCCCGGTAGAATAGTCCAAGGTGCTCGCAAACCATTTGCGTTACCCAACTCCCGATAATCGCGACCATAGCGCCAGGCAATGCCGTAAAGCGTTTCCCCGGACTTGACCATGTGCTGGCCCCAATACACCGGGGGGTTATAAATGTCGTCCTGATAAAGCGCCGCCGTATTGCAACCGCCCAGCATTAACGTCAGCCACAACAGAGCTGCGACTGGATAGTTGAAAAAAACGCGAAGCTGGGAAATCACGACATAGGTACCGATGCGGTTATGAAATAGTCGGCTTAACAATAATGCAAGCCCGCGCCGGTGTCTAAGTAGTTTCGGGATATTCGCTGTAAGCCACTATTGTTGCGGTGATTTTTCTAACTGGCACAATAGGCTTTACGGGCACTCATGTTACCCAAGGGAACAGTGTCTTTTACATTTCGTAACATTTAGGAGCGTTTACGCCCGGCAAAACGCTGCCCCAACCACTCCACCACCAGCACTAGCAGAATGCCCGCCACGGCCATCAGTAAGGCTTGGAAAACAAGTGGATCCAGACCTTTAAGATCGGCATAAAACGCAGGGCTAATGCTGACTTCGTGCACGGGCACCTGTTCTCCGGCGCTGTTAATCCGCCAGCTCAGAGTTTCTTTCCAGGGCCAGACCTTGTTCAACGCACCCAGCATAAATCCGATCAACAGTGCCAGAACAGCGTCGTGAAAACGGTCAAAGGCCCAGGTAATAACGCGAACAATAGAAAAAAGACCGATGACACAGCCGCCAACAAACAGCAACAACAACCCAACGTCAAAGCCCTTTATGGCGCTGAGCACTGGCACATACATACCCATAATAACCAAAATAAAACTGCCGGAAATCCCCGGTAGAATCATCGCACAAATGGCGATGGCGCCAGCAAACAGAAACATGGGCGCCGAGGGCTCAGCGGCCATGGCCGGCAAGCTGGTTATCCACCACGCAAAGGCAATACCCGCCAATAATGGCAGCACCAGGCGCCAATGATACTGGCGAACTTTACGCCCGACGTGCCACACGGAGGCCAAAATCAGTCCGAAGAAAAAACTCCACAGCAAGATCGGATAGGTGGTCAGTAGGTAGCTGATCGCTGATGCCAAAGTGGCAATGCTGAACACAATGCCACCGAGCAAGGTCAACAAAAAACTGCCATCGCAGACCTGCCAGAAAACGGCGACACGGCCCCGAATCAAGTCAGTCAAAAGTGCTTTAGGCACTGCATTTATCGCTGCCAGCAGGCGAAAATAAATGCCGGTAATAAACGCAATGGTGCCACCAGAAACGCCAGGCACTATGTCGGCCGCGCCCATGGCCAGCCCCCGCAGAAAAACCGACGGCAAACCCTGGGAACGCAACGCTACGGTCTTCTCATTAGTCCGCAAAGTGGGCGACGTTTGGCTCATCAGCGCACCACTCCGCTCAACAAAGGTACAAACTTGACCGCCTCCAATTCCGTGCGTTCAAAACGATCGCCACGGCGCACAATTTGAACCAGTATCTGTCGTTCAGCCCCCACCGGGGAGATCAGAACACCATTGTCTGCAAGCTGTTGCAACAGTTCGGTGGGTACCTCGGTGGGTGCGGCGGTTACAATAATGCCGTCGTACGGGCCACGTTCGGGCCAGCCCATACCACCATCAGCGTGGCGCAGCACAGCGTTGCGACACTTTAGATCGCGTAAGCGCTCCCTTGCTCGGTCCTGAAGTGGTTTTATGCGTTCAACGCTGAACACCTCGGCAAACAAATTGCACAGCACCGCAGTCTGATAGCCAGAGCCGGTACCCAATTCCAACACTTTCTTCGGTTGGTGGCCGTATAACAATTCTGTCATACGGGCAACAATATAAGGTTGCGACAAGGTCTGGTTGTGGCCAATCGGCAAAGCGGTATCTTCATAGGCTCTGTGCGCCAAAGCTTCATCGAGAAAAATATGGCGTGGAACCTCGGCTATGGCGTCTAACACCTGTGGTGACAAGATGCCTTTGTCTTTCAGGCGCTGGATCAGGCGCAGGCGGGTGCGCCTGGACGTCATGCCTATTCCTTGCATGTGCGCGCTCATTGTGTTTTTCCTGAGCTGTCATCCAGCGCTCCAACCCAGTCACGTAGGCTGGACAGCACTTGGTGCCGAGTCATGTCGATATGCACCGGCGTAATAGACACGTAGCCTTGAGAGATGGCGTGAAAATCAGTGCCGGGACCTGCATCACCGCCGTTACCAGCAGCACCTATCCAATAGCGCTTTTTGCCGCGGGGGCAGGTCATGGGTACCGCACCCTCGGCCCGTTCACGGGAGCCCAGACGCGTTACGCGGAATCCGGACAGTTCGCTCCAAGGCAGATCCGGTACGTTTACATTCAGAATGGAACGCGGCCCAAGGTCCATGGGCTTATGGAATTTCAGCAGCGTAGCAATCACCCTTGCGGCGGTGTCGTAATGAAACCGACCGTTATTAACGAGCGAAACCGCAATCGCCGGGAGTCCCAAATGACGGCCTTCGGTGGCCGCCGCAACGGTACCAGAATAAATAATGTCATCGCCCAGATTGGCGTGGGTGTTGATGCCCGACACGACCCGGTCAAAGGGTTGGTCGAACAAACCGTTGACCGCAAGATGGACACAGTCCGTTGGCGTGCCATCTACTGAGTAAAAGCCATTTGGATGCTCTTCCACCGTCAACGGGCGCTTCAGGGTCAGCGAATTACTGGCGCCGCTGTGGTCTCGATCAGGAGCCACAACATGCAGTTCACCTAGGCCTTGCAAACCTTCGTAAAGGGCAATTAGCCCCGGCGAGTGTACGCCGTCATCATTGGATAACAGTATTCGCACCTTGTGCTCCATAGATTTGTTATTCGTTAAGCCGACTCAGGGCAAGATCCTGCAACGCAAAAACGTCTGCCAGCAGCGTTGTTGCATACTGGCCAGCGCCCAACGTAAATTCGATTGCCAGTGTGGTGCTGTCTTGCCATTCCCAATTCAGGTTTTGCGGCACCAGTTGCAGGGGTCTGCGCTCCGGCTGCATGCGCGTGCTGCCAAAGAGCGCGGCTAACTGCGGGTTGGCTGCCACCGCCGAGCGCTCAAGCTGTTCCTGTTCGCCGGTCGCGCGGGTACCACCATCGCCCCACAGCGGGCCTGTGACCCTCTGCTCATCCGGCTCGCCAGCCATGGACTGGCACCAGCTACCATTGTTGACGCGCGCGGCCAGCACTTCATTAAACAGCCACGAGCGGGCAGCGGAAAAATACAATACATTTTTCGAATCTTGACTGCTACGGCCGCCACGACCCCGGTCTTTGCCACGACCCTTAGCGGGACGATTCAACGAGCGCGGATTCAACAACAACGCGTTGTCCAGATTGGCGCCGTTATGGCCAAAGCGCTGGGGACCAAAATAATTGGGCGCGCCGGACCGTGTCAAACGCTCTAGTGCCTGATCGATAGCGCCTTGCTCGCCAGCCACATTGCGCAAAATAATACGAAAGCCATTACCGCTGTGATCACCGCGGCGCAATTTGCTCGCACTGCGACAACTGTCTGTTACTGGCCAGTGTTCGCTGACGCTGGCGATAAAATCTGCATCGCTGTCATTCTGGCCAGGGCGATAAAGGCTGAACCACTGCCATGTCACGGCATGGCGATCTTTGAGGCCGCAAAAACTCACGTCAAAGGGGCGTAAATCGGCCATCGCTGCCAGCTCACGGGCGACATATTCGGTATTGTCGCCGGTTTTTTGCAACCGCAAGCATAAGTGCTCGCCGGCGTTTCCGCTGCCGTTTTCGCCCTGAATGCTGGCCTTGTCCAGAACTTCACTAACCTGGAAGTCGTTTGCACAGTGTTTAACATCGGCACTGGCCGCGCACTTGCCGGTAGATGATGGCCATTGCAGGCGCCAGTTATGGCCCTGCACCGGGACTGGAGTGGCGTTTTGAGTATCATTCATAAGTTTTGCGCTTGCAGCAGGCAAATCGCCTGGCAGGCAATACCCTCCCCGCGGCCGGTAAAACCCAGCTGTTCGCTGGTGGTGGCTTTCACACTGACCTGACTGGCGGTAATGCTCAGGTCTTGTGCAATATTCACGCGCATGGCGTTGATGTGAGGCGCCATTTTGGGCGCCTGGGCGATGATGGTGACATCCACATTCACCACGCTGTAATTCAGTTCCTGAACCCGCTGCATGACGCGACGCAGCAGATCACGACTGTCCGCACCGGCCCAGTCGGCGCTGGTGTCCGGGAACAGGTGGCCAATATCACCCAGCGCAAGAGCGCCAAGCAGCGCATCCGCCAACGCGTGCAGCAGCACGTCGCCATCAGAATGAGCCTTCAAACCCCGACTATAGGGAATACTGATACCCCCCAAAATAATCCTGTCGCCTTCACAAAAAGCGTGAACATCAAAGCCCTGACCAATTCGCATACTAATCCCGTTCAGATGACCACATTACAACTGGCCAAGAATGAAGCCGGCCAACGCCAAATCCGCAGGCACGGTGATTTTGATATTATCCGACCGCCCTTCCACCAACAGCGGCCTATGGCCAGCCTGCTCCATCGCCGAGGCCTCGTCAGTTATTTCAACACCTTGATTTAACGCCTTTTTTAAGGCGTCACGCAACAGACCGTAGCGGAACACTTGCGGAGTTAGCGCGCGCCACAGATGGCGGCGGTCAATGGTTGATGTAACCGTATTCGGCGCTTGGGGGCTTGCCATCTTGAGGGTGTCAGTAACCGGTGAAGCTAGCAGGCCACCCACACTGTGAGCGCCCACTTTTTTTAACAGCCGTTTAAGATCGTCAGACGCCACGCAGGGGCGAGCCGCGTCATGTACCAACACCCAGTCTTCATTTTTGGCCTTTGGCGCCAATGCCTGCAGCGCATTCAGCACCGAATTGGCACGCTCGTTACCGCCGGCGCACGTTGCAATTCGGCCGTCAGAGCTTGCGTTCGTGCTGGGCCACCAAACATCAGTGGAGCTTAACGGCACTATACACCCTGCCGCCGGCAACGCAGCCAGCAAACGCCGCAGGGTTATATCCAATATGTATTCACTACCAACGCGCAGATACTGTTTTGGGCAATCAGCCGCCATGCGCTGACCAACGCCTGCAGCAGGAACAATCAGCCAAAGAGAAGCTTCAGGCATGGGCCATGGCGCCGTGGTTGAGGAGCAGAAAGCTGAGGTTATTGGTCGACCACCAAAAAGAAGGTTTCATCATTACGAATCAATCCCAGATCGATACGCGCTCGTTCTTCCACCGCACCCTGTTCATTGCGCAGGTTACGTACTTCCGCGTACAACCGTTCGTTGCGCGTCGCTAGCGTGTCATTGTCCTGTTGCTGCTCTGCAATGGCCTGTTCCAGCGCCCAAACTTGGGCAAAACTACCCTCACCGATCCACAAGCGTACCTGCAGTAGCAAAACCAGCACAATAATAAAGGCCCAGATAAGTTTGATGGGCGAAAAAAAAGCGCTTGGAGACGGCTCAGCCATAACAGTTTCCGGGTTGCCAGTGAGCGTTGATTGTACGGTTGGCGTCCAATGCTTATAAAACACTCAACAACAATAGTATAGACCTTTATAAAGCGGAATAACAAATGCCGCTAACTAACTGTTAAAAAAGCCATAATGCCTGGATTTTCAGCCTGGCACTATGGCTTTTGTATTTCCACAACCAGCAAAAGAGCCGACCTGAACGATCTAGCCCTGGCCTTTGATCTCACGCAAACCGTTGTAGGCCGCCTTTCCATCCAGCGCTTCTTCAATGCGCAGCAGCTGATTGTACTTGGCTACACGGTCAGAACGGCACAAAGAGCCAGTCTTGATCTGGCCAGCGCAGGTGGCAACTGCCAGATCCGCGATGGTGGTGTCTTCGGTTTCACCCGAACGGTGCGAAATCACCGCAGTAAATCCTGCGTCCTGGGCCATCTTGATGGCGTCCAGCGTTTCGCTCAAACTGCCAATCTGATTGAGCTTGATCAGAATAGAGTTGGCTACACCGGTGTCGATACCGCGCTTAAGAATTTTAGTGTTGGTGACAAACAAGTCATCGCCTACCAGCTGTATCTTGTCGCCAATTTTGTCGGTCAGTATTTTCCAGCCGTCCCAGTCGCTTTCGTCCATGCCGTCTTCAATCGACACTATCGGGTAGCGCTCAGCCAAGCCTGCCAGGTAATCGGCAAAGCCGGCAGAGTCAAAGCTCTTGCCTTCGCCAGCCAGCAAATACTGGCCGTTTTTGTAGAATTCAGAGGCAGCGCAGTCCAGGGCCAGAGTAATGTCGGTGCCCAGCTTGTAACCGGCTATTTCTACCGCTTCCTGAATCATTGCCAGTGCAGCTTCGTTAGACGGCAGGTTGGGGGCAAACCCACCCTCGTCACCCACTGCGGTGTTCAGGCCCTGGGCCTGCAGCACTTTTTTCAGGCTGTGGAAAATCTCGGCGCCAATGCGCAGAGCATCGGCGAAACTCTTGGCGGCCACGGGCTGCACCATGAATTCCTGTATGTCGACGTTATTGTCAGCGTGCTCGCCGCCATTAAGAATGTTCATCATTGGCACCGGCATGCTGTACTTTCCGGCGGTTCCGTTGATATCGGCAATGTGCTCGTACAGCGGTTTGCCCAATGAAGCCGCGGCGGCTTTGGCAGCAGCCAGTGACACCGCAAGAATGGCATTGGCGCCCAGATTGGCTTTGTTCTCGGTACCGTCCAATGCCAGCATGGTGTTATCCAGACCACGCTGGTCGGCAGCATCTTTGCCCATCAGCGCATCGCGGATTTTGCCGTTGATAGCAGCAACGGCCTTGAGCACGCCTTTACCCAGGTAACGAGATGCATCGCCGTCACGCAGTTCCAATGCTTCGCGGGAGCCTGTGGAGGCGCCAGAAGGCGCACAAGCACGACCAAGAGTGCCATCTTTAAGAATAACGTCTGCTTCAACGGTGGGGTTACCGCGGGAATCCAGAATTTCTCGGGCTTTAATATTGGCAATTGTGGTCATTCTTCATGGTCTCCGAGTTTGTCGTCAGAATTGGGTGTAGAAGAGAGCGGGAAGCGGCTTTGCAAAAAACGCTTCCCGCTCTCTCACGTTGTTCGTACACAGACTGAAACACCGCCAATTAGGCGGTGTCGATGGGTTTGAAACTTTTTACCAAGTCGTCAACAGCTTTCACCCTTTCGAGGAATGGCTCTAGCTGACTCAGCCGCAGCGCACAGGGGCCGTCGCACATCGCTTCGTCCGGATTTGGATGGGCTTCCAGGAAAAGACCGGCCAGGCCCTGAGACATACCCGCCAGCGCCAGTTCAGTCACTTGTGCACGACGGCCACCGGCGGAATCAGCGCGTCCACCTGGCATTTGTAGCGAATGGGTTACGTCAAACATCACTGGCACGTTCATGGACTTCATGATGCCAAAGCCCAGCATGTCCACCACCAGGTTGTTGTAACCAAAGCTGCTGCCGCGCTCGCACAGAATTATTCGGTCGTTGCCGGCCTCATCGAACTTGGCGATGATGTGCCTCATTTCTTGCGGTGCCAGAAACTGGGCTTTCTTGACATTGATGACCGCGCCGGTTTTTGCCATGGCCACCACCAGATCGGTCTGGCGGCTCAAGAACGCGGGCAGCTGAATAATGTCACACACCTCCGCTGCAGGCGCGGCCTGGGCGGCCACGTGCACATCGGAAATAATCGGCACACCGAACCTGGCTTTGATATCCGCCAGTATCTGCAGGCCTTTGTCTAACCCCGGCCCGCGGAACGAGCTTACCGAAGAGCGGTTGGCCTTATCGAAAGAGGCTTTGAACACGTAGGGTATGCCCAGTTTACGGCACACCTTTACGTAGGTTTCAGCAACCTCGAACGCCAACTCACGAGACTCCAGCACGTTCATACCAGCAAACAGCACGAACGGCTTGTGATTAGCAATGTCGATATCAGCAACGGTAACGATGCTTTGTGCCATGAATCAATGCTCCTTGCGATGTGCCAGGGCAGCTTCCACAAAACCCTTGAACAACGGGTGGCCGTCGCGGGGTGTAGAAGTGAATTCCGGGTGGAACTGACACGCTACAAACCAGGGGTGGTCTTCCACCTCTACCACTTCTACCAGTTTGCCATCGGTAGAACGACCAGACACTTTCAGGCCGGCTTCTTCCAGGCGCGGCAAAAAGTGGTTGTTCACTTCGTAACGATGACGGTGACGCTCGCGAATGGTTTTGCGTCCGTAGCAGTTAGCAATATTGGAACCCTCGGCCAGCACGCAATCCTGGCCCCCTAGGCGCATGGTACCGCCAAGGTCGGAGTCACCGGTACGCTCTTCACGTTCACCGCTGGCATCCAGCCATTCGGTGATCAAGCCAACGACCGGTTCGGGGCTGTGGGGACGGAATTCGGTGCTGTGAGCGTCTTTCAGACCAGCCATGTTGCGGGCGTATTCAATCACCGCCACCTGCATACCTAAACAGATACCCAAGTAAGGCACCTTATTCTCGCGGGCGTACTGTACAGTACGGATTTTGCCTTCTACACCGCGTTCGCCAAAACCGCCTGGCACCAAAATAGCATTAACATTTTCCAGAACACCGGTGCCGTCGCGCTCAATATCTTCCGAGTCGATGTAGTTAATATTAACCTTGGTGCGGGTTTTGATTCCGGCGTGTAAAAGAGACTCAATCAGCGACTTGTAGGCTTCCAGCAGCTCCATGTATTTGCCAACCATGGCAATGGTCACTTCGTGCTGCGGATTCATCAGGGATTCAACCACGTTATCCCATTCGCTTAGGTCGGCTTCGCGGGCATCCAGATTGAAACGCTCGATCACTAGCTGGTCCAGGCCATGGTCGTGCAACATACGCGGGATGACATAAATCGACTTGGCATCGCGCATAGGAATAACCGCACGCTCTTCAACGTTGGTGAACAGAGCGATTTTGCGTCGCGAACTGGCATCCACTTCGTGATCGGAGCGGCACAGCAGAATGTCTGGCTGCAGGCCAATAGAGCGCATTTCCTTCACCGAGTGTTGGGTCGGTTTGGTTTTTATTTCGCCGGCCGTGGCAATGTAGGGCACCAGGGTAAGGTGCATAAACAAAGCGCGGCTGGAACCTACTTCCACTTTCAGTTGCCGACAAGCTTCCAAAAATGGCAAGGATTCGATGTCGCCTACGGTGCCGCCTACTTCAACCAGAGCCACGTCTACGCCTGCGGCGCCTTCAATGACACGGCGTTTGATTTCATCGGTAATGTGGGGAATAACCTGCACGGTGCCACCGAGGTAATCGCCACGGCGCTCCTTACGAATCACTTCTTCGTAAACGCGACCGGCAGTGAAGTTGTTCCGGCGGGTCATCGGGGTGCGAATAAAGCGCTCGTAGTGGCCCAGGTCGAGATCGGTTTCGGCGCCGTCGTCGGTGACAAACACTTCACCGTGTTGGAACGGGCTCATTGTTCCCGGGTCTACGTTAATGTACGGGTCCAGCTTGATGATGGTTACCTTCAGGCTGCGTGCCTCAAGAATCGCAGCCAGAGAGGCCGATGCGATTCCTTTCCCAAGTGAGGACACAACACCGCCGGTGACGAAAATATAACGCGTCATGCAGATTCCATGATTGTCAGGTTTTGTGGAGGAGGGAGATTGTCATCTCAAGATGGGAGATCAGACTACCAGAAAGCCCCAACCTGCTCAATCACAATCCCGCCCCACAGTCAGCCGCCAGCCACTTGAAGGAGCGCTTCCATTGTATTTTTCCGAACACCATAAAGAGCCCACCGCAATTAACTCCTCGGCAACGCCGCAGCCCGCAAAAACCAAGGGCAAACGAGCTCTTTCCCAAGGTGGCACGGCCTGTTCCTGAAGCCACTTTTTCACGACTTTTGCCGGACCGTCAGGGTAAAAGCGGATGCGTTCACCACCCTGCCTGGTAGATACCCGTATGGGCGGCGGCCCAATTTGCTGATCGTTGCCTTGATTGTGGTCATTACTTTGCCGGGCCAACGCCAATGTCCACTCGCCCCAGCGCAGCGTCTGCTGCGGTAATACCGACTGCGAGCCCTCGGGCAAGGGGTTTTGCGCTGCCACAAGATACAGTCTGTGCTGAAAGCGTCGAACGCTATAGCCCTGCCCCAACAGTTCCGGCTCACGATCTGCAGCGGCATCCATTAACCCTGCCAGAGTCCGCTGCCAATCTGCGGACACAGGCGCAGGTAAGCCGCAAGACTGGCACCACCAGCGCAGCAGGTTGCCCTGCTCCGGGGGCGACAGTTCAGCAAACGCACGCTGGTCCAGCGAATGTGGCTGGCTATGCTGATAGGCCCCATCGCAGGCATGCCACTGCAGTTGCGCCAACTTCTGGTTTAGCGAATGGCTGTCGGCACAGCCGCGGGCTGATGCCTCTACACGCCGTATGAACGATGGCCAGCGGGCCTTTAGCGGCGGGATCACACTGTTGCGCAGGTAATTGCGATCAAAACGTTGGTCGCTGTTGCTGGGGTCTTCTATCCACGGCAGCCCGGCGTCCTCGGTCCACGCTTCCAGCTGAGCACGGGAAAACTCAAGCAACGGTCGCGCCAGAGCACCGGCACCCAGGGCACGAGTAAATGGCATGCCGGCCAGACCGGCCACGCCACTGCCGCGAAAAAGACGAAACAACACGGTTTCCAATTGATCGTCGCCGTGGTGGGCCAGCAATAACAGCTCATCGGCACGCAAATATTGCTCAAATACACCGTAGCGGGCTGCGCGCGCAGCCTGCTCTAGGCCCCCGACACCTTCTGCCTTGACTGGCACCGTCACGGATACGACGCGCAGGGGCACACTCAAGCGCGCGCAGACATCGCGGCAAAAGGCGTCTACCTCTGCAGCGTTAGGCTGTAACTGGTGATTGATGTGAAGCGCAGATAAGGCAGTGGAGGCCGGCGTAATCGCCGCGAACAGATGCAACAGTAAAGAAGAATCCAGACCGCCACTAAAGGCAATACACAGACGGTCATGCTGGGGAAGCTGCCTGGCCAGATCACGCAGCGGCGATGGCCAGACTATGGCGCTACGGCTAGCGTCCGCTGTCATAGTGGGTCAGGCGCTCATAGCGCCTTGCAACCAGTTCGTCCAGAGGCAAGCGAGTCAACTCGGCTAGACCTTCCGTTAGCGTCGCCTTAAGCGAATTGGCCATATCTTGAGGCTTACGGTGAGCGCCACCCAGGGGTTCTTTGATCACGTTATCCGCCAGGCCCAGATCTTTCAGGCGATCTGCCGTTACGCCCATGGCTGCAGCGGCTTCCGACGCGTAGTCTGCGCTTTTCCACAAAATGGACGCACAACCTTCCGGGGAAATAACCGCGTAGGTGGAATACTGCAGCATGTTCAGCTGATCGCACACACCAATAGCCAGTGCACCGCCTGAACCGCCCTCGCCGATGATGGTGGAGATTATTGGCGTTTTTAAGCGCGACATAACCGCCAGGTTGAACGCAATGGCTTCACTCTGCCCGCGTTCCTCCGCACCGATACCAGGATAAGCGCCAGGGGTGTCAATAAAGGTCAGAATAGGCATTTTGAAACGCTCGGCCATTTCCATCAGCCGCAAGGCTTTACGGTAACCTTCCGGACGCGGCATGCCAAAGTTACGCTTCACTTTCTCGCGCACTTCACGGCCTTTCTGGTGGCCAAGAACCATGACCGGCCTATCATTAATACGCGCTGTGCCACCCACCATCGAATAGTCGTCGGCGTAACGCCGGTCACCGTGCAACTCATCAAAATCGTCAAACACCATCTCGATGTAATCGAGCGTGTAAGGCCTGCGCGGATGCCGTGCCAAACGCGTAACATCCCACGGCTCAAGGTTAGAGAAAATACTTTCCGTCAGGCTCACGCTCTTTTTCTTGAGCCGGGCAATTTCATCGGTGATGTTGATGTCAGTGTCGTTGCCCACCATCCGAAGCTCTTCGATTTTGGCTTCCAGATCGGCAATAGGCTGTTCGAAATCGAGATAATTAGGGTTCATGATGTTCCGTTATTTGAATTCGTGGCAGCCGCAGCTACCAGGCCAGAATTTGTGTCAAAGATAACAGCGCAGTCGCCGAGCCTAAAGCGGACATTGGTCTGACAGCGCCTAACTGACAAAATGGTAATCTTTCCGTTGCCACACCCGCCTCGGCGAGCGCAGCAAAAAATAAATAGTGACTTCAATCATAGACCAGTTCCACGCTGCGGTCGCCCACCAGGTATTTCAACTCTAGCAACAGGCTGTCGTTGGGCTCTACCCGCCAGGATGAACCCAACTCAATACGAGTGCTGGCGGCCGGACTGGTGTACTCAATCCACACCGGGCTGCCTTCGCAGCGATGCGGCGCCAGCAATTGTTCCAGTGAATCCAGCAGGCCATTGTCTAGCTGGCTTTGATTCAGTTTCAGCTGCAAACCGCGGCTGAATTGCTGGCGGGCGCTGGCTACGTCCATCACCGAATTGACCCGCATCTTTATCTGCCCGGAGTAGTCATCGTGGCTGACCTGACCTTCCACTACAATCACCTGATCTGACTGCAACAGCTCGCGGTTTTCAAAAAACGCCTCGGAAAAAAGCGTCGCTTCGATGCGCCCACTGCGATCATCCAGGGTAACAAAACACATGGTAGAACCGGTGCGCGTTTTCATGGTGCGCTGCGCCACCACCAGCCCGGCTACCCGTTGTGGCGATTTATTGGGTTTCAGGTCGGCGATGGATGAGCGCACGAAGCGCCGAACCTCGCGCTCATATTCATCAAATGGATGGCCTGTCAGGTATAGACCAAGCGTGTCTTTTTCACCCTTAAGACGTTTCTTTTCCGGCCACTCACGAATATCGGCGACATCGCTGTAGGCATCTACGTCAGTAGCGGTTTCCAACATATCGCCAAACATGTCCACCATACCGGCGGCTTCATTACGCGACTGCTGGCCCGCTTGCAGTATGGCTTTTTCGATACTGGCCATCAGTTGAGCGCGGCCGGCGCCTAACTTGTCCATAGCGCCAGCGCGGATCATCGCTTCCAGCGCACGTTTGTTGACCTTTTTCAGATCAACCCGGCGGCAAAAGTCGAACAAGTCGGTGAACGGCCCATTTTCTTTGCGCGCCGTAACAATGCTGTCAATGGGGCCTTCGCCAAGGCCTTTGATTGCACCGAGGCCATACACCACCTGGCCATCATCATTAGCGGTGAAGGCGTATTCCGAGGTACTTACATCCGGCAAAACCAAATCCAGTTTCAAGCTACGGCACTCTTCCACCAGCGTAACCACCTTGTCGGTGTTTTGCATATCGGCGGTAAGCACGGCAGCCATAAACTCGGCGGTGTAGTGAGACTTTAGCCAAAGGGTTTGGTAAGACACCAGTGCATAGGCGGCGGAGTGGGATTTGTTGAAGCCGTAACCGGCAAACTTTTCCACCAGGTCGAAGATGTTTTCTGCCAAGGCCTTATCAATATTATTGCCAGCACAGCCATCCAGAAAAAACTGCTTCTGCTTGGCCATTTCTTCGGGTTTTTTCTTACCCATTGCGCGGCGCAGCATGTCCGCGTTACCCAGACTGTAACCCCCCATCACCTGGGCGATCTGCATAACCTGTTCCTGGTACAGGATAACCCCGTAAGTGGGCTCCAATACCGGCTTCAGGCCTTCGTACTGAAAATCCGGGTGTGGGAAAGACATCGGCTGCTTGCCATGCTTTCGGTCAATAAAGTCGTCTACCATGCCCGACTGCAACGGGCCTGGGCGGAACAGCGCCACCAGGGCGATCATGTCTTCCAGGGAATCCGGTTGCAGGCGCCGGATCAGGTCTTTCATACCGCGGGATTCCAGCTGGAACACGGCGGTGGTTTCGGCTTTTTTCAGCATCACGAACGACGCCGGGTCGTCCAGCGGAATTTCGCTGATGTCTAACGGCTTTAACCCGCGCTTTTCCCGCCGCGGATTGATCATTTTCAGCGCCCAATCGATGATGGTCAGGGTGCGCAGGCCGAGAAAGTCGAACTTCACCAGGCCGGCGTCTTCCACATCGTTTTTGTCGAACTGGGTTACCAGGCTGCCGCCGTCGTCGTCGCAATACAGCGGCGAAAAGTCGGTGATCTTGGTTGGTGCAATCACCACACCGCCGGCGTGCTTGCCAGCGTTACGGCACACGCCTTCAAGCTTGATCGCCATTTCCCAGATTTCCTGGGCTTCTTCATCCTGCGCCAGAAACTCTTTGAGTGACGGTTCCTGCTCTACGGCCTTGGCCAGGGTCATACCCACTTCAAACGGGATCATTTTGGACAGTTTGTCCGCCAGCCCGTAAGATTTGCCCTGTACCCTCGCTACGTCACGCACCACGGCTTTGGCGGCCATAGTACCGAACGTAATTATCTGCGATACCGCTTCGCGACCGTATTTTTCGGCCACATAGGCGATTACCCGATCACGGCCTTCCATACAGAAGTCGACATCGAAGTCGGGCATAGAGACCCTTTCGGGGTTCAAAAAGCGCTCGAACAGTAGATCGTATTGCAGCGGATCCAGGTCTGTAATCAACTGAGCGTAAGCCACCAGAGAACCGGCACCGGAACCACGGCCCGGTCCTACCGGCACGCCGTTGTTCTTTGCCCACTTGATAAAGTCCATCACGATCAGAAAGTAGCCGGGAAAACCCATCTGGATGATGATATCCAGTTCAAATTTCAGCCGGTCGTAATAGGCCTGGCGCTTGCTGTCATAATCCGGATCGTCTTTGGGCAGGGTTTTGGCCAGACGATCTTCCAACCCTTCTTCCGACACACGGCGAAAGTAATCGTCCATGGTCATGCCTTCAGGCACAGGATAGTTGGGCAAAAAGTATTCGCCCATGCGCACGGTGACCGAGCAGCGGCGAGCGATGGCCAAAGTGTTTTCCACGGCTTCGGGAATGTCGGCAAACAGCTCGATCATTTCTTCAGCGCTGCGCAGGTGCTGTTGGTCACTAAAGCGGCGGTCGCGGCGCGGATCGTCCAGAGTGCGACTTTCGCCAATGCATACCCGCGCTTCGTGGGCTTCGAAGTCTTCCGCATAAATAAAGTGGACATCGTTGGTGGCCACCACGGGCAAGCCTAATTCAGCCGCCAGCGCCACATTCAGATGCAGGCAATCTTCATCACCTGCACGGCCAGTACGCTGAAGTTCCAGATAAAAACTGCCGGGGTAAAGGTCACGCCAATAGCGAGCCCGGTCGCGAGCAAGTTTGGGTTTGTCTGCCAGCATGGCCTTGGCGACATCGCCCATTTTGCCACCCGAGAGCATAATCAGGCCCTGGCTTCGGGCTTCCAGCCATTCGCGCTTAATAATGGGCTTGCCAAAACGCTGACCTTCGGTATAACCCAGCGAAACAATTTCGGTCAGGTTCAGGTAACCGTCGTTATTGCTGGCCAGCAGGGTTATGCGAAACGGACTCTCTGGCTCGTCCAGGTTTTCGAACCACAAATCGGCGCCAATAATGGGCTTCACCCCAGCGCCAAGCGCGGCTTTGTAAAATCGCACCAGCGAGAACATATTGGACTGTTCGGTGAGCCCAACGGCAGGCATACCCAGCTCCACCACACGTTTGATCAACGGCTTTACCCGTACCAGGCCATCTACCAAGGAATGTTCAGAGTGAATGCGAAGATGTACAAAGGTTTGGACAGTCATTGCAGATAATCCTGATTAAAGCAGAAATACGGATAACACAGATAAAGCTGGCCGCTATCAGCGGCCATTTAAAGGCCGATGGCAGCGCGAATACTGGCCTCGGTCTGCTCGCCAAACAGCACCTGTTGTAACTCACCCTGTGGGTTTATAACCAGCGTAGCCGGCAACGCAATCGGCGTTTGCCAGCCAAACTGCGGGCCCGGGTCCTGATTCAGCAGATCAAAGCCAATGGCCATGCGCACGCCCAGCTGGCGCAGTTCGGCGCCACTGATACCATCAAAGTTAACGCCTAACACAGTGATAGCCGGGTTCTGGCTCAAGGCATTCAGTTCGGGAATTTCCTTCAGGCAGGGCTTACACCACTCGGCCCAGTAATTCACCAATACCCATTGCCCACGCAGATCGCTCCACACAAGTGGCGCGCCTTCATTGCGATCCAGCTCAATCTTGCTACAGCCCGCCAGCGCAACCATCGTGGCAAACAAACATGCAATAGCCGCCAGGCGGTTGGTATTAAGGGCAAAACCGGTCACGGGGTATTGCAAGCAAAGTCCTCCTGTTAAACTCCACGCCTACGAATTCACATTCGCACGCCACGCATCTATTATTACGAACCTTCAACTACGCACCCATAATCAGGCGAGAAGATGACAGAACCCACCCGGATTTTCCACAATCCCCGCTGTTCAAAATCCCGCCAGGCTCTGGAGCTACTAACGGGCCGAGGCATCAAGCCTGACATTATACGTTATCTGGATACGCCGCCGACAGCGCCAGAGTTGGACATTCTTTTGCAACAGCTTGCGCTGGAACCACGGCAATTGATGCGCCGTAAAGAACCAGAATACAAACAGCTGGCACTAGACAACGCCGACCTTAGCCGGCAGCAGCTGATTGCGGCAATGGTGGTAAACCCGCGCCTGATTGAACGCCCTATTGTGCAGGCAAATGGCAAAGCGGTCATCGGCCGACCTCCGGAAAACGTACTGGCTATTCTGTAAATAAATTTTACCAAGCTAACATTTTGAGGACTTTTGCCATGACCGTACCGGCTCCCTACGTGCTGATTCTGTATTACAGCCGCACCGGCCAAACCGCCGACATGGCCAATCGTATTGCTCGCGGTGTTGCCCGGGTGACCGGTATGCAGGCGCGAATTCGCAGCGTGCCGCCGGTGGCACCAGAAACCAATAGCGCATTACCGCCGGTGCCCGATGAAGGCGCACCCTATGTTAGTAAGAACGATTTGGCTGCCTGCTCTGGTTTGGCCATTGGCAGCCCTACCCGCTTTGGCAATATGGCCGCGCCGCTGAAGCACTTTCTGGATACTACCGGCGATTTGTGGATCGCCGGTGCCTTGGTTGGCAAGCCCGCCGGAGCCTTTACGTCAACCGGCAGCCTTCATGGCGGCCAAGAGACCACATTACTGTCGATGATGCTGCCATTGCTCCACCATGGCATGGTGCTGTGCGGCCTGCCCTACAGCGAGCCAGCGCTGGGTGCTACCACGACCGGCGGCACACCCTATGGCCCTAGCCATTTCGCCGGTACCGGCGAACAGCTGCCACTGAGCGAACACGAACAGATCCTTTGTCAAGCATTTGGCGAACGCCTGGCTCGTCTGGCGTTGAAACTGGCCGACTAATCCGCTGTCGCGGAATCATCTTAAACAATTACGGATTTCTGACATGTTGCGTAACCCGAAAGCACTCATAACAGCACGTATTGCTCTGGCGCTCTATCTGGCCACTATAATTGCTCTGGTGGTGACCACTTTTTTCCCGGGGCCAGAGGAAGGCGTCTCCATTACTATGGTACTGGCAGTAAAACTGTTACCTCTGGTAGGTTTTATTGTGCCGGTGTATCGCGGCAACAGTCGCGCTTATATCTGGCTGTCCTTTGTTATCATTTTCTATTTCACCCAAGGCGTGGTGTCAGCCTGGCTCAGTGAGGGCGCTATCGGGCCGGTTATTACAACCGTGCTAACCTTCTTGCTGTTTACTGTGGCGATGATTCATCTGAAGGTAAACCGGCCCGAGACGGCCTGAGTGTTGCTTGTAGCACACCGCTCTCCCTTCCGATGACTGCAACGGACGCGCAGCTTATGGCTTCAGTGCCTCCCCGTGACAAACGCCCGCAAACCAAGGTACCGCAGGCGCCGGCAAGTGCGACCTTAACCCTGCGGGGTATTTGCACAGTTTTGGTCAGCAGCGGCGACATTCTGCAAACCGACGGTGAACGTGTGTTGTCGGCCAACCTTGGCAGCGCCGGAGGCGATACAGCACCGCGCCACCCACTGGAACTGGTCGCCTGAAGATACTGGGCAAGCTGAACGTGGCCGAAAAACGCCGACCCCAGGACGGGCGCATAAAAACCCGCAAGCCGGACAATCAAGAAGTAGAGCTGCGCCTGGCCACACTGCCCACCGCCTTTGGCGAAAAGATGGTGCTGCGGATTTTTGACCCGGACGTACTGCTGAAATCCTACGAACAGCTGGGTTTCAGCCGTGAAGACCGTGAACGCTGGAACGGCATTACCGGCCGACCCCACGGTATTGTGTTGGTCACCGGCCCTACTGGCTCGGGTAAAACCACCACCCTGTATTCCACACTCAAACAACTTGCCACACCAGAGCTGAACGTATGCACCATTGAAGACCCCATTGAAATGGTGGAGCCGGCGTTTAACCAAATGCAAGTACAGACCAACATCGACCTGACCTTCGCCGCAGGCGTTCGGGCACTTTTGCGGCAAGACCCTGACATCATCATGATTGGCGAAATTCGCGATCTGGCAACCGCAGAAATGGCGGTACAGGCCGCCCTGACGGGCCACCTGGCCCTTAGCACCCTACACACCAACGATGCCCCTAGCGCCATCACCCGACTGATGGAGCTGGGCATCCCCCCATACCTGATTCGGGCGACGGTGCTTGGCATTATGGCTCAACGCCTGACCCGGAACCTCTGCCCGCACTGCAAAATGGCCTGCGAGCCCGACGAACATGCCTGGAAAACCCTAACCCAGCCCTGGCGTGCGCCTCTGCCAAAAAAATTCTAGCAGCCGACAGGGTGCATGGAGTGCCGTCAGACCGGCTACATTGGCCGCTCGGGCGTCTATGAGATACTGGAGTTGTCCACCACCATGGTGCGACAAATCACCGATGGCTGTGAACTGGAGCAGCTGCGCGCCGACGCTTACAAAAGCGGCATGAAGTCACTGCGCCTGAGTAGCGCGTAAAAGATGGACGCCGGGCTGACCAGCGTTGAAGAAATTTTGCGGGTAACGCCTGAAAGCCAGCGTTAGGCGCTGTTTTTTAAGCGCATTCTGCTAATTACTGTTTGTTAAGTACTGCACGTTAATCAACACGCACTACGCACCCGGGCGCAAGCCGCACTGTTCCAAAAGTTTCTGCCAGCCGCGGGTGTGGTCGGCCACGGCCTTATCCAGATTATCCCACACGTTTGCACTCTCGACACCAGCATTCCCAGCATTAACACTCGCAACACCGGCGTCAGCTGGCAAGGCGAGCGCCTGCCAGCGCTGAAAACTCTGCGGCATCACGGCGGTTTGAATCTGCGCTAGCTGCGCCAACGGCTCCAACAGCTCGATGCGGGCACGGCGCAGGTCCGCCAGATACGGCTGCACCTTGCCAATGTAAATACTGAAAAACATACCCTGCACGATGGTGGACTGATTGTTGGGATTGCCATTCAAGCACAGGGGGCGCTGCGCCAACCGGCGTTTAATCACCGCTGTGCCATCATTCAGTCTCGCCGCCACCAACAGGGCACTATTGATCAATTGGCCGGCGTGATACTCGGCCTGCCAACGTTGTTGCACGGCCCCGGCAAAATCCAGATTCTGCTCCAATTCGCCACTAAGAAGACTCCGCGCCGCGCGTTCTAACTGGGCTGCTTCACGGGCAAGGTCCGACAGCGGATTCTCGGCAATCACCGGATAAAATCCCTTACTAGTGGTAAACAGGTTCTCTACTTCTTCGACACCCCAGGTTGCGTTCCAAAGCGCAATAGGCAGGTTCTCGCGTTTACTACTTATGGCTTGCCGCAACGTGTCCTGCAGCTTTTCATCTCCATCATCGATACTTCTTTGCAGGCATTTTCCAGCGCTGGCGATGAAACGCAGTTCGTACCGCAAACGGTTCAGCGGCTGCATAACCTTGCCCATGATGGAATTTTTCTCACCGACCACAAACTGCAGATCGCAGCCGTAGAGCGACAGAAAGTCTAACATTCCGAGTTCCAGCTCGGGCATGTCCAGAACCCGTTCACGGCGGCGCGGCAAAATAGGGGCTGGAGCCAGCACGCTGAACTGAGGGTCGGTCTCCAACACACGGCCCAGGCGCTCAACGTATTCGTCCATCATGGGTCGCGCTGCATCAAACGGATTGCAGGCAGTTAGAAAGATGACTGCAAGCACCGCTAGAGAAGCCCTAGCCGAGCTTTTGCCCACTATTCCAAAGGCCCGGGGTATTTTCATTACTTTATGACTTTTTCGCCGTCTTTATTAACCCAAATCGGGCGATCGTCATTGCCTACTTTGCCGTTGGTGTCCCAGATTTCCCGATTTTCGGTGGTTTTTTCTATAGCGCCGTTATCTTCCCAGATTACGCGATCTTTACAGCCCGCCAAAACGATCAAAGAAACGATGATCAAAGCGGTCTTTTTTGTTAGCAAATAGGCCATACACTTCTCCGATTTATAGTTGAGATTGCCATCGGCGACGCTTAATCACGCCGGTCGTGAGCTTCCCTGTTATTCTGTTTTTCGCGATCACTCTTGCGAATCATAACGTAAATGGCGCCGGTGCTGCCGTGGTGCTTTTGCGTTGTATGAAACGCCAGCACCGGCTCCAATTCCGGTAACCACTTGGCAAGGTAACTTTTAAGCCAAGCGATACCGTCGCGGTTGCGTTCGCCTTTACCGTGCATAATCGTTGCCGTGCGCAGATCATAGCGCATGCAGTCATTAACAAAGCCAAACACTTGGCGCCGGGCTTCGTCTACCGTCATTCCGTGCAAGTCCAGCTTGGCTTCACTGGGGTAGTAACCCAGACGCAGTTTGCGAAACACGCCGTTCTGAACGCCGGGGCGTTTCCAGCTCAGAATATCCTGAGCGGTCAAAGGCTCAACCATGTCTGCCGTGAGCGGATTGGTGTCTTTCAGCGGCAACGCGATCGCCGCCCGCTGGCGCTCCAGGTGGCCCGGGGTCAACTCGCGAGGAACCACAACATCGGCTTTGTTTGGCCGTTTTATACGTTTCACATCGCCCATTTCAGCGAGAAAACGCAGTCGATCTTCTTTGGTAGTCATGACAATATTATCAATGGTTCCTAATGCGGTGAACTTTACCACTGGCCTGCGATGCCATAAAGTAATCTGGCGGCGCCTGCACTAGAATGTAACCAAATTCACCCGTCGTCGACAAAGTGAAACCGACTATGGCAGCAGCCTCTCAAGACCAGAATCGCCCGCAAAATACCCGGGCCATTATGGCTTTTCTACAAAATCATCCACCTTTCTCCAATATGGAAGAAGATCATCTAGCGCACTTTGCAGAGCATTCTACGCTACGTTTTTACGCTAATGATGAGGTGGTTTTGTCTGCGGACGATGGCGTTGCTAACCAATTTTACGTTGTAAAGCAGGGTCGGATTCGTGGCGAGAGACTGAATAGTAGGGACGATCGCACCGAAACCACTTTCGAGATTGGCCTGGGGGACTGTTTTCCACTGGCAGCACTTGTGGGTGAGCGGCCTACCCGCACGCTGCACCGATCGGTGGGCGACACATTTTGCCTGAACATTGAACATGAAGATTTTGTCACCCTGTTTACTCAAAGCGATACGTTCCGCGACTTTTGTCTGCGCGGCGTTAGCAGCCTTCTCGATCAGGTGAATCAACGCATACAGTCCGGCGCCATGGCATCGATTGGTTCGAATTTTACGTTAGATTCCCCGCTGGAACGCTTCGCCCTACGTAATCCCATTGTGTGCACACCCGACTTGCCCGTGCACAAAGCTGTGGCGCGTATGCACGAAAGCAACGTAGGCAGTATTGTGATCACCGACGACAACCGACACCCGGTGGGCATTTTCACATTGCGCGACTTGCGCACACTGATTGCCGAAGAAAAGGCCCCCCTGAGCGCCCCGATTCGGCACGTTATGACACCGAACCCCTGCTCATTGTTGGCAAAAGAAAATGCCTTTGCAGCCGCCATGCTGATGGCGGAGCATCACTTTGCCCACATTTGTGTGGTGGACGACGAGAATAGATTGATTGGCGTTGTATCAGAACGGGATTTGTTTGCACTGCAGCGGGTAGACCTGGTCAATCTAGCCCGCACCATCGGCACCGCAACTCACCTGCGCACATTGGTTAGCCTGCGCGCGGATGTTTCGCACCTGGTTGATTCGATGTTGGCCCACGGCGCCGATTCCGGCCAGATCGTAAAAATCATTACGACCCTGAACGACGTCACCGTGCGCCGTGTATTAGAACTGAACATCGCCAAAAACGATCCCGGTATACCGTTCACCTGGCTGACGTTCGGCAGCGAGGGTCGCCAGGAGCAGACTCTGTTGACCGATCAGGACAACGGTATATTGTTCACCACGCCGGAAGGTATGACGGAAGATCAAGTACGGGAGAAACTGCTGCCGTTCGCGCGCATCGTGAACGACGAGCTGGCGGAATGTGGGTTCACTCTGTGTAAGGGCAATATTATGGCCAGCAATCCGAAACTGTGCTTGAGCGGCGCCGAATGGGACCACTGGTTCGTGCACTTTATCGATGCTTCGACACCGCAGAACCTGGTATATTCGTCTATATTCCTCGACATGCGCGCAGTTTTTGGCCCCAGCGAACCGTTGCACGAGCTATTCCAAACAGTTCTGAAGCGTATCGGCAACAATCCGCTATTCCAGAAAATGCTAGCGGGCAACGCCTTTACCCGTAAGCCGCCACTGACCATGTTCCGCAGTTTTCGCTATGTCAGCGATGGTAAAAAACACGCGTTAGATCTCAAACGTCAGGGCCTGGCACCCTTCGTTGAAACCGTGCGGGTGTTCGCCTTGGCTAACGGTGTAGGGGCTGCGAATACCCTGGAGCGGATGGATGAACTGGCTCGCAAAGGAGTGTTCGACGCAAAAGATGCCAACGCCTGGAAAGAAGCTTACAGCCTGATACAGGCCATCCGTATGCGGGCACACAATGAAATGCTCGAAAACAAAGAACCGCTAACCAATTACATTGATCCAGATGACTTGAACCCGCTGGACCGCCGAATACTCCGCGAATCTTTCCGCCAGGCCCAGCGCCTGCAACAGAAGCTGGAACTGGCCTACCAGCTCTAGCCCCGGGGCCTGAACATGATCGACTTTCTGAAACAGTGGCTGGAACGCAAAAAGCGTGGCGGTATAGACACCGCCAACCTGCCGAACCCCAAAACGATTGGCAAACAGCTATTGATGACCTCGCGGTTAATCGTGCTCGATCTGGAAACCACAGGACTGAACCCAGCCAAAGATCAGGTGATCGCCATAGGCGCCGTAGCCATTAATAACAATTCCATACCGCTAGACGACCAGTTTGACCTGATACTGCGCCGGCCAGAGCTGGATATCCGTAAAACCGTGCTGATTCACGGCATTGGCCCCGAAGCACTGACCGACGGCCACGAAACCGAAGACGCTCTGCTGCACCTTTTGGACTGGATGAATGGCGACCCTATTCTGGCCTATCACTCGGCGTTTGATCAGAAGTTTCTTGAGAAAACCCTGCGCGCGGAACTCGGCTACGGCGAAAATCACATCTGGCTCGATGTTGCGGAGCTAATGCCTACCTTTTTTTCAAGCGCCAATAAGCAGGGCAAGGGCTTGGACGACTGGGCTGATACCTTCGGCTTGCAGGCCAGTACACGCCATCACGCGGCAGCTGACGCTATGGTCACCGCCGAACTCACGTTAATTGCTCTCAACAAAGCCGCACAACAGAGCATTCACACCCTGGCCCAACTCAGCCACAAACTGCGTTACCAGCGCCATCTGAGAAATATGCAACGGCTTTAGCCGCGCCACTTGCAAAGCCACGGCGCATATCGAGCTGAAGCGTCTGCGCCAGCCCTCAAATTTCAACCGTAAACCCGTCAAAGTCCAGAATTTTAGACCTTTTGCCAATATCACTAAGGCTCGCATTGCAGCAAAGTCAATAAGGTAATACCGCCAACTCCACAATAATAACAGGAGTACTCTATGTCAGGTCATAGCGAAAACGCTGAGCAGTACTGGAAGGCGAACCTCCGCCTGATTTACGGAAGCCTTATTATATGGGCTTTGGTTTCATACGGTTTTGGCATTCTGCTTCGCCCCATGCTATCTGGCATCGCGGTTGGCGGAACCGATCTTGGCTTCTGGTTTGCCCAACAAGGATCCATTCTCACCTTTATCGTTTTGATCTTTTTCTATGCCTGGCGCATGAACAAGATTGACGAAAAATTCGGCGTAGGCGAGGAATAATAACAATGAGCCAATTTGCGATTAACATTATCTTCGTAGGGGGTTCCTTCCTCCTCTACATCGTCATTGCTATCTGGGCGAGAGCCGGTAGCACAAGTGACTTCTACGTTGCCGGTGGCGGCATTCACCCGATCACCAATGGTATGGCGATCGGTGCAGACTGGATGTCGGCGGCGTCTTTCATCTCCATGGCGGGCCTGATTGCCGCGGGTGGTTACGCCAACTCCACCTTCCTGATGGGCTGGACCGGCGGCTATGTGCTGCTTGCCATGCTGCTCGCTCCTTACCTGAGGAAGTTTGGCAAGTTCACCGTGCCCGAGTTCATCGGTGACCGCTTCTACAGCAATAAAGCGCGCTTAGTCGCCGTTATCTGCCTGATCGTGGCCTCTCTGACCTATGTTATCGGCCAGATGGCCGGTGCTGGCGTGGCCTTTTCCCGCTTCCTCGAAGTAGATGCTACAACCGGTCTGATGATCGCAGCGGTGGTTATTTTCAGCTACTCTGTTTTGGGCGGCATGAAGGGCATCACCTACACTCAGGTGGCTCAGTACTGCGTTCTGATTATGGCCTACACCATTCCCGCGGTATTTATCTCGCTGGAACTGACCGGTAACCCTATACCGGCGCTGGGCCTGTTCTCCACCCACATTGACTCGGGGCTGCCGATTCTCACCAAGCTGAATCAGGTCATCACCGACCTTGGCTTCAACGAGTACACGGCGGACGTGGACAACAAGCTGAACATGGTTCTGTTTACCCTGACACTGATGATCGGTACAGCCGGTCTGCCACACGTCATCATCCGCTTCTTTACAGTTCCGAAGGTTGCCGATGCGCGCTGGTCTGCTGGCTGGGCACTGGTGTTCATTGCCCTGCTCTACCTGACTGCACCGGCCGTAGCCTCCATGGCCCGACTGAACCTGATGACCACCATCTACCCTGATGGAACAGCGGCTGCTCCTATCGAGTACGATAACCGTCCGCAATGGGTCAAAGCATGGGAAGTAACCGGTCTGATTACTTATGAAGACAAGAACCAAGACGGCCGGATTCAGCTTTATAACGACACTCCGGCGTTTGAAGAAACCGCTCAGTCTCGTGGCTGGAATGGCAACGAATTGGAGGTGAACCGGGACATTCTAGTACTGGCCAACCCGGAGATTGCCAACCTGCCCGGCTGGGTCATCGGATTGATCGCAGCAGGTGGTCTGGCAGCGGCACTGTCAACGGCGGCGGGACTGTTGCTGGCGATATCCTCGGCAGTCAGTCACGACCTGATAAAGGGCTCAATCAACCCCGGCATTACGGAGAAAGGAGAGTTGCTGGCCGCGAGGATATCCATGGCGGTTGCCATAGTGGTGGCCACCTACCTGGGAGCCAACCCTCCCGGGTTCGCCGCTCAGGTCGTGGCACTGGCCTTCGGTATCGCAGCTGCGTCACTCTTTCCGGCTCTGATGATGGGGATCTTCTCCAAGCGAGTGAACAACAAAGGCGCGATTGCCGGTATGCTGGCTGGTCTGGCCTTCACCCTGACGTACATCTTTGTGTACAAAGGATGGTTGTTCATCCCGGGCACCAACAACCTGGCCGATATCCCGGCAAACTGGGTATTCGGGATCTCCCCACTGTCGATCGGTGCGATTGGCGCCGTCGTCAACTTTGCGGTAGCCTTCGGTTTGTCCTACGCGACTGAAGAGCCACCCATCGAGATCCAGGAACTGGTAGAAAGTGTTCGTTACCCACGCGGTGCGGGCGAAGCTCAAGGCCACTAACACAAGCTTTTGCTAAATCAGTGGTAACATTGGGCAATTGAAACCAAACGGGCTTCCTTGAAAAAGGAGCCCGTTTCTTTTTTTAAGGAAAACCATATGTTCTGGACACTTGTTGCGACCGTTGTCTGCGGCCTGGGTGCTGCAGGGATCGCATTAGCGCTTCGCTCCCTAACCCGCCAACGCCTGCCAAAGTGGATTATTCCGGCCTTTGCCGGTGCTGGCATGATGGCCTATCTGATTCAGGGCGAGTACACCTGGTACGACTTTAAACAGGCGCAGCTGCCTTCGGAAGCAGTCGTGGTCAATACTGAAAGCCAAGCCGTGCTCTGGCGTCCCTGGAGCTTTGCCTTTCCGTATGTCACTGCGTTCTCGACGGTGGATATCAACAGCGTGCAGCGCAACGCTAATGACGACAATATTGTTCTTTTCACCCTGTACCGCTTCGAGCAAAAACTGACTGATTCCGTTTCTCACCGAGTACATCTACTCAATTGCGCCGATCGTGAGCTTTTGCCACTGGCCTCAGATGGCCGCCCCAGCCTTGATAACATGAAGATACTGACACCGGACGACCGCTTACTGATTACCGTATGCCGCTGATGAATAGAGGACGCGTCACGCTGGCGCCTATGTCGGCCTGCAAGCGCCCCATTGCCTTGGAATAGCGAACGTTATGATAAGCGCCTGGCTGCTGGTTCTGATTTCCATCACCTACATTTCACTGCTATTTTTTGTGGCTTGGGCAGGCGATCGCCACCCGGGGCTATACCGGCATCGCCTGGCTAGAACTCACATCTACGCGCTGTCTCTGGCCGTGTATTTTTCCTCCTGGACCTTTTATGGAGCCGTTGGTCGTGCCACCCAGGAAGGTCTTGGATTTTTGCCCATCTATCTTGGGCCGTTACTGGTATTCGTGTTCGCCGCACCGCTGTTGCGCCGCATCATTCATATCAGCAAGCGCAACAGCAGCACCTCCATAGCCGACTTTATCGCTTCCCGCTACGGAAAATCCCAGTTGTTAGCAGCGATGATAGCCGTCTTTGCGCTAATCGGCAGCGTGCCTTACATCGCCTTGCAGTTAAAAGCCATCGCCATGGGCTTTGCGGTGCTGTCCAGCCCCCAGGGCAGCGTTCAGGAACTCAGTAACGCCGCCTGGAGCGATTCAGCCTGGTACATCACGTTGGCTCTGGCTCTGTTTACCATTTTATTTGGCACCCGCCATCTGGAATCAACAGAACATCACCGCGGCATGATTCAAGCCATTGCGTTTGAATCTGTGATCAAACTGGTGGCGTTTTCAGCGGTTGGGTTGTTTGTGCTGTTTGGTTTTTTCAATGGTTTTGGCGATCTCACACAGCGGGTGGCCGCGGCCGATCTCATCGGAGTGCTGACAACCCAAAACCTGAATCTGACCGCGTTTATTACCCAAACCCTGGTCGCCGGGATAGCCATTGTCTGCCTGCCGCGGCAGTTCCACGTTATGGTGGTTGAAAACAGCGATCCTCGCGATTTCGAGACTGCGCGCTGGGCTATGCCTATTTATCTGATCATCGCTAGCGCTTTTGTACTGCCGATTGCAGCTGCCAGCTTGCTAGTGCCGGATGGCGCCAACTACAACCCTGACATTATGACGCTTCAGTTGCCCATACTGGCCGGCAATACCTGGCTTGCAGTACTGGCGTTTCTGGGGGGCGGCTCCGCAGCGGCGGCGATGGTGATTGTGTGCTCAGTTGCGGTCGCCACCATGGTCAGCAACGAAATCATCATGCCAGCTTTGTTGAAATTCTTTCGCCCCAGAATGAATCGCAAGGCGGACCTGAGCTACCTGCTACTTAGCATCCGCCGCATCGCAATTTGCGCTGTTTTACTAACAGCGTATGGCTTTTATCGGATGGCAGGCGAAGACACCAGTTTAACGGCCTTCGGGTTACTGTCGTTTGCTGCTGCGGCGCAACTTGGACCTGCGTTGGTAGGCGGAATCGTCTGGCGCGGTGGTAACCACAACGGAGCGGTATGGGGTCTGTTTATAGGCTTTATACTATGGCTCTACACGCTGCTTCTGCCTGCACTGGCATCTACCGGCTGGATCAACGACACACTTGTTCAGCAAGGTCTCTGGGGCATGAGCTGGACCCGACCCACGGCGTTGTTTGGTACCGATTTGGACCAAATTAGCCACGGTATAATCTGGAGTCTGGGGGCCAATACCGCGATTTATATTGTGCTGTCTTTACTGACCCGCCAACGAGTACGTGAAAAAATACAGATTGCCACTTATTTTCAAGACGCACTCGGCCGCGGCGAAACCCCGCACCAGCAAACCTGGCAGGGTGAAATTCTGACCTCCGACCTGCAGGCTCTGGCTGATCGTTTCATGGGCGACGAGCGCGCAGAAACGGTGTTTCGCAATTACGAGCGCCGCAATGCAATCCGCCTTTACCCACAGCGGCCGGCAACAACACATTTGATGAAGTACATAGAGCGCCAGTTGGCATCGATTATCGGCGGTTCAACCGCGCGTGTGGTTTTGGAATCGACCCTGACCGGTCGCGACATGCAGATTGAAGACGTCGTCAGCATTGTGGATGAGGCCTCACAGGCGATGACGTTTAGTCGGGAGTTACTGCATTCGGCCATTGAAAACCTCAGCCTTGGCGTGTCGGTGGTGAATCATCAGCAGGAGCTGGTGGTGTGGAATCACCTATACATTGAACTGTTCAATTACCCCAAGAGTTTTGTACGCTTGGGACGACCGGCGGCTGACCTGCTTCGCTACACCCTGACTAACGCAAACCTGTCGGCCCGCAAAATTGATGAAATCGTTGCCGAACGCATTGACAGCATGACCCAAGGCCAGCGTGTTTCCTATGAGCTCCAGCGGCCCGATGGCACGTTTATCCGTATTGAAGGCGCGCCAATTCCCGGCGGCGGCTATGTCACGACATTTCAGGATATAACACCCATGCGCCGCACTGAACAGGCGCTGAAAGAAACCAATATCTATCTGGAACAACGGGTCAAAGAGCGAACCCAGGAACTGCAGGTGATCAACGAGCAGATGCTCACGGCCAAGTCTGTGGCCGAGCAAGCCAATCACGGTAAAACACGATTTCTCGCGTCAGCCAGTCACGACCTGCTTCAACCTTTAAATGCCGCACGCCTGTTTACCTCTGCCCTACAAGGTAAATCCCAAAGTGCCGAGTGCCAGCAATTGGTCGAACACATCGACAGCTCACTGGGTGCGGCCGAAGAAATTATCAGTACTTTGCTGGATATCTCCAAACTGGATGCCGGTGCTCTGGAGCCGGACATCAGCGTGTTTCCGGTCAGCGATATCATCCGCCGGCTGGCAAACGATTTTTCTGCCATCGCTAAAGATCAAGATCTTGAACTGGATGTGGTACCCAGTTCCGCCTGGATCCGCTCAGATGCAAAGCTTTTGCGCCGGGTGATCCAGAATTTTCTGTCCAATGCTATACGCTATACACCCGAGGGCCGCATCCTGCTGGGCTGTCGTCGCCTAGATGGTTACCTGCGCATTGAAGTCTGGGACACAGGGCCAGGCATTCCGGACGATCAGCTGACCCAGATTTTTGAAGAGTTCCGCCGCTTCCAGCATGGGCGTGACAAGAAAGGTCTGGGCCTTGGCCTTGCCATCGTCGACCGCATCAGCGGTATGCTCAATCATCCGGTGACGGTTCAGTCGCGGCAGAGTCGTGGCAGTGTATTCAGTATTACGGTGCCCAGAATGGCCGCCGAGGAGCTAACACCCCTGCCGGTACAGGCACACGGTCCGGCTCGGCGAGTATCCAGTCTGAAGGGCCGCCATCTGCTGTGTATTGATAACGATGCCGCTATTCTTCAGGGGATGGTGGCGCTGTTGAGTAACTGGCAATGCCAGATAACAGCTGCGGAAAGCCTGGACGACGCCATGACAAAACTGGGCACGGGCATTCCCGACATTCTGCTTGCCGACTATCAGCTAGACGACGACAAAAACGGTCTGGACGCCATGGACACGCTGCGCGTAGCTCTGGACAAACGCCTGCCCGGCATCCTGATTACCGGCTATATGGCACAAGAGGTAAGAGATGACGCGACCGACCGCGGCTATCATGTGCTTTATAAACCCGTAAAGCCGGCTGCTCTGCGCGCTATGGTGAATACACTTTTAAAATAGGTCCGCAAATGGGAACCATTCTACGTCCCGCTGCCTTCGGTAAACTGCGCTATCTGGTCGTGGATGACGTCGATAGCTTCCGTCTGTCGATGCGCACCATGCTCAGCAGTTGCGGTGCTGAAAAAATCGAACTGGCGTCTGACGCCAAGCAGGCCATCGATTACTGCTCTTATAACAAGGTTGATATATTGCTTTGCGATTACAACTTTGGTGATGGCCGTAATGGCCAGCAGATTCTGGAAGAATTGCGGTTTCGCAAGCTGCTGTCTCACACCGCCGTATTTATGATGATTACTGCGGAAACATCGCGCCACATGGTGTTAGCAACAAGGGATTGCCAGCCAGATGCGTACCTCGCCAAGCCAATTAATCGCGCGGTTCTGCACACTCGGCTGAGCAGTCTTTTGCAACAGCGGGAAGCGTTGCTACCCATAAACCGCGAGCTTGACCGACATAATTATGAAAAAGCCGTGGCCTTGTGCCTGCAAGCGCAGAAAACACAGCCACGCTACAACACGTGGCTATTGAAAACCTTGGGTGACCTTTATTTCCGGCTCGGCGAACTGGATCAAGCCGAGTCAATATATAACGACACGCTAATCTCACGCGATATACCTTGGGCTCTTCTAGGCCGGTGCCGTGTATTGTTAGCTAAGGGTAAAGGTGAGGATTCGGTGCTTGACCTTCAACGCTTGGTAAATAGCAACCCAGATTGCATGGAGGCCTATGATCTTCTTGCCGAGGGCCTTGCTACCATGGGCAACCCGTTACAATCTCAGCAAATACTGGAAGCTGCCGTCCAGCATTCACCCAATGCTCTGCTGCGGCAGAAAAAACTGGCTCTGCAGGCGGAGATGAACGCAGACATGGAATCAGCGGTAAAAGCCTGGCGACGAACAGTGAGTCTGAGCCAACATTCTATTCATGAAAGCCCCGACCACTACCTTGCCTTGTCCAGCGCACTCGCTGATCTTAGCGAATCCGCCGATAGCAATTTGGACAAGAGTTCTAGCCCGCAAGTTACTGCCGCGCAGATCAAGGAAGCCAATACAACGCTGGCAGCCATGGAAAAACGCTTTACCAAAGACGCGAACCTGTCTGTTCGCAGCCGCATTCTGCAATGCCGGCTGCTTGCGGCCGAAGGATGTCTGGCAGATTCTCAAGCACTCTTAGACAAGGTACGGCAAGAACTGACGCCGGTGCCGCCCACTATTTCGGCAGACACCGAAATAGAATACGCAAAAGCCCTGTTTTTACTCAACAGCAAAGAAGAAGCCAAAAATCGCCTGGCGCAGTTGGCACACCGGTATCGTTCAGACGCAGATATTCAGCGTAAAGTGGAAAGCCTTCTGGATGAGCCCGTGGGATTCCGTCAAAAACTACAGGCTCGTAGTTTGAATCACGAAGCAATAGACGATTTTCAAAACAATCGAATTGACGAAGCTATTGGAGGCTTTTCAGCTGCGCTGAAAATTGTACCTGACCAAATTGCCCTGAACCTAAATCTGATACAGGTCATTCTGAAACGTCATAAATCTCTAGAGCAGGAGCCCGAGATGGCCGTTCTATGCCGGTCGGCACTGGAGCGTCTGTCGAGTTTGCAGGAGAACCACAGTCAATTCGAGCGCTATAGCGCCCTAAAGGAACGCGTGGAGGCGCTATTACCATGACAAGGCCAAGCGCAGACTTTTCGCTGATTCTTGCGGCATCGATCCATGATATGAAAAATTCACTCGGAGTATTGTTGTCGTCATTAGAAGACCTGCGCGATGAACAGCAAGCCAGTGGTTCATCCAGCGCAAACCTCAATATCTTACAATACCAAGCCGAGCGTATTCACAACGACCTGGTGCGCCTGCTTGGGTCTTATCGCCTGCAGCAAAACATGCTGAGCGCGCACACCGAAGAACATTTTGTACGCGACCTGTTGGACGATACCATTGCTCGCTATGTCTCAATAATCGATAGCCAAGATATTAGCTGCCAAAACAATGCCCAAGACATCAGTGGGTATTTTGATCATCAGTTAATCGCCAGTGTACTGGACAACAGTGTAAGTAACGCAGTTCGCTACGCTAAACATGAGATGTGCCTGAATGCAGTCTATTGCGAGGACTATCTGGTGATTAGCGTACACGACGATGGCCCGGGCTTTACAGAATCTATGCTGCGCCAGGAAATGGACCACAGTATCGACTTTGGCGGGGGTAATACACACTTGGGGCTCTACTTCGCCAATGCCATAGTCGCTCTTCACAACGCAGGTGGCCGCGAAGGTTTTATCAAGCTGTTGAATGGCGGGCAGTTTGGTGGCGGTGTATTCGAAATCTGGTTGCCATAACCAAACAATCGAGGACGGATTTTACCAAGGAACATACTAGGGGACGGATTTGACCATCGCCCGCTGTATTTCAGGCAAAAAAAAAGCCCCGACGGCGTGAGCTATCGGGGCAATTAGCAATAAGAGTCTGACGATGACCTACTCTCACATGGGCGAACCACACTACCATCGGCGCAGGCCTGT
>Ga0163215_100113_pt1 | contig 235002 bp, 207 predicted proteins | sample SynspAceP_FD_185934 | JGI IMG/M metagenome (GOLD analysis project Ga0163215, IMG submission 185934) | Saline lake microbial communities from Ace Lake in Antarctica - Synechococcus sp. Ace-P (Hybrid Assembly) | ecosystem: Environmental > Aquatic > Non-marine Saline and Alkaline > Saline | place... | reverse complement strand
AGAATCGTTCAATGCAAAAATAAAAGCTTTTAGGGCACAGTTCAGGGGTGTGAAAAATGTAGAATTCTTCCTTTATAGACTAACTACAATCTTTGCATAAACACAACAATTGGTCTTGATCCGTTATTAATCTGGTTATGGCCATAGAATTTATATTTTTAAACTATGGGATTATTTAGTAGTCGAGACCCTTTACAGATTATTGTTTTTCAAACATATGGCTCCAATACGCATTTGTATGTTAAGGGACGTGCCTTGGAAGACGAAAATATTGACCTTACCAAGAAGAATTTTATCCACCTTTTAATTAATTCCTGGAAACGCTTTGAGACAGATGTAATAGGAAACTGTACTCTAGAAATAAAGCTTCCCAATGGTGCTTTAAATGAGTTTGAAACGGATAAGGAAGGTTATTTTCTGCTGGCCCTGGATAAAACCGATTTGCAATCCATGTGCAATAAGGAAGGGTGGTTGGCATTTGAGGTTTCATATGCCGATAGATCCCTAAAGAGAAATATTCAGCTTGAAAACCGATTTCCTGGGGAAATGTTGATTCCTTCTAAGGATGCCGATTTTGGGGTTATCAGTGATATTGATGATACCATTCTGCAAACCGGTATGGTGTCCTTATTAAAATGGCGTGTTTTGTACAATACTTTCTTAAAAACCCCGGAAAGAAGGATTCCCCTAGCTGGGGCGCCGGAATTTTATCATTTGTTGCATAGAGGGGATTCTGGAGATAAGGCGAACCCTATTTTTTATGTAAGTAACAGTCCTTGGAATCTATATCTATATCTAGAGTTTTTTTTAAAGAATAACAATTTTCCAAAAGGCCCCATTTTATTGAGGAGCTTAAGCTCATTTTTTAAAAGAAAAAAGTTAAAGGGCCCCGATGATCGACCACATAAAATCAACGAAATTTTAAATATCCTTAAAACTTATCCCAGACTTTCTTTTGTACTTATTGGAGATGGTGGCGAGAAAGATGCAGATATCTATTTGGAAATTGCCCAAAGGTTTCCAAATAGGATCAAGGCCATTTATTTACGTAGTGTTAAGCATAAGAAAAAAATGTTACGGGTAGTTGGTTTGTTTCAGGACAACAAAGCCATACCCGTACTATTGGTAGAGGATAGTGATCAGGCTATAAAACATGCCAAAGAACAGGGACTGATCATTAAAAAGTAAATCTTTTCCTTGTTGTATAAAACTCGTTTCAGTAAACCAGGGTATTTTAATCTCTAATAAAGTCTTAAGATTTAAAACAGGCCGTTGATCTCGGCGTCAATTTTATTGATCACCAAACCTAAATCTTCGGGCTCGTCAACAAAATTAAGTTTATCTACATCAATGACCAAGAGATTGCCTTTTCCATAACTTTCGGCCCAAGCCTCATAGCGCTCGTTCAATCTACTTAAATATTCAATGGAAATACTATTTTCATATTCTCGTCCCCTTTTATGAATTTGATTTACCAAATTGGGAATGGAACTTCTTAAATAAATCAGTAGGTCTGGGGGTTGCACCAATGTTTCCATCAATTCAAAAAGACTGGTATAGTTGTTAAAATCCCTGTTCGTCATTAACCCCATGGCGTGGAGGTTTGGCGCAAAAATATGTGCATCCTCATAAATGGTACGATCCTGTATGGTGTCTTTACCGCCTTTTCTAATCTGTATTATTTGTCTATATCTGTTATTTAAAAAGTAAATCTGGAGATTAAAGCTCCATCTCTCCATTTGATTGTAAAAATCGTCCAGATAAGGATTGTCAACTACATCTTCAAATTGGGCTTCCCATTGGTAGTGTTTCGATAATAGTTTGGTCAAGGTGGTTTTGCCAGCCCCAATATTTCCTGCAACGGCGATATGCATAGGTTTTGTAATTATGGTTAGTGTTGTGCTCACTTATAATTAAGTGGTACAATATACGAGATATCGTGTGTATGTTAAAATCTTTGATAGATTATCCGATAAAAAACTTATACGGAGGGATAATTGTTTTTTTTATTGGTTTTCTGATTAAACCATAACCTATAATTGTAGTCTTAAGGTTGACTTAAAATGTAAAATAATGAAAAATTTCTATTTTTTCTCTTTGATGCTAGTTGCATCGCAAATTGGAATTTATGCCCAGGACTTTCAGGGCGAAGCAACTTATTTTAGTAAGACCACGGTAAATATGGATTTTGACGGTCGGCAAATACCCGAAGATCGCAAGAAGGAAATAATGCAAAGGATTAAGGCAGCCAACGAACGGACCTATATTTTAACCTTTGACAAATCCGCCTCTATTTATAAGGAAGAAGAAAGATTGGAGCAACCAGGCAATGAAAGAGGTGGTGGTCGATTTGGAATGATGGGCGGAGCCGGTGGCGATTATTACAAGGATGTGAAAGAAGGTAGGTATTTAGTTAAAAATGACCTTTTTGGAAAGATTTTTTTGGTTGATGATGAATTGCCAAAATTGGAGTGGAAACTTGGAGGAGAGTCAAAACAGATTGGTAATTATACCGCCTTTAAGGCTACGGCCACCAAAACTATAAAAAGACCCAATATACGGGCAATTTTTAGTAGGGGTAGGGATAATAATGAAAACAAAGAAGAAGAATTCACAGAAAAGGAAATCGAGATAATTGCTTGGTATACGCCAGATGTTCCAGTAAATCAAGGCCCAGGGGAGTACTGGGGGCTTCCTGGTATTATTTTGGAAGTAAAGGATGATATTACAGTTATACTGTGTACAAAATTAGTGCTCAATCCAACGGAGAAGAAAGAGATAAAGGCACCCAGTAAGGGAAAAACGGTTACCCAAGAGGAATATGATGAAATTTCCAAGGAAAAGATGGCAGAAATGAGGCAGAATTTCCGTCGTGGTGGTGGTGGAGGTAACAGAGGCGGAGGGGGAAGGCCTTAATAATCCCTGGTACTTATTTTCATAATTAATCATTTTTATTTTACTCTTTAGAGATGTATAAAAAGAATTTATATTCGTTACTGGCTGCCTTTTGCATTTTTTCAACGGCTTTTTCACAGGAAATTACCCTTACGGGAATAGTTAAGGATTCTACAGGAGTAGGAATCGATATGGCAAATGTTATCGCCATAAATACGGAAACAAAGGCATTGGAATCGTACGGCATCACAAATCATAGTGGGTTGTATAAGCTAAACTTAAAATCGGGCGCCAATTTTAACGTTCGTATTAGTTATTTAGGTTTTAAAACGGAGGATTTTTCCTTTACGGCACCTACCAACGATGCTAATAAAGATATTGTTCTATATGAACAAACCAACCAACTGGATGAGGTTGAGGTAACTTATGAGATGCCTATTTCTGTCCGGGGCGATACTATAGTTTATGATACGGATTCTTTTGTAACAGGTACCGAAAAGAAGTTAAAGGATGTATTGGCCAATTTACCTGGTGTGGAAATTAATGACGACGGGCAAATAGAGGTGGAGGGTAAAAGGGTTACCAAAGTAATGGTAGAGGGCAAGGATTTTTTTGACGGGGATTCCAAGTTGGCCGCAGACAATATTCCAGCCAATGCCCTTGATAAAATAGAGGTGCTAAGAAATTTTAATGAAGTAACCCAGATGAAGGGGCTAACCAATGATACGGACAATGTGGCCCTGAATATAAAACTCAAGAAAGGGAAAAAGAATTTTTGGTTTGGTGAAATAACTGCAGGGTATGGTACCAACGATAGTTATTTGGCCCATCCAAAACTATTTTATTACAGTCCTGATTATAGTATAAACATAATTACCGATCTTAATAATATAGGTGAAGCACCTTTTAATAGGAGGGATTACCAAAGCTTTACAGGTGGATTTAGAAACTTAGGTAGTACAAGTGGAAGTTCAATAGATATTGGAGGCGATGGATTGGGGCTTTCCAGTCTTCAAAACAATAGGGCCAAGAATATAAACACGAAGTTTGCTGCGGTCAACTTTAGTTACTCCCCCATAGAAAATTGGGATTTAAGTGGTTTTGGTGTTTATTCCTATACAGGGACCTTGATGGAAAACCAAACTCGACGAGTTTATATATCCTCCAACGAGACGGAGGATGCCACCACGGCAACAGATCAAACCGCACATTTGGGTTTGGCCAAATTTAGTTCCGTTTATAAACCCAATGAAAGATTGCAAATTGATTACGATGTACTTTTAAAGAAATCGGACGACTATGAATTGCAGAATGTGCTTTCCATTTCCAATATTACGGATGAAATTACGGAAACCAAGAAGCAGAAACCAATTTCTATAAGTCAAAATGCCAATATTTACTATACCTCCCTAAACACAAAAAATATTATTGCCTTTGAGGCCCAACATGTCTATCAGGATGAAGATCCTTTTTATAATGCCATTAGGGATAATTTTGCGTTTACGGACATATTTCCAGTAGATGAAGGTCAGAATATCTACAACCTAAACCAAGGTAAAAATACAATAACCAACAAGGTGGATGCCAAGGTGGACTATTATTTGGTTACAGGTATGAAAAGTAATTTACAATTTACCTTGGGCACCACTCAGAGTCGTCAAAATTTTAATTCAAATATTTTTCAAATATTGGATGGGGGAGAAGCATTGGATTTTACGGAAACCGAATTTAACAATGATGTTACCTATTCCATTTCGGATTTGTATTTAGGTTTTCATTACAAGGTAATTGCGGGAATTTTTACTTTTAATCCAGGCGCTACATTGCATCAATACGGGGCTAACAATACCCAGTTGGGAACAACGGTAAAGGATAATCTAACCGCGCTGCTGCCTGACCTATATATTAACGCACAACTAAAAAAATCGGAAAACATTCGATTTAATTATAGGGTTTCAAGATCTTTTACTGATGTCAATAATTTTGCCGAAGCCTATGTCCTTAATAACTACAATTCGGTTTATTCTGGTAATAGGGACCTGGAAAGCGCTTTGAACCATAACTTATCTTTGAACTTTTTTAGTTTCAATATGTTTAATTTTACCAACATATTTGCCAATGTTACGTATACGAAACGAATAGATGCGCTTAAAAGTGCTTCGGAAATTATAGGTATTAATAGGATTGGCACTACCATAAACTCAAACTTGGAAGATGAATCCTTAAGTGCCAATAGCAGGTATCAACGTACTTTTGGAAAAATAAAGGCATCTGTAGGGGCCAATGTATCCTGGTCCGCCACAAATAACATCATAGATTTGCAACCAAGAAAATCGGAATCGTTTACTCAAAATTATACCTCTTCACTGGCTACCAATTTTAAGGATGCCCCCAATCTAGAGGTGGGGTATGGATATTCGGTAAATAATTATGATAATGGTGGACTTGCTACTACCTATTACACAAGCAGGCCCTTCGCCAGATTGGATGCCTCCTTTTTAAAAAGCTTTATTTTTAACTTGGATTATGATTATTATAAGTACAATGACAAGGAAAATACCATAGATAACACCTATAGTTTTTTGGAGGGCAATTTAACCTATCAGAAAAAAGACAGTCACTGGGAATTTGGAATTAAAGGCACTAACCTTTTGGATACAGCAACGTTGAACAGGGATAGCACCAATGAGTTGTATTTTACTACTTCTTCTTACTTTATTCAACCGCGTTATGTCTTGTTCACGGTAAAGTATGATTTATAGGATAGAACAAGGTAAATTTTAAAATAGTTGTTAAACATTTTTAGATACGTCAAGAATTCTTGTACTTTTGTACCCTAATATATCGAGGAAGGATTTGACTGATTGCAACCTCAAGTGCTGAAATAGGTTCGGCATAACAAAATGCTAAAGCAGTTTCTGTTGTTTATGTCTATTAAAGACTGTAACATCCACTCTTCTTTAACATGCTTCGTCAAATTCTTATTAATTTTATTTAGAAAGGATTTATGGCATATTTATTTACTTCGGAATCGGTTAGTGAAGGGCATCCAGATAAGATAGCGGATCAAATTAGTGATGCATTATTGGATAATTTTTTAGCTTTTGACTCGGAAAGTAAGGTGGCTTGTGAAACTTTGGTGACCACTGGTCAAGTGGTTTTGGCCGGGGAGGTTAAAAGTCACACCTATCTTGATGTTCAGCAAATTGCAAGGGATGTCATTAATAAGATTGGTTATACGAATGGCGATTATAAGTTTAGTGGAGATTCTTGTGGCGTAATTTCATTGATCCATGAGCAGTCCAAAGATATAAGCCAGGGAGTAGATCGTGGTTCTAAAGAGGAACAAGGTGCAGGAGATCAAGGTATGATGTTCGGCTATGCCACTAAGGAAACGGACAATTATATGCCCTTGGCCTTGGATATATCACATAAGATATTACAGGTTTTGGCCGATTTGAGAAGGGTTGGGGATAGTATAACCTATCTAAGGCCGGATGCAAAGGCACAGGTAACTATTGAATATTCCGATGATAATGTGCCGCAACGTATAGACACTATTGTAGTCTCTACCCAACATGATGAGTTTGATAAGGACGATGAACTGATGTTGGCCAAAATTAAAAAGGATATTATCTCAATTCTAATTCCAAGAGTAAGAGAACAATTACCGGAGAATATACAGAAACTTTTTAACGACACTATAAAATATCATATCAATCCAACAGGGAAATTTGTAATTGGTGGGCCCCATGGTGATACTGGTTTAACTGGAAGAAAGATCATTGTGGATACCTATGGAGGCAAAGGTGCCCATGGCGGAGGTGCCTTTAGTGGAAAGGACCCCAGTAAAGTGGATCGCAGTGCTGCATACGCGGCAAGGCATGCCGCCAAGAATCTTGTAGCTGCCGGTGTTGCTGATGAAATGTTGGTTCAGGTAAGTTACGCCATTGGCGTAGTAGAGCCAACCTCAATATTTGTGGATACCTATGGGACGTCTAAAGTTGGTTTGAGTGATGGTGAGATTGCTAAAAAAGTCGCACAATTGTTCGACATGCGCCCGTTTGCCATTGAGGAACGATTGAAACTTAGAAATCCAATTTATTTGGAAACAGCAGCTTATGGGCACATGGGCAAGGAGCCTAAATTTGTTGTAAAGGTTTTCGAATCGCCTTATAATGGGCGTATAGAAAAAGAAGTGGAATTATTTACTTGGGAGAAATTGGATGCCGTTGATTTGGTGAAACAAGCCTTCAATTTATAATTTTTTTAAAAAGATTAGGAGAAAAGAATTTTCCATACCTATATTTGCACACCTAAAGTTCAAACACTTATTGAATTGTTATCAAGAAAGGTGGAGGGAATAGACCCTTTGAAGCCTTAGCAACCCTTTAGTCATTTATTAAAGAAGGTGCTAAATTCTACCTAAATGCTGCTCCAGAATTAATTGGAGATTTTTGCAGTGTCCATGGCAGATAACACTAACGGTTACTTCTGTAATTGACTTTCTTTTTAACTTTTTGATTTTACAATATTGCATTGTCCGCATTATTTGTTTTGGCTTTTTATTTTAGCTATTTTAATAATATAAAAAAAACAAGAAATCATGAGTACTCAAAAATTTTCAACAAATGCATTGCATGCTGGACATGACACAAAATTAACAGCTGGAACCAGGGCTGTACCCATTTATCAAAATACCGCCTATGTATTTAACAATTCTGATCATGCGGCAAATCTTTTTAATTTGTCAGAACCTGGATTTATCTACACCAGACTTAACAACCCAACCAATGATATTCTAGAGCAGCGCTTGGCGGCTTTGGAAGGTGGACTTGCAAGTGTAGTTACCGCGTCAGGTACAGCTGCTATTTCAACAGCATTATTGGTTTTATTGAAAACAGGTGACCATATTGTGGCTTCTAGTAGTCTTTATGGAGGTACTTATAATTTATTGGCAGTAACCTTGCCTAGATTTGGTATAACGACCACTTTTGTAGAGCCTGGGGACGAAGAGAATTTTACTAACGCCATTCAGGAAAATACAAAGACAATTTTTGTGGAATCTTTAGGGAATCCAAAATTGGATGTATTGGACCTGAAAGCGATATCTGAAGTAGCTAAAAAGGCAAAAATACCTTTTATTGTAGATAATACAGTGGCCACTAGTGCTTTGGTGAAACCTATTGAACACGGAGCAAACATTGTTATACATTCACTTACAAAATATATAAACGGAAATGGCACCTCTATGGGTGGTGTTATTGTTGATGCAGGTACCTTTGATTGGAGTAGTGGAAAATTTCCAGAATTCACAGAGCCATCTGCAGGATATCACGGATTGGTTTATCACGATGTTTTAGGGGCCGCTGCCTTTATTGCAAAGGTTAGAATAGAAGGCTTAAGAGACCTTGGCGCCGCTTTGAGTCCGTTTAATGCCTTTCAGATTATTCAAGGATTGGAGACTTTAGAACTGCGTATCAAGAAACATAGTGAAAATGCATTGGAATTGGCGAAATGGTTGCAGGATAGGAACGAAGTGGCATGGGTGAACTATCCAGGTCTGCCAACCAGTCCTTATTATTCGTTGGCCAAAAAATACCTTCCAAACGGACAAAGTGGTATTGTGACCTTTGGAGTTAAGGGAGGGTTTGAGTCGGCGAAAAAGGTTGTTGACGAAACCAAATTATTCTCTTTATTGGCCAATATAGGGGATACTAAATCTTTAATTATCCACCCAGCCAGTACTACCCACCAACAATTGGATGACAATGCCCAACAAACAACAGGAGTTACAAAAGATCTGATACGTCTTTGTGTAGGTTTGGAGGATATTGAAGATATAAAGGCAGATTTGGTGCAAGCCTTTTCGGTCATTGATAAATCGGTTTTGGCGTAAAAATGATTTTATTTTTTTATGGTCATTGATTAAGTAATATGGGAGTGCAGAATTTAATATCTCAAGGCACTCCCATATCATTTAAAAAGCAATGCAGTGTTCTTTCAGGAATAATTACTTGTACAAATAACTTATGCTACATCATATTTCAATAAACAAATACATTACTTATAGCGGCAAAACATTGGACATTAACTTGTCTTACGAAGTCTTTGGCCTTCCCTTGCATTCCGCACCAATTATACTGGTAAACCACGCCCTAACAGGTAACTCTGATGTGGCTGGAGAAAATGGTTGGTGGACGACATTGGTCGGGGATGGTAAATGTATAGATACTAAGAAATACACTATTCTTTCCTTTAATATTCCAGGGAATGGGTATGATGGATTTGTTATAGAAAATTATAAGGATTTTGTAGCGAAGGACATTGCCAAAATTTTTCTTTTGGGATTGGAGGCTTTAAAAACAAGTAAGCTTTATGCCCTGATAGGCGGTTCTTTAGGGGGGGGTATAGCTTGGGAGATGGCAGCTTTAGATCCTCATTTAACGGAACATCTTATTCCAGTAGCGTCCGATTGGAAGTCTACGGACTGGCTAATTGCCAATTGCCAGATACAGGAACAGTTTTTAGTGAATTCCAAACAGCCGGTGCATGATGCGCGTATGCATGCAATGCTGTGTTATAGGACACCTGAATCTTTTAATGACCGCTTTAAAAGAAGTACCAATGAGGAGTTGAAAGTCTTCAATGTGGAGAGTTGGTTAACACACCATGGTAAGAAGCTACAAGAGCGTTTTCAATTGTCTGCCTATAAATTAATGAATCAATTGTTAAAGACCATTGATATCAATAGGGAAGGGGAGGAAGCCTTTATTAATCTTCAAAATAGCGATACCAATATCCATATCATTGGAGTAGATTCAGATCTTTTTTTTACGGCCCAAGAAAATAAGGATACCTTTAAAAAATTGGCCCAAGCCAATAGTAATGTAACCTATGGTGAAATTCATTCCCTTCACGGGCACGATGCCTTTTTGATCGAGTTCAATCAAATGGAGGAGTTGTTAAAGGGCATTTTCGACCGAAACGGCAGGTCTAAAAAGGTGAAGGTGCTAAAGTTCGGCGGCAAGTCTTTGGCTAATGGAGAAGGACTGGATAGTGTTTTGCGGATTGTTACCGATAAGGTGGCGAATGGTGAAAATATAGCGGTAGTGGTCTCCGCTAGGAATAAGGCTACTGATGAATTGGAAGCCATGTTGAACAAGGCCGCCAAGGGGTTGGATTATGCAGAGGATTTTGAGCTATTTGAGAAATATCAACAGCATGCCTATGGCAATGTCAATCTCTCAGAGGAATTTAAGGGATTGGTAAAATTGTTTGAAGGGGTAGCTCTGTTAGGGGATTATAGTCCTAAAATAAAGGATCAGGTATTGGCATATGGAGAATTGCTCTCGGCAAAATTGGTAACAAAATTACTTATAGGGAAAGGGGTCAATGCCAAATTTATGGACTCCAGACAGCTTATTAAAACAGATTCCAATTTTGGTGATGCAAAAGTTCTGGAGACTTTGTCCAAAGAAAATGTAAAAAGGGAGTTCGGTAAATTGGAACTTGATGCCGTAATGGTGACTACTGGTTTCATTGCCTCCAATGAACTTAACGAAACAACTACATTGGGTAGAAATGGGAGTAATTACTCGGCCGCTTTATTGGCCAATTACTTAAATGCAGAGGAGCTGCAGAACTATACTCATGTAGACGGCATTTTTACGGCTAATCCAGATTTGGTGGCAGAGGCAAAAAGAATTTCAGAACTTTCCTACAGTGAAGCCAATGAATTGGCGAATTTTGGCACCAACATCCTGCATGCGAAGACAATTATTCCATTAATAGAAAAGAATATTCCACTTCGGATCCTAAATACCTTTAACAACGATAATGAAGGTACTTTAATAAGTGCCAAGACCAGTAAGGAAGGTATAAAGTCATTGTCCGTAATAGAGAATATGGCCTTGATTAATTTGGAAGGCCGAGGTCTATTGGGCAAGGTTGGGGTAGATGCCCGTATCTTTAGAACAATGGGCAATAATAATATTAGTGTAAGTATTATTTCTCAGGGATCCTCTGAAAGGGGTATTGGTTTAGTGGTGGACGCTAAAAATGCCAACTTGGCCAAAACTTCTTTGGAAGAGGAATTTCAAACCGATTTTAAGCTACAGGATATCAATAATATTACCGTGGTTGATCAGGTCTCCGTTATTTCTATTGTAGGTCAGGATTTGAGCACTTTTCATAAGCCTTTTAATGCCCTTATTAAGAATCAGGTAGTTCCATTGTTGTTTAACAATACCATTTCGGGCAAGAATGTAAGTTTAGTGGTTAAGAAATCGGATCTGCACAAGGCCCTTAACGTGGTCCATGGTCAAATTTTTGGCATAAGTAAAAAAGTAAATTTGGCCATATTTGGCCATGGAAATGTAGGTGGTACCCTCATTGATCAAGTGCTTAAGTCTAACAAGACTATCGAAAAAAGAAAAGGGATTAACATCAACGTTTTTGCGGTTGCGAATTCTAAGAAGGTTTTGTTGAATAAAAATGGGATCTCTAAAAACTGGAGAACTTCCATGAAAACCAAGGCAGTGCCTTATAATTTAAACGATATATTCAAGTTTGCAAAGGACAATCATTTAGAGAACCTTATTGCGGTAGACAATACGGCCAACGAGGACTTCGTAGCTTCGTATTTTGATTTTGTGGACAATGGTTTTGATTTGGTGTCGTCCAATAAGATTGCGAATACCTTGCGTTTCGATTATTATCAGTTGCTCAGGGAAGAACTTGCTAAGAATCAAAAGCAATATTTGTATGAGACCAATGTTGGTGCTGGATTACCATTGATAGATACAATCAGGTTGTTGCATCTCTCAGGTGAGAATATTACAAGAATTAAAGGAGTGTTCTCTGGGTCTTTGAGTTATATTTTTAATACTTTTTCGGAAAAGGATGCCCTGTTCTCTACAATTTTAAAAGAAGCTATGGAACTGGGATACACAGAACCAGATCCTCGGGAGGACCTATCCGGTAATGACGTGGGAAGGAAATTATTGATTTTGGCCAGGGAATTGGACCTTAGCAATGAGTTTTCAGATATTCAAATTGAAAATTTAATTCCTGAGTCACTTCAAGGTGGCGAAGTAAAAAGCTTTCTGGAGCAATTGGATATTTTGGATGAAAAATTTAGTAGGATAAAGAAAGCACAAAAACCAAATCACGTCTTGCGTTATGTGGGCGATCTATCAGGCGACCTGCAGAAGGAAAAGGGAAAATTGGAAGTTAAATTAGTGTCTGTTCCCAAAGAGAGTGCGCTTGGACAAATAAAAGGGTCCGATTCCATTATTGAAATTTATACAGAATCGTATGGGGAACATCCATTGGTTATTCAGGGAGCGGGTGCAGGTGCGGCAGTTACAGCCAGAGGTGTTTTTGGCGATATTTTACGAATAGCAGAAAAGGGCTAGGTATTTGTGGCTTCGACTCCGCTCAGCCGTTGAGGAATGCCGGAGATTGAGCGTAGTCGAAATCGGGTCTGATTTTAGAATGAAAGAATTTGGATGTGGCTTCGACTCCGCTCAGCCGTTGAGGAATGCCGGAGATTGAGCGTAGTCGAAATCGAATCAGGTTGTGGGCCTACATTATGAATATCCCTACCAACAGGTCCAGCTAGAAAAATTGACCGGGATTACAGTTGGCATAAAAATGAAATAAATGCTTATCCTTTACGATGGATATTATAAGAATTTGATAGATTAGAAATAATGAAGAAGAATTTTAAATTTGAAACGGAAGCGATACGAACCCAGACAGAACGTACCCAATTTCTAGAGCATTCCACCCCCTTGTATTTAACCTCGAGTTTTATTTTTGAGGATGCAGAGGATATGCGTGCCTCGTTTGCAGAAGAAAAGGATCGTAATATTTACTCTAGGTATAGCAATCCCAATTCCTCCGAGTTTATAGATAAGGTTTGTAAGATGGAAGGGGCTGAGGATGGTTTTGCCTTTGCGTCGGGGATGGCGGCGGTGTTTTCTACATTTGCGGCCTTGTTGGAAAGTGGAGATCATATTATTTCTGCTAGAAGTATTTTTGGGTCAACCCATAGTTTGTTTACTCAGTATTTTCCTAAATGGAATGTTTCCACGAGCTATTTTAAAATAGATGAGCTGGATAAATTGGAGGGATTATTGACCCCTAACACCAAAATAATCTATGCGGAATCGCCCACCAATCCAGGAGTGGATGTTTTGGACTTGGAAGAATTGGGTAAATTCGCCAAGAAGCATAATTTAATATATATCATAGATAATTGCTTTGCATCTCCCTATTTACAACAGCCCATTAAGTTTGGAGCCGATTTGGTAATCCATTCCGGAACCAAATTAATGGACGGACAAGGTAGGGTGTTGGCAGGGATTACCGTTGGGAGCAAAGCTCTAATAGATAAGGTGTATCGCTTTTCAAGGATTACAGGCCCTGCCCTGTCACCTTTTAATGCATGGGTACTGTCCAAAAGCTTGGAAACTCTGGCGCTAAGGGTAGATAAACATTGTGATAATGCGTTAAAATTAGCTGAATTTTTAGAAGAGCACCCGAAGATTAACTGGGTGAAATACCCCTTTTTAAAATCGCACCCTAATTATGAAATAGCTAAGAGACAGATGAAGGCTGGTGGTTGTGTTGTGGCTTTTGAGGTTAAGGGAGGGGTAGAGGCCGGACAAAAGTTCTTTAATGCCATTAAAATGTTGTCTTTGTCCGCAAACTTAGGGGATTCTAGAAGTATAGTTACCCATCCAGCGTCGACTACACATAGTAAATTATCTCTCCAGGATAGACTGGCATCTGGTATTACCGATGGTATGGTCAGGGTATCGGTAGGATTGGAGCATATAGATGATATTATTGAGGATATATCCCAAGCGCTGGAATAGTCTGTATCTTTTAAGAGCATCGCATGTTCTAAATCTGATTTTGTAAAATAAGGATGGGTCTTAGACCAATGTTAATTTTCCTTATCTTCGCTGAATGCTTTCCAAAAAGACTAAATACGGATTAAAGGCACTAACCTTTTTAGCGTCTCAAAAAGGGCGTTCACCTGTTCAGATTTCTGAAATAGCCAAGCATGAGAACATTTCTCAGAAATTTCTGGAAAGTATTCTTCTAACCTTGCGAAAAACAGGACTTCTGGGTTCCAAAAAAGGAAAGGGTGGAGGTTATTACCTTATAAAAGAACCAAAGGATATCCCCATGACTACTGTCATGAGGGTTTTGGAAGGGCCTATAGCCATGGTGCCCTGCGTGAGTTTAAACTTCTACGAAAAATGCGAGGATTGCCCAGATGAGGCCAGCTGTTCTGTGCATAAATTAATGTTGCAGGTGAGGGATAGTACTTTGGAAGTTTTTAGGAACAACACTCTTGCAGATTTGGTTCCCTGAAGTGGGGCGTACGACTTAAATTTGCTATAATTCAATGTAAATTGTGTAGTAAATACTTTATAAAGCTTTAATAATCTTCAAATTTTAATGGACTTTTTTATTAATCTACTAAATTTGTAGGGTAAGTTGAATTTTATGAAGCTTTTATCATTGTGTTTTGAAAATAATTTCTATTTTTGCTTACTCTATTAAATCGATAGGGTAATAAATTTAAGTTTTTTATCATATGATTGCTGATCAATTAATTGCAAATAATAATACAGGTACTGCAACTAAAAGCTATAAGGCTGATAAGAGAACCGAAAATCCCAAAAGGAGTATTGCTAAATCTATTAGTTGGAGAATTATTGGAACGTTGGATACCATCCTAATTTCTTGGATCGTTACAGGAACCATGACCGTTGCACTTTCTATAGGGGTCGTGGAGTTGTTTACCAAGATGTTGCTATATTTCTTCCATGAAAGGATTTGGAACAAGATTAGTTGGGGAAGGTAGAGGTAATTAAATCCAAAGAATTTAAAGAATCAGAGACAATGGCATTTACAGAGGAACAAATACATAAATTAAACCAACAGTTTAAGGGTATACCACCGGAAGAAATAATTTCTTGGGCTATTCAATATGCCGAGAATCCATTGGTGACAACAAATTTTAGGCCTTATGAAGTGGCTATTTTACATGCGGTAACGGATGTTGCCCCTAATATTCCTGTGGTTTGGTGCGATACTGGTTATAATACACCAAATACCTACAAACATGCCGAGGGGTTAATTGCAAGGCTACATTTAAATGTAAAATTATATGTTCCCAAACAAACGTCCTCACATAGGGATGCGGTAATGGGAATTCCTGGTATAGACGATCCTAAGCATCAACTTTTTACGGAACAGGTTAAATTGGAACCTTTTAGAAGAGCTATGGAAGAGCATAAGCCAGATGTTTGGTTTACAAATCTTAGACAGGGACAGACTGCTTTAAGGGATTCTTTGGATATTTTGAGTTTAAGTAGAGACGGGGTCTTAAAGGTAAGTCCGTTTTATCATTTTAACGATAGTCAATTGGATGCTTATCTCCTGGATAGGAATTTGCCCAATGAGCATAAATATTTTGACCCCACCAAGGTTTTGGAAAATCGGGAATGTGGGCTGCATACCTAAGAAAAGAATATTAACAATTGGCGAATGCTTCCTTTGGAAGAAAACCAATTAAAGACATAATTATTGTGAGCATTGTAGAATCAGGATTGGAAACAGTAGTAGACGTGAGCGAATCAAATGAATTGGAAGTATTGAATAACAATGCTTTGGAGAACGAGGCAATTTATATTTTAAGGGAAGTTGCGGCACAGTTTGAAAAACCAGTGTTGCTTTTTTCGGGTGGTAAGGATTCCATTACCTTGGTGAGATTGGCGCAGAAAGCCTTTTTTCCAGCTAAAATACCATTTCCTCTAATGCATATAGATACGGGACATAATTTTCCGGAAACCATCGCTTTTAGGGATAAGTTGGTTAAGGAGTTAGGTGTTGAATTGATTGTTCGTAACGTTCAGGATTCCATAGACCAAGGAAAAGTGGTAGAAGAAACTGGAAAATATTCCAGTAGGAATATGTTGCAGACTACTACCTTGTTGGATGCTATTGAAGAATTCAAATTTGATGCGTGTATTGGTGGAGCCAGAAGGGATGAAGAAAAGGCACGTGCCAAAGAGCGTATCTTTTCGGTTCGTGACGATTTTGGACAATGGGATGAAAAAAATCAACGTCCTGAATTGTTCGATATGTTGAACGGTCAGATCGAATTGGGTCAGAACGTAAGGGTTTTTCCTATCAGCAACTGGACGGAATTAGATGTTTGGAGTTATATCCAACAAGAGGATATAGAAATACCTTCCATCTATTTTGCGCATAAAAGAAATATCTTCCTAAGGGACGGATTTATATGGTCGGCAGAAGATGATGTGGTTTTCCGTGCTGAAGATGAAAAGGTGGAAGAGCGCATGGTGCGCTTTAGAACTGTTGGGGACATGAGCTGTACTTCGGCGGTATTATCCCATGCGGATACCATTGAAAAGGTGGTAGGTGAAATTAGGGAATCTAAGATTTCGGAAAGAGGAGCTAGGATAGATGATAAGCGATCCGAAGCCGCAATGGAGAAAAGAAAACAACAAGGATACTTTTAAAATCGGCAGTTGAGGTAGGTTGACGCTCGTAAAAATTGTCAATGGAATACTAGCCAATTACAAAACACAAAAGAAATGGAAGTACTAAAAATAGCAACAGCAGGAAGTGTAGATGACGGTAAAAGTACCTTGATCGGGAGATTGTTGTATGATACAAAGTCGCTGACAGACGATAAGTTGGAGGCCATAGAAAAGACCAGTAAGCAAAAAGGGTATGATTATCTTGATTTCTCTTTGGCAACAGATGGTTTGGTAGCAGAGAGAGAACAAGGAATTACTATAGATGTAGCCCATATTTATTTCTCCACACCCAATAAGAGTTATATCATTGCGGATACTCCTGGTCATGTGGAATATACGCGTAACATGGTTACTGGCGCTTCTACCTCACAGGCTGCCATCATTTTGATCGACGCCAGAAAAGGGGTGATAGAGCAAACGAATAGACACTTTTTCATCAATAACTTATTGAGGATAAAAGATGTTATCGTGGCCATAAATAAAATGGACTTGGTTGATTACTCAGAGGAAAGATATAATGAGATCAAAGCTGATTTTGAGGAACTGATGAGTAAGCGCGATTACCAAGATCAGAAAATCACCTTTATTCCCGTGAGTGCGCTTAAAGGCGACAATGTGGTTAACAGGTCAGAGGAAATGACGTGGTACAAGGGACAAACGTTGTTAGAGCATTTTGAGGGATTGGATAGAAAGGATATCTATAATGTTGGAACTCCTAGGTTTCCGGTTCAATATGTGATACGCCCTAAAACAGAGGAATTCCATGATTTTAGAGGATTTGCTGGAAAGGTATATGGCGGTGAACTTAGTGTTGGTGATGAAGTAGTAGTCTTGCCATCTATGACCAAATCCAAGATCAAGGATATTTATTTTTACGACAAAAAGTATAAAACAGCAACAAGACGTTCATCAGTGACTATAACATTGGAAGATGAAATCAATGTTAGTAGGGGAGATATGTTGGTCAAAGTAGGTGATTTGCCTACAATCGACAAGCAATTTACGGCTACAGTTTCATGGATGGATTCTCAAAATTTAACCGTAGGAGGAAAATACGTGGTGCAGCACGGAGTGAACAAGGTGTTGGCCAAGGTAGAGAACATTCACCATAAAATTAATCCGGATTACTCAGGTATAGATACATCTATCACTGCCTTGGGAATGAACGATATAGCACAGGTTACCTTTAGATTGAATAAGCCTATTTTTTATGATTCTTTCAAGAATCACCGTACCAATGGCTCTTTTATCCTAATAGATAATCAAAGCAATACAACAGCTGGAGTTGGGTTTATAAATTAAACCTCCTTCCATCCCCTTGGGGTATGGTGTTGTTGCCAATTTAATCTATTATCCCTATGGGCTAAAGGTTTTAAAATTAATAATCAATTTGAACAAAAAATAAAAGTAGCATGCGGACTTTCAGAACAGAAGTGGAAAACCCGGTTGTAGAACAGGATATCATAGCATTAGAAGCTAAGATCCGTGAATTTCAAGGCGGTAGTTTGGACGAGGAAAAATTCCGTAGCCTAAGGTTGGCCAGGGGAATTTATGGGCAAAGACAACCTGGTGTCCAAATGATTCGTATAAAATTGCCCTACGGGAAAGTTAGCTCTCAGCAGTTAAGAAGGATATGTGATGTTTCGGAAGAATATTCAACCGGAAGACTACATATAACTACCCGTCAGGATATACAGATCCATTATGTGGACATAAACCGTACACCGGAATTATGGGCCCAGTTGGAACAGGACGATATTACGATCAGGGAAGCTTGTGGAAATACAGTGAGGAACGTTACCGCCAGTGAAACTGCCGGAATAGATGCAAACGAACCCTTCGATGTTTCCCCCTATGCACATGCCTTGTTTCAGTATTTTTTAAGGAATCCTATAAGTCAGGAAATGGGGAGGAAGTTTAAAGTTTCCTTTTCTTCCTCTGATGAGGATACAGGTCTTTCATACATGCACGATCTTGGCTTTATAGCCAAGGTGGAGAATGGTGTAAAAGGATTTAAGGTGCTTTTGGGTGGTGGATTGGGATCACAGCCAAGACATGCAGATGAAATTTATTCTTTTCTACCTACCGACAAGATTATTCCTTTAATGGAAGGTGTAGTTCGTGTTTTTGACCGTTTTGGGGAAAGAAAAAGTAGGGCTAAGGCTAGAATGAAATTCCTTTTGAAGGATATTGGCTTGGACGGATTTAAAAAGTTGTTGGAAGAAGAGCAATTGGCAATACCTGTCCAAACTTACGAAATAGATGCGGATGCTTATCCAAAGGTAAATATTGCAGGGAATGAAGCTCCTGAAGTTACCATTAAGGATCAGAAGGCCTTTGACGTATGGAAGGCTACCAACTTGGTTCCCCAAAAGCAGCAGGGATATGTGGCTATTGGGATAAAGGTATTATTGGGTGATTTTTATGTAGAAAAAGCCAGACAATTGGCTGATCTAGTAGAAAAATATGCAGCAAGTGAAATTAGATTGAGTTTGCGTCAAAATATATTGATTCCTTATGTTAAGGAATCCTTAGTGCCCTTCTTCTATCAAGAATTGGAAAAATTAGGATTTGCCGAAGTTGGGTACAATACGGCATTGGATATTACGGCCTGTCCTGGAACGGATACCTGTAATTTGGGAATTGCCAGTAGTACTGGGATTGCTGATGAATTAGAGAGAGTAATTAAGGCAGAATACCCACATTATATCAATAATCAGGACGTGGTTATTAAGATTAGTGGATGTATGAATGCTTGTGGACAGCACAATATGGCCAATATTGGTTTTCAAGGAATGTCCGTTAGAACAAAAGGTAAATTAGTAGCTCCCGCACTTCAGGTGCTTTTGGGAGGTGGAAATTTAGGAGATGGTAACGGTCGTTTTGCAGATAAAGTTATTAAGGTACCTAGTAAAAGAGGCCCTGAAGCATTAAGGTTCATTTTAGATGATTTTGATGCCAATGGTAACGGAAAATCCTTTGTGGATTATTATGAGGAAAAAGGTCAAATGTATTTTTATGATTTCCTTAAGCCGTTGTCAGATGTGGATAACCTAGAGGCATCCGATTTTATTGATTGGGGTACTACGGAAAAATATGAACAAGCTATTGGTGTTGGAGAATGTGCCGGAGTAGTAATCGATTTAATTGCCACATTGTTGTTTGACAGTGAGGAAAAGATCGAAACGGCAAAATTGAATTTGGAAGACGAGAAATGGGCAGCCAGTATCTATCATTCCTATTCATCAATGGTGAATACGGCCAAGGCTTTATTGACTGCAGAAAATACCAAGGTAAATACTCATATCAGCATTATTAAGGATTTTGATGAGCTATTTGTAGCAACTGGTAAGTTTAAATTGGATCAAGGCTTTGAGAAAATGGTACTTCAATTAAATCAGAACGCCCCAACAGAAGCCTTTGCCAAAGCATATTTAAAGGATGCTTCTGAATTTTTAGGAAATGTGGAAACATACAGAAAATTAGAATTGACAAACGTATAGTAATGATTGGTAAGGAGGATAATATTCATATTAATACCACGTCAGCTGACCTTGATTCAAAAAAGGAAGCTAATGTACTTGGGCAGCTGACCGTAGTAGGGGCTGGACCTGGCGATGTGGAATTAATAACGCTTAAGGCCATAAAGGCCTTGCAGGCGGCAGACGTGGTATTGTACGACGCCTTGGTGGATGACTCCCTATTGAATTATGCTCCTAACGCCGAACATATATTTGTTGGTAAAAGGAAAGGATGCTATGCCTATCAACAAGAGCAAATAAACGAGCTTATTGTGAGTAGGGCCAAAACATCCGGACATGTAGTAAGATTAAAAGGAGGAGATCCATTTGTTTTTGGTAGAGGAGCGGAAGAAATGGAATTTGCGGCCAGTAAAGGCCTTAAGGTAACCATGGTTCCCGGAATTTCATCATCAGTTGCAGTACCTGCTTCCCAAAACATTCCTGTAACCAAGAGAGGTGCCTCCGAAAGTTTTTGGGTAATTACAGGAACTACAAAAAATCATAAACTATCCACCGATGTTGCCTTGGCAGCCAAATCTAATGCTACAATAGTAATACTGATGGGTATGAGCAAGCTTGCAGAGATTGTTGAGCTGTTTAAGAAGGAGGGGAAATCCGATATGCCGATTGCCATTATTCAAAATGGCACACGCCAAGATGAAAAGGTAGGAGTAGGAACAATAGCTTCTATTGAAGCACTGGTAGTTAAAGACCAATTGAGCAACCCGGCCATTATTATTATTGGTGAGGTGGTCAATCATAGGAATACCCTATTAAATTATACCGAAATATTAAATAGCCACGAAGTGGCGCAGTAAATAATAGTAGAGACATTCAACTAAGTAGGCTTAAGCCTAAATAGGTGTCATAATTAATTAGGAATTAATCAAAGTAGTATGATAAAGACAGATATACTTATAATTGGGGCAGGTCCAACAGGGTTGTTCACGGTTTTTGAAGCGGGATTGTTGAAATTGAAGACGCATCTTATAGATGCATTGCCTCAACCAGGAGGACAATGTTCTGAAATTTATCCTAAAAAACCTATTTATGATATTCCAGCATTTCCGGAAATTCTTGCCGGTGATTTGGTTAAAAATTTGATGCAGCAAATTCAACCTTTTGAACCTGGGTTTACCTTGGGTGAAAGAGCTCAGACCTTGGATAAATTGGATGATGGTTCTTTTGTGGTTACCACAAATAAAGGGACAAAACATCAGGCTCCAGTGGTAGTTATTGCCGGTGGATTAGGGTCTTTTGAACCTAGAAAACCTTTGATTCCCAATTTGGTAGATTTTGAGGATAAGGGTGTAGCGTATATTATAAAAGATCCTGAGGTGTATAGGAATAAAAAAGTGGTTATCTCTGGAGGAGGTGATTCTGCCTTGGATTGGGCAATATTTCTAACCGATGTGGCTGCTGAAGTATCTTTGGTGCACAGGAGAAATGAATTTAGAGGAGCTTTGGATTCTGTAGAAAAAGCCGCTGAACTGGCCAAGCAGGGTAAGATAAAATTATTTACTGAAGCAGAAGTAATCAAACTATACGGAGACGATAATTTGGAAGCCGTAGTGGTAAAACACAATGATGAGTCCAAAGGCGAAAGCTATGTAGAGGTGGACAATTTTATTCCACTATTCGGACTTTCCCCAAAATTAGGGCCTATCGGCGATTGGGGACTTGAAATAGAAAAAAATGCGATCAAGGTGAACAACGCCTACGATTATCAGACCAATATTCCAGGAGTTTACGCTATTGGGGATGTAAATACTTACCCAGGAAAACTTAAATTAATATTGTCTGGTTTCCATGAAGCCGCCGTTATGTGTCAGAGTGCTTACCAGTTGATCAATCCTGGAAAGCGTTATGTAATGAAATATACCACTGTTGGTGGGGTAGAAGGATTTGACGGCAGCAAGAAGGAGGCTAAAAAAGAAGTAGTTCAAAGTATATTGGCGTAATAGCCATATAAACCTGTCAGGCTTTACGACCTGACAGGTTTAAATATTAAATGATTTTCCTGAATTCTATTTTTTGGGAGTTTCAAAAAAAAGTAGCGATTCCTTGCTTTTAAGGGCACTGTTGCGTTACTTTGCAACCCGTTCATTAATACATTGAAACGTTATCAAGAAAGGCGGAGGGACTAGACCCGTTGAAGCCTTAGCAACCCTTTTTTCTTTTTCGATACCTATCGTGAAGAATAAAGAAGGTGCTACATTCTAATCCTGTTTTTATTCTGTTTGTTTAGAATTTTAAACTGGAATAGATAACATAAAGAAAGACGCTGGTCTAAAACTTTTCCTTACTTGATTTTATTTATTTTTTTGATACCGATAACTGTGGTATAATCCATTGTTTTAGGGTGTTAATTATTTAATTTTGTGTTTCCCAAGTAATTTGGGGTAACGTAATAATAGCATTATGGTTTGCCCCATGTGGGGACAAACATTTTTGAAAAGTAATATGAAGAATATTCAAGACGTACTTAAAGAAAGAATTTTGGTGTTGGATGGAGCTATGGGCACCATGCTACAACGACATAAATATACGGAAGAAGATTTTAGGGGAGAGCGATTTAAGGATTGGGAACACCCCTTACAAGGAAATAACGATCTTTTGTCCCTCACTCAGCCTGAGGCTATCGCTGAGGTACACCGTCTGTATTTTGCAGCCGGTGCAGATATTGTTGAGACAAATACTTTTTCCAGTACTACTATAGCCATGGCAGACTATCATATGGAAACCTTGGTTTATGAATTAAATTATGAATCGGCCAAAATAGCCAAGGCCGTAGCGGATGAGTTTACCGCGAGGGAACCTAATAAGCCACGATTCGTTGCAGGGAGTATTGGACCTACCAATAAAACCGCCAGTATGTCGCCGGACGTGAATGATCCCGGCTTTAGAGGGGTGTCTTTTGATGAACTGCGTATAGCGTACAAGCAACAGGTAGAAGCGCTTTTGGATGGAGGGGCAGATATTTTATTGGTTGAGACCGTTTTTGATACCTTAAATGCGAAGGCGGCTTTATTTGCTATTGAAGAGGTAAAGGAAGAAAGAAAGATAGACGTGCCTATTATGATCAGTGGGACAATAACCGATGCTTCTGGTAGAACCCTTTCTGGACAAACGGCGGAAGCATTCTTAATATCCATAAGCCATATTCCCATTTTGTCCGTAGGATTCAATTGTGCCCTGGGAGCTAGTCAGTTGGTACCCCATTTGGAGGTGTTATCTGCGAAGACGGAGCATGCGGTTTCAGCCCACCCAAATGCGGGATTGCCAAATGCCTTTGGAGAATACGATGAAACACCAGAGGAGATGGCAATGCAGATCAAGGAGTATGCCGAAAAGAACTTGGTTAATATTGTTGGGGGATGTTGTGGGACCACTCCCGAACATATAAAGGCGATGGCAGATATTGTTAAGAACTATTCCCCTAGAACCCTTAATACCTTAGAAGCGCATAAAGTATGATACCTTCTAGGCAAATTGTTCTTGAAGCAGGAAAACGGGTTGCACCATATGTTCATAGAACACCAGTGCTCACCTCCCGTTTGTTGAACGAATTGGCAGGGGCTGAAGTTTTCTTTAAATGTGAGAATCTTCAAAAAATGGGTGCTTTTAAAATGCGGGGTGCTATAAATGCCATCCAGCAGTTAAGTGAGGAGCAGAAAAAGGCAGGGGTCGTAACCCATTCCTCCGGAAATTTTGGTCAGGCTTTGGCCTTGGCAGCAAAGAATTTGGGAGTGAATGCCTATATAGTAATGCCGTCCAGTGCACCAACGGTAAAGATTGAAGCAGTTAGGGCATATGGAGGTTTGGTTACTATTACGGAACCTACTTTGGAGGCGAGGGAAAAAACGGCAGCAGCAATAGTACTGGAAAAGGGAGCTGTTTTTTTACACCCTTCCAATGACCTTAATGTAATATTAGGTCAAGGTACTGCAGCTTTGGAATTCCTGGAGGATCAATCTGATTTGGAGTATATTATGGCGCCTGTTGGAGGTGGCGGACTCATAGCGGGCACGGCATTGGCAGCCCACTATTTTGGAACTAATTGCAGGGTCGTTGGTGGTGAGCCAATGCAAGTGGATGACGCCTTTAGGGCCTTGAAAAGCGGTAAAATAGAGTATAATACGTCGGTAGATACAGTCGCGGACGGACTAAAGACAAACTTGGGGGACAAGAATTTCCCCATTATTGTCGCATTGGTTTCTGAAATTATTAGAGTGGAGGAGGAGGAGATTATCAGTGCCATGAGGTTAATTTGGGAGCGGCTTAAATTGGTGATAGAACCATCAAGTGCTGTACCTTTTGCGGCTTTATTAAAGGAAAAAGAAAAGTTTAAGAATAAAAAAATAGGGATCATCCTCTCGGGAGGTAATGTGGAGCTATCAAATTTGCCATTTTAAGGATACGCATTGTATTTTTAATATTGAGGTCAATACATAAATAATGAGCAATACTAAGGATAAGGAAGAACATAGTACAAAACGGTTTTTAAAACTTTCCGGTTTGGAACCTTTGGTGATAACCCCAGAAAGTAATTTCGTAAATGTGGGGGAACGTACCAATGTGGCAGGTTCCAAAAAATTCTTGAGATTGATCAAGGAAGAGAAGTTTGAGGAGGCTTTGGATATTGCCCGCGAACAAGTAGAGGGAGGGGCTCAGATCATTGATGTTAATATGGATGATGGGCTTATTGATGGGAAGGAGGTTATGGTAAAGTTCCTGAACCTTATTGTGGCCGAACCGGATATTGCCCGGGTTCCTATTATGATCGATAGCTCTAAATGGGAAATTATAGAGGCCGGTCTGCAGGTTGTTCAAGGAAAATGCATAGTTAATTCCATAAGTCTCAAGGAAGGTGAGAAAGAGTTTATACATCATGCCAAATTAATTAGACGTTATGGCGCTGCTGTCATTGTTATGGCCTTTGATGAGGTAGGGCAGGCGGATAATTACGAAAGGCGATTGGAAATAACCCAACGCTCCTATGATATTTTGGTGGATAAAGTAGGGTTCCCACCCGAGGATATTATTTTCGATTTAAACATCTTTCCTGTTGCCACAGGGATGGACGAACATAAATTAAATGCGCTCGACTTTATAAAGGCCACGGCTTGGGTAAAGGAAAATCTGCCTTATTGTAGTGTAAGTGGAGGGGTAAGCAATGTGTCCTTTAGTTTCAGGGGCAATAATCCGGTACGTGAGGCCATGCATTCTGCATTTCTTTATCACGCTATTAAGGCGGGTATGAATATTGGCATTGTAAACCCCAGTATGTTGGAAGTGTATGATGATATTCCAAAGGACCTTTTAGAGCGGGTAGAGGACGTAATCCTTAACCGAAGAGAAGATGCAACGGAGCGCTTATTGGAATTTGCAGAAACCGTAATCGGCAAGGAGAAGGAAAATAAGGTAGATCTTTCTTGGAGGGAAGAGCCTTTGCAAAATAGGATTACCCGGGCCTTGGTCAAGGGAATCGATCAATATGTGGTAGAGGATGTTGAAGCTGCCCGTTTAAGTGTGAAAGCCCCTATAGAGGTGATCGAAGGACATTTAATGACCGGAATGAATGTGGTGGGAGATCTTTTTCAAAGTGGTAAGATGTTCTTGCCCCAAGTGGTAAAATCGGCCAGGGTAATGAAAAAAGCAGTGGCTTATCTGTTACCGTTTATTGAAGAGGAGAAGCTTAAAAATCCGCAGCCGGAAGGAAGCAGCTCGTCTGCCGGAAAAATTCTTATGGCAACAGTGAAAGGGGATGTGCACGATATTGGAAAAAATATTGTTAGTGTGGTCCTTGCCTGTAACAATTATGAGATTGTAGATTTGGGGGTAATGGTACCCCCAGAGAAGATAATTAATGCGGCGAAGGAACAAAAAGTGGATATTATAGGTCTGAGCGGACTTATTACCCCTTCCTTGGATGAAATGGTCTTTCTGGCCAAGGAAATGGAAAGGCAAAATTTTACGGTGCCATTGCTCATAGGTGGTGCTACCACCAGTAAGGCACATACCGCCGTTAAGATAGATCCACAGTACAAAAGTGCCGTGGTACATGTAAATGATGCTTCCAGGGCAGTAACCGTGGTGGGCGACCTTTTAAAAAAGGAGGCTTCCCAAAAGTATAAGGAGGGCATTAAATTAGACTATGCCGATTTTAGACAAAAATTCCTGAACAGAGGAAAACATAAAGAATATCTGACACTAGAGGCAGCTCGGAAAAATAAATATAAATTAGATTGGTCAAAGGCGGAAATTGTAACCCCAAAGTCCTTGGGAATTCAAATGATCGAGGATTTTGATTTTCGGGAATTGGTGCCGTATATAGATTGGTCCCCCTTCTTTAGAAGTTGGGAACTGCATGGCAAGTACCCAGATATTTTGGAAGATAAGATAGTAGGGCAACAGGCGACGGAACTTTTTGACGATGCCAAGGCAATGCTAAAGAAAATTTTAGATGGTAAGCTTTTCCAAGCAAAAGCCATATTTGGGTTGTTTCCTGCCAATATGGTCAACGATGATGATATTTTGCTGACCCACAATGGGGAAGAATTTACCTTTAGGACTTTAAGACAACAGGCCAAAAAATATGTGGGGAAACCTAATTTTGCTTTGTCCGATTTTATTGCTCCCAAAGAAAGCGGCTTACAGGATTATATAGGTTGTTTTTGTGTTTCAACTGGGTTTGGGACAGATGAATTGGCAGACGAATACCGTAAAAACCTGGACGATTATAACAGTATTATGGTCAAGGCCCTGGCAGACCGTTTTGCTGAGGCCTTTGCGGAATATTTGCACAGGGAAGTACGGATTAAGCATTGGGGATATGCGACTGATGAAGGGCTTAGCAATGAAGATCTGATCAAGGAATCCTATATGGGAATAAGACCTGCGCCTGGTTATCCCGCCTGTCCGGACCATTTGGAAAAGTTGACACTTTGGGAATTATTAGGGGTCAAGGAAAAGATCGGGGTAGAATTGACAGAGAGCTTGGCCATGTGGCCGGCAGCCAGCGTCAGTGGATATTATTTTGGAAATGAAGAGGCCCGGTATTTTGGAGTAGGTAAAATAAAGGAAGACCAGGTAGCCGATTTTGCAGCACGTAAAGGGATTTCCTTGGAGGAGGCCACCAGGTGGTTGGCGCCCAATATTGCAGATGATTAGCGACCTGCAAGGTTGTTGAATGTACCTGCAAGGTTTTTAAAACCTTGTAGGTCTCTAGATCTCTAGGTCATGTTGCAAGTCTCGCAAGAAAATGTGAACTTAAGTTGAAGTTGAACTTCAGTTAGCATTAGAAGGGAAATACTTTGCAGCAGGGATAGGAACGATATCTTTTTTATGTCTTTAGACATGAAAAAATTAAGTGGATAGCCCGGTCCCAAACCGATGGCAAGGAGTGTTTGGGAGCTGCCATATTAGAATATGAAAAGTACAGTTGTGCAGGGAATTAAATATAACAATATACATTAGGTCCTTTTCTTTAGGGAAAGGTAAGAGGAGTAATTATGAAAGTAACGGAACACATAAATAAAGCTGAAGGGAAGACCTTGTTCTCCTTTGAAATTATACCACCTGTTAAAGGAAGGAGCATTCAGGAATTATATGACAATATAGATCCCTTAATGGAATTTAAACCACCCTTCATTGATGTTACTACCTCTAGGGAAGAATATGTGTACATAGATAAGGATGGCTTGTTGGACAAAAAGTTGACGCGTATGAGACCGGGAACGGTTGGTATATGTGCCTCCATTCAACATAAATACGGAGTTGATACCGTTCCTCATGTGTTATGCGGTGGATTTACAAAGGAAGAAACAGAGTACGTTCTTGTGGATTGTCATTATTTGGGAATCGAGAATGTGATGGCACTACGCGGAGATGCCAGGAAGGAGGAGCAGTATTTTAATCCTACAATAGGAGGACATCCATATGCCACAGACTTGGTTAAGCAAATTTACGCCCTTAGTCAGGGTAATTATTTACACGATTCGGTAGAAAAGGTTAATTGCGCCGATTTTTGTATTGGGGTTGCAGGTTATCCAGAAAAGCATTTGGAAGCACCTTCCTTAATGACTGATTTAAAACGATTAAAAGAAAAGGTGGATGCTGGGGCCGATTATGTGGTGACACAAATGTTTTTTGATAATCAGAAATATTTTGAATTTGTAAAAGCAGCCAAGGATATGGGCATCAATGTTCCTATCATTCCAGGTATTAAGCCCATTGCCGTAAAACGACATTTACAATTATTGCCTCAGGTTTTTAAGATCGACTTGCCACAGGATTTAATAGAAGCTGTGGAAGGCTGTTCTACCAATGCAGATGTGCGACAAGTAGGTATTGAGTGGGCAATACAACAATCCAAGGAACTGAAAGCAGCAGGTGTTCCGGTGTTGCACTACTATTCCATGGGGAAATCTGATAATATTGAGGCCATTGCCAAACAGTTGTTTTAGGTATTACTTTCAGTAACAATGGATATAAACGGATTGAATAAGTTGCTATTCTGACATTGATTAAAGGAGTTAATGTATGGCGTTACAGCCTTGTCAAGTTTATAAATTCCTATTTTTATTTTTTCATTACATTTGCTCCCCATGAAACTGAAGCTATTTCTTTTAGGCTGTCTGTCGACAGCTTTTTGCTTTTCACAAAACCGGCAAGAAACCAAGCGATATACCTTGGATGTTAGCCAATTCTACGGATCTGTGTTATTGCACAATACGGATATTTCCCATTTAATCACCAATCATCCTGGCGGATTTATCTTGGGATATAATAGGAAGAACTATGGGGACGAGGAATGGCAACAATTATATAATTATCCTGACACCGGTTTTTCGTTCGTTTATCAGAATATGAACAGTAGTACTTTGGGGGAAAATTTTGGACTTTACGCCCATTACAATTTCTATTTTTTTAAAAGAAACATTCAATTTAGACTGGGACAGGGAGTGGCCTATAATACCAATCCCTTTGATAAGAACGAGAATTTCAGGAACAATGCCTATGGTTCACATTTCTTGAGTTCTACTTATTTAATGTTTAATTATCATAAGGAGAACATATTTAAAGGCTTGGGGCTAAAGGCCGGAATTTCTCTAATACATTATTCCAATGCCAATGTTACGGCACCCAATACCTCTACCAATACTATGGCCTTAAATGTGGGTGTCACCTACGATTTGGATGGCGGTTTGGAAAGGGAATATTTAAGAACCGAAAAATTAAAGGTTACTGAACCTATTCGGTTTAATTTAGCCTTTAGGTCAGGTATTAATGAAAGCGATGTAGTGGATTCCGGTCAATATGCTTTTTATATTTTTTCGGCATATGCAGACAAACGCCTAACAAGAAGAAGTGCCCTTCAGTTTGGTGCAGATGTTTATTTTTCTAACTTTTTAAAAGAACTTATACGTTACCAGTCTGTAGCATTCCCAGAATATGGGGTGCAGCCTGACGACGATTATAAACGTGTTGGACTGTTTTTGGGTCATGAACTTTTTATCAATAAAATGTCCGTTATTGCCCAGTTGGGGTATTACGTGTATTATCCTTTTGATTTTGAAGGCAAGGTGTACAATAGAATTGGATTAAAGCGATATTTTTCGGATAAGGTATATGGGGCGGTAACTTTAAAATCTCATGGAGCAAAAGCCGAAGCTGTGGAATTTGGGGTAGGGGTACGACTTTAGGAGCAAAATAAATTGGTTAAAGGCATACTAAAAATATTTAAATTGATATACTATTTTATTTTGATGATAAAATTAGGGTGGAGAAACAGTTTTCGAATTGTTTCCAAATGTTGCTTACTTATGTTTGCAGTGCTCTTGCTTTGGAATTGTAACAGTGAGAACGCTTCTGATTGCTTTCAAAATGCAGGCGACATTAGTAGGGAGACGGTAGTAGTGCCCGATTTTACGAAGATTACGGTATATGAAAATGTGCAACTGACCCTTAAACAAGGAAGTACTCAAAAGGTAGAAGTGGAAACAGGGGAATATTTGCGCAACGAAGTTATGGTGACAGTGGAGGATGGCCGATTGTTGTTACGCGATACCAATGATTGTAATTTTACACGAAAATACGGACTTACCAAAGTATATATTACCACGCCCAACATTACTGAGATCAGAAGCAGTACAGGCTTGGATGTCGTAAGTGATGGGGTATTGGCTTACCAAAGTTTAAGTCTTATTTCTGAAAGCTTTAATGATCCCGATGCAGGCTATACCAGTGGAGAGTTTAATTTGGAATTGGATACTCAAAGTTTGAGCATTGTTTCCAATGGTATTTCCTACTATAATTTACGGGGCAAAACACTTAATTTTAGTATTGTTTTTGCCTCTGGGGATTCGCGTTTGGAAGCAGAGGCTTTAATTGCCGAAAATATTAGTTTTAACCACAGGGGGTCCAACGATATGCGCATTAGCCCACAGCAATCGCTAAAGGGCACCTTGCGGGGTACCGGCGACGTGTTGAGTTTTAATAGACCGGCCCTAGTGGAAGTGGAGCAATTGTATAAGGGGGAACTTGTTTTTATTAATTAAGGTCCATAGCCTAGCCCATGCTACTTTGGATAGTGCCCATTGTCTAAGTTTGATCTTCCGAGTTGGCAAAAAAAAATGTATACCACGAACATAAAGAAAGCATAGTCTTTAACCGATGAATCCTATTTTAAAATGTTTAAAGAATTTATATGCTTCCCAACGGGTTATAGGTGGGGATAAGAAATTATCGGGCAAGATCCAAGCAGATTTAATATTGCAAAAACTCATTACTGATAATATAGTTCCAGGTCTGGCGATTACGGTTCGTAAAAACAACCAGGTATATTTTCAAAAAGGCTATGGCTATTCGGATTTGGATAAACAAACTCCCGTAGATCCCCAAAATTCAATATTTAGGGTAGCCAGTGTGTCCAAACCCATAGCTGCGGCCGCCTTGGCTACCATGGTTGAAAGCGGACAACTTGATCTAGATACTTCTATTTATAAATACCTTCCCTACCTTCTAAAAAAGGAATTCGACTTTACGCTGCGGCAGTTGGCAGGGCACACAGCGGGAATCAGAGGTTATAGAGGTGGTGAATATGGACTTAACAAGCCCTTGACCATTAAGGATGCCCTTGCCCTATTTCAGGATGATGACCTACTTTTTGAGCCTGGAAAAGGCTTTCAGTATACCAGTTATGATTGGGTACTGATTTCCTTGGCTATTGAGGAAGTTAGTGGTATTCCCTTTGCCGATTATGTCCAGAAAAAGATTTTAAAACCTTATGGTTTAAAAAATACATTCCCTGAAACTCCTGGGAAACTCCCCCCTAGTTGTGCCACTTTTTATTCGAAGGGCAGATTGGGTTTCAGAAAAGCCATTCCCGTAAATAATACGTACAAATTGGCCGGAGGTGGCTATTTGTCCACTTCTGCCGATATTGCACTTTTTGGACAGGTTTATTTGGATTCAAATATAAGGGAAGCTACAGTTCAATCCCAATTCTTCACTTCCGGGATTGTTAATGGTGCACCAACCTATTACGGCCTTGGATGGCAGGTTACTCAGGATAAGTTGGGTAGGACCTATTATGGTCATGTGGGTAATGGAGTAGGTGGCTATGCGGTGTTCTACTTTTTTCCGGATCATGATATGGTTTTTTCTATTCTAGTAAATTGTACAAATCCTGGGGTTTTGGATACTTTGGAAGAGGTGATAAGTCTTCTGCTAGGGGAGGTTGCTGTCTAGCGCTAATATTTTGAAACCTTTATAGATAACGCTATACATTAAGGTTGAGGTTGTATGGTTGGTACAGTGGAGATGTCGATATAAGGTGAAAACTGCCTATTTTCTATTTAATTGTGCCTAAAATAACGATATTTAAAAACTGGCAATGAGGGTAGAGGGTATATTTAGGTTTTCATTAAACCCGAACCTTAAAAATTAAGTTGAATAGAAAATTATCGATGAACAAAGATATAATACCATTATTGTTGGCCGTATTTTTAGTTCTTCTTTCCATAGGGATGAATTTATTTACAGATATTGAATTGGATGGTACGCTCTATATTGGCATTGGCTGGCTAACCTTTGCGGCCTGTTTTTTCTTTATCAATAAAAAGGTTTACCTATTAGTTTTTGGATTAACTCTTTTGGCCGGATTATTTAGTTTGATCGATTTTTTTTACGTTTCTATAAAATTCAGTGTTGGATTCCTTTTGATAAATCCAATTTTCATCATTTTGATTATTTGCTTTATTATTTTTAATAAGGAAGAACTGAGGATACTAATGACGAACAAGTCAAAATTGAACAGCGATTAATCTCCAACATTGAAACGATTGGTCCAGACACTTTTTCCATTGATTTAACCGCTCTTTTTGGTTTGTGTTGGAATAAATTATTTGGGAACTTCCAGTTAACAATAATAGCACTTAAGGACTTTATAGGAGCATTTGGGCATTATTCCAAGTTGATTTATGAATTTGGGAGACCTTGGTTGTTAAAAGGTTCTTGTAATTGGAAAAATGGGCTACGCAACCTATATAGAATATAAACATCTTTAGGATAATGAATTAGCCAACTGGGAATTATCTTTGGAAATTCATTTGGATACGGACGATTTTAATACACAAAACAAAGGATGAGAATAAATAAATATCTTTTTATAATGGTCGGTTTATTGATGGCCTGTGATAAAGATGACAATAATCCTACGGAATTGAAACAGCTGGGGTATGGGACTTCCTTTGGCATGTGTGTAGGTTATTGTTCAAATACCATTTTGCTTAAGTCGGGCTCGGTAATTTATTCCCGTTCAGGTTGGAACGATGATGTGAAACCTATTAAATGTACAGAAAAACTGACCCAGATTAATTGGGATTCTATTAAAAAAACGGTAGATTTAGATGTGTTTTTTTCATTGCCAGAAATCATTGGATGTCCAGACTGTGCCGATGGCGGAGCAGAATGGTTGGAAATTGAAAATTTTTCAGGTAAAAAACATAAAGTGACCTTTGAATACGGAAACGCGCCCGGGGAATTAAAAAAAGCCGTAGCTGCGTTAAGGCAACAATACGAAAAGGGGATTCACTGCGGGGAATTTTAAAGATGCTTACTCAAGTGGTGTCCATAAAAATAGAACACTAATTAAGTTGCTATAATTTAGGATACTAAACTAGATGTTTATTGTTGGACTGAGTTCTATAGTTTTTGGGATACCTTTAAGGGACAATTATATATAAACAGATGAAAAAAATTATCTTTTTTGGCCTCGTACTATTTCTAATTGGGACGGATTTAAATGCACAGCAATTTTCAAAACTGGCAAATTCCGAGGACAATAACGATCTTTTGGAAAAGGGTTGGAGCTTTCATGAGGACAATGTTCTTAAAAGGCGTAAAACTACCTTAGTAGACACTATTTTGTTTGACTTCAATTATAAAGATTATCTAAGTAATTTAATGGATAATCAACAATCAAGACCAAATTCGTCCAAGGTTAAGCCTGTGGAAATGCCCAATATTAAGCCTAGGGGAAATTATCCCATGTCCATTTATCCTATAGACTCTACTGCAACATACGCTGCAAGAATTTATAAGGACTAACGCAATATGTGATTCCTAAGAGATGTCTGCCAAGGCATTGGAATGAATATTTACATACGGCATAAAACTTTCCCTATATGGAAAACGAATATAAAATACCTTCCCAGACAAGAATAGGGCATGTGCATTTAAAAGTGGCCGATTTGGAGAGGTCGTTAAATTTCTATTGTAATCTTTTGGGTTTTGAAGTCACCACAATGTATGGGGACCAAGCAGCCTTTATTTCAGCGGGTGGTTACCACCATCATATTGGTTTAAACACATGGCAGTCCAAAGGGCAACCCCCAGCGCCTACCAGTAGTGTGGGCTTGTTTCATACGGCAATTTTATATCCAACCAGGAAAGATCTTGCCGAAATATATTCCCGTTTACGCATTGGGGAATACCCCTTAACTGGTGCCAGTGACCACGGAGTTTCCGAAGCACTTTATCTGAACGATCCAGATGGGAATGGAGTTGAATTATATTGGGACCGTCCAAAAAGCCTTTGGTCTTACGAAGCTGATGGATCGATTGTAATGTTCACAAAAGCTTTAAATATGGCAAGTTTGTTACAGGAATTGGATACAGCGTAAATTATGCTTTCATATCTTGAGTCTTTTGTGAAAAAAATTTTATCTTCCATTTTTTAAAATACTTCAAAAAAAATAAACAAATGAAACTCATAATTGCCTTTTTTTCTGTTGCATTAGTACTTACTTCTTGCAAAACAAATACCAAATCCGGTGTTGAAGTTAAACCTGAAACTATAGCTGAATCCGAAAATTGGATAAACTTGTTCGACGGTGTCTCTACCAACGGATGGCGAGCCTACAATGGTGATTCCTTGCCTCCTGGGTGGGTCGTAAGGGATAGTGTATTGACTTTTGATACCGAATTGGGGTTAGAGCAGGATTATACCGGAGGAAAGGATATAATTTATGGACTGGAGGAATTTGATAATTTTGAGTTCTATGTGGAATGGAAACTACCCAAAGGAGGTAATAGCGGAATTTTCTACCACTTAAAGGAAGGTATACCCAATGCGGGCCCACCAAATATTTCCCCGGAATACCAAATTATTGATGACGAAAACTATGATAAAATCCACGATCTTACTGCCTATAATATGAGTCTTGGGCATACTGAAAATCCCGCGGCACTTCAGCCTTTACAGCAAACTGCTTCTGATTATGCCATGCATGTTGTTGATCCAAAGCAAAAAGTATTACATCCGGTCGGTGAATGGAATTCTTCAAAAATTGTATTTACTCCTGAGCAAGTGGAGCACTGGCTCAATGGGAAAAAAGTACTATCTTTTGTGCCTTGGTCCAAAGATTGGTATGAAAAAAAGAATTCTGGAAAATGGAAGGATGAAGAAAATTATGGGAGGTTTAAAACCGGTTATATTGGATTTCAGGATCATTCAAGCCCCATTTGGTTTAGAAATATAAAAATCAGAAAATTATAATGCCCAATATGATTTTAATAATCCTTAACAAAGAAGGGTTTAATTATTTGAATCAGCAAGGGTCACTTAATTCCGTAGAAGAACAATAAAAATATAGATATGAAAAAAAGAGACTTTCTTAAAAGTACCGCTGCCTTGGGTTTAACGGCACTGTTGCCATCCTCTATTTGGGCTCTGTCCAAAAATGGTCGCTTGAGGACGGCCCATATAGGTGTCAGTAATATGGGAGGAAATGACCTTGCGTCCATATCATCACATGAATTGGTAGATGTGGTAGCCCTTTGTGATGTTGATTCCAATGCCTTGGCAGCAGCAAAAAAACTACATCCCAATGCTGTGGTATTTAAGGATTACAGAGTAATGCTTAAGGAAATGAAGAATGAGATAGATGCGGTAATAGTCTCTACTCCGGATCATACCCATGCTCCTGCTTCAATGATGGCCATGGAAATCGGGAAGCCGGTTTATTGTCAAAAACCCCTTACCCACCATGTAGTGGAAGCTAGGGCGATGCGGAAAATGGCCAAAGAAAAAAACTTGGTGACCCAAATGGGAATTCAGGTACATTCTTTCTATGATTATAAACTAGCCACCTTATTAATCCAATCTGGAATTATAGGAAAAGTAAGTAGCGTTAGGGCATGGAGTCCAAAGAATTGGGGGTTCGATGGACCTGAGCCAAAAGGAGCCGATCCAGTTCCCGATAATTTGGATTGGAATCTGTGGTTGGGAACTTCTGCAGAAAGACCGTATAAGGAAGGGTATTACCATCCAGCTAATTGGAGAAAGTTATTGGACTACGGTTGTGGTACCTTAGGTGATATGGGTGTGCATATCTTCGATACGCCTTACAACGCCCTTAAATTGGATGTACCCATGACCATAAAAAACAAGTGCAGAAAACCCACTGGATTTGGATTTCCTGAAAAAAATACCGTCACTTATACCTTTCCGGGAACCGAATATACCGCTGATACCTTGAAGTGGATTTGGTACGATGGGAAAGGGGCACCAGAGAAACATAAGGATTTGGTATTGCCAAACAAAGAGAAGCTACCAGGTCAAGGGGCCATGTTTATAGGAGAAAAGGGAAGACTTTTATTGCCGCATTTCATGGAATTGCCTAGGCTTATAGTAGATGGTAAGTATCAAGAACTAGATTTGTCCATAATCAAGGATCAAGCGGCCATTGGGGAGCCGGTTAGGGACTACGATTCCGAAGGGGACAAGCACTATCACCAGTTTGTAGATGCTTGCTTGGGCAAAACCGAATGTACCGCCCCATTTGAATATTCCGCTAGATTGACCGAAACCATATTGTTAGGTGTTATTGCCGGCCGTTTTCCGAATAAAACGTTGCATTGGGATAATACCACTGCTAGATTTTCCGAACCGGAGGCCAATAAGTTTTTGGACGCACCCTATAGGGATTTTTAAGAATTCACCTATTTAGACAACCACTATAGCCCATCGGTCATTTTTAATAAGAATGACCGATGGGTTTTTTTTGCATCCCTATAAATTTAGTTGGTAATTTTGAGGTAATTATTAACCTTATAATATAGATAAAAGGTTAAGATTATTATCTTTAGGATATGCAACACAAGCAATCTTCTTTCTCTATTAAAAATTGGTCCGATGATGACAAGCCACGGGAGAAATTAGTGCAAAAAGGTAAATCCCATCTCTCAGATGCTGAATTAATAGCCATACTTATTGGCTCGGGAAGTCGCAATGAAAGTGCTGTTGAACTGTCGAAACGTATTTTAGCATCTGTAAACAATAATCTGAACGAATTAGGGAAATTGTCTATAAAACAGCTCATGCAATTTAAAGGCATTGGGGAAGCTAAAGCTGTTTCTATCGCTGCTGCTCTGGAAATTGGGCGGAGACGCAGGGAAGAAGGAGCTCAGAAGATAACAAAAATTAGCAGCAGTAAAAATGTATTTCAACTTTTACAGCCTAAAATGGGCGAACTGCCACATGAAGAGTTTTGGATAGTTTTTCTGAATAATTCCAATGCCGTGCTGCATGCCGGACAATTGAGTAAAGGTGGCATTACAGGAACATTGGTAGACGTTCGTCTCGTATTAAAACAAGCGTTGGAACTTGGTGCTGTTGGATTGATCCTTGCGCATAACCATCCTTCGGGGACCTTAAAACCAAGTGAGGCCGATAAACAAATTACCAGAAAATTAAAAGTGGCCTCCGAAGCTTTGGATATAAAAGTTTTGGATCATATTATAATCACACAAAAAGAATACTTTAGTTTTGCAGACGAAAATATTCTTTAGACCGCGGTTTATAATTTAAGGTTTAACAGGACGAATTTTGAAATCGAAAACCGAAGGCCATACACTTTAAAAAAAGTTAAAAGTATATTTCTATGTTGCTCATCTACACCCATAAAATTACGCATCGTTTTAGTTATATCATGCGACATATGTTTACGACTATTTTGGGGGTAGATGTAACCTACACCACCAAAGTAGAGGATTTTATAAAGCATACTGGTCCAAAAATTACCTACACGAAACAACCTTTACAAAATGAGTTTTTTGTACGGAGCAATGATTTGTTGTTTGAGCAGGGTATAAATGATTTACAGATCCACATGTCGGATTGGGATGGAACACCGTGTTTTTTCTCTACTGGGGATAGGAGCAATTTGCCTTTCGACATCTTTTCGGCCAGTTTTTATCTATTGAGTAGGTACGAAGAGTACTTGCCCCATGTAAAGGACATTCATGGAAGGTTTTCGCCAAAAGATAGTTTGGCTTTTCAACACGATTTTTTGGAAAAGCCTTTGGTCGACATTTGGGCCCAAAAACTTTTATATGCGCTAAAGGATAAATTCAAAGATTTAAAACACAAGCCCAGGAACTATAAATATACTTCCGTAATAGATGTTTCCAGTTCCCATTGTTTTGCCTATAGAGGTTTTGTTAGAGGGATGTCCGGGTTTCTATTCGATTTGGCATCGCTTAAAATTAGACGGGTTTTTGACCGTATTTCGGTTTGGGCAAAGCTGAAAAAAGACCCTTATGATAATTTTTTTGAGCTTATAGAATTGCATAAAAACAATAAGGTAAAAGGAATGTTTTTTTTTCAATTCGCGGAGTACTCCACCTATGACAAAAATGTCTCCCCCAACAATAACAACTTTAAGCACCTAATTAAATCGGTAGCAGATTATGATAAGGTTTCCTTATCCTGTTCGTATAGTTCGTTTAACGATATCGACCTGCTAAAGGAGGAGAAAAAGAACCTTTCCAATGTGATCAATAGGCCGGTTACAAGTTCTAGAATGCGCTATAACAGGGTAGATATCCCTGAAACCTATAGAAATTTGATAGAAGCAGGTTTTACGGATGACTATACAATGGGATATACCCATGAAATAGGATTTAGAGCAGGGACCAGTTTGCCATTTTATTTTTATGATATCCCTTTGGAAGTGCAGCAACCTATTAAGATTCATCCGTTTGCCGTACACGATTATGGCTTATTGAAATATAGAAATAGGACCGAAGCTTTTACAGCAGTTAACAGGCTTTATCTGGCAACGAAAATGGTAAACGGAAATTTTATCACTGTTTTTTCAAATGAATTAATTGGGGCCGAAAGCAAATTGAATTGGAAGAAATTGTATAGTAGTATCCTAAAACAAGTTCATGTTTAAAACCCTTGTAACCGATATTTTTTTTGATTTGGACCATACCTTATGGGACTTTGAAAAAAATTCTGCACTTACGTTTCAAAAAATCCTTACAGAAAATTCAGTGGGTATTGAGCTAAAGGATTTTTTAAAAGCCTACATCCCCATAAATTTTGAATTTTGGAAGTATTATCGGGAGGGAAAAATATCCAAGGATGAACTTAGATTCGAAAGATTGAAAGTTACTTTTGATACGATCGGACTTTCCATATCCAATGAATTGATACATGTTTTGTCCGATCAGTATATAGAGAACTTATCCACCTTCAATCATCTTTTCCCTAATACAGTGGAAGTTCTGGACTATTTGAAGCCCAATTATAAATTACATATAATTACCAACGGGTTTCAGGAAATACAGGATAAAAAGTTGCAAAGTTCCAATATCCATAATTATTTTGATCATATAATTAATTCCGAAATGGCAGGTGTTAAAAAGCCCAACCCAAAAATCTTTGAACTGGCCCTTAGTAAAGCCAATACTTTGCCGAATAAATCCTTAATGATCGGGGATAATCTTGAGGCAGACATTCTGGGAGCAAGGGCTGTTGGACTTCATACGCTGCATTTTAACGCGAATAATGAACCGGAGCACGAATATTGCGACATGATTAGCGATTTAAGTGAAATAAAGTTTTATTTATAGAGTTATATTAAAGTAACGTTAGTGCAACAAAATAGCAAGTGTTGTTCTAGAAGGGTTTGGTATGAAAAATAAAATATTGCTTTTCTCCATTATTTTGCTTGCATTCTATTCTTGTATAGAAAAGCAAAACTTCGACCAATACGATGATTTAGAAATTATACCTACAGTAGAAGCAAGTATCTTGTATGTAGAATCGCCCGAAAGAATAATAAATGAGGCCGTTGGCCAATATTATTATTCCCAGGATTTTAATTTTGATGCCTTTACTTTTGATGCCTTTGCTGATCGGGTTTTGGATGGCTCTATATTTTTTGAAATAGATAATACTACCAGTAAGGAGTTTAGGCCTACTGTAGAATTTTTGGATGAAGACGGTAATACAATTGATACTATAGATTTTCCTGTACAGCCATCTGCCCCAACACCACTTTATAGAAGGCAAGTGCCTTATGGCCCAGGAAAGGAAAGAAGCATAGAAATTATAAAAAATACTTCAAGTATAAAAGTCAGTGTTCTTATAGAGGACAACAGCAGTGTTTCCAACCTCCCAGATCCGAAAATTATTTTTAGGTCCAGTGGTAAATTCAGGGTCCGTTTAAAATGAGGCAATTCAAAAAAGTCTTATTGACCTGGTTATTGGGCTGTGCTTTTGTTATGGCGCAGAACAAGCAAATACTGTACGATTTTACAGAAATCCCTCAGGCTTTAATGATCAACCCTGGAATGTCAACCGACTTTCAATGGTATGCCGGTATTCCGGGATTGTCCGGTATTTCCTTTCAGGCCGGCAGTAGTGGCCTTACAGTAAACGATTTGTTCGCGGATGACGGAGTGGATTTTAATGTAAAAGTTAGGGAACGTGCAATTTATGGTATGAACACCCGTGATGAGCTAAGTGGTACCTATCAAGTGGAATTGCTGAATGGAGGTTTTCGTGGACGTAATCCTGATAATTTCTATTCTTTTGGCATTTATAATGAAGGTGATGCCATTGGCTATTGGTTTAAGGATTATGCCATCCTGGCCTTTGAGGGCAATGCTGATCAATTGGGTAGAAAATTTGATCTTGGTCATTTAAAAACAAGGGGGGAGATGCTCAATGTATTTCATTTTGGGGTCAACAAGGTAGTTGACGGCGCCCTAACCATAGGGGCTCGTGCCAAAGTGTATTCCAGTGTGTTTAATTTTTCGTCGACCAAAAACAAGGGTTATTTTGTTACTAACCAAGGGCAAAACAATATCTTGTCCCATACTATTGATGCCGATCTGGAATTAAGGTCTTCTGGCCTTAATGAAATTGAGGATGCCCTGGACAATGATAGTTCTCTTTTGCCAGGAATTATAACAAGTAGAATGTTCTTTGGGGGTGATTTAGGATTTGGTATCGACCTGGGATTTACCTATAAGCTTAATAAGCAAACCGTGATTACTGGAAGTTTGTTAGATCTAGGCTTTGTTTATAGTTCTACAGACGTTAAGAATTATACCATAAAAGGAAATGCTACTGTAGAGGGAATAGAAGTAATCCTACCCGATGCATTTTCTAATTCCAATGACGATTTTTGGCAAGATTTAGTGGATGAGGTGGATGCTCTTGTCCCTCATGGTACTAATAATAACAGTTATATTTCCTTTAGGCCTACTAAATTATACGGTTCCATACGCCATAATTGGGGGAAACCCATGAAACAAAATATAGATTGCGACTGTAACTATATGGTCTCTAAAAGGAGGGATTACACTAAATATGCCAACGGTATTGGTGGTCAATTGTACGTGATTAATAGGCCCAGAGGGCCACAAGCAGCACTTACCGCCTTTTATTTAAGAAGATTTGGTAGGGCTTTGGCATTAAAAACAACCTACACTGTAGATAAGTTTTCTTGGAGCAATATTGGTTTGGGGCTCAATCTACAAGCCGGTCCCGTAAATATCTATGTCATGGCGGATAACTTATTGGCCTATAGGAACCTTGCGGATAGTAACTACTCCTCTTTTCAATTAGGATTAAATATCATATCTTGGGGGAAGAAATAATATATGATTTTTGAAAAGGTACATTATTGTATTTTGGATGTCCACTTATCTTAGAGGTATTTAAGATTATAAATGTGGGAATCCATGGATTCATAAGTTTTTTAGTGTCATATTTTATTCCTAATCAAATAATTATTTAGATGTAACCTTTAAATGAAGCTTGACTGGAAGTTAAGGACTTCTGGCATGTTTTATGATGAATTATTGCTAGAGGCAACTAGCCTGATGAGTAGAAACCATGAAATTTGAACTGATGAAAAATATTTTTTTAACCCTGTTTTTAATATGCAGCTTTTACGGAATGTCCCAAGCTGAATTAAATAAATACAAATACATAATAGTTCCAACCAAATTTGAGGCTTTTAAAAGTGAAAACCAGTATCAGACCAGTACCTTGATCAAATATAATCTTGTGGAAAATGGTTTTATCGCGGTATATGACAACGATATGCCTGCGGATTTGGTAGCCAATAGATGTCTTGGGTTGTCTTTGAATCTTTCTAATGATTCGTCTATGTTTACCACAAAGGTCACGCTTATACTTAAAGATTGTATGTCCGACGTTATTTTTACAACAGTGGAAGGCAGCAGTAAACAAAAAGACTACAAATCGGCTTATTCGGAGGCAATAAAGGAATGTTTCAAATCCTTGTCAGGAGTAGGGTACAAATATGAATCCTTGGGAGATAACGTACCTTCAGCTGTTGTAAGCTATAAAAATGATGTTAAAAGAATAGAGGAGAAGGCCAGTGCCCAGCCTCAACAAAATATTCCCAATCCAGTAGTTCAGCAAAAGGCTACCTTGGAGGAGCAGTCCTATAAAAATAGGGAACCGGTTCAGTCCAATATTACCAAGGCCCAAAATATGCCTGATATGGCTTTGCCAGAGGTGGAGTATGCCACAGAAGGATTGGGAGTGTTATATGCCCAGCCAATAGACAACGGCTTTCAATTAGTGGACAGCACGCCTAAAATCGCAATGTGGATGTGGAAAACATCGGTAGCCAATGTCTTTATTGCACAGGCGACCGGAGGTGTTCAACATGGCGTGGTTTTAAAAAAAGGAGACAAGTGGTATTTTGAATCTCGCGGTGATGACAAAATAATGGCGCAGGAACTGAATATTAAATTCTAAATACCCTTAGGGATCTGTTGCCCCATTAAAGTTCATATTTATCTTTCCATCGCTTTTTTAGGAAATCTTTGATGGCGTTTTCTCTTTGATTGTTGCCAGGTCGGTAAAAACTTGTTTTGGCTACCTCCTTGGGCATAAATTCCTCTGCTATAAAATTATTCTCGTAATCGTGTGCATATTTGTAATTTTCTCCATACCCTAGGTCTTTCATTAATTTTGTTGGGGCATTCCGCAATGCCAAAGGAACAGAAAGGTCCCCGGTTTGCTTTACAGTTTGCTGCGCCTTATTTATGGCCATATAACTGGCATTGCTTTTAGGGGATGTGGCGAGATAGATGACGCATTGACTTAATATGATCCTTGCTTCAGGATATCCTATGGTAGTTACGGCCTGAAAGCTGGTATTCGCTATTACCAAGGCTGTAGGATTGGCATTACCAATGTCTTCAGAGGCTAAAATAAGTAATCGTCTTGCAATAAATTTCACATCCTCTCCTCCCTCAATCATCCGAGCTAACCAATATACTGCTGCATTGGGGTCACTTCCCCTGATCGATTTAATAAAAGCCGAGACAATATCATAGTGTTGCTCCCCAGTTTTGTCATAAAGAACAGTGTTCTTCTGAATTTTACTTGTAACCAGATTATCGGTTATGGTAATAGTATTCGTCTCCTCAGAGTTGATGATTAGCTCAAATATATTGAGTAATTTTCTGCCGTCTCCACCAGAAAGACGGAGTAAGGCTTCTGTTTCCTTAAGCTTTATTTTTTTCGTTTTCAAATAAGCATCCTGTTCCATAGCTCTATGGAGAAGAGCCTCAAGGTCTTCTTTCCCAAAAGGATTTAAAATATATACCTGACACCTGGATAGGAGCGCTGGAATTACCTCAAAACTCGGGTTTTCTGTAGTGGCACCAATTAGTGTGACCCAACCTTTTTCCACAGCCCCTAAAAGTGAGTCTTGCTGCGATTTGCTAAAGCGATGAATTTCATCAATAAAGAGAATTGGGTTTTTGGTTGTGAACAATCCACCACTTTGCTTGGCCTTTTCTATAACTTCCCGTATATCCTTTACACCACTACTGATGGCGCTTAAGGTGTAAAAAGGTCGGCCACTGGTATGGGCTATTATATTGGCCAAAGTGGTTTTACCAGTTCCAGGTGGTCCCCATAGAATTAAGGACGGTAAAATCCCTTTTTTTATTTGATGTGTCAATGATCCATTTTCCCCCACCAAATGATTTTGGCTTATATATTCCTCTAAGGTTTTTGGGCGTACCCGTTCTGCTAGTGGCTCGTTCATAATGTAAAAATAAAACAAAGTTGGTATAGAGCGGTTTCTTTTTCGGGACTTTAAAAGGGAATTTTAATTAGAAAAAAAACAAATGACATTTTAACCGATTTTAAATTTTTGGTAAGCATATTGCATAAATAATTATATTTCCGTTATGACAGAGAGCAACTATTTTAAATTTTCCAATGCCGTAATTGCTATTCCATTATTGGCGGTGCTCTCTATTTGGACTGTATATTGGTTTGAAATTCGGTTTCAGGTTAACTTTAACCATTATGGTATTTATCCTAGGACACTAAAAGGGATGCGGGGTATAGTTTTAAGTCCTTTTTTGCATGCCTCCGTAGAACATTTGTACAATAATACTATTCCGTTGGCCATGCTTACAGCATCCTTGGTTTATTTCTATAGAAGCATAGCCTTTAAGGTGTTGTTATGGGGAATACTTATTTCGGGCTTTATAACTTGGCTCATAGGAAGGCCGTCTTATCATATTGGAGCAAGCGGATTAATTTATGTTCTGGTCAGTTTTATATTTTTTAAAGGAATTATTTCCAAACACTACCGATTGGTAGCCCTATCCTTGATTGTAGTTTTTATCTACGGCAGTACGCTGTGGTATATTTTTCCGGTTAAGGACGGAATTTCATGGGAGGGCCATTTAGGCGGCTTTGTTACAGGCTTGTTTTTGGCATTCGTATTGAAGGCCCCTTTGCCCAAAATAAAAAAATACGATTGGGAAAAGGAGGATTATAACGAAGAGGGGGATGAATTCTTAAAGCATTTTGATGAAAATGGTAATTTTATTGAAAACAGACCACAGGACCCAACTGAAGAAGAAATTAAAATCACTTATCATTATAAAAAAAATCCCGAAGATTCGGGATTGGAATTATAATATGGCATGTCCTTATAAATTTGGGCAATCTATTTCCTTAAGGGGTTTCTTGCCTTTGCCTTACCGCTTCATAAAGGAAAACGCCACAGGCTACCGAAACATTTAGAGAACCAATCTCACCCAGCATGGGTAGTTTTGCCATGTGGTCTGCAACCTTTAAAATAGAGGGGGAGATACCTATATCTTCAGAGCCCATAATAATGGCACAAGGTTCTTTAAACGAAACCTCATAAATGGTGTTTTCTGTTTTTTCGGTTGCAGCAATAACCTTTATTCCAGAGGCTTGTAAATAAAATACGGCATCTTTTATATGGTCTATCTTGGCAATAGGCACACGAAAAGCGGCACCTGCCGATGTTTTAATGGTATCTGCTGTAACTGGAGCAGCGCCTTTTTTCTGTATAATGATTCCATCTACCCCAGTGCATTCAGCGGTTCTGATTACTGCACCAAAGTTGCGCACATCCGACAGTTGATCCAATAATAGGAATAGTGGTGTTTTTTTGGTTTCCAGCACTTTTTCGACCATTTCTTCCACGGTCAAAAAGGTTATGGGAGATATATTGGCAACCACACCTTGATGATTGCTCTTGGTTAGTCGGTTTAATTTTTCAATGGGCACATAGGAAGCGGTAATACCATTTTTCCGGATTAGGGTTTCCATATCCTTAGAAAGGTCGCCTTTAAGGCCTTTTTGGATAAAAACCTTATCTATGGGTTCATTCGCTTTTATGGCTTCAATTACGGCTCTGATGCCATAAATTTGTTCAGTATCTTTCATGTCGGTAAAGGTAGAAAATAAGTGAGAAATAAATACAACTTAAAAGTATTAGCTGGCAATAATTAATGAGGCCTGATCTAATTAAGGCCAAAGTTTGAACTATTAGTAAAAAAAGAAACCGCTGAAAAGTAATTTTCAACGGTTTCTTAATAAATTATTACCTAGATTTTATACTGGGTTTACTGTGGAGTATAAACAGCATCCGCAGTATCATCATAGCCATTTATCCAAGTAATGGAAAGTGTCCCATCTGGATTAACAGTTCCAGTAACAGTAACATCGGTTCCAAAAGGTTCTCCCCAAGTCCCTGATAATTCACCACATATGTCGGTGAAATTACCCGGAGTTTCACCCGAGATACCGTAGATATCATACCATAGTATATACAGACCGGCAAAACCATCTGAAACAGTATAATTTCCGCCACCATTGTCCGTTAGAACCACAGTGTATGGATAATCAACAATAGGGTTTTCATCTGGTGTTGGTCCTGAATCAGTAGAAGATCCACTACTAAGAACCGTGTAGGTGCCAGCCAAATCGGAAGGACAAGATACAACATACTCCAATTTTACCGTAAAGTCGGAGTAGGTATTAAAATCGGAAGCAAGGTAATTTGGTTCCGCTTTGCTATTTAGAATATCAATCTGGGAACCATCTTTAAATGTATAAGACGTGAATAATTTTAAAACATCTCCAACTTGAATATCATCAGCGCTACTGAGTTCTGAAAAGGCACCTACAAGATCGGTCCCCGTAATTGAATATTCCTTAGGAAAAGTGGTTACGCCGGCATCCAAAACTATTGGGCCATACAAATTGCCATCCACCGTAAGGTAGAATGCTTTAAGGTCAAAAGATGTTGGTTCTCCTACCCCAACACCAACTGTGAATTGTAGTTTTAGGTCGTCCAAGCCTGTAAGGTCAATAAATGCAGAACTACCTGCAACTACTGCGAAATCGGGTAGAGCACCATTTGTGGTCGGTACTGCCGACGTGCCTCCGTCATCATCACAAGATGTGTTTAGCGCAAATACGGCTAAAAAGAGGCTTAGAATATATATATTTTTCATGATATGAATTTTATGAATTAGTTATCCCAAAATATTTTATACGTGGTTGCATCTTTCTGGGCAGGTGCATTTTCATTAACGTTTAATTCAGCTTGCGGCCAGAATATGGAAACCTGATATGGTCTTAGTAAGTTTGTTTCACTGTCAAGCAAAGGCCATTCATCTTCATTGTCCAATTGATATTCCAGAGAGGTAGAATTTGGATCGGCTAAAACAGGAAATCCAGTTCTTCTATAATCATTATATTGATCAAATGGATCGCCAAAAGTGGATACCCATTTTTGGGTCATAATGATTTCCATTTTCTTGGTATCGGATGCCGCATCGAATTCAGCCAAAATACCATCAATAAAATCGGTTACAGCAGTAGTTCCAATTAATTTAGGAACGGTCTGGGATGTTTCTGAATTTGCTACTACATCATCTACCTTTTTAAAGGCCGCGGTCATTGCGTTTTCCAACATTGTTCTTGCATCGCCAGATATGACATTGGCTTGAATTAATTCTGCCTGAATAAACAAAGACTCATGAAAGGTTAACATCCTATGTGGAGCTGCGCCGGTACCTGCATTTACATCGGCATCACCACCTAGACCATCATCATATCTACCTCCAGCAGGATATATTCCTGGATAGGTGGAAGATTCTCTGGAAGCGAAATCCCTGTTGGCACTTACGCTACCAAATCTAATAGTATGGAATCCTGTATTTCTATCCCAGTAATCCGCTTTGGGATCTCCTGTTGTAGGGTCACCAACATCCGGAGGTAACTGACCTGGTGTTAATTGATTAAAGAAATAGTAAGGAAGCCTTGGATCGGCCAATCCGTTGTGAATGTTCGGATTCCATCCGTTTAATATTTCGTAGAACCAAGGGCTCGCATAATGGGAAGTTTGTCCTGTTAAGTAAGTAGTTCTGAAAAGTGGATTTCTTTCTTCTGCCGGTGATTGGGTAGTAGAATAAGGAAATTCGAAATCGTCACTGCTACTAGCCATAAAGTTATTTGCAGAAATTAAAGCATTCAATTTACTGGCATTAAACATAGTGGACAACCTAATTTCGTTGTACAATTTTAATTTTAGGGTATTCACAAATTTGTTCCACTGAGGAATACTGCCATCGTAAAATAAATCTTGGGTACCAGGATTGGCACCTTGTCCACTATTAATGTTGGCTAGACCTTCGTCAATAAGCGACAATGCATTTTCGTAGATTGCGGTCTGACTGTCAAAAACAGGGCTTACAACGCCGGTGGCAAGTTTTGAGGCTTCTGAATAAGGAGCATCTCCCCAAATGTCAGCAATAATGGTCGCAGTATATCCTTTAAGAACCTTGGCCATTCCAACAATGATCATCTCGTTCTCAGCAGTACCTTGCTCAATAATAATATCAGCTTCGGTGATTACCGAATAGGCAACGTCCCAAGAATTTTGAATATCGGTATTGTCTTGTTTGGTACCATATTGATCCTGCTCTTCACGGAAGGTAAATTGGTGTACATAGGCGGAAAGTTCCTCTGCCATATAAACCCTAAATTCCGTTATCAAGTTAAAGTTCCTCTCCGTGTCTGTCAATAGTTGATCCAAGGGAGCTACTGTAGGATTGTTTGGGTCTGTATTCACATCCAAATAGTCACTACAATTGTAGAAAAGTAAAGACACCAATGCTACGGCGAACATTGTGCGGCTTTTCAGATTTATTTTAAATATATTTTTCATAGTTCTTTTTATTAAAATGTTACGTTAAGTTTAAACCCAAACCTTTTGGAACTAGGGGCAGATTGAGTCTCAATACCTTGTAGGTTACCTGACCCATAAGCAGTAACATCTGGGTCAAAATTGGTGTACTTTGGAACGTTAGGTGCAAAATACCATAAGTTGTTCCCTACCACTGAAAATGTCATACCACCAATAAAGGTTTTGTCCAAAAACTTCTTTGGAACTTCGTATGCCAATGCTATTTCCCTTAACCTAAATACAGTTCCATCATAAATGGTAGCCTCATCTACGGAATTAATACCGAAGGTGTTACTATTGGTTGGTGAGAAATATAGGTTGTTCATTGTCATTTGGGTAGTATTTGGGATTTTGTTCCCAGAACCATCCAAAATAGGTTCCCCTGTGGTGGGATTACCATAAAAACCTGGAAGAATAAAAGTGCGTTCACGGTCTTCTGTATCCTTGGTTACTCCTCTACCTAATAAGGCTGCAATTCCTGAAGAGGAAATGTCGCCACCTTCTTTCCAGTCCAATTGGGCCTGTAAACTTAAAGTCTTATATTTAAAGGTATTGGTAAAACCAATTTTGAAATCAGGGTTAGGGTCACCAACTACTTGGTTGTCCAAGGCTTGTAAGATACCCCCCTCACTTTGTTCAATTAAATAATTCCCCTCATCATCCCTCATGAATGCGGTTCCGTAGAATACTCCAAAAGCTTCTCCTTCGTCTACAAAAGCTATCTGGTTAACATCTATTGGAAACCTGTCTAGACCTTCGATCAATTTGTTTACCACGTTCTTGTTCTTTGTAAAAGAGGTGAAAGTGGACCATTTAAAGTTGTCGGTTCTCACTGGAATAAGTGTTAATCCAACTTCGATACCTTTATTTTCCATTTCACCTATATTGGTCAACAATGAAGTGTAACCGGAGGAAGTAGGTACATTAACTTCAGAAATAAGATCGGTAGTCGTTTTTTGATACCATGTAAAGTCAACTATCGCTCTTTTGTTAAAGAGTTCCAAATCTATACCTACTTCAAACTCTTCGGTGTTCTCCGGACTTAAATTGGGATTACCAAGAGTAGTAGGAACGAATACGGAAGGTTGCCCTGAGTAAACTGTACCTACCGTAAATATTTTATTGATTTGGTAAGGATCGGCATCTCTGCTTACGTTGGCCCAACCACCTCTAATTTTACCATAGCTAAGGATGTCATTACTTATTCCTAAAGCCTCAGTAAAAATAAATGAGGTAGAAACTGATGGATATAGGAAGCTGTTGTCTGATTGAGGTAGAGTAGAGGACCAGTCATTTCTGGCCGTAGCATTCAGGTATAGAAAATCCTTATATCCTAATCCTAAATCAGCAAAAACACCAACGATCCTTTTTCTTGTTGTTTCATCTACATCCGAAACTACATTGGCCGTATTGTTCACGGTAAAGATATTGTCTGCAATTAGATTCGTACCGGTATAACCAACACGATGGCTGGAAATTTGGTTCACGTTATTTCCGACCAAGAAGTTCATATTTAAATCCTCGGCAAGGTCATAATTAAAGTTTAGCACGAAGGTAGATTCGATTTCTTCGCTCCCGTAATCATCAGTTACCACGCTTCCAGTGCCCGAAGCACCTCTAGAACCTTTATCTGTTATTTCTATACGAGCTAGATCGTACTTATTAATACCCAATTGATACCTTGCATTAATGTGCTCATTAAAGTCATAGGCAAAATTTACATTGGCAACAGTCCTGTTTACTCCAGTCCTAATTTGATTGTGTTCCCAAGACCATAATGGGTGATCCCAACCACCGTTGGGTATTACTGGCGCTCCATTGGCATCTTCATACGGAAGGCTTAAGTCCCAAGTTCTACCTAGAACCAAAGTCCTTGCAAAGGAAGAAGCGGCTCCTGTGAATTGGTTTTCTCCAAGGAACGGGCCAACTTGGTAACTGTCAGAGTAACTTAGATTGGCTCCAACTTTTAAACCATTGTCCAATTTGAAATTACCACCTGCAGAAATATTGGTCCTTTTGTATGAGTTAAAAGGGATATAGCCTTGTTGGTCTATATTGGATATGGTTAAGCTGAAATTGGAATTTTCCTTAGCAGAACTAATGTTAACCGAATTATCGGCAACAAATCCTGTTTTAAACAAGTCCTTTACGTTGTTAGGTTGTGCTACATAAGGAACCGTAGGCCCAAATTGGTCAGGAAATGCATTAAGCAAATTTGCCCAGGTAGGAATGGTTTCGCGAGAATCAAATCTTGCGCCCCAAGAACCGTTGGCATTATTGTAATTGAAATTGGTTCCGTTACCGTAAGTGTTTTGGTACTCTGGAAGATTGGCAATTTTTTCAAAATATACACCGGTATTTAGTGATACTTCGAATTTTTTATTGGACAATCCGCCGGATTTACCAGCTTTGGTGGTAATGATGATAACACCATTTACCGCCCTAGAACCGTAAAGTGCTGCGGCTACTGCTCCTTTAAGTACTTCAACATTGGCTATATCATTAGGGTCCAAAGATGAAATACCGGATTCATATCCTCCACCGCCTGTAATTTGGCTAGTAGTGGTTATTTGGTCATTGCTATATGGTGTGCCATCAACTACAAATAAAGGTTGGTTTCCTCCTTGAAAGGAAGTAGTTCCCCTTATGCTTATTTTGTTGGCGGCACCGGCAACACCCGTTGATACATTAACGTTTACTCCGGGTACCTTACCGTTAAGTGACTTTATTAAATCTGGTTCTGAGTTGTCGGTTATGGCTTCAGCCTCAACAGACTTAACAGAATATCCTAAAGATCTTGGGTTTCTCTTAATACCTAAGGCTGTTACAACCACTTCTTCCAGTGCCTGAGCATCTTCCTCCATTTGGACGTTGATGGTGTTGCTGGCGCCAATGGTCATTTTGGCATTACTTTGACCTATATAGGAGAACACCAAAATTTCACCAACACTTGCGTTAATAGTGTAAAGTCCGTCAAAATCGGATTGGGTACCTGTTGTAGTTCCTTCTACTAGGATGTTCACTCCAGGTAGCGGCAGACCATCTTGGTCCGTAACCGTACCTGAAATCGTCTTTTCTTGTGCAAAAGATAGTTGCACAATCAACGCTAGAAACAGCGTTAGGATTCCATTTAACTTTGTTTTCATTTTATAATTATTTGAATTAGCGATGCAAAAATCCTAATTTATTGTTAATAAAACAACTTTTTAGGCACATTTATTATGCGCGCATAATAAATAACTGTTAAAAATGACTTCTTATTGCATTATAATTGATGTTTTGTCACAGATGTTAAGCTTTATTTTATATTTATAACAATTTATTGACGTGATCGTAGGAATTTATTGCAACTAAACAGTTAAAATAATGACAATTCAATAATAATCTCAATGATTAACGGTTATTTGCATTTAAAATTGCGACATTATACAAGATTAATCGATTAAGCTGAGAATTTATCAAAAAAAGAAGTTATGTGTAGTATCTATTTTCTGATTATTCACGGACTTTAGTTCTGGTTTTTCGTTTTTATTCGTGATATTATCCTTCTTTTTAGTCCATTTGGGCATCTTGATATGGTTTGTTAACATATAAAACCTAGCCATTGAATCTGTTGAGTATAAAAAATATAAAAAATAAATTCCATAGGGTTTGAAATATTGCGAATAATTACTACATTTGCCAGCCCTTAAAAGAGGGGTTAAGTTTTTATTATACAAAAATAGTATGCCAACAATTTCACAATTAGTACGAAAAGGAAGAGTCACGATTACTAAGAAGAGTAAATCGGCTGCTTTGGATTCGTGTCCTCAAAGAAGAGGTGTATGTACACGTGTTTATACAACCACTCCTAAGAAACCAAACTCTGCAATGCGTAAAGTAGCAAGGGTTAGGTTGACCAATGGAAAGGAAGTAAACGCATATATACCAGGTGAGGGTCACAATTTACAAGAGCACTCGATAGTATTAGTAAGAGGCGGAAGGGTAAAGGATTTGCCAGGAGTTAGGTATCACATCGTTAGAGGTGCTTTGGATACAGCAGGTGTTGCTGGAAGGACACAACGTAGATCTAAGTACGGAGCAAAACGCCCTAAGAAGTAAAAATTTGTTAACAGTTACTATTAAAGGTAGGAATACTTTTGATAATTGACTATTGACCATTAACTCAAAAAGAAGAAATGAGAAAAAAGCAGGCAAAAAAGAGACCACTTTTACCCGATCCAAGGTTTAATGACCAATTGGTGACACGTTTTGTGAACATGATGATGTGGGATGGTAAGAAGTCGGTTGCCTTTAAAGTGTTTTACGATGCTATAGATATCGTAGAGGAAAAAAAGACAGACGAAGAAAAGACTGCGTTGGAGCTTTGGAAAGATGCATTGTCCAATGTTATGCCTCATGTTGAGGTGAGAAGTAGAAGAGTAGGTGGTGCTACTTTTCAAATTCCTATGCAAATTAGACCAGATCGTAAGATTTCTACCGCTATGAAGTGGCTTATTAGTTTTGCTCGTAAGAGGAACGAAAAAGCGATGTCGCAAAAATTAGCTGGAGAAATTTTGGCAGCAGCAAAAGAAGAAGGTGCTGCGGTTAAGAAAAGAACAGATACCCATAAAATGGCAGAAGCAAACAAAGCATTCTCTCACTTTAGATTTTAATAAGCAGAAATGGCAAGAGATTTAAAATTAACAAGAAATATTGGTATTGCTGCTCATATAGATGCAGGTAAAACAACTACGACAGAGCGTATCTTGTTTTATACTGGGGTTAGTCATAAAATAGGTGAGGTACATGATGGTGCTGCCACAATGGACTGGATGGAGCAAGAACAGGAGCGTGGTATTACCATTACTTCTGCTGCTACAACTTGTGAGTGGGTTTTTCCGATGGAAAATGCAGAGCCAACAGCAGATGCTCAATCCTATCACTTTAATGTAATAGATACTCCGGGTCACGTGGATTTTACGGTTGAAGTAAACCGTTCTTTGCGTGTATTGGATGGCTTGGTCTTCTTGTTTAGTGCAGTTGATGGTGTTGAACCACAGTCTGAAACTAACTGGAGATTAGCGGATAATTATAAAGTGCCACGTATCGGTTTCGTTAATAAAATGGACCGTCAGGGTGCTGACTTTCTAATGGTTAACAAACAGGTTAAATCCATGTTGGGGTCCAACGCGGTGCCTATTGTATTGCCAATCGGAGACGAGGCGGACTTTAAAGGTATTGTGGATTTGGTGAAAAACCGAGCTATAATATGGCATGAAGATAATTTCGGGGCAACTTTTGATGTTGTTGCTATTCCGGAAGATATGAAAGAAGAAGTTAGGGCTTGCAGAGCTGAATTAATAGAAGCTGTTGCTGAGTATGACGAAACCTTGATGGAGAAATTCTTCGAAGATGAAGATTCCATTACTGAGGATGAAGTTCATGCTGCCTTGAGAGCTGCAGTTATGGATATGAGTATCATACCTATGATATGTGGTTCTTCATTTAAAAATAAAGGGGTTCAATTTTTATTGGATGCGGTATGTCGTTATTTACCTTCTCCATTGGATAAGGAAGCGATTATTGGTACCAACCCTGATACTGAGAAGCCAGAGTCTAGAAAACCAAGCGTTAAGGAGCCGTTTGCGGCCTTGGCGTTTAAAATTGCTACGGATCCGTTTGTAGGTCGTTTGGCATTTTTCAGGGCTTATTCCGGTAGATTGGATGCGGGTTCTTATGTATTGAACAATCGTTCAGGAAATAAGGAGCGTATTTCTAGGATTTACCAAATGCACGCCAATAAGCAGAATGCAGTTGATTATATTGAGGCAGGGGATATTGGTGCGGCAGTAGGTTTTAAGGATATCAAGACTGGAGATACTTTGACAGATGAAAAACATCCGATAGTGTTGGAAAGTATGAATTTCCCTGATCCTGTAATTGGTATTGCTGTTGAGCCTAAGACAAAAGTAGATGTTGATAAGTTGGGTATGGCTTTGGCTAAATTAGCAGAAGAGGATCCTACTTTTCAAGTAAAAACAGACGAGGCATCAGGTCAGACTATTATCTCTGGTATGGGTGAGCTTCACTTGGATATTATTGTTGACCGTTTAAGACGTGAGTTTAAGGTCGAGGTGAACCAAGGAGAGCCACAAGTGGAGTACAAAGAAGCGTTGACCAAAACGGCTTCACACAGGGAAATTTATAAAAAACAATCTGGGGGTCGTGGTAAATTTGGGGATATCGTCTTTGAGATGGGACCTGCTGATGACGATTTTGTTGGAACTGGTTTGCAGTTTGTTGATCAAATTAAAGGTGGTCGTATTCCAAAAGAATTTGTAGGTCCAGTTGAAAAAGGATTTACTGCTGCTATGAAGAATGGTCCTTTGGCTGGTTTTGAAATGGATAGAATGAAGGTAGTTCTAAAGGATGGATCTTTCCACCCTGTGGATTCCGATGCACTATCTTTTGAATTAGCTGCCAAAATGGGTTATAAAGCTGCTGGTAAGGCTGCTGGAGCAATAATAATGGAGCCAATCATGAAAATGGAGGTGCTAACTCCAGAAGAAAACATGGGTGATATTGTAGGTGACTTAAACCGTAGAAGGGGAACAGTTACTAATATGGATGATAGAGCCGGTGCCAAAGTAATTAAAGGTGAAGTGCCTTTGTCCGAAATGTTTGGATACGTTACTTCTTTGAGAACTTTGTCTTCAGGTAGAGCAACTTCAACAATGGAATTTTCACATTATGCTGAAACTCCTTCCAATATTTCGGAAGCGGTTATTAAGAAAGCAAAAGGATTAACAGCTTAAATCGTACTAAGATGAGTCAAAAAATTAGAATTAAATTAAAGTCGTACGACCATAACTTGGTAGATAAATCTGCTGAGAAGATCGTAAAAACGGTAAAGACTACCGGTGCGGTTGTAACTGGACCAATTCCTTTGCCAACCCATAAGAAAATATTTACTGTGTTGCGTTCGCCACACGTAAATAAAAAAGCAAGGGAGCAGTTCCAATTAAGTTCTTACAAAAGACTTTTGGATATATATAGCTCTTCATCAAAAACTATCGATGCGCTAATGAAGTTAGAACTTCCTAGTGGTGTTGAGGTTGAGATAAAAGTATAGTTCTAATTTCGGAATTCATAATTCGAAATTATGAAAGACATGTCCTAAGCGTTTCGCGAAGGAAAAACGGAAAAAAATATATTCAGGGTTGAATTGTTTTTTGACCCTGTTTTTTTGTCAATAATTTAAATAGTAATCAATTAATAATTAATTAAATATGTCTGGGTTAATAGGTAGAAAAGTAGGTATGACCAGCATTTTCGATGAAAATGGAAAGAATATTCCATGTACAGTAATCGAGGCTGGACCATGCGTAGTTACCCAAGTCAGAACCGAAGAGGTCGACGGGTACAATGCCCTTCAGCTTGGTTTCGATGACAAGGCAGAAAAACGTGCTAATAAAGCGGCTACAGGTCACTTTAAAAAAGCAGGCGCTTCTCCCAAGAAAAAGGTCATGGAATTCAGGTATTTTGAAGAAGGAGCACACAAATTAGGAGATACTCTTGGAGTTGACCTTTTTGTAGAAGGAGAATTTGTTGATGTAATCGGTACCTCTAAGGGTAAAGGTTTTCAAGGTGTTGTTAAAAGACACGGCTTTGCCGGTGTTGGTCAAGCAACCCACGGTCAGCACAATAGGTTAAGAGCTCCAGGTTCCATTGGTGCTGCTTCATATCCTGCAAGAGTTTTTAAAGGAATGAAAATGGCTGGTAGAATGGGAACTGATAGAGTTACCGTTCAAAACTTGAGAGTATTAAAAATTGTTCCAGAAAAGAACCTTATAGTAGTAAAAGGTTGTGTTCCTGGTCATAAGAACGCTTACGTAACTATTGAGAAGTAATGAAGGTAGCAGTTTTAGATATTAAGGGAAAAGAAACAGGTAGAAAGGTTGAGCTTTCTGACGCTGTATTCGCAATAGAACCAAACAATCATGCTGTTTATTTGGATGTTAAGCAATATTTAGCACACCAAAGACAGGGTACGCACAAATCCAAAGAGCGTGCCGAAATAGCAGGTAGTACAAGAAAGATCAAAAAGCAAAAAGGAACTGGTACTGCTCGTGCGGGTAGTATTAAGTCTCCGGTGTTTAGAGGTGGTGGACGTATTTTTGGACCAAGACCAAAGGATTATAAGCAGAAATTGAACAAAAATGTTAAGCGTTTGGCCAGAAGGTCTGCCTTAACTTTGAAGTCAAAGGACAATGCTATAATGGTGGTTGAAGATTTCAACTTTGAAGCTCCAAAAACTAAGGATTTTAAAGAATTTTTGAAGTCTTTGGGCTTGGAGAATAAAAAATCCTTAATTGTGTTGGGTGATTCAAATAATAACGTATATTTGTCCTCACGCAATTTAGAGCGTTCTGAGGTTATAACTAACTCAGAATTAAGCACTTACAAAATATTAAACGCTAACAACCTAGTGTTGTTGGAAGGTTCTTTGGAAGGAATCGAATCGAACTTAATTAAATAAGCGAACCATGGGTGTGTTGATAAAGCCAATTATTACGGAAAAAATGACTGCTGATAGCGAGTTGCACAATCGTTATGGTTTTCTTGTTGATCCAAAAGCCAACAAGATTCAGGTCAAACTTGCAGTTGAAGCAACTTATGGTGTTTCTGTTGAGAAAGTTCGAACAATGAATTATGGTCCTTCGCGCAAGTCGCGTTACACTAAAACTGGTGTACAACACGGAAAGACAAGTGGTTTTAAGAAAGCCATTGTCGATGTCGCAGAAGGAGATATTATTGATTTTTACAGTAATCTATAAAGACAAAAAATGTCAGTTAGAAAATTAAAACCAATCACTCCCGGGCAGCGTTTTAGAGTAGTAAACGGATTTGACGCCATTACTACTGATAAGCCGGAAAAAAGCTTGCTTGCTCCGTTAAAAAAGTCGGGAGGTAGAAACAGTCAAGGAAAAATGACCATACGCCAAAAAGGTGGAGGTCATAAGAGAAGGTATCGTGTTATTGATTTCAAAAGGGATAAGCAAGATGTTGCTGCCACGGTTGAGTCGATCCAATATGATCCGAACAGAACAGCTTTTATAGCTTTATTGGCGTATGCTGATGGTGAAAAGAGATATATTATTGCTCCAAATGGTTTACAGGTGGATCAAAAGGTATCTTCGGGAGCTTCAGTTGCTCCAGAAATCGGGAATGCACTTCCACTTAGTGAAATACCTTTGGGTACAATTATATCTGGAATTGAATTACGTCCTGGTCAAGGAGCTGTGATGGCAAGGAGTGCCGGTACATTTGCCCAGTTAATGGCGAAGGACGGTAAGTTTGTTACCATTAAATTGCCATCAGGTGAAACCAGATTGATTTTAGCGAATTGTTTGGCCACTATAGGTGCTGTATCTAACTCTGATCATCAATTATTGGTGTCAGGTAAGGCAGGTAGAAGTAGATGGTTGGGAAGAAGACCAAGAACAAGGCCAGTTGCAATGAACCCTGTTGATCACCCCATGGGTGGTGGAGAAGGTAGGGCTTCTGGAGGTCATCCTAGATCTAGAAACGGTATTCCTGCAAAAGGATTCAGGACCCGTTCCAAGACCAAGAGTACCAACAAGTATATTTTAGAACGTAGAAAGAAATAAAAAGTAGAAAGAAATGGCACGTTCATTAAAGAAAGGACCTTACGTTCACTATAGTTTGGATAAAAAAGTCCAACAAAATGTTGAATCTGGTAAAAAGGCAGTCATAAAGACATGGTCTAGAGCTTCTATGATTACTCCTGATTTTGTAGGTCAGACAATAGCGGTTCACAATGGAAAGCAATTTGTACCTGTTTTTGTTACAGAAAACATGGTGGGTCACAAATTAGGTGAATTTTCTCCAACACGATCTTTTAGGGGTCATGCAGGGGCAAAAAATAAAGGTAAAAAGTAAGCTATGGGAGTTCGTAAAAAACAAATGGCCGAAAGAATTAAGGCAGAAAAGCAGCAAATAGCGTTTGCAAAATTAAATAATTGCCCTACTTCCCCTAGAAAAATGCGCTTGGTTGCGGATTTGGTTAGAGGTGTAAAAGTAGAGAAAGCGCTTGCTATTTTGAAATTCAACTCAAAGGAATCGTCACGTAGACTGGAGAAGTTATTGTTATCCGCAATAGCTAACTGGCAAGCTAAGAATGAAGATGCCAGTGTTGAGGAAGCTGAACTTTTTGTTAAGGAGATTAGAGTGGATGGTGGAAGTATGTTGAAAAGACTACGTCCTGCTCCGCAAGGAAGAGCACATAGAATTAGAAAACGTTCCAACCACGTTACTTTGGTTTTGGGATCTAACAATAACACACAAAGCTAGAGCATTTAGTATGGGACAGAAAACAAATCCAATCGGAAATCGTCTAGGAATTATCAGAGGATGGGAGTCTAACTGGTACGGTGGAAACGATTATGGTGATAAACTTGCCGAAGACGATAAGATCAGAAAATATGTTCATGCACGTTTGGCAAAAGCAAGTGTGTCTAGAATTATTATTGAGCGTACTTTAAAATTAATTACGGTTACTATTACTACTGCAAGACCAGGTATTATCATTGGTAAAGGTGGACAAGAGGTAGACAAATTAAAAGAGGAGCTTAAAAAGATTACGGACAAGGAAGTTCAGATCAACATTTTTGAGATTAAGAGACCTGAATTGGACGCTAATTTAGTTGCCGCCAGTGTAGCTCGCCAAATAGAAAGTAGAATTTCTTTTAGAAGAGCTATTAAGATGGCGATCGCAGCTGCAATGAGAATGAATGCTGAAGGGATAAAAATTCAGATATCTGGACGTTTGAACGGAGCTGAAATGGCAAGATCTGAATCTTATAAAGATGGTAGGATTCCATTGTCTACTTTTAGAGCCGATATAGATTATGCTTTGCATGAAGCGCATACAACCTACGGAAGATTGGGTATCAAAGTATGGATCATGAAAGGTGAGGTTTATGGAAAAAGAGAACTTTCTCCATTGGTAGGTATGGCAAAGAGCCAGTCTCCAGGAAAAGGTGGCAAGCAAGAAGGACCGAAGAAACAACGTCGTAGAAAGTAATTTTTTAAAGAAGTAAAGAAATGTTACAGCCAAAAAGGACTAAGTTCCGCAAAATGCAGAAAGGTCGTATGAAAGGGATCACAGGTAGGGGTCACCAACTTTCAAACGGTATGTTTGGTATAAAATCAATAGATACCTCTTTTATAACATCGCGCCAAATTGAAGCAGCACGTATTGCGGCAACTAGGTACATGAAAAGAGAAGGCCAATTATGGATAAAAATATTTCCGGACAAGCCTATCACCAAAAAACCGTTAGAGGTTCGTATGGGTAAAGGTAAAGGTGCTCCAGAATATTTTGTAGCTGTGGTATTACCAGGACGGATTATGTTCGAAATAGCTGGTGTTTCTCTTGATATTGCAAAAGAGGCTTTGCGTCTTGCAGCACAGAAACTACCAGTAAGAACAAAATTTATTATTGCTAGGGACTATTCTGCTTAATATAATTGCAAGGAATCATGAAACAATCAGAAATAAAAGAATTATCAGTTGAGGGGTTAAAAGAAAAGAGTACTGAATTTAAAAAACAGTATTTCGATTTAAAATTGGCTCATTCTGTTACACCATTGGAAAATCCTTTACTTATTAGGAAAGTGAGAAGAACTGTGGCGAGATTGGCAACTGAATTAACTAAAAGGGAATTACAATAATTGGTTCTGCTTTATGGAAAAAAGGAATTTAAGAAAAGAGAGAATAGGAGTTGTGACTAGCAACAAAATGGAGAAATCAGTAGTGGTTTCAGAAGTTAAACGTGTTAAACACCCTATGTACGGAAAGTTCGTGTTGAAAACTAAGAAATATGTTGCACACGATGAAAAGAACGATTGCAATATTGGCGATACTGTTAAGATAATGGAGACTCGTCCATTGAGTAAGACCAAATGTTGGAGACTAGTGGAAATCATTGAAAGAGCTAAATAATTATGTTACAGCAAGAATCTAGACTAAAAGTAGCAGATAATACGGGGGCGAAAGAAGTTTTGACCATTCGTGTGTTGGGAGGTACAAAAAGAAGATACGCTTCTGTTGGGGATAAAATTGTAGTGACCGTTAAGGAAGCTACTCCTAACGGAGCTATTAAAAAAGGTGCGGTTTCCACAGCAGTTGTTGTAAGAACAAAAAAGGAAGTTAGGAGACCGGATGGTTCTTATATTCGTTTCGATGATAATGCCTGTGTACTTTTGAACCCAACTGGGGAAATGAGGGGAACACGTGTTTTTGGACCGGTAGCTAGGGAACTTCGTGATAAGCAATTCATGAAAATTGTATCATTAGCTCCAGAGGTGCTTTAATAAAAATAGCAAAATGGGAAAATTAAAAATCAAAACAGGGGATACTGTTAGAATTGTTGCCGGAGACCACAAAGGTGTAGAAGGTAAGGTTGTAAGTGTAAACCGTGAAAAGAACAAGGCAATCGTTGAAGGAGCCAATATGGTTTCTAAACACGAAAAGCCAAGTGCTAGCAATCCTCAAGGAGGGATTGTTAAGAAAGAGGCTCCCTTACAAATATCCAATCTGTCATTGATCGATCCAAAATCTGGAGAGACCACTAGAGTAGGATTTGAGGTAAGAGATGGTAAGAAAGTAAGATTTTCTAAGAAATCTAAAGAAGTAATTTAGTTATGGCCTACGTTCCAAGATTAAAACAGGAATATAAAGAAAGAGTTGTTATGGCTCTTAAAGAGGAGTTTGGTTACAAAAATGTAATGCAGGTTCCTAAATTAGAAAAAATTGTTGTTAGTAGAGGTGTTGGTGCCGCTGTTGCGGATAAAAAGCTTATTGACCATGCGGTAGATGAGTTGACCAATATTACTGGCCAAAAAGCAATTTCAACGATGTCTAAAAAGGATGTTGCTGCATTTAAATTACGTAAAGGGATGCCGATTGGGGCAAAAGTAACCTTGCGTGGGGAGAGAATGTACGAATTCTTGGATAGATTGGTAACATCTGCGTTGCCTAGGGTAAGAGATTTCCAAGGGATTAAGGCCACTGGTTTTGATGGAAGAGGGAATTATAATCTAGGTATTACGGAGCAAATCATATTTCCAGAAATAAACATTGATAAAATTAACAGAATCAATGGTATGGATATTACATTTGTAACTTCTGCAGATACAGATAAAGAAGCTAAATCATTATTAACCGAATTAGGACTACCTTTTAAAAAGAATTAGTATGGCTAAAGAATCCATGAAGGCCCGTGAGGTCAAGAGAGCTAAGACTGTAGCAAAATATGCTGAGAAAAGAAAAGCCTTAAAAGAGGCTGGTGATTATGAAGGGTTACAGAAATTACCTAAAAATGCTTCACCTGTTCGTATGCATAACCGTTGTAAGATAACTGGTAGACCAAAAGGTTACATGAGAACTTTCGGTGTATCTAGGGTTACCTTTAGGGAAATGGCCAATAATGGCCTAATACCTGGTGTAAGAAAAGCTAGCTGGTAATAAAAGAATATAAACTGGTTTCAGGTTTAGCAAGAATGTTAAAAACCGTTACCGTAAATCAATAATTATGTTTACAGATCCAATTTCGGATTATTTAACTAGAATTAGAAATGCAAGTAGTGCTGGCCACAGAGTGGTAGAGATACCTGCATCTAATCTAAAGAAAGAAATCACTAAAATATTATTCGATCAAGGATATATTTTAAGCTACAAATTTGAAGATAATGCGGTTCAAGGGGTTGTTAAGATAGCCTTGAAATATGACAAATTGACTAAAGAGCCGGTTATAAAGAAAATTAAACGAGTTAGTACACCAGGACTTAGGAAATATGTTAACTCACAGGAGTTGCCAAGAGTATTAAATGGTCTTGGTATTGCAATTATTTCTACTTCCCATGGTGTAATGACCAGTAAGCAAGCAAAGCTTGAGAATGCAGGTGGGGAAGTATTATGTTATGTTTATTAATACTATAAAGATTTAGAATAATGTCTAGAACAGGTAATAATCCAATAGCAATTCCAGAAGGAGTAACCGTAGAGGTTAAGGAAGATGTTATTACCGTAAAAGGTAAGTTGGGAGAACTCTCTCAAGAATTTTCTGGTGCTGCGGCTAAAGTTGAAGATGGTCAAGTTTTTGTTACAAGACCTTCAGATTCCAAGGAGCATAAAGCGAGACATGGTCTTTATAGATCATTGTTCTTTAATATGATCGAAGGAGTTTCTAAAGGATGGGTAAAGGAATTGGAATTGGTAGGGGTAGGATATCGTGCCAGTAACCAAGGACAAACATTGGACCTAGCTTTGGGATTTTCACACAACATCGTTTTGGATGTGGCTTCAGAAGTAAAAGTGGAGACCGTATCCGAAAAAGGAAAAAATCCAATTATAAAGCTAAGTTCGCATGATAAGCAATTAGTGGGGCAGATCGCCGCTAAGATTAGATCTTTGCGTAAGCCAGAACCTTACAAAGGAAAAGGAATTAAGTTCGTTGGTGAACAATTAAGAAGAAAAGCTGGTAAATCGGCTTAATAATTAGCATTATGGGATTAACGAAGACTGAAAGAAGACTACGTATCAGAAGGAGAATTAGAAAAATATCCTCAGGTACTGCAGAAAGACCAAGGCTAGCTGTTTTCAGAAGCAATACTGGAATATACGCACAAATTATTGATGATGTTGCCGGAACAACTATAGTGTCCGCCTCCTCAAGGGATAAAGCGTTAGCTAAAACTAAAGGGACAAAAACAGAAGTAGCCAATATAGTTGGTAAGGCTCTTGCCGAAAAAGCAAAAGAAGCCGGAATAGAAGCTGTTGCTTTTGATAGAGGTGGTAATTTATACCATGGTAGAGTAAAATCATTAGCCGACGGCGCTAGGGAAGCAGGATTAAAATTCTAAGAATATTATGTATCAGAAATACAAAAACGTAGAGACTGTTAAGCCGGGAGGTTTAGAATTAAAAGATAGATTGGTTGGGGTACAACGTGTTACCAAAGTTACTAAAGGTGGTAGGGCGTTCGGATTTTCTGCTATCGTTGTGGTAGGTGATGAGAATGGTGTAGTAGGTCATGGTCTAGGTAAGTCTAAGGAAGTTGCTACGGCAATTGCCAAGGCTATAGAAGATGCTAAAAAGAATCTTATTAGAATTCCATTGAACAAAGGTACTTTGCCGCACGAACAAAAAGGAAAATTCGGTGGAGCTAGAGTATATATCCAGCCTGCATCGCATGGTACCGGAGTTATCGCAGGTGGTGCTGTTAGAGCGGTATTGGAAGCTGTTGGTGTTCAGGATGTATTGTCTAAATCACAAGGTTCTTCTAACCCTCATAACGTAGTAAAAGCTACTTTTGATGCTCTTTTGCAACTTAGAGGTGCAAAGACAGTTGCAAACCAAAGAGGTATTTCTTTAGAAAAAGTTTTTAAAGGATAAAACCAAGAATATAATGGGAAAGATTAAAGTGAAACAGGTAAAGAGCAGTATTAAAAGAGCTCAAAATCAAAAGAGAACATTAGAGGCTCTTGGTTTACGTAGAATAGGACAAGTAGTTGAACATGATGCTACTTCTAATATTCTTGGGATGATAAATAAAGTTAAACACTTAGTTTCCACTGAGGAGGCTTAATATAATTTTGGTGTTATGAATTTAAGTAATTTAAAACCAGCGGAAGGAGCTGTCCGAAAAGCCGGTAAAGTCATAGGTAGAGGTCAGGGTTCCGGTAAAGGAGGTACTGCTACCAGAGGGCATAAAGGTGCTAAATCCAGGTCTGGTTATTCTAAGAAAATTGGTTTCGAAGGTGGTCAAATGCCATTGCAGAGACGTGTGCCAAAGTTTGGTTTTACGAATATCAATAGAAAGGATTACGCAGGTATCAATCTTGAAAAATTACAGGAATTGGTAGATAAAGGAGCTATTAAGGATATAGTTACTTTAGAAGCCCTTGTGGAAAATGGATTGGTTGGTAAAAACGATTTGGTTAAGATTCTTGGTAATGGAGAGCTAAAAGCTTCCCTTAAAGTTTCTGTACATAAATTTACAGCTACAGCAAAAGCCGCTATTGAGGCTGCAGGTGGTGAGGCTATAAGTTTATAAGCAAAGAATACTATGAAGAAATTTTTCGAGACATTATCAAATATTTGGAAGATTGAAGAGCTTAGGGGCAGGATTATTGTTACCCTTGGTTTGCTTTTGGTGTATCGTTTCGGTGCCCAGGTAGTTCTTCCGGGTATTGATTCTACCCAATTAGGTGCTTTGGCATCGAGTACTGATAGTGGTATTTTGGGAATATTGAATGCCTTTACAGGTGGAGCTTTATCCAATGCCTCGGTTTTTGCGTTGGGAATTATGCCCTATATTTCTGCATCTATTGTTGTGCAGTTAATGGGTATAGCTATTCCTTATCTTCAAAAATTACAAAAGGAAGGTGAAAGTGGAAGAAAGACGATCAATCAAATAACCAGATGGCTTACCATTGGAATTTGTATTGTTCAAGCTCCAGCTTATTTGTATAGTTTGGGTGCCTTGGGTGTTCCTGATAGTGCCTTTGTATTTGGTAAGGGGTTTGATTTTATTATCCCATCGGTAATAATTTTGGTTGCAGGAACAATTTTCGCAATGTGGTTGGGTGAGAAGATTACTGATAAGGGTATTGGTAATGGTATTTCCTTATTGATTATGGTTGGTATTATAGCCAATATGCCACAGAATTTTGTTCAGGAATTTATATCAAGAACGGCAAATAACAACGGTGGACTTATGTTCATGCTTATTGAAGTTATTATATGGTTCGCTGTGATATTGTTATGTGTATTGTTGGTGATGGCGACGCGTCAGATTCCGGTCCAGTACGCAAGAAGAACCGCTTCCGGTGGTTATGAAAAAAATATCATGGGATCTAGACAGTATATTCCTTTAAAACTGAATGCTTCTGGAGTTATGCCTATTATATTTGCACAGGCTATAATGTTTGCACCAGGATTATTGGGTAAGACCTTTAACAACACGGCCGTGGGGCAGTGGATGGAGGTTCAGTTCCAAGATATATTTGGATTGGCTTACAATCTGTTGTTCGGATTTTTGATAATAGTTTTTACATATTTCTATACAGCGATTACGGTACCTACAAATAAAATGGCTGATGATTTAAAAAGAAGTGGTGGTTTTATTCCTGGAATTAGACCAGGAAAGGAAACTGGAGATTTCTTGGATAAGATTATGTCATTGATTACTTTACCAGGATCTGTGTTCCTTGCATTATTGGCGGTATTGCCGGCAGTGATTGTAAAGCTTATGGATGTACAGGCAGGTTGGGCATTGTTTTACGGTGGAACCTCATTGTTGATTATGGTAGGTGTTGCGATTGATACAGTACAACAAGTAAATTCATATTTGTTGAACAGACATTATGACGGGTTGATGAAATCAGGTAAAAATAGAAAGGTAGCATAGATTATGGCTAAACAGGCAGCGATAGAGCAGGATGGAAGCATAATTGAGGCATTGTCAAATGCCATGTTCCGCGTGGAGTTGGAAAACGGTCATGTGGTAACAGCACATATCTCTGGAAAAATGCGGATGCATTATATTAAGTTACTTCCAGGGGATAAGGTTAAGCTCGAGATGAGCCCCTATGATTTGAGTAAAGCAAGAATTACATATAGATATTAAGTAAATAGGATGAAAGTTAGAGCATCAATAAAGAAAAGAAGTGCCGAGTGCAAGATTGTGCGTAGAAAAGGCAGATTGTACGTAATTAATAAAAAGAATCCTAGATTTAAACAAAGACAAGGGTAATTATGGCAAGAATTGCAGGTGTAGACATACCAAAACAGAAAAGAGGGGTAATAGCCCTAACCTATATCTTTGGTATAGGTAACAGTAGGGCTAAGGAGATTTTATCTACCGCCCAAGTAAGTGAGGATACCAAAGTATCTGACTGGAACGATGATGAGATTGGTCGTATTCGTGAGGCAGTTTCTTCTTTGACAATAGAAGGGGAATTGCGTTCTGAAAACCAATTGAACATTAAGCGTTTAATGGATATAGGTTGTTATAGAGGTATTCGCCATAGATCTGGTTTGCCTTTAAGAGGTCAACGTACCAAGAACAACTCTAGAACAAGAAAAGGTAAGAGGAAAACAGTTGCTAACAAGAAGAAAGCAACTAAATAATAATTAGGATATTATGGCAAAGGCAAGTGCAAAAGCAGCAAAGAAGCGTAAGGTTATAGTAGAGTCTGTGGGCGAAGCTCATGTTACTGCTTCTTTTAATAATATTATTATTTCTTTAACCAACAAAAAGGGTGATGTAATCTCTTGGTCTTCAGCTGGGAAAATGGGTTTCAGAGGTTCTAAAAAGAACACTCCGTATGCAGCTCAAATAGCTTCTGAAGATTGTGCTAAAGTTGCTCATGAAGCTGGTTTAAGAAAAGTAAAGGTTTATGTAAAAGGACCGGGAAATGGTAGGGAATCTGCTATTCGTTCCATACATAACTCAGGAATTGAGGTTACAGAGATTATCGATGTAACTCCAATGCCGCACAATGGTTGTAGACCACCTAAAAGAAGAAGAGTATAATTAATAGTAATCAATTGCCCCAAAGGGGCGTTTCAAGGAAATGTAGTTACGATTATCGAAGGATTAGCCTTAATTCATGATCACGTTTCCAAACTAAAAGAAAATGGCAAGATATACAGGACCAAAAACAAAAATCGCCCGTAAATTCGGGGAAGCGATTTTCGGAGATGATAAATCTTTTGAGAAAAGAAATTATCCTCCAGGACAACACGGTAATAACAGACGTCGTGGTAAAAAGTCTGAATACGCTATCCAGTTAATGGAAAAGCAAAAAGCAAAATACACTTATGGTATTTTGGAAAAACAGTTCCGGAACATATTTGGGAAAGCAAATAGAAGTAAAGGAGTTACTGGTGAGGTATTACTTCAATTATGTGAATCGCGTTTAGATAACGTAGTTTACAGAATGGGTATCTCTCCTTCTAGAAGTGGAGCAAGACAATTGGTTTCCCATAGACATATTACGGTTAATGGTGAGTTGGTTAACATACCATCTTATGCTTTAAAACCCGGTGATGTTGTTGGTGTTAGGGAAAAGTCTAAGTCTTTAAGAGCAATCGATGATGCGCTTTCTGCAAATAGCAGCGTGTACGAATGGATTACTTGGAATTCTGAAAAAATGGAAGGTAATTTTGTTTCCATTCCTGAAAGAATGCAAATTCCAGAGAATATCAAAGAACAATTAATAGTCGAGTTATACTCTAAATAAATACAACACTGATCCAATTATGGCATTATTAAATTTTCAGAAGCCCGATAAAGTTATAATGATTGATTCCTCCGATTTCGAAGGTAAATTCGAATTTCGTCCGTTGGAACCAGGTTATGGCCTAACTGTTGGGAACGCATTAAGAAGAGTTTTGCTTTCGTCCTTGGAAGGTTTTGCTATCACTTCTGTTAGAATTGATAAGGTGGAACATGAGTTCTCTGTAATTTCTGGTGTTGTGGAAGATGTTACCGAAATCATTCTAAACCTTAAACAGGTTCGTTTCAAAAGACAGATAGATGATGTTGATAGTGAAACAGTATCTATCTCTGTAAGTGGAAAGGAACAATTGACTGCAGGTGATTTTCAAAAATTTATTTCTGGTTATCAAGTATTGAATCCAGATTTGGTTATTTGTAACATGGACCCCAAGGTTAGCATTAACATGGAGGTTACTATAGATAAAGGTAGAGGGTATGTACCAGCAGAGGAAAATAAAAAATCCAATGCACCAATTGGTACAATTGCTGTAGATTCTATCTTTACACCTATAAAAAATGTAAAGTATAGTATAGAAAACTTTCGTGTAGAACAAAAGACCGATTATGAGAAGTTGGTTTTTGAAATCGCAACCGATGGTTCAATTCACCCAAAAGAGGCATTGACCGAAGGAGCTAAAGTTTTAATACACCACTTTATGTTGTTCTCCGACGAGCGTATTACGTTGGAAGCTGACGAAATTGCACAAACAGAGACGTATGATGAGGAATCATTGCATATGCGTCAACTATTGAAAACCAAATTGGTTGATATGGATCTTTCTGTTAGAGCATTGAACTGTTTAAAAGCTGCTGAAGTAGATACACTTGGTGATTTGGTTTCTTTTAATAAGAACGATTTGATGAAGTTTAGAAACTTTGGTAAAAAGTCCTTAACTGAATTGGAAGAATTGGTTATCAATAAAGGCTTAAGCTTTGGAATGGATTTGTCAAAATATAAATTGGATAAAGATTAATTGAACTTTCAAAGGAACTGGGAAACCAAGACTAAGAAGGATTATAGAAAAGAACAATGAGACACGGTAAGAAAGTTAATCATTTAGGAAGAAAGAAAGCCCATAGAAAGTCTATGTTGGCAAACATGGCTTGTTCATTAATAGAACATAAGAGAATTAATACAACTGTTGCCAAGGCAAAAGCCTTAAAGCAGTTTGTAGAGCCATTGATTACCAAATCTAAAGCTGAAAATAATCAATCAGTGGAAAAAGGTACTCACAACAGACGTATTGTTTTTAAAAATCTTCGAGACAAGTATGCAGTTACCGAACTTTTTAGCAGTGTTGCTGAAAAGGTAGCTGACAGACCAGGAGGATATACCAGAATTATTAAATTGGGAAATCGTCTTGGGGATAATGCAGATATGGCCATGATCGAACTTGTAGATTTCAATGAAATCTATAATGCAGGTAAGCCTAAAAAGCAAAAGACCACTAGAAGGGGTAAAAGCAAAAAAGTTGAAGATGCTCCAGTTGTAGAAGAGGCAGCAAAAGCAGAAACAAAGTCAGAAACTGAAGCCGAAACAAAAGCAGATGATTCTAAAGAGTAAAATTGTTATTAAATATTTATAATTGAAAAAGGATAAGCCTAAAAGCTTATCCTTTTTTTATGTTATTTTTGCAAAACGAAAAATTGTAAAACCAAAAATGAAGTATCAAACAAGAAAAAAAGCAATATTGTTGCTGGCCGATGGGACCATTTTTCACGGCAAGGCAGTAGGGGACAAGGAAGGAACTGCCTTTGGAGAGGCTTGTTTTAACACTGGAATGACCGGTTATCAGGAAATATTTACGGATCCTTCCTATTATGGACAAATAATGGTAACCACAAATGCCCATATAGGGAATTATGGGGCCAATGACGAGGAGGTCGAATCTGATTCTGTGAAGATATCGGGCTTGGTTTGTAAAAATTTCAGTTACAACTATTCAAGACCTAATGCTGATTTAAGTTTACAGGAGTTTTTGGATAAAAGTAATCTGTTCGCTATTTCTGATGTGGATACAAGGGCTTTGGTTGGCTATATCCGAGATAACGGAGCCATGAATGCTGTAATTTCTACTGACGTAGAAAATATAGAGGAGCTTAAAAAGAAATTGGCAGATGTACCAAGTATGGAAGGTCTAGAGCTTTCCTCTAAGGTTTCTACCAAAGAGCCGTATTTCTACGGCGATAAGAATGCGAAATATAAAGTTTCTGCCTTGGATATTGGAATTAAGAAAAATATCCTCCGCAATTTAGCGAAAAGGGATGCCTACATAAAGGTTTTTCCGTACAACGCTACTTTCAAGGAAATGAGCGCCTGGAATCCGGACGGTTATTTTATCTCCAATGGTCCGGGAGATCCAGACCCATTACATGAGGCAATAGCTTCGTGTAAGGAAATAATTAAAACGGACAAGCCATTATTTGGTATTTGCCTGGGGCACCAAGTATTAGCATTGGCTAATGGGGTTTCTACCTATAAAATGTACAATGGGCATAGAGGTATCAATCATCCAGTTATGAATTTGGTGACCGGCAAAGGGGAGATTACTTCCCAAAATCATGGTTTTGCCATTAATAGGGAGGAGACAGAAGCAAATCCAGATTTGGAGATAACCCACCTTCATCTTAATGACAATACCGTAGCTGGGATTAAAATGAAAAATAAGAACGTATTTTCTGTTCAGTACCACCCTGAAGCAAGTCCAGGTCCACATGATGCAGATTATCTTTTTGATCAATTTTTTGAAATGATCCAATCCACAGCAAACTAAAACGTTATAGTTTTAATTTATTGTTATTAAATGGCCAATAAAGCCAATAATAGTGGGCTAAAAGCACTGCCTTTGCTATATTTGCATATTAATTTAACTAAAAAATAAAAGAAAGACATATGAGTATCATCCTAAGTGTTCATGCACGACAAATTTTGGATTCAAGAGGCAATCCAACAGTAGAGGTAGACGTAATTACTGAAAACGGAGTTATGGGTAGGGCAGCAGTTCCATCTGGCGCTTCCACAGGTGAGCATGAAGCTGTAGAGCTTCGTGATGGAGGTAAAACTTTTATGGGTAAGGGAGTCGGAAAAGCTGTAAATAATGTAAACACGCTTATTGCTGAGGAGATACTGGGTATGTCCGTTTTTGAACAAAATTTGGTAGATCAAACTATGATCGATTTGGATGGTACGCCCAATAAGTCGAAATTAGGTGCCAATGCCATTTTAGGAGTTTCTCTTGCTGTTGCCAAGGCAGCTGCAAATGAATTGGGATTGTCCTTGTTTAGATATGTAGGCGGTGTTAGTGCCAATACCTTGCCTGTTCCAATGATGAATATTATTAACGGAGGTTCGCATTCTGATGCTCCCATTGCTTTTCAGGAATTTATGGTGATGCCAGTGAAGGCCAATAGCTTTTCGCACGCTATGCAGATGGGTACTGAAATATTCCATAACCTTAAGAAAGTATTACACGATAGAGGTCTAAGTACAGCAGTAGGTGATGAAGGTGGATTTGCACCTAATCTTGCGGGCGGTACAGAAGATGCATTGGATACGATTGCTAAAGCGGTTGAAAAAGCAGGATATAAATTAGGGGACGACGTAATGATCGCCTTGGATTGTGCTGCTGCAGAATTCTATGTAAATGGTAAATACGATTATACCAAATTTGAGGGTGATAAGGGAGTAGTAAGAACTTCTGAAGAGCAGGCTCAATATTTGGCAGAATTAAGCGCCAAATATCCAATTATTTCTATCGAAGATGGAATGGATGAGAACGATTGGGACGGATGGAAATCCTTGACCGATAAAATTGGGGATAAAGTACAATTGGTAGGTGATGATTTATTTGTTACAAATGTAGAGCGTTTATCCAAAGGGATTAAAAATGGTATAGCCAATTCAATCCTTATCAAGGTAAACCAGATTGGAACATTGACAGAAACTATTGCAGCTGTTAATATGGCTAAGAATGCGGGATATACTTCTGTAATGTCACATCGTTCTGGAGAGACTGAGGATAACACTATTGCGGATTTGGCAGTTGCCTTAAATACAGGTCAAATTAAAACAGGTTCAGCTTCTAGGTCGGACAGAATGGCGAAATATAACCAATTGCTAAGAATCGAAGAAGAATTGGGAAGTACTGCGTATTACCCAGGGGTAAATGCCTTCAAAATAAAATAATACAACATTTTAGTGCCAAAAAAAAGCCATTCTACCAAGAATGGCTTTTTTTTTTAAATATAAAGGAGGTTTGTTTACTTATCAGAAATAAATAATTATATTATCATACTTTTATCAATAAACCAAGATGTGCAACCAAATTCTAGATTAAATGAATAACTTTCTTTTTGTAGCTGCAGAGAATGATGGCATTCTAAAGTGTAAGGCTGGTGGTATGGGTGATGTTGTTAGGGATGTTCCTAGGCAGATTTCAGAAAGGGGAGATACGGCCCATGTTGTGGTGCCTTCCTATTCTAGATTACACCAAAATGGTACTTTGATCACTAATCTAAATCTTAACTTGCGGGGCACCGTATATGTTGCTGAGTTGTATGAAGTGGCGCCTAAAAAGGAGTTTGCAAATTTACACCATTACGTAATACATCATCCGGAAATTACGGCTGGAGAAATTGGACATATATACCATGATGATCCTGAAGAGGCCTTTTATACTGACAATATTAAGTTTACCATTTTTTGTACTGCCGTGGCTGAGGCCATTAAAGTGGATGCTTTTGGCCATTTGGATATTGTACATATGCACGATTGGCATTCAAGCCTATTGCTGTTCTTGAAAACCTACCATCCGGAATATCAGGCGTTAAAGAAAATGCGCTATGTTTATACCATCCATAACCTTGCAATTCAAGGCATACGTCCGTTCTACGATAATTACTCCTCACTCGGAAATTGGTTTCCCAATTTGTCTCTTGATGTAAAAAGGTTAATGGACCACAGGTATCAGGATTGTATTAACCTGATGGCCGTGGGTATTCGTTTGGCAGATGCCGTGCATACCGTGTCTCCTTCCTACAAGGATGATGTGCTTAGGCCCAGCACTCCACCAGAGTTTATTGGGGGAGAGAGTTTGGAATTGGACTTGCAGGAGGCCAATAATCAGGGGCGGCTTTTTGGAATACTTAATGGTTCCAATTATAAGAACATTAGGGTTGCCGAAAAAGGATTATTATACCGCAATACCGTAAAGGCCTTATTTAGATGGTTGCAGGAGGAATCCAAAAAGTACAAAGCTGATTTCTTGGCTCATACGGGAGAGAAAGTTATGGAATATGTCACTGACAGGCCAAAATTTATAGTCTCAAGTGTGGCTCGTTTAACGGAACAGAAATTTTATTTTTTTAAACGTTCTCCAGAAGCATTTGTTGAGATTCTTAAGCGACTTAAAAAGGTTGATGGAATTTTCATGTTGTTGGGTACGGGCGCACCTGAATATGAGGAGTTATTTCGTCAATTGAGTTATGAACATAAGAATTTCATATTTACCAACGGGCAATCTGAAGATTTAATAGATTCGATCTATTTGGAAACAGATCTCTATTTTATGCCTAGTTTGTTCGAACCATGTGGTATTAGCCAAATGTTGGCTATGCGTAACGGGAATCCTTGTTTCGTGCATAATACGGGAGGCTTAAGAGATACGGTAGAACATATGAAGACTGGGTTTAGCTTTGATGGTAAAACCTATGACGATAAAATTAAAAATATGCTCGTTGTATTAGATCAAGCTTTAGATGTATTTGTAAATGATAAACCTAAGTGGAAGGAGATCCAGAGCAATGCAAAAAAGATGAGGTTCACTTGGGAAAAATCTGTTGATGACTATTACAAAAATTTATATTCCATTAATCAATAGATTCAAAATCATATCAGGTTTCCTGAAGATTTCATAATTATATAATAATTAAGAATTGTTCAATTGTTAACCTTGGGTGTTTTTAGTATTTTTACGAAGAATCGAATAAAACAGGAATTTAAGAAATGGCGAATAACGCAAGTTTAGAATACAACGGAAAAAAATTTGAATTTCCAGTTATAGAAGGTACCGAAAATGAATTGGCTATAGACATCAAAACGATGAGAGCCACTTCGGGAATGATAACAATAGACCCTGGATTTAAGAATACCGGCTCCTGTGAGAGTGCTATTACTTTCTTGGATGGTGAAAAGGGGATTTTAAGGTATCGAGGATATTCTATAGAGGAATTGGCTGAGAAAGCCGATTTTCTTGAAGTAGCCTATTTGTTGATTTTTGGGGAGTTGCCGGATAAGAGCCAGTTGGAAAAATTCCATCATGATATTAAGGGTGAGTCCCATGTAGATGAAGAGATGAAGAAGATTTTGGATGGTTTTCCAAAATCAGCACATCCAATGGGCGTACTCTCCAGTTTAACTAGTGCGTTGATAGCTTTTAACCCTACGTCTGTAAACGTGTCGTCGGAAAAGGAAATGTATTGGGCCATTGTCAGAATCTTGGCCAAATTCCCAGTGTTGGTAGCCTGGACCTTAAGAAAGAAAAAAGGATTACCATTAGACTATGGGGACGATTCTTTGGGTTATGTTGAGAATATTCATAAAATGATGTTCAAAAAACCCAATCATGGATATGAATCCAATAAGATTGTTATAGATGCCTTGGATAAATTGTTGATCTTACACGCGGACCATGAGCAAAATTGCTCTACTTCGACAGTGCGTATTGTAGGTTCTTCACATGCAGGTTTATTCGCATCTATTTCTGCCGGTATTTGCGCTCTTTGGGGCCCATTGCACGGTGGGGCAAACCAAGCAGTATTAGAGATGCTAGAAGCTATTGAGGCTGATGGCGGAGATACTAAAAAGTATATGGCCAAGGCCAAGGATAAGAGCGATCCATTCCGTTTAATGGGCTTTGGACATAGAGTTTACAAGAATTTTGATCCAAGAGCAAAGATTATCAAAAGTGCCGCGGAGGAAGTTTTGGCAGATTTGGGTATTGATGATCCTATTTTGGATATAGCCAAAGGTTTAGCCAAGGAAGCCTTGGAAGATAAATATTTTGTAGATAGAAAATTATATCCTAATGTGGATTTTTACTCAGGTATTATATATAGGGCTTTGGGTATCCCAACAGAAATGTTCACAGTTATGTTTGCATTAGGCCGCTTACCGGGCTGGATTGCCCAATGGAAGGAAATGAGATTGAAAAACGAACCAATTGGTCGTCCAAGACAAGTATATATAGGAGAGACTTTGAGGCCTTTTATTCCGGTGGAGAAGCGATAAGCAAAATATCAATTGTTTTAAACTGCCCTTTGTATAAAATATACAAAGGGCAGTTTTATGTATCAAAATAAGTATCTCTATCTTTACCTAAAATTCAGGTATGCTAAAGTTAAATGTACAGGATGAAACTTCGCGTTTAAGATCCGTGGTGCTTGGAACTGCTAAAAGCTGTGGACCTGTACCAAAGCCTGAGGAAGCCTACGATCCCAAATCCTTGGAGCATATTTTGGCCGGGACCTATCCCATGGAGACAGACATGGTAAAGGAAATGGATGGTTTTGCCAAGGTATTTGCCAAATATGATGTGCAGGTTTTTAGGCCTGGGGTTATCAAGGATTGTAATCAAATATTTTCTAGGGATATTGCTTTTGTTATAGATAATAAGCTAGTTAAAGCAAATATTCTCCCAGATAGGGAGAAGGAATTTCAAGCTATTAAATATGTACTTAATAAGATCGATGAAGATCAGATAATCTATCCTCCTAAAGAGGTACATATTGAAGGTGGTGATGTGATGCCTTGGGGGGACTATATTTTTATGGGAACTTATTCGGGTGCAGACTATCCCGATCAAATTACGGCACGCACCAATAGGGAGGCAGTAGATTTTATTACCGAACAATTTCCACATAAAAAGGTAAAGGCTTTTGAACTTCGAAAGTCGAACACCATAGCCCGTGAAAATGCACTGCATTTAGATTGTTGCTTTCAGCCAGTAGGGAAGGATATGGCAATTTTGCATAAAAATGGCTTTTTACAGGAAGAGGAATATCAGTGGCTGTTGGATTACTTTGGAAGTGACAATGTTTTTGAGATTACCAAGGATGAGATGTACAATATGATGAGCAATTTTTTTTCCATTTCCCCAACTGTAGTAGTTTCTGAGCGTAATTTTACCAGGTTGAATAATTGGTTAAGGGAACATGGTTTTACTGTTGAAGAAATAGCCTACTCAGAGATTGCCAAACAAGAAGGGCTTTTAAGATGTAGCACCTTACCATTGGTAAGGGATTAAAATAGTCTTAATTTCTTCGTAATGCCCATACAAGGAAATAAATAAAAATAATTTTACACCGCTTTAATGCGAAAGTATTTTGTAATACCCAATTTGATAAGTGAATAATAAAATGCAAATTTCCAATAATATATTAATGGTGCGCCCTGTCAATTTTCGAATGAACGAGCAAACTGCAGTAAATAATTATTTTCAGGAGGATCTTGATTTAAAAACTCGGGATATTAACGTGAAGGCACAGGAGGAGTTTGATCGGTTTGTTTTGGCTTTAAGGGAAAAGGGAGTAAATGTTATTGTGGTCGATGATCGAAAAGATATGGATACACCAGATTCTATATTCCCCAATAATTGGGTGTCTTTCCATGCTGATGGAACAGTAGGTATTTATCCAATGTTCGCGGAAAACAGAAGAAATGAACGAAGGGAGGATATCCTTGCCATTTTGGAGCAAAGAGGATTCCTGATAGAAAATGTAATGGACTATACTTCTGCTGAGGAGGAAGGCTTTTTTTTGGAGGGTACCGGAAGTATTGTTCTAGATAGGGTTAATGAAAAAGCGTACTGCGCTCTTTCCGATAGGGCAGATGAAGATTTATTTATTGAGTTTTGTGAAGATTTTGAATATACTCCCATTTTATTTACTGCCAATCAATCCGTGGCCGGGACCCGAAAACCTATTTATCATACTAACGTAATGATGTGTTTGGCAGAAACGTTTGCTGTCATATGTTTGGATTCCATTGACGACAAAAAAGAAAAAAAGAATGTCCTAAACCAGTTAAAGCAAGATGGCAAAGAGATTATTGCCATTTCCGAAAAGCAAATGCACCATTTTGCCGGGAATATGCTTCAAGTCCTTGGTATGGGAGAAAAACGTTATTTGGTAATGAGTACGGCGGCCTACACTAGTTTAAGGCCGGAACAACTAACGTCTATAGAGAAGCATTGTGACATTATCCACAGTTCTTTGGATACCATTGAAACATGTGGGGGTGGAAGTGCTCGCTGTATGATGGCTGAAGTGTTTCTTCCAAGAACATAATACCTTAATTATTCCTTTTTTTACTTTTAAGGGAGTAGTTTTTGTGATGCCCCAAAAGTTCCTTGAGAAAGATATAAGTCATAAAGACCATAAAAATGGCAAAGGGTAACGAGGTAATTATCAATAACTTTTGGGCGGCTATCAATATGTTAATTTCGGGTTTTGCATGGCCCAATAGAATTAATGCAATCGTAGCCAAAAAAATAAAAAGGGACCAAATTAAACGATGCTTCTTGCTGGGGTCTTTTTTCCCACTGTCCGAAAACATGCTTAACACAAAAACAGCTGAGTCTACAGAGGTTACCAAAAAACCGATCAGCAATACTATTGTGGTGATATTTAGAAGTGTGGCAAAGGGATAATTCCCAAAAAAAACGAATATAGAGGAAAACACGCCATCAAATTCGTTGTTGTAACTTCCCCATACTTCTATAAACTGAAAGGCCGAAGTGCCAAAAACTGAAAACCAAAAAAAGGTGCCCAAACTGGGAATGATCAATACTCCCAAAAGCAACTGCCTTAGGCTACGCCCTTTAGATATTCTCGCGATAAAAATCCCTGTAAAAGGGGCCCATGCCAACCAAAATGCCCAATAATAGAAGGTCCAATCAGTAAGAAAATCTATGCCTGGATTGTAACTGCCATATGCCAAACTTAGGGGTATGAAGTCTATTATATAATGGAAAGTGGCGCTCAAAAAATTTCCTATAACCTTAAGAATGTCACTATTTATGAAAGTAAATAGCAGTACGGCCAAAGTAATAATGATGTTAACCTTAGACAATACCTGTATTCCCTTGTTAACGCCTTTCCACGCCGAATAAAAAGCCAAAGCAGATATAATAGAAGTGAGCAATAAGGTAGAGGTCAGGCCGAAATTGGATGAGGTTATGTGATTTAAACCACCGTTAATTTGGGTAGTCCCCAAGCCTATCGCTGCAACTAACCCGAAGACTGTTGTCATAATGGTGAGCACATCTATACTTGTCTGAGCAGCTTTGTTTGGAATAATATCTTCTATGGTTGAACTTACCAGTACTTTTTTCTTTTTTACAAAAAGATAATAACCAATAATCATTGCAAAAAGTCCATAAAATGCCCAAGCGGTAAATCCCCATTGGTAAAAGGTGAACTCCAAGGCCAGAATATCTGGGGACAAATCCGAAAGGTAAGGAGGGTTTTGCTGCATATAAGTGGGTTCCTGTACCGCCCGAAGTAAAATTCCTGCCCCCATACCAGCACTATATAACATAGCGGTCCATGCCCAAATGGTGAATTCGGGTTTATCATTTTTCTTGCCTAGTTTAATTTTTCCCAGAGGAGATAGGGCAATTGCAACCAAAAGAAGGACACATCCCAGTCCAAGATATAAATAAAAATAACCAAAATAGTTTCTCACCCAAATAGAGCCTTGCTCAATGGCATTGTAGGAGGCTTCAGTGGCCACAAATACAATTAAAGTAGATAAGGATAAGATTCCAATCGAGATGGAAAGCAATGGATTTCTACGGACGGAATTGAATATTTTGATAATATGGATTTTAAAACAAGTTACTAAAAGTTGCTTAATTTTAGGGCATGATGTTTTGATCTATATCCCAGCATATCATTGGCGGTCTATTGGTGGTAGACCTAACAGCTATTTTAGATGTCCTCTATGTTCGTCGGCGAATTGTCCGCCCTATGACCCAATAATTTTGTGAAAAATTTCTGTACAGCCTTGGTATCAGATTTAATTTTGATAAAGTATTGGTCCCTGTAAATGGTGTATATGCCAAGATCGGTCTTGTAAAGGGTAAACTTGTAATATGGGATGATAAGCCCAAAGGTTTCCAACAGTGATCGAAAACGAATTATGATTCCTTTTGGTCTCAATTCTATATTACAGGAATTGGTATTGTGGTCTAAAATCAATAGATTTTTAATTTCTATGCTACTGTCCACAATAAATAATTTGGGAGAGCCTATTCCGTCCAAGGCAAAGCGTTCTTTTAAGGTAAAAGGTTTTCCAACTTCTTTGTCTATTTTTTTGGTAATTTCTTGATTGTTATAGGAAACGTTTAAAAGCATAGATAGGTTTAGTTAGTGTACTTCGGATCTTTAGAGAAATAAAGTTAAAAAAATCTTTCCTCTTTATGGTGTACTCGTCTATATCATTAACAGCCTGCTCAAGAAAATATGATCAGAATTTTTTTAAGTTGATTTTTGATATCGAAAAGTTATATGATTAATCGCTAGGATTAAATATTTTAACGGAATAATGAGCAAAAAGGGCTATAAAAAAGCAATTGACGAATTCTTGAACAAGCTCTGAGGGGTGAAGAATAAAAATTGCTTAATTTTGCAGCCGTAAATGACGAAATTAATGAACATTCAAGAAGTCCTTGCCCAAAAGGTAAAAGAAGCCGTTAGCTCAATTTTTAAAGTTGATTTGCCCAGTGTGGAATTTCAACCTACCCGAAAGGATTTCGCTGGTGATATTACAGCGGTTATTTTTCCAATGTTGCGATTTGTGAAAGGAAATCCTGTGCAAATAGGGGAGCAAATAGGGCAGTTCTTGAAAGATCAAGTAAATGAGGTAACCGACTTCAATGTGGTTAAAGGATTTTTGAATATTACACTAGGGAACGAATATTATCTTAATTTTTTTACTGGAGTAAGGGATCTGAAGGATTTTGGTTTTGTAAGCCAAAGTGAAGGAGAGGCTATTATGGTGGAATATTCTTCGCCCAATACCAATAAACCATTGCATTTGGGACATGTAAGAAACAATCTATTGGGATACTCCGTGGCGGAAATCCTAAAGGCTTCCGGGAAGAAAGTTTATAAGACTCAAATCATTAATGATAGAGGGATTCATATTTGTAAAAGCATGTTGGCATGGCAACGCTTTGGCAACGGGGAAACGCCAGAGAGCACTGGGTTAAAAGGGGATAAGCTGGTAGGGAACTATTATGTGGCCTTTGACAAAGCCTATAAGGCGGAAATAGCTACTATGATTTCTAATGGAGTAGATGGCAAGGTGGCAGAAAAAGAGGCCCCAATCTTGTTGGAAGCTCAAGATATGCTAAGAAAATGGGAGGCTGGTGATAAAGAGGTTGTTTCTTTGTGGAAGACAATGAACCAATGGGTTTATACTGGGTTTGAGGTTACTTACAAAAACATGGGAGTTGATTTTGATCAACTTTATTATGAGAGCAACACCTATTTGTTGGGAAAAGATTTTGTGGCTGATGGCTTGCAAAAAGGTGTGTTCTATAAAAAGGAGGATGGCAGTGTTTGGATCGACTTAACAGAGGAGGGGCTGGATGAAAAGATTGTACTTCGCTCAGATGGTACCGCCGTTTACATGACCCAGGATATCGGGACGGCCATACAGAGAGTTAAAGATAATCCTGATGTAGGCGGAATGGTTTATACCGTAGGCAACGAGCAGGATTATCACTTTAAGGTATTGTTCCTTATCCTGCAAAAATTAGGATTTTCGTGGGCGGAAAAATTATACCATCTAAGTTATGGTATGGTAGATTTACCGAGTGGGAAAATGAAGAGTAGGGAAGGAACCGTGGTTGATGCCGATGAGTTAATGGACGATATGACCAGGACTGCAGCAGAAATTTCTGAAGAATTGGGTAAGTTGGAAGATTACTCCCTAGCGGAGAAACAAGAACTTTATAAAATTATAGGGCAAGGTGCCTTAAAGTATTATATACTAAAGGTTGATCCCAAAAAGAGAATTTTGTTCAACCCGGAGGAATCTGTGGATTTTCAAGGAAATACGGGGCCATTTATTCAGTATACCTATGCCAGGATCCAATCTATTTTGAGAAAGGCCGAAGAATTGAAGAATGACTTGAACAGCTCTCCAAAGTTGGAAGATCTGCATGAAAAGGAGAAAGAGTTACTAAAGCAATTACAGTTATTCCCAGATACGATACAGTTGGCAGCCGATAACTACAGTCCGGCTTTAGTTGCCAATTACACCTATGATCTGGTGAAGGAGTTTAATTCTTTTTATCAGAATGTCTCTATTTTGGGGGAGCAGGATGAGAACAAAAAGATTTTTAGGATTCAATTGGCAAAGAAGGTGGGTGATGTTATTAAATCAGCCTTTAGCCTACTAGGAATACAGGTCCCGGAAAGAATGTAAGCAGTTCTCAGCTTTTTTTACGAGGGGGGTATTTTTAATACTTAATATTGTATTGTTAGGTAAAGATATACTTCGGGTAATTTCCTTTGATGAAACTTTATTTATTCTTAGTAAATTGCGTAGTCAACAGAAATGCCCAAACTGGGATTTATTCCGTAAATATTGCTAAGATTAAGTCTATATTCTAAATTGTGCTTCGTGTTTTTGCTTCTTTTTTTGAAGGTGGCTACAGCACAGGATTATCATCTTCTTTCGGAAGAGGATAAATGGAAAATACGACTACATTCCCACGTTTTAATCGATATTGATCAGATCACCACGGATAATTTACCTGATCTTCTCGGAGGTAAAGCCCCCATAGCCCTCTATATTTCAAATTACAATGAGAATTACGAGCCATTTTTAGGCCAATTAATAGGGCAGAGGGATTCGCTTATCTTGGTGGGAAATAAGGTTTTTGATGAAGATTTTTATCCACAGTCATGGGTTCCGTGGATACCTATTCAAAAGGTAGAAACGATACTATTGGACACCATGGTCGCGAGTGTAGGTTCTTTGAGGTTTCCTGTCGGCAAGGAGTTGTTAGTGTTTAAGGTGTCGGATAAGGAATTTATAAAGGATAGCATTTTTGAAGATTATTGGTGGCATTTGGGAAAGATGCCCAATTTTATTCAAGTTGATCCAAAGTACTTTGGTTCCGCGGATAGTCTTGCCATGGTCCTCAATAAGAAAAGAAAAGTTTTTGGGGCCGTACGGTCTAAAGAGGGATTGTTGAATGGTGTAAATTTTAAAAATCATAAGAATCTTATAGTGGACGGGTATTTTAGTCTTCCAATGGATTTTAAAGATAACTTGCCAGCTTTTATTCCACATAAAGCCGGTTATTATTTTTCCCCTGATATTATTTATACCACTCCAGAAAATAGGAATAACCTAAAAGAATTTATTGGATTCCCCTTGGATTTTGAATATGGCTTAACGGATCATTTTGTATTTGGGACGACAATAAAGAATGCGATCAGAAAAAACTATAAAGAACTGATTGTTAATGATGTAAAAATTCAGGAGGATGAAGTTCATGGAAAGGTAGGCTATTTTAGCGATGGGGCTTATGTAGATGCCGGACTTGACAGCAGAACAGCCTTAAAGGGCAGTTTTACTATATCTGCCTGGGTAAAACCTACTGTTTTAAATAACAACAATAGTATACTTGGAAAAGGGGATAATTTTGTATTAAAACTGCATGAGGGCTTATTAACCTTTACCATGGCCGGTATTAAAGACTATATATCAGAGGCATCCCCAGTGCCACTAAATGAATGGACCCATGTTGCTTTAGTGCATTCCAAGCTGAACAATGAGCTCTTGTTTTTTGTTAATGGGGTGCAGACAGACAAGATTCAGCTTATCGAAGACTATGACACGTCTGACTACAATATTTTAATAGGTAGTAATTTGTGGCAAGAATTTTTTGTGGGATACTTGACAAATATTAAAATATGGGAACGCGAGCTAAATGCTTTTGAAATTGCCAAGGAATACCATAAAATAGAATTGAACAGTGCTATGGAATTGTCCTTTTATGCTAAAATAGGAATTGGTCTTGCTGTGGCTATTCTTGTTTTATTGACCCTTGGTATTTGGAGGAAAAGAACTGCCAAGGCAAATTTGATGTCAAGACCAAAAGTGGGGCAAAAAAGGAAAGTCAACAGTGCCTCCAATAATTTAAATAATGCTTCTGAAAAAATACTTTGTTTCGGTCCTTTGCGCATTACAACTTCTGAGGGTGATGATATTGCCAAAAAATTATCGCCCAAGTTAAAACAGTTGTTTGTTATTGTTCTGCTGCATAGCCTTGGTGATAAGGAAGGGATCAACACTAAAAAACTTACGGAATCGCTCTGGCCAGGGATGAGTCCAAAGAATGCTAAAAATACTAGAGGTACCAATATACAGAACTTAAGAGCCATATTGTCCGTTACCAGTGGAATGAATTTGGCATTTCGTGATAAACATTGGTATTTGGAGATAGGGGAAGATTGTTTTTGTGATTATCAAGAGGTACTCAATCATTTAACTGACTTAAGTAGAAGTGATGTGACGGTAACCTATTTGGAAGAAAATTTACCCACCCTTTTTTCAATATTAAAGGAGGATCGTTTTTTTGTTAATATGAGTGATTCTTGGTTAGACCCAATAGTAGAAAAAATGAGCAATAGAATCATTGAATTCTGTTATGATATTTCAAAGAAACTGGACTTGGATAAGAACAGTTCCTTGTTGTACGAATTGGCATCGGTGATGTATATCTATGATGATTTAAATGAGAATGCGCTCCAGATAAAATTACAAATCCTAATTGGACAAGGAAAATTGAGCTTGGCACGTAAGGTTTATGACAATTTCGCGAAGCTTTACGCGAAGGTATATGGCGAAATATATACCGTTAAATTTGAGGATATGGCTGTTAATAATATTCCTTAGCATTTACCTGGGTTCGAAAAATATTTGATAATTCATTATTTTTCAATTTTATTACCCCATATATTACCCCTAGTTTTACGCATTACAGTGTTTCTTTGTGTTTTTAATATCGAAACTTCAATTTATTAATAGAATAATAGAATAGAAATCAATGGAGAAAAAATCAACCAGCCGCAGGGATTTTGTAAAAAGGTCGCTTGTGGTAGCTGCAGGTATCAGTATTATTCCAAGACATGTCATGGGTGGGACCAATTTTATTCCTCCAAGTGATCAATTGACCAAAGCGGTAATTGGAGTTGGAGGCATGGGTCAGGGACATTTGGAGTATGAAGGAACTAGGCTTTTGGCAATTTGTGATGCGGACGCCAATCATCTCTCCAGTACTCTTCAGAAAGTTGGAAGCAGTGTAAAAGGTTATCGTGATTTTAGGGAAGTTTTGCAAAGACCGGATGTTGACATTGTTCATATAGCGACCCCTCCGCACTGGCATGGCCTTATGTCTATAATGGCTGCGGAAGCAGGTAAGGATGTTTGGTGCGAGAAACCCATGACCAGAACCATTGGTGAGGGTAAAAAGGTAGTGGAAGCCATGCAACAGCATGGTAAGATGTTCCGTTTAAATACATGGTTCCGTTTTAAGGATAATTTTTACGGCATGGGAACTCCTGTGAAAAAATTAAAGAAGGTGGTGGATAGTGGTGCCCTAGGATGGCCATTAAAGGTAACCATCAGTGGTGTTACTGGTTTTAATTGGAAATTCTATTGGGTAGGGAAGGAAAATTTAACGCCTCAACCCGTACCTGCGGAACTGGACTATAACATGTGGCTAGGACCTGCACCTGAAAAGCCCTATCATCCGCATAGAGTGCACGGTACCTTTAGGGGATATTGGGATTATGACGGTGGTGGATTGGGCGATATGGGTCAACACTATATAGATCCCGTACAATACTTTTTGGGTAAGGATAATACCAGTCCGGTAAAGGTGGAAGTAGATGCGCCGCAGCAGCATTATGATGCTATTGGTACTTGGAGAAGAATTACTTATACCTATGCCGATGGCTGTCAGATTATTTTGGATGGCGAAAACAGCGATAAGGATGCCGCTTATATAGAAGGCCCCAATGGCAAAATTTATAATGGATTTAAATCTACGATCCCCAATATTGAGGGATTGATCAACAGTATGCCCGATCCAGAGGAACAGATAACCGTTTTTTCGGAATCTGTGAAAACTAGACAGAAATTCGCCTTAAATGAAGAAAATGGTCATCGTTCTGCCACAGTAGTGAATATGGGTATTATTGCCTTGAGACTTGGGCGTACTTTGGAATTTGATCCGGTAAAACAAGAATTCATCAATGATGAAGAGGCCAATAGATTAATAGACCAACCAATGAGGTCCTCTTGGGCTTATTAACCAATTAATTAGAATTAATAAAATGAATACATTATATAAAAATATAGGTGTGCTAATGCTGTTTATTGGTACACTTACTATAAGTGCTCAGGATAACAGAACCTTGGATACCAAGGTAGCCGATATTTTGATGCAGTTGCCAACGGAAGACCTAGGGCATTCCGATCGCCTTATGCAGGAAATAATTGGATTAGGTGAGGATGGAATCCTAAAATTTACAGAAAAGTTGGTGCCTCTTGGTACCGGGGACGATACCAAAGCGAGATATGCCATACAGAGTGTGGCTATCTACAGTGGAGGACAGCAATCAAAAATACAAAACAGCCATGTTGAAAGCGCCTTGCTGAAAGCGTTGGAATCATCGTCCAACAAAGAGGTGAACACCTTTTTAATAGATCGTCTTATCTATGTTGGAACAGATGTTAGCGTTCCGGTATTGAGCAAGTATTTGTCCAACAGCGACTTGTTTAAACCTGCTTTGGCTGCTCTGACCGCAATTGGCACTACGGATGCCGCCATGGCAATCTTGGAAGCTACTGAGGTTGAGGATGTAAACAAACAAGCTGCTTTTGTAGAGGCTTTGGGCGCTCTGAAATATGCTCCGGCCGAAGAAGTGTTAAAGGCTAGGGTGAATTCAACTTCAATTATAGTTAAACAAAGAGCCTTAATGGCATTGGCGGAAATTGCCAGTCCAAGTTCTTATGAGGTACTTGAAAAAGCGGTCGAGAATTCGGCATATCAACTGGATGATACTAAAAGTATTATTGCCTTTATACACTACGGAAAAGAATTGCAGAAGAATGATAATACAACATTAAGTAATTCTGTTGCCAAGGCCCTTCTTAAAAATTGCAAGATGGATAATCAATTGCATTACCGGTCTGCAGGAATTCATATATTAAGTGCCAATGAAGGAACTTCCTTTACCAAGACTTTGCTTAAGGAATCCAAGAATAGTAATAAGAATTACGTAGGTGCCGTATTGGACGCTGCAGATTCCAATTTATCACCTACTGAAGTGGGACTCTGGGTAAAACAGTATAAAAAGTCGTCTTCGGAAATTAAGCCGCTTATTATCAGAATGCTAAGCAAAAGCAGTGCAGCAATTGTTTTTGATAAGGTTATTTTGAACGCGGTAGCGGATAAAGATGCTTCGGTACGTGAGGCTGGAATAAAAGCCTTGTCCTATCAAAATAAAAACAAGGCATTGCCTGTTTTGTTCAAGAGTTTAAAATCGGCTACATCCGTCGAGGAATATAAGGCTATTGAGGAAACCATGCTTAGATTATGTGATGCCAAGGATAATCAATTATTAGCAAGTCAGCTTACCAATAACAATGATGCGGGGAAGGAAGTGTTAATTGATGTAATGGCGGCCAGAAACGCAACGGATCAATTTGATACCTTAATAGGTGCTATCGACAATGGTAGTGAAAATGTTATCGGCGCTGTCTACAAGGCTTTGCCTTCCATTTCAACTGAAAAGGATTTTTCCGCTTTAATAAATCTATTGAACAAGGCAGATAAGCCAGAAAACATTAAAAATTCGCAGTTGGCCATTTTAAGCATTCTGAACGAAAGCAATGGAAAATATTCGGATGCCGTGTTTAAGGAGTTTAAAGGGGCATCGGATAAGTCTAAACTATTACCGGTATTAGCTTCTTTAAGTAGTCAGGAGGCCTTGGAATTGGTTTCCGAAAGACTTTCTACGGGTAATGACAGTGAGAAAATGATAGCTTTGGATGCACTGGCCAACTGGAAAAATAATGATGCTTTGCCATATCTTTTTAAAACGGCCACAGCTAGCTCTGAAGGAGCTATCAGAAAAAATGCTTTCGATAACTATCTTACCAAAGTGGGGAAATCGGATTATCCAGCAGACCAGAAGTTGCTTTTGGTTAGGAAGTTGATGCCCGAAGCTAAATCAATAGCAGAAAAGAAACAAGTGCTTTCTGCGGCTCGGAATATAAAAACCTTTCTATCCTTGGTTTTTGTATCGGAATATCTGAATGACCAAGAGTTGTTGACTACGGCCTCCAATGCAGCTATTTCCATTGCTTTGCCAACTCCCGGAGTACAGGATGGCCTAAGCGGTGAAATGGTTAGGGATATAGTCTCTAGAAGTATCGACAACCTTACTGGTCCCGACAGTCAGTATATAAAAATTGATGTAAAGGAATTTTTAGATAAAATGCCAAATGAAAAAGGCTTTGTGTCGATATTTAATGGAAAGGATTTTACAGGATGGGAAGGCTTGGTACAAAACCCAATTGCCCGTTCCAAAATGTCCTCTAGAAAATTGGCAGCAGAACAAGCCAAGGCCAATGAGCAAATGATGAAGGATTGGTATATTGAAAATGGAGTAATCGGTTTTAAAGGGGAAGGATATAATAATATCTGTACTGTACAGGATTATGGCGATTTTGAAATGATTGTGGATTGGAAGATTACCAATGGTGGTGACAGTGGTATTTATCTTAGAGGTACTCCTCAGGTGCAAATTTGGGATATCGCTAGAGTGGATGCAGGTGCCCAAGTTGGTTCAGGTGGTTTGTACAACAACCAGAAACATGAGAGCAAACCGCTACAGGTGGCCGATAACCCAATTGATGAGTGGAATACCTTTAGAATTAAAATGGTAGGAGAGCGAGTTACCGTACATTTAAATGGTGTCTTGGTTACGGATAATGTGGTTTTAGAAAACTATTGGGACCGCAAACAAGCTATTTTTGCTAAGGAGGCCATTGAATTGCAGGCCCACGGTGAAGACCTAGGCTTTAGGAATATTTATGTTAGGGAAATTAGTTCTGGCGAGGATCAATTGACCGAAGCTGAAAAGAAAGAGGGTTTTAAATCCTTGTTGAATGGAAGGGACTTGGATCATTGGGTCGGAAATAAAACCGACTATATTATGGAAAACAATGAGTTGTTGGTGCGCCCAAAAAGAGGTGGACATGGAAATTTGTTTACGGCCGAGGAATATTCGGATTTCAATTTCAGGTTTGATTTTAAACTAACCCCTGGTGCCAATAACGGGTTGGGTATACATGCTCCATTGAATGGGGATGCTGCCTATGACGGTAAGGAATTGCAAATTTTGGACGACACTGCCGAAATATATGCCAATCTAGAGCCTTACCAATACCATGGTTCCGTATACGGAATTATAGCGGCAAAAAGAGGTGCTCTTAATCCGGTTGGGGAGTGGAATTCACAAGAGGTAGTTGTTAAGGGCAATCACGTTAAAATAACCTTGAATGGTATCGTTATAGTCGATGGAGATTGGAAAGAAGCTTCCAAGAATGGAACAGCAGACCATAAAGATCACCCTGGCTTGGATAGAAATACAGGACATATTGGTTTCTTGGGACATGGTGCCGAACTGGCCTTTAGGAAAATCAGAATTAAGGATTTGAGCAAGTAATTCGCTTTTTATACCTATAAGCCGGAAGTTTGGGGTTGTCTCCAAAGCTTCCGGTTTTTTTGTGGGAATTATTGGAGGTCTCAGGATTGTTGCATTGGCAACTATGTTCTATGACGGCACATAAACCGTTTGATTATATTGCAATAGTTTGTTTTGATCATTAAAAGCTCATTCGGAAACTAAAGTTGGGAGTAATACCAAGGGAGATCCGTTCCACAGTTTCAATTTCGTTTTGATCATTTACACGGTAATAGGTATTCAGGATGTTTTTTTTGTTCAAAATATTTAATACGGAAGCACCAACAGAAGATTTAATTCCTGTGCCTAGCTTAAAATTATAAATAATTGAAGCATCTGCCCTCAGGTAATAGGGCAGTCTACTGCTGTTAGGTTCCTCGTAGTTAATTTTGTTGGGAAAAACATTGAGTATTATGGAATTGTTTCCCTCTTGAGGTTTGGTGTAGGGTTTTCCCGTATGATAATTGGCTCCCAGTCCCATTCTAAAATTTTTATAAGTATAGGTTCCAGCAAAAGTAATGGTGTGTTTAATGTCCAGATTATTGGGGAATTTGTTAGGGGTTATATTCTCAAAAGTATAATTGTTGGTATTATAGGCATAGCTAAACCAAGTGCTGTAGGTGGCTGTTTTTTTGTTGACCAAAAATTCGATGCCTGAAACATCATACTTTCCAATTTCACCACTAAATTGATCCTGGTTTTGAAATCCCTGTGTTGCTGTGCTTATGCCGTCCACTTTTTTGTAGAACCCCTCAATACCCACATAAAGTGTGTTTTTGTCGTAGTTTAGGCCTAGGGATATTTGCTTACTTTTTGTAATGGGCAAGATATCGTCGTCCGATAGTATCCATCGTCTTTTTTCAATCCCAAGAAAATTCTGCTCCAAGTCTATTATTTGGTTGGTGGTCTGACTTTTGAATTCTCCCAATAATTCGGTCTTAATACCATCAGCCAAGGTGTAGTTGATGTTTACTCTAGGCTCAAGGATAATTTTCTCAAAAGTTTTGAAGGTTTTAAGGTTTTTAATGTAATTCAACCTAAGTCCTCCCCTGGCAATCAATTTTTTATTTTTGGATTCGTAATCCAACTCCGAAAAAAGGGAATGGGTCATTATTACCCCTTTAATATTGCTTTTGTAAGGAGGTTGGCTAACTTGGGTGAAGTTGGTTATGCCCACTTCGTTCAATTGATATCCATTAAGCCAATTAAGGCCATTTCCCAATTTGTAATTGGTATTTAGCTTTACGGCCTTCTCCAAAACCTGGTTACTTTGGAAAAGTTGTTGGGATTCTGAAGGAATATTTTGGGAGTCCAAGTTGTAACTTGTGTAGTACAGGTTTAAATGTGTACTCCAGTTAGAATTCCATGTGCTTTCCAGGCTCCCCCCAAAGGAAAGGTTGGCTTGATCCAATAAACTTGTTGCTGTGCGATCTTCGGTTTTTTCGGTATACCTAAGGTGATTGTTGGTGTTGATGAAGCTAATTCTTACTTTTTGATTTTCATTGATGTCATAAAGCAATTTGCCAGTAAAATCATAAAAGTAAAAATCCTCGTTCCGCACAATGTTTTCATCATTGGAGCTGTTGCCATTGTCCTTGACTTCACTATCCTGAAAAACCTTATCAAAAAATCGATTGTAGGTAGGAGTGTTTATAAAATCTGTAGTAGAACGTCTGCCTGAAAATTGAACTGATACTTTTTCGGAAAGTGGGAGATGTCCATATACATCGCCACTCAATAAATTAAATCCTGCACCCCCAACGAATGAATCGGTTATTTCGTTTCTAGTCCTTATATTGATTACACTGCTCACTCCATCGCCATATTGAACACTGGTACCGTTTTTTATAATGTTTACCTTTTCTATCAAATAAGGGTTAAAGGCGGATATCAGGCCAAAAAAATGTCCGGAATGGTACATCTTGATTCCGTCCCACAGTACCAAATTCTGATCGTTTGTGCCTCCCCTAACGTTAATGTCGGATACTGTCTCGTCTACACTCTTAATACCAGGTAGAGCCTGTATGGTCTGTAGGACATCTGGTTCTATTAGCCCAGGTAGAATTCCGAATTTATCAGTATTTAATTCTATACTTGCATCGGGTTTCTTAGTTATACCAGTGGTTAGGAACTGATAAACAACCACCTCTTCCAGTTGTTGGTAGTTTGGTGACATTAGGATAGTCTTACAAGGATTGTTTCCCGTTAGTTCTTCCGCTGTCAAATATTTCGTTTTAAACCCAAGGTGTTTAATAGCGATATTGGCGTTTCTAGGAACCTCCGTTAAATAAAACCTTCCCTCCAAATTTGTAATTTGGGAAACATTGTTGCCCAAAACTTCGACAGTGGCATTCATGATAGTGCTGTTCTCATAATTGTCTACTACATTGGCACAAATATCCACAAAGTTAGGTTTGGATATGGTAAAATACCGCTCATTCAGCTTGGTTATGTTAAGCAAGGTCTGCTTTCGAAGTTCCTCAATTATTTCAGGTAATAAATTGGTGTCCGGAACGATAATCTGTAGGAGTTGTAGGTCTTCATCCGCATAAGAGAACTTAATATTAAATTCCCTTTCCAGTTCCTCAATATAGCTAATTAGGTTTGCTTTTTGGGTAGAGCTTTCCTGTGCACTAGTGGAGAAAGAAACTAGACATATATAGAGACCAATAAGAAAAATAAATTGTTTATGGCGTTTCAGCATAGAATAGCACTTTATTCCCCTCTAATTTATATTTCATTTGAGAAGGAGTACTTATACTTTGCAACGCTAAATCTTTGTCCGTATTGCTAAAGGACCCAGTAAATAATTGATCGGTATCAATATTTTGGGTGGTGACCACTAAATTGAACTGTCTTTGGAATTCATCCAGGACATATTTCAATGGAATACTCTTGAAATTACTTTCGTTGCGTATCCAAGATGGTTCCTTAATATTTGGGATTTCCAAGGCCTGTAATTCGCCATTGATGACTACTAAAGAATTTCCGGCAGGAAGTTTAACCTCCTTTTTGTTGTAGATAACACTTACCAATCCTTCATAACAAGCTACTTCAAAATAGCCTTTTCTATTTTCTACGTTGAACTGTGTACCCAATACAGTAACGGTTCCGTTTTCCGTAGTCACTGTAAACCGTTTGCCTTTGGCTACTTTAAAAAAAGCTTCCCCGTTAAGCACTATATTTCGTTTATTATCCCAATTCTTTTTACTGTAAGAAATTTGTGAATCCGCGTTCAATTGAACTTCCGATGCATCGGGAAGTACTATTTCCGCTCTTTCCGCAAATTGTGTGCTTACTTCTTCGTTCAGTGTACCATAATATAAATAGGAGGCCGTAAAAATAACGGCTACAGCTGCAGCAATGCTCAAATACTTTTTAAAAGGATTTAGTTTAACTACTTTACTCTCTTTGGAAGTCTTTTGCTTGTTGAGGTCTTCCCAAGCTTTTGCCATGTCAAAATCCGGGCCAACCAAATTATCGGTGGCCTTACGTAATTTTACATACGAGGCGTACTCCTTGGACTCTTTAAATCTAACGACCTCCTCTTCAGAAAGTTCGTTGTTGAGCCATTTTGCCAAATAATTTTCTTGCATGGTTTCTAGCTTTATATAAGTATAACAATTAGGAAGTAAAATACCCTACCTTATTTATTAATAGTTTTTATAAGCCCTTAAAAGGGTTTATTGTTTTTAGTAAATTACGGTGATATTTTTTATATCCCTTCAATTTGATCTCTTAGCGTTTTTAAGGCCAAGTGCATCCTTTTTTCGATAGCTTTTACACTTACCCCTTCCATATCGGCGATTTCAGCATATTTCTTTCCATCGATCCTATTTAGTAAAAATGTAGTACGCTGGTTTTCGGGCAAGGCCTGAAGCACCCGTTCCAATTTTTCTTTATATTCCTGTTCTTCCAAAATAAAGTCAGGCGATTCATGCACCACGGCATTGGTTTCCGGGGCGTATTTTAATCTAACTTTTTCAGCCTTTATAACATTTAGGTATAAATTGTTGGCAATGGTATAAACGTAGGACTTTGCCTTTTCTGGAGCAACCTTGGAACAGTTCTCCCATAATTTTATAAATGCCTCCTGTACAACGTCATACGCTTTCTCTTCGTTACCGAACTTATAATATATGTAATTAAAAACCGTTTTGGAATGGGTGCTGAAGATTGAAGCGTAAACTTCATCCTCGCATACATGTTCTTCTTTGATAGCTTTCAATCCTTCTTGTTTTTTATTTTTTCAAAGATATTTTAAAAAAAACGAAATATGGGGTAGGGTATTTTAAAAGTGAGTTGTTTTAGATATATACGAACAAATAAAAACCAAATCGTTATGAAAAAGTTTATGTCATATTTAATGTACGGGAGCCTACTTCTGGTGGCATTAAATTTCACCTCTTGTCAAGAAGAGTTTGAAGAATTACCTGGTGAGGATAACCAGGAAGCCATTATGGCAAGTTCTAGTACTGGACAATTAATACAAAGAACTTCTTCCAAAGATGGTTCTTATGATAATATTGTGGATGAAGCCAGTTGTTTTGCTATTAACTTTCCTTATGTAGTAAATGTTCATGGTTTAGAAATTAATATAGATGCCGTGGAGGATTTAAAGTTGATCAGGAAACTTTTTGATGAAGTGGAGATTGATGATGATGTTGTGGATATTGTATTTCCTATTCATATAACCTTGTCAGATTATACTGAAGTTAAGATAAATAATAAAGAAGAACTACGCGAGAGAGCCAAGGAGTGTCTTGAAGGTGGGGATGACGATGATATTGAATGTATCGATTTTGTGTATCCAATTGTGGTTTATTCCTTTGATATTAATCTTCAACAAACAGGGAATGTAACTGTACAGAATGATATGCAACTAAGACGATATTTCGCTGAGCGTGGTGATGACGATCTACTTAGTTTTGATTTCCCTATTACATTGGAATTATATGATGACACTAAAATTAGTGTAAGCAATAATGCGGAATTGGCCCACGCCATTGAAACTGCAAAGAGTGAATGTGATGAGGATGATGATAATGATTTTCATGATAATGACTTTACACAAGAGCGTTTGGAAGAATATCTTGTTGCTTGTCCCTGGTTGGTTCGAGAAGTGTTTAGACCTAATTTGGAAAACTCCGATTACTACTATGATTATGTAATGAATTTTACAGAAGACGGTAAGGTTGTAATGAAAGATAGGATAGGCAATAGTATTATAGGTACATGGAGCACCAGGATAGCTGAGCACAGAGTATTGTTCAAACTTGAATTTGAAGCATTGGCCGATTTTACTTTGGAATGGTTTGTGTATGACTTGGATAATGGTAAAATAAAATTTTATGCCGGTGAAGGAGAGAGAATAATAATGAAAAAGGCATGTGATATAGTAGATAATACACCGGATACCTTAAGGGAAATATTGAAAGAGTGTAGCTGGGTCATTAAAAAGGTGAAGCTTAATAACGAAGAGGTTGATCGACTTTTAGGATATGAATTTAATTTTCATGCAGAAGGAGTGGTTACTTTAAGCAACGAATCCAATATTTCTGAAGGACAATGGGCTATTACAACCAATGCACAAGGACGTTTGGTGATGGCAATTACCATGGGTGATGAGCCTGGAGTGAGTTTTGAATGGTTGTTGTCCGATCTTAGGGACAAACGTTTAAAGTTTAATATTGAAGATGACAACTATGAACTTATCTTGGAAAGGGTTTGTGATAACAATGCCAACGACGGAGATGTTCCCGAGATAAGGAATATTCTTATGGGTGGCGAATGGATGGTGGCAAAGTATATGGATGGTGACAACGATGAAACCCAGAATTATGCCGCATTTACCTTTGCATTTCAAGCAGAACTTGCTGTTAATGTTACAGCAGGGGTAACTGGACCAACCTACCCAGGACTTTGGAGAATAATCAGGGATAGCGAAGGTGAATTGAAATGCTATCTTAATTTTGGCCTAGTGGAAGCTATGCGGGGTTTAATGGACGATTGGAAAATTGTCTCCATAACCAATAGCCGAATTGAGCTGAAAAATATTAGCGGAGATAACACCACGGAAATCTTGGTCTTCGAAAAGAAATAAAAATTTTGCCCCAATTTTTGGAAAAGGGTGGCTTCTTTAAGAAGCTGCCCTTTTTTTTGCGTTTATATTTTTCACGTCTGGCTTCAGACTTACGGCAGTTATTCTTAAATTTGCCCTTTCTTGATAATACAGTAAGACTATGTTCGACAATTTAAGTGAAAAGTTAGATAAGGCGTTACATGTTCTAAAGGGACATGGACAAATTACGGAGATCAATGTTGCGGAAACCTTAAAGGAAGTGCGTAGAGCACTTTTGGATGCGGATGTCAACTTTAAAATAGCCAAAGAGTTTACCAACAAGGTAAAGGAAAAGGCATTGGGCCAAGATGTATTGACATCGCTTCAGCCGGGCCAACTTATGGTTAAACTGGTAAAGGATGAACTTACAGAGCTTATGGGTGGTGACGCCGAAGGCATCAATCTGTCAGGAACACCTTCCGTTATCCTAATGTCTGGTTTGCAAGGTTCAGGTAAAACTACCTTTTCTGGAAAACTGGCCAATTATCTTCAAACAAAAAAGAATAAGAAACCATTGTTGGTAGCCTGTGACGTTTATAGGCCAGCGGCTATAGATCAACTTCATGTGGTTGGTGAGCAGATCGGGGTAGAAGTTTTCTCAGATCGGGGCAATAATGACCCAGTATCCATATCCAAGGCCGGTATTGCACATGCCAAGGCCAACGGTTTTAATGTTGTTATTGTAGATACGGCAGGTCGTTTGGCAGTGGATGAGCAAATGATGAATGAAATTGCCAACATTCGTAAAGCGATACAGCCTCAGGAAACACTATTTGTGGTCGACTCTATGACTGGTCAGGATGCCGTTAATACGGCCAAAGCGTTTAACGATGTACTTAACTTTGATGGTGTTATACTGACGAAATTGGATGGTGATACCCGTGGTGGAGCTGCAATTTCCATTAAGTCGGTTGTTAATAAGCCCATTAAATTTATCGGTACCGGAGAAAAGATGGATGCCATAGATGTCTTTTATCCTTCCCGTATGGCCGAGAGAATCCTTGGGATGGGAGATGTAGTGTCATTGGTGGAAAGGGCCCAAGAGCAGTTTGATGAAGAGGAAGCCAGAAAAATTCAAAAAAAGATAGCCAAGAACAAGTTTGGTTTCGACGATTTTTTAAGTCAGATCCAGCAGATAAAAAAGATGGGTAGTCTTAAAGATCTTATGGGAATGATCCCAGGTGCGGGAAAGGCATTAAAAGGGTTGGATGTAGATGACGATGCCTTTAAGCACATAGAGGCCATTATACATTCTATGACGCCCGATGAACGTTCTACACCTGCAAAATTAAATGCGAGTCGCAAAAAGCGAATAGCTACAGGTAGTGGTACCAGCATTCAGGAGATAAATCAATTGCTAAAGCAATTTGATCAAATGAGTAAGATGATGAAAATGATGCAAGGTGGAGGAGGTAAAAAAATGATGCAAATGATGGGTGCCATGAAAGGGATGAAATAATATTATTCAAGGTTCAAGGTTCAAGGTTCAAGGTTCAAGGTGTAAAAGAGATGTCCTAATGGCAAAGATTGAAAGGTTTGAAGATTTGGAAATATGGCAGATGGCTCGGGAGATATGCAATAAAGTACATCAAATTTTTGAAACCACCACCTTGGGCAATAGTTATGCTCTTCGGAATCAGATGGATAAAAGTTCTGGATCAATTATGGATAATATTTCAGAAGGGTTTGAGCGCAATGGTAATCGGGAATTCATTCAATTTTTGAGTATAGAAAAGGCTTCGTGTGGTGAACTACATCCCCAGCTTTATAGAGTACTGGATAGAAATCATATAGACCATGCCTCTTTCGAGGTTCTTTACGAAATGGTTCTTTTGGAAAGTAAAAAAATTAGTTCCTTTATGAATTACCTGTCCCGGTCAGAATACAAGGGCTCAAAATTCAACAAACAACAACCTTGAACATTAAACTTTAAATGAATGGAATTACTAGACGGTAAAAAAGTATCGAATCAAATAAAGGAGGAAATAGCTGCAGAGGTAGCTAAAATGAGGGAACGTGGAGAAAAGGTGCCACATTTGGCAGCGGTAATCGTTGGAAACGATGGGGCAAGTCTTACTTATGTTGGTAGTAAGGTAAGGTCCTGTGAGAGAGTAGGTTTCGAATCTACCTTGGTGCAGTTGCCCAGCACAACTTCCGAACAAGAGTTATTGAACAAGATTCAGGAGCTCAATCAAAATGAAGATATAGACGGATTTATAGTTCAATTGCCATTGCCGGAGCAGATCAATACCCAGCGCGTTTTGCTGGCAGTGGATCCAGATAAGGACGTGGACGGATTTCATCCTACCAATTTTGGAAAGATGGCCTTGGATATGAGTACTTTTATTCCAGCAACTCCTTTTGGAATTTTAGAACTCCTTGAAAGATATAAGGTAGAGACTAAGGGAAAGCACACCGTAGTTATTGGACGTAGCCATATTGTGGGCAGGCCTATGAGTATTCTTATGGGAAGAAAAGGCTGGCCGGGTAATTCTACAGTAACCTTGACACATAGCCATACCAAAAATATTACCCAAATAATTTCGCAAGCGGACATTGTTATTTCTGCATTGGGGGTTCCTAATTTTTTAAAGGCAGAAATGGTTAAGGACGATGCCGTAATTATCGATGTTGGAATTACGCGTGTCCCTGATGAAACCAAAGAAAGAGGTTATTATATTACTGGTGATGTCGATTTTGAAAATGTGAGCAAAAAGGCTTCTTTTATTACTCCGGTCCCCGGAGGTGTTGGGCCAATGACGATTGCCATGTTGTTAAAAAACACATTGTTGGCAAGGGAAAGGCATAGAAGCCAAAAATAATTGATAAGACCGCAATTCATATGGTTTGCGGTTTTTTGTTTTATTGATGTCTTTATCTACAATTCCCAAAAATCAAGGATCGGATGGTTCTTCTTAGGTGTGAGAGAACTGATTATGGTCGATCAAAGTGTTTGTATTTAGTTTTTAATTAAAAACCGTATATTTCAACAATGCTAAAAAGTATTATGCAGAATACCAAAAATCTTAGCCTTGAACCGTTTTTTAACCTATCTATGGACCTGCTATGTATAGCTGGTTTTGACGGGTATTTTAAAAGAGTAAACCCAGCTTTGATCCAACTATTGGGCTATTCTGAGGAAGAGTTGTTTTCCAGAAAAATACGGGAGTTCATTCATCCGGAAGATAGGGACATGACGGCCAGATACCGGGATAATTTAAAAAATAACGTGCCCTTGGTCAATTATGAAAACAGGTACGTTACTAAATCGGGAGATATAATTTGGTTACATTGGACTTCAATTCCTTTGGAGGATGAAAATTTGGTTTATGCTATTGCCAAAAATATTACCCACAAAAAGAGTTTGGAAAAAGAGCGTATAGAACATCTTATAAGCCTTGTTGATAAAAACCAAGAATTAAAACAACTCAATTATACCACCTCACATGATCTAAGGTCACCCGTAAACAATTTATTGTCCATTTTCGGATTTCTGGATATCGATAAAATTGACGATCCTGAAATTTTGGAAACTTTGGATTATATGAGGAGGGCCACTGAGGGTCTCAATAAGTCGCTTAATAAATATGTGGACTTATTGAGCAAGAAAGATGCCTCGGAGTTAGAATTGGAGGAAGTGGATTTTAAGATGGTTCTACAACAGGTTAAACTTTCCATCAGTTCCTTATTGAACAATGCCAATGTAACCTTCAATGTTGATTTCTCAGGCTTGCGTGGTGTACAGCACAATGTTAGTTATATGGAAAGTATTTTCCTAAATCTGCTGACCAATTCCATAAAATATGCCAGACCGGATGTTTCGCCTGTTATTTCTATTACATCGCGTATTTCAGAGGGCAAGAAGCAGTTGGTTTATACCGATAATGGCCTAGGATTTGACATGGAGAAATTTGGAGATAAAATTTTTGATCTTAATCAAAAGTTTCATCATAATGGCGATAGTAAAGGAGTTGGACTCTATTTGGTATATAGTCATATTAATAACCTGGGGGGTACTATTGCCGTAGAAAGCGAAGTAAATAATGGAGTTACTTTTACTATAACCTTTAAATAGAATGAAGGGCCTCCAATATGTGGCTTCAAAAAGATTTTAATGGAAAAAATGTAGAAGTAAGTATAAAGGTCGATTTAGGAAAGGATATCAACTTCTAAATCGACTTTTTTTCTACCCTAAGCCGACGGTACAAGAGCTTCTTGTGCAGTTTGAGTACTGTCGTTTGGTGTTAGAAGATCAATTTTTTCATCATTTTCGTCATTGGTGCAACTGCTTATGGCAATGATGCAAAAAAGTACTGTTACTATATAGCTTATTTTTTTCATGAGTTCAGAGTTTAGTAGGAATATCCAAATTCAATTTGTTTTAATAACGTTTAAATTTCACTTTTGTTTTAGGACCGTTTCTTGTTTACGAGTGACAAGAAAATTATAAATAATACCTGAGGATGCCTACAATTTATAAATCCATAGGGTTTATAGCTATTTTTAATTTTTAATTCATTAATTTTTTGGCTAATTAAAGTGGCGAAATTGCATGAAAAAATTTCTTAGATATACTTTGGCCATTGTGCTGTTCCTTTATTTCTTGGCGACGCTTATTGTATCCCCTATTTTAGATAGGCGGTTGAACCTGGTGCAATACAACGACCCAAGAGAGTTGGGGGCCGAAGCAACAGCATTATATAATTCGCTCCAATTCATTGCTGATTTGCATTGCGATGCCCTTTTGTGGGATCGTGACTTGACCAAACGACTGGATTATGCCCATTTAGATTTCCCGAGAATGCAGGAAGCTAAAATGGCTTTACAGGCCTTTACCATAGTTACCAAATCTCCTAAGGGGCAGAATTTCAATCAGAATAGTGCAGATGCATTTGATGAGATTACAATGTTGAATTTTGTACAGGGACGGTTTCCGGACAAATGGTTTAGTCTGTATAAACGGGCTGAATTTCAGGCAAGGGCTTTAGGTGAATACCCTAAGAAGTATGACGGCAAGTTTATATTGGTGAAATCGCGCCAAGATTTGAAACATTTGATAGACCTAAGGAAAGTAGATCCTGATGTTATTGGTGGTTTTTTGGGAATTGAAGGAGCGCACTGCCTAGAAGGTAAATTGGAAAATCTGCAAAATCTTTATTACGATGGGGTGAGAATGATAGCTCCAACGCATTTTTTTGACAATGAACTTGGTGGGTCTGCACACGGTATGTCTGGGGAGGGACTTACGGATTTTGGCAGGGCGGTAATCAATAAGATGAATCAATTGGGGGTAATTATTGATGTAGCACATGTGTCCCCAAAAATGATCGATGATATTTTGGACCTATCTACCAAACCAGTATTGGTATCCCACACTGGAGTAAAAGGGACTAAGGATAGCCCTCGTAATATATCTGACCACCATATACAGAGAATCGCTGCCTCAGGTGGACTTATAGGAATAGGGTTTTTTAAGGGAGCTATAAAAGGGGAAATTAAACACATTGTAGAGGCCATGAAATATGTACGGGATTTGGTGGGTGTAGATCATGTAGCCCTAGGCTCCGATTTTGATGGTGCAGCCACCACGCCAATAGATGTAACCGGCCTACCTTTTTTGGTACAGGAATTAATGAATCAAGGATTTTCGGAAAAAGAGATAAAAGCTATTATGGGCGAGAATGTGAAGCGATTTTTAATGAAGCAATTGCCCTAGGATAATGATGATCTTACTAAAATTGACATTAAAAGATGCAATTTTGGCCGCTACAACTATGTCTTTTGAATCTTTTATATATCTTCGATAATTGGGAAAATTGTAAATAATATGCACCTAGAAATGCCCTAAGCAAGGGGAGTGCAATAAATAAATTAAGAAATGATAATAGAGCCTAGAACACGTGGATTTATATGCCTAACCTCTCATCCTAAGGGATGCGAACAAAATGTTATTGACCAAATAAAATATGTAAAGTCTAAAGGAACCATAGCTGGAGCAAAAAAAGTGCTGGTAATAGGGGCTTCCACAGGTTTTGGCCTGGCTTCGAGAATTACAAGTGCCTTTGGTTCAGAAGCGGCTACCATTGGAGTATTTTTTGAAAAACCACCTTCAGAGGGAAGGCCTGCTTCACCAGGATGGTATAACAGTGCCGCTTTTGAAAAAGAAGCAAATAAAGCAGGACTTTACGCCAAAAGTATTAACGGTGATGCTTTTTCCAATGAAATTAAAAAACAAACCTTGGACCTTATCAAAGCTGATTTAGGACAAATAGATATGGTTATCTATAGTTTGGCTTCTCCCGTTAGGACACATCCGGATACAGGAGTAAAATATAAATCGGTCTTGAAACCAATAGGGGACAAATTTCAAAATAAAACTGTTGACTTTCATACCGGGGTTGTATCGGAGGTGTCCATAGAACCTGCTCAAGGGGATGATATTGAGAATACGGTAGCAGTTATGGGCGGTGAAGATTGGAAAATGTGGATCGATGCCTTAAAAAAGGAAGGATTGCTTTCAGAGGGATTTACAACAATAGCCTATTCTTATATAGGCCCATCACTTACCGAGGCTGTGTATAGAAAAGGAACAATAGGTCGTGCCAAGGATCATTTAGAATCTACCGCCTTTACAGTTACGGACAGTTTAAAATCATTAAACGGCAAGGCTTATGTATCTGTAAATAAGGCTCTGGTAACCCAAGCAAGTTCTGCCATTCCGGTTATTCCATTGTATATATCCTTATTGTACAAGGTAATGAAGGAGGAAGGAATACATGAAGGATGTATAGAGCAGATTCAACGCTTGTTCCAAGAACGTTTATATGTGAAGGATATGCCTGTTGATGGTCAGGGGAGAATACGGATAGATGACTGGGAAATGCGGGATGATGTACAGGCCAGGGTGGCTGAACTTTGGAAGGAGGCCACCACGGAGACCTTACCAAAAATCGGAGATCTTAAAGGATATGAAAAAGATTTCTTCAATTTGTTTGGGTTTATGGTTGATGGAGTGGATTATAATGCGGACGTGAATGAAATTGTTGAAATTCCAGGCCTTCAATAGATAGGCTCCGTTTAATCACACTTTAATTGATTATTGCCATATTAAAGAAAACTTTTATAAAATGAAAAATCACGTGCTATTGCTATGGGTATTATTTTGCGTTGTGCCCGTTACTGGGCAGAGCGGAAAAGTTTTCGACGCGCTTACTATGAAGAGCGAAATCCTTAAAGGTGAAAGGAAATTTGCAGTGTATCTGCCGCCTGATTATGAAACCTCCAATAGGAGCTATCCCGTACTGTATTTGCTACATGGTGCTGGTGATGATCAAACGGGCTGGGTACAATTTGGGGAGGTACTGCGGATTACCGATAATGCCATAAAAGACGGAAAAGCTACATCGATGATCATTGTAATGCCAGATGCCAATACGGGCACCAGGGGTTATTTTAATTCCATTAAAGGGGATTGGCGTTATGAAGATTTCTTTTTTGAGGAATTAATGCCTTATGTGGAAAAAAAGTATCGGATTAAGGGCGAAAAAAAATACAGGGCAATTGCTGGTCTTTCCATGGGGGGTGGTGGGTCCTTCATGTACGCATTGCGTCGCCCCGAGTTGTTTTCATCCGCTTGTCCTTTAAGTGCCTATATCGGGGCTTTAAGTTTGGACGATTTTAAGCAAAGGCTAAAAAACAATAATGAGAATTATGAAGATAGCATTGTTAGCGCTTATCATGAAAAGCACAATGCATTGTCCTTAATTCAAGCTTCATCAGTTGAAGCTATGAAGACCGTTAGATGGTATATAGACTGCGGGGATGACGATTTTCTTTATGAAGGAAATAGTTTAGTACATATTGCCTTTAAAAAGAAAGATGTACCGCATGAATATAGGGTGCGTGAGGGGCGTCACAGTTGGACGTATTGGAGGGAATCACTACCCGAAGTTTTGGGGTTTGTTTCCGAGGCCTTTCATCAATATTAAGCAATAATTAACGTGAGTTCAATTGATTTTTAATTGTAAATGAATTGTTTAGTGTAATGTTGTCCGGTCGAGCGCATTTCGATGGTTATCGGGAGAGACCTCATTTTAAAGCTGTAATTGTCAATAACCTCTCGACTGTGCTCGAGGAGACGGATACATTATCTTTAATCAATTGGTCTTAAGTAATTTGTGTTTAATATTAAATCGAACTCACCTTAACTAGTATCTGGGATTTCTGGGAGCAAGAAAGTAAAGAATAAATATGATTAAAAGAAAATTTGGCAGGACCCTCTGGGATGTTAGTGAAGTAGGATATGGAATGTGGGGCATGGGGGGTTGGACCGAGTCCGATGACCTATTGTCAGCAAAAGCTTTGGATTTGGCTGTTGAGAAAGGGGTTAATTTTTTCGATACCGCCTGGGCTTACGGCCACGGCCATAGTGAAAAGTTACTTGGGGATTTGTTGCGTAGGCATCCCGATAAAAAAATATATACGGCTAGCAAGATTCCTGCTAAAAATTTTAAATGGCCTGCCAAACCGGAATACAGTTTGGAAGAATCTTATCCTAAAACGCATATTTCGGAATACACTGAAAGGACACTTAAGAATTTAGGCACTGAACAAATTGATCTCATGCAATTCCATACTTGGGACGACAGTTGGTCCGATAGGGAAGAATGGCAAAGGGCGATAGAGGATTTAAAAACGTCTGGAAAGGTAGCCGCCATGGGTATCAGTGTAAACCGATGGGAACCCGAAAATGGTGTTAAGGCACTTAAGACCGGCAAGTTCGACGCTGTACAGGTGATTTACAATATTTTTGACCAAGCCCCTGAAGATATCCTATTTCCTCTTTGTGAGGCATTGGATATTGCTGTAATAGCAAGGGTTCCCTTTGATGAGGGGACCTTAACAGGTAACATCACCAAAGAAACCACTTTCCCCGAAGGAGATTGGAGAGGGACTTATTTTGTTCCTGAAAATTTAATTCAAAGTGCGGAAAAGGCGGATCAATTGAGACCTCTTGTCCCCAATGGAATGACAATGGCAGAAATGGCTTTACGATTTATTACCATGAACAAGACGGTAAGTACCATTATTCCAGGAATGCGCAAGGAAAGAAACGTTCTAATGAATACGGCATTAAGTGATGGTAAAGGCTTGTGCCAAGAGTTATATCAAGAATTGAAAGGCCACAGGTGGGATAGGAAACCTACTTCATGGTCGCAGTAATAAAAAGAATAAATATATGACAACAAGAAAAGATTTTTTAGTCCAGTCAGGTATGTTGGCAGCTGGGATGGTTTTACTGCCATCGTTTACCTTGCCTTTTAAGAACCCAAGGAAGAATTTGGGAGTGCAATTGTATACCTTTCGTAAGGAAATGACCGAAGATGCTATTGGAACTTTAAAAAAGATAGCCGCTTTGGGAATTAAACAAATTGAATCTGCTAGAAGCACAAAAGGACTTTATTACGGGCTAAAGCCTAAAGAAATGAAAGATGTCTGCAGTGATCTTGGGATGACGCTTAGGAGTGGTCACGTTGCCTTGGACGAACATTGGCAGAATACCATGGATCAAGCTGCTGAGGCCGGTCAGGAATATTTGATTTGTTCTTCCATGCCTTCTGAAGGGCAAACAGTGGATAATTATAAGTCGGTTGCGGAGGCTTTTAATAAGGCCGGGGAAGAATGTAAGGCTAGAAATATAAAATTTGGGTACCACAATCACGAATATGAATTTGAATCCGAGAACGGAGAGGTGTTTTACGATATTTTATTAAATAATACCCAGCCAGACCTTGTACATATGGAATTAGACCTTGGATGGGTAGTCGTGGCAGGTAAGGACCCTTTGGACTATTTTAAACGCTTTAAGGGAAGATTTCCGTTGTGGCATTTGAAGGATATGGACATGGTGAAAAAGGAAAGTACCGAGTTTGGTAAGGGAGGATTGGATATAGTACAAATGCTTGACCATAAAAAGGAATCTGGGTTAAAATACATATTTATAGAGCAAGAGGAGTATGCTAGTACCCCTTTTGAAAGTATGGCGCACAATATGAAGTTTATGAGCAATCTATAAAGTTCTATTGGATTACCGATATCGGATGTAAAGAGGAAAATGAAGTAATTTGAGGGGCGATTATTTGGCAAATAATTGTCCCATATCCTTAAAGGCTTTGAATTCCAGGGCATTTCCTGCGGGATCCAAAAAAAACATGGTCGCTTGTTCACCTACCTCACCCTTAAAACGGATATAAGGAGCTATGACAAAGTTGACCCCTTTGGCAATAAGTTCTTCAGAAAAGGATATAAAGGTATCCCAAGGCAGTACTACTCCGTAATGGGGTACTGGTACATCTTTTCCATCTACAGGATTAAGATGCAATTCTTCGTCCTTGCCCTTTGGTTTGTAATGGATTACCAATTGGTGTCCGAAAAGATTAAAATCAACCCAATGGTCACTGCTTCTTCCTTCTTTACAATTTAATATTTCCCCATAAAAGGCACGGCATTCGGCCAAATTATGTACGGGTATGGCAATATGGAAGGGTGTTATTTCTGACATTGATCAAAGTATTATGTTAACAGTATTAGGGCCAGGTATTTGCTCCTAAAAATAAGCATTTTTAAAGAAGTAAATTTGTCCAATTCTGGAAATAGTCTCAAATGTCAAGACTTTAAAAAATCTACAATCTGGAGGTTGAGGTCTTCTTGGTGCAAGGAATGGCCAAGCCCCTTAGTTTTTATCAGTCTGCTATTTTTCCAGTTTTTGTGAAGTCGTTCCGAGGCACTAAATGGCGTAATGTTGTCCCATTCATCATGTATGATCAACCCTTTTTGGGTAATGGATTGGGCAAACATGGGCGTGGAAATATCCTTGATTCTAAAATTGTGATGCTCGTAAAGGTGTTGGTCCAAACTTTGTAAAACCTTGTTGTTGAACTTGAGTAGGTTCTGGTAATGTGCCATTAATTCCGATAATTCGGCCGGAGCCCCAAGGGTCACTATTTTTTCGATGGAAGTGTTTGGGTTTTGATACTGGTTATGGAGTGTGGCAAGTCCGCCCATAGAATGCCCAATTATATATTTTGGCTTGTAAATGTCTATAAGATGCCTGGCACTTTCGGCATAGGTGACCACATTCAGATTTTTTCCTTCCGAATAGCCATGGCCTGGAGCATCGAAGGCAATGATATTAAATTCTCTTTTCCGTAATTTTTCAATGAGATTCCTCCACCTAAAGGCATTGCTTTCCCACCCGTGCAACAATAGGACGGTTTCTTGTGCCCCAGAACATGTATATGTCTGCAGTCTGGTGTTGTTTACCAATATTTTTTCTCCCAAAAACTGTTGTAGATATTCCATCTGGTCGGGCAGAATCCTGCCTTTTCTTGGAGTACTAAAAAGATTGAATGCCTTTTGTCCCACATCTTTAGTGGAAAAAAGAGCTATGGAATTAAAATAAACACCATAGGAAAGTGCTAGTATATGGTATAATAATTTTTGCATAGGATAGTTTTGGCTAGTCCCAGCCTACCATCATGTATTTTATTTTGGCATTATCAGGAATCTGTACAGCTTCAATATTGGTGTTTGATCCATATTGTAAATTGCTGGGAAGTTCTGTTTTGGCAATTGTAAAATAGGCGTCGGAGTCATTAAGGAATATGACCACATTATTAAGGGCGGAAGTAATTTTTTTGATGGAGTGCTTGTCCTCAATATCTTTAAACGTACTATTAAGGCCAACTCCTTTTTCGGTTACATACCTAGGGTCGTAAATACGTAGAATTCCAATTTTTGGAATAGTATCGGTATTGGGAGTAAGGGCCAGTAATTGTTTGCCGCCTTTTTCATAAATATTTATTTTTTTGACCGCTGTGCCTATTCTGGTCAATGTGGTATCCCTAACTATGGAATCGGCAGCAAATATGGTTTTAAGTTCCTCAATGGTGTTAGATTTTAGCAATTTGCCCACCTGGTCTTTGGCAATTACAAAATCTGTATTGGTGTTACATTGAATAAATAGTAGTGACGTTAAGGCCACAGTAAAAATCGATTTTCTTATCATTGTATGTAGAACAAAGTTCCTAATTAAATTGTTTATTGTTTAAAAGTGTTACCTATTAATGCATTAGCGCATTACCTTTTTTAAAACCCCCAAGACTCCCCTAATAAAAGTAGCACTAGTTAAAACTTTTATAATCGGATTTTGGCGTGTGCTGGCTCTTCTGGTCGTTGACCGAGTAGACCTACTGCTACTACTTTTTTCTTTTTCTGCCAGCTTTTCTGCCTGTTCTATCTTTATGTTAAGGAGCTCATAGGCACTTTCACGATCTATTGTTTCGTTATATTTTCTAACCAATCTTGAGCTGTCTATTACATCTTTTAGTTCCTTGTCCGTTAATATATCCATACGGCTCATTGGAGCCCTCAACATTGTAGCCGCCAGCGGTGTTGGTCTACCTTTTTCATCCAAGGCAGAGATTAGGGCCTCACCTATTCCGAGGGAGGTTAATACTTCCTTGGTGTCATAATATTCTGAAATAGGATAATTTTCAGCAGTAAGTTTTATGGCTTTCCTATCTTTTGCTGTAAATGCGCGTAAAGCATGTTGCACCTTTAGCCCCAATTGGGATAGGACTGCATCCGGAACATCGGTAGGGTTTTGGGTAACAAAATAAATACCTATTCCTTTGGAACGTATTAATTTTACAATGCTTTCTATTTGATTTAAAAGCGCTTTTGAGGCCTCGTTGAATATGAGGTGTGCCTCATCTATAAAAAGAACCAATTCCGGTCTACCAGTATCACCTTGTTCAGGGAAAGTATCGTAAATTTCTGCCAATAGGCTCAGCATAAAAGTAGAAAATAATTTAGGCCGGTCTTGTATATCTGTTAAGCGAAGAATATTGATATAGCCCCTACCATTTTCGTCTATGCGAGTAAGGTCTTCAACATCAAATGATTTTTCGCCAAAGAACAGGTCCGCACCTTGCTGTTCCAGTTCTATTATTTTTCTTAGGATCGTTCCGGTAGAACTGGTAGAGATTCGGCCATAGGCATCGGAGAATTCCTTTTTACCCTCTTCAGTGGCGTATTGTAGTACCTTTTTAAAGTCTTTTAGATCTAGCAACGGAAGTTTATTGTCATCGCAATATTTAAAAACAACCGCTACAATACCTTCTTGAGTTACGGAAAGGTCCAAAATACGGCTTAAAAGAACAGGGCCAAACTCTGAAACCGTTGCACGTAATTTTACGCCATCTTGCTCGGAAAGTGAAAGTATTTCCACTGGAAAAGCCGTTGGAGCAAACGGTATACCTATCTTGGTGTGACGTTCATCTATTTTTGGATGCCCAGGACTGGGTTGTGCCAATCCACTTAGATCTCCTTTAAGGTCCATCAGCAATACAGGGATACCTTTGTTAGATAAGTTTTCGGCTATTATTTGTAGTGTTTTTGTCTTCCCGGTTCCAGTAGCCCCGGCGATCAAACCATGTCTGTTAAGGGTCTTTAATGGAATTTTTACATGGGCATTGGTTATGGTTTCCCCATCTAACATGGCCGCTCCCATAGTAATAAAGTCTCCTTTTGTGGTATATCCTTCCTCTATATAAGCAAAGAATTTGTCTTTGATGTCCATTGGGCTAATTTTTGATAAAAATAGGCTAATTTTAGTCAAAAGAAAAGTTGTGGATTTTTAAGTAGTCCCTATATCTGTAAAATTATAGTTACTTATATATTGATTATGGGGTGGGAAACCTTTGTAATTACTTTGTTCATTTTTGAGCAATATTTCCTAACCTCAATTTGTATAATGTTAATTTGAATTTTTATTGGATTTGAGTTTTTATCTCCATTTTAAGCGTATTTTCATGCACCCGAATTAAATTAAACTCAATGTCAATAGATTTTAGAAGAATCTGTATTTTTTTTATCGTCTTATGTCTTTTTATTCCAAATTCTTGGTCTCAAAAGGCTACTCCAAAATTAAATTTTGTCAATATAAAGGAGGGAATGTCCAAAGTGGGGGTTTATTCCATTTTACAGGACGACCATGATTTTATATGGATCGGGACAAACGGATCTGGCTTGTACCGTTATGATGGAATAGATTATAAATCCTACAAGCATATTATAAATGATTCCACTTCCATTGGAAGTAACCAGGTCAATTGCACCTATTTGGACAGTAAAAATAGATTATGGGTAGGTACCGCAGCGGGGTTGAGCCTTTATGACCGAGATAAGGATCAGTTCAAGCAAATACCGATTTCACCTTCCAACTCGGATGATGAATCAATTATTCACGTAATAGCGCTACAAGAAGATAATCAGGGTAATCTACTTATAGGCTCCTACCGTTTGGGTATGCTAAAATTGAGCCTCGATAATTTTGAGGTGGAAAGAGTGAGGGTTAATAAAACTAATGTTACCGACTCCTTGGTTGTGCGTGCTATTCAGAAGGATGCCAATGGAAAAATTTATGCTGGAACCAATTTAGGGCTCTTTGCCGTAGACGGGCAATCTGGAGTTCTTAAACCATTTACCCTTTGGAGAAATGGAGGCCTAGAATGCATTGACGTCTCTGTAAGGTCTTTATTTATTGATGAGGCTAAAAATATTTGGGTAGGAACCCTATACGATGGCCTGTATAAGGTGAATTTAGGAAACTCTACCGTTGGTGAACCAGCGGTAATGGAAAGGTACGCTTTTTCCACCCATCCCTTTTTTACCCTAATGGCCCTTCCAGATGGTACAATGATGTGTGGGACGGAAAATGATGGCCTATTTCATATAAATGACAGGGGAGATTTATTGAATCATTATAAGTCCAACAAAGAGGATGAAAAGAGTCTATTGTCTAATTCTATTTGGACATTGTATTTGGATAACGATCAAAAAATATGGCTTGGATACTACAATAAAGGGGTGGCAGTTTATGATAGGTTATATGACAAGTTTAAAGACATAGAAAATTTTTATAACAATCCAAGTTCCTTGCAAATAGGTTCTGTTACTTCTATCATCAAAGATTCTGAGGATAAGCTGTGGATTGGAATGGACGGCGGTGGGATCGATATTCTGGACTTGGATAAGAATGACTACACTCACATTAATATTTTAAGCAATAAAGAATATTCCGGGCTGACTAGTGATTATATTCAATCTATTTTTTTGGATAGCAAGGGAAATATATGGGCCGGAAGTTGGGGTAATGGTATCTATTTTCTAAAAAAAGGGTCAAAAAAATTCATTAATTACAATACCAGTAATACCCATGGAGGCTTAAGGTCCAATACGGTAATGAGTTTTGATGAGGATAAAGAAGGTACTATATGGATCGGCACCTATCATAATGGTTTACATTCGTTTGATCCAAATCTCAATCGGTTTAAAAATTATAATTCGCAACCGTTTACAGCACTTGGAATACCAGGTTGCAGTGTATACAAGGTTTTGGTGGATTTTGAGGATAATTTGTGGTTGGGGTCTACCCAAGGGCTGTATAAGATAACGAAGCAGGCAGGCCAAAAGTTTTCCGTGGTTTCCATGGTAGATAGAATGTCCCAAGAGTCGACCAATAATTCTGCCTCCAATTACATTTTGTCAATATATGAAAGTACTGACCAAACCCTGTGGATAGGGACCAAAGGCGCGGGTCTATGTAACTTCCGGCCTATGACCGATACTTTTATTTGGTACGATAAGCTTAATGGTTTGGAAGAGGAAAATGTATGTAGTATTATTCAAAGTTCGGATGGCAATATTTGGATTGGGGGTAATGCCGGTATTTCAAAATTGGATATTTCAACAGGAGAATCTGATAACTTTACTACAGATGATGGCCTGCTTTCCAACGACTTTAATATCAATGCAACCTTTAGAGATGATTTGGGCAGCATTTATTTTGGAGGGTATCAAGGAGTAAATTATTTTAATCCTTCACAGATAATTACCAATACCAAAAAGTCTTCTTTGTATTTGTCAGAGTTTAGGTTATTTAATGAAAAGGTGCTACCAACTCAGAATAATTCACCACTAAAAAGGGTTATTTCAGAAACGGATAGTGTAGTTTTAAGGCACAACCAATCGGTTTTTACTATTGAATATTCCGGCATAAACTATACACGACCAGAAAAAAATGAATATGCCTATTATTTGGAAGGTTACGAAGGATCGTGGAATTATGTCGGAAAAAAAAGGAGTGCAACCTATACCAATCTAGATGCGGGAAATTATACTTTTAAATTAAAGGCGGCCAATAATGATGGTGTTTGGAACGATGCTCCCTTAACTTTGCAGATTATTGTTTTACCGCCTTGGTGGAAAACAAATTGGGCCATATTTTCGTATATATTCCTATTTATTCTGGGAGTATTCCTTCTCAACAAAATGACCCAGTCCAGAATGAAGGAAAAGCAAACCATACATTCAGAAAGAGAAAAAAGGTTGCAGGAAAAAATACTGGATGAAAAAAAGTTTCAATTTTTCACTAACATATCCCATGAGTTTAGAACACCGCTTACTTTAATTCTTAATCCACTTAGGGATATCTTAAAAGATGAAAGTTTAAATCTTCCCTCAAGAATTAGAGAAAAACACAAAACTATTTATAAAAATACGGATCGCCTGTATAGGCTGGTGAACGAGTTGTTGGACTTTAGGAAATTGGAATTGAATAAGATAGGAGTAAGGGCAAATGAACTTAACTTAGTGAACCTGGGCAAAGAAGTGGTAAGCCATTTTAAGGAGGAGGCCCTTGAAAAAAACATACATCTTAATCTGGATTCGGATGCAGATGATCTAAATATATGGGCGGACGAGAGTATGTTGGAGAAAATTATTTTCAATGTTTTATCCAATGCCTTTAAGGTTACGCCCGAAGGGGGAGCCATCAATATTGAAATATTATCAAAAGATGAATTGTATGCATTGCCACTAGTTGACGACAGTAAGCCAACGCATGGAGTTGAAATAATTATTTCGGATACCGGGCCCGGTCTTAAACCAGAAGAAACGAAGCGGATATTTGAAAGGTTCTATCAGGTGGAAAACTTGAACAAAACTTATTATGGAGGCACAGGTATTGGCCTAGAGGTAGTTCAAAGTTTCGTGGACTTGCTTAGGGGTAAAATAGAAGTTAAGAGCGAGGTAGGTAGTGGCACCTCCTTTAGGATTATATTGCCCAAAGGAAATACGCATTATAAAACAGATGAAATATTGTTGGATGTTAAAGAGCGTGATACCAACAATGAGCCATTTATCCTTTCCAATACGGGAGAGAAATTAAAAATGGAAGTGGATTTAGATGAGGTAGCCAGTTCCTACACATTGTTAATAGTCGAGGATAATGCCGAACTTAGAAATTACTTAAGGAATGAACTCAAAAATCAATACAGGGTCATTTTGGCCAAAAATGGTAAGGAAGGTTTGGAATTGGCCAAGTCATCTCTCCCGGATATCATAATTACCGATGTTATTATGCCCGAAATGGATGGTTTTGAATTTTGTAAAAAAATTAAGGGAGATATGAGGACCAGTCATATACCGTTATTGATGCTTACGGCAAAAGCAAGGATAGATGATAGAATGGAAGGGATAGAAATGGGCGCAGACGCATATATGGTAAAACCCTTTGATCTTAGACTGCTGAGACTTAGATTATCCCAACTAATAACCAGTAGGCAACTTATTTTCAATAAATATTTTAGTGTTATCAGTGATGTGCCAGCTAACAAGAATACTACCTCCTTGGATAAGGATTTTATTGAAAAAGTATTGAATTACATAAATAAAAATATTGATGATCCAGACTTAAGTGTAGAAGCTTTGGCATCACATTTAAATTTGAGCAGGAGTCAGTTTTATAGAAAAATAAAGGCATTGACCAATCAGACGGCCAATGAATTCTTGCGCAATATTAGAATAGAAAGGGCTAAACAGATTATTGAAATGGGAAACACCAATATAAGTGAGGTATGTTACAAGGTTGGGTTCTCCACTCCTTCATATTTTACAAAATGCTTTAAAGAACATTTTGGGATTCTGCCTACAGAGGTTGATCCAATAAAATCTTAAATCCTTACTCTTGGATTCTAGTTTAGGAATGATATATATCTATCATTATGTTGGGGTAGAGCATTGGTCTGTCCTATTACAAAATGTTTCAAGCGGGCCGGTTTTGTGCTGCCTTTCTATTTCCGTTAAATGCTTAAAGGCAACGCAATTAATTTTTGATAAATAGCATATACGGTTGCCCTATATTTTAATTTTTATAATTCTTCATTTCAAAAGATGAACTTTTTGATCTACAGTTCATGTCCTCCAACCTATTATTTTATATAAAAGGGCCTCTGCATACCTTCTTTAAGCCCAGATAATTTTAACATTAGGTTAAGTTTCCATTTTAGGGAAGTCCTTTAAAATTAGTTTCTCTCCATTGTATTGAATAAATACTATAACAAATGATGCACGGTATGCAATTGATGTTGCATGCTGGAATTATAAATGAAAGTTGCATCAAAACTTCTACAGGTTGCACGATATATGGCATGCATAATTTAATATTTATTTAACATTTGATAGAATGAAAATGAATAATTCAAAATTCAAATGGAAGCAGTTGATAGAAATGCTGTTGATAATAGCCATAGTTGGACTCTTGATTTTTTTTATCGTTTTTATCCTATAAGGGTAATACACTTAATAGACCTATTGATGACCAATAGGAGACATACAATTTTATACTAACTTAAACTAGATTCAACATTATGAAAAACAAATTACTTAAGAACCTGATATTTCCGGTATTTCTATGCCTTGGAAGTGTTATTTATTCCCAAACAGTCCAAGGGGTCGTAACCGATGTATCCGGACCAATTCCTGGTGCTAACATTGTAATTAAAAGCACTACAACAGGTACTGTTACAGATTTTGATGGAAATTATGAAATCGCCGTTAATACTGGCGATGTTTTAGTTGTATCCTACATAGGATATCTTACTCAAGAAATTAAGTATGCTGGACAAGCAACCGTTGATGTGCTATTACAGGAAGATGCTGCTTTGTTGGAAGAGGTAGTTGTTGTGGGTTATGGTAAAACTGTTAAAAAGGAAGATTTAACAGGGGCCGTTTCTGTAGTTGGGAGTAAAGAACTGGAGAAAAGTCCATTGATAAATGTGGATCAGGCGCTTCAAGGAAGGGCATCAGGGGTTCAACTTACTCAAAATTCCGGTGCACCGGGAGCCGGATTGAAGATTCGAGTGAGGGGTAGCAACTCAATAACCGGTAGTAACTCACCGCTTGTTGTGGTTGATGGACTTATCGATGTAGATATTAACTCGGTGAACCCTTCGGATATTCAATCTATTAGTGTTTTAAAGGACGCTAGTTCTTCGGCGATTTATGGTAACCGTGCTGCCAATGGTGTAATTATAATTACAACGAAAAAGGGTGCTAATGGAAAGAGTATCATCGAATTTGGATCTTACATAAGTTTTTCAGATCCCTCGGATTCAATTGATTTGTTGAGTGCAGCAGAATTTATAGATTTCGCCAACACAAAAAATATTGGAGCAACAGGTAACCCTATTCCTGTTTTTGATTCCCAGCAAAAAATAAATGACTTTATAGCAAATTCAGTCGATTACCAAGAAGAAGTATATAGAACGGCAATTGCTCAAAACTATCAAATTTCGTTTAGGGGAGGATCGGAAAAAATGAATTATTATGTTTCTGGTAACTACCTAGATCAGGAAGGTCTTGCAATTAACACTAATTTTAAAAGATATTCTTTAAGATCTAATATTAATGCTGATTTAACGGATAAATTGAACTTGAGTACTTCCCTTAATCTTATTCGTCAAGAGGGATTAAATAACGACCCAGGGTTTGGAGCTGGCTTAGCTTTAGGTGCTGTTGGTTTTGATAAAACAACACCAATTTATGATTCAAATGGTAATTATAATAGACAAACCTTGGTTATAGGTGGTGTTCAAGAGTCTGTTCTTACCAATCCAATATTTACTGCTAGGGAAAGTAATGGAACAAGTTCCGTAAATAGAGTTCAGGCCAATGTTTCATTAAACTACAATCTACTGGAAAACTTGGACTTTAATGTAAGTGGAGGTATTGATTACGCCAATATTGCCGTTGCTTATTTTAATCCGGCCAATAATGATGCTGCACAAATTACTGCAGGTCAAAATGCCAATAACAGCAATAAGACACAATACGCATTTAGACTTAATTATGATAATACTTTTAATGAAAAACATAATATAAGTGCAACTGCTATTTTTGAAGAAAGGAAGAACCTGTCTACCGGATTTAATGCAGATGGTAGAGGTTTCTACACGGCCAGTACAGGTTTTGACAATATAGGTCTAGCAGATACACAGACCATTGGTAGTGGAACTTCAGAACGCACATTAAGATCTGCTATTGGTAGGGCAACCTATAATTACGACTCTAGATATCTTGTAACTGCGTCTATTAGATATGACGAGTCAAGTGTTTTTATAAAAGATCAGGGTGGTGTGTTTAGCTCATTTGCCTTGGGTTGGAACATAAATAATGAGGATTTTTTTAATTCTGAAACCGTAAGTACATTAAGACTTCGTGGTGGATGGGGAGAAACAGGTAATGAACTTATTGGAACCAATGATGCACTTAATTTATTGCGAAATAATCCTTGGATCCCTAATGGTGGTGCTACCGGAAGTACAGCTATTCTACCTGGTACAAGACTTGCTAATCCAGATCTTACATGGGAAACAACTGTACAAACAAATATAGGTTTGGATTTGGGTATTTTAAATGATAGATTTAACTTAACACTAGAATACTATTCTAAAAAGACGGAGGATTTACTGCTTACAAGACAAGTACCACGCTTTACAGGAAGGGTAGACCAAGTTGTAAATGCCGGAGAGGTTGAGAATAAGGGATTTGATATTAACCTGTCCGGAAGAATTGTCCAAAATGAAAGCTTTTCTTGGGATTTAAGCGCCAATTTATCAAGTAATAAGAACAAAGTATTAAGCTTAATTGGTGATGAAACTGAGGTATTTCCAGGCTTAACTGTTGGTGGTTCAATTCCTGCGCCTTCAATTGTGCGTGTAGGAGAGCCAATAGGTGTATTCTATGGGTTTATTTATGAAGGAGTAAATTCAGCCGATGGTAATGCCGTTTATGCTGCTGATCAAGATATTATAGGGGATGCAAATCCAGATTTTACTTTTGGGTTCAACAATAATATGTCCTATAAAGGTTTTGACTTAAATTTCTTTTTTCAAGGCGTTTCCGGTAATGATGTTTTCAACCGTGCACGCTCGCTTATCATAGGACGTGACGGTAGAATTCCATTCGGAACATCTACCGAATTAAGAGACACATGGACAACTAATAACACATCAGCGCCAATCCCTTCTTTAAATGCAACAAATACCCAAAGTCAATCTTCGGAATTTATTGAGGATGGTTCGTTTATTAGGTTGAAGAATATATCCTTGGGTTACACCCTAAGGGATGTCAACGCTTTAAATACCATTGGGGCTGAATCTTTAAGACTGTATGTTAGTGCCCAAAATTTAATTACCATTACCAATTATTCTGGTTTAGATCCTGAAGTCAGCAATGGTGGTGAAAATGATAGGCTTGCGGGTGTTGATATTGGGGCTTTACCAACATCAAAAACATTTACCTTGGGTTTAAATTTAAAATTTTAAAAAAAAATAAAAATGAAAAGACAATTAACAAGTTTAGCGAGAAAGATGGTATATCTGTCTTTATTTGTCGTGAGTGTTATTTCGTGCGACGATCTGGCCATAGATACACAAGGTGAATTGGCTGCAGAGCAATTCTATAACAGTGTAGCGGATATTCAATCTGGAACATTGGGTGTTTATTCCGTACTATCGGATAAATTGTTTGCCAATAGTGAGAATTATTGTCACTTTTGGGCGGCTGATGACAGAACTGCAGCCACAGGTTCCAATAAAACCTTTTATCTAGAGTATGATCAAATGACTCCACTGGATACCAACCCTTGGCAAACCAATGGATGGAATCAATTGTGGGAAATAATAGGCGCAGCCAATACGTTTTTGGACAATGAGGAGAAAATGAGGAGTTTAGTGCAAGGTTCGGATGAAGAATTATTGGACAGATCTCTTGGAGAAGTTCATTATTTAAGGGGGTTGATATATTTTGAATTGGTACGTACTTGGGGTACAATACCACTAATTACTTCCCAGGCAGATGTTACTGGACAAGAGCCTTTGGCTTCTTTTGAAGAAATATATGCACTTATTATAGAGGATTTAATTTTCGCTAAAAACAATTTAGGTCCTACTTCAGTAAATGGAATTTACAGGGCTAATAAGTGGATGGCCCAGGCTTTATTGGCAAACGTATATTTAACAACCGCAGGGTTTCCTTTAAAAAATGAGGCCAATTATGCACTTGCTGCTGCAGAGGCCAAAGGTGTCATGGATAGTGGAATATTTGCTTTGGAACCTAGTTTGAACGGTATAATGGGAGTTCAGGCCAATAACTTAAGTGAAGATGGAAATACTGAAGCAATTATTGCATTTCCGGCAAATATTGGATTGGACGGCTGGAACGCTGGTAATTATCAAGCTGAGTCTATTTTGTTTGGTGATAAGTGGGTGGAAATAGCATTCTATAACAATTTCCCTGAAGGGACGCGCAAGGATTTTACATTTGATATTAGTGATACGGGTCAAATTTTCTATTCTTTAGAAAAATTTGGTGAACAGGATTTTGGAAACGTGAATAAGGATATTAATTATCTACGCTATGCGGAATTGTTGTTGATATATGCAGAGGCTCAAATAAGAGCGACAGGTAATAACACTGACGCAAGCGCATTGAGTGCTCTGAACGACGTAAGGGAAAGAGCAGGTTTAACCGCTGTTGCTTCAGCTACTTGGGAGGATGTGGTTTGGGAAAAAGCCTGGGAAAATGCGGGCGAATGGTCTAGATGGTACGATATTATAAGGACAGAGACATTGGATGAAGTAAATGCCCTAAGAGATCCTTATGATAATAATTTGACCCCACTTGGCAATGTTTTAACCGAAGCGTTCCCTTGGTGTCCAATTCCGGCGAACGATGTTTCTGCCAACCCGAATTTACAGAAATAGTTAAAGAAAGTTAGTTAGTTTAATTTGTTAAATTACCTTCAACTTATTTAATAAAATAGGTTGAGGGTTTTTTCAATATTTATCATAAAATATAGTAAATGAAACATTTTGTTCCTGTTTTAATATTGATACTGTTTTCTGCTTGCAATGGTCCAATAAAGGAAGGTCAATTGTTTAATTTAATGGACTCAGAACGCACAGGGATAACTTTTGTAAACAAAATAGAGGAGACGGAAAAATTAAATTATTTTACCTATCCCTATTTATATATGGGAGGCGGTACGGCTGTTGGGGATTTTAATAATGATGGATTGGAAGATATCTTTCTTACAGGAAATCAGGTTTCGAATAAATTATATATCAATAAGGGAGACCTAGCCTTTGATGATATCACAGAAAGCGCCGGGGTAACAGGGGATGGCAGATGGTATACAGGGGTTTCATTGGTAGATATTAATTCTGATGGCTGGTTGGATATCTATCTTTCCGTAGCTGGCCTTTCAGGTAATAGAAACAATGAGTTATACATTAATAACGGCGACCTGACGTTTACGGAAGCGGGCGAAGTCTACGGTATTGCTGATAATGGTTATAGTTATCAAGGAACTTTCTTCGATTATGATGTAGATGGTGATTTAGATCTTTTAGTGATTAATTATTCACCAACAAATTTCAATGCCAAGCCAGAATATTATAAGCATAAAATGGATAATACAAATGATTTTGATTCGGATCATTTATATGAAAATGTCAACGGTAAATTTGTTGACGTATCCAAGGAATCGGGCATTTCTAATTTTGGGCTTACCATAAGTGCCAGTGTAACCGATTTTAATAATGATGGCCTATTGGATATTTACTTGTGCAATGATTTTGGCTCGCCTGACTTTTTATATTTAAACAATGGAAATAAAACATTTCGGGAGGTCTCTAAACAGGCTACAACTCATACCGCTATGTATAGTATGGGGTCTGATGCCGCCGATTTTGATGGCGATGGCTTAATGGACTTTATACAGTTGGATATGAGTCCACAGGATAACTATCGCTCCAAAACCAATATGGCGAGTATGAATATCCCTTTGTTTTGGGCGCAAGTAGACAACGGATTGCACTATCAATACATGCATAATGTTTTGCAGTTAAATTCGGGCATTAAAAATGGTATTCCTCAATTTAGCGATATATCACATATGGCGGGTATTTCTTCCACTGATTGGAGTTGGTCCGTATTGGCTCTTGATGTGGACAATGATGCTAAAAAAGATGTGTTTATTACCAATGGCACAAGAAGAGATATAAATAACCGTGATTTTTTCAATAGCATAAACAAAGGATTGGCCTTTGCATCTCCCCAGATGTTGCTGGAAGAATCTAAAAAAATACCTTCTCAAGCCATCGCCAATTACCTATTTAAAAATAAAGGCAGTTTAAATTTTGAGGATATATCGGATTCCTCCGGAATAGCCCAGCCGAGTTTTTCCAATGGCATGGCCTATGGTGATTTGGATAATGATGGTGACTTAGATTTGGTTATCAATAATATAGATCAAGAAGCCTTTGTGTATGAGAACAATACCTCTGGAAAAGACAACAGTAATTACTTAAAAATCTTTCTTCAAGGAGATGGTTCCAATTTAAGCGGTATTGGTAGTAGAATTAAACTTATTACCGAAAATGGGACCCAAATATTAGATCAAATGCCGGTGCGAGGGTTCCAATCCACGGTATCCAATATATTACATTTTGGGTTAGGTAATACCACCACTATTGATACGCTGGAGGTGGTTTGGTCCGATGGCAAAATTTCTTTGCAAACAGCTGTACCTGTCAATCAAACTTTAACTGTAAATAAAGAATATGCCCAGGCTAAGGTGCAAACCTATTATGATAAAAGGAATACTGTTTTTCAAAGCATTGATGAAATTCATGGGATACTAGATTTTTCCCATAAAGAAAATGATTTTGATGATTTCGAAAAACAGATTTTACTTCCTCACAAAATGTCTCAATTTGGACCGGCCATGACGGTGGCCGACTTTAATAAAGACGGCATCGAGGATGTATATTTTGGAGGTAGTTCCGGGGAAAATGCATCTCTATATTTTCAAAATACCGCAGGTAATTTTATTAAACAAGAAAACACCATTTTTGAAATAAGCAAAATGCACGAAGAGGTTGATGCCATTTCTTTCGATTTTGATAATGATGGCGATTTGGATATCTATGTCGTCTCCGGTGGTAATGAATTTGAACCTGGACATTCCAACTATAAGGATATTCTGTACCTAAATGATGGCAAAGGAATATTCACGGACGGTTCCCATAAATTACCAGAAAATGCAAGAAGCGGAAGTGTAGTTAAACCTTTTGACTATGATGGCGATGGTGACTTGGACCTATTTGTGGGTACCAGACATCTCCCGCATAATTATCCTTTCTCCGAGGGTAGTTTTATTTATGAAAATAAGGGTGACCATTTTGAAGATGTGACCCTAGGAATTGCGAAGGAATTGACAAACTCGGGTATGGTCACCGATGCTATATGGGCAAATATAAATTCTGATGACCAAGTAGACCTTGTTTTGGTTGGCGAATGGATGGAGCCTATGGTTTTACTGCAAAATAAAGAAGGTATTTTTGAACGTGTCCAAAATGAAGATTTAGGGTTAAGTGACATGACTGGTTGGTGGTTTTCGATAGAACAGGCCGATATAGATAATGATGGGGATATTGACCTAATCGTAGGGAATTTAGGAGAAAATTACAAATATCAAGCAACCATTGAAAAACCCTTTAAAGTTTTCGCAAAGGATTTTAATGATTCAGGAAGTACAGATATCGTATTAAGTTATCCCCAGGGGGGGAATTATTATCCTGTTCGAGGTAAACAATGTTCCTCACAACAATTACCGGAGTTAAAAGAAAAATTCAAAGATTATAATAGTTTTGCCCAGGCAGATATAACTACCATATATTCTGATTTGGGCCTGTCCAATGCTTTAGAATTAAATGCATCAACTTTTTCTTCTTATGTTTTGATAAATGACAAAGGGATCTTTAGAAAGCTAAAGATGCCCAATTATGCGCAGATTTCATCTATAAATGATATCCTAGTAGAAGATTTTGATAATGATGGTGTTAAAGAGATTCTATTGGCAGGTAATCTTTATGCTTCTGAAGTAGAGACTACTCGAAATGATGCCAGTTATGGCTGTTTACTAACTTTTGATAAGAATGGGGAAAACATGCTGGCCTTAAAACCTGCGGAAAGTGGTCTTTACTCTATGGGCGATGTTAAAAAAGTTGGTAAGATTAAAATTGGTGGGCAGCAATGTGTTATCACAGCTACCAATAATGGCCCTATTTCAATACATAGTTATTAGTATATAAATATTTTAAGGGACTAAATTTTCACGCTGGTCATAGTACTATGTAGATAGAGAAACCCGCAAGGAAATGTTTAAAATTGGGCGCTACCTTGGAATTGAGGGTAAGCGTCACTTTACAAGTAATAAAATCATCAGTTTAATTAGAACTAAACATAAAAAGTATGAGGCTTATAACCAATTTTTCATTTCCGATAGTCTACGTTATTGTGCTGTGCTTGTTATTCCAGGCTTGTAATAAGACGGCCGAGAAAAATTTTAAAGTTCAATTTGATAGTAACAAAAAGGTTTCTGGACAAAAATTCGCAATTAAAGATATTAGTCCCGGGCTTGAGTCAGATTGGAGTGACTATAATTTTGTAGTACTTGAGATGATGTCGACCACCTCACAGCGATTTCAAGTCGGCTTTACTACCGACGAGGGGTACAATGAAATTCGTGTAATGAGCTATCTACCCAACGGATGGATGAAATTGGCCATTCCTTTGCGTTTTTACACCCAATTACCAGATGCTGCCAATGATATTGCAGGCACTATGAATCAACCTCGTTATTCGGGGTGGTTTAACCTGGGAGGAGAACGGGGACCACTAACCGGAGTTGATTCAATTGGAATTAGAATGCATATTCCTATAGGTAATCCAAGCATAGAATTACGTTCCATTAGTTTGCACGTCAATGACCCGGGTGATGAATATTTGGGTGATATACCTGTAGTTGATGAGTTTGGGCAATCAAATCTTATAGATTTCGAAGAAAAAATTAAGTCCATTGAACAATTAAAATCTGAATGGAAGATAGAAGAGGATGAATTGAACAAAGTAGAGGATTTTAACTATTCAAAATATGGAGGATACCTTAATGCCCAGGTGGAGGCGACTGGTTTTTTTAGAACGCAAAATGTAGAAAATAAATGGTGGTTTGTGGATCCAGATGGCTATCAGTTTTTATCATTAGGGGTCGATTGTATTGCTCCAGGTAGTGGTGGTAATGTTAATCGATTGGATAAGCGTACAAATTTTATCAAACAAGCACCACCAGAAGGCCTTGGGCTGAACTTGGATAACCCTAATACCTTATCTTTTGGGACCTGGAATTTGTTTCGTCGATTTGGAGAAGATTATGACTCTAAATCCAAAGAAATGATTATTGACAGAATGTCTAATTGGGGTATAAATACTATTGCCAACTGGTCCAGTAGGGAAATTATCAATATGAACCAAAAGCCTTTTATGCTTCAGCTTTATGGTCTTGGTATTGATGAGGGTGTAATGGGGCTTGCTGATGTATATGCTTCTGATTTTTCAACTAAAATAGATAACGTGGTAAGGGAGACTGTTTCTCCCTACAAGGAGAATCCCTGGCTTATAGGATACTTTACGGGTAACGAACCTTCATGGCTTGGCCAAGAATCCAGATTGTGCGATTTAATTTTGGAAGTAAAGGTAAACAAACCCATCAAAGAAGTTCTAAAACAATATTTAGCGGAAGGTGATACACCAGAAAGGCGAAAAGAATTTATATATAATACCTTCAAAATATTTCTTCAAACAGTGGAGTCCTCTGTAAGAAGGCATGACCCTAATCATCTTACCTTAGGAATCCGGTTTGGGCATATCCCTGAGGATGAAATTTTGGAAATTTGCAAGGAAGTCTTTGATGTTTTTAGTTTTAATTGTTATGAGTTGACACCTCCTAAAGCGATAATGGATAGAATTATGAACGTAACGGGCTTGCCAATGATTATAGGCGAATACCATGCAGGAACTGTAAATAGAGGCATGGCCCAGGCACTTGTTCAAGTTGAGAATCAGGAGGAACGAGGGGTAGCCTATAGGCTTTACACAGAGCAAGCTTTTGATCATCCAGGGTTAATCGGTGTAGCTTACTTTCAATGGCCCGATCAGGATTTGACCGGAAGAGGCTATGACGGAGAAAATTACAATTGTGGATTGGTAGATGTTACCGATCGCCCTTATAAGTATATGGTTAAAGCAATTAAAGAAACAGCCAAAAGTTTATATGATGTGCATTCCCAGAATTTGGATGCCTTTGATCAAAAACCTCTTAATCCTTGTGGCTATGGACCAATTCCTGATTTATGGAATGAATAATAGCCGAATTGCAGTAAATTTATTTTAGAGCGGGAAACTATTGGAAATTCTAATATAGTGTTGGATTTTTAGGTTTTGACCACGCCTTTTATATTGTTGGTCAAGTATGCCAGTCAAAGGTTTAAAAAGATATAAAACGAGTTTGATTTGTTGATAAAACAGTTTGGCAAGCCTTTCTATATCCCATTTCCTTGTTGTTGATAGGATTGGTTATTCGATTTGGATTTTTATACTGTTTGCAGGCTTAATTAAAATATTCGGACTAAAACTAAAGAACTGCTGTGTTTTATTATCTTATTATTTTTTTTTAATCCTCATCGCAATAGGTTAATTCAATTTGCACTGTCTATCGCCCAGTATAGAGGTCGATTATGTACGGGTTATCAATTGTGATTTACAGCCTATCTGAGCAGTTAGAGGACCAATTGTAAGTGGAATGGATTAAAGCTTGCTAGAAAGTGTTATATAAAGCTATAAAATGTGGACGACGATACAGCTTATTCATGTAAATCCAAATATTCCATAAGTACTGGTATTTTTTCAATCTTTTCCTTCGTCAAAGGTTTTTGAATAAAATGTACAATGTTGGCATATGATTTGGATTTATCTAAATCAGCGTAATCCGCAGAGGAAGTTAATATTATGACGCTGATGGTTTTTTCCAAGCCATGGTTGCAAATCTCATCCATAAATTCCCAGCCATTCATTACAGGCATATTAATATCCAGAAGTAACATATAGGAAATATCAGGACCATTATTATCGAGTAAATGATCCAATGCCAATTTCCCGTTCTTAAATTGTTCAATTTTGGAATTGGTGTATTTTGAAAACAGTTTGTTGTGTAAAAAAAGAATTACTGGATCGTCATCAATCTGCAATAATCTGTATGTCATTCTTTTTCTCTTTTAATTGGGTATCGTTAATAATCCTGGCAATATTTTTGGTCATTATATCCATCTCATTGGCCGAATTCGTAATTTCGGTGTTGATATAATCCCTTTCCTCCTTACATATGGAATCCTGATCGGTCAGTAAATTTATTAGGCCCATTAAACGAACCAAAGGCGCCCTAAGCTCATGGGATTGCATCCAGCCAATCTTTTTTAAACTCTTATTTTGATTTTCTATAAATTTTAAATATTTCATTTTTTCTGAAATATCTATAGCGATGATTTGCCTACATTTTTGGCCATTATAGGTAATAGGACTACTATATAGATGCACTGTTAATATTTCTCCCTTCTTGGTAATATGTTTAAAATGGCCATCGAATAGGTTTAGATAATTTTCCCGTGTTATTTCAACCTGTTTTTCCAGATTTGTCATCTCACATTCTGGCCTTATGTCTGCCAAAGTCATGCCCATGTACTCATCTTTGCTGTAACCATATTTTTCAATAGCAGCAGTATTAACATTTAAAAAAGCTAATGTTTCTAGGTCATACACCCATGAAGGCTGGGGCGAATGCTGAAAAAGGCTATGGTATTTTTCTTCGGATACCTTAAGTTGTTCGGTATACAATTTCTCCTTGGTGATATCTGTAATTACAATGTCCAGAAAACAACTGCCATCTTTATCCTTTATAGGTGTTCCTACACCCTGACACCAAATAATCATATCTTCCTTTGAAACCACACGCCATTGGCATTCGAAAAATTCCATTTTCGCAAAAGAATTGCTTAAGGCGGATCTAATTCTACCAAGATCATCCTTATGTGCTAAATTGCGTAAATAGTCTTCATCTTTTAAAAGGGTTTTGCATGGAATATTCCAGTGATGTAGGGCTTCCTCACTTATATATTCAACTTTAAGATTGTTGTTGGAATCTTGTCGTAAGCGCAGTATTACAATGGAAACGTTTTTAAGGATGGATTTTAATTGGGTATTCTTTTTTTTCTTGTCCGTAACCTCCTGTATGGTGCCAATTCCGCCAATAGGATTATTGGAAGTGTTAAATTCATTGGCTAGACCAGATTCTTTAATCCATCTCCAAGACCCATCCTTATGCTTAAACCTATAGGACATTTCAAAGGAATGATTGGTGCCTTTTTTATATTCCTTCCATGATTTTTGAAGTAAATCAAAATCTCCAGGATAGAATAACTCCTTGAAACTGTTCGAAGTAAATGATTGATCGGCGGGTTCTGCATATCCCAGGACATTTTGAATGTATTCAAGATTCTTGAATATAGGGTCTTCTTCATCCCATCTCCATCCATAATACTTGTTCTGCGTTCCCATATTCCTTAAAGATCACCTTGTTGCTTGTCTTATTATTGCTAATTACTTAGTAGAATAACCTGGACTTAGCCTTGTCCAAATTAAATTTACATGTTAAGATATGATTCAATTTAGATAATATATAATGCAAACGGCTTATTTTTCAAATACGTATGTGCTTTTATGCTTTTTGTACCTTTAATTGGTGCAGAATTCCTTAGTGAAATGGAATATTACCCTTAAAAAGTGAGGATGTATTATACTTAATCTATTTTAGGTACAGTCTAAATGACCGTGTTATTGTGTGTGAAATTGAATAATGGGTTTGTCCAGGTTACCATCGGGCATCGGCCGACCGGTCATGGTGTACTGTGCTTGGTTCGACTTAGTTTTTATTCAACAAACTTTCTTGGAACAGCTTAAAGATACGGGTGTATTCATCTGTCCAGCTACTTGGTACCTATCGAAATAAAAGGTTTGTCCGTCTTGGGGCCATTAGGAATTACAATAGGAGGTTTGACGGGCGGATTTAGTGGGTGGGCTTTTCTTCAAATTCAGGGCAGTCTAGCCTGATATCCGTATTTAACAATGCCTTGTCCAACAAATGGCAATAGTCCTGCTTGTTGTCCCTACTGTAGAATTTACAGGCGTAACAGGTTCTTTGAACGGTAAGTATTCCGCTTCTATTTAATTGATAGATAAGCTTGCTTAGCGTACCGAATAGAGCATCTAAATCGGGTTGATTTATAGTAGTAAGTTGGGTTTTTAATGGATTGGCAAAATCGGATGTTTCATCCACCATTGTTCTCCCCGTTGCAGACAAACCAATGGCATAACTTCTGCTATCACTGGAAGAGAATTCTTTGGTAATCAAACCTTTCTTGTCCAACACTCTAATAGCATCACTTATGGTGGGTTTGGTAATATTGAATTCTTTGGCTAAGTGGCTTACATTACAAAATTCGGTTTTGTGGTAAGCAATGAAAATTAAGATTTGAATCTGGATCGGACTTAATCCCAATAATTTGGCTTTATCCCAAAGCAGTACTTTAAATGCTTCCGATATACGTTCAAGTCCGGCAACAATTTTACTTGAAACGTCGGTTTCTTGATGTTCAGGGTTAAAGATGCTATTGTCCATATAAAAGCCTGCCGGGATTTGCCCGGCAAGCAAAGTTAGTTATCCTAATTAAATTATTGGCAATTTTCCATTTCTATGATAAAATACCCCTTTTCATTTATGCCTTCTTTTATAATATGGCCAGCCTGTTCCATATGACAAAATTGGCATTCTTTAGAGGATAGTCCAGCTGTTTTAAACGGCTTTGTGGATAGAAATTCACGACCGTAATTAAAAATACTATCCTTGTCTTCCATAGTATTGGGTACCAGTATATCAAAATGCATGGTCTTGCCGTCTTCACGGGCCACGTAGGTGTCCCAAACAGATATTTTCATGGTGTTTACTTTTAAAATTACTTTATAAGATATTAGGAATCCTAACTTTCAGAGTTAATTTTTTTTTAACCCTTTACATCTGCCATGGAAGCACCGAAATTGATGTGGAGCACATTTCCAGTAGGAGTAACTAAAGCTGGAACCGATTTAACACCTGCTTTTTCGGCTTCAGGAATGCGCGATTTGCTGGTTCCGAAATGTACGATTTCGACATTGTCCGTTCCAACTAGTTCTAGGATTTCATGCTCTGCACTTAGGCATACTGGACATCCTGCGTGATAAAAAACTGATTTTTTCATTGTTCTGAAATTTAAATTACTGCACAATTGCCTCACAAATATAGTAAGGAATCCTAACTATACAAATTAATTTCTTGTTTTTTATGGTATCACTAATAATTTCAGATTAGTTCATGACGGTGGGAATCAATGGCAGCCACAATATTTATCGCTATTGGCCTTTTCAAAGCATTCTTTCCCTTCTTTAAAAGCGAAATAAGAAAGTGCCAGTGTACCCATACTGTCTATATAGGGAATGTTCCAGATTTCATAGATACCACTACTGATCAACAGGATAATGGACATATATACGCAGACCATGGTACAGTTGGCATCCGAGAGAATAGGGTCTGAATTTAGTTTTTTGCCCACATTTCTTTTGCCCAGAACCAACATCCACATAATGGCAATTGAGATGATAGATATTACTACGCCCCAAACCGTGGTAATGGGTTTGTGACCACTCCATATGTTATAGAGGCTCGTAACCACCAGGGCCACAACCAATCCGTAAAAGGCTAAGCCAGTAATCTTCAAGGCGGTTCGTTCAAATGGGTCTTTGTTACTATCAGGTTTTTTTTGAATTCGGATAATCATATGTGCAATTCCAATACCGGAAATGACCTCTATAAAACTGTCCGCACCAAAACCGAATAGGGCCAGACTTTCGTCTTCATATCCCAAATAGGTAGAGATAAGACCCTCCGCTATATTGTAGAATATGGTAAATAAGGCAAATCCCAGGGCAATTTTATAAAGTCGGTTATTATCTGTGGTGCTGATTATATTTTCCATGTGGTACGGTTTATACAGCCGAATAGGGCTGTTGTTTTACGGATTATTTTTGAAACGATCCATGGATTGCGATATCTTGAATCCTATTTAAGTAAAGATATTTAGACTTTAGCGAAATCTTGGTCTCCCTTACTGTTTAATTAGGGTTCTTGGACAAATCATATTCAAAATACCGGGCCGATGCATGTGGATTATGGCGATAAGCAGCAATTTCCACAAAACCATGGTCGGTATATAATTTTATGGCCGATTTCATAAAGTCGGCTGTGTCCAATTTTACACTGTTGTATTGTAGTTTTCTGGCGGTTTTAAGACATTGCTTCAACAACAGTTGCCCTATTCCCAAACCCCTACTATTCGGTTTTACGTACATTCTTTTTACTTCACATTCCAGCTCGCTGAATCTTCGGATACCGGCGATGCCAACTGCCTCCTCGTTTATATAGGCAATAAATAATCCGCCATCCTTTGGGTTGTACATTTGCGGTAAGCCTTTCATTTCTTCATCAAAATTTTGAAAGGACAGATCAATGCCCAACCAGGCAACATACTCCAGGACCAATTCTTTGGCAACCGAGAAGTCGGTCGCAGTTTGAGCTATTTTTATTTTAATCTTGGGCTTCATACAGGATTAATTAAGTGTGTTTTAATTGGGCCAATTCCAAATTCCATCCTCAAAATTTATATACCCAAAGAAGGTAAATGTTTTACCTTGTGATAGGTTAGGGCTGCAGCAATGCAAGCTTGCAATTCCTCTTTTGGAATGGGGTCGTTTAAATGAAAAATTATGGCCCTACTGCCTTCGAACTTAAATATATTGTTGAAAACCATTTTAAAGGTGGGTACCAATTTACTGGTACACTTAAAGTACATGGCATAATGATCTGGGTTTTTGGGTTTCCAATCTATTCTAATTGTACTGCCCATATTGGTTAAATAACTGGGTTCGCTCCATTTCAGGGTTTCTTCCAATACTGTTAGGCCTTCTGTTTTCTTGGCAGATTCTATAATTAAATTCCGCAGGTATTCTATTTTCGTTCGTATCTCAGGAGGGTAATTGTCAAAAATCAATTCAACCTTGGGGTTCGACTTTATCTGTAAACTTGTCATAGTTGATAATTTGGATTTAATATAGTTTGCAACCATCATATGGTTGGAATTATAAAATGAGTAGATAAAGTAAATTAATCCAATGGAATCAAAAAACTTTCCCAGATACCCTGTTTTATGCACCTAAAGTTAAAAAAAATACGAAAAACTCTAGTTGTTAACGTTAACGAATAAAAAAATAATGCTAACTTTCATTGCAAAAGTAAATAGCTGTCGATTTATTGTCCATAGCAATATGACTTTTTTTGGATTACTAATGCCTTACGGGGTGGAAAGAATCAAGAGTCTACTTGGCTAAAACTAAGTGGTCATGGGGCTTTAGCTTAAAGGTTTAAACAGTGTATGTTATTGAAAGTCTAATAAAATTTACCGTGTAATTATAGTTAATGTAAATATAGAGTCAAATGAAATCAACGAGAAGATCCTTTATTAAAAGAACGGCTGTGGCCGGATCGGCTGTTATTGCTGCTCCTACCATAATCTCATCCACAGTTTTTGGAGCCAACGACCGTATTAATGCGGCCGTTTTGGGCGTCAATGGCCGTGGGAAAAGCCATATCCAAGGCTTGATGGCACAAAAAAATGTACGGGTAACCACCTTATGTGACCCGGACATGAACTTGTTGCGGGAGCGCCAACAGACCTTTAAGGAAACCTATAATAAAGATGTTGCCTTGGAGCAGGATCTTAGGCGGGTAATGGATGATAAGGATATTGACGTGGTTAGTATAGCAACGCCAAACCATTGGCACGCCCTTTCTGTAATTTGGGCCTGTCAGGCCGGTAAGGACGCCTATGTTGAAAAACCTGGATCGCACAATATCTGGGAAGGCCGTAAAATGGTGGAAGCCGCTGAAAAGTATGGTCGTATTGTACAGCACGGAGTTCAATTAAGAAGTTCTCCTGCCGTTAATGAGGCTATTAATCTAATGCGAGATGGATATATAGGTCGAGTATATATGGCCAGAGGTATTGTTTTTCGTTGGAGGGGAGATATCGGTGACCAAGGTTTCTCGCCTGTACCAGCAGGAATAGATTACGACCTGTGGACTGGGCCAGCTCCAAAGCGTCCGTTTACGAGGAATTTAGTGCATTACAATTGGCATTGGCACTGGGATTATGGAAATGGCGATGTGGGCAACCAGGGTATTCATGAAACTGATCTTTGTATGTGGGGATTGGATGTGGGGCTTCCTACAAAGATTACTTCTATGGGTGGTAAGTTCCTTTGGGACGATTGCAAGGAAGTGCCAGAAGTTCTTACGTCGGTATATAATTATCCTGAAGAAAGGAAAATAATACAATTTGAGGTACGTCCTTGGTGTACCAACTCCGAAGAAGGTGCTACTGTAGGCAATATTTTCTATGGAGATAAGGGAATATTGGTCGTGGACGGTTATGACAAGTATAAAACATATTTAGGACAGGACAGAACACCAGGTAAATCTGGTGAGGATGGTGGAGAGTCTGGATCTGGAATGGACCGCGGTGCTGGTGGTACGGACGGCCATTTTGCCAACTTTATAGAGGCAGTGCGCAAGCGCGATAAAACTATTTTGAACGGGCCAGTAGAAACGGCGCATCTTTCCTCTGGATTGGCGCATTTGGGCAATATTGCCTACAGGACGGGTCGTGTCCTGGACTTTAACCCAAAATCTGAATCTTTCGTAAACGATGCGGAAGCGGATAAGATGCTTAGAAGGGATTATCGTAAAGGATTTGAGGTTCCTGAAAATGTATAATTAGACAGAGCGCTATATAATGCCATTTACATTGAATGGTATGGCAGCTTAAAAACAATGCCCAAGGTCTTGAATCTTGGGCATTGTTATATTATGAATATCTTTTCCGTTTTTTATTCGGGAATTTTTTCACCGAAGGAGAGAGGTCAGAACTGCAATTTTTGGTAGGTCTCGGCGACGTAAAATAGAAAATTTCGGTTTTAGACTCTGAGGTCAATATGACGCCTATAATTATGGGAAGGGTAATACTTGTACTGTGCGCAGGCAAGATCCCCTATAGCTTGCCATTGGGATAGTCTGTTTGAAGAATTGGACTAGGTTTTTTTCTTTTCATGGGGCTCAGTGTCCTGTCCCGTTTTTCCTTCTTTGCTAGATATATTTTGCATAAATACCGTAAATTCTTTTGTAAAATTATCTAAGTCCAGTGCTGAAGGTTTTAAATAACCGACAATTTTTTTTAATTCGTAAGTAGAATAATCTATTGATTCGTCAAGAAGGTTGGTAATGCCTAAAATTTGTGTTATAGGTTGCCTAACATTATGCGAAATCATGTGTATCATATCTTCTAGTCCCTCAATATAGTTTCTTAAAGATTCTTCGGTTTTAATAAGCTCGGTGTAAGCAATAGTAAGTTCTGATGCCAATTCTCTTTTTGCCCCATATTGCACAGCAAGTTCATTGTTCAAAATGATTAGCTCTTCAGCCCGTTTCTGTTTTTCATCTTTTTGAAAATTAAGTTCATCATTAGCAATGATTAGTTCATCTGCCCGATTTTGCTTTTCATCCCTTTGAAAATCAAGATTATTGTTTGCAGTGATTAGTTCATTGGCCCGTTTTTGTTTTTCATTTTTTTGAAAAGTAAGTTCTTTGTTTGCAATGATTAGTTCGGCAGCCCGTTCTTGTTTCATTTTATAATCATTTACATTTTCATTTTTAAATTTAATTAGTTCAGCTTTTAATGTTTCAATTTCTACATTTTGAAACACTAATTCTCTTTTTAATCTTTGAAAATCTTCTATTTCTATTTCTATTTTTTCATTCATGATTGAGAGATTTGAAGTGCCTACTCCATTAAAGTGGGTTGGTTTCAAAATCGTTTAAAACAGAGGTCCACGAAGAAATCCTACTTTGTTTAAAGGTAAGTGATTTTTTCTAATTGGAACGGGATAGGGTTACTTAGGCGGATGTTTCCATGGCTGAGAAATAAAAAATACCTTTTCTTTATGATAAAAATACATGTAGGTTTTTACAAGGTTTGAATATTTTTTTATTGTTTGAAGCTTCAGAATGGGAACTAGGCAGTAGCTCGCTATTCATTGGTACTGTTTTTATACAGATTTCAGGTAGGGGATTTTAGTTATTATCTATCTTTATCAATCGTTTAATCCCTTGCCGTTGAGAATTTGCACCATACATTTTTCAATCCTAGATGTTCTGTTTTTGGATTGTTTGGGTTGGGAAAAATGGAGAAGATATCCTCTTTGTCGGCCTGGGGTGAGCGATTCAAAGGCAGATTTTAATTCAGGAGTTTCATCCAGTTTCTTTTGAAATTCCTCTGGCACTGTATATTCCTTGGTCTTTTTAAATTCTATTTTTAGCCCGGCTTTTTCGACCTCCATGGCCTCAAAGATATAGGCTTTCAGGGTTGCTTCCATCCCAGCTATTTCCTGAGCATTGGTAAACCTGATCTGCCGTGCTGCCTGTACATTCTCGGTTTGTTGAATAAGGATGTTATTGGTATCCTTTAATAGGGCACCTTTGTGGAAAAGCAGGGCACAATATTCTTTAAACTCATGTATTAAAACAATGTTTGTTTGCTTATAAGTATAACAAGGTTTGCCCCATTTTAATTCTTCGGATAGTCCACAGTCGAGAATAAGCTTTCTCAATTGCTTATAGGCTACCTGCCACTTACCAGCTTTATTAAAGAAAAAATCAACTTCGGGATTCATAGGGTCAGCGTTTATAAAATATCATCTAAGGGGTTCTACTTTGAATAACAACTGGAAGTTTCCGAACAGAGACATCTTTTTGAATAAAAATAAGGAATCTATACTGTTTATAAAATGAAGGACTTTATGCTGGAACTGATCGATATTTGCCTTTGGTTATTTCATACAAACAGCTTTTGATTTCTTTTTGTAGCTTGTTTATTCGCTTTTTCAAATCAATTTAATTTCTTTTGATTATTGATGCCTGAATTGAACTAGCTTCCAGTTAGTAATTGTTTACGTTTATCATTAAAAAATTTAAGCCTTGGTTTAGCGTGTTCGTTTTTTGTCTTTTGTTAAAATTACCCAAATCAGAAATGAAAAGCCAAAAGTTATAATTGCGAAAAACTTCTCGAAATTTGTTTCTGCAAAAATATTTCCAAGGGTGTTAAATCCAAAAATCACTAAAAATGCCCATAAGGCTAGGTTAACAAATTTCAGTGGTATAAATTCCTTTAAATATTTTCCTTTTATTAAAAGAATAGCGAATAGAAAAAAATTGATTGCCATTGAAATAGTTTCAAAAACATACATTGAAGAATCATTTTTTAGTCTTCCTCCCCAAGCGATTTCATAGGGTATTATTTTTAATATTATACTTAAATGAAAGAGCATTATCGCTACTAAAGACCAGAGCATTAATCTAATCGCAATTTTAGAATTCATTCTTGTTTCAATTTTCTTGCAAGGACATACGAGTGCCTTAATAAGATGGTCACATTAATGCGGATAGCTCCTAGGCCAACCGTGTTTTTACTTCTTTTCTAATTTAGTCCGATCCCATTTAGAAGTGTTGGCTGCCGCTATATAGGTTGTTCTTAAAAAGTCATGTAATGTAGCTTCCGGATTTTTTGAATTTTGTACATCTTCATATTTCAAGAAAAACTCCCCCATTTCAGGGCTATAAAAAGCCTCTTCAGGCAATACCTTTTGTTCTCCAAAACTGGCGTCACTTGGGTAGGCGTAGGCATAAAAAACGGGGTTGGGAGAATCTTTAGAGCCAGGCCAAAAACCGGCACTGCATACCTCTTGGGAATAGGCTTCCTGCATTACGTCCAAAGGCATATTGGGCATACCTCCTTGGTGAAGAGGAGCTGGGTTTCCTGAAAATTGGGTAACTGCCAAGTCGAATGCACCCCAAAACAAATGGACTGGACTGGCTTTGCCTATAAAATCGCTTCTGAATTCATTAAAAACGGCATTCACTTTTAACATGGCTCTCCAAAGTGCATTCGCTATCTCTGGATCATAGGATTTGTTGATCACATTCTCAGAGAATGGAATTGCAGGGTCCATTTCATTTGGCTTGGAATGAATATTTATATTAATGCCAATACTGGATAACTTTTCGAATAGTTCCTTATAAAAGTTGGCAACAGTTCTTGGTTTTAAGTCCATAGACACTGTTGCTGCATTTGAACATTGAATAAAGAGTTTATGCGTTTTGAAATTAAAATCTATTTGGAATATTAACCCTTGGAAGGTAATGCCATTGGTTGAATATCCTGTTGGTGTAATATAAAGGGTGGTATGCCAAGAGTGATTTTGCCAGGGCATGGACTTTAGACGTATTTTTCCAACGATTTGTAACCATTGGTGAAGTGTTTCAATGGTGTCTTGCATATCTGCAAAATTTAATACTGGCCAATGCTGTTCATTTTTCATTTCATTTTTATTAATACTCACATACGATGAGTGGATGGAATGTAGCGAGTATAAGATAATGCATTTTCAGTTTAATGCAGAGTCAAATTGTTATATTTTGTTGTTGTCCTATAAGTTTTGAAAGCTGAAAAGGAACATTTCTAGCGCTTTTGGAATAGGAAAAAACCTTTTAAAAAGCCAATAATAAGGGTGTTTTTAAGGGTGTAAGGTATATATGTTTTTTTATTCGCGGGTTAATACAAAAGGTCATTAGTTCATAAAAATAGGGGCCACATTACATACCGAAATTCAAATTATTCCATACTTTTATTGGCAAAGATTGGTTGCAAATTATTAAGATGCAGATAACCTTTCTTTCAACTAGCTCCTAAATTTAAAAAGTTAATTTAGCCGGCAACTTAGTAATACTATGAAACTAAAAAGCATTTTACTTCTATTTCCGCTACTCTTTTGTCTATTGTTATGTGGAAACGAGTCGTATTCCCAAACAATGAAAACACCGGAAGTTTTCTTAGACCCTATCTTCAAGGTTAATTATGGGGATGCTACAGCAGATAAGCCCCAATCAAAATCATGGACAACTGATCATGGGCAATGGCTAATAGTTGGTGATGAAGATGGTCCTAAACTATTAAAAAAAGATGCTTTAGGTTGGACGAGTCAATCTGCGGTGAATCAGGCATGGCATACTTTGCCGAGCAAGGCCGATGTATTCAGCAAAGGAAATGAGGCGCAAATAGTGCTAGTTGGAGAATGTGCTTTGAATGTAGTTCAAATAACTTATTCTCGCCATAGCAAGCAATATGAGCATCAATGGAAGGCTAATCTGCCCATTCCTCAGGACTGCCACTCCATTGAAACTGCCACTATTACAAAAGATTCAAAAAATCAATATTGGGTTTGTGCGGACATGAATGAAAAAATTATGGTTTGGCATTCCTCCAATGGACAAGATTGGTCGGAGCCATTTACATTGGCAGATAACATCAATAAAGATGATATCTCCTTAATAGCCCAACTAAAAAATCAAGTATCAGTTATCTGGTCTAACCAAAATACCCAATCCATCATTGAGCGAATTCACTATGACGGGGATGCTCCTAATAACTGGTCAGCACCTATAATTGTACAAGAGGGTGATAATAATGCAGACGATCATTTAAATGCTACTGTGTTTAAAAATGGGGAAATGGCTTTGGTCACCAAGAACAGTGTGGACAAGATCAATCAACCTCAGTTTGTATTGCGAGTAAGGGATCGGAAGGGTAAATGGTCAAACATTCCATACGAAAACCTCAAGCCCGGATTTAGTCCTAGCCGTCCTATTATCAATCATATTGAATCAGGGAAAATATTTGAAGTGCATTCAGTGAAAAATCGAGAGAATAATCGATATTATATTTCTGTCAATGAAATAGTAAAGCAGAAAGATGGCTGGGAGTTTAGGGAACTCATCCAATTAAAAACCAAAATAAATGGAAAAAATGGTGATGCTACTTCTAGTAAGGCCAGCTTTTTACCCAATGAAGCGAAACTAATATTTTTCTCTGATGATTTGGGAAATGTTTATTCGTTTGACCTAGATACGTTATTATAGGTTTAGCTTTTTTTTCAAGAACTATTGTCCTTCCCCGAACTCATCATATGTAAAAACATATTGTTTAAAAGGTCTTTTTAAGGCTCGACTAGGTAGAGAAGTTAGCAGAGGTCATAGTAGTTGCTGGAAACGAACTGATATCAAAATCAGAGGTCTCACAAGCGATGAAGGACCGAACGTAAATTTCCTTGAAATTAGAATAGGAATTCACTTTGTTGTATAGTCTATTCATAAAGTAGCGGATAGCTTTAGTTGGTGAAAAGAACAGCTATGTGATGATTTACGAACCGCCGTATACGAGACCCGTACGTACGGTGGTGTGAGAGGCGCACTCCGTCAGTCAATGGCGGAGCCGTATACTCGATTGTGCGGTCGTTATTTCTCTTTTCATTAAAAATATTTGATGTTTCGTAAATCTTGATCCACCTTTGTAAAAATTAAAATTTCGAAAATTGATAGCCTTCCTTCTTTAATTTACTAATTAGTTGATCTAGGTGTAAATAGAATTTATCCTTTCTTCTTGGGCTAGTACCAGGATGAATTAGTAAGTGAAAACCATTCATGCTATTTAATGATAGGTAGCTATATATACTTTCTAAAATATCATTACTTGAGATGTAGTTGGGCATATCGGGTGTTGTATAATCAGCATTGGAACGAGTACCGCTAGAAAAATTGACCGTTATTTGGTCTAATTGTGAGGCAATATGAACCACTTTTTTATTGTACCATTCATAAGGTGGCATAAAATATTTTGGTCGAATTCCTAGTTTTTTCAACGCATGTAGGTTCTGTAAGATATCCTCTTTTATACGATTTTCTGAATGTAAAAGACTGTCTCTTTTTGTCCAGTCACAGTACAAGAGATGTTTGTCCGAATGAGCTCCCACAAAGTGTCCTTTTTTTGCAATACCTTGTACTAAGGCCTCGTTGTTCCGTACAAAATCGCCAGTAAAAAAGAATGATCCTTTCACTTTTTGCTTATTTAGAACATTAAGCACATATTCAAAACCTTCAATATGGTCATGACCTGTAAAACATAGATAGATATTTTTCTTTAAGGTATCTGACCTAATAATTGCGCCTTCCTTATCAAATATACTTTGTGCATAAAGTGATATACTAATTAGTATAAATAAGAAACTTAAATTAATTCTGTTCACTGCTTAACTTGGTTAAAATAAGAAGTAATTCCGCGGAACCATCTAAGGTTGGCTCATTTGTACTATAATCTGCCCAATCATCCATATACTTGATGTGCTTAGGTTGTAAATGGTTATATTCATCAGGTTCTGATGGCGTAATTCCTATCATTTTATCATGAATAGTGGACCAAAGTGGACCATCAACAAGACTTCCTTTTATTGGTTTTTTATAAATTCTCCAAAATGGCATATGTACATCAACTGGGGTATCAGTATTTTCTGGAATTTCTGTAATCATACTCGAATTCCATGGGTTTAAGCCTAATAACCAATCTATATGATTTTGCATTAGAACACGATATTTTGTTGAACCTGTCATTTCTTCATACAGCATTGCTTGCGTGGAGACAGCTGCTGCTAAATTATTGGAGCACCATATAAACAATTGCCCTGCCCCATAAGGGTTTTCATCCGCTCTCTTTTTTATGTTTTCTAGATTGTGGCCATAATAGTCGACCATTTCTTTTTTATCTTTTGAATTACCAACTTGCCATAATGCATAATGTCCCATGTTTACATATGGATACATCTCGTAGTGGCTGGTGGAGTCTCGTTCCATCCAAGACCAATTACCAATGATTTTAGCGTATTTTCTTGCGTCTTTCAGGAATTTTTCATCTTTGGTAATCTTATATAAAGAAGCCGCCGCCCATTCCATATCGTCGGCCCAAGTATTTTCTTCATAACGATAGGGAGCACCAAAACTGTTTCCTTGTTGGTATCCTTCTTGCTGTTTTCCCATATTGTAAAGTTCGTGTGCGGCATTCAGACATGTTTGAGCAAAAATTTCATATTCCTCAAACTGGCTAAACACTTCATACCCCAGTACCAGGGTAGCAGCTGAACGACCCGCTAAATTTGCAATTCCTGTAGCCTTACTTTTGTATTTCGAAAGACCTTGTGGCTTGCCTGTAGCAAAATAAACAGGCCTAAAACTATTTGGCCCCCATCCATAATCAGCATTTTCTTCATGAGGAAGTTTAAAACCTTTGTGGTCTCTATCATCTGCTACTTGATGGTACAACTCATCTGGGCTTGGATGTAGTTTCAATATCCATTCCAGGCCCCACTTTGCTTCATCTAGTACGTCGGGTAATTTATTTACACCATCTAAGCCTCTAGCATCAACTTTATCCTGAAAACTACTTGGATCCATTTGATAGGCCATTAATAATCTAGCAGTTGTATTGCTACTTGTTATTAGATATTTTAATTGGTCACCAGCATCGTGCCAACCACCAGTGGCATCAATTCTAGTAGAATCTAATCTTTTACCAAAAAAACTTAACCCGTCTTTTTGATGACAGAACTCCTTCGTGTAAGGATTAAACCCACAACGTTGTGTTCTTATAAAACTAACGACATCTTCTTGCCATTTGGGATAAGGTCCAATCGAGAAAGGTTGACTAGTAATTTCACTTTCTTTAAGTTTAAAGAAATAGTTTCCACTTTTTTCAAAATCAGAAAAATCTACTGTATAGTAATGAGAAAATGGATGCCAAGACTCTTCATGAAGTAAGGACTTGTACTCTTTTAGAGTTACTCCTTTCTCATTTTTTAATATCAATATTGGATTGTTCAGTATTCCTTTACTAAGAATAACTGCTTTTTTGGGCATATTGCTTGGGTAGCCTTGTAAGTTAACTCTAATCTCTACCTCAGATTGTGCATGAGAATTAGTGACATAAACTCCAAACAACAGCATATATAATATTCGAATAATACTCATAAGACATTGCTTCTTTTACTACTTAATTTCATTACTCCATTTTTTTACATTACTGCCAACGACTATGAATAAGAATAGTGCGGTTTTGTATGCGAGATTTTTCCGAAGGAAAATCAGATGTAACAAATCAGCACTAACATTTGATTAAGCACTAACTACCGCATTATTTTTGTACGGTGTTCTCGGTAGTAATTTTTTATATTTACAATCCGATATGAACACAATTTCATCTTATAATTGTTTGCTATACACATTACTTCTGACCCTCTTTACCTTTAAAGGCGGAAATGGTATTTCCATCATAACGATATACCCCATCTAAAGCGCCGAACCAAATACCTCCATCATTAGCTTCTAAAATCCCAAAAATCATTCCTCTATTATCTTCATATTCTGATACTATTTCGGTTACAGTTGGCTTTTTATTTGACAATGCCTTTTCATCATAACGGGAAAGCAACCATCTTCGGTCATTAGACCTTTGTGAACCAGTCCAAATGTTTCCATTTTTATCTTCGTAGATACACCCAACAAAATTCTGTGTGAAATTGGTAAATGTACGACCGTCATAGCGCCAAAGGCCATCAGTTCCGCCGAGCCAAATATTGCCTTTTTTATCTTCGATTATAGTACGAACATTTATAAAAGGTTTGCCATTATGGGTAATAACGGTAAATGTTTTTCCATCATAAACGGAGGCCTTACCACCTGTGCCAAACCATAATTTTCCAGTTTTATCTTCAATAATAGAATTAACATCATTGTGGGGAAGTTCTTCTTTGATTGTAAAATTTCGAAAAGATTTCCCATTGTACCTGCTTGCTCCGCCTTCAGTACCGAACCAAATATTGCCGGTTTTATCTTCATAAATATCAGTAACTCGATCATTGGCAAGTCCGTCCATTTTTGTAAAATTCAGAAAGGAGTTCCCATCGTAATAATAAACCCCTGAACCAACAGAACTAAACCAAAAATTTCCTTTTCTATCTTCTAAAACAGAAAAGAAGCGAGCCGAACTTACTTTACTTGTGATATTGGTAAACGATTTTCCATCATACCGAAAAATACCGTCAAATGCAGCAATCCAAATGTTGCCCTTTCTATCTTGCTTGATAGTACGAGTGATATTGTTAGGTATGGTGGAAGTGATTACATCTTTGGTTAAAGGTCCTTGGGGAGTGATTATGTCTTTGGTTTCGGACTGGATAGTATCTTTTGGTAGGTCAGTCTTTTTTTGTCTTTTACATAAAGTGCAAAAAATAAACATCAAGAACAAAGCCAATAATTTTATGATTTTCTTCATTTATTACAGAGAACAATTGTATATAGTTACTAGTAGCTATATATCTTTTATTTATCCTTTTTCAAACACATATTGTACGAATGTGCCATGGGCATTTATTAAGGTTTAATTTACAATATTTTTTAATGTGCTAGGGTTAAGAGGTATTGTAATATCTTTTTCTTAATTAGTAGTAGTAGAGCGGGGTATTTTCTATCTTTGCGCCATGGTAAAAGAAGATGTTTTAGCGTTGGTCGACCAGGGCCTAATGCTGCCGTTAATGGAAGAGTTTTACACTATTCAGGGCGAAGGGTTCCACAAGGGAACCGCTGCTTATTTTATTCGTGTGGGTGGTTGCGACGTAGGTTGCCATTGGTGCGATGTTAAGGAGAGCTGGAATGCGGACACCCATCCGCCAACGGGCATAGACCATATTGTGGCCAATGCGGCTAAACATTCAGATACCATAGTCATTACCGGGGGGGAACCACTCACCTGGGATATGGGCCCCCTAACAGATGCACTAAAGACTAAAAATCTAAAAATCCATATAGAAACTTCTGGAGCCTATCCACTTTCAGGAACCTGGGACTGGATCTGTCTTTCCCCCAAAAAGAATAAGTTGCCCGAAGGTATTATCTATGACAAGGCACATGAATTAAAGATGATCGTGTATAATAAGCACGACTTTATTTTTGCCGAGGAACAAGCGGCCAAGACCAATAAGGACTGTATTTTGTACCTGCAACCGGAATGGAGCGTAAGGGATAAGGTGACTCCTTGGATCGTAGATTATGTAATGCAAAACCCCAAGTGGAAAGTGTCTTTGCAAACGCATAAATATTTGAATATTCCGTAGACGTAAGTTGAATGTTCAAAGTTGGAAAGTTCAAGGTTAAGGCTCTTTGAATACTAGATACTAACTACTCAATTCTCAATACTGATTACCCACAACTGTGTACTGGCGCCACTGCAATTAACAGATTGCCGCGCTGCGCCTCCCTTTCGGTAGGCTGGCTAGCAATGACGTTTTAAAAAAAGCCTCCCTATATCAGGAATGTAAAATTATCATTATGAACATCCCTGATTAGAGTTGACCGATTTAATTAATTAATTGATTGTCAACTGCCAACTGCCAACTGTCCACTGTTCACTGATTATTGACCACTGATTACTGAATACCACCCATTGTTAATTGTTTATTGTCCACTGCTAATTGCTCATATCCCGCTATCTTCTCCTCCGATTGTCGGAGAATCCACCTCCCTTCGCACTTCGACTCCACTAATAGCACAGGGCTGACGGGAAGAGCTTTTTTGTTTTATGCCCATTAAGAAACAATCCTGTTGTCAGGGCTTTTAATTTTCCTACTGCAACTCGTTTTTAAACTTTCCAACTTTGAACTTTTAATACAGTCTCACTGTTTCCTATGTGCCAATACTATCGGGGGTTGTCCGTTGAACGGATTCTGCATTCTGCCAATGGTCTTGGCTCCCATACCGGAGGCCCTTATAACACTTTTGTCCCCATAGCGTTCCCTGATCTTGTCCAAGGCGCTGTATAGATTTAATATCTCCTCGGTGTCGTCGAATAAATTGATCTGGTAGTGGCCCTGTACCAAATGACTGAAGCGAATACCTACCAACCGGATCAAGAGTCTCTTGTTGTAAAGTCTATTGAAGAGGTCCAAGATTTGGGGAATCAGAATATGGTCTGCACTGGTGTAAGGAATTTTTAGTTGTTTGGAATAGGTATTAAAATCCGAATAACGAATTTTTACAGCAATACAAGCGGTAAGTTTTTTTCCCCTCCGTAATTGATAGGCCAGATTCTCTGTCATGGCAATAAGGATCCCACGTAGTTTAATGACATCTATGGTATCCTTGTCAAAAGTACGTTCGGTGGAAATGGATTTACGTTCGGAAAAAGGGATAACAGGGGTATTGTCTATGCCATTGGCCCGCTTCCAAATTACGCCCCCGTTGGCACCCAATACCCGCTGCATCATATCCATGGGCATTTCTTGAATGGTTTTTATTTGTCGTAACCCTAAATTCCGGAGAGTCTGATAGGTTTTGTCACCCACCATAGGTATTTTTTTAATAGATAAAGGCGCTAAAAATAGCTTCTCGTACCCTAAATCTATCCTTAATTCATTATTGGGCTTGGCTTCATTGGTGGCTACTTTGGATACCACCTTATTCGCCGATAGACCAAAGGAAATGGGAAGTCCGGTTTCTTTAATAATTTTATGGCGTAGCTCGGTAGAATATTGATGGCAGCCATAAAACCGGTCCATTCCGGTTAGATCGGCGTAAAATTCATCGATACTGGATTTTTCGAATAGAGGTACGTGTTCTTTAATAATATCGGTTACGATATCGGAATGCTTGCTGTAGTTTCCTGCATTCCCTTTTATGACAATAGCCTCTGGGCAAAGTTCCTTGGCCATTTTCATAGGCATGCCGGAATGTACTCCAAAACCTCTGGTTTCGTAGCTGCATGCTGCCACCACCCCTCTGTCGCTAACGCCACCAACCAGTATAGGCCTATGCTCCAATTTACTGTCTTGAAGTCGCTCTACGGATACAAAAAAAGTATCCAAATCCAGATGTAGTATTGTTTTGTTCATTGCACACCAAAAAAAGGTATGCTAAATTATGGAATATATCCATTAATTAGGATAATATCCAATATTTATTTTAAAAGTAACTTTATCCTTAGGTCAACATCATAAAATGAGACCCAATTAAGTTGTTCAGTTAGGGGGAACTAACATAACATCAAAAAAAATAAGAAGATGGTATAAAGTTGAAAGTGTACAAAACCCAATGATTTTGAGGCAAAAATATGCTATTCAAAGGTGTATAGCATAATCGAGAAAAAGGCAAGGAAAAAGCAAAGGAAAACTAAGAGCAACAACAACTTTAGTGTTATTGGAACTTCAAATCCATCACTTTTTCCTACCAACAATTCCTTTAAATACTGCATAACTTTCATACTAATGCATTTCGTCTTTTTTTAATCCCAAGCAAATCCGGTAGACAATCTAAATATGAAAGCGTACAATACTACAGCAAACATAGCTATACTGAACCATAAGAAAGCTTTGAAATAGTTTCTAACAATGATGTTACCTAGGTTCTTAAATCCTTCGGCATAAATTTCTTTAACGAGTAATAATGTTTTCATCCTTTTTGTTTAATGTTATAGGGCAAAATTCGAACAGTCTTGCGCTAAATGGAAATTTAGTTGTTAAAAGGAATAAAAAAGGGTCAAAAAACCAGTAGAAAAATTTTGCTCGGATGTATGGTTATTTACAAAGGATAAACCGCAATTGGGCCCCTGAACATGAGAGGTATTTCAAGGGTGTTAATGGCGGTTTAACGGAGGGTAGTTGGTCTATAAGAGCCTGAAAATATTTGACTTGGGAAAGATTGGTCCAAGACACGTTCTCTGGAACAAGCAAGGGTATTGCTTTATACAGAAATCTTTTTGTATTGCTTTATCCAGAATTAGACGGCTCTAAAAACTTGTTATAATAGGATACTTTCCAAGAAGGTATGAGGTGTTTTGTAAGTTAATATGAGGCTATTGCCTATGGCATTAATCTGTACTAGTGTTACGCATTAATCCTTCTTGTGCCACCGAGGCGACAAGAACACCATTTCTGTCAAAAATACTTCCTCTGGAAAAACCTCTTGAATTAGAAGCACTGGGACTGTCCATGGTATACAAAAGCCATTCCCTTTCTTAGTTCTTCACGATGGGGTAGGGAATCTTTAACAAACTATAATTATATATAGGTCGATAATTCCTGTTGCTGGGAAGTTGACTTTTATTTTCCTTAGAAGTATGCCTATAATTATGGGTACTAGGAATAATTCGCTTCCAGAGAATTCTTTTCTCTAGGCAATGATGAAAAGAATAGTCCTACCTTATTATTTAAAAATAATAACTATTCTATATGCAATTAAGATAATGGGACTTGGTTAAATGGATAAAATCGCTATGAATTTCGTAACCGAGTTATTTTCCTAATAAGAGTATAGCAAAATAGAGGCCAATGATAAGAAAAAGCAAAGGAACACAAAAAACAATAATTTCAGTGTAATTGAATCGTCCATGCCTTCACTTTTTTCTATCAAAAATTCTTTTGCCAACTGCATACCTTTTATACTACTGTATTTCGTCCTTTTTTAATCCCAAGCAAATCCGGTAACCAATCTAAAAATGAAAGCGTACAATACTACGGCAAACATGGCTACACTGAACCACATAAAAGCTTTAAAATAATTTCTAACTATAACGTTTCCTACGTTTCTAAACCCTTCGGCATAAATTTCTTTAACGAGTAATAATGTTTTCATATTTTTTGTTTAATGTTATATGGCAAATGTCAAACAGTCATGCGCTAAATGGAAATTTAGTTGTTAAAAGGAATAAAAACGAGTTCAAAAACGAGTAGAAAAATTTTGCAAGGATGTATGGTAGCATATAAATGATAAACTGCAACTAAGCTATTGCCCTTGAAAGCTATTTCAAGGGTATATATAACAATTAAGAAGGGGCAATTGGTATGTATAAAGTATTTAGTCAAAAAACGTTTGGTCCAAGACACCTTCTAAGGAACAAGTAAGGGTGTGTTTTGTACAGAAATCTTTTTGTATTGCTTTATTCAGAATTAGACGACCCTAAAAATGGATCAATCCCAATTGTTGGATGTAAATTGGAAAAAGATAGAAAAGTCTATTCTAGAATTCCTGCTCTGTTCATTTTTTGCATCGCCCAAAAAACGAACCAAAATCCCGATAACTACCTTAGGTTTGAATTATTATTTTTAAATCTAAAAAAGTCATATAATTGAAAACCTGTCAGCGATCCAGCGATAGCCTTAGTCATAGAACTATCCCGATATTTGGAACTGACAGGTTTAAAGAACCAAGACCTGTATAAGATATCAGTCTCGACCTTTTAAGGTTCTTAGGTAAAGGTTCTTAATTTAAAAACTTAAACCAAAGCTATGAAATCCAAGTCATTTATAGGAATCGATGTGAGCAAATTATCACTTGATATCTGTTTGATCACCGAAGAGGGCGAAATTAAAAATTTTAAGGCCAACAACACCGTTGGGCATCTAAAAAAGTTGTTCAAGCTGATCGCCCAAGATGTGGATGTTGAAGAAACCCTGGTCTGTGCCGAATACACCGGCCATTACTCGAACATATTAAAAAGCTATTGCCTTGACAATGGGGTTGCACTGTGGTTGGAAAGCGGTGCGGAGATAAAGTTGCGCTCTGGGGTCCAAAGGTGTAAATCGGATAAAATCGACGCGCAGCGGATAGCCGAGTACGCTATGAGGCACTCTGACAAGGCCCTCCTTCAGACTTTGGAGGATGAAGTTATTTCGGAGAGCAAACTATTATTATCCGAAAGAAAACTCTATGTTGGTGAAAGGGCAAAGTACAGGACACAGTTAAAGGACCTGGGAGGTTTTGTTGAAAAGTCTATTTTTAAAGAGAGGAGCAAGCGGCTCAAAAGACACGTCGCCCTACTGACCAAGTCGATAGAAGAGATCGACCGGACAATAAAGGAATTGTTCAGTACAGAAATACTATTGGCACACCAAAGCAAGATCCTTACCTCTATTCCAGGTGTGGGGGACCAAGTGGCCATACATACCATTGTGGCCACAAATGGATTTACAAAGTTCAAAAATGGGAGGAAATTTGCCTGCCACGTCGGTGTAGCCCCCTTTTCCTTCCATTCAGGAACAAGTCAAAGATCAAGGAACAAAGTATCCCACAGGGCCAATAAAGAGCTTAAGACCCTCTTCCATATGGCCGCTCTGTCCGCAATAAAAATGAAGGGGGAGTTCCATGATTATTTTAAAAGAAAAGTAGCTGAGGGAAAAAATAAAATGACGGTAATCAATGCGGTACGGGCCAAAATAATCAACAGGATCTTTACTTTGATCAAAGAAAACAGAAAATATGAAAAAAACTATAATTTACCCTTGGTCAATCCATAAGAATATCGGGAGTAGGCTGATTTTAAATTTCTTTAAATCCACGCACTTTCTACAGCCGCACCGTCCAGGCCGCTTTCACTAAGGTGAAATGCTCTTTGGACGGCTACCTAGACCCAATGTGGAAACTACTTGATTTAAGACGAAATTGAAAATAGGCCGTTCCTTTGTTCTTTCAACCTACTTAGTTCAGATAAATCATTGACCAGCCTTGAACATTGTGCTCATAGTTTATGGTTTGCTTGGTCTTCTTCTGTAGTGGAGATGTCATGCCGTAAAGAATTATTGAAGCCTTGGAAATAATTTAGGCCATGGCATCGGTCCATAAAATCCCAAGATTTTATGGACCACCTAGCGAAGAAGGGTCTTTTCTTTTGTTTCGTTTTATTCATTGCCTGTTTATTTTAGAATAAGGTATTCATGAACCTCCTGCGTCGGTTTCATTGGAAAGCAAAGAAATCGAAGATTCACGAAAACAGATAAAAGACAATAAAAACCACCTGAGTAAAATGAAAGAATAATTTCAACTTAAGTTTTAATCAATTCTTTATGATAAACAAAACTAACGATTTAAAAATGCGACAAATTATATCAATCCAATTTTTGCAGAAACACAACCATTAATAATGATTCCTAAAAACTTGTTATAATAGGATTCTTTCCTAGAAGGTATGAGGTATTTTGTAAGTTAATATGAGGCTATTGCCAATGGCATTAATCTGTTCTAGTGTTACGCATTAATCCTTCTTGTGCCACCGAGGCGACAAGAACACCATTTCTGTCAAAAATACTTCCTCTGGAAAAACCTCTTGAATTAGAAGCACTGGGACTGTCCATGGTATACAAAAGCCATTCGTCTATTTTAAAATTGCGGTGAAACCAAATGGCATGGTCTATACTGGCATAAAAAGTCTTTCCCTTTCTAAGTTCTTCACGATGGGGTAGGGAAGCGGTCGTAAGAATGTTGTAATCCGAGGCATACGCCAATAATTGCTGTTGAAGGGGCAAATCGGCTTTTACCTTTTCCGTGGCACGCATCCACATATGGTTAAATGGTGGGCCGTTTTTTGCAAGCAGGGCCGTTAGGCGTTCTACCGGTTTAAATTCAAATACCTTGGGATGGGTAAGCTTTATAAGATTATAGGAGTCCGGATCTGTTTTTTCCATTTCCTCAATTTGCTCCAAGCTGTTCATTAATTTTTTCGGAGTAATTAAATTTGGCATGGTAATCTGATGTTCTACCCCATCTTCCCTCACTTGAAAAGATGCCGCCATATTGAAGATGGCCTTACCGTTTTGTTTTGCTACCACCCTACGGGTAGTAAAACTACGTCCGTCCCTTAGACGATCTACTTCATAGGTAATGGGTATGCTCAAATCGCCTCCCAAAATAAAATACCCGTGCATGGAATGGGCCATTTTATCGTTGGATACTGTTTGGTAGGCCGCATGTAAAGACTGTCCCAATACCTGTCCCCCAAAGACTCGACCCCAAGGGGCCTGATAGTTTTGTCCCACAAAGGTATTGTCGTTGATACGCTCCAAGGTTAGTAATTGTATAAGTTCTTCTAAATTGCCCATGAGATGTTATTGATTCAAAATTACTTTAAGTGGTTAGAGAATATTACAAAGGTATGTTTCCATGTTTTTTCTTGGGCAAATTCACCACCTTATTTTCTAATAGGGCAAAAGCCTTTATTAATTTTCTGCGGGTATCTTTAGGGAAGATGACTTCATCTATAAATCCTCTTTCCGCTGCACTATAGGGATTGGCAAACTTATTGGCATATTCCTCCTCTTTTTCCTTAAGCTTAGCTACCGGGTCATCTGAAGAGATGATTTCTTTTCTAAAGATGATCTCACTGGCTCCTTTGGCGCCCATTACCGCAATTTCGGCTCTTGGCCAGGCATAGTTGAGGTCTGCTCCAATATGTTTGGAATTCATTACATCATAGGCTCCGCCGTAAGCTTTTCGGGTAATAACGGTGACTTTAGGAACAGTGGCCTCACTAAGGGCATACAACAGCTTGGCTCCATTGGTAATGATACCGTTCCATTCCTGATCAGTACCCGGTAAGAATCCAGGAACATCCACCAATACCAGAAGTGGAACATTGAAACAATCGCAGCAGCGAGTAAATCGGGCTGCTTTTTTGGAACTGTTCACATCTAAAACACCGGCCAAACTCATGGGCTGATTGGCTACGATCCCAATACTTTTTCCCGCCAATCTTGCAAAGCCTACGACTATATTTTCCGCATAGTGTTTGTGGACCTCAAAGAATGGTGAGTCATCAATAATTTCATTGATAATATGACGCATGTCATATGGCTGATTTGCATTCTTGGGAATAATGTTTTCCAACTTTTCCCGAATCTCCGTATTTAGGGAATAGGGGAGTGGTTTGGGAACTTCCTCACAATTCTGGGGTAAAAAACTAATGAGTTTCTTTATTTGAGCAAAGCATTCCAAATCGTTTTCAGCCGTAAAATGGGTAACCCCGGATTTGGTGGCATGGGTCATTGCCCCGCCCAGTTCCTCAGAACTAACCTCTTCATTAGTCACCGTTTTTACAACATTGGGTCCGGTGACGAACATATAACTCGAATTTTCCACCATCAAGGTAAAATCGGTCATAGCTGGGGAGTAAACCGCTCCCCCTGCACAGGGCCCCATAATAGCAGATATTTGTGGGATAACGCCAGAGGCCATTACATTCCTATGAAAGATATCTGCATATCCACCTAGCGATCGGACCCCTTCCTGTATCCTTGCGCCTCCACTATCGTTCAGTCCAATAATGGGCACTCCTATTTTCATGGCCATATCCATTACCTTGCAAATTTTTTCGGCATGGGTCTCGGAAAGGGAGCCTCCGAATACGGTAAAATCTTGGGCAAAAACGCAGACCTGTCTGCCGTTAATAGTTCCATAACCGGTTACCACCCCATCGCCATAAAAAATTTGTTTGCCCATACCAAAATCATTGGTTCTATGGGTGACCAAGGCACCTAACTCTTCAAACGAACCTTGGTCCAACAAAAAATGAATGCGCTCCCGAGCGGTAAGCTTGCCCTTGTCATGCTGGGTGTCAATACGTTTTTGGCCGCCACCTAATTTTGCGAGGGCAATTTTATCTTCGAGTGATTTTATTTTTTCCTTCATAAAGCAATGTTTTTTGCCGTTTAAAATTAGGGGTACATTTACTGCTTATCGCTCTGTTCTTTTTTGTGGCCAATTGGAGTTTTCATGTTCAGGAAGCTTTATTTTATCCTTATTCTCCAGAAACAGTTTCAATCCCACCATGGCTGCTATTTTACGTTCCTGTCCATATTTGAGGTGTAAGAATTCCGGAGTGAAGTAGTTCTTGATAAAATGGGTGTCGAAATTCCCTGATGAAAAGGCCTCATGTTCACAAACAAACTTCCCAAAGGATAGGGTAGTGGAAATCCCCTTGATCTTAAACTCCGAAATTGCACGGATCATTAATTGAATGGCTTCCTCGCGATTTTTACCGTAGGTTATTAACTTGGCCAACATGGGGTCGTAATAAATGGGAATGGTCATGCCTTCCTCAAAACCGTCATCTAGTCTTATACCTTGTCCCTGTGGGCGCTTATAGGTTTCCAATGTGCCCATGCTGGGTAAAAAATCATCTAAAGGATCCTCAGCATAGACCCTAACTTCCAAGGCATGACCTGTTATTTTTAAATCTTCCTGCGAAAATGCCAATTTTTCTTTTCTGGCGATTTTTATTTGTTGTTCTACCAAATCAATACCAGTAATTAATTCTGTTACCGGATGCTCTACCTGCAAACGGGTATTCATTTCTAGAAAATAAAATTTGTTTTCACTATCCAATAGGAATTCCACGGTTCCTGCACTTACATAGTCACAGGCCTTGGCTACCTTTACGGCCGCTTCTCCCATGGCTGTTCTTATTTCCTGGGTCAATATGGAAGATGGAGCCTCTTCCACAACCTTTTGATGTCTTCTTTGTATACTGCATTCCCGTTCAAAAAGATGTACAATGTTGCCATAGGTATCGGCGAGAATTTGAATTTCTATATGTCTGGGAGATTCAATATATTTTTCTATAAAGACGGAACCATTTCCAAAAGCTGCTTTGGCTTCGCTTATGGCGCGCTCCATTTGATCTGGCAATTCGGAAAGGTGGTGGACCACCCGCATGCCTTTACCACCACCACCGGCGGAGGCTTTTATTAGGACAGGAAATCCGATTTTTATAGAAATTTGCTTGGCCAAAGCAATATCGGTAATGGCCTCCTCTATTCCAGGTACCATGGGGATATTATAACCTCTTACAGCCTCCTTGGCCGCTAATTTATCACCCATAACTTCTATGGCATGTGGTTTAGGACCTATAAAACTTATGCAGTTTTTGGATACCAGTTGGGCAAAAGTGGCATTCTCACTTAAAAAGCCATAGCCTGGGTGAATACCTTCAGCCTTGGTCTGCAAGGCTGCATTCATTATTTTATCCATATCCAAGTAAGATTCGGAAGAGGGTGAATTTCCCAAATGCACCGCTTCATCGGCAAAGCGTACATGGGGCGCTTCCCTATCTGCATCTGAATAAACGGCAACGGTCTTTATTCCCATCTTTCGGGCTGTTCGCATGATGCGTAAAGCTATTTCTCCCCGGTTGGCAACCAATATTTTTTTCATCCTAAAACTAAAATTATTCCATTTCAATTATAATCTGTCCTTTGTCAACAGCATCATTGACATTGACTTCAATGTTCTTTACTATGCCTTCCCCAGAGGAAGTAATGACGTTTTCCATTTTCATGGCCGATAGCACGATCAAGGGGGTCCCTGTCACAACCTTCTGCCCTATCGTGGCCATAATAGCGATAATAAGCCCTGGCATAGGGGCCTTAATGCTGTTTATTTTATGAGTTTTGGTGGTTAATAAACCCATTTTTTCAACCATTAGATCGTATTCGTCCCCAAGGGTCATTTCATAACTATTACCGTTAACCTCTATCGTCATTGTTTTGTTGGTGAAATCGGCATTCAAGACTTTAATGATAAAAGATCGGTTGTTCTGGATGGTATGATATTGATGTTTTCCAGTTTTAATAATATCCATGGATTCAATATCCTTTGGGCTAATATTAAAATTTTCTTTATCAATAGTGATATTAAATTGGGTCATACATTAGAGGTTCATAACTCGGCACAGGATTATATAAATAAAAACAAAATGCCAAGATTAATTAGCTAAAAATAATTAAAGGGAATATAAAGTACCCACTAAAGTTAAAATGGCAATAACCATTAAGTAACAGTGGGCATCCTACATATCCCAAACTTGTACTTTCAATTTTAAGGTTGAAAGTAATTCCGAAATAGCCCTAAATCATATTGGGTCCTTCATTCCAATAATTCTGGTTTAGTACTTTCACTAAGATATATAAAAGATTTAAATGCCATATGCATCAGGGCTATTTCCATATCCCTCTGATTCTTGAGTTTTTATAGGTGGTTAGGTAAGCTATTTATAATCAACTATTTGAAGTTTATTTAAAAGATTGCTTCTCTAAAAAGAAGCTGTATATAGATTTCACTTCCCTTATAATTTAAAAAAGGACATTTTTATCCTTAATATGATTTTTATCATGTTTTTTGTTTCAATGGCTGCCTAATTTTGTCCAAATGAAATGTTAAAACGAATAATCGATTAGTACAATTGACAATTTTATTGACATGGATTTGCCAAGTACAATTAATTAATAATCAAGTGACCTATAACAATTAAATGATAAGCAGATGAAAATAATTTTAAAGAGTAGCGCAGTTCTATTTTCAGTTTTGATGATGAGCTGTGGGGGTAAAGAAGAAAAGAAAAAAGAAGGTTTTAGTGTAGACAGGGCAAAAACGACAACCGAGCAAGCTGCACCAGCTCCAGCGGCAGATGCAACGAAGGCTTCGGAAACCGTGGATTTGAGCAATAAGGGAGTTGGACCCATTACCTCCGTAACCTTGGCGGCCGAAATAGATCAGGAAATGGCTAAAAAAGGCGAGGAAGTTTACAACCAAATGTGTCTGGCCTGTCATAAGGTAGGTAAGAAGTTCATCGGACCTCCACCAAACGGTGTTTTGGAAAGACGTAGTCCAGAATGGGTCATGAACATGATTTTGAATCCTGAAGTTATGGTTAAGGAAGATCCTTTGGCAAAAGCCTTATTGGCCGAATTCAACGGCGCTCCAATGGCCAATCAAGGTCTAACCGAAGAACAGGCCAGAGCAGTATTGGAATACTTTAGAACCTTATAATATTAAAATATACAAAACTATGTTACCAACAACCAATATAAAATTATTGATCGTATCATTTCTGATGCTGGGCCTTGCGTTCAGTTGTAAAAATGAAGCAAAGACGGCATCTTCTCCAACTCAGGACAATGTTGGAACGGAGGAAGTGGAAAAACAGGGACAAGCCTTTATAGAGAATGATGGTTCCACGCCCAATGTATTACAAATAGCCATAGGCTCCCCGGACCATACCACCTTGGTGGCGGCTGTACAAGCTGCGGAATTGGAAAACGTCTTGGTGAATGCAGGACCGCTAATGGTATTTGCCCCTACCAATGAGGCTTTTGCCGCCCTACCGGAAGGCACTGTGGCAGACCTTTTAAAACCGGAGAATAAAGATGCTTTGGCAAATATTTTAAAGTTTCATGTTACTGCCGGCAATTATAGCAAGGATTTTTTAAAGAAGTTTAAAAAATTGGGACAGGCAAATGATCAGAACACTATGGTTGAAGTAATAGGTGATGATGTTTTTGTTGGTGGCGCAAAAATTATTGCCAGTATACCAGCCGGCAATGGAATAGTACATGTGGTAGATAAGGTAATGTTACCTCCTACAGAATAATTATAAAACTCAATAATCAATTAAATTATAAATAATGAAAAAGCATACCTATTTAGTATTGGGACTCTTGGGCTTTGCCGCGCTATTGACTAGTTGTGGTAACGGTAACCAAGGTAAAGGTTCTTCCGGAGCATTAAACTCGAGCAATGCCGAAAAAGTCTATGTGGCGCCAGGGGAACATGACGAGTTTTACGCTTTTATGTCTGGTGGATATAGCGGTAACCTAACAGTTTACGGCTTACCTTCTGGACGAATGTTCAAGGAAATTCCGGTGTTTTCACAATTTGCTACCTCTGGCTACGGCTATTCGGAGGAGACCAAGCCCATGTTGAACACCTCTTTCGGTTTTGTGCCTTGGGATGATTCTCACCACCCGGATATCAGTCAGACCGATGGTGTATTGGATGGAAGGTGGATTTTTATAAATGGTAACAATACCCCCCGTATAGCAAGAATTGATCTTAAAACTTTTGAAACCGCTGAGATTATAGAGGTGCCAAATAGTGCTGGTAATCACAGTTCTTCCTTTATTACGGAAAACACGGAGTATGTGGTAGCTGGAACCCGTTTTTCGGTTCCTGTGCCTCAAGCCGATATGCCCATTAAGGATTACAAAGGCAATTTTAAGGGAGCACTTTCTTTTATTAGTGTAGATCCAGAAGATGGTCGAATGGATATTAAGTTTCAAATATTGATGCCAGGATTCAATTATGACCTATCACATCCAGGGAGGGGGAAATCGCACGGTTGGTTCTTCTTTACTACCTATAACACAGAGGAGGCCAATACCCTATTAGAGGTAAATGCTTCGCAAAATGATAAGGATTTTATTGCAGCTATCAATTGGAAAAAAATTGAAGAGTATGTAAACAACGGAGGTGGAACAAAAATGCCAGCTAATTATGCACATAATGTGTACAGTGATGAAACGCACACGGCTACTTCTACTATGATGAAAGAAGTACTTACAGTAGACCCTACCAAAATACCGGGGGCGGTGTTTTTCTTGCCAACTCCAAAATCACCTCATGGTTGTGATGTAGATCCTTCTGGGGAATATATTATTGGTAACGGAAAACTGTCAGCTGATTTAACGGTTCATTCTTTTGATAAAATGATTGCTGCCATTGAAGGCAAAAAGTTTGATGGTGAAGCCTATGGCATTCCCATCCTAAAATTTGAGGACGTGCTTGCCGGAACTGTAAAAAGTGGTGGTCTTGGACCATTACATACCGAGTTTGATGGGGAGGGTAATGCCTATACTACTTTCTTTATCTCTTCAGAGGTAGTTATGTGGAAACTGGGTACTTGGGAAGTTATTGATAGAAAACCTACCTACTATTCTGTTGGCCACTTAATGATACCCGGAGGCAATTCTAGAAAACCATTTGGTAAATATGTAGTAGCCATGAATAAGATTACCAAGGATAGGTATTTGCCTACAGGTCCAGAATTGGAGCATTCTGCCCAATTATATGATATATCGGGTGGAAAAATGGAACTTATTTATGATTTCCCTACACATGGTGAGCCACATTATGCAGCAGGAATCCCTGCGGAACTCTTAGCTCCAAAATCGCAAAAGATTTATAAACTGGCAGAAAACAAACATCCCTATGCCACCTTGGGCGCAACAGATGCCAAAGTGGTACGTGAAGGTAAAGATGTTCATGTTTACATGTCAACAATACGAAGTCATTTTACTCCGGATAACATTGAAGGAGTTAAGGTGGGTGACAAGGTCTATTTTCATATAACGAACCAAGAGCAGGATTTTGATGTACCACACGGCTTTGCAATGATAGGGGCCAACACTTCGGAATTGTTGGTTATGCCAGGGCAGACCAAGACAATAATTTGGGAACCCAAGCAAGTTGGGGTATGGCCATTCTATTGTACCGATTTCTGTTCGGCACTGCACCAAGAGATGCAAGGTTATGTTAGGGTTTCACCAGCAAGTTCCAATCTAGAACTTTCTTGGTCCCTTGGCGATTAGCTTCACTTATTTTTAGTTTTTAATAGAAAAAGCGGGTTTGGTTTATGAAACTGCCCGCTTTTTTAACAAGTTGAAAAAGAGGACAACCATCCAAGACATTTTTCGATTTGTAACTTATAAAGACCATAGTAATGAAAAAAGCAAGTTTATTAATGATTATTGGCCCATTGTTATTATTGGGTTTATTTGCCTTTCCTTTATGGAACATCATGCTGGGGGCACCGCAATATCCCGAGCCCTTGGGTATGAATATACATATTTCAGGAATTCAGGGAGTCTCTGAATTTGATTTGCAGAATATAGACGGACTCAATCACTATATAGGTATGAAGACCATACCCAAACCTGGTGAAATGTGGGAATTTGATACTTTTCCTATGATTATTATCGGAATGGTAGCCTTTGGAGTATTAATTGGGCTGTTGGGCTTTTTGGGAAAAGTAGATTACAAATTGTTTTTGGGCTGGTTTCTACTAATGTCTGTTTTGGGAATCTTGGGCATGTACGATTTTAATCAATGGTTAACCGACTATGGCTCCAATTTAGATCCACACGCCATAATAAAAGTGATTAATGAGGATGGAACGCCAATGACTTATAAACCGCCCTTGTTTGGGAATCAAAAGATGTTAAATTTTGATGTAACTTCACTTCCAAGTACTGGTGGCTATATGATGTTTGTTGGAATGTCTCTTACTTTGGTAGCCTCATATTTAGGTTGGAAGAGCAAGAAGTCGGTGGTAGAAAAGGAATCAAAAGAAGCGGTGGCCGCGTAAATTTAAAAATTTGAAGGTATGATGTACTACAGAATAGTTATGTTTTTATTCTTATTATTTGCAACTTCCTGTAGTATTGGTCCCCAACCCATAGCCTATGGGTCTGATGGATGTCATTTCTGTAGTATGACCATTGTTGATAGGCAACATGCAGCCGAAATTGTTACGGACAAAGGTAAAGTCTTTAAGTTCGATTCCAGTGAATGTATGTTAAATCATCTTAAGGATATAGGCAATAAACAAATTATCCTTTATTTGGTCAACGACTACGATCAACCTGGTGAATTAATAGATGCTACCAGTGCAACCTATCTCAAAAGTAATCGTATTCCAAGTCCGATGGGTGAATTTTTAACAGCCTTTAAAAGCGAGAAGGCGGCAGTAGATGCTCTATTGACTTATGATGGGGACTTAATGACCTGGGAACAATTAAAACTTAGATTTCAATTATAGGCAGTAGCATGGTGCCATAAAATTATAAAAGCAAGGGTAACCAGAACCAGGATAGATAAGTTTCATTTTTCCACGAGGACCCTGAGCATTAAAAAATTAATGCCTAAAATAAAACAACAGTTATGTACGTCATTAGCGATCAGATAAAAAATCAGGAATACAATAAGCTTCAGGTAAATAAATTGGTGAAAACTGAGGTTTTGGAAATATTGAACATCAGTTTGGAAAAAGGGGCGATTTTTCCTGAACATATTGCTCCCACTGATGCGCAATTGATCGTTTTGGAAGGGGAAATAATCTTTCATATCAATGGTAAATCCTATCCCATTAAAGGACAACAACACTTTAGTTTCCCCAAAGAAGTGCCACATTGGGTGTTGGCCGAGAAAGACTCCAAATTCTTGATTATTAGATAATGGGAAAAAGAAGTATCCTTTTCGGTCTTTTATTGCTACTCTTAAGTAATCATTTATGGGCAGAGACCATAACGGTCTGTAATTCCTGTAAGGTAAAGACCATTAAGGAGGGCGTAGCTGCGGCAGCAGATTTTGATACTCTTCTAATTAAAAAAGGAACCTATCGGGAATTCAATATTCAAATAGGGAAGCCCTTGACAATAATTGGGGAAAACTATCCCGTAATTGATGGTGAAGATCAAGGGGAGATTATAACTATAGTTTCAAATAATGTTACCATAGACGGATTGTTTATTATTAACGTCGGTACCAGTTACACGGCAGATTATGCCGCAATAAGGGTAGTGAAGAGCGAAAATTTTTTGATACAGAATGTGGTACTGGAGAAGTTGTTTTTCGGCATTTACCTGGAAAAGTGCAAGAACGGAAAAGTATTAAACAATAAAGTTACCGGTGATGCTGTAGATGAATACAATTCTGGCAATGGCATACAGCTATGGTATTCCCAAAACATAGTTGTTAAGAATAATATAGTTCAACATGTACGGGATGGCATCTACTTGGAGTTCTCTGACAACATAACAATTGAAAATAATATTAGTTCCAACAACCTTCGATATGGTCTGCATTTTATGTTTTCAAATGATGACATTTATAGGGACAATACTTTTGAAAATAACGGGGCAGGAGTTGCGGTAATGTTTTCCAAAAGAATAAAAATGTTGGGCAATACTTTTAAGAAAAATTGGGGTACCGCCTCATTTGGAGTGTTGTTGAAAGAAATAAATGATGCCGAAATCTCAGGCAATACTTTTGAAGAGAATACTATAGGCATCAGTATTGAAGGATCTAACAGGATAAATTATTCAAAAAATAACTTTATAAGAAATGGTTGGGCCATTAAGGTACGGGGAGCCTGTTACACAAACACCTTTACCCATAATAACTTTATGTACAACTCCTTTGATCTGGCCTACAACAGTAATTTGAACGATAATATTTTCGAAGAAAACTATTGGAGCAACTATACAGGTTATGACCTGGACAGGAATGGCACCGGTGACATTCCCTATAGACCTGTGAAGTTATTTTCATATATCGTAAACAGAACCCCTGAAACTATTATTCTGTTACGTAGTTTATTTATGGATATTATTGATTTTTCGGAGAAAGTATCCCCAGTATTTACACCAGATGAATTAGTAGATGCAAAACCATTAATGAAAAAAATTAAATGATACACGTTGAAAGTTTATATAAGAAATTTGGCAAAAATAAAGTCTTGTCCGGATTGGAACTCGATATCGACCAAGGCGGCATTTTTGCAATCCTTGGGCCCAATGGCTCTGGTAAAACAACGCTGATCAAGACCATTCTGGGAATGGTGATTCCTAACAAAGGGACTATTTCAGTAATGGCTTCAAAGATCAAAAATAAGTGGAAGTATCGTCAGGATATAAATTACCTCCCCCAAATTGCCAATTTCCCAGGAAACTTAAAGGTTAAGGAATTAATAGCAATGATAAAGGACATTCGGCAAAAACCCACTGATGAGCAAAAGCTTATCAGTCTATTTGGATTGGAACCTTTTTTGGATAAAAAGCTGAGCAATCTTTCTGGAGGAACCAAACAAAAGGTAAATATTGTCTTAACCTTTATGTTTGATAGTCCCTTGATTATTTTGGATGAACCTACCAATGGACTAGATCCCATGGCACTGATTCGCCTCAAGCAACTTATTGCTGAAGAAAAGGCCAAAGGCAAAACCTTTTTAATTACCTCCCATATTATGCAATTTGTTGAGGAGGTTTCCGATGAGGTTGTTTACCTACTTGAAGGTGAAATTTACTTTAAGGGAACTATAGCCGAGCTTAAGACCAAAACAGGACAAACCAATTTTGAACATGCCATTGCGGCAATATCAACTCACAATAAGCATGATTAAGATACTAAAATACAGTTTTTACGACCTAATGCGGAGCAGATGGAGTTATGTTTATTTCCTGTTCTATCTGTTGTTGGGGTTTGTATTGTTGTTTTTGAACAACGAGCTGTCCAAAGCCGTTATTACCTTAATGAATGTTATAATAGTACTGGTGCCCCTAATAGGAACCATATTTGGGGTTATGTACTATTACAACTCCAAGGAATTTACAGAGCTCCTTTTGGCACAGCCAATAAAAAGGTCGTCCATATTTTTGGGGCAGTATTTAGGAGTAGCAGGCTCGCTTACTATGAGCCTAGTCTTGGGTCTAGGAATTCCCTTTGCCTTATACGGCTTGTTTGAGAGTAATGCCATTTGGGATTTTTCATTGTTGTTGATTACAGGAGCATTTTTAACTTTGATCTTTACGGCGGTTGCTTTTAATATTGCCCTATCTAACGAAAATAGGATCAAGGGTTTTGGATATGCCGTATTAGCTTGGTTGTTTTTGGCAGTGATATATGACGGATTATTTTTAATGTCTTTGATCGTTTTTGAAGAATATCCCCTGGACAGTTTTTCTTTGGTGGCTACCATGTTCAATCCAATAGATCTATCCAGAACTTTAATATTGCTAAAACTGGATATTTCCGCTCTCTTAGGGTATACCGGAGCTATTTTTAAGCAGTTTTTTGGCACTAATTGGGGACTTGTCATGTCCATATGTATGCTACTGCTATGGACTATAATTCCTGTTTGGCGATTAAGTTATGTAGCTAAAAGAAAGGATTTTTAATAGTACCTTTGGAAGAACCCCTATAAAGCGTGCTTAACACTAGGTTCCATATTAAAGTATCATTAAGCTATTTTTTATTGGCGGCATTCCTGGGGGTTGTATTGCGCACTTTTGTGGTAGTGCCAATACCGGTCAATTACCGCTTTATAGTCCATACACATTCCCATATAGCTCTTTTAGGCTGGGTATATATTGCGTTGACCACCTTGTTATATCATCTTTTTTTGAATAAGGATGAGCTGCAAAGGAAATATCGAAGGATTTTTTGGTTTACACAGATTTGTTTGTTGGGTATGTTGCTATCCTTTCCCTTTCAAGGATATGCCTTGTTTTCCATTGTTTTTTCGACCTTATTTTTATTAGCGTCCTATTGGTTTTCCGCTTTTTTTATAAAAAATGCTCCCAATTCCATAAAGAATACCAAAGCCTATAGCTGTGTAAAGACGGCCCTCTGGTTTATGATAGGTTCCAGTCTTGGACCGTGGGCCCTAGGTGGCATTATGACCGTTTTGGGACCCGAATCTATATGGTATAGATTGGCCATCTACTTTTACCTACATTTTCAATATAATGGATGGATGATACTGGCGTTGGCCGGACTCCTTTTTTATCTGTTGGAACAACAGCAAATTATTATTTCCCACAGGGCTTTTAGGAACTTTTTCTGGACAACGGTTTTAGGAATTGTATTGAGCTTTTTTCTGTCTACCCTATGGATAGGGCCAGAATTGATATATTATATTTTGGGAGGGTTGGGTGCATTTTTACAATTGATCGGCTTGGGTATCTTGATAAAAATCTGTTATGGAAACAGGTTGGTATTGCAAGCTGTTTTATCCAATTTTCAATTTGGCATTCTAAAATTGGGGGCCGCATTATTGATTGTCAAAATGATATTGCAATTGCTCACGGCAATGCCTTACTTCGCCAATTTGGCTTCAACCGTTTTGGATTTTACCATAGGCTATTTGCATTGGACCTTTTTGGGGGTCATAACCTTAGGCCTGTTCTTTTTTATGGAACTATTTGGATTGATAAAGCTTTCCAAATACAGCTATATATTTTATTTGATGGGCTTTGCAATAACGGAGGTGCTTATTTTTTATAAGGGGATGGCAGCCTGGTTGGGGTGGCCATTATTTGAAGGGTACTTAAGACTCTTGGCCATAGGCAGTTTTTTAATTCCTATTGCTTTGATACTGCTACTTTGGCAATCCAAGGGCGACATTCCAAAGTCCAAGCTTTAATCACTCTTATTCCTTTGCCTATGCTCGTATATCTGCATATAGAGCATGGTAGACATTTTTTGGGCCCTGTTTTTGGCTATCCATGCCACTTCTCCTTCAAAAAGTTCATCAATGGTGGCGAACCATTCGTTTAACCAAAGTCCAAAATGTTCGGGGGTTATAGTATGGTTCATTTTCTCGTCTACCTCTTGGTGGACTACAATGGGGTTGCCCATGTATTTTCGTTGTAACAATAATTGGCTCTCCCAAAAATCGGTAAGCAATTCCAAGTGACTGTCCCAATCTTTGATTATGCCATTGAAAATGGGTCCCAATGTTGGGTGTTTTCTGATTTTGGCGTAAAAATTAACCACTAAAAGATTAACATCCTGTCTTGTTTTTATTTCCGATTTTAATGACATACGTTTAATTTAATTCTTTGGGCAGATTACAAAGGTAGTTGGTTGAATTTTTAGTTGGTGATAATTATTCTTTTTTAAATGGCAACGGGTGTTCTTAGTATCTATAATTTCTACTTCTCGTGGGTCCACTAATTAATTGGTTCCGTAATCATTTTCTGTTATTATTTTAAAAACCATATTGTGCAACTCCGCATTGACAGGAATTTGACATGCCAATCTACTTTGTACGGAGGCACCATCCAGTTTGTACAAGGTATGTTTTTCATCGTGCTGCATTTTTGAACTTAAAGAGCCTTCAAGAATTTGAATGTGACATGTTCCGCACCAGGCCCTACCTTTACAATCTCCCCATTCCTGTAGGTATTTGTCAAAAAGAAGTTCCATTAGGCTATGATATTCGTTTAGTCTGAAATCGGCAGAATTACTATCCCCAAATTCGTCGATATACGTAAAGGTATACTTCTCCTGCTCCATTTATTTTTAAATAAGGTTTCCAATAATGGTTATGATACTGAAAAATACGCTTAAAACGAGTAGGTTAAAGGTTATTTTGGCACTCAGTCTGGCCAAAACGGCACCATTGTAGGCCATACAGAAAATGGTAACTAGGAAAAGTAACGTTAATTTGATTATGGTGGGCATATGGTTCATAAGAAGAACCATAGCAGCAACAGATCCAATACAACTTTGGCCAATAATGGCAATGGTGGAATATCCTGTTTGTTCCCTTTTAAACTCGTTTAGCAATTGATTGTAAAGCTTCATAATGTTCATTTTTTCGTTTTTATTCCCAAAACTTATCAGTGGTGCTGTCCAAAAACGTGGTTTCGTTATGATGATCCATAATGAATTGTAATTGTTGTTCGGTAGCTACCTTCTGAATTTCATGAAATAGCACGCGTTCTTCAAACCGTATATGTTGTTCCAATTCCTCCTCTATACGATTTAAGGACTTTTCTATTTCCAAATTGCTATTAAATAACCGGTGCAGCCTTCGGTGTTGGGCAATGGCTTTTTTGACCAATACATTATCATTCCCCAAAATGGGAAATATGTATTTTTCCTCCACCTTAAAATGTGGACTTAAATGGGTTTTATAAAACCAGTCTATGTAGTTCTTTATGCGTTCTATAGAGATACCCTTGGCAAAGCCCGTTCTAATTTTCCAAGATAATAGTAAGCCTTGATGATGGTCCCTGCTCAAAGGCTGTAAGGCCTTGTGTCTTTTAATAGGTTTTGTTTTCATAGTCATTATTTCATTTTTAGAATCTAAATTACCTTGAGTGGACACTTTTATTGAAGGGGCTTTAAGTATCGTCTATTAAACAGGAACCAAGACGGCACGTCAGGGGGGAATGAGTAGAGTCTTAATCCGTGCCGAATTGGTTTGCCTGCCTATTTCCATAATCATACTATTGTCCTTTGGGACACAATTTATTGGTTTAACTCTTTTTCTAGGGCTATAGCATTTGGGAAGAGAATGTTATTCTCCAAATGAATATGCTGGTGCAGATCTTCTTCGAATTCCTGTAGGAGGGAAAATGTTACACGGTAGGTATTACAGCCGTCCTCGGGAGGGGTGTAATTTTCACTTAACTCTGCTATTAGCCTAAAGCGATCGCCTTCGTTCTCATGTTCCTCCATCATCATTTGTATTGGATTCTGAATAGTGCCAAAATGTTGTTCGGCCAATGGATTTCCGTGTTGTTTACTCTGGATCATTTTACGAATGGCAGGGAAAACAATCAGTTCCTCTTTTTTCATATGCATGGCAAGCTCTCCGGCACATTTGTTGAAATGTGCGGTAATTTCCAGCAGTTCTGGATGTTGCTCTCCGTGGACTCTGCATAGTTTGGCCAGATATTGATTTAAAATGGGCAATTGGGACTCCACATAACGGTGATGCTTTTTCTCTATATAGTCCGCCAGAAGATCTAAGGGCCAAGTTTTAAAATCGATATTGTTGTCGTTCTTTTGATCCTGTACAGTTTCAATTTCATTTATAAGGAGATTGACATCCAGCTTATTTTTTTCAGCCACGTCTACGATGCTTCTGTTGCCTTTGCAACAAAAATCTATTTTATGATTTTTAAATATTTGGGCAGTGCGATAGTTTTCCGCTACTATTTCCCCAATGTTTTTGGTCATTAAATTTTCCATGATTATCAATTGTTAAAATTTATATTAGAATCTTTTGCCATAATGGCAACAGCCTGAAACTCTTTAAGTACGGCTAGACTGTGTTCCAGTCCTGCTGGAATGATCATTGAAGATCCTTTCTTCAAAGTATAATCAGCATCTTTCGTTTTAAGGATAGCCTCACCCTCTAGCACCACAATGACCGCTTCTTTGGTGCTGTGATGCATAGGCATGTCCATACCGGACAAGGCCTTGATTTGTAGTATTTTTAAATTTTCACCTACCTGCAGGTGAGTCAATTCGGGTTTGTTCAAAACTTCCATGATTTTCGTATTTGTTATTTGTTCCCCAGTTTTGTTTTTCTGTTTCCGTCCATAAATCTGGAAAAAATTTACGTTGCTGATATTTTGGGTGTAAATATTTTTTCCATTCAGAACCACCTGTAGCAGTTTTATTCTGCCCTTTTTTATCTAAGTAATGTTCGGCGGTATGTAAATGGACCAAGGGCCATTCAATATTGTAAAGCTTGTCAAACGTGCGAAGTCTCTTTCTTAGGGCATCTGGAATATAAGGCAGTTGTGCAAGCTTGTCCTCTAAGGTGTTGCCCATTAAATTTTTAGCGGTTTCTGTAAACTGCTTGGAATATTTTTCCTCAAAAAGTTTTAGCGTCAATGTTTTTTGAGCTGTTTTGGGATTGGTCCCGGCGTCTTTCCAATAAACATGTTCCAAACACTCCCTTAAATCTGGATAAGCAGATAGATGGCTTTTCTTCCTAATGCTGATCAGGTTGGTCAAGGAAGTACAATGCAGTTCTATAAACCTAAATTGCGCCGATTGAAAACCGCTGGCAGGGGTTAGGGTAGCGCGAAATGTATTGTAATCATCATAGTCCATGCCCACCGTCATAATATCAAAGGAAGTGATCAGCATAGAGGTGTATTTTATTAGGCGATCCAGTTTATTGGTAAGGAATTTAAAGGTTGGTGTTGGTTCAGCTGTTATTTGCTGTAGCTCATGTAGCATCATTTTTAAAAATAGTTCGGTGGCCTGATGATACATGATGAAAATGGACTCATCTTTAAAATTGGTGCGTGGTTTTTGAAGGGAGAGTAGCGTGTCCACTTCAACATAATCCCAATAGGTGATTGGTTTTGCATGTAGCAGCCCCTGAAGGTAGGTTTCAGGATTTTCCCCATGGGATTGGTATTTCTCTGTTATTTTCTGAATAATGTCCAACATGGTTTAGGTTTTATTAATATCTATGCCATAGATGAATAGTGATGTTACCTTGACGATCTCCAGACCAACATAATATATATGGGCCTTGGATACGGTAATGGATTCATTTTCGATAATCGCTATGGCCCTTGCATCAAGGATGGGCAGGAGAATTACGGTCTGAAAAATTAGAATGGTCAATGGGATAAGAAAAAAGAGATTTCTCCATAAATAAATTCCCTCCGATGCACTGTGCAATTTTAGCAAAATGATAATCGCCAAGACTAATTCTACCTTATTTAGAGCATTGAAAACTAATTTTCCAATCTCCAGTCCCACAGGCAGCGTAAGCGCAGGCACTTGAAATTTTAACCAGGCCTCCATAAAGCTAATGGCTCCCACAAATCCGATCCATAAAAAAACAGAAGCCAATATGGGTAGTTTATTTGCTGTTGTCCTCATATAAAGATTTTAATACCCTTTTATCCTTTATTATTTTAAAAATATTATCTTTTCAGATGGGTTAGTCCAATTTCCAGACCTGTGGCCAATTCATACAGGCTAGTATTTTGCAGCATTATTTTTAGATTGTCCCGAATCACAATAAATTTATGATGGACCGGACAAGGCTGTTTGGCATCACATTGTTTTAACCCTAGACCACAGCCATTAAAAATTTCGTCACCATCAATTGCATGTACTATATCGTGTAATTTGATAGTATCTATTCTCGATTCCTCAATTTGAAACCCACCTGTTGGACCCTTATGGGAATCAATAATGCCACTTTTTGCCAATGACTGTAATATTTTTGCCGTAAATGCCACCGGTGAATCCACCTCTTCCGCAATCTCTTTTAAGCTTACACGTTCTTGGTGTAAAGACTTAGCGGCTATATATATGGTGGCTTTTATTCCGTATTCGCAAGCTTTGGAAAACATATCGACTCTGAATTAGATTGTTACAAATATAAGTCTTATTCTTATTTCGGACAAATTTATCCTAAATAAAATTCGTTCCGATTGGAAATTTTGTTTTTAATATTTATTGTTTAAACCCAAAATTCAGAGTTCATGATATTTGTCATCTTTTTATATCCAGAATATGTTTTATCTTTGAAACACATTAAAGAAAAGGGTCTCCTGTTCTTTGAAAATTACAGCCAAAAAACAGTTGTAATTTAGAAGATTAAAAATAAATAATGAAACAAGTTATACTGTTTGTTGCGTTGATCATGCTGATAAAGCCGCTATGGCCTTTAGCTGAATATGCAGTAAATTATGACTACATTGTTGAGAATCTTTGTGAAAACAGGGATACTCCTTCCATGCATTGTGATGGCAAATGTTATTTGGCAAAACAATTGGCCAAAGAATCAGAAGGGAGTGATAAAAATCCGTTTGAGGGCAAGCGGTTCAACTTAGAAATCCAGTACATCTCTTCATTCGAACCATTAATGGTTTTGGGAGCTGGTAATGAAAACCTTAATGGCATTCAAAATAACTATAAAAGAGCCCAGATTCTAATTTCTGGCTTATATACTACAGATATTGCGCAGCCTCCAGAGCTGGGATAATTCAATTCTCGCCTTTGTAGTTCTGGAATTATTGTAATTCCTATGTTACTATTTTGGCTTCCTAAACGAATTGTATTATCTGAAAAATCAGAAAAACGGACAATAGCAGGTTTTGAAAATTTATTCTCATAAAGATTTTAATGTGAGGGCGAAGCTGTTGCACATCTTCTTAATTCTATTTTTTTAGATAATTAACTAAAAATTATACATGTGAAAATTATTAGATGTGCCCATAAGGCATGCGCAATACTTATGGCAACAAGTAAACCTATTTCTACATGGGTGCTATTCTTTGGAATATTTCTTCTACCCATTTACAATGGCGCGCAGGAGTTGGTTTTGCAAAAGGATTCGATTATTACCATCAATTTGGACGAAGTTATTCTCATATCGGCCAGAAAGGCTTTGGATTACCATCGCCAGCCCAAACCCTTATCTAGCTTGGACGAATATTTGGAATCCTCTAAAAAAGTGGATATGGTAAAACGGGGAGCCTATGCTTGGGAGCCAACCTTGAACAATATGTTCTCTGAGCGTCTTTCGGTTACTATAGATGGGATGAGGATTTTTGGTGCATGTACGGACAAGATGGACCCCATAACTTCTTACGTGGATGTATCCAATTTGTCAAAGGCCCACATAGCTTCTGGCCAGCAAGGTGCGGAGCATGGTACTACCATTGGCGGTGCCATTGATTTGGAACTGGACAGGGGCAATTTTAAAGAGACTGGATTATACGGTGGATTGGAGACGGGTTTTGAAAGTAACAACCAGATGAGTGTTATTGGTACCGAGCTTAACTATTCTGATTCCAAATTCTATGTGGATACGGATATTATTTATCGCAAGGCCGAGAATTATTTTGCTGGAGGCGATGAAGAAGTTCAGTTTTCCCAATTTGAAAAATACAATGTTTCAGCCAATGGGGGGTATAAAATAGGGGAACATCAGGCGCTAACAGCTAGTCTTATTTTTGACGAAGCCAGAGATGTGGGTTATCCTGCATTAACCATGGATGTTTCTTTAGCAAGGGCAATCATCTCATCCATTGGTTTTGAACAGGATGATTTATGGGGAAGTTTAAGCGATTGGAAATCCAAAATATACTTTAATAAAGTTACGCATGTCATGGACGATACCAAAAGGCCCGATGTGCCCATCCATATGGATATGCCAGGTTGGAGCAATACCTATGGATTTTTCTCACAAGCCGAATTAAAGCTTAAAAGACATCAATTTTTGTTCAAAACGGATGGTTATTACAACAAGTCACTGGCCGAAATGACCATGTACCCCAAAGACCCCAATGAGTTGCCCATGTTTATGCTCACTTGGCCCGATGTGCGAACCGCCAATGGCGGTGTATATGTGGAAGATGAGCTTAATTTAAGAGGGAGCTTCTTAAAAATAGCAACCAGAATGGCCGTGCAGAATCAGAATGTTGCGGATGAATTTGGCTTGAACAGTTTAAGAATTTTTTATCCGGATATGGAAAAATCCAAAACACGCTTGCTCAAAAGTATTTCTGGGCTATGGCATAAAATGTGGATGCCCTGGCACTTAAATACTGGGATTTCCTATGGTGATCGGGCGCCTTCCGTAACAGAGGGATATGGTTTCTATTTGTTCAATAGCTTTGATAACCACGATTATATTGGGGATCCAGGACTTGCCAATGAAAAATCGATGGAAGCCAATACTAAGATTTCTTGGGAAAAATCCAAATTTAAGGTGAGTGCAGAGGCCAATTATTTCCACATTAAGGATTATATCATTGGAGAGGTGGACTCTTCCCTTAGTGTAATGACCATTGGTGCGGATGGGGTCAAGATCTATAAAAACTTGGAGTATGCAAATTTGTTCAATACTTCGCTAGATATAGAATACTCTGTCTTGCCAGAATTGAAATGGTCCGGATTGGTATCCTATCATCTAGGAACGGACAATAATAAGGAGAACATTCCTTTTATAAGTCCATTTTCATATCGATCAAGTCTTCAATTTAACAATAGATCTTTTTCAGCCGGCTTAAGTGTAACCGGGGCAGGAAAACAAGTGAACTATAATCCCAGTTTTGGGGAGGATCAGACTGAGGCATATACGGTTTACTCCTTGACTTTTGGGAAGACCTTTAATTTTAATAACGATTCAATGTATGCAAAATTCGGGGTAGAGAATATTTTCGATGAAAATTATTCTACTTATACCGATTGGAAGAACATTCCACGTATGGGAAGAAATTTATTCATAACACTTTCTTATTCAATAAATTAAATTTTTAAAAAAACAAAATGAAAACAATAAAATTATTTATAGTAACATTCATAGTGGCCTTGGGATTAACGTCTTGTACTTCAGATGGGGACGATTCGCCAAAAATTGATATAAATCCAATGTCCGAATTTAATTTGCTGGCAAACATTGAGGCCAATGGGCACAGTTTGGAGCTGTATTCCGAAGGGAATGACAGTTTTAGGACTGGATATAATGAAATCTTCGTACGTGTAAAAGACAATGCCGATGAAAACTATTTTGCTAATCCGGAAATTACTTGGATGCCCGTTATGCATATGGTGAGTATGAACCATTCCTGTCCAAAATCAGACCTTATTATTACCGAAGAAAATAACACGGTTGTGAAGGGTTACCTGGTATTTCAAATGGCCGGAAACACAGATGAATTTTGGGACATCACTTTTACATACAAGGTGGAGGGTCAGGAATATTCTTTAACAGAAACCATTGATGTTATAGCTCCCAGTGATGGTAAACAGAAGGTTACTTCGTTTATGGGTAGTGATGATGTAAGGTATGTTTTGGCCATGGTTGAACCCTCAGAACCACAAGTTGCAGTTAACGATATACAGGCGATGTTGTTTAAGATGGAAAGTATGATGAGCTTCCCCCAGGTGGAAAATTACACCATTTTACTTGATCCACGCATGCCCGGTATGGGGAACCATAGTTCCCCCAACAATGTGGATTTAACCTATGATACCGCTGCCAAAAGTTATAATGGAAAATTGTCCTTGACTATGACGGGGTATTGGAAGCTAAGCCTGAAATTGCTAAATGGGACAGGAGAAGTGTTGAAAGGCGAAGATGTTACCGAAGAGAACGAAGCCAGTAGCTTATACTTTGAGTTGGAGTTTTAGGAAAACTTAACTTTATAAAAAAGGCTGCCCAATCGGGCAGCCTTTTTGTTTTACAACTAATATTTAGTTAAAACTTATAGCGGACAAATGCCTCCATGGCGGCGTAATGTGCCAATCCCAATTCATCGTATTTGGCAGCGGTTTCCTTGTTTCTGTCCTCTGCACGTTGCCAAAACTCCCTGGAATCAGATCCTTGGAATACAACGCCATCCTTTTGGGATTGATGTTTGAAAATTCCATAACGCTTCGCCACAACCTGGCTTGGACTCATAGGTACAGCCATTTCTATATCTTCAATATCCCATTCTTGCCATGCTCCTCTGTACAACCATACCCAGCAATCTTTCATATAGGATTTCTGCTTAAGTCGTTTTAGAGACTCAAAAATGATGTCCAAACACACTTTGTGGGTGCCGTGTGGATCCGCTAAATCCCCGGCAGCGTAGATTTGGTGGGGTTTGATTTGTTCAATCAAATCCATGGTAATTTTGATATCTGCCTCTCCTAGTGGGTTTTTCTCAATGGTGCCGGTTTCATAAAATGGCAAATCGTTAAAATGGATCTGCTCGTCTGTAAGGCCAACATAATAACTGGTAGCCCTTGCTTCACTTCTTCGTATAAGTCCTTTGATATTTCTTACCTCTTCAATATCAATTTCACTCGTCTTTTTGTTTTTTAGAAACTCAGTGGCTTTTTTATAAATTTCTATAGATTTTTTGTTGTCCAGTCCAAAAGAACGGTTGTAGTCGATCACAAAATCCGAGAAACGCAATGCTTCGTCATCGGCAACAGCAATATTTCCTGAAGTTTGATAAGCTACATGTACCTCATGGCCTTGGTTCTGCAAACGCATGAATGTACCACCCATACTAATGATATCATCATCTGGGTGCGGACTAAAAATAAGTACTCGCTTTTTCCCTGGATTTGCTCTTTCGGGTCTATTACTGTCTTCGGCATTTGGCTTTCCACCTGGCCAACCAGTTATGGTATGCTGAAGTTTGTTGAAAATTCTAATATTAATGTCATAGGCGTCGCCAACTTCCGTCAACAAATCGCTCATACCATTTTCAATATAGTCTGCCTCGGTTAGCATTAGCACTGCTTTCTCTAATCTCAAAGCTAGCCCAACAACGGCTTTCTTGATCATTTTTTCGTCCCACACCACCTTCTCTACAATCCATGGGGTGTTTATCCTGGTAAGTTTGGTAGAAGACCCTTTGTCTAATATAAACACACTATTGGGATGCTCTTGTAAGTATGATGCCGGTACTTGTTCTGTAATAGGGCCTTCTACGGAGGCCCTTATAATAGAGGATTTACCTTCACCCCAAGCCATAAGGATTACTTGCTTGGCCTGCATTATTTGTTTTATTCCCAATGTGATCGCCGTTTTGGGCGTACTGTAAAGTCCTTGGAAATCTTTACTGGCAGCAACTCTGGTAATATGATCCAGTGTAACCAGTCTGGTTTTGGAATTGGGAAGGGAACCGGATTCGTTGAAACCAATATGTCCATTACCCCCAATACCTAAGACTTGCAGGTCTATTCCACCCAAAGCATCTATTTTGGCTTCGTACTCCTTACAATAATCGGCAATATCCTTTTTTGCCAATGTTCCATCCGGTATATGATAATTTTCAGGTGCTATGTCCACATGGTTAAATAGCAATTCCTTCATAAATCGCACATAACTTTGTATGGCATCTGGCTCCATTGGATAATATTCATCCAAATTAAAAGCTATCACATTTTTAAAACTGAGATTCTCTTCCCTGTGTAAACGTACAAGTTCTGCATACATCCTTTTTGGAGTGGAACCTGTAGCAAGTCCAAGGACGCACATCTCGTTTGCTTTTTGTTTTTTCTTAATTAATGCCGCAATTTCAGCCGCAGCTGTTTTGGACGCAACCTCTGAAGATTCAAAGATGACCGTGTTGGTTTTTTCAAACCTTTTCTCAAAACTGGTTACCTTGTCGATTTTACTTTTAATCATGGATAGCTAGATTTTTTGTTCATTTTTGGTTGAATCAATAAAAGTAGTACAAACGATCTAATTGCGTCAAAAAGTTAAAGAATTTTAACCAAGTTTACTATTTAAATAACTTTAAAGATACTTTTTTACCTTTATGTAATATTAAATTTGCTATATTTTTAAAATTAATATATTGGTGAATTATTTATTTTGAGGAACAGTTGAATTGAAATAACTTTATCAAATTGCCGCTTTTGAAGCGATATTTTATTAAAAAAATCAAAATTAATGAGTTTGACTTTAGAAAATACTTGGAGATGGTACGGGCCCAAAGATCCTGTTAGCTTGTTGGATATTAAGCAATCAGGGGCTACTGGAGTGGTTACCGCACTCCATCATATTCCCAATGGTGAAATTTGGCCTATAGCGGAAATTAAAATGCGAAAAGCAGAGATTGAAGCGGTGGGATTAACTTGGTCTGTGGTAGAAAGTGTTCCAATCCACGAAAGTATCAAGACTCAACAACTAGGTTATCAGGAATATGTGGAGAATTATAAGATTACCATTGCCAATTTAGCTTCCTGTGGGATCGACACCATTTGTTACAATTTTATGCCAGTTTTGGATTGGACGCGTACCAACCTGGATTATGAACTGGAAGATGGTTCCACTGCCTTGCGTTTCGAAAAAGATGCATTTGCTGCTTTTGAAATATTTTTGTTAAAACGTCCTGGTGCCGAAAAGTCGTACTCCCAGGAGGAGCAGAACGCCGCAAAGGAATATTTGGAAAAAACTACTGAGAAGGATCAGAAGAAATTGGTCCAAAATATTATTGCCGGGCTTCCAGGGGCAGAAGAAGGTTATAGTTTAAAGGATTTTAATAAGATTTTGGCCACCTATGATGATATCGGAGCCAAGGAACTTAAGGAAAATTTGTTTTCTTTTTTGAAAAGTATAATCCCAGAGGCCGAAAAGGGAGGAGTGCGTATGTGTATTCATCCAGACGATCCTCCATATCCGATCTTGGGATTACCGCGGGTGGTAAGTACAGAACAGGATATTTTGGATTTGTACAGTGCTGTGGATAGCCCCAATAACGGACTAACCTTTTGTACCGGGTCTTTTGGTGCCAGAGCGGACAATGATTTGGTGGGAATGGTAAAACGTTTGGGACATCGTATCCACTTCATGCATTTGAGAAGTACGGCGCGGGATGAAAAAGGTAATTTTCATGAGGCCGATCATTTGGCTGGAGACGTGGATATGTTTGGTGTGGTGAAGGCTTTGGTGGAAGAGCAACTAAAAAGGAGTGCTTCTGGAAGGAAGGATTTGCGAATGCCGATGCGTCCAGATCACGGACATAAAATGTTGGATGACCTTAGGAAAAAAACCAATCCGGGGTATTCTGCCATTGGCAGGCTTAGAGGTCTAGCGGAATTAAGAGGGCTGGAACTGGGGATAAGAAAATCCTTGTAGGTTTAAATTAATAGTATTTAAAGTGAAATACTGAGTACGTTATACATAAAACCCTCCGTTTTGAACAAAAACGGAGGGTTTTTTATATTACCCCAAATTTTAAAGACTATTTAGTGGACCAATTTAATTCCGTATTTTTTTGATCAGCGCCAGAGTGTCCCTTACAGTCTGTTCCAGTCCGCTGTAATCCTTGTTTTCCAATACCGACTTGCTAATTAAGTTAGATCCCATACCAACACAAGTAACACCTGCATTGAACCAATCTCTTAAGTTGGACTCTTCCAAGGTTACCCCGCCCGTAGGCATTACATTGGTCCATGGTTGAGGTCCCCTTATGGCTTTAACAAAGCTTGGTCCGTAATTGGCCCCGGGGAATAATTTTATGATTTCACAGCCCAGTTCCTCAGCTCTATTTATTTCAGTAAGGGAGCCACATCCGGGACTCCATAAAACCTTTCTGCGATTACAGACTGTGGCAATATCTTCCCGCAAGGCAGGGGTTACAATAAAATTGGCACCCATTTGCATATATAGCGAAGCGGCTCCGGCATCGGTTACCGATCCCACACCTACGGCCATTTCCGGTAATTCCTTAATGACAAACTTATTTAGTTCAGCAAATACTTCGTGGGCAAAATCCCCACGGGCGGTGAACTCAATTAATCTCGCACCACCGTCATAGCATGCTTTTAATATTTTTTTTCCCAATTCCACATCTGGATGATAAAATAAGGGAACAAGCCCCGTTTCTTTCATTAATGTGGCAACTTCAATTCTCGTAAACTGTGACATATAAATCTTCTTGTGGTTATCTGCTTACTTTTCCGGAAGATTCCCCTCCTGCCAAAAGTTCTACCTCTTCAAGAGTGGCCAAGTTGAAATCTCCTGTAATGGTGTGTTTTATACAGCATGCCGCTGCGGCAAAATCGATAGTGTGTTGATTGTCTATTGTATCTTGTAGCAGACCATAGATCAATCCTCCCATAAAGGCATCGCCACTCCCTACACGGTCTACTACGGGAGTTACTTCCCTGATTTTGGCGTAATGTATTTTTTTTCCATCATATAGTATTCCACCTATTTTTTGATGGGAAGCATTTACCGAATAACGTAATGTAGTTGCAACATAACTTAGATCGGGAGAGTTTTTATATAAGAGGTCGTATAACTCGGGCAAGGAGTCCATATCTTGATAATCCGGATCCTTCTTCTCCTGGCCCGTCATAAAAAAGGCCGTATCCAAATCACCTAAAATAACATTGCTGTACTTTAGTAGTTCCGGCATAATTTCTTTGGGTTCTTTTCCGTATTTCCATAATTTGGAGCGATAATTTAAATCGGATGAAATGGTGATCCCCATCTTGTGCGCAGCCTTAACTGCTTCCAAACAAACAGCCGCTGCATTGCTGGAAATGGCTGGGGTTACCCCGCTCCAATGAAACCAATCGGCGTCCTTGAATACTACCTCCCAATCTATGGTGTTTGTCTCTATTTCCGCAATAGCACTATTGGCCCTGTCATAAACAACCTTACTGCCCCTGGTACCAGCACCAGTTTCCAAAAAATAAATGCCCAAGCGGTCACCGCCAACCTGTATGTTGGTAGTAGCTACATTGTATTTTCTTATTTCTTGAAGCGCACAATCTCCAATATCGTTCTTTGGCAAGCGCGTAACGAATTCTGTATCAAAACCATAATTGGCAAGGGATACGGCTACGTTAAACTCTCCTCCTCCATAGGTGGCGTTGAAATTGGTTGCCTGCGAAAAACGTAGGTGCCTTTCCGTTGATAATCTTAGGAGGATTTCTCCGAAAGTAATGACTTTCTTCATACTATAATGTTTGTTTGCACGATAAAAGTACCAAAGTAAAACTGAAAACTCTAATAGAAAATACATTTTGACTTTTATAACTATTATCCTGTTTTTTGTTTAAGGAATGATCCAGAATGTTAAATAAACCTATATACTCATTAATTTGAATAAAAATGCATCAATTTGCGGATTTCCAATCAATTTGGAATGGTGTGTGATAATAACAATGTTTCCCTGGAATTCTCACTAAGGAAACAGAAAATGGGCTCTAATAGAAATAGACGTAAGCCGATTGTTTTTGTAAACACCATAAGGGCTAAAACGAAGAATAAATTTGAATAGATGAAATCAATATTATTAATTTTTTGCAGCCTATTTATCTTTGAGGGCTGCGCCTCACAATCTTCTCCCGAATTGGTACATTCCGAAATGGAGGTTACTACATCTGAACTATTGAGATACTATCTTTATTATCCAGAGAATTACGAGTTAAATACGGATGAAAAATTTCCCATATTGGTTTTTTTACATGGCGGAGGCGAATCTGGGGGAGATTTAAAATCTGTTAAGCGCAATGGCCCTCCAAAACTTATTGCGCGTGGCAAGAAATTTCCTTTTTTAATTCTGGCTCCGCAGAATCCCAACGAAAAAATGTGGTGGAACACTAGAGCGGTAAATAAACTCCTTGATACTATTATAGCCCAAAACAAAGTGGACGAAAATAGAATTTATCTTACTGGACTTAGTAGGGGCGGTGGGGCCGCTTGGGAAATGGCGGTTCAATATCCAGAAAGGTTTGCCGCTTTGGCCGTGGTTTGTGGTATGACGCCCGTACCCTATGCTTCATGGATCAATAGAAATTTACCTATTAAGGTTTTTCACGGAGATCAGGATAAATCAATTCCCATTTCCGAATCTATAGAAATGGTAGCCAAATTAAAGGAAATGGGTTATAATGTGGATTTTACTATTTATAAGGGCGTCGGACACAATGCTTGGGACAAGGCATATGAAAACGATGAATTGTATGATTGGTTTGCGAAACAGAAAAAACAAGATACACCCATACATTAGGAATAATACTGCAATAGAACTTTATATAAATCTTTAATAATTGAGATCAATTTTTGTATTTTTCAAGACTGAACAATAATACTTTTTTATGACCCGTAATGTATACATGAGGTTTTCATTCTATAATCTATTTTTTTTATCTGCCATGATCTTATTTTCCTGCTCAGATATTAAAGGTCAGAAAAACGACCATAAGTTCACTAATGACCTTATTAATGAAACGAGTCCCTATTTATTGCAACACGCCCATAACCCTGTTAATTGGAGGCCTTGGAGTCCAGAGGCATTGGAGGAGGCTAAACGGGAAGACAAGTTGGTATTGGTAAGTGTTGGTTATTCTTCCTGTCACTGGTGCCATGTTATGGAAGAAGAAACTTTCGAAGATGAGGAAGTAGCAAAATTGATGAATGAAAATTTCATAAGCATCAAAGTAGACAGGGAAGAGAGACCGGATGTGGATCATGTATATATGACCGCTTTGCAACTTATCAACGGTAATGGAGGATGGCCTTTGAATGTAATTACGTTGCCTAACGGAAAGCCTATTTACGGAGGTACCTACCATACCAAGCAACAATGGAGCAAAGTTTTGTCCCAGGTTAGCAAATTATATAAAGATGATCCCAAAAAAGCAAATGAATATGCCGACATGGTTGCGCAGGGGATACAGGAAGTAAATATCATAACGCCAGTTTCCGATCTAGGGATGTTGACCCCAGATGTTTTAAAGAAAAGTGTAGAAAAATGGAAAGATAACTGGGATCTGAAATGGGGTGGTAATAATGGGTCGCAAAAGTTTATGATCCCTGTTAATTTAGATTTTCTATTGGATTACGCCGTCCTGACAGATGATGAGTCCGCCAAAAAGTTTGTTAAAACTACACTGGACAGAATAGCCTGGGGAGGGGTCTATGATCATATTGCAGGTGGATTCTATAGGTATAGCACTGATTCGCAATGGAAGGTTCCACATTTTGAGAAAATGTTATATGATAATGCACAATTAATAAGCCTTTATTCCAAGGCTTATAAAGTGTTTAATGAGCCCCTTTATAAAAAGGTAGTGGAGGAAACCATTTCTTTTTTGGATAAGGAGATGAAAAATCCGGAAGGGGGTTATTATGCAGCCATAGATGCCGATAGTGAAGGTGAGGAAGGCAAGTTTTATGTATGGAAAGAAGAGGAGCTAAAGTCAATTTTAGGGTCAGATTTTGAATTGTTCGCCAAATATTTTAATATAGAGCGTTCCAATATTTGGGAAAACGGAACCTATGTTCTTTCAAGGACCACTGGCGATACGGAATTTATTAAGGAGAATAATATAGATTCGGAAAATTGGGAAACCTATCTGGGCAGATGGCAAGAGAAAATATTAACCGAGAGAAATAAAAGAATACGGCCTAATACGGATGACAAGATCATTACTTCTTGGAATGCTCTATTGATTACGGGCTTGGTGGATGCTTATAATACTTTTGGGGAGATAACTTATTTGAATAAGGCGGAGGAAGTGTTCCGTTTTATTAAGAAAAATAGTCTAGATAAAGATCAGTTGGTACACACCTATAAAAAGGGGAGTAAGAAGAGTGATGGATTTTTGGAGGATTATTCCTTTTTGGCCAATGCTAGTTTAAAATTGTACGGGTCAACAATGACTTCTACTTATTTGGATTTTGCCAAAAGCATGAATCAAATTGCAAAAACCAAATTTGCTGATGAAAATTCCGGCATGTACAGTTTCAACTCCAATAATGAACTAATTGCTAAAATAATTAAAACCGATGATGGCGTATTGCCTTCACCCAATGCCGTGATGGCAGAGAATTTACTCCTACTTGGTCATATAGATTATGATAAGGACGCCACACTTAAGGCGCGGTCTATGCTTTCGGCCATGATTCCCGTTTTAGAGGAAAATGCCTATAACTATTCCAAATGGAATTCCTTGTTACTCAAATCAGCATTGCCCTTTTATGAAATTGCCGTTGTGGGCGATGATGCCAAGCAGTTATTGGCAGAGTTGCAGCAGCAAAATTTGCCCAACACCTTAATAGTAGGAAGTAATAAGAGTAGTGATCTGCCTTTGTTCAAAGGGCGTTATGCCGATGACGGGACTTTTATTTATGTTTGTCAGGACCATACCTGTAAACTCCCGGTGGCTTCTACCAAGGAAGCTCTGGAGCAATTGAACAATTTCTAGAATGCTATTTAATAGTATAAAAAGGTATCATAAATTCAATTCCTGATTCTTTGGTTTATTTCTAAAGTAATTTGGGTGGTAATCTTCAAGAGTCAAATCTAAGGAATTGATTCATCTAATAACATATTATCAATTATTAATGGTTTTATGTCAAATTACATGAATTTTGAGGTTGTTTGGATAAAAAATTTTAATTTAAACTCTTTTTAAACTTATATTGAACTTCAAAATTAATTACTTATAGTATGCAGATAAAAGAATCCTCAGAAATTTATGATGTAATCATTGTCGGTTCAGGTGCAGGTGGTGGTATGGCTACAAAGCAGTTAGCTGATGCCGGCCTCAATGTTGCCGTTGTCGAGGCTGGACCGTTTTTTGATCCAGCAGACCCGAAAACCATGAACCAATTAAAATGGAATTACGAATCTCCAAGAAGGGGAGCGGGCACCACTAGGGCATTTGGCGAATTTGATGCCGCTTATGGCGGTTGGGAGATAGAAGGAGAGCCATATACCCGTGAACCTGGGACCGAATTTGATTGGTTCCGTTCACACATGTTAGGGGGACGTACAAACCACTGGGGGAGAATTTCTCTGCGTTTCGGACCTAAGGATTTTAAGGGGAAGACTAGGGATGGTCATGGAGAGGATTGGCCGATAGGTTATGATGATGTAAAACCGTATTATGATAAAGTAGATAAATTAATCGGGGTATTTGGCACGAATGAAGGCTTGGAGAATGATCCAGATGGATTTTTCCTTCCTCCACCAAAACCAAGATTACATGAGATTTTCTATATAAATGGGGCTAAAAAGGCAGGGATACCTACTATTCCGGGTAGACTTTCCATGTTGACCAAAAGAATTAATGCGGATCGCGGTGTGTGCTTCTACTGTGGGCAATGTTCACGTTCCTGTTCCGTTTATGCTGATTTCTCATCAGGAAGTTGTCTTATATTTCCAGCTCAAAAAAGCGGTGGGCGTGTTAAATTATTCGTCAATTGTGTAGTTCGGGAAGTGACCACCAATGAAGAGGGGAAAGCTACAGGAGTGTCATACATCAGTAAGGATGATAGAAAAGAGTATAAGTTAAGAGGCAAGGTTGTGGTCTTGGCGGCTTCCGCCTGTAGCTCCGCGCGTATTCTCTTGAATTCGAAAAGTAAACAGCATCCTAACGGATTAGGAAATAGTAGTGACGTTGTTGGTAAATACCTGCACGATTCTACCGGTGCCAGTAGAGCTGCTTTTGTACCTGCATTGATGGACAGAAAAGTGTCCTATAATGAAGACGGGGTAGGTAGTAACCATGTCTACTCTCCGTGGTGGGGAGATAACTCTAAGTTGGACTTTCCAAGAGGGTATCATATTGAAGTCGGTGGGGGTATGAGAATGCCGGGCTATGGTTTTAGTTTTAATCCTAATGAGTTTAATAAGTTTTTTGGGCTCAAAATTGGAGGTTATGGAGATAGCTTGCGAGATGATGTCAAAAAATATTACGGATCCGTATTAGGAGTTGCCGGAAGAGGCGAGGGTATTGCCCGTAAGGACAATTATTGTGAAATTGACCCTACCACAGTGGATGAGTTTGGAATTCCAGTATTGAAGTTTAATTACAAATGGTCAGATTTAGAGAAAAAGCAGGCCAAGCATATGCAGGACACCTTTGAGGAGATTTTCCACAATTTAGGGGCTGAACCGTTAGGCGATAAGCCAGGCAAAGACCGTGATTATGGGTTAGAAGCTCCTGGACGTATTATCCATGAAGTGGGAACCACTAGAATGGGTAATGACCCCAAAACATCGGTCACTAATAAATTCAATCAATTGCATGATGTGGACAATGTCTTTATTGTAGATGCAGGACCTTTTACATCCCAGGCGGATAAGAACTGTACTTGGACCATTTTGGCATTATCTTGGCGCGCCAGTGATTATATTATTGAACAATTAAAACAGAAAAATATCTAGACCATGGATAGAAGAAAGAGTATACAGACAATAATTCTTGGTGCGGGCGCATCTGCCTTGGCCTTTCATGGCTGTAAGACCGATGGAGTCGATACAGCGAACGAAGCCGTTGCCGCTGCCGATAACACCCATTATTTTGGCCGTACCCCTGAGGAATTGGAGCTAATTGAAAAATTAAATGCGGAACAGCTTTTTACCGAACACGAAATGGAAACCATAGCGGTGTTGAGTACAGTAATACTTCCTCCTAAAGGCCCCAATGGAGGTCCTATAGAGGCAGAAGTTCCTGAATTTATAGAATTCATGGGTAAGGATATCCCTGAGATGCAACTTACGCTTAAAGGTGGACTAATGTGGTTGGATCACAAGAGTAATACCGATTTTGGAACTGAATTTAAATTGGCGACCCTTGAACAGCAAAAGCAAATATTAGATACCATTTGTTATCACGATCCTAAAAAATCGTTGGAGGTGCAACCGCTTGAAATACAATTTTTCTATATGATGCGCGGATTGACCATTTGTGGCTATTATTCCTCCAAAGTAGGAGTAGCTGAACTAGGCTATAAGGGAAATACACCTAACGTCTGGGATGGTGTTCCTCAGGACGTGCTGGATCAGCATGGAGTAGCCTATGATCCCGAATGGATTGCTAAGTGTATCGATCAGAGTACTAGAAACGAAATCGCTACTTGGGATGACAAGGGGAACCTATTGACATAGGTATCCTTTTAAGGTGCTTAAAAATAGAAGTAATTTTATATAAGATGAAAAAATTACAGGTACTATGGCTATTTTTAATAGCCATAGTTTTTTTCGGATCTACAAATGTAACCGCACAAGAAGTTGGATTGCAATTGTACAGTCTTAGAAATCAATTCAAGGAGGATATTCCGAGCACTTTAAAAATGATCAACGATTGGGGTATCCGTATTGTTGAAGGTGGAGAATCCTATGGTATGCCAGAGGAGAAATTTAAAGGCTTGCTTGCCAAAAATAATTTAAAGGTGGTTAGTGTTGGTGCCAGCTTCGACGATTTAGCAAATACCCCGGAAGAGGTTATAAAAAAAGCCAAAAGTTACGGCGCTGCCTACGTAATGTGCGCATGGATACCGCACGATGGAAATAATTTTGGATTAGAAGACACTAAAAAGGCCGTTGAGGTCTTTAATAAAGCGGGAAAACTTTTAAGGGAAAATGGATTAAAATTGGCATATCATGCCCATGGATTTGAGTTTAGGCCCTATGGTGCTGGTACGTTGTTTGACTATATGGCGGAGAATGCGAACTATTTCGACTTTGAAATGGACGTGTATTGGGTGCATCACGCCGGCGTTGACCCCCTTAAATTACTTAAAAAATATCCTTCAAAATTCATTTTAATGCATTTAAAGGACATGGAAAAAGGCACCAAAAAAGATGATACCGGTCATGCAGATGTTGAAACCAATGTGGTTCTGGGTACTGGCGAAGTGGATATCGCCGGGGTGGTGGCCGAATCCAAGAAATTGGGAATCAAATATATGTTTATAGAGGACGAGTGTTCCAGAGTAGTGGCCCAAGTGCCAAAAAGTTTAAAGTATTTGGAGGGACTAAAATAGTCACATACATTTAATGTCCGTTTAAACTTAAACACAAAGGCCTCTATTTAGAGGCTTTTTAGATTATTTGACTAAGAGTGAATAGTCAGTTGAGGATTGGTTGGTAGAGCTTAAAATTGGTAATGAAAAAAATGAAAAGGATTTTGATAGGTTTTAAGGGAATAGCGCTTTTGGCAGCAACTCTTTTTTTTAGCTGTAAAGAAGTTACTGTAAATAATAGAGCTATTGAGGATATTGAAACTGAACTAGAGGTAAGGGATTCCGTAAAAATTACAATTGGGAAGAAAGATGAATTGTCTGTGGCCAAACTTAAATCCCTTGAGGGTCTGGCCGATACGCTTTTTGTTCGGTTGGCCGATTTCAGTAATGATTTTGTATATGACCTGCGCTACGCTACGGAAAACAACTTTTTAAAAGCCAAGGTTTACGATTGTGCGGAATGCTACACTAGGGTGAAAACAGCCCGAGCACTTCTTTTGGCCAATAAGGAATTTATGGGGAAAGGATTTAAAATAAAATTTTATGACTGTTATCGCCCAAATGATGTGCAATATAAAATGTGGGCCATAGTCCCGAATCCGCAGTACGTAGCCAACCCAGTCAAGGGGTCTATACATAATAAGGGTGGTGCCGTAGATATTACCTTGGTTACCTTGCAAGGCGTGGAATTGGACATGGGTACTGATTTTGATTTTTTTGGAAAAAGGGCTTATCATGATAATTTGGATCTTCCTAAATCGGTACTAAACAATAGGTTGTTGTTGAAGGAAACCATGGAAGAATATGGTTTTTGGTCCATTCGAACGGAATGGTGGCATTACAATCTTGGTACTGCATCTAACGATAAGGTGGCTAATTTTAAATGGGATTGTGATTGATCGGGGTCTTAGCTTTGGTCATTTAGATATGAGTTGCTCTTTTAAGAGGGTAGCTCAGGGCTATATTCTTGGCTGATTCAAGCGATTCTATTTAGCCTCTGTTTTAAGACATTCAATGACAATTTTGTCACCTTTGGAATTGGTGGTAAAAAAGAGATATACTTCCCCGCCGTCCTTAATTTTATATTTTTTCCTCAGGTCTGCCACGTTCATCGGAAAATTACGCACCGTAATATTAGCCTTGGCTAAGTTAAGTTTTTGGATTTCTTTTTTATTGAAAGGAATGGTTTTTACAATCTTAAACACACGTCCTGGAAATTCGATTAATTGGTTATTTGTGTATAAATGTGAGTGATCGTGTAGCTTGTATAAATTAAATCTGTTCCCAACGGTTTTAAAAGCTCCGGACTTTAAGATGGCCGAATTGGGCTCGTACAAATATTTCAGTGGATCGGAGAAGTTGGAAAGGGTCATTTTCTCTTCTCCCTGTATAAAATGGAAACCTTCCATTGTTAATCCGTTGAGATTTGCTGTTTTTATAAGCACTTTCCAATTGTGCCCCCGTTCCAATATCCAGAGAATTTCCTTGACTTCATTTTTAACGGAAATAATATGAATTTCCTTAACGAAGTCCAACTCCTTAAGACCAGCCGACAGATCCAGAAGGGGAGAGGTCTTTATCATGATTTTCTTGGCCTTCCCAAGAATGGCTTCTAGATTATCGGGTACATTAGGAAGGCAATCGGACAACAAAAAAACCTTCCCCTTGGCATCATGTCGCCGAGAGGGATCTATAAATACCCAATCAAAAACAATTTCTGAATTTTTTAAAAAATCTATTCCATCCTTTGCATGTGTATGGATGTTGGCCCTACCCAATACCTTGAAATTATATTCGGCTATTTCGGATAGTTCCCTATTCATTTCACAATGATGGACCTGTTCTATGCCTTGACTAAAAAAATAACTGTCTACCCCAAAACCACCTGTCATATCCAAAAGAGATTTTCCACTTAGCAACCCAGCTTTATATTGGGCGGTGATTTCGGATGAGGTCTGTTCTATATTCACTTTGTTGGGAAAGTAAATGTCAGGAGTGCCAAACCAAATGGGGAGTTTGTCCTTGCATTTGTTCTTGGCTTCAATTTGCTCCGCAACTTCTTTATTGGTTACACCCTTTAAATGCAGTGGTTTTAGCAAAATAGTTATAAGGTTGGTCCTCAAATGTTCGCTTATATAATCTTGAATTTCAGATGTTAAAATATTTTTATTCAAGGTAGAATTATAGATTTTTTGTAAGCGATTTTACAATTTTATTATCTGCGAAAAATTCCTTTAGGATTACCTTTATAGCGGTATAACCTGGTACGGCAATAATCATTCCCGTGACTCCAAATAGTAATCCCCCAATAATGATGATCAGAAAAATCTCCAAGGGGTGCGACTTTACACTACTGGAAAAGATAAAGGGCTGGGAGAAAAAGTTATCCACCAACTGACCAATGATAAAACCTATCATTACATAACCAGTCTTAGGTAAAATCACGCTACTAAAATCCGCACCCACATTACTGGTCATAGTTAAAACAGCCATTAATAACCCACCAATTATTGGACCCACATAGGGAATTAGGTTTAAAAGTGCGCAAAGGAAGGCGATGACTACTGCATTTTCAATTCCAAAGACGAATAGTACTATGGAATATATGACAAACAAGATCAGGATCTGAAAAACTAGACCAACAAAATATCTGGAAAGCAGATTCTTAATGGTTTCCATGGAATTTTGAAATCTATTTTCATTGTTTTTTGGAATAAGTGTAAGTATTGATTCCTCAAAAAGCTTACTGTCTTTTAAAAAAAAGAAGGCTATAAATAACACTGAAAACAGCCCTACACTAAAACTTCCTAATATGCCGATTACTGAATTTAGGAAATCTGGAATAATCCCAAAGTTAAAGTTCGAAAACAAATGTGAATCTTTGATGCTTTGTTCCAAATCTTTTGATTGAACGCCAAAATATTCAAGGAGCTGACCATATAGACCTTCAAAATTGTTTTGCAGGGCATCCATGTTAAGAAGAGATAAGTTTTGTCCCTGTTTAATTAACAACGGAACAAACAAAGCAATGACCCCGCCAACAATTCCTATAAGGAATATCATCGTTATAATAACCGCAATGGTGTTGTTGAATTTCAACTTTTTGCGAAAAAAAAGTACAATTGGGCGTCCAATTAAACTGGCCACAGCGGCTATGGAGATGTATACTAATACAGCGCTAATTTTGTGTAAGAAAACCAAAAGGATAACAATGGCTACAACAATTCCAAGTGCCCTTAAAATACCTTCGGCAATAGTCTTTGGTGTCATATATTAACTTTTAAAAACGTAGGAGATTATATTGGCCCCCATTTGCAAAGCCATTAGGCGAACCTCTTTGGAGTCGTTATGTACTTCTGGGTCTTCCCATCCGTCTCCGAGGTCGCTTTCAAAGGTGAAAAGTAATATCAGACGATTTTGATCGAAGATTCCAAACGCCTGGGGCCGTTTGCCATCATGTTCATGAATCTTGGGCAAGCCTTTCGGAAATTGGTATTGCTGCCGGAATATGGGGTGGTCGGCACCTAATTCCGTCAGTTCTTGGTCTGGAAATACTTTGGTCAATTCCTTGCGCAAGTAAGGTTCCATACCGTAGTTGTCATCTATATGTAGAAATCCTCCAGCCAATAAATAGGTTCTTAGGTTGTCCGCTTCCTCTTGAGAGAAATGTATGTTTCCATGCCCGGTCATGTGTAAAAAAGGATATTGAAAAATATTTGAGCTACCTACTTCAACAGTATGTGGTTTGGGATCGATCGTAGTCCTTAATTGTTGGTTACAGAAATTTATTAGATTTGGAAGTGCAGTGGGGTTGGCGTACCAATCACCCCCGCCTCCGTATTTTAAAATGGCAATTTCTTGGGCATATAAGGTGGTGGCCATAAAAAAATTGAAAATTAACAGGATTGCAACTAGCTGCTTCATGTACACTCGGAAAATTAAGGTATTCAAATTTAAGAATATTAACGAGTTAAAAAACAATAAGGAAAGGTATATCTCACTATGGCGTGCTACCGAGAGGTTTTATCGCAGCCTATTGTTTAACAAGTATTGTTACTAAAAGATGCTCTTAAGGAGTTTTTTGCAAGTTAATTAATGCTAGGGTGGTGCAGGCTACAATGGCGGCAGTTTCTGTCCGTAACCTAGTGTTTCCCAAAGCAACAGCTTGAAATTTGTTTTCTAAGGCCAATTTAATCTCTTCAGGAGAGAAATCCCCTTCTGGACCAATTAATATAGTAGTATTTTTATGGGCCAAGGCCGACTGTGATAGTTCCTTTTTTTTGTCTTCCTCACAATGTGCTATGTAGATTTCACCGCTTCTAGATTGTGTCATAAATTCCTTAAAAGTGATGGTAGGATTTAATTGAGGCAAGAATACTTGTAAAGATTGTTTCATGGCTGATTGGATGACCTTTTCCATGCGGTCCATTTTGATAACCTTTCGTTCGGAATGGTCGCAAATAACTGGCGTAATTTCATGAACCCCGATCTCTGTAGCTTTTTCCAAAAACCATTCGAAACGGTCGTTCAGTTTTGTTGGCGCAACCGCCATATGAAGTTGATATGGTTTTGGGGGTATTTGGGTTTTTGATATAATTTTAGCAACACACTTCTTGTGATCTGGGCTCAGTATTTCGGCTTCAAACCAAATACCCTTACCATTGGTAATTTGCAGGATATCTCCGGATTTTTTTCGCAATACCTTGGAAATATGCCGACTCTCATCAGTTGGAAAAATAAATTGGTCCGTGTTGTTTTCTAATTCAGGATGGTAAAACAGTTGCATAATTTTTGGATATTTCGATTTTGGGAAGACTTAGATTTAATGGTCGTATACCCCATTGTAATTACTGCCCATATAACTTCCCCATTTTATTTTTTGACTTATTGGGATATCTGTGTCTATTCTGTTTATTTGTAATCCATCAAAGGTATATGTTTGTTTAAGATTTGTACCATGAATATAAATGATATCCAAAAATCCATTATTGTCTAAATCTCCAACCCATGGCGTGGACGATAGATTATTGCCTTCCTAATTTAAATTTAATTTGATGGTTTCTTTTTTGGAAAAATCGATAATGGCCAGATCATTATAAAAGTATTTCATTTGTAGGCTATCAAACACTTGATAGTTCATTGGTAAAATCGCCTCTTCTTTTCCATCATTGTTTAAATCTACCGCTATGGGTGTGCTCATCTGATAATATCCCAACGAGTCCTTTAATTCTACTTTGCCATTTTTTCCGTTAACCATAATTTGTTTGGACCATTCCAAGGTTGGCCACTTACCTTGGGCATAGGAGGTAAAAAAATCCGGAATGGAATCATCGGTGAAATTCCCTATGGCCATAGAACTATGGGCTTGGGTATCCGGTATGATCACGCTCCAAATGGGTTCATAGGTTTTACCATCAAATGCTAACATTCTACCATCAAAAGTATTGGCCACAATGTCATGAACGTCATCATCATTTATATCCACCCAAGCAGCGGGTCCAATGAACCCTGTAGCTTCTCCAGAGGCCAATTTAACGGAGTTGGATATATCACCTGTCATGATATCTTTTATAGAAGTTGCATACAGATTACCGGCTATGGTTTCTCCGCCAGTGCCATAGATTACGTTTGTAAATTCTTGGGATACATTGGGCAATACGGTTACGGACATATAGGTCTCCTTTCCATCAGGCATTGGTGCTTTCTGTATTAATTCACCATTTTTACTGTTCAAAATCACCAAATAGCCCACAGGCCTATCTGGGTCATAGGGTTCTTTTAGGACATTGCCTCCGTTGGATACCAAAATATCTTCCTGTCCATCATTATTCTGATCAGGAATAAATTGAGGATTGTAAAAGTTGAACCAATCTTTTTTTTGATTCTTTGGAGGTTTAAACCGCCAAATTATTTTTCCAGTTCTCCCGTTAATAGCCAATAATTGTGCTGATCGGCCACCAATAAACACATCATTTACTTGGTCATTGGTAATATCTTTGAGAGTAGCCGAACCGAATATTTGATCCTTTGCCGATACTTTCCAAAGTAATTTTCCGTCTATACCGCTTACGGCAATGACAGCAGAATCGGAGGACTTTAATTCTTCCTTGCCGGCCCCTATAATAATATCGCCAGTACCATCTTGATTCAGATCTGCTATTCTTGGAGAGGAAAAAGTCCCGATACCAGGTAATTTTTTCGCCCATGATTTTTGAGAAAATGCAGAATTTTGAAATACTAAGATCATGAGTACAAGGCCAATGTAAAATTTATTGTACCTCATATTTATTTTAAAATATGTATAAAGTATTTTTTTTTAAGCTTATGGGTATGGTGAAATATAATAGTCAGTATTATCATCCCATTTAGTGCGATTGTTCAGATACATAGGTTAAAAGTGATGATTACAGATGCTTCAATTTTTGTTTTGCATGTTCCAAACCCAATTCGATATAATTCAATAACTTTTCCTCCGTGGCAATTCCTTCTTCGGAAACATAAATAAATTCTTTCATGGGGCGTTTTGTAAAATCCATGGGTCTAACGTGTTTGGATTTTAGAGTTTTCTCCATTTTGTCGGAGATCACCCTTACCATAAGATTGTCCTTTACAATACCAACGGTCATTTTTCCACTATACAAAAAGGCTAGTCCACCAAACATTTTCTTTTCTGTAATTTTAGATCGGACAGATTGGGGTTGCAATTCAAAACTCCCCCTAATACGTTGTGCAAATTGTTCGTTGTATGCCATAATATTTAAAAATATTAAGATACAAAATCCATGTAAATGAATTGCATTAAGATTACAGTATCTGTTGTGCAGTAACCTGAGGTTATAACCAATTTTAAATTTTAGATAATGGACTTTTTATTCGATTACATATCTCGCCTTGGCGGTAACACTTTGATCTACAAAGTTTAATTCTTTGTATTTTAAATATCCCACTATACCGATCATGGCAGCGTTATCCGTACAATATTCAAATTTGGGAATATAGGATGTCCATCCCCATTTATCCTCCGCATTCTGCAAGGCCTGTCTAATGCCTGAATTAGCAGAAACTCCACCACCTATGGCTATCTGTTTTATCCCAGTTTGCTTTACAGCCTTTTTTATTTTATCCATTAATATATTGATGATGGTATATTGGATGGATGCACAGATATCGTTCAGGTTTTCTGAAATAAAATTTGGGTTCTTTTTGGTTTCCCGCTGAATAAAATAGAGTATACTAGTTTTTAATCCACTGAAACTAAAGTTGAGTCCATCCACTTTGGGCTTCGGGAAGGGAAAGGCTTTGGGGTTGCCCAATTGTGCATATTTGTCTACCAATGGCCCGCCAGGATAGGGAAGTCCTAATATTTTAGCGCTTTTGTCGTAAGCTTCCCCTACGGCGTCATCTAGAGATTCTCCTAAAATTTCCATTTTAAAATGATCCTTAACCAATACAATTTGCGTATGTCCTCCACTAATGGTCATTGCCAAAAACGGGAAGGAAGGTGTTTTGAAATTTTCTTCCTCAATAAAGTGCGATAAAATGTGGGCTTGCATGTGGTTAACCTCAATTAATGGAATGTCCAATCCCAGGGAAAGCGATTTGGCAAAGGAGGTTCCTACCAATAAAGAACCCATAAGTCCTGGTCCGCGTGTAAAAGCTATGGCGGATAACTGTTTTTTATCGATATTTGCTTTGGCTAATGCTTGGTGTACCACAGGGACTATATTTTGTTGGTGTGCCCTTGAGGCAAGTTCGGGAACAACCCCCCCGTATTCCTCATGTATTTTTTGCGTGGCCACAACATTGCTTAGTGTCCTATTGTTGCATAATACCGCCGCAGAGGTGTCATCACAAGAGGATTCAATGGCAAGAATATAAATAGTTTTATTTTCCACTTTGTTTGGAATAAAATTTGAATGTACAAAGGTAAAACATAAAGCCCTATCAAAAAATTAAGAAAAATTCTAGTCAGAGTATTTTTGGTGCTCGTTCTTATTTGCGTTTTGGGTAGTGTAATACTTTCTCTGCCGTTTGTCCAGACCCGTTTTGCCAAGTATGCCACTACTGAGATCAATAAGGAATATGGCACTAATATTAATATTGAGCGCTTAAGGATTTCCTTAATTTCATGGGATACTTCGCTGAAGGGTGTTTATATCGAAGATTACAAACAGGATACGTTGTTCTACATAGATAATTTAAGTACTTCTATCTTGAATGTTCGCAATCTGGTGAGTGGTAAACTGGAGTTTGGTGATATTGCCATTGAGCGACTCAATTTTAAGCTTAAAACCTACCAGGACAACAAAAACACCAATCTAGAGGTTTTTATTGATAAATTGGACGATAAAAAACCGCGTAAACCTGGAGCGCCCCAATTTTATTTTTCTTCCGCAGATGTAGAAATTACGGATAGTAAATTTAGGCTCATTGATGAAAATCGAGAGACCACGGAAATGCTGAATTTTAATAATCTAAACATTTCGGCCTCTGAATTTACTATAATTGGCCCGGACGTAAATTCTAATATAGAAAAGATGTCCTTTCGAAGTACAAGGGGGGTGGTGGTAGAAAAAATGGCTACCGAATTCAAGTATACAAAACAGCAAATGCGTTTTGATTCCTTAAGCATTAAAACGCCTCAATCGAATATATTGGGTAAAGTGGTATTCGACTATGATAGGGAAGACTTTAAAGATTTTTTAAATAAAGTAAAAATTGACGCTGAATTCATAGAGTCCACGGTGGCCTTGAATGAAGTGAACCTGCTTTATAATCAATTTGGGAGCGACAAAATAGTAACATTTTCCACTGTAGCAAGCGGAGTATTGAACGATTTGAATACGAACGACCTGTTTTTGACTATGGATAATACAGGTATGCGTGGTGACTTTAATTATAAAAATTTGTTCACCAAGGATGGCAAATTTGCCCTTATGGCCAATATGAAGAATGTTACTTCCAACTACTATGAACTAAGGGCCCTGCTACCCAATATTTTGGATGTATTGCCGTCTTCAATCCAGAGATTGGGCCAGTTCACCGTCCGGGGCGACGCCCTTATCACAGAATCCTCTATAAATGCCAAAGCCAACATTAACACCCTAATTGGAAGTAGTTATGTGGATCTGGAGCTTACAGATATTGATCACATAGACGATGCCTCGTACAAGGGGTTTGTTTCTCTAATCGATTTTGATCTTGGAAATCTAATCGAAAGGGAAGATGTGGGTATTACAAATTTGGATTTTAATGTGGAGGGCAAGGGCGTGGTTATGGAATATTTAAATACCGAAGTCATTGGGCAGGTATATTCCTTAAATTTTAATGGCTATGATTACAAGGATATTAATGTTTCGGGGATTATAAAAGAACAACTTTTTGATGGGTCCCTATTGTGTAGGGACGAAAATATTAAGTTTAGTTTTAAAGGTTTGGCGGATTTTGCCGAAAACAGAAATAATTTCAATTTTATTGCCTCGGTTGATTATGCTGATCTCAAAAAAATAAACTTTATAAAGGATAGTGTATCTATATTTAAAGGCGATGTAAATATGGATATTACCGGAAATTCCTTGGACAATATTGTAGGGGATATAAAGTTTTCCAAAACCAATTACCAGAACAAAAACGACACCTACTACTTTGATGATTTTAAAGTTTCATCCACCTTTGAAAATGATAGTACCCGAATTATTGATATTAATTCCCCGGATATCATTACGGGATATTTAAAAGGCAATTTTAAGGTAAAGGAACTCGGCAGGTTGCTCCAGAATTCTTTGGGCAGTATTTACACGAATTATAGGCCTTTCAATATTTCAAGTAATCAAAGGTTGGCCTTTAATTTTAAAATTTATAATAAAATTGTGGATGTGTTTTTTCCAGAGGTGAAATTTGATCCAAATACTTTTATAAAAGGAAATATTATTGCCGATGAAGGCGATTTTAAGCTCACCTTTAAATCGCCCAGTATAGTGGCCTATGGTAATGAATTGGATAATATAGATATAAAAATAGATAATAAAAATCCATTGTTTAACACCTATGTTTCCATTGGGGACCTTGCGACTCCCTATTATGATGTAAAAGATTTTAATTTAATAAATACCACCCTAAAGGATACTTTGTTTTTTAGAACGGAATTTCGTGGTGGTAGTGAATACAATGATAGTTATAACTTAAATTTCTACCATACCTTTAATAAGGAGAACAAATCTGTTATTGGTTTAAAGACTTCGGATATCAATTTTAAAGGAAACAAATGGATACTGAACAAGGACGGAAATAATAAGAATAAGGTAATTCTCAACAAAACGCTGGATAGTATTACTATTGAAGAAATAGTAATGAACAATAGTGAACATGAACAGATTCGGTTAAGGGGGCAGTTGGCCGACTCTACTTATAAGGATGTAGAGCTTCAGTTTAAAATTGTAACACTGGGCAAGATCACACCGGCCATAGATAGTTTAAAGTTGCATGGGGAGGTGAACGGTACTCTAAACGTTTTACAGAGGGACAATGTTTATCTGCCGTCCTCCAATTTAAATATTAAAAATTTTGGTGTAAACGATATTACTTTGGGAGATTTAGCCATTGGTATAGTAGGCAACAGGGATTTGACCGATTTTGTTGTGAATACGTCTTTGGTGGATAAAGGGAATGAAAAGCTGAGTGTGGTTGGCAATATCTCCAATCGGGAAGAGATTCCCCAGGCCAATCTTATAGTGGATTTTAATAAGTTTAACTTAGAGCCATTTAGTCCATTGGGAGAAGGTGTTATAACCAATATCAGGGGTTTATTGCAGGGTAGCGCCATATTAAGGGGGCCTATAAATAATCCCGATATGAGTGGTGTATTATCCTTGAATGAAGCCGGTTTGGCTATTCCATATTTAAACGTAGATTATAGTTTTGCTCCTTTCTCAAAGGTTAAGTTGTCCAATCAAACCTTTGATTTTCAAAAAATTAAACTTACCGATGTGGCCATGAATACCAAAGCCACCTTGGATGGTACTATAACCCATAAGTTATTTAGGGATTGGAGTTTGGATTTGGATGTTGATACCAATAATGATCGTTTCTTGATTTTGAATACACCGTTCAAGGAAGAGGTATTGTATTATGGAGCTGGTTATTTAAATGGTACAGGGAGGATATTTGGACCAACCAATGCCCTTACGATACATGTAGATGGTGAAACGGCAAGAGGTACCTCTTTGAAAATTCCAATTAGCGATGTGGTTAGTGTTGGGGATTTTTCCTTTATCAATTTCGTTGGTAAAAAAGTAGAAAACACGGATACGGCACAACGCGTTTTAAAAGAGGTGGAGGGGCTGGAACTGGCCTTTAATTTGGATGTCACCCCTGATGCGGAAGTTGAAATTGTAGTGGATACCAAAACAGGCAGTTCATTAAAAGGCACAGGTGCCGGGATTTTGTTCATTGAAATCAATACCAATGGTAAATTTAATATGTACGGGGACTTTGTAGTGGTCACAGGACAGTTTCGTTATAAGTTTGGCGGAATAGTGGATAAAACCTTTAAAGTAAAACCAGGAGGTAATATAACTTGGGAAAGGGAGCCCCTAGCTGCACAACTAAATATGGAAGCCATCTATTCCTTAAATGCCAATCCCGCTCCCTTATTGGATAATCCCGGGTATACCAGGCGAATACCAACCGATGTGGTGGTAAGTCTTACCGGGGAATTGGAAAGCCCTATTATTGATTGGAGAATCGATTTTCCGGGTACCAATTCCATTGTTAAATCTGAATTGGAGTATAGATTGCAGGATCCAACCATTGCAGAAAGAAATGCACTGTTCCTTTTGGCGCAAGGATCTTTTGTCAACGACCAGACAGGTATCAATCAACAAGCGGTTACAGGAAATCTTCTTCAATCTGCCTCAGGAATACTCAATTCTTTATTGGCTGGGGACAATGATAAACTCAATTTCGGATTGTCTTATGAACAAGGTATTTTGGATAGGAGTACCGATATTCAGACAGAAAATAGGGTAGGGGTTACTTTGTCTACCCAAATCAGTGATAGGGTGCTGTTAAACGGAAGAGTGGGGGTTCCGGTCGGGGGCGTTACTGAAACTGTGGTTGCTGGGGATGTGGAAGTCCAGATTTTACTTAACGAGGAAGGAACTCTAAGTGCTAAAATATTTAATAGGGAGAATGAAATTCAACAATTCTTAGCAGACCGTCAGGGTTATACCCAAGGTGTTGGACTTTCCTATCAGGTAGATTTCAATAGTTTTAAAGAGCTATTGCGCAAAATTTTAGGAAGGAATAAATAGCTGCTTTTAGGGCTATTTTTAGTCGTTTTCGGTAATTTGGAAAAAATCACTTTTTGCTAAGAATTGATTATGAATTTAACAATTCCCAAGAAAATATTCAACGCAAACGTTTTAGTGCTCCACTATTGTCAAATTAAAGCCAAACTCTCGTATTTATTGGAATAAGTTTGCTAGTTTTGCCTTTTAAAATTTTTATGGCTTCAGCAATAAAAAAGATTGGTGTATTTACATCAGGAGGAGACTCACCGGGAATGAACGCTGCTATTAGGGCAGTGGTGCGTACTTGTGCTTATTTAAAAGTAGAATGTGTTGGTATCTATAGAGGATATGAGGGCATGATGGAAGGTGATTTCAAAGTAATGGACGCGCGTAGCGTAAATAATATAATTAATAAAGGAGGAACCATCCTTAAGTCGGCCCGTTGTATGCCATTTAGGACCAAAGAGGGTCGCCAAATAGCCTATGACCAACTAATTGCTGCAGGTATAGATGCCTTTGTAGTTATTGGTGGAGATGGTAGCTTTACAGGAGCATTGACCTTTAATAAAGAGTTTAATTTTCCAATTATTGGAATTCCTGGTACCATTGATAATGATATTTTTGGGACCACTTATACCTTGGGTTTTGATACAGCTTTAAATACAGCTGTTGAATGTATAGATAAAATTAGGGATACGGCCAGTTCACATAACAGACTTTTCTTTGTAGAGGTTATGGGAAGGGATGTTGGTCATATAGCCCTAAATGCTGGTGTTGGTGCAGGGGCAGAAGAGATTTTGATTCCAGAGGAAAACCTTGGTCTTGAAAGATTATTGGAATCTTTAAAGCGCAGTAAACAATCCGGGAAATCCTCTAGTATTGTAGTGGTTGCGGAAGGGGATAAAACAGGTAAAAATGTTTTTGAACTTAAGGAATATGTGGAAGAGCATCTTCCTATATATGATGTTCGTGTTTCCGTATTAGGACATATGCAACGAGGGGGTGCACCATCATGTTTTGATCGTGTTTTGGCCAGTAGAATGGGTGTTAAGGCGGTAGAGGCATTGTTGGAAGGGAAAACCAACCTAATGGTGGGTATTCAAGATAATACCATTACACTTACACCGATCAGTAAAGCAATAAAAGGACATACAAAAATTGATAGGGAGCTAATGAGGGTTTCTGATATCATGACAACATAATTTTAAACATTAAAAACAAACAAAATGTCAAACTTGAAAATAGGGATTAACGGTTTCGGAAGAATTGGAAGATTGGTCTTCAGAGCTACTGTAGAAAGAGATAATGTAGATGTAGTTGCTATTAACGATTTGTTGGATGTTGAACATCTTGCTTATTTGTTGGAATATGATTCAGTGCATGGAAAATTCAATGGTACTGTTGAAGTAAAAGATGGTCATTTGGTAGTAAACGGTAAAACCGTTAGAATTACAGCTGAAAGAGATCCTAAAAATTTGAAGTGGGATGAAGTTGGTGCAGAAATCGTTGCTGAATGTACCGGTATTTTCACCACTTTGGAAACTGCGCAATCACATATTGATGGTGGTGCCAAAAAGGTAGTTATTTCTGCTCCATCGAGCAATGCTCCTATGTTCGTAATGGGAGTTAACCATAAAGATGCCAAAGCATCGGATACAATTGTTTCTAACGCTTCTTGTACTACTAACTGTTTGGCTCCAATGGCGAAAGTATTGAACGATAGTTTTGGTATCGAAGAAGCTTTAATGACTACTGTACACGCTACAACGGCTACACAAATGACTGTAGATGGTCCTTCTAGAAAGGATTGGAGAGGTGGTAGAAGTGCACTTTTGAATATTATTCCTGCTTCTACAGGGGCAGCTAAGGCTGTAACCAAGGTTATTCCATCGTTATTAGGTAAATTAACAGGTATGGCTTTCCGTGTTCCAACTGCTGATGTTTCTGTGGTGGATTTAACGGTTCGTTTAGAAAAGGAAACTTCTTATGAAGAGATAAAGAAGGCGTTTAAAAAGGCTTCTGAAGGAGAATTAAAAGGGATTTTAGGATATACTGAAGAAGCGGTTGTTTCTCAAGATTTTATTGGTGATGCCAGGACCAGTATTTTTGATGCTGGAGCAGGAATTGAATTGAATTCTAAATTCTTTAAGGTTGTTTCTTGGTATGATAATGAGTCTGGATATTCCAACAAATTGGTTGATCTAGCGCAATACGTACACAAATTATAATCTTATTGGTATTAATTTAATGAATCCTGAAAGTGAGCAATATTTTGCTTATTTTCAGGATTATTTTTTAATAAACTTGTTATATGATATTGATTGTAGATAGTGGCGCAACAAAATCGGATTGGATTGCCCTGGATGAGAAGGGAAACCAGTTGTTCATGACCCAAACTTTAGGATTAAGTCCAGAAGTATTGACCCGTCCTGTAATCGAAGACCGTTTGGCCAATAATTTTGAACTTTCCAAGAACAGGGAGAATGTAACTCAGTTATTTTTCTATGGGGCCGGTTGTGGTACAGATAGGATGAAAAATTTTTTAACAGAGATATTTAATGATTTTTTTCCTAAAGCAAAAGCAGAAGTCAAGGAAGACACCTATGCTGCAATATTTGCAACTACAAAATTAGGGCAACATGGAATAGTTTGTATTTTAGGTACAGGCTCCAACTGTAGCTATTATGATGGTGAGCAGTTACATCAAAAGGTCACCTCATTGGGCTATATTCCGATGGATGATGGTAGTGGTAATTTCTTTGGAAGAAAATTGATACGGGACTACTATTTTAACAAAATGCCGCAAGATTTGGCTACCAAATTCGCCAAGGAATATAATTTGGATGCCGACGTAATCAAGGAAAATTTATACAAACAACCTAACCCCAATACGTATCTTGCCACTTTTGCTAGATTTATTGTGGAAAATAAAAATCATCCTTATTGCAGGGGGGTTATTGACAAAGGCTTTCAGCAGTTTATTAATAACTATATCATGCAGTTTGAATTGGCTACAAAAGTTCCAGTAAGTTTTGTGGGCAGTATTGCCTATTACTTGCGTGAAGAACTAGCAACCGTTATTGAGAGAAATGATTTAGTATTGGGTGTTATTAGGCAAAGACCAATTGAAGGTCTTGTTGATTTTCACAAAGCCTCTATTTAACAGCAATCATAGATATTTCCACGTTTACAAACTTGGGCAGATTTGCTACTTCAACAGTTTCCCTTGCTGGAGCAGTGTCCGCATCAAAATAAGCACCATATACTTCGTTTATTTGTGCAAACTGGTGCATGTCCTTGACAAAAATTGACGATTTAACAACATTTTCAAAAGTCATTCCTGCCTCGGTAAGAATGGCTTTTAAATTTTGCATGGATTGCTCCGTTTCCTTTTTGATATCCCCTGATACTAATTCTCCTGTTTTAGGGTCTAATGGAATTTGTCCGGAAATGTATAAAGTGTTACCTGTCAGAACCGCCTGATTGTATGGTCCTATTGGGGCAGGGGCATTATTTGTGGTGATTATCTTTTTCATAAAAATGGATTCTATGTCTATTTAATTGTAAAATTAGGGATTATTATTTAAGAAACTAGAATTTGACGTGTGTGTAAGTGTAAATGAATTCGACGGTATAATTCTAAGAATTTAAATCCGTTAACATGGGATCCTTTGTTTCTATTGTTGCTCTTATCCGGAATGTCTAGAGTTGGGAATTACTTGTATTGGGCAATTGGTTTTAGTGCTATTTTCCGCCATTTGCTTGTAGATCTAGAATACATTCCACACCAAAACTTGGAATTGCGCCATTTTTTGAAGTCAACATTTTAGCCATTCCCCAACCAAATTGGAGTTCTGCGCGCATTAGGCAATTTTGCACATTACAGTGGCTTTTTGCTTCGGGGTCTTGATGCTCGTTTACGGAAGGGGTTCCTAATTCTACTAAGCCAAATAGGTGGCCTGCTTCATGGTTTAAAGTGGCAGATTCAACTGTAGAATTATTAATTAGGGTACTCCGAGCGGCCAATTTTCTAATAGTGGCTTCATAAATAACCATGGAAGTATTTCTGTAAACAGCGCCAAGGGTTACCAAATCTTCTTCTGGCTTGTCATCATTGGAAGGTGCATCGGTAAAATAAATGTAAAGCCCTAAGGTGTCTCCGTTATTGAAAATGGTTCTATTTTCTTTTTCCAAATCGGAAATTTCTTCAATGGAAAGACTATCCTTTTCTGGGGAATCCAATTCCTTATAAATTATGCTAATATTATCTTTGTGGGCTCGATCGTTCAAAAGGTCCACAAAATTCGAGATAGCCGTTTCTGTTGGGCCAAAATTGGTTACATAACCAATTTCGATTACTAAATTTTTAAATTTGGAGTCAGAAAGTAGGTCATTGGCAGAATCGCCCGGACTTTTTAAATTTGCTGTCTTGTCTACCTTTAGGGTTTCGCTTTCATTAGAGTCTTTAGAACAGCCTAGAATAAGTGCAAAGGTCAAGAAAAGTAAAATGGATAACTTCTTCATTTTTAATAAATTTGGAATAAGGGCATGTTACTTTAAAGATAACGACAAATTTCCATAGGTATTACCTTATTTGTGTAAGTTTAGCTAGATAGTCGTAATGTTTTCCTTTGCTTACAAGTTCACAAGCCAAGTTATTGGTGTTTGCCGCACGTTGTAAGGTGTTGTAATCCAAATACAACCAATCTAGAGGTTCGCTTTTATCTCCTTTATATTCCATTTCGAAGGTCACCTCTCCATAATAATTTTGGTCCTCGGGAATCCAGTATCCGCCATCCTCATCTTCATCATACATATAAATAATATCGCTGGAATCCAAGAGTATTTGACCTTGAGGTTTTAAAAGCGATTTTAAATGGGTAAAAAAGGAGTCGATGTTTTTTAACTTCCCCACAATACCTATTCCGTTCATAAGCATTAGTAGGGTGTCAAATTTTTGACCGTCAAAATCATGGATACCGGATAGAACGGTGTGCTCTACTCCACGTTGCCTACAGGTTTCTATGGCTCCGGCAGAATAGTCCAAGGCCGTAACGGGAAAGCCTTTTTTTTGTAAATAAAGACTATGGCTACCTGCACCACAGCCAATATCTAGGACACTGCCTTTGCAAAGCTTCAAGGCTTCTTGTTCTAAAGGCGGCATTTTTTTAAAGTCCCTGAATAAGTAGGGGATAGGGATAATGTCCTCTTCGTCCAAGGAAGAATAGGTCTTGATATCTTCGGTGTAATTCCCTGATTGATACTCCAATAGTGCCTTTCCTAGAATGTCCTTATTCATTTAAATTTGTAATTTACATGCAAATGTGAGACTTTTAACCAACTTTTAAAAGTTTATTCCATAATGCATGAAGTAATTAAGCATCTTCCCAAACTTGCACAAGAGAAGCATAATGAGAACAAAAAATTCTTTGGTAAATTAAAGAAAAAACCACCAAAGGATTTGGATTATATTATGCAAGACCTGCATGACACTGAATTTAAAAAGACCAATTGTTTAAACTGTGCCAATTGCTGTAAGACTACCGGTCCCTTGTTTACCAATGCGGACGTGGAGCGTATTGCCAAACATTTCAGGATGAAGCCCCAAAAATTTATTGATCAATTTTTGAGATTGGATGAGGATAATGATTACGTGTTGCAAGGGGTTCCCTGTACTTTTTTGGATGCAGATAATTACTGTTCCATATATGATGTTAGACCCAAGGCCTGTCGTGAATTCCCTCACACCGATAGGAAGAAGTTTCAGCAAATAAGTAATCTCACCCTAAAAAATGTGGCTATTTGCCCTGCGGCATATAATATTGTAGAAGAAATGAAAAAAATAATACATCTTAAGTAATTGGGTTTTATAGTATTTTTAATAACAGTAATTCGAAATCATCCAAATCATTTTTTTGCATCTAATGTCAGGTAACTATTTTATAAATTTAAAAAATGGAATCCATTTATACATATTTTGAAACTATTCCTCCCGCACACCGAAGTATCATATTGGTATCAGGAATTGCCTTTTTTTGGATATTGGAATATATTATCCCCTTGTTTCAGTTAAAATATAGCAAGATAAGACATGCCGGCATTAATATCTTTTTCACTCTTACTACCATCCTTGTAAATTTCCCATTGGCTTTTTTACTCTTAAAAACTAGTGATTGGACCATGGCCAATAATTTTGGGGTGCTCAACTGGTTACCCATTATGCCGATTTGGCTAAAGGTATTGATGGGGGTAATGTTGTTGGATTTATTGAGTGCATGGTTGGCCCATTGGGTAGAGCACAAGGTTAAAGTGCTATGGGGCTTTCATCTAATTCATCATACCGATCATGAGGTAGATACTACTACGGCGAATAGGCACCACCCAGGGGAGAGCGTGGTTCGCTTTGCATTTACCTGCTTTGGGACCTTGGTGGTTGGAGCGCCCGTGGCCGTAATAATGATATATCAGGCACTTTCGGTTGTTTTGTCGCAATTTAACCATGCCAATATTTCACTTCCAAAAAAGGTGGATGATAGGTTGAGTTGGATAATTGTCTCACCGGATATGCACAAAGTGCATCATCACTATAAATTGCCATACACCGATAGTAATTACGGTAACATCTTTTCTATATGGGATCGTCTCTTTGGTACTTTTTTGAAGTTGCCCAACGATCATATTGTATACGGCGTGGATACCTATCCCAATGAAAAGGAGAATTCGGATATACGGGCTTTATTGAAAATTCCATTTAAACGTTATAAAGCTCCAGAAAAAGTGGATTTGAAATCCACAGGTCAATTGTAAATTAGGTATTTAGCCCTTATTTCTTTGAAACGATTGATGTCGTTTTGCCAAGTTTTCTTAATTTCTTTTTGGGAAAGTCCGGCTTCTATCTGCTTTTGTAAGCTTGAAGTCCCCGCATGTTTGGTAAAGCCACTGGTGTTGAAAAATAGGCTCTTATCTTTGGTATTCCCATAAGCATCCAATATATAATCCAAATCCACAGTATTCATTATGGGAGTTTGTGACAGGTTCTTGCCGTAACAAATTTTTCCGTTGTGTTTAGGGTCCTTAGACCCAAAATTTGGGACGGGAGTATATTTAAAATCGTACTGGGTACTGTCCATAAAGGGAGCGCCATAACGCTGAAATTGAAATTCCGTTCCACGACCTGCATTAACATTGGTGCCTTCAAACAATCCCAAACTTGGATAAAGATAAATTGAGGTATTGTTTGGGAGGTTGGGAGATGGTCTAATAGGTAATATATAATCTTTGTGATGATCGTAGTTCTCCATGGGTATAACGGTTAGGTCTGCTACAACTTTATTTTCCAACCAGCCTTCTTGATTGATCATATTGGCATATTCCCCAATGGTCATCCCATAAACCAATGGGATATTGGTCATTCCCAAGAACCCTCTATGCTCGGTTTCCATGGTAGGACCATCCACATAATGACCATTTGGATTTGGTCTATCCAAGACAATTATTGGAATATTGTTTTCGGCACATGCCTCCATGACCAATTGCATGGTAGCTATATAGGTGTAAAATCGCACCCCTACATCCTGAATATCGAATAAAACAATATCAAGATCTTTTAATTGTTCTTTGGAGGGCTTACGGTTTTTTCCATACAAAGAAATTATGGATAGTCCGGTTTTTTCGTCCTTGCCGTCGCTTACCTTTTCTCCAGCATCGGCTTCACCCCGAAACCCATGTTCTGGTGCAAATACTTGTTTAATATCTATGTTCCGTGCCAAAAGCGAATCCACAATATGGGTAAAAGAAAAGGGTTCGGTATCCTTAAAGATAACACTGGTCTGATTGGCTACAATGCCGACCTTCTTTCCTCGGAGTATAGGTAGATAAGTTTCGGTTCTGTTGGCGGCAACCACTATGGGCAAATCAGTTGCAAGGGTATCTTGTACAACTGTGGGATTAAGTTCCTTATTATGGGCTTTGGTGGGGTTTCCACAAGAAGAAAGTGTAAAAAACAATAATAAAACTGTATTTTTGAAAACGGAAAAAACTACCATAAATTGAATTTAGAATTTTTTATTGCCAAGCGCCTTGTTATAGGTAAGGAGCATAAAATTAGTATATCTGCACCAATAATAAAAATAGCTATTGCAGCAATTTCATTGGGTGTAATCATGATGTTGGTGGCCATAGCTACAGGAGTTGGATTAAAACATAAGATACGCGAAAAAATAGCGGCTTTTAATGGTCATATCCAGATCGAGAACTATGACAATAATACTTCAGATGTGTCTATGGTGCCCGTTTCCCTTGATCAAGATTTTTATCCGGAATTCAAATCGGTCAGTGGTATACAACATATTCAGGCAGTAGCCACTAAGGCGGGAATAATAAGGACGGAAGAGACTTTTGAAGGTATTATAGCCAAAGGTGTTGGGGCAGATTATAATTGGGAAGTTTTTCAAGAGTTTTTGGTGAATGGGGCCTTGCCCAATTTTATGGGAGAGGTCAATGATGAAACCATGATATCGAGGGTTTTGGCCAACCGACTAAAACTGAAAACGGGGGATTCGTTCGTTGCTATTTTCTTTAAAGAAGATGATGAATCCAAAATGCCGAATCAAAGGAAGTTTACGATAACAGGTATCTACGATAGTGGTTTTGAAGAGCTTGATGGCTCCTATATTTTTATAGACCTGCGGCATATTCAGCATATGAATAAATGGGCGGATAATGAAGTGGGGAGCTTTGAAATATTTGTCGATAATTTTGATGAAATAGACAATAAAGCCAAAGAAATTTATGGAAAAACTTTGTCCGATTTAGATACACAGACCATAAAGGACAAGTATTATAGGATTTTTGAGTGGCTGGGTCTGTTCGATTTTAATATAGCACTGATTATAGGGATTATGATTATAGTAGGAGGTATCAACATGATTACCGCACTTCTAGTTTTAATTTTGGAACGGACCCAGATGATAGGGATTTTAAAAGCTTTGGGGTCATCTAATTGGAGTATACGTAAGATATTTTTATATAATGCTACTTATTTAATAGGTGTTGGATTGTTGTTGGGGAATATTATAGGATTGGGTATCATTGGGTTGCAGTATAAATTCCGTATGTTTAAGTTTCCAAACCCAAAGGAATATTATATAGATTATATTCCTGTGCACATTGATGTTTTAACGGTATTGTTCCTTAATCTTGGTGTGTTGGTTTTATGCTTATTGATGTTGCTTGTACCGTCCTATATTATCACTAAAATTTCTCCGGTAAAAGCCATACAATTCGAGTAGCACTATTGAACAATTTTATTGGTGCTACAAAGACCGCAAATTGGTGAATTTCAAATAAAAAGTGAAAGTACATGGTGAATTTGGAACTACATAGTCAAAAAGTAAGAATCGACGCTGGTGAATTGGTAGGTTATGAAAATGATGGCCACGAGTACATTCACCAAAAGGGTAGTCCGGGTTGGCGAAACTCCGATACCGAAATGTTTCCAATTATTGGCCCCACGAGTGATGCAAAATATAAGGTTGCTACCCCAAAAGGAATCGCTGTGCAGGATCAACATGGCCTATTGCGGGATATGGAATATGTACTTGTTTCTGAAACCAAAACAAACGCAATTTTTAAAAAAGAATATGTTTCGGGCACTCTTATAAAAAACTCTAAATATCCTTCTAAATCCACGGAAGAGTATTTATCATGGCCATATAGTTTCCAATTCCAAAAGTCCTTCGAAATCTTCGAAAATGGCCTGAAAATTCAATTTAAGATCACAGGTGAGGAAGGAATGCCTTTTATGTTGGGGTATCATCCAGCCTTTAAGTTACATTCTGAAAATGTTTCGATAAAAACCATTGATAAAACAATTTCTTTGCAGCAGGTCCTTGATGCAGGAAGTAGGGCGCTACCAATATTGGAATGTAATTCCATTACCTTATCGGATGTTGGGGAACTTAGAATAAAAACAGAAGGTTTTGGTAATTTTATGTTGTGGACAGAGGTTCCAAATATGCTCTGCATAGAACCTATTTCCTTTTATCCCTATTCAGTAAGTCAGGAACAATTGCATACCGGATTTCAAAATATGAATAAGTTGGATAGGATTTTTTCGGTAATTATACAATCAATTAGTTGATACGGTAAAGATGATAGAAGCATTGAAATTACATTATGGTTATCTTTTTGAACCAGAATTGTTGGAGGAAATCAGGAAAGTTGGTTCATATAAAAAAGTTAGTCAGGGCCAAACTCTAATGGAAATCGGAGGGACAATTAAGTTTATGCCCTTATTGCTGAACGGAGCCATTAAGGTTATGAGGGAGGATGATGAGGGTAATGAACTGCTGCTTTATTTTGTTGAAAAAGGGGATACTTGTGCCATGACTTTTTCCTGTTGCATGGGGGACAAAAAAAGTGGCATAAGGGCAGTCGCGGAAACCGATACAGAATTATTAATGATTCCCGTTGGTTATTTGGAGACTTGGATGGGTAAATATAAGACTTGGCAAAGGTTTATCTTGGACAGTTACCATGCTAGGATGATAGAGCTTATGGAGACCATAGATACGCTTGCTTTTCTTAGAATGGACGAAAGACTGTTAAAGCACTTGCAGGATAAGGCCAAAGTTACGCACGATGAATTTTTGTACGCCACCCATCAGGAAATTGCCTATGATCTTCACACCTCCCGTGTTGTAGTGTCACGACTCTTGAAAAAAATGGAAAATGAAGGTAAAATAGAACTTTATAGAAATCAAATAAAAGTTTTGGATTTATAGGTTTAAGCCTTGTTATTGAGAATATTATGTGTTAAAATTGTCTAGGAAAAAGTTGAGATTTATGAGGATTGATTTTGGTAAGTACGTCATATTCCTGTTTTTATTATTAACGGGATGCGGCAATTCTACAAAGGAAAAGCATAATGATGCGATTCAACCTAGGGAAATGGCTAAAGTTGCCGCCTTGCCAAAGAACATTAAAACGCCTATAGACAATCCAAATTCCAAGGAGAAGGAACTTTTGGGAAAGCTATTGTTCTACGACCCTATACTTTCTGGGGGTAAGGACATTGCCTGTGCTACTTGTCACCACCCAGCAACCGGCTATGCAGAGTTTTTGGATCTTTCCATTGGAAGTAATGGTCTAGGGTTAGGTAGTAAAAGGGCATTTAAGGAACCCAATAATATCCCCTTAATGAAACGCAATTCTCCCACTATTTTGAACACTGCATATAATGGGATTCATGGGAAAGAGGATTATGATCCTGAGAACGCTCCAATGTTTTGGGACGACAGGGTAAAGAGTTTGGAAAAACAGGCATTGGAACCTATAAAGACCATGGAGGAAATGAAAGGAGTCCATTTTTCAAAGTCGCAAATTTTAACGGAAGTATCAACAAGACTTCAATCTATTTCCGAATATAAAAATCTATTTGCAGAGGCTTTTGGCCCGGATACTCCAATAGATAGTATCCATATAGGGAAGGCGATTGCAGCCTTTGAAAGGACTTTGGTGGCCAACAATTCCCGTTTTGACCAATATATGGCAGGTGATGTAAACGTCATCTCCCATGCTGAAAAAGAAGGTTTGGAACTTTTTAAATCCGTGGGTTGTATCAATTGCCATAATGGCCCCATGTTTTCAGATTATAAGTTGCATGTATTGGGCGTGCCCGAGAATAAGAAAGTATTAGAGCCCGATAGTGGATTTGAGGAAAGTTTCGCATTTAGGACGGCCTCTCTCAGAAATTTACGTTTCACCGCACCGTATATGCACAATGGCGCCTTTCAAAATTTAAAGCAGGTATTGGAGTTTTATGAGGATATCTCCTTTGGGAAAACACGAAATCCGTCTGTGTCCAAGGATATGTTCGACCCCTTTGTGAAAGAACTTCAACTCAGCGTTAAGGATATGTCCTTGATTATTTCTTTTTTAAACACCCTTAACGACGACAATTTTGACAAGGAAATTCCTGAAAAAGTCCCCAGTGGATTGCCCGTTGGGGGAGATATACAATAGACCTAGGGGAGCGTAGTGTTAATTATACTTACAATCCTCGGGGTCAGATTTAATATAGTATTTCCTATAATTCGAGGCTTTGGGGTCCATGCATCCCTTTAAGTTCTTAATTTCCACTTTTCTAAAATCTATGGGTTGCCCTTCCGCCTGTAAGGCAATAAAGCCATCCTTCAATAATTTACCATCGATCTTGATTGCCGGATCATAGCGGTTGGCAACACCGCCGCCTATTTGTGGTTTGGTATATTGTAATACTTGATCACCATTAATAATATGGGTTACTATGGAATCCCCCATAACGATAGCCTCTGCACGCACCCATTGATCACCGAAATAGGTTTTTGAAGAGGAATTAATACAATGTCTAGGATCTATTTTACCTTCGTATACCACATCTGTTCCAGGCGAACACATATTTCCTGTGGGTCGTGACTTTCCTTCTTCCAAGCCAGCTAACAATTGCAATTCCACTGATATGGGCCAGTCTTGCTCTTTGGGCATGGTCCTGGGGTCTTGGGAATGAAACATTACCCCACTATTCTTTATGGTATAGCTGGGGGCCCCTGGATGTAATTCGCCTACAAAGCGATATTCCACAACAAAATGATAGTAGGAATAGGGGGTATTATAATATAGGTGTCCGTATCTTTCGTTAAAATCACCCTCATAATTGTCATAGCGTACTTTAATGATACTGTCTTCCACTCTAAAGGTATCTCCATAATTATCCCCAACGTCATAATGGTGAATTTTAGTGGTCCAATCATTAATGTCCTTTCCATTGAACATGGCAACCCAGCCATCGTTTTTTTCTTGGGCAACAGATTTTATGGTGGTGCATTGACTAAGAAGTAAGGAAACTATGAGGCAACCAATGACAGTTGTGAATTTTTGCATGTTTTATGGAATTATCTGATTTGAAGGTACAAGATAAATTATTTAAACTTTATTTATATCCAATTCCAATGAAGGAATAGATTTTTTAAATTAATAATGTGTAACCATCGTTACACACAAATTAGGTATTTAACATTAAATTTGGTGAATGAGGAGATATTTACCTTTTCTGGATTGGCTTCCAAAATACAATAAAAACCTTTTTGGAAAAGATTTGGTGGCCGGGATAACCGTGGGTGTGATTTTAATTCCCCAGGGTATGGCCTATGCCATGATTGCCGGACTACCTCCTGTTTATGGCTTGTATGCCTCATTGTTTCCTATTTTAGTATATGCCTTTTTGGGCACCTCTAGGCAGATTGCTGTTGGACCCGTAGCTATGGATTCACTTTTGGTGGCAGCAGGACTGGGAACCTTGGCCATAACAGGTGTTGAGAATTATATTCTAATGGCCTTGTTCCTTGCTTTTATGATAGGAGCTTTTCAGATGCTGTTGGGTTTTTTACGTATGGGGTTTTTGGTGAATTTTATGTCCAGACCCGTAATTAGCGGATTTACCTCGGCCGCAGCAGTAATTATTATTTTCAGTCAACTAAAGCATTTATTGGGCGCGGATATTGCCAGTAGCAATCAATTTCATAGATTGGTAATTAACGCTTTTCAACATATTTCGGAAACCAATATCTATGATTTTGGGATTGGGATTATTGGCATACTAATTATTGTTTCTTTTAAAAAGTGGTTTAAAAAATTTCCGGCTATTCTTTTGGTAGTTGTATTAAGTAGTTTGGCCGTTTACTTCTTTAACTTAGAAGCCTATGATGTTCAGGTAGTAGGGGAGGTACCGGCAGGATTGCCATCATTCAAAATCCATAATTTTAGTTTTGAAAAGTTTAGGGATGTCTGGCCCATTGCACTTACCCTGGCCTTTGTGGGTTATTTGGAGGCCATTTCCATTGGTAGGGCATTTGAGGAAAAAAATAAGGTTGAAACCATAGACCCCAATCAAGAATTGATTGCTTTGGGGGCTTCAAATATAGTAGGTTCATTTTTTCAATCGTATTCGGTCACCGCTAGTTTTTCTAGATCAGCGATTAATTACGAAGCGGGTGCAAAAACGACAATAGCCTCTGTAATAAGTGTTGGTATGGTGGCTCTGACACTTTTATTTCTAACCCCTTTATTTTATAATTTACCAAAGGCAGCACTCGCATCTATTATTATGGTTTCAGTTTTTGGATTAATAGATCTTACCTATCCCAAAAAATTATGGAAACAACGCAAGGATGAGTTTCTAGTACTTCTGGTCACTTTCTTAATTACACTTTCAATAGGTATAGTAGAGGGAATTCTAGTTGGGGTATTACTATCTTTATTATTGATGGTCTATAGAACATCCAAGCCACATTTTGCAGTATTGGGAAATGTAATAGGTTCTGAATACTACAAGAATATTGAGCGTTTTGGGCAAGAAGTAGAAGTTAGACCAGATCTTTTAATTGTGAGGTTCGATTCGCAATTGTACTTTGGAAATTCAACTTATTTTAAAAGTCAACTCTCTAAGTATATTAAAGCCAAAGGACCTGGATTAAAAGCAGTGATATTAAATGCTGAAGCTATTAATTACATAGATTCAACGGCTTCCACAATGTTAATGAATGTTATTGATGAGATTCATCAAATGAATATTCAGTTCTACATTGCAGGAGCTATTGGTCCAACAAGGGACATTATTTTCGAAAGTGGAATCGTCAAGAGCTTGGACAAGAAGTATCTTTTTGTAAAAATAAAAGAGGCCGTAGCTTATTATGACGATCCCAATACCATTAACGGTTTAAGGGAAAAAGTCGCATATCAGAACCTAAGTAACTAAAGTTACAGACTCAAAGGGTTAGATTATTTACCTTTGTACAGGTAAATTTCCATTTAATTTTTTTTGATTATTTTATAATAATACTTCACAAAAAACGAGGAATATGACATGTACCATAACAATTTTGGTTACCAACGAAAATGTATAATGGTGAATTACTCCCGATAAATATTGGGATGACCTTTTAAGAACTTATAAACATAAACAGATGAAAATAGAACAGATATATACAGGATGTTTAGCGCAGGGGGCATATTACATAGAAAGTAATGGAGAAGTGGCCATAATTGATCCTTTGCGGGAGGTAGAGCCCTATTTAAAAAGAGCCAAAGCAGATAACGCATCTATAAAATATATATTCGAAACCCATTTTCACGCAGATTTTGTCAGTGGTCACGTAACCTTGTCAAAGGAAACGGGTGCGCCAATTGTTTATGGACCCTCTGCCAATCCTTCTTTTGATGCTATTATAGCTAAAGATGGTCAGGAATTTAAGCTTGGGGATATCACCATAAGGGCATTACATACTCCTGGCCACACTATGGAAAGCACCACCTATTTATTGAAGGATGTAAACGGTAAGGATTATGCTATATTTTCGGGGGATACCTTGTTCCTTGGTGATGTGGGTAGACCAGATCTTGCTCAAAAGGCCGCCAATATGACCCAAGAAGATTTGGCAGGTTTATTGTTTGATAGTCTTAGAAATAAAATTATGCCTTTGGCGGATGATGTTGTGGTATATCCAGCCCATGGTGCGGGATCTGCCTGTGGAAAGAACATGATGAAAGAAACGGTGGATACCCTCGGGAATCAAAAGAAAATGAATTATGCCCTACGTGCAGATATGACCAAGGAGGAGTTTGTTAAGGAGGTTACAGATGGTCTTTTGCCACCTCCCAAATATTTTCCACTTAACGTAAAGATGAACAAGGAAGGCTATGAGGATATAGCCGAAGTATTGGAAAGAGGAACAACCTCCTTGTCTCCAGATGAATTTGAAGAGGCTGCTAATGCAACGGACGCCATAATACTGGATGTGAGGCATCAAAACGATTTTGTTCAAGGATATGTTCCTAGATCTATATTTATTGGATTGGATGGGAGTTTTGCACCATGGGTAGGTGCTCTTATTGCCGATACCAAGCAACCTATCTTATTGGTGGCGCCTGAAGGTAGGGAAGAAGAAGCCATCATTAGATTGTCTAGGGTTGGATTCGATGCGACCGTGGGCTATTTAGAAGGAAGTTTTAAGGCTTGGAAAACCGCCGGAAAAGAATACGACACCATCACTTCCATTCCTGCCAAGGAGTTGAAAGATACTCTTAAGAACGAAGAAAAGCTGGTTTTTGATGTGCGTAAGGAGTCCGAATATCTTTCCGAACATATAGAAAATGCAAATAATACCCCATTGGATTTTTTAAATGATCATATGGCGGAATTCCCCAAGGAGCAAACCTTTTACGTGCATTGTGCAGGAGGGTATAGGTCCGTAATTGCGGCTTCAATTTTAAAAAGTAGGGGAATACATAATCTAGTGGATATTGCAGGAGGATATGCGGAAATTAAGGATTCTGGATATGCAGTAACCGACTATGTTTGCCCAACGACGCTTTAAAAGTGATATTTATCATATTTTAAATTTGGGTTTGTATATATTTTAGCCTACTGAATCTAAAATACGTATCTATGATTTTACAGTACTTTCCTTTAGTGAATTGGAGCAACGGAATAATAATGATTGCGGTTTTTGCAGCTGTTTGTGTTGGTTTGGTTGTAGCCGTATTGATGTTGATGAACAGTGGCAAGAAGAAATAGATAGGGGCGCATCCTTAGTGTGATAATTTTCGGCTCCTTTTCTTTAAATGGAAATAGTGGATAACAGAATTGCTTTGTTGGGGTATTTTCTTAAATACCCTGAAAGAATTCGTTTTGTGTCCATATTTTCCTTTTGGAGTTCCAAAAAATTCTCCAAATGGTCCACGGTAATTACTTGTTCATTTTTTGGTATAAATCCGTAGCCTCTATATTTGTTGTTGGTAACCAAAACAAACCCTTCTTCCTTTTTATACCTTCCCTTTTCTTTGATTACGATATTTTGATTTTTGAGCATTAATTCCTCAAGGGCCGTTTTTACTTTGAAATTATATTCGGTAGGAGATTCCGTTCCTCTACAGATTCCTGTGCAGTTACTTATGCTATAATGGGAACAACTGGAGATGTTTTCCTGTAAATGGCAGAATTTTGGACATAGCCCATAGGCCTTGCACAATTCTTCCATAAACAATCTACATTCTGTTATGTTGTTAAAAGTCGCTAAGGGATTGGGGGCCAATTTTAATTTATTGTAGGCCAAGTGCAGTATGCCTTTTCTATCCTCATAGGAGAAAATAGCATATTCCTGAGGCGTTCGTTTTTGACTTTGATTGTACACTGGGAAATGTTGTTTTATAGCTGCAGACTCCATTAATAAGGCAACCAGCTCACTACCCGATAATTCAAAATCTATATCATGTATAGCCTTGCACATGAGAATTTCTTTGGTGGCCTTGTCGTAAAAATGACTCAATACCCGTTTTTTTATATCAATGGCCTTACCCACGTAAATAATGGTTCCTTTTTCATCCTTAAAATAATATACTCCGGGAGAATTGGGCAATCTTTCAAAGATTTCCTTAGCTAGCGAAGGAGGAAGTGTGGCCTCTTGTGAACGTGAATCCAAAAAGGACTTAAATACTTTTTCGGCACCATCAGAGCGTAGTAATTTTATAAATAAAAGTACTGTTGCCTGGGCATCTCCTTTCGCCCTATGGCGATCGGTCAGGGGTATATTTAAGGAGGTGCATAATTTGCCTAAACTATATGAATTTAGCCCCGGAATCAATTTTCGGGATAATCTAACGGTACATAATTTTTTACGGGAAAAATTAATTCCGATATTCTGAAATTCATTTTTAATGACGTTATAGTCAAAATTTACGCTATGGGCTACGAATATGGTGTCCTGGGTCATTGCCAGGACCTTTGGAGCCACTTCTTCCCAAGTGGGGGCATTGCGCACCATATTGTCATCAATTCCTGTTAAACCGGTTATAAAGTACGGAATTTCACATTCGGGATTTACTAAGGAAGTAAATTCATCCAGTACCTCATAACCATCAAATTTGAAGATGGAAATCTCCGTAATCTTATTGCCTTTTATTCCGTTTCCGGTAGTCTCAATATCTATGATGGTGTACATGAAGTATGGTGATGGGCTAACAGAACTTTAAAGTTATGGCAAATTGATCAAAAAATGTGTCCCAGCTACATAAATCTCGATAAGGATGTTTTATTTTTTAGAAAGCATTTGTAATTACAATTAATAGGAATTGTCTTTTTGAGGCGGCCTAGGGGTTGCGATTGTTGTGCTAGTTTAGATCCTTGATGACTTCTGTTAACGCCTTGTAAATGATCGGTCCAGTTTCTGGTCCCAATGAATTTTCTTCCCCATAGGTGTCCCCTTCGTCATTGTAGAGATAAGGTTTTCCCGTATCCCATTCACTTTTGGGAATGATATATCCAATTTCATCATTGGAGAGACCTAAATAGAATTTGTACTTGTCAGTGATCAATTCCTGAAGTGGAGGTATCTCCATAGGCTGAATGTCAAATTCACGCCCTTCCGGAGCTTCAATTCCGCCATAAACAATTTCTGGATATATTTCTCCAGGAATACTCAAAAATAGGGCAGGGCCTATACGAATGGCACCTACCTCCGTTCTGGATTTGAAGTATTCTGGCATGCCCATTTTAATCAAGCCAATGCCACTGGCAATTTTAAAGGTGGTATTGTCCAAGGGCGCCAATATGGTTTTTGCCCTTAACGAAATATTGGAATTGGTTAGGGTATCTCCTTTTTGTTTTAGGGCAGCTAAAGACATTAGGGCAATTTGATCTCCTAGCGCTTTGGTTTTTTCAAAAGTGGGTTCAAAATATTCTTCTGCTGTAAAGGGATTTTGAATGCCTAAGGAAGGATGGGGGGCCATAAGGCCGCCAATTGCCCCTGAAAAATAAATGGCGACTCCACCTAGTCCTTCTTGCATCAATTCCTTTCCATTGTATACGCCATTTTCTATGGCTTCACGTATAAAATGTGGAAAATCGGAACTGATCAGTAAATTTTGGGACCATAACGTTTCGGGGTGATTTGCCCAATTGACAATAGTCCCCATGGTAGTATCGTTTTCGGCATCTAGAACCTGCATTAAATGAATTCCTGTGGCTTTTACAATGGGTTTTCGAGTGTCTTTGATGAGTTTGCCATCTTCACCGGATAGATCTTCGGCGAACACCAGTTTTGCCGGACGTAAATTATGTACGGCCTCCGTAATAGCGGCAACCGTTTGGGATTTCACATATTCCATCATTTCAGGATTTACGCCGGAATTGAAAATATTTTCTCCCCAGATGCCTACAAGGTCATTGCTCTCGTGCGTATGGGTGGAAGATAATAAGGTGTAATCTATTCCCAACTCTGCAGGTAAACGTTTTCTGATATCGATGACATCACCATGTAAAAAACCAATAGCATCCATAGAAATCATTGCGATCCTGCTTTTGCCATCGTCGATTACCATAACACGGGACCATACATCGTCATGGACACCCTGCGCCGGCTTGGCATTGCTCATTCCGGCTATCCAATAAGCATCAAATTTTCCATTATTGTTGTTGTCATTGAAGGTGTCGCCTTCGTCTTTACTGTATTTGTTGTTTCCATTGGCATCGTTCCAAGTATCCACGATGGTAGGCGTTATGGGTTTTTTGGCAAATCCGGCCTTTATGGGTTGAGGTGTTTTGTTTTCGATTTTTAGATCGATTGCATAATCTGGATGGCGATCACGCCAATTATACATCACGATGGATGCCCCGACCAACAATAGTAAAAGGATAGATATCCCGAATATTTTCAACCCCTTTTTTAAAGTTTTCATTAGATATAGTTTTATAGCTTGGTATGTGTTAATTCGTTGGCCATTTTAAAATTGAGTTCCATTAGGTAATCACCCATGGTGGGGCCATACCATCCCATTAATCGGGCTTCATAAGTGTCATAATAGTAATATTTTTGAGGTACGATATAACCTAGATACTGCCCATTAAAACTGCTGAGCACGGAATTATAACCCTGCAACTCCAAGGCGTTTTTTAGATCTAAGCCATATTCCCCGCTGAGCTCGTAAGGCAGGGCAAGCCAAATCAGGTTATTTAGTTTAAGGGCTTGCACATGAATAGGGTTCATTACGGGCATTAGCTTCCTTGCCAAGTAGGGTGTAAGTCTTAAACGGTCAGAGATATATAGGAATTGTAACTTTGGTATTTCGATTTCCGAAGATATCGCCGTTAAATCCATATTTCCGGAATGCTCCATTTTGTTTAAGGCCACTTGGGCCGAATCGGCAAGCGTTTCCCCTATGTATTTTGCCTTTTCAAATTTCTCGCCTATTCCCTTGTTGGAATGACTTCCGACCGTACCAGCGAAAAACATGGCGAGGTCCACCCCGTTTTCTTCCAAATGCCTTTGGAAATATCCGGGATAATCTCCGGTATACAGTTCATTATCGGTACCTATTACGGTGGCATGCGCGGAAAAAGCACCAATAGTGGCCCTTCTGCCATTTTCTTGAATAAAGGACAAAAGATCTAGTTTATCATTTAGTCGCCCCGACTCTCCTATGATTCTATTTCGAACCAAATTAGGGACTTTAATGTAGCCCGATGAAAATTGAGCAGGCTGTTTGTCTGCCAAAGCCTTTAAAATAAGGTCGGAAAATTTTTGGCCAAGCCATGCGACCACCTCTGGTTGATATTCGCCCCCGAAGCTTTTGCCTACATAGCCGGGCATGCAATTGCCAATACTGGAATGGGTGTGGGTAGCTCCAAAAAAAAGTTGTTGTCTGGATATTTTTCCTTTTAAGATTTCAGTTACTTTTAATACAAGATCTTCGGGTATGGCTACCAGATCCGCGTTTATCAGTACAATGGACTCATTGTTGACATCTATGGCGATTGCTTTGGCAAATATGGAATCGTGAACACCAGTTGCAATTTTGCCACTACCATAGCCGGCCATTTTAATGCTGTTGAATTCCCCGTTATTGGGGTCTGGAGTTCCGCTTACAATTTTGGGGGTGATATTTGTTCTTGCAAATCCAGCTAGTAAAGACCCTTTGGCTTCCGTTTTATTTTTAACGGCTTCCTCTATATTTTCAATGGTATTCTTGTAATATTGCGTTTCAAAATACGGAGTGGTATCTATAGTGCTGGTACCTAAAAAGAAAAGAATAACTAGGAGTATGATGAGTGCTCCAAAAATTTTAACCAATATTTTTAACCATTTTGCCATGATTGTTTTTAATTAAGTTTTTGGGGGTCTAAAACGATATATTTTACCGTTTTTCTGTTCCACGTATAAACAATGTGCACCTTACCGTCTGTAGCCTGTATCATTGTTGGGTATGAATATTCTTCCCCTTCCTTATCCGTATTTTCCCGTAACGGTTCCAAGTCCAATACCCTCTTCCAATTTTTACCGTCATTGGACAGGGCCAAACTTAAAGGTACCCTATCACCCCAATTTTTACCAGTAGGATTGTATATCAATAATTGTCGCCCATCTTTTAAACTTACGCCATCAACTCCAGAATTGGGGTTGGGTAATGATGTGGCTTCCATTTTACTCCAAGTGCTGCCATAATCCGAAGACCAGTTTTCCGTGATAACTTCATTTTCCGTTCTGCTCAGTAGCTGTAATTTTCCATTTCCATAATTTAAGACCACTGGTTGAATGGCACCAAAATCCTTACCATCATTAAGGGCCTGTGTCTTGGACCAAGTCTTTCCGTTATCAGAACTAAGTTCAAGATGTATTTTCCAGCCGTCAGTGTCATCTTCTGTACTGGAGGGAGAGAGTATTTCCCCACTTGCCAATTGTATGGGTTGATTTTTTATAGGTCCTAGAATGCCATCTGGAAGCATTGTAGGGCTGGACCAGGTTTTTCCATCATCCTCAGAGGTCATATATAGTCCCCACCACTCAGTTGGGCTAGGCCCTACCTTGTAAAATAGAATTAATGGTTGGTCTCTTGGTTTAAAGAGTACAGGGTTCCAACATGGGTATCTGGAACCATCTTCTTGCACACCATTTACAACTTCGATAGGGGTAGACCATGAACCGGCTGTTTTTCGGGATACCCAAATTCCCACATCGTCGTTCTTTTCTTCCGTTCCACCAAACCAAGATGCAATAACAGTCCCATTACTTACTTCTACAGTGGAAGCATGACATTCTGGGGTTAGCGCATTCTTTATTTCATAAACAAATTCCTGTTCCAATATAGCGGGATGATCTAATGGAACTACTTCAGGTAATTTATCCATTTTTCCTTTACATGATGCTACTAACAAAGTACATAATAAAAACAAAAGTCTCATAAGGTCGATTTTGATGATTGTTCGTTAATTGAATATTCTGGTTGTTTGGCCATGATGAATGTTAAATTACCACCATTGGCTATTTCTTTATGGTTGATCCAGGTGCGCTTTAAGGGGATGTTGTTGAGCAGCACTTGTTTTACATAGATATGTTTTGGGTCATAGTTTCTCGTACTAACGGTCAATAGGTTTTTACCCATGTTAAGAACTGCGCTTTTAAACAATGGTGCACCAAGTAGATAGATATCCGTTCCTGCAATGGGGTAAAAGCCAAGTGAGCTAAAAATATACCAAGCGGACAGTGTTCCTGCATCATCATTGCCGTCGATACCTACGTAGGTATTATCGTATTTATTATCCAAAATCCAACGGACCCATTTTTGGGTCAGGTCCGGTCTTCCAACAGTGTTGAAAAGGTAGGCGGCATGAATATCAGGTTCATTTCCATGCCAGTAGTAAGATCCTGGCGACCAAGTGGCTTTTTTAGGGTTGGCCTTGGCAAAGAAATCGTTAAGTTCACTAATAAAATAGTCTTTATCTTTAAAAAGAGACACCAATCCATCCGTATCAAAAGGTACGGCCCATCGCCATTGAAGTGCGCTTCCTTCCGTGTAATCTTTAGTATACTCCTTGTCCCAATCCGTATATGTAAGTTGCAAAGGTTTAAATTTTTCTACAAAATGCCCATTCTTATGTCTGGGTTGAAAATATTGTGTTTCCGGATTCCATACATTTTTATAGAATTTGGAATGTTTTTCAAACAATATTTGGTCTTCGGAGAAATTCAGTTCCTTGGCCAAAAGGCTTATAGAATAATCTGCCCAAGCATACTCCAAGGTTTTGCTAACAGCTTCATCTCCAAATTCGGTAGGGCAATAGCCATAGGTAACATATTCGTTTATTTCTTCACGGCCTGTTGCGGAACTATCTTTTGGAATGGGCTCCAAGGCAACTTGTTTCATTTTTTGATAAGCAAGGTCCACATCAAAATTACGGATACCTTTTATATAAGATTCTGCAATGACCATATCGGCTGGAGAGCCTAGCATGGAATTGCTATATCCGTAACCTGAGGGCCAGCGTGGTAGGCTACCCCCTTGTTTGGCCATTTCTACCAAAGAAACCAACATGTCCCGTTGTTCTCCCTTGGCAATTAAATTAAATAATGGATGTACTGTTCGGAAGGTATCCCACAATGAAAGATCCGTATAATAAGTAAAGTCATTGGCCATGTGGACCTTTTTGTCGAAGCCCATATATTGTCCATTTATATCATTAAAAGTAGTGGGCATTTGAAAACTTCGATATAAGGCACTGTAAAAGACTCTTTTTTCCTCCAGTGAGCCACCCTCAATTTTGATTAAATCCAATTTGCTTTCCCATTTGTCCTTTGCAATTTGGAGTATATCCTCAAAATTTAGATTACCCACTTCTGTCTCAAGGTTTAAACGTGCATTTTCAATGCTAACATGGGAAATTCCAACCTTTACCAATATCTTTTCTTGGGCAAAATTCAAGCATACCTTTAGACTATCACTTTGGTCGAAAGTTGCATTGGTTTTATATTTTTTTCCATTCCAAATTCCATAGTTGGAAAAAGTTTGATCAAATTTAGCTACAAAGTATACTTTTATTCCTCCAAAACGACCTGCGAAGCTGCCGAATGTTTTAACGGAGCCTTCCAGTTCATTTTTTTTGGGAAGTATAGTAACTGCACCGTCTTGAGCGCTGTGGTTACCAGTGGTATTGGTAATATGGATAAGTATATTTTTATTACTGTCTTTGGTAAAGGTGTACCTATGCAGTCCGCATCTCTCCGTTGCCGTAAGTTCTGTTACGATGTGCTCTTTCTCTAAATTTACTCGGTAATACCCTGGAAAAGTAATCTCCTTGTTATGGGAGAATTTATGGGTGTAGTCCTCTTTGTAGTTAATATTGCTACTGGGTGTAGTTGTCGGAGTAAATAGAAAATGCCCTCCATCCGTAGCTCCTGTCCCGGCTAATCGTGTATGGCTAAAACCAAGTATTTTATTGTCTCCATAGTAATATCCTGAGGTGCTAAAATCTTTGGTATTGTTATAGCTGGACATGGTTTCAGGACTAAGTCGGACCATGCCGAATGGAACCGTTGCACCCGGAAAGTTAAATCCACAAACCCAAGGGGGGAAACCGCCGGTACCTATAAAGGTGTTTACATATTTACCTAATTGTCCTGGTTTTAAATTTTCTGTTTGATTTTGTGGTGTGGCATTTACAATGTTTTTATATTTCCAGCTAGCAATGAAAATAGCAATAAGCGCAAGGCATATGACCATTCCAATAGAATAGGCAGTGATTTTTGCTATTTTTTTCAACCTTTTCATTACGTATCCTTGGGATTAGTTTATAGGGATGTACTTTTCAAAAAACGCATCCATATGGTACTGGCAATACGCATTCACTTTTACGGATGCATCCATGGTATGTGGCCAGCCTTTAAGTTTGTGATAGTAAGAAATAGCACCTGCTTTTTGTAGCGTGGCATGTAATATATCCGATTGCTCATAGGGTACCAATTCGTCCAGGGTACCTTGGAAGGTAATGGTTGGTGGGACATTTTTTGAAACCAGAAATAGGGGAGAGGCATTTTTATACAGTTCAGGGGCCTCCTCATAGGATTTACCTATTAAATATTGTACCGAGGCTGCTTTAATGGCAGTTTCATCCGTAAGATTGGACGGACCATAAAAATTCACGATGGCTTGTACAGCGGCAGATTTTCCGTTCTTATCTACATCTTGGGGAGTGTTGGAATAGGCGTTCATCATTGCCAAATGCCCACCGGCGGAACCCCCTACCATGGCTACTTTTTCAGGATTTATATGGTACTGGTCCGCGTTTGTTTTTAGCCACCTTACAGCATCTTCCACATCATGGAGCTGGGCAGGATATTTAGCTACATCGGTTAACCTATATTGAATGGTAGCCGTTATATATCCTTTTTTGGCATAACTGATCAAATACGCCAAATAATCGTGTTTGTTACCTTTTTTCCATGCCCCCCCATGGATGAAGATAATTAAAGGAGCGTCTTTTTTAATATCCTTGGAGTGGTAGAGATCTAACTTCAGATCAAGGGAATCTATTGTTTTGTAGGTGACATCTTTGTGTTCCATTATATCTTCCGGAATGGGAAAATCGGTTTCTATTATTTTTAAGGCCCCAGTTGCGTAGGCTATTTTTAGGGTGGTATTGCTAGAGTAGCCTTTTGGGGGTACAGAAACATCATATTGTTTTGCTTTACATCCAACAATTAATAAGAATATCGATAAAATAAGTACTATTCTCATGCCCATGATTATTTTAACTTAAGGTTCCGATGTTTTTCCAGTGCCAAAAAATTCTTTAAGACTTATGGTTTTGTTGTTTACCAGAGGTTTGGCCCAAAATCCGATGCTAAAAATAAAACCTAGGGTTAGGTATAAAAAAATCATACCTCCTTTTAGACCAACCAGATCGCCAATAGCCCCAACTATAAGTGGAACTATGGCCCCGCCTACAATTCCGGAACAAAGTATTCCTGATAGTGCGCCGTGATTATCTTTAACCGAGTTCAATGCAAGGGAAAATATTATGGACCACATGACCGAAGCAAAAAAGCCAACCAAGGGGAATGCTAAAACGGCAATTTGTGCAGAGCCGAAAAGTCCTGCGGTCAAACTCAAGATGGCCGCCGCTGCAAATATTTTCAGGACCAATTTACTGTCCATAAATTTTAATAATAGCAGTCCCAAAATACAGCCAACAGTTAATAGCCCCCAGAACATTGCAATAGCGCTGGCTCCTTCAACCCTTGGGTCCAATCCATGATATTCCGAGAGAAATTGGGACATCCAATTGGCTACCCCTTGTTCAGTACCAACATAGGCGAACAATCCCATAAAAAACAAGATTACTTTTTTGTTTTTCAACAATTCTTTGTTCGTGGCCCATGTACCAGCTTTCTCTTCTACATTCCTTTCTACTTTGGGTAGTTTTATAGGATATATAAAAAGGAGCATAAATAATGAGATAATGGCAAATATCCAGTATAAGGAAACCCAGGGCAAGTTCTCTGGTACAATGTTGTGAAACGTATTGATGATAAAATTGGAATTGTCAGGACCAGAGTAATTTTCCAAATTGAGTACAAGATAGGAGAAAAGAAAAGGGCTAATAAATGAGGCCAGGCCGAAAGCGAGCTGTCCCATTACTGAATTAAAGGCAAAATGTTCTTCACCACCTGCAACCCGAAGCAATGGATTTATGGCCACTTGTAACATGGCCATTCCAGAGCCTATTAAAAATAGGGATACCAGCGCTACAGGGAAATTGGGATACATTGAAAATAAAATAGCGCCAAAAAAAGAGACCAAAAATGCAGCTAATATTACCTGTTTTTCGCCATAGCTTTCGACCGCTACTCCAGAGGGAATGGAAAACACACCATAGGCAACGAAAAAGGCAAAAGGTAATAGCGCTGCCATGGTTAAACTAACCTTGAAATCCGTGATGATATCCGGTATTAAGGGTCCTAAAATATTGGTAAGGAAGGAAATGACAAAAAAGATGAATAAAATAAGGACTACAATGAAGTAATTTTTTTTCATTTTTTAGGCACAAAGATTAATTGGCGGTGTCTTTTTTTAGGCTTAATTCATCTTTAACGCCAAGGGGTTTTCTGATAAAAATAATTACGGTAGCGGTTATAAACATTAACAATCCATATATGGCAGGAACAATGGAGTATTCTGCATTATTCAAGGCAATTGTTGCCAGGGTTATGGCCAGGGTTCCATTTTGGATTCCTGTTTCAATCGAAATACTAATGGCCTGTGGTCTATTTAGTTTGAATAATACGGCCATTAAAAATCCTATGGTCATAGTACTCACATTTAATAGTATGGCCGGCAGACCAGCTTCGCTAAGATAGCTCATGAAAACGTCCTTAACACTTATGGTCACCCCAATAATTACCAAAACAAAAATTATTGCAGAAGCTATTTTAACAGGTTTGTCCATCTTGTTCGCGAAGGTTTCGAATTTATTCTTTATCAGCATCCCAATTCCAACGGGTATGATCACTATAATCATTAGTTGTTTCACCATAGTTAAGGCATCAACAGTAATGGCCATATTTTTATTGGAAAACTCTTCCAAGGCAAATTGCACAATAAAAGGGATGGTTAAAATGGATAAGATACTGGAAACTGCCGTAAGGGAAACGGATAAGGCCAAATCTCCTTTAGCCAAGTAAGTGAGCATATTGGATGTAGGTCCACCCGGACAGGCAGCCAATAACATAATGCCAATGGAGGTGGTTGGGGACAAGCTTAGGGAAATAGCGATGAAATACCCAATTAGTGGTAGTAACAGCATCTGGCAAAGCAGCCCTACGATCATGGCCTTGGGATAAGTAACCACTCTCTTGAAATCGGATAGGGTCAAGGATAGACCCATCCCAAACATAATAATGATCAAAGAAATGGCAAGGATAATTCCAGAGGTTGAATTCATGATAAATAGGTTTTAAAGAAATGCATTATCATTGTCCCGTAATTGGGTTACACACAAATAAAACTTTTTAAAAGGTATTTTCCTTATTATATTTTATTTGATTTACATTATATTTTACCTAAAAAGTATAATTATCTGAAATAATTTTAAAAAAGTGTTAGAATATTTGAAATTTCGAACCACTTTGTTTACCTGCTAAAATAGAAAAAACGGAATAAAGGCACAGCTGATGATGTCCTCAAGCTATTTTAGACTTAAGGCGCCAATGGTCCCATCGTTGGGCATTGATTTTAATCCTAAAACAGGTCTTGCTTTCGGGTTATGGACTTGGGTAGAGCCATAAGCTATTTGAGGTTGGTTATGCGGATAAGCGTTAATTATCCGGGATAAGGTGGAGGTGACTTTAGTGTTTATTTCTGGTTTACCTATTTATTGATGTTTCCTTTCTATACGTTAATATGCCATGAGTATCTCCTTGTAAATATATTAATAACCTATTAAGCCTATAGATTTTATTTTGTAGTTTTGCGCCTGCTAAGCTGGGTCCCAAGAATGGGATTGATATAAAATTTTAAACAACGGTCAATAATGGATAAATTAACAAGTAACATTTCGAATTTTTCTGGGAATTCCAGAGGACTTTTTTTAATATTTATTTTACTAATATGGGGCACAAATGCACAAGCCCAAGTAGGGCATGTACTGCAGGGGGTGGGAAGTGTTAATACCTCTATGGGTGGTGCTGCCACAGCCCAGCCGCTGGATATTAGCGGAGCTTTACTCTGGAATCCGGCCTCACTTTCATCTTTTGACGGACAAATACTATCTGTTAATGCAGGTTTGTTTTTTTCGGATCCTTCCATTTCATCTACCGTGCCTACCCAAAACGGGCCCTTCAGTGGATCCACGGGAGATGACAGGGGTGTTTCAATACTGCCGGCCCTAGCTTATGTCTGGGGCAAGGAAGAGAGCAAACATACCTTTGGATTCTCGGCCTATGGTGTTTCCGGTTTTGGCGTTACTTTTCCTGAAAGTCAGAATAACCCCATAACAATGCCACAGAGCTCAGGAGGGTTTGGCCGCATAGAATCGGATTATGCGCTACTGCAGGTAAGTTTTGCCTATACCTATCAAATAACCGACAAGATTTCTTTGGGGATACAACCGAATTTTAATTATGCCACTTTGGAAATTGGACCAAACCCACTAGCTGCACCAAGTCAGTCCCTAGGTTACCCAAATAGTGATAAAGCCGAGGCCGTTGGCATAGGGGCACAGTTAGGTGTTTTTTACGATTCCGGAAGCGGATTGAAGTTAGGTGCTTCTTATAAATCCAAACAGGTTTTTAATGATTTCAGTTTTAGCAATACGTATCTAGATGGAACCGAGGCTCCTGGCGTAGATTTTAATATGGACTACCCAGCAATTTATTCGGTAGGACTAGGATATTCTAAAGGGGATTTTGATTATGCCCTGGATTATAGATACATTGACTATGACAATACGGATGGCTTTAGAAAGTCGGGCTGGCAAATAGCAGAAAGTGGCGATATCGCAGGATTTCCTACAGGTGCTGTACAGGGATTCGGATGGCAAAGTATCTCTGTCATCTCTACGGGTCTTCAGTATAAGGGTATTCAAAGACTGCCTTTGCGTATAGGGTATACTTACAGTGAAAATCCCATTCAGGAAGAATTTGTTTTCATGTCCTCTCCTGCGACCGCAATCATTAAAAATGCGCTTCAGTTTGGGCTCAGTTACAAGGTAAACGAGCGATTGAGCCTTGATGTTGCCTATCACCACGGAACTAGCAGTGGCCCCACAAGTGGCCCGTTGCTAAATCCAATACCTGATAGCTCAGGAGGTCCATGGAATGCGAACACCAATCCTACCGGGGCTATCCCGGGAAGCGAAGTGGCCTATGATATGACCACTGATCTTGTGATTGTAGGGTTTAGCTATGCCTTTGGACAGTAGTAATCGTGTTTAGTAGAATTGGGCAAATTCTTGGCTACGAACCAATGTATATTGGTGGTGGAAAGAAATTGCCCAATACTTCCTTTTTATGTTTAGGTGATGAATATTTAATAACTGGATATTCTTTTTATTTCATAGAATTGAACCGACTCATGATCTCTTTCCAATTCGTAAAAATAATATCTTCGTCCTTAAAGAAATTTATTAGGTCTTGGTCGGCAAATATTTCTGTTTCCCAAACCCTTTGTTGCCATGATCCCGTAATACTTCTTAAGTTATCGGTTTCTACGGAAGGGTGAAAAATGACTTCTGTTAGACCTGGTTGTAAGGATTTTATCAATTCTTTAAAGCTTTCCAGCTTTTCTTCATAAGTATCCGCCTTTGGTGCACTTGTAAAATAGTCCAATTTGGGCAGGGTATATGCTTCGGACATTTTAACGACAGAATCATCCATTGGATACCCTTTGGCCCTGAACTCTGCCAGTACGGAAGGTACGGAAAGATCAATAATATTTGCAGGAATACCGTATTCCTGGGCCACTTTAATGTATGCCTTTACATAACTGGGGTCGCCGAATAAAGTACCCATGTGGGTGTCAATATGATCTGGTCTATAGCCCCATGCTATAGATTGTTCTATTTGGGCCCTTATTTCCTTTTCAACTTCCTCTGCAGTCGCATGTTGGACTACTTCAGGTACGCTCCGCCATAGTTTGTTTTCCGGGTCCAATAGTCCTGGGACTTGTACCTCTGGAGTTATTGGGCCCCAACGATGTTTTTTCCATTCACTTGTAAGGGTTAGGTGTAGCCCTATATCCATATTGGGATGTTCTTTGGCCCAAGTGATGAATTCTTCCGCATTGGGACATGGTATCATTACTGCAGCAGATTGGATATGCCCGTTTGTCAATAATGCATCAGCGGCCATATTTGCCTCTGGACACATCCCGATGTCATCGGCATGAAGCATTATTACCTTTTTGCCGGCAGGCCATCCTAATTTTTCAGCCCAAGTTTTAATCTCGGCCGATGCCTTTTGTTCTGTAGATTCGGAATTTGTGGCTTCATCAGTATTTTTTTTCTTTTCACCACAACTAATTAGTAGCAGGGCCATACAAAGGACCATGTACAAAGTGATTGAATATGACTTTTTCATTTTAATTATTTTTTTGATGTATAGATTTATAAATATTTTTTAAACCAGTTGAGCCCGTCCCCGAAAATTATGTCCAACGGGGCATCCCTGTGTTTGGCATCGTACCATATAATTTCCTTAGGTTCCTTAGCTCCTTTAAAAAGTAAGGTGCTCATTAAGGGAGGTACTATTTCATCATTTTTTGCATTTAACATTAGGAACGGACGGGGAGCAATGTGTTTTACAAAGTTTAAAGGCTCTATGATGCTAACAAAATTTTTTGCCTCTTTGGAGAGGGCTTTCTTTTCGTACAACAAATTCAATTGTCCACCTGCCAAAGCCACTATTGGAACCTTCACACGGCTTTCAACCCCGCAAAAAACAGTGCCGGTAATTCCACCAAGGCTAATGCCGTAATATCCTATTCTTTGGGCATCCAATTCCTTGCGGGTCTCAATAAAATCGACTGCCCGTCTTAGGTCAAATACGGTCTGACTAATGATGTCCCTGCTCCAGTGTTTATAATTCCCGGTCAGATTAAAATCATAAACATCATTCTTCCGTTCGCCGTGCTGACTAAAATCGATCCGTAATACAGCATAGCCGTTTTTCAGGAAAAGTTCGTTACCATAGGATACATAATCCACACTCTTGTTGTCTCCCAAACCGTGCATTAAAATAATTACGGGTAGGGGAGAGGTGCTGATTTTAGGCAGACTTAATAAACCGGTCACTTTTTTGTCGTGCACACTGTAGTAGGAAACATGAAAAAGGGTATGGTCTGTAGTATCCTTCAATAGCGTTATGGAATCCTTAAGTGGTATGGCCTTGTCATAACCGTAATACTCACTCACAGGGAGGTTTTCGCTGGTATCACTTGCGTAAATGAAGGTAAAGGCCAGCAGCAAAAGAATGGTGATAATTCCTAAAAACCAATATGCCTGTTTTTTACTAAAGGATTTCATCGTCGTCAGCTACATACATTCTAGTGCTCTTGGTGTATTTTCCACCATTGGGATCGGCGTATTCTAAATCTATATAAAAAGCCTTGAAGCCACTTTTTGGGAATTTTACCTGCTGAAAAATATGTTCATGATCTTTTGAATCTATTTGTTTTGAGGTCCATTTTTCGTCCCTAAAGTCTCTGTCAGATGAATCTGCAGACCATATATAGGCATTTTGAAGCTCATCGGAAGTAGTTTTGACCGTTAAGGTCGCCGAGGTTTTATCCGTTTTAAGATCGTAAACTAAGGACGTCTGAGGTGTCTTTTTTAGTGATTTCCCCCAAAAGGCACTCAGGGCTCTCACAGCCTGTTCGCCACCACCCAGATCATGACCGGCATTGGGCACATAGTGAATGTAATTTTCACCAGGGATATCGTTAATGTAATTCTTAATGGCATCTACGGGCCAATATTCATCATTGGTGCCAATAAAGATTAATTTTGGCATGGTCAAATGGGCCCTATAGGAATAGGGGTCCACCATTTGGGTTAACGCTTTACCATCTTCGGTTCCTACGGTTTGCGGAATTTCCAATTTAATGTAGTCGTTGATTTGTATGCTATACTCGTTCCAAGCTGTAATTTGGTAATCCAAACTAACGGGCATATTTAAAACATCTATTACCATTGGCGCTATGGTCTCGACCCTCTTGTCGTTCGCACCTGTTAGCCAAGTGGTCCAGCCTCTCTTGGAAGCTCCTGTTACGGTAAAGCGTGTAATATCCTTTTGTAGGTTTTTATTGCTGAATTCTTGAACTGCATCCATAGCCCTAACCGCACTTTTTACCATGGGGAAAAGTAAAGGCCATGTTGGGTCTTTATCATTTTTATAATTGTGAAGGGTAAAAGAAATAAGCTCGTCTTCCGTTAAACCGTCATATAGCGGTTGATTGGGAACCTGTCTTACGATAGCCACTATGGCCTTATTCTTTTCGGCTACCTTCGCAAAACTAATCGATTTACTGTCCTCTTCATTAGAAGACCAATTGGGCATACCTTCTTTTACGCTTCCTCCGGTAATTAATAATAGGGCTCCGTCATATGAAACCTCTTTGGGTACCAATACCGTGAGTTCATGTGTCCAGACATGCTCTCTCCATTTCTGGGAGGTCAGTAAGAGTTCGTAGGCGGTTACATCTCCTATGGGGTAATTCTCTTTGAGTTCCCACTTAAAGGTTTGGTCGTCTTTTTTTAGGTAACTCTGCAGTGCTATTTCGGGAGTTACTATCGCTTCAGTTGGGACAACATTTTCCACTATTTTTTTTGGACTGTCCTTACAGGAGGATATACATAATAAGGACATCGATACAAAAAGAGAAAGCATTTTTTTCATAAAGTTATTTTGTTAGGATTAGCAATTATTTTACTTCTTGGGTTTTGGATTGTTTTTAATTAGGGTCAAAAGTTCATTGATGAGGATTTCTCCTGTTTTTTCCCCTAGGCTGGTGCGACTTACATATTCATATCTTTTAAAACTGTTGAAATCTTCCTTGGTCAATATATACCCAAAGGCATCGTTGGTCAATCCAAAAAGGAAAGGATGTTCTGTAGGCATATTTCGTTTTAAATAATATCCTATATTGGGTAGGGCTTCCCCGGGAATGGTCAGTATTTGGGCCGATCCAATATTTATAAGGTTAAGGGTGGTACTAATACTACTCTCAGAATTCCCCATTTTTAAAGGCGAATTATTAAAAATGTATCGCATCATTTCGGAATCTATAGGGAATTCGGCCTGTTTGGAGGTGCAGTAAAGTTCAGGATTCTCCTGGATATTGGCAGCTGATAAGATTCTTAAGGCCTCATCTGCCAACAAATTTCCGATGCGGTTGCATTCTTCCCAATCATAGGCCTCAGCATTGTTGTCCAGCCTATTGTCTGCAGTGACCATTCCTCCCTGGGCACTATTCATAAAAACTGCCATCCCGCCGGTCTTGGCCTCAATTCTATCGTATAGTGGTCCAATAAGATCAGGGCTCAAAATTCCACGATCGCTGCCTATTACTTCCGGATGTATGGCATAGTTTACCAGAGTAACAATTGGCTGGTCTTTATTTTTTCCTCTGGTACCCAAGGCTTGTATTACCCCACATCTTGGATCGTATAATTCTGGAGCGTAATAATTGTAGGCTATTTTGCCCTTGGCTTCCCCAACTGCTATTTTTAGCTTGGCGGGTTCTAAATTTTTTGAAGCTTCATTCACCGCATCTGCAATTTGGTTTACGCACCAATCAAGGTATTCTAAATCTGCTGCAAAATTGCCTTTTTCGTCCGGAAAAGCATAGGCATCTGGAGCGCTATGGGTATGTGTTGCTCCTATTAATATATTATTGAAAGGTATGTCCTTGATCAATTTTCGTGATTTATTTCCAAGCGCTGCTGGCCATCCCAAATTGTCGATATTAACAATCGCTATTTTTTCTTCCCCCTTTTCTATCACCATGGCCCTAACGTATAGTTCTCCTTTTTTTTCGATAGCAGGTTTTGGAGTTCCTACACCGCCAGAAACCGAAATTAATGGGTTGGGAGTAATTATACGTTTGGCTGCACCCACCTTTAGTTGTTGTGAATGGACATTTTGGGAAACTAGAAAGAAAAATGGAATAAGTAAAAATATCAATTTCGCCTTACATAAGACGTAAGATTTTTTTTTCATAAATCTTCACATTTAAATGTTAAAAATGCTCTTATTATGCATGCATAAAAGATAATAAGAATATTGACTTATTTCACAAAATTATATTTAATTTATTAAATCAAGGGTTAATATTTAATGCATATTTAATAATATATCTGAATTGTATTGAAAAATTTAAATATATTTTTGATAAAAGTGTAATTAAATGGTTCTAATATTAACGTATTGTTAACTGGGGTCATCAAGTTGGGAACAAGATTCAGGTAATTAGTAATATTTAACCCTTGATTACATAAAAAACTAACTTAAAACTATTATTTATGACTAAAAAAAATCTAATACTGCTGTATGGAGTTTTGTTTTCAATGATGCTGTCCCTGTCTTCTTGTAGTTCAGATGATAGTGGTAGTTCGGAAATTATTCCACTTTCCGCTGATATTTTTCAGAGTACGGTAGGAAAGAAAGTAGCCTTCCAAGGGTTGACCAATAACGCGACCTCTTGGTTGTGGGATTTTGGTGATGGGGTTACAAGTACAGAAAAGAACCCGGTACATGTCTTCACAGAAGGAGGATATTACAACGCGAAGTTGACAGCTACTGCTGCAGATGGAAGTTCTGTAAGCAAGGAAATTAGTCTGGCGGTAGATTTAACACCTTATATATTACTTACTGGAGGGCCAACGGCTACCAATGGTAAAACATGGAGAATATCTAGTGGACATTCAGATGGTGATTATTTTGCCAATGCAGATGCAGGTCTAACGCCTTATGCTGCAGCTCCCACACCACTTCCAGCGGGCATATTGGGAGCAGGTTTAGGATTGGGTGAAGTTTACCAGGATGAATATACTTTTCATTTTGATGGGAGTTATTCCATGGATATAAAGGATGGGGCTGCATTTAGTGGTCTGGTCTATCAATTTTTGACCACAGGTGGTGCGGGAATTAAAAATCCTAGTTCGAACCAAGATTTTGGTTTATGTACCGGATTCTTTACCCCCGAGCCAAATTCAACTTTCACCTATGAGGAAAGTGCGGATTTAACGGTGTCATCTGTATATGGCCCCGGCGGGGCTATGACCTATAGTGGGGTTAGTACATTGGAATTTTCAGGAGACATGTTTTTTGGAATGATAGATTATGAGAGAAGGGTGATTATTAAGGAAGTTAAGGATAATACAATGAAGGCAATCATGTTTATATCTGCCTCTCCTGATTATGCCCCGCTTAATACCCATGCTCTTGTACTTACTTTTGAGGTCGTGCAATAAGCAGTTATGTGGAAATTCAATCAAAAAAAATAACTAACTAAAATAATTCTATGAACACATATTTAAAAAATAAAATACAGAGGTTGGGGCAATTGTTCTTGCTGATGCTAGTTGTTGGTACAACCTCTGTAATGGCTCAATCCGTACAACATACGGTATCGGGTAATTTAACATCCTCCGAAGATGGTATGCCTTTACCAGGGGTCAGTATCGTTTTAAAAGGAACCACTCAGGGTGTATCTTCTGATTTTGATGGAAACTATAGTATTAATGTCCCCAATGGAAATGGGGTATTGGTGTTTACTTATATAGGTTTTGAAGCCCAAGAGGCGGCGGTTAATGGAAGAACTTCCATTAATATTGTCATGGATCCAAGTGCAGAGGCCTTGGATGAAGTTGTGGTTACTGCCTTGGGAATTAAGCGGGCCGACAAATCTTTGGGGTATTCTGTAGAAAATGTAGGAGGTGAAGAACTTACTAGGGTTGCCCAAGAGAACGTCTTAAATTCGTTGTCCGGTAAGGTAGCGGGTGTTACTCTAAACTCTACAGGAGGAACTGGTTCTTCGGTTAGTATGGTTATTAGGGGAGCAATCTCATTGAGTTCTGACAACCAACCTTTGTTTGTTGTAGATGGGGTGCCCATAGCCAACTCGGTAAACAACGTTGGCGGTTTTGGTAGGGATAACCGCGTGGATTATGGAAATGCTATTTCGGATTTAGATCCCGAGAGCATAGAAAATGTAAGTATCCTTAAAGGACCAAGTGCAGCTGCTTTGTATGGCTCGCGAGCTGGTAACGGGGTAGTATTGATTACTACAAAAAAGGCAAACGAGAAAGAAAAGATGAAAGTCTCCTTCACGTCCAATACGGTTTTTGATGTTCCTTATAAATTCTTGGAGCAACAAACACGTTTTGCCTCCGGTTATTTTTCATTTTCTCCTGAATCCCAAGGTGGTAGTAATATTATGCCGCCAGTTGCTCTTTCTGGAGGAAATTCAGGACCTGAATTGGATCGAGGGTATTTTGCGGTGCAATGGAACGCGCCCTTGGATGCCAATGGCACGCCTATCCCTACTGAACTAAAATCGTATCCTAATAACATCAAGAATTTTGTGCAGACCGGTATTACTACTACCAATAGTTTAACGGTGACCAATAGTACAAAAGCATTAAATTATAGGTTAGGAGTAACCAATATGGAAAATACAGGTTTGGTTCCCAACTCTGATGTAAATAGAAACAGTTTTTCCTTGTCGGCTTCCTCCAACTTAAATGACAAATTGGAGATAAGTACCAATGTAAATGTGGTGCATAGTTTTGCAGACAACAGACCGGCTTCCAATAGGGGTGCCAATCCTTTACAATGGGCTTATGCCATGCCTGCGAATATTGATATCTTGAAAATTAAGGATTACGATTTACCAGGTACCGATGTGTTAAGTATTTCGGAGGATTATAATAACCCATACTTTTTGGCCAATGAAATAAATAACAGTTATTCCAGATATCGAGTTTTCGGCAATATGGCTTTGGATTGGAAAATTTCTCCCTCATTCAACATTAGAACAAGTTATAATCTAAATAGTTCCAATCAGACCCAGGAAACCAAAATGTCTCCAGGTTATAATGGGGAGCCTAATAATGGTACATATGGTATATCCAAAACAGACGGGGTAGAGACCAACGTGGATTTATTGGCGACCTTTAAAAAGGAATTGGGTGATTTTGATATGTCCATTTCAGGAGGTGGTAATTTAATGTACCAAAAAGGTTCCGGTATAAGCAATTCCGCCGCATCAAGGGTGGGTCTAGTGGTGCCAGATCTTTTTACGGTGGCTAATATTGCTCCAACGTCTTTAGTGTATTCCAGTTACCTAAGTGAAAGAGCTATTAATAGTGTCTATGGTCTTGCTAATTTTGGATTTAAGGATATGCTGTATTTGGATGTTACTGCCAGGAACGATTGGTCCAGTACCTTGCCCATAGATAATCGATCGTATTTTTATCCATCCGCTTCCTTGAGCTTTTTGTTAAGTGAAATTGTGGATATACCTAAGGTCGACCTATTTAAGCTTAGGGGTGGTTGGGCCAGAGTTGGTAACGACACCAGTCCATATCAGTTAGGGGCTTACTATAATAACGCAGGGCAATGGAATAATGCTATCCTTTACAGTGCATCTGGAGGTTTAAGTACTCCAACCTTGGAGCCTGAAGAGGCTACCTCAAAAGAATTTGGGGTGGATCTAACCATGTTTAACAATAGGTTCCGTTTTGAGGGAACTTATTACACCGTGGAAAATAAAAATCAAATTGTACCAAGCGTACCTATCCCAGGATCATCTGGTTATAGCAGCGTAAGTATAAATGCCGGAGTCTTGGAAAGTAAAGGTTATGAACTTTCCTTAGGATTTACACCGATTAGAACTGAAAATTGGAACTGGGATTTAAATCTAAATTACACAACCAATGAATCTCAGATAAAGGCCCTTGCCGACGGTGTGGATTACATTGAGTTTTGGAGCGAGAACAAAAGTGTTTCTAGAGGCTACGTAGCCAATGCGGCCACTGGGGAAGATGGCTTGGTAGGAAACCTATATTCTCCTAAGATCAAAAGGGTTACCGATACCAGTTCACCTTATTTTGGATATCCTTTATTGGGTGAAGGTGAGGATGCAGAATGGTTGGCCGAGGATGAAAGGGTAAAAGTGGGTAACTATAATCCAGATTTTGTTATGGGGTTACAGTCTAGTTTCTCCTACAAGAATTTTTCCTTGAACATGACCTTCGACTGGCGTTCTGGTGGGCAATATATGTCACAAACCTCCAGATATATGACGGAAGATGGGTATAGTCAACAATTGCTGGATAATTTGATTAATCCAGGAATTGGCCAAACTGGTCCAGAATTGAAACAATGGGTGCTGGACAATGCAGATCTTTTAATTTTCGGTGAAAATTTTATCTCTATCGGTGGCCCTCCAGGTGATGGTGGATTTCCAGAAGCATTGGGAGGTAGCGTTGTTTATGACGGTGTTTTCAATGCTGGTGTAGTGGGTTTTCATGATGAAAATGGTAATTTTATCTTGGAAAATGAAAATTTAGGTCTGGATGGCACAAATTTTATTCCGTTTTCCGTGGCTAATGCATGGGATTTTGGAACGCCCCATATGTTTGATGCCGACTATATAAAATTAAGGGAGATATCACTAGGATACGACTTGCCACGTAAGTTTGTGGAAAGGGCAGGTTTGGATAATGTAAACTTATCTGTGTATAGTAGGAACATTATGTTATGGACCAAGGATTCCGCTTTTGGAGTAGATCCGGAAAGGGCGTATCAGGCAGAATCTGGACAAGATAAGCGGGGTACACAATTCAAGCAGGGTATAGAGCGCTACAATGTAGATCCATGGGTTGTTCCAGTAGGTTTTAAAATTGGTATAACATTTTAATAAAAAAAACTAAGATCATGATGTATCAAATAAAAAGTAAATTGGCCATATTGGTTTTGGGACTCACCGTTTTGGTTTCTTGCCACGGTCTGGAGGACTTAAATGAAAACCCAAATCAGATTGGCTCAGAAAATGTAGATCCCAACCTGTTGGTGCCCACGGTAATCAGTGGAGCTGCCAAAACTACTTTGGGATTGGGCTTTGGGGATATTGCCGGAGTTATGCAGCATACCCAAAAAGATGGTTGGTCCGGTGGACATAATGCCTATGACTGGAGCAATGATTCCCACAGTTGGAATGGATACTACAGTCTGCTGACCAATAATAAGACCCTAATAGAAAAAGCCGAAGCCGATAATTTGGAATTTCATAAGGGAGTTGGTTTGGTTATGAAAGCCTATTTGTTTGGGATGATTACCGATTTATGGGGAGATGCTCCCTATTCCGAGGCCCTAAGGGGAGATGAAGGTGCAGAGTTTTTTGACGCTGCCTTTGATAATCAAAGAGATATTTATTTGGGTATTTTGGCCGATTTAAGTGAGGCTAATACTCTTTTATCCAAGAGCCAGAGCGCATATTTCAGTATTCAACCAAATCAAGACGTGCTCTATGGAGGAAATGTTTCCAAATGGAGAAAATTCGCCAATTCATTGGCGCTGAGGTATTATATGCGTATATCTTCAAAAGAACCTGGATTGGCCGAAGAAGGCATTAGAAGAATTACATCCAATGCCGGACAATATCCATTGATTTTGAATGCAGCGGACGATGCCGCCATGGCCTATGTAGGTAATACAGGGAACGATTCCTGGCCTACTAATACCAAATTCGACACAGATTCACAGGGATCGTATTTCAGAATAAAAATGGCAGAAACTTTAGTTGATGTATTAAAGGAGTTAGATGATCCCCGTTTGGGTGTATGGGCCAACAAAGTTGGGATACCCTTGGTTTTGGATGTAGGGGCTCCAAATGGCACCGATTATATGTTGAATGGGGAGCGACATGTTTCCCAAGATATCGTGGATGCCTATGAAGCAATTGTTAAGGTTCCTGTCAACTACTCCAAGGATTATATTGGCTTGCCAACAGCAATAACATTGGGTCCAGCTTATAATTTAAAGGAGGAATTTAAACAAGGGTCTTATAACCCATATGTGTCACAGTTAAATGATATTTATAAAGCCGCTAGCGGCCCTTTATTAAAAGCTCGTTTACTTTCTGCGGCCGAGGTTCATTTTATTATGGCGGAAGCAGCACTCAAAGGATGGGTGAGCGGTGGTCCAGAGGCCCACTATAACCAAGGTATTAAGCAGTCCTTGGAAACTTGGGGTGTTGGTGGCCAGTATGACAGTTACATAGCGGGAGCTGCCTATGGTGGATTGGAAGATATCATAGAACAAAAATGGATAGCTAGTTGGTCTGCCACTACTGAAGCTTGGTTTGATTATAGAAGAACCGGCCTCCCTAATTTGCAAACTGGACAGGCTTCCAAACGCGATGCATTGCCATTGAGGTTTTACTATCATATAAATGAAACTGATACCAATTCTGAAAATGCCGATGCGGCCATTCAGAAATTAGAAACCACTCCATTTAAAGGAGAAGATACCAGTAATAATAGTGCATGGTCCAAAATGTGGTTATTACAAGGTACAGGAAAACCGTATTAACAGTAATTATTTGAGTTAGTTTAGCAGCTATTTTAAAGGAGGCATTCCGTAAGGACTGCCTCTTTTTATTCTAGAGGGGTAAATACCCCGAGGCTTGCCTCGCACGAAAAAAAGCAGTAAACTTGAGCGTGAGCTCAAGCACCCATATACATAAGAGCCACAACGTTTCGTTGTTACTCTATCATTT